>Ga0316603_10000002_pt1 | contig 460103 bp, 439 predicted proteins | sample OWC_soil_day10_n_FD_207649 | JGI IMG/M metagenome (GOLD analysis project Ga0316603, IMG submission 207649) | Wetland soil microbial communities from Old Woman Creek delta, Ohio, United States - OWC_soil_day10_noCT | ecosystem: Environmental > Terrestrial > Soil > Wetlands | place: USA: Ohio...
AAGAGCTTCATCCCCTTATGCACCGGCTTGAACCGTGCCATTCCCGCCTCCAGGACATGCTTTCAACATAGTCGGCATTTTCTCAGTTCCGCGGGGGGCTGGGGGATTTTCTACAGCCTCAACGTGGGAGGTAAGCGGACTGCCGCGCGAGGCGCAGCAGGAAGGCCAAGGCGGGTGTTCGGCAGGTCCGCTTGACCGGATTGTTGGGCGTAAGGCGTGGTTGTTGGCTCATTATTTAACGACGATGTAGGAAGGCAATTTCGCTCTTGGAAGAAACCCACTCATACGGCCGTCAGGAGAGCGTGTGGCGTAATTGGACTTAATGTAGGGACGGGCTCCGTCTCCTGGATGAAACTGGGTATTTAGATATTCAACTTCATCTGGGTTAAGTCGTCGAACAGAGCCATCGTCTTCTACCCAGACGTACTTCAGCGCGTAGGTTCCATTGGCCTTTTCGTTGTGCTCACGGGTGTAAGAAACGCGGCCCAGAAAAACTAAGCCTGCCAGCGTGACAAACAGGACGATGACTATGGTTAATGCCATTCGTAGAACACCTCAGCGGGAACTCTCATGACGCCCAACGTGAAATCGATAGAAGAAATGCTGTATAAAAAACCAGTTCATGCTGTATACTTGCTTTGACCGCGTCGCAAGCCATTGATTTTTCGTCTTTCGTGAGATTTGGCATGGCACCCCTTCCTCAAAATGCAGCATCACGGCCCCCGATGCTTCTGGAGGTGGTTCGGGATCGCATCCGGGCAAAGCATTATAGCCGCCGAACCGAGCAGGCGTATGTCGGGTGGGTAAAGCGTTTTGTCGTGTCCATTGGCCGGCGGCATCCGCGTGATGTCGGGGCGCCGGAGGTGGAAGCTTTCCTGACCGATTTGGCGGTAAACGGCAAGGTCTCCGCCGCGACCCAGACCCAGGCGCTTTCCGCCATCCTGTTCCTGTACCGCGAGGTGCTCGGCATGGACTTGCCCTGGCTGGAAGGCCTCGTACGGGCGAAGCCGTCCAGGCGTATCCCGACTGTGCTGACGCCCGCCGAAGTCTCCCGGCTCTTGGCCTGCATGGATGGTACTTACGGCCTGATGGCGCGGCTCTTGTACGGTACGGGAATGCGGCTGATGGAGTGCGTTCGTTTGCGAGTCAAGGATGTGGATTTCGGACGGCGGGAAGTCCTGGTTCGGGACGGCAAGGGGGGCAAGGACCGGGTGACGATGTTGCCCAGCTCCCTGGTGGAGCCGCTTCAGGCGCATCTGGCACGGATTCGGATTCTGTTCGATCTGGACAGGGAGAGAGGAGTCGAAGGCGTACACATGCCGGATGCCCTGGACCGGAAGTACCCCGAAGCAGGCACGAGTTGGGGGTGGTTCTGGGTTTTCCCGGCCACCGGACTTTCGACCGATCCCCGCGCGGAAAGCCAGCGCCGGCATCACGTCTACGAGCAGAACCTGCAACGGGCCATCAAGCAGGCGGTGGGCAGGGCCGGGATTGCGAAGCCTGCCACCACCCATACCTTGAGGCACAGCTTCGCCACCAATTTGCTGGAATCGGGCTACGACATCCGCACTGTCCAGGAGCTGCTGGGGCACGCCGACGTATCCACCACCATGATCTACACCCATGTGCTCAATCGGGGCGGACGGGGAGTGAGAAGCCCGCTGGACTCGTTGTGATCTCGAGGGCTTGAATCACCCCGCGGAATCGAAAGTGGCCCCATGGAAAAAGGTCATTTTCGTGCTAAATTCGATGCCTATATAGATGTCAAAATCTATTTTTTCTCTGGGGCTCCTATGGATACCATCCTGGCCAATATGACAGTCAGCGTCACCGAGCTGAAGCGTAATTTCGCGGGCATCCTCAAGCAGGCGGAAGACAGTCCGGTGGCGGTGCTCAACCATAACCGGCCGGAAGCCTACCTGCTCTCCGCTGCCCAGTACGAGCGGCTGCTCGCTCATCTCGATGATCTGGAAGACGCGAAGCTGGTCCGGGAGCGTGGCGAGGGGCCCTTTGTCGAAGTGAACCTGGATGAGCTATAGGCTCCGTTTCCATGAGCTTGCCCTGGCGGAATGGAAGAAGCTGGATGCCAGCATCCGGGAGCCCTTGAAAAAGAAGCTCGCCGAGCGCCTCGCATTCCCCCGGGTGCCTGCCGCCGCCCTGTCGGGCATGCCCGACTGCTACAAGATCAAGCTGAAAAGCATCGGTTACCGTCTGGTCTACCGAGTGGACGAGGATGTGGTCTTTGTGACCGTCATTACCGTCGGCCGGCGGGATCGAAACCAGGTCTATCAACTTGCCCGGGAACGAGCTACCCAGGGCTGATCGTTTTCATCGCCTTTGACCGTGATCACCGAAACAAAACCGAGAACCGGCACCCGTCCCGCCGGCCTTTCCCTTGACGACTGCCTGGCCGCCGATCTCCACCGGTTGCGTGCCCTATCCCGGGACATGAAGCGCCTGGAAGGCCCGCGCCGGGAGAAGGCCCAGGCCGATTTCACCGCCCTCCTGGAAAAGTCCCGGGCCGCTGTCGCCGCCCGCAGGAGCCGGCTGCCCAGGCCCCAGTTCCAGGACGACCTGCCGGTCAACGCCCGCCGGGAAGAGATTGCCGAACTCGTCCGGAAGCACCAGGTGGTCATCGTCTGCGGCGAGACCGGCTCCGGCAAGACGACCCAGCTGCCCAAGATTTGCCTCAACCTTGGGCGCGGCGCCACCGGCCTCATCGGCCACACCCAGCCCCGCCGCCTGGCGGCGCGCTCGGTGGCGTCCCGCCTCGCCCAGGAACTGCAGACCCAGGTGGGCGCCGGGGTGGGGGTAAAGATCCGCTTCCAGGACCGCACCACGCCGGAAAGCTGGGTCAAGCTCATGACCGACGGGATTCTGCTCGCCGAGACCCAGGGCGATCCGTATCTGAATGCCTACGACACCCTGATCATCGACGAGGCCCACGAGCGCAGCCTCAACATCGACTTCCTCCTGGGCTACCTCAGGCAGCTCCTGCCCAAGCGGCCGGACCTCAAAGTCATCATCACCTCGGCCACCATCGATGCCGAGCGCTTCGCCGCCCACTTCAACGGTGCGCCGGTGATCGAGGTCTCCGGCCGCCTCTACCCGGTGGAAGTGCGCTACCGGCCAGTCAGCGACCTGGAGGAAGAGGACGACGAGCGGGATCTCTACGACGCCATCGTGGATGCGGTGGACGAAGTAGCCCGCCTCGGCCCTGGCGACACCCTGGTTTTCCTGCCCGGGGAGCGGGAAATCCGCGAGGCGGCGGAGGCGTTACGCAAGCACCACCCGCCCCATACCGAGATCCTGCCTTTGTTCTCGCGCCTTTCCGCCGGGGAGCAGGATCGCATCTTCAAGCCCTCCGGGGCGCGGCGCATCGTGCTCGCCACCAACGTGGCCGAGACCTCCCTCACCGTGCCCGGCATCCGCTACGTGGTGGATACCGGCCTCGCCCGGGTCAAGCGCTACTCCTACCGCAACAAGGTGGAGCAGCTCCAGGTGGAGAAGGTCTCCCAGGCGGCGGCCCGGCAGCGGGCCGGGCGCTGCGGCCGGGTAGCGGCGGGGGTCTGCATCCGCCTCTATGACGAGGCCGACTTCAACGCCCGCCCGCCCTTCACCGACCCGGAAATCCTCCGTTCCAGCCTGGCCGGCGTCATCCTGCGCATGAAGTCCCTGAGGCTCACCGAGGTTGAGAGCTTCCCCTTCATCGAGCCGCCCCCGGCCAAGGCCGTCGCCGACGGCTACGCCCTCCTGCAGGAGCTGGGCGCCCTGGATGAGCACAACCAGCTCACGATTGTCGGCCAGAGCCTCGCCCGGCTGCCCCTGGACCCCCGCATCGCCCGCATGATCGCCGCCGGCCGGGACGAGGGCTGCCTCAGGGAAATGCTGATCATTGCCGCCGCCCTGTCAGTGCAGGATCCCCGGGAGCGGCCCCAGGAACGCCAGCAGGCGGCGGACGAGCGGCACAAGAAGTTCGCCGACGAGAAATCGGAGTTCTTGAGTTGGTTGAAGCTCTGGGACTGGTACCGGCATGAGTTCGAGCACAAGAAGTCCAACAAAAAGCTGGTGGAAGCCTGCCACGACAATTTCCTGTCGGCCCTGCGCCTGCGGGAATGGCGGGAGGTCCACAGCCAGCTCCATGCCCAGGTGACGGAGTTGGGCTGGAAGGAAAGCGAGGTGCCCGGCACCTACGAGGCCATCCACCGCTCGCTGCTCACCGGCCTCCTGGGCAACCTGGGCTGCAAGTCGGACGAATCCGGCTACTACCAGGGCGCCCGGGGCATCCGCTACCTCATCCACCCCAGTTCGCCCCTCCAGAAGAAGGCCGGCAAGTGGATCGTGGCGGCCGAGATCACCGAGACCACCAAGCTCTACGCCCGCTGCGTCGCCCGCATCGAGCCGGACTGGCTGGAGAAAGTAGGCGCTCACCTCATCAAGCGCAGCTACTTCGATCCCCACTGGGAAAAGAAGTCCATGCAGGTGGCGGCCTGGGAGCGCACCACCCTCTACGGCGTGGTCATCAACCCCAAGCGCCGCATCCATTACGGCCCCATGGCCCCGGCCGACGCCCGGGAAATCTTCATCCGCCAGGGATTGGTGGGAGGCGAAATCGACGAATCCTTCGCCAAGCGCTGGCCCTTCTACCAGCACAACCGGAAGCTCATCCGGGAAATCGAGAACCTGGAGCACAAGCAGCGGCGCCAGGACGTGCTGGTGGACGACGAGCTCATCTTCGCCTTCTACGATCACCTGATCCCCGAGGGCATCCACAACGGCGCCAGCTTCGACCATTGGCGGAAAGAGGCGGAGCGGGACAACGCCAAGCTTCTGTTCCTCTCCAAGGACGACCTCATGCGGCACTCCGCCGCCGGGGTCACCACCGAGGCCTTCCCCCATCATCTGCGACTGGGGGGCGTGGAGTATGCGCTCACCTACCACTTCGAGCCCGGTTCGCCCCGGGATGGCGTCACCATGGCTGTCCCCCTGGCTCAGCTCAACCAGCTTCCCATCGGGCGGCTGGAATGGCTGGTGCCGGGGCTCATCAAGGACAAGGTGGTACAGCTCATCAAGACCCTGCCCCAGAAGATCCGGGCCAAGCTGGTGCCGGTGCCGGAATTCGCCGAGGAATTTATCGCCGCGGTCGGCAGCGACGAGCGGAAGATGGCCCAGGGGCTCATCGGGCCCCTCATCGACTTCATCCTGGAGGCCCGGGGGCTCAATGCCCGGGGCTGGGCGGTGACGCCCGACGCCTTCCGGCCCGATGCCCTGCCGGCCCACCTCTCCATGAATTTCAAGCTCCTGGACGAGCACGGCCGCCAGCTGGACATGGGCCGCAACCTCACCCAGCTGCGGGCTCAATGGGGCAAGGAAGCGAAGCAGGAGTTCGCCGAACTGCACGAGACCCCCTCGGAATATTCGAAGCTCACCGACTGGACCTTCGGCGAGCTGCCGGAACTGATGGAAGTGCCGGCGGGTGGCCAGACGGTGATCGGCTACCCGGCTCTGTCCGACGACGGCGAGACGGCCAGCCTCAAGGTCTTCGACTCCCCCGAGGAAGCCCGGCGAGTGCATGGCCGGGGGCTCCTGCGCCTGTTCATGATCCAGTTCCGGGAGCAGGTGAAGTATTTCGACAAGAACGTCCCCGGCCTCACCCAGATGGGCATGCAGTACATGGCCCTGGGCACCACCGAGGAGCTGAAGCGCCAGATCGTGGACCTCGCTTTCGAGCGGGCCTGCCTGGTGGAACCCTGGCCCGCCGATGCCGCCGCCTTCAAGGCCCGCTGTGCCGAGGCCAAGGCCCGCCTAGGCCTCATCATGCAGGAGGTTTGCCGGCTGGTGGGGGCGGTGCTGGCCGAGTGGCAGGCGGTCGCGAAGAAACTCCCCGCCTTCAAGGCCCATGCCGCCGCCTTCCAGGACATCGAGGCCCAGGTGAAGCGCCTCCTGGGCAAGCGCTTCGTCACCGACACCCCCTTCGAGCGCCTGCAGCATTTCCCCCGCTACCTGAAGGCCATCCAGGTGCGCCTCGACAAGCTGAAGGCCGACCCGGCCCGGGATGCCCGCCTCATGGCCGAGTACGCGCCCCTGTGGACCAACTGGGAGCGGCGGGCCCTGCAGCTCGCCAAGCAGGGCGCCGCCGATCCCCCGGTCGAGCAGTTCCGCTGGCTCCTGGAGGAACTTCGGGTGAGCCTCTTTGCCCAGGAATTGAGAACGCCGGTGCCGGTGTCGGTGAAGCGGCTGCAAAAACAATGGGAAGGAATCCAGTATGGCTGACGTGCTCCTGGCTTTGATGCGGACCTTGGCGAATCTGCGGGAGAGGCGCATCTGGGCTTACCTGCTCCTGCCGGCGGCATTGTCCTTCGTGCTCTGGATCGGCCTCGCTTTCTGGTGGCTGCGGGAGCTGGTGGACTGGCTCATCGGCTATCCCCCCATGAGCCTCCTGGTGAGCTGGGGAGCGGTCTGGCTTGCCCACATGCTGGCCTGGCTGGGGGGCTGGCTGGCCATCTTCGCCTGCGCCTACCTGACCGCGTCGCTGCTGGCCGCCGTGTTCGTCCTGCCACTGTTCCTGAAGCACCTGGCCAATGGCCAATACCGGGACGTGGCGGCCATGGGCAAGGACAGCTTCGTGGCGGCGACAGCGAACAGCCTGGTGGCGACCGTCCTCTTTATCGTGGCCTGGCTGCTGACGGTGCCCTTGTGGCTCATTCCCGGCATGGCCCTGATCCTGCCGCTGCTGCTCATGGGCTGGTACAACCGCCGCACCTTTGCCTACGACGCCCTGTCCATGCACGCCACCAGCGAGGAATGGCGGGATATCCGCCGGCAATACAAGCGGCCCTTGTTTCTCCTGGGGCTGGCCATGGCCGTGCTTGCCCATGTGCCCGTGGTAGGCCTCCTGGTGCCGGCCCTGGCGGCCCTGGCCTTCGTCCATTTGGGGCTGGAAGCCCTGCGCCGCGCCCGGGGCGGCGCCGTCGTCACCATCGAGGGAGAGCGGTTATGAGAGATTCATCGCGGGTTTTCGGCGCTGTCATCATCGGCGACGAGATCCTTTCGGGAAAGCGCCAGGACAAGCATTTCGCCAAGGTAGCGGAACTGCTGGCGGCCCGGGGCTTGCGCCTCTCCTGGGTGGAATACCTGGGGGACGACCGCCGGCGCCTGGCGGAAACCTTCCGGCGCACCATGGCGGCGGGGGATGTGGTGTTCTCCTTCGGCGGCATCGGCAATACCCCCGACGACCACACCCGCCAGGCCGCGGCGGCCGCCTTGGGCGTCGACCTCGAAATCCACCTGGAAGGGCGGAAGGAACTGGAGGCACGCTTTGGAGATGAGATCACCGACCGGCGCCTGCAATTGGTCACCTTCCCGGCCGGGGCTCGGATTATTCCCAATCCCTTTAACCGCATTCCGGGGTTCATGGCCCGGGAGCACTATTTCGTCCCCGGCTTCCCCCAGATGGCCCATCCCATGATCGAGTGGGTGCTGGATACCTTCTACCGCAATCTGTTCTCTCCGGTGGACGCCCGGGTGGAAAAGGCTTTTCTCCTCACCGGCCCGACCGCCTACGAAAGCGCCCTGCTGGACCTCATGGAGCGCATCGTCGCCGATTACCCGACCCTGCGCCTCTTTTCCCTGCCCTCCATCGCGGGGCAGGAGCGGCGGCACCTGGAGCTGGGCGTGGAGGGTGAGCCGACCCTGGTGGACCAGGCCATGGAGGAAATCCGGGTGGAAGTCGAAAAACGCGGCATCGACTGGCGATGGCGGGAGTGAAGCCGTAAACGACAAAACCCCGGCAAGCCGGGGTTTTTGCATTGGGCGAACCAGGCGTTACTTGGCGGCCTTCTTGGCGGCGGCGCTGGTGGCGCTAGCGGCCTTGCCGGTGCTCGAAGAAGCAGCCTGCAGGTTGGCTTCGGCCAGGTCGGTGAACTGCCGGGTGACGGCGGTCATGTTGTCGAAAGCCTTGCTGGAAGCATCCAGGACGGACTTCATGGCGGCGGCGAAGACGTCGCCGCCCATCGGGGCGCTGGCGGAAGCCTTCTCGACGGCGCTGGAGGCGTCCTTGGCAAAGGTGTTGAACTGGGTCTCGACCACGGAGGTGAGCTCTTTCTGCACCTGGGCAGCCAGGTCATAGACGTTGCGGGAGTATTCCATCCACTTGTCCAGGTTGGGCTTGGCCAGCTCGGTGTTGAGCTTGGTGATTTCGCCGGCGTCCCGGGCGCTCAGCAGCTGGTGGACGTTGGCAACGGAGTTGTTGAAAAACTCGCGGGATGCGGAGATGTTGAGGGCGGTCAGGCGCTCGACGCCGTTGAAGGCGGTGCGCACGAGGGCCATCATAACTTCGGCATTGGCTTTCTGGGCTGCGGCCAGCTGGTCGAAACCGGGGTTGCTCATGGTGTTTCCTCCTGGGACAGGTGTGGAATAACGTCTAATTCTGGAATAAACGAATAGCCCCCGCCGGGGCGGGGGCTGGCGGAATGCCGATTAATTAGGCAACCTTTTTCTTGCTGGCGGCAGCGGTGGCGCCGACGGCCTTGACGGTGGCGTTGGTCGCGGCGGCCACGTTGGCTTCGGCGATCTCGGCAACTTGCTTGGCGGCCTTGTTGATGTTGTCGAAGGCGGAGTTGGCGGCGGCGATGGCGCTCTTGACGGCGGCGACGGCCACGTCGGAACCGGCGGGAGCGGACTTGGCAGCCTTGTCCAGCAGGCCGGCGACGGTCTTCTGGAAGTCGCCGAACTGGGCTTCGATCAGCTTGGACAGCTCTTCCTGGGACTGGGCGGAGATCTCGTAGACGCTACGGGAGTAGGCGACGGCCTTCTCGACATTGGGCTGGGCCAGGGAAGCCTGGATGGACAGGGCTTCCTGAATGTCCTTGGCGCCCAGCAGGGCCTTGGTGCCGGAGACGGAGTCTTCCAGGACGGAGCGGGCGGTGTTCAGGTTGAGGGCGGCGATGCGCTCAGCGGAAGCCAGGGCGGTGTTGGCCAGGGACAGCAGGGAATCCACGGTGGACTTGTTGGCGGCGGCGAACTGCTCGGCAGAGGCGAAGTACGTCATGGTCATTTCTCCTAGATAAGTCGTGCATGTTGGGGAAAGCGTTGCAGTATCTCGTGCGGGTATGTTGCACTGCACCATATGCCGAATTATAGGGAAGAATCCCTTGGTGTCAAGCGCTATTTTGTGCGACGCACAAAAGCTGAAATGTCCATAAAATTCAGCGGCCTGTAAGAATTGTGTAAGACTTGCGGTGGCGCCGCCCTTGCGCCGCCGCATCGGGGCTTTCCAGCCCGGCCAGCCAGTTTGTCGGAAAGGGCTTCAGCTGTTGCGGAAGGCCGGTTTGCGCTTTTCGGTGAAGGCGGCCATGCCTTCCTTCTGATCGTCCAGGGCGAAGGCGGCATGGAAGGTCCGGCGCTCGAAGAGCAACCCGTCCGACAGGGAGGACTCGAAGGCGCGGTTCACCGACTCCTTGATCATCATGGCTACGGGCAGCGAATAGCCGGCGATCTTCCCGGCGGCGGCGAGGGCCTCCTCCAGGAGCTTGTCGGCGGGCACGATGCGGGAGACGAGGCCGGCCCGCTCGGCTTCGGCGGCGTCCATCATGCGGGCGGTGAGGCACAGGTCCATGGCCTTGGCCTTGCCGATGGCCCGGGGCAGGCGCTGGGTGCCGCCGGCCCCCGGCAGGATGCCGAGCTTCACTTCGGGCTGGCCGAACTGAGCGCTGTCGGCGGCGATGATGAAGTCGCACATCATCGCCAGCTCGCAGCCGCCGCCCAGGGCGTAGCCCGCCACCGCGGCGATGACCGGCTTGCGGCAGGTCTTCACCCGTTCCCAGTTGCGGGTGATGTAGTCGCCCTTGTAGGCATCCATGTAGGAAAAGCTCTTCATGGCGGTGATGTCGGCGCCGGCCGCAAAGGCCTTGTCGGAGCCGGTGATGACCATGCAGCCGACGGTCTCGTCGGCCTCGAAGGCGTCCAGGGCCGCCGCTAGTTCGTCCACCAGGGCATCGCAGAGGGCGTTGAGCTGCTGGGGCCGGTTGAGGGTGATGAGGCCCACCCGGCCGTCGGTGCCCCGGCGTTCGGCGATGATGTATTCGTACATGCTTATTCCTTTTCCGGCTTGGTGCCGAGGTTGGCGGCCCCCTTCAGCTCCAGGGGGGCGCTAGTCTTGGGGGAGGGCTCTTCCTGAGATGCATTCTTGCCCTTGGGCTGGAGGATGACGCGGACCCGCTGGGAGGAACCCTTGGCATCGCGGGTCTCGCCGGCGCTGGCCATGTATTTTTCGCTGATGGCGTCGTACCAGATGTAGCCGCCCTTGATCTGGTCGTCGCCGCTCTTAATCCAGGCGCGGTGGAACAGTTCGGCCACCTCGTTGTGGGTGTTGTACTCGATGCGCTCGGCCTCGCCCTCGATGAATTCGTCCTTGCCCTCCCGCTTCTGCCGGAAGTGGGCCAGCCCGTTCTTGCCGCCGGTGGCGACGCCTTTCTGGAAGCCGTACTGGTCCTGGCTGATGACGATCCTGTCCGACTGGATCATCAGGGTGCCCTGGGTCAGCTGGACGTTGCCTTCCATGACCTGGACCTTCTTGGCATCGTCGACCGTGATGCGCTGGGCTTCGAGCTGGATGGGCTTGTCCCGGTCGGCCCGCTCGGCCAGGGCAGGCTGGACGCAGGCGGCGAGGAGGATGGAAGCGGCGAGGAATAGGGAATGAGTCTTCATGGCGACGCCTTGGGCGGGTAGTAGGTCCCGGTGACCTGGGAGTTCAGGACAAGGACGGAGGTGTTGTTGTCCAGGTGCATCCCGACCCCCTTGAACCAGGAGGTGCCCTGGGTGACTTCCACCGGGCTGTTGGTGAAGGCGATGCCTTCGTCGGGCTGGACGGTCAAATCCGGCATGCGGGCCACCATCTCGGGGCGGTCCGGCGTCGCGGCCCGGGTGGCCTTGACGTCGCCCCAGAAGAAGACCGTTTCTCCCTTTGACGCGACAGCGGCGTTGTTGCCGGACAGGCTCATGTCCGGAGCGCCAGGGCGGTAGTAGTCGAGGCGGGGCTGGCTGAGGAGGGAGGTGTCGTCATCCGGGAAATGCTGCATGCGGGGAGCCGTAAGGCGGTACTGCAGGACGCCGTTCACATCCAGGCGGCGGATCTCGAAATTGTCCACGACGGCGTCCGGGTCGTGACGCAGCTTGCCATCCAGGCGGGGCTCGGGCAGGTCCACGGTGCGCTCCAGCCAGAAGCTCAAGGCCGCCAGCAGACTGAGCAGCACGATGGGAAAAACCTGTTGGCTGGACCAGCGCTTGATCATAGCTCGAGATAAGCGGTGAAGAGGGCTTCCAGCTTGCCTTGGGCGGTGAGGATGAATTCCGCCGCTTCCCGCACCGCTCCCCGGCCGCCGGACGCATCGGTGACGGCGTGGACGCGTTCCTTGACGAGGGGATGGGCGTTGGCCGGCGCCACCGCCAGGCCGCATTGGAGCATGGCCGGCAGGTCGATGAAGTCGTCCCCCATGAAGGCCACGTCCGGCCAGTGGAGATCGAGCTTGGCGATGAGTTCCGCGACCACCGCGCGCTTGTTCACGACACCCTGGAAGACATGGGCGATGCCCAGGTCGGCGGCCCGGTTGAGCACCACGTCGGAGGTGCGGCCGGTGACGATGGCCAGTTCGATGCCGGCCCGCTGCATGAGCTTGAGGCCCAGGCCGTCCTGGACGTTGAAGGTTTTCAGCTCGCGGCCGTCGTCGGTGTAGTGCAGCCCGCCGTCGGTCATGACGCCATCGACGTCGAAGACCATGAGCTTGATACGGGCGGCACGGGCTTTGGCGTCCATCAGATTACCTTGGCGTTGAATAGATCGTGCATGTTGAGGGCGCCGATGAGCCGGGAGTCGACATCGGTGACCAGCAGCCCGTTGATGCGGTGCCGCTCCATCAGTTCGACTGCCTCCACCGCCAGCTGTTCGGCGCCGATGGTGCGGGGCTGCGGATGCATGACGCTGTCGATGCGGGCGTGCCGGAGGTCGAGCCCTTTCTCGAAGGCCCGGCGCAGGTCGCCGTCGGTGAAGATGCCCAGTACCCGGCCCTCGGGATCGACCACGGCCACCAGCCCGAGGCCGCCCCGGGACATGGCGACGATGGCGTCGGGCAGGCTCGCTTCCGGCAGGACCACGGGCACCTTGTCGCCGGCGCGCATGACGTCCCGCACATGGGTGAGGAGCCGCCGGCCCAGGGAGCCGCCGGGGTGGGAACGGGCGAAATCCTCGGGGCCGAAGCCGCGGGCGTCCAGCAGGGCCACCGCCAGGGCGTCGCCCAAAGCGAGCGCCGCGGTGGTGCTGGCCGTGGGCGCGAGGTTGAGAGGGCAGGCTTCCTGGGCGACGCCGGCATCCAGGTGGATGTCGGCTTCCCGGGCCAGGGACGATTCGGGATTGCCGGTCATGGCGATGAGCCGCGCCCCCTGGCGCTTGACGATGGGGACTATGCGCACCAGCTCCTCGGACTCGCCGGAATTGGAGAGGGCCAGGAGGACGTCGTTGCGGGTGATCATGCCGAGGTCGCCGTGGCTCGCCTCCGCCGGGTGGACGAAGTAGGCCGGGGTGCCGGTGCTGGCCATGGTGGAGGCGATCTTGCGGGCGACATGGCCGGATTTTCCGATGCCGCTGACGATGAGCCGGCCTTTGCAGTCGAGGATGAGCCTGATGGCGGCGGTGAAGGCGCCGTCCAGCCGCGCGGTCAGGGCCAGGATCGCGTCGGCCTCGATTTGCAGGGTTTTCCGGGCCAGATCCAATGCCCGCTCCGGGGCGAAACTCGTGGGTGGAGCGCTTGGGTTCATGGGTTTCGTGCGGTTATGATGACTGAAGTATACCCGACTTCTCCCCCCGCCCTTGAACACCCTTTTCCTCGTCCTCGTCCTGCTCGGCGCCTCGGTTCTGGCGGTGGTGTTGTTCCGCCGTCTCAACCTTCCCCCCATCCTGGGATATCTGCTGGTGGGAGCGCTGATCGGGCCCCATGCCTTCAACGTCCTGGGCAACATGTCCCAGGCCGAGACCCTGGCGGAGTTCGGCGTCGTCTTCCTGATGTTCTCCATCGGCCTCGAATTCTCGCTGCCCAGGCTCTACGCCATGAAGCGCATCGTCTTCGGGCTTGGGCTCCTGCAGGTTTTGCTGACCATGGCCGTGGTCATGGGGCTGGTCATGGTTCTGGGCCTGTCGTGGCAACTGGGCATCGCCCTAGGCGGGGTGCTGGCCATGTCGTCCACCGCCGTGCTCTCCAAGCTCCTGGCCGAGCGCCTGCAGCTCGATTCGCCCCACGGGCGCGACATCATCGGCGTCCTCCTCTTCCAGGACCTGGCGGTGGTGCCCCTCCTGGTGCTGATCCCTTCCCTGTCCCAGCCGCCGGAGAAGCTCGCCGCCCTCCTTGCCGTCGCCCTCCTGAAGGCGGTCACGGTGCTGGCGGTGATCCTCTATTTCGGCCAGCACCTGATGCGGAAATGGTTCCACTTCGTGGCCAAGGCCAAGTCTTCCGAGGTGTTCGTCCTCAACGTGCTCCTCATTACCCTGGGGCTCGCCCAGGTGACCGCCTGGGCCGGCCTGTCCCTCGCCCTGGGCGCCTTCGTCGCCGGCATGCTGATCTCGGAAACCGAATACCGCCTCCAGGTGGAGGAAGACATCAAGCCGTTCCGGGACGTGCTGATGGGGCTCTTCTTCGTCACCATCGGGATCAAGCTCGACTTCCATGTCCTGCTGGACCACTGGGCGGTGGTCCTGGGGGTGCTGGCGGCCTTGCTGCTGGTGAAGGGAACCCTTGTTGGGCTCCTGTCCTGGCGCCTCGGCGCTTCCCCCGGCAATGCCATCCGGGCGGCCCTCTGGCTGGCCGCCGGTGGCGAGTTCGGCTTCGTGCTCCTGGGGGAGGTCGGGCGCATGCCGCGGCTGGTGGAGCAGGCGGTCCTCACGGCCCTGGTGCTGTCCATGCTGGCGGCGCCCTTCATCGTCCATTTCAGCGAGCAGATCGTCATGCGCTTCGTGGCCAGCGAATGGCTGCTGCGCTCCATGCAGCTGACCCAGATCGCGGCCCAGACCATGGGGACCGAGAAGCACGCCATCATCTGCGGTTTCGGCCGCAGCGGCCAGTACCTGGCCCGCTTCCTCAGCCAGGAGGAGGTAGCCTGGGTCGCCCTGGACCTGGACCCGGACCGGGTGCGGGAAGCCGCCGCCGCCGGCGAGAACGTCGTCTTCGGCGACGCCGCCCGGCGGGAAAGCCTGATGGCGGCGGGGCTCTCCCGGGCCAGCGTGGTGATCGTGGCGGTGGCCGACGCCCAGGCCTCGGAAAAGATCCTCCACCACGTGCACGAGATGCGGCCGGACGTGCCGGTGGTGATCCGCACCCTGGACGAGCGCGACATGGGGCGCCTGATCAAGGCCGGGGCGGCGGAAGTGGTGCCGGAATCCCTGGAGGCGAGCCTCATGCTGGCTTCCCACGCCCTGGTCCTGGTGGGGGTGCCTCTGAACCGGGTGCTGCGCCGCATCCGCGATGCCCGCACCCAGCGCTACAAGCTCCTGCGTGGCTTCTTCCACGGCCTTTCCGACCGGGAAGAGGAGGAAGGCGAGCAGCCGCGCCTGCATTCCGTATGGCTGGCGCCGGGCGCGGCGGGAATCGGCAGGACCCTGGCGGAACTGGACCTGGACCGGCTGGGCTGCGAAGTCAGCGCCATCCGCCGCCGCGGCATCCGGGCGCTGGAGCCGGTGCCGGAAACCCGGCTGCGGGAAGGGGATGTGGTGGTGCTCCTGGGGCAGCCGGAGGGGCTGGCGAAGGGGGAGGAGAGGTTGCTGAGGAAGTAGGGATGGGCTGTTTTCGCGGAATCCGTCGGGTGGCTGCCGATCCGGTGGAGTGATCTCAGAGAATGGAGCCAAGCCGTGGGGCTTGGCTCCGGAGGTCAGGCATCAGTAGAGGGCCGAGAACGGGCAAGGATTACAGCGAGCGGCACAAGGTATAAATTGCCGCATCGTCGTAAGGAGCAGCAGCTACGCCCGCCGGGGGAGTGTTGGCACCCGCCGTGCCCACGGTGGCACGAACCGTTCCGGTTCCGACAATCCCATCGTCCAGTTGGGCGTCGATGGCGCGGGCAGCCTTCCCGGGGACCTCCGACATGCAGACCAGGATGCCGCCGAGGCCGCCCAGGGTGGCGGCAGCGCCGGCGGAGACGCCGATCAGGCCGCCGAAGGCGTTGCGTGGCAGGGCGGCTACCCCGGCATCGGCCGGGTTGCCGGCGATGAATCCGGCGGCCTTCAGATGCCGCCAGAAACCGGCACCTTCGCCTACCCCCGTAAAGGTGGCAGCCGAGGCGTTGGTCAGAACGCCGTTCAGGCCTCCCGCTGGAAGGCCGGCCCAGGGGCCACCACGGGCCGGCGTGAGGTTGTCGTCGCCAGGCATGCGCTTGAAGCGGTCGAGATAGCTGTTGTAGGCGGCAGAAACGCCATTGAGGTCATTGACGCCATTCTTTATCTTGGCGTTGTCGATCATTTCCTGGCCCTTCAGCACGCCACCCAGCAGCAGGCCGATGATGACCAGGACAATGGCAATTTCCACCAGGGTGAAACCGCCTTGGGAACGGGAAGAATTCTTCATTGTGAGTCTCCGATTGTTTAAGCACCTTGGAATATACCTATGGGCTTAATCCCTGCCGAGTCCAGGGGTTTTACGGTAGGGCCGATGGCAGCGTGAGGGTGAAACATAGGCGTTTGCCGTCCATCAACTCGGCGCCCAGCTCGCCGCCCTGGTCGCGGGCGAGTTGCCGGGCCTGGTAAAGGCCGAGGCCCAGGCCGGCCGGAGAGTCGGTCCAGAAAGGCTCGAAGAGTCGCAGGAGATCGATGCCCTCGGGTTGCCCGGCAACGGAGGAGAGCCGCAGGCTGGCCCAGGACGGGCCGCCGGTAATGTCGATGGCGACTGCCGTGTCGGGAGCGTGCTCGGCGCAGTTGCGCACCAGGTTGTCGAGAATGGTGTCGAGGGAGGCGGGCGGCATACGGACTTCGGCGTCGCCACGGACCTGGGCTGCCAGCCGGTGGGATTCGCACAGGCGCCGGGCGGCGGGGGCGAGGGGAATGGCGATGGCGCGGCCCTCGATGGGCTGGCGTTCCATGAGCGCCCCGATGATCCGTTCGCTCCGCTCGCGAAAAAGGGGGAATGCCGTCCGCAGATAGGACAGGTAGCGGCTCTCGTCGTCGGGGGCGAGGTTTTCCATCTGGTCGCCGGCGATCTGGATGAACTGGGCCAGGTTCTTGACGTCATGGCAGAGGAAGAGCGTCAGGCGCTGGAATTCCGACAGGGCTGAAGCGGTGGTGCCGGCTTTGATCCAGATGTCGGTCTTCAGGAGCAGGGTGAAGGACTCGCACAGCTGCTCGGCAAAATAGCGGCGTTCTCCGCCCAGCCGGCCGGGATAGAAACGAAGCATCAAGCAGATGTCCGGCGCATCGATCTGCCTCTCCCACGGCTTTCCCCCACACTCGCCGGTGCTGCCGATGCGGCGGATGCCGAACCAGTCGATGGTCCAGGCGAGGCCGCCGAATCCCCCTTCGACCAGACGCCGGCTGCCGGATTCGAGAAACGCCAGGGTGTCGAAGCCCAGTTCCTCGTTGAGGCGGATCAATTCCAGGGCCAGGCGCTCCCGTTTTCGGGCCTGGTAGCGCAATGCCGACAGCACGGCCGCCACAGTGAGGCCGGCGACAATCAGGAGCGGGTAGAGGCGGGCGAGGCTCTCAAGCATCGCGGGCGATACCGAATTTCTTCAGGAAGTAATAGATATTTTCCCGTTTCACCCCGAGGCATCGCGCCGCGGCGTGAACGTTGAAGCCGGTATCCTGCAGAACCTGGCGTATCAGCCGTTCCTCCGCCTCGTCCCGGACATTGCGCAGGCCCTCTCCGAGGGGGGCGCTGATGGTGAGCCGGGCGATTCCCTGCCTGGCGAGCTCCCTCTCCTTGCGGCCGAACAACACGGCCCGGTCGATGGCGGCGATGATGGCGGTCAGGGGGGCCGGCTTGGCGAGAAAGTCGAAGGCTTCTTCCTGGATCGCCGCCAGGGATGCCGCCTCCTGATCCTGGCCGGTCAGGCAGATGGCTTTTACGGGTGGGCCATCGATCCGGATGGCCCGAAGAAGAGCCAGCCCTTCGCTGGGGCCATGGGGGTTCGGCGGCAGGCCGAGGTCGATGAGAGCAACGGCGACTTCCGGGGCGCCGTGCAGCGCGGCCAGGGCGTCCGGACGGTTTGCTGCTTCGATGACCCGGAAGCGGCCCGACAGGGCTCCGGCGATGAGGGTGCGAAGGGCGGAGTCATCCTCCACCAGGAGAAGCGGAGTCAACCGGCCGTCCTCCCGCTCATGGCAGACGGCCGGCCTGGATCAGGCGGTTGAACAGGATGTTGGGCGTCAGCCAGACGACCTGATCGTCGAATTCGCCGCCCGCAGCCCCGGCTTCTGTCTTGGGGTGGCTGACGAAGATCAGGTTGCCGTCGGTGTTGGCGAGCTCGTCGGCGCCTGATCCGGCGGTGGGTACGGTAGCGCCCGTTGGAGTTATGCCGCCTCTTCCATTCCTGCCATGGGAGAGGAGCAGGGCGGGGATGGTCGTGGCGATGGTCGCGCCGGCCGCCGCATCGAGTACGGTCATGTCGCCCAGCGAGGTGAGGGCGATTCCGGTGGTGCTGTTGGAGAATGCGGGGGTGACGTGATAACGGATTCGGCGGCCCCAGGGATCGGTATTATCGGAAAGGCCCAGGGTAACCCAGGGCAGGTTGCCTTCCGGGGTCACGCAGCCACCGGCAGGCAGACGGTCTTCCACGCCGTCGTTGGGCGTGCCGGCGCCTCCGCCGGCGGTCTTGTCCGGGCAGGGGAGGAAGGGGTGGGAATCGAAGGCGAAACTGGTGGCGGTAAAACCGATCAGGGCTTCCCGGGCGTCTTCCATGATCCGCTGGGTGTCCCGCGTTTGCTGAATTTCCGATTGGGCCTGGAGGGCCATCAGGCCGCCGCCCAGCAAAAAGCCGATGATGACCAGGGCGATGGAGAGCTCGACCAGATTGAAGCCGGCCATTTTCCTGGGGGATGAAAGGGGCAAGGGGAGCCGCATGGAAAGCCTCCGTAACCGTCGGGTCATTGGCTGAGAAGGATGAAGTCCTGCAGGGTTACGCCCTGGTAAGGCGGATCGGTGGGATTGGATGTACTACTGGCGCGGAAACCGCCGGTGAACCCGAAGAAGGCTGAATTGAATTTGAGGTCCAGATTAATGCAGCGCTGGGCGTTCGGCGTTTCGGGGAAGTCATTGAGCGTGTCGGAGCAGTCCGTGCAATCCACCCAGGTACGAATACGGGCGTAGCTGTTGGTGCCGCCATGGCTCGGCGGGTTGCAGGAGGAGCAGGTGCTGTTGCAGCCCGTCTCAATCTCGATGCGCTGGCTATGGGTGGCGGGAGTGGGGGATTCCTCGAAGGTATTTGCGGGGGAATGGGTACAACCGGCGGCCGTGCCATCGCAAGCCGTTGTCGAACTGCTGTTGCCGACTTGATGATCCAGGTTCCCATTGGCCATGATGGCGGTGTGGTTGGCTGCGGGATCGGAGTTCCCGTTCCCGCTGTCCTGGCGGATGTCGGTCTCGACTATGAAGGAGTGCAGGGCGAAAGTGGCGCCCGGGGAATTGACATCCACGGTCAAGGCTCCCATGTTTGACACTGTGCCGCAGACGTTGGCGGTCACCGGGGATTCGGGAAGCGTAGTGTCGTGGGGCGGGGATTGTTTGAGGTCCCCGCGTACCAGCTGGAAAGTGAAGCCATTGCCCCGATCGGTGCCGGCATGGGTCAAGGCATAGGTGTCGGGTTGGGAGAAGGTATAGCGGTAGAAGGCGCGCAGGGTCTTGCCTGCCAGAGGAATCGCGTCGGGATACCAGAAGCAGCCGCCGGTAGTGGTTCCGGCAGCGCCGGAGATTAGAACCGTCTGCGTGGCCCCGTCTGCCGCGACGCCGTTGCCGGATGGCGCGAAGCTGCCGAAATTCTTGGCAAAGGAGACTGAAGCGGGCGGGATACCGGTAACGCACCGGGCCAGGTCGGCGGTCGACGAGGCGGCCTTGAAGGCCGAGACACCGGTGTATCCGCCGATGCCAGTAGTAAAGGTTGCGAGATTAGGGCCTTCCAGATAGTTGGCAGCCGAGGCGATTTCAGCGGCGCTGGAGCGGGTCTGGCCGGCGGCACGGGCGCCTCCGAACAGCAGGACGGCCGAGCAGGAACGGCCGTTGACCATGACTGGAGCAACTGGCTTGGCGTAAAGCAGGTTGTTCCTCCAGTTTTCCAGAACGTTGCGCACCGGGGTGCCCGCCGTGTTGTAGGGGGGGCAGCCGGCCGTTTTCGTGACGTAGTTGTATGGATCGCAATCGGGTATCAAGGCCGGGCAGCTCCCCGGGCCGCCGAAGCCCTTATCGCTGCCGGAAGCGCCGGGTGCCGAGGCCTTCCTGTCGAGGCAGATTTTCATGTTGTCCATCAGGGTATTGATGTCGCGGGCGAAATCACTCCTGACCCTGGCTCGGCCAAAAATGTCGCCGGCGGTTATCCAGATAGCCTGGTCGTTGTTGGTGCCGATACGGGCGCTATCGGCGGTCGAAACCGTCAGCGTACTGGTCGCATCGGCTGCCGGGGTACTGGTGTAGATCGGGTTGCCGCCATCGAGGTAGGCGGCGGCGATGCTGTTGCCTCCGCACTGGGTGACGCCCACGGAGGGCCTGGCCTGGGCGCCGATGGCGACACCGGGGGCGAAGACCACGGCCATGGCCTGGTCGTGGGCGCTGCCTGGGGTGAGGACAGCCCCTCCCGCATCCATGATGGTGAATTGACCGGTGGTGTCCCAGTTCATCGAGGCCGTCTGGGGATTGTCCTTGCCGTGCCCGGATACGGCATACCAGAGGCATTCGCCCCCGCTGTCACGGAGAGGTGGAATACCCAGGGTCTGCCATGGCAGGCGTCCGATAACCGAAACGTTGGGTGGTCCGCATGGCGGGAATGCCGGGTCGGCTACTCCGTCGTTATTGCTGTCCGGGCAGGGGAGAAAACCGAACGGCTGGTTGAAACCATTGATCAAGTCCTGGTGGGAGTCGCGATAGGTGGCGGCGAATCCGATCAGGGCTTCCTTGGCCTGGGCGAGGGCCGAAACCGTTGCCTGATTGCGACCGGTTTTCGCGGCCCGCAGGAAGACATAGGCTGCCGCCAGGGTCAGGGCGACAAGAATGATGAGCATCGCGGCGCCGCTTTGAGATTGGAAACGCCTCCGCGTCATGGCGATCTCCCGATGGTGATGGTGCCTTTGGGAACAATGTCGTTTCGATTGGCGTTATCGAGGTCGAGGGTTTCGCCAACCCGTACCACGGCGGTTCTGGTCTCTCCCGCCGTCTTGTCGCCGGTCCGTGGAGAAGGGGGGTAGTGCAGATTGACCGCCGGCAATGCCCCGACGGCCACCTTGGTCCCGAAGGAAGCACCCGGTCCGGTTGCGGTCGTTGGAATCCCGTTGACCCAAACCGTGTTCGAATGGGACGAGCGGGCTACCGCCCCATCGACCCGGACGCGGCCGGCCTGGGCCGTCTCCATGGCGCGGGCTGTCCCGCCGCCTGCCGGGCCGAACAGGCGGCCGATCACAGGCTGCTCGTCCGCCAGGACGATGGCGCTGGCGAATATCGTCAGGGCGAAGGCGAGGATTTTCATGGGGGAGGAGCGCCGTCGGCTGGAGTAATCCGCTGGATGGTGGCCCAGTCGATCAGGCATTCGGCGGCCAAGCGCACCGCCCCTTCCTGGTCGGGTGCGCCGGAACGGGCGATTTCGCAACCGCGGACGATGGCGAGGGCATGCCCCTTTTTCACGATGTTCTCCAGGAACTCGACCAGGGCGGTCTCACGCTGGAATTCGATCTTGAGACCCATGGTGGATCGGTGGCGCTTGAATAGCCCTGGAGACGGGGCCTCGGTATCGGCGGTCCATGGTTGGCGCGCCGAAAGGTTGTAGCTCAACTGGTCCAGGGAACTGCGCTGCTTCTCTGTTTCCAGGGTTTCGCGCCACTGCAGGCGCTGTTCGTCGCCGATGATGGATCGGCTCACAAGCTCCTGGTAGGGGCCGAGACTGGCGATCAGCTCGGCTCTTTCGGTTTCCAAATTGGTCAGTGTGCTCTGGACATTCTGTCGATTGCCCTGGGCGGTGGCCAGCGACCCGGCGGCTGCCTGGTAAAGATGGTGGCTGGCGAGGATGCCGCATGTCCCGACAAAAAGCGTGGCCAGGAAAACGATCGCTTCACGCCTTATCTGGGGCCAGTCGGTTCGGGAAAATGTCATTCGTTCCATGTCACACGCAACGAAAAGGGCTGGCGTGGGGCCATCGGCTTGCCAAAGTCCTCCTTCAATTCCTTGTCCGGATGGACATTGAGGGGGTACTGCAGGATTTCGACCCGAATCTTGTCCCGGCGAATGGCGTCGCGTAGCGCAATGACGGCTGCGTTGGCCGAGGGGTAGTCGCTGGCGCCAACGATGTCGCCGCTGATAAGGGCGACCCAGCGCATGGCCAGGGGCTGGCCGCCATTCTCGGCGGGAGACGGTACGGCTGCCTTTGACGGGGCATCCTGGGAGTCGCCGGAGACCAGTTCCGGCTTGTCCGTGCGCGTCCAGGTCAGGCGATGGAGTTCGGCCTGGGGGACGGCATCGAAGCCGCGGCTGATGTCGGCCAACAGGCGGCGGCTGGGAGCGCTTTCCTGGGCGAGGCTGCGGGTGAGTGTCAATGCCTCCCGGATTTCTTCGGTCGGGACGCTGGTTTTCGGAAAGCTTTGGCGGACCTTGTCCGCTTCGCTTTTCAGGGCGGCTGTGGCGGCTTCGGTCTGGCTGGCGTCTTGTTGCTGGTCCAGGGCACCGTACAGCAGCGCGGCGCTGGCGGCTGTGGCGGCCAACGCTACCAGGCCGCTAGCGGCCAGCAAGCTGTGGCGCAGCCGGGACAACTGGAAGTTGTGCCGCTCTGCGGGGGGCGCGAAGTGGTTGGGAAAGCCCGACTTGACCAGCAATGCGAGAAACAGGTCGTCAATGCTGTCGCAGGCCTGGTCCGATTTGAGGCCGGCAAGCCGCACGACGTCATGGAGGCCGATATGGCGGAACTGGAGTACGCCGGCAGACGGCTGTGCGGCCTTCCAGGAGTCCATGAGGTATTCCGGTAGCAGGCAGGCGACGTCCACCGGGCTGTTGCGTTCAATCAGGCGCAGACCGAGGAGGTATTGATGGGTACGGACAGCTTCCTCGAAGGCGACGTGCCCCAGGGCATCAATTTCACCGGGATGGACCGCCAGCCGGGAGAAGCGCATTTCCTTCCGGAAGAAATAGGTGATGCGGATGCCGCCGCGGCCTTGCGCGGTGAGCAGCAGGAGATGGGGATTGTCGGCAGCCAGAGGGGCGGCCAGAAGGCTCTGGAGAAACGGCACACTGGCGATGCCGGAGAGAGATAAATGGCGCTGGCGCAAGGGCGCCACCCAGGGGGCAACCAGTTCCGGATTGGTGATGGCAGAGAGGAGCAGTTTTTCTTCCCCGCGCCTGCCGGGCTCTTGGCCCAGGGCAAATGCATGCCGGTAGGGGGTGGCACGAAAGGCCTGGGCCAGTTTGCGCTCATGCAGGGCCTGCCGGTCGCGGCCCCGCAGGAACGTTGTCTTTTCGAAACGGAATTCCATTTCGACCACATCGGCGAGAAGGTGCAGGGGCTTGTCCCGGTGCAGGCACCCCGCCAGTTCGGCGGCAGCCTGATCTTCCTCGAAATCCCGGATGCGCTCCCACCCGGAATTGCGGGTCTCGTACAGGGTCAGGTGGCGATCGGTCAGGTAGCCGATGAAACGGGAGGTCATGGCAACCTAGAACTTGACCTTGCTGACGACATCGTAGATTGGGCCGAGCACCGCAAACATGATGCTGCCCAGGAGCAGGCCCAGGATGACGGTCATGGCAGGTTCGATCATGGCCTGCACCTTGGCGATGTCTTCCCGGACATCCCGGTCGTAAAAGTAATTGACGTTGTCCAGGGCCTTATCCAGTTCGCCCGTGGTTTCGCCGATCCGCACCATGCGCAGCACCAGGGGCGGGAACATGCCGGTGCTCTGGAATCCGTCGCCGATCGACTTGCCGTCCACAATGGCTTCGCGGGTGCGCCGGATGGCGTTTTCGATGACCATGTTGCCCGCAACCTTTTCGCCAATGCGCAGCGCTTCCAGCACGGTGACGCCGGCTGAGAACATCATGGAAAAAAAGCCGGTGAATCGGGCAAGGGCGATTTTCTTCAGGATGGGACCCACCATCCATATATTGAGCTTCCACGCATCGACACGGAGGCGTGCCTTGGCGCTGCTCCTGGTGTAGGCAATGAATGCGATGGCAGCACCGGCCGGGGTGATGGGAATGGTGTACCAGTAACCGCGGATGAAGTCGGAGAGGCCGAGCATGAAGGCCGTGGGTAGCGGCAGGGTCTTGTTCATGCTCTTGATGAAGCCGGCGAGCTGCGGGACCAGATAGACCAGCAGGAACAGGGCGACCCCGATCACCACTGTGCCGGCGAAGGCCGGGTACATGAGGAGCTTCTTGGTCTGCGCCATGAGCTCGTCTTCCCACTTGAGTGACTGGGTCAGCTTTTCGAAGACGCGCTGGAGTTCGCCGCTCACTTCTCCCGCTTGGATGAGGCTGGCCATGACCGGTGAAAAGGCTTGGGGATGGCGGGCGACCGCCTGGGAAAACTGCTGGCCGCCCTGGATCGACTCCGCCAAGTCGGCCACCATGGCCCGCAACGGGCCTTCGTCCAGGGAGTCCCGCAGGTCGACAAGGCCATCCAGGATGGACACCCCGGCGGCAATCAGCTGCTCCATCTGGAAGCACAGGGTGATCATTTCCTGCCGGCTGATCTTGCGCCGGGCGAAGAGCTTCGCCCGCGGCTTGATTTCCCTGGCGCGGATCAGCTCCAGTTGGAGCCTGGAAAGGCGGGATTCCAGGTCGATGTCGTTGGGGCACTCCATTTCCCCCGTCACCATGAGCCCTTCGGCATTGACGGCCTTGTAGGAAAAGAGGGCCATGGCGGGTCAGAGCCGGGAGGTGAGGTCCACCACCCGGGAGATTTCCTCCAGGGAGGTGGTCCCGTCGAGGACCCGCCGGCTGCCGTCGTCGGCCAGGGTCTTGAAGCCCTTGGACAGGGCCGTCTTGCGCAGCTCCTGGGCGGTGGCCCGGCGGGCGATGAGTTCGTCCAGTTCGCTGTCCATCTTGAGCAGTTCCATGATGGTCAGGCGGCCCTTGTAGCCGAGGTTGTCGCAGCGCCCGCAGCCGACGGCCCGGTGAAGGATCGGGTAGCCGGTGGTGCCGAGGAGCTTGGCTTCGATTTCATCGGCCTGGTAGGTCTCCTTGCAGTGGGGGCAGAGCCTGCGCACCAGGCGCTGGGCGACGATGCCGATGATGTTGCCGGCCATGATGTCCGGCAGCACGCCGATGTCCAGGAGGCGCGGAATGGCGCCGATGGCGCTATTGGTGTGCAGGGTGGAGAACACCTGGTGGCCGGTCATGGCGGCGCGGAAGGCCATGTCGGCCGTGTCCGAATCCCGAACCTCGCCGATCAGGATGATGTCCGGATCCTGGCGCATCATGGAGCGGATGCCATTGGCGAAATCCATCTTGGCCGACTCGTTCACCGAGGCCTGGCGTACCAGGGGCAGGGGGTATTCCACCGGGTCTTCGAGGGTCATGATGTGGACCCCCTCGGAATTCATGTGGCTCAGGATGGAGTAGAGGGTCGTGGTCTTGCCGCTGCCGGTGGGGCCGGTGACGAGGAGGATGCCCTCGGGACGGGCCAGCATCAGCTTGAGGAGATCCAGGTTGTCGTCGGCCAGGCCGAGTCCCTCCAGGGGAACAATCGAGCGCTGGCGGTCGAGGATGCGGGCGACGAAATTCTCGCCCCAGGTGACCGGCTGCACGGCGGCGCGGAAATCCACCGGGCGGCCCGAGATCATCAGGGAAATGCGGCCGTCCTGGGGGGCCCGGGATTCGGCGATGTTCATGCTGGCCAGCACCTTCAGGCGCACCAGCATGGCCGGCCAGTAGCTGATGTGAAGGCTGCGGATCTGGCGCAGGACGCCGTCGATGCGGTAGCGGATGCGCAGGAAGCGCTCCTCCGGCTCGATGTGGATGTCGGAGACACCCTTCTGGACGGCGTCGGCCAGGATGGCGTCGATGAGCCGGACCACCGGCTGGCTGTATTCGGCATCGCTGGACTGCAGGCTGGCGTAGTCGATTTCGCCGGTCTCGATTTCCCGCAGGATGCCGTCGATGGAAAACTCGTAGCCGTAGAACTGGTCGATGGCGCGCTGCACCTCGCCTTCGCCCACCAGGCGCGGGGAGGGAACAAATTGGCCCTTGAGGAGCGCCCGCAGCTGATCGAGGGCGACGATGTTGTTGGGGTCGGCCATGCCCACCACCAGGGTCTTCCCTTCCTGGTCGAAGCCCAGGGGCAGCAGCTTGTAGCGCTTCGCCATGTCCTTGGGGATGAGCTTCAGCGCCGTGTTGTCCGGCAGCATGTTGGCCAGGCTGACTGTTTCGCGGCCGAGGTTTTCCGACAGGGCGTCGGTAATCGTCTCCTCGGTGACGAAACCCAGCTGCACCAGGAGCTTGCCCAGGGGAATGCCGGTGCGCTTCTGCTCCGACAGGGCGATGACCAGCTGGTCGCTGGTGATGATGCCCTGGCTGACGAGCAGCTCGCCGAGGGGCTTCTTGCGGGGCGGGGCGTTCATGGGCTGAGGGCGTCGATGGCGGCGATCCGGGACTGGACGGCTTCCCGGTCGAAGGTGGACGACCCCGGAGCCGAAAAGCCCAGGGCCTTGCGGTAATAGATGCGGGCCTGGGTATATTGCCCCAGGTGATCCAGGCTGACGGCCAGGTTGAATTGATAGTCGGCGGACTGGGGGGCCAGGGTGACCGCCCGGAAGAAGGCTTCCTGGGCTTCGCCCCAGCGGTGCTGGCGGGCCAGCAGGGAACCGAGGGCGTGGTGCAGGGCGGCATTGTCGCCCCGTTCGGCCAGGACGGCCTTGAGGCGGCTCTCATGGCCAACCGGGTCCACGGCGCCGTGCAGGAGGGCGATGCCGGCGTTGGCGTCGGGATCACGGGGGTCGAGGCCGAGCATCTGCTCGTAGCGGCGGGCCGCCTCCTCGCGGCGTCCTTCGCGCAGGGCCGTGACGGCCAATCCGAGCAGAGCGTCGCGGCTGCGCTGGTCGCTCTTCAGGGCTTCCTGGTAGTGTTCCCGGGCGGCATTCAGGTTGCCGTTGGCCATGGCGGCGTAGGCGGCTGCAGTGGCGGGATGGACGATGACGATCTGGGTGTCGCGGCGGATGGCCGGCTGGCCGGGCCGCGGTTCGCGGGGTGCGGCTGCAGGAGTCTCCTGCGGAGTCTTGGGGGACGGCAGGTCGGCAGAGGCGGCTCTTGCGCGGTTGTCTGCCGGGGGCGGGGCGGCTTCTCCACCGGGAGCAGGGAGGGCGGCTTCAGCTGTCGCCGGAGCGGGCATGGAAGCAGTGTCCGGTACGGCGGGGGACGGAGGTGCCGCCGGCGGCATGGATGCGGCCGCAGCCTGGAGGGGGGGCGGCGCCGACAACTGCCGGTCGAGCCAGAAAAGCGCCCCGGCCGCGGCCGCCGCAGTCGCCAGCGCAATGCCGCCGAGAACCAGTTGCCGCTTGCGGGCCGGCGGCAATTTGCCGCTGCTGTCCGTGGCACGGAGCAGGGCGCGGACTCGCTCCCGCTGCTCTGGGGGGGCGAGGGGCGAGGGGCGGTGCTCCTTCGGCGAGGCGTCGCTTGCGGCCGGTGCCGGTGGGGCCGAAGGCTGCCGTGCCGGCTGGACAGGTTCGGGGCAGGGAGCTGCAGGGGGCGGTGGCGATTCACCCGCTGGTGCGGGGAGGCTATCCGCCGGTTCGGCGGCGGGGGCTGGCGGCGTTTCGGACGGGGAAAATTCGAGCGGTGGAATTTCCGCCACGGCGGGTGTGTCACCTGCCGGCTCCGGTGCCAGCTCGTCTGCTCCGTTCTGCGCTTTGTCGCCTTCCGGCGCGGCTTGCGGGGCCGTTTCCGGCGCTGGCAGGGGCTCCAGCGTCATGGTCAGCTCGGGGAAAGGCTCCGGCGGCTCGGGCTCGGGCGGGACGGGAACCGGCGGTAGCGTTGGGGCGAGAGAGAGCGACCCCGCAGATTCGGTGGGCTGGCGTTGCCGCTCAGCCCGCTTCAAGGCCTCCAGCAGCAGGCTCACGGCGTTGCCTCCGGCGGATAGGAGGCCGGCTGCATGGGTATCTTGCGCTGGACCGGCTGGTTGAAGAAATCCTTGCCGGGTAGCAGGTCCTTGGCAAAGCTGTAGTCGCCTTCCAGGCTGGCGTCATTGATGACGACGGGGCGCAGGAAGATGACCAGTTCGGTCTTGCCGGCCTGGGTGTTGCGGGTAGAGAACAGGCCGCCGACGCCGGGCAGGTCGCCGACGCCCGGCAGTCCTTCCTGGCCCCGGTTTTCGGAATCCTCCATCAGCCCGCCCATCATCACCACGTTGCCGGAAGGCACCTTCATCACCGATTCCATTTCCCGGGTCTGGACGATGGGCACCAGGTTTGGCACGTTCTGCAGGACCGGGTTGGGATCCTGGGCGTAGCCGCGGAGCCGGGAAATGGTGGGGCGGACGGTCAGTGTCACCTGGTTTCCGTCATCGATCTGCGGGATGACGTTCATCACGAATCCGACGGCGACCGTGTTGGCGGTGGAGGTATAGACCGAAACAGGGGCGGCGCCGGCGACGCCGGGGGTGATCTGGGCGCTGATGTTGAAATACACCAGGTTGTCCACCACCCGCAGCACCGCGCTCTGGTTGTTGAGGGCCGTGATCTTGGGGCTGGAAATGACCTTGGTGCGGCCGTATTGGGACAGGAGGCTCATAGCGGCGGCGAAGCTGCTGCCCCTGCCGTAGCCGACGGTCATGCCGGCGCTCTTGTTGGTGAGCGGGAACATGCCGCCGGTAAAGCGGCTGTCGGTCAGGGGTACGGTGGCGCCAGGGGTGCCGACGACGCCGCCGTAGGCGGGGAGGGCAATAGCCTGTTGCAAGGCGGCAGCTTGTTGATCGGCCGGTAGTGTGAAAGCGTTGAGGATTTGTAACTGCTGGACGCTGTTGGTCGGATCACCAAGGGTGCCCATGCCGCTGGCGACTTGCTGAATCAGGTTGGATTTCTGGGCCGTGGAGAGATTGCTGTCCCCCATGATGGAACTGATCAGGCTGGACCGGGTCGAGTCGGGCAGGGCCTTGTCCAGGGCCGTGCCCAGCAGGTTCTGGCGGAAGGTGAAGCCGGAGGCGAGGGCGACGCTCTTCCAGTCCACGCCGGTCTGCGATTGATCGTTGAGGCTGACCTCGACGATAGTGGCCTCGATCAGCACCTGGCGCCCGGCATTGCTGAGGACCCGGTCCATGAATTCGCGGATTTTCTCGTGCTGCTTCGCCGTGGCGCGGACGGCGATGACGCCGGTTTCCCGGTTGGCGATGACCGAGGCCGCCTCGCGGAAAGTGCTGCGACGGACGGTGGTCGTGCCGGCGGTTTGCATGGCCGCCGGGTTCGGGCTGGTCGCGAGGGATGGCGTCGTGGTGCCTCGGGTATGGGCAGGTGCCGGCGCACCGGTGCCCGTGGTCTGTTGAGAGTTGGTGGCCTCCTGCGTCTGCTCATAGGAACCTTCCGGCAATACCCGGTCGGTTTCCCGCAACAAGTCGCGGATATTGGCGATCAGAGTGGCCCAGAAGTCATTGTCCGAGCGGCTGGTTACGTTGGTCAGCGAACTGTTGCCGACAGCGCCGCCGGCACTTGCGCCACCTCCGGAGCCGCCTGAGCTGCCGGCCGACGACGAGCCGGCGATCTGGGTGGCCACATTCACCGAACTGGTGGACTGCCGAGCCAGATTGACGTAATCCACCTTGTAGTTGCGCAGGAAAGGCGTGTCCCGGCTGATCTGCAGGACCTTGCCTTCCATCTCCCAGCGCATGTCGATCTGCCGAGTAATCCGGTCCAGCAACTGAGGCAGGGACTGGTTGAGGGCGTTGAGGGTGATGGAGCCCTCGATGTCGCTGGCGATGTCGATGTCGATCCGGGCGTCCCGGGCGAGGGCGAAGAGCACTTCCCGGGCTGGCACGTTGTTTACCACGACACTGTAGGTTTCCTGGCGCGGTGCCGGCTTGGGCGGTGCGACGGCCGGGATGGCCGCCAGCGGTGGTGGGGCGCCGGCCGGCTTGGCGGCCGGCTTGATGTGTTGCTCGGAGGGCTTGACTTGAGGCTCGGCGCAGCCGGAGAGCAGAGTGGCGATGACGACGCCCGCATGGGCCAGGAAAAATGCTCGATACTGAGATGTCATGAGGCCGTCGGTGGGACCTTCGCCTTGAGAATTGTCAAATAATGCCAATTAATTCGCCATTGTAATATTCCATCCTTATTTTTGAGAAATATTTCTCAGAGCCGAGTCCAGCCCGGCTAGGGAGCGGACCTGGGGCTGGTGGCGCCGCAGGGCTTCTGGCAGCTGCGTTGCGGCGGCGATGGCCTGGTCGCGGGTCGTGTAGGAGCCGGTGCACAGCGCCACGACCTCTCGGCCGGCAATGCGGGTCGGAATCGCCCTGACCTGGTCGGGTCCGAGAAGGCTGGCGGCCTGGGCCCGGAAGGCGGCAAACCAGGGGGCCGCCAGGGAATCGGAAAAAGCCAGTTGAATGACGAGGGCCGGCGGGGTGGGGATGGTTTCGGTGGGCTGGGGTGCCGTTATTGCCATCGTTGCAGGTTCGGACGAACCGGTGGGGGCCGGTCTCGCCGCCGGCGGGGTGGCTTGCGGTGGGCTGGCGCTGGAGAGTGCCGCCTCTTTCGGAGGGGGCGGCGAGGAGATCGCCAGGCTATGGGCCACCCAGCCGGTGGCCAGGGCGATTCCCAGGGCGCCGGCCGCGAGCAGGAGGTGGGGCAGGCGCTGGAAATAGGCTGTCTTGCGCCTTCCGTCGGTCAACCTGCAATCTTTGGCGGCCCGCTCGGCGTCGTCTTTCTCGACGCCGGGGCGGTTGGCGGCGAAGGCCGACAGCAGGGATTTGTCCGCCAGTATGTTGATGCGACGGGTCCGGCCGGCGGAAGCGCGGGCGATGACCGCGACTGCCTTGGGCGAGAAGAGGCTCGGTCCCCGGTGGCCGGCGGCCTGCAGCCGGAACTCGATGTATTCCCGTACCGCCTCCTGGTCCAGGGGCGGCAAGCTGAAGCTGTGGGTAATCCGGTCCCGCAGTGGGCGCAAGGCATGGCTGGCGAGCAGTTCGTCCAGTTCGGGCTGGCCGAAAAGGGCGATTTGCAGGAGCTTGTCCCGTCCGGACTCGAGGTTGGAAAGCAGGCGAATCTGGTCGAGGCTCTCCTGCGGCATGGCATGGGCCTCGTCTACGATGACCACCACCCGGCGTCCCTGCCCGTAGCGGGCGACCAGGGTGTTCTGCAGGGAGCGCAAGACCTGGCCGGGGCGCTCGGCCGTGCCGGCCAGTCCCAGTTCGTCGGCCAGGGTCTGCAGCACCTCGTGGCGGGACAGGGAGGGGGTGGCGATATAGATGGTGTCCGTGTTCCCAGGCAGCTGCTCGGTGAGCATGCGGCTCAGCAGGGTCTTGCCGCTTCCGACTTCGCCGGTGACCTTGATCAGGCCTTCGCCGCTTTCGATGGCGTAGAGCAGGGCGGCAAGGATGCTGCCGCGCTTGGCGCCGGTGAAGAAAGCGTCCGTGGCGGGCGTAATGCGGAAAGGGGCGTCCCGGAGGCCGAAATGATTAAGGTATAAGTTCATGGGATGCCATATTATGCGGAGTGGAATGGCGCCGTGAAGAAGCCGACTGGAATAGTTGACTGGAATGCGGAAGCCCTCTGGTAAAATCAAAAATTCCCCAACCCTGCAAATTGATCGTGCTTTCCACTCCGTCAGACGAGCCGCTGGTTCGCGTCGATAACCTGTTTTTCAGCTACGCCGGCCGGCCCGTGCTCAAGGGCATCAACATGTCCATCCCGCGCGGCAAGGTGGTGGCCATCATGGGGGGGTCGGGCTGCGGCAAGACGACGCTGCTGCGCTGCATCGGCGGGCAGCTGAGGCCGTCGGCCGGCGCTGTCCGGATCAACGGCAACGAGGTGCACAAGCTGGACCGCAAGGGCCTCCATGATTTCCGCCGCAAGCTCGGCATGCTTTTCCAGTTCGGCGCCCTGTTTACCGATATGTCGGTGTTCGAGAACGTCGCCTTTCCCCTGCGCGAGCATACCGATCTGCCGGAGGAGGTGATTCGCGACCTGGTGCTCATGAAGCTCGAGGCCGTCGGCCTGCGCGGCTCTCACCGCCTGATGCCGGCCGAACTCTCCGGGGGCATGGCCCGGCGCGTCGCCCTGGCCCGGGCCGTGGCCCTGGACCCCATGCTGATCATGTACGACGAGCCCTTCACCGGCCTCGATCCCATCGCCCTCGGGGTGATCGGCCAATTGATCCGCAAGCTCAATGACGCCCTGGGGGCGACATCCATCATGGTGACCCATGATGTGCAGGAATCCCTGCTTATCGTCGACTACATCTACTTCGTCTCCGACGGCCAGATCGTGGCGGAAGGGACGCCGGACGAGATCCGGGCTTCCAAGGATCCTTTCGTGCATCAGTTCGTCCATGCCGAGGTCCAGGGGCCGGTCACCTTCGATGTCCCGGCGCCTTCGGTGCGGGATGAATTTCTGGGGAGGGCAGTCGTCCGTGCCTGATTTGTTGCAACCTTTTCGCCGGCTGGGGCATGCCGTCACCGAGCGCATCTGGCGCCTCGGTTTTGCCAGCCGCTTCTTCTTCGCCCTGCTGCTCCAGTCCGGGACATCCTTCCGCCGCCTGCACCTGACCCTGCGTGAAATCTATGTCAGCGGCGTGTTGTCCCTGCTCATTATTTCGGTCTCCGGGCTCTTTGTCGGCCTGGTGCTGGGCCTGCAGGGCTATGAGATCCTGCAGCGTTTCGGCTCCCCCGAGTACCTCGGCGTCATGGTGGCCCTGTCCCTTTCCCGGGAGTTGGGGCCGGTGGTCGCGGCACTCCTCTTTGCTTCCCGGGCCGGCTCTTCGATTACCGCAGAAATCGGATTGATGAAGGCCACCGAGCAGTTGAAGGCCATGGACATGATGGCGGTGGACCCCGTCGCCCGGGTGGTCGCTCCCCGCTTTTGGGGCGGGCTGCTCGCCATGCCGCTCCTGGCGGCCCTGTTCTCAGCCCTGGGGGTGCTGGGGGGGTGGCTCATCGGCGTCGTTTTCATCGGCGTTGATGACGGGGCCTTCTGGTCCCAGATGCAGAGTTCGGTGGATTTCCGCTACGACATCTGGAACGGCGTGATAAAAAGCTTCGTTTTCGGTGCCGCGGTATCCCTTATCGCCGTTTTCGAAGGCTACGATTCGTTGCCTACGGCCGAAGGTGTCTCGCGGGCTATTACCCGCACCGTCGTCACCTCGGCCTTGGCTATTCTGGCCCTCGATTTTGTTTTGACCTCGTTCATGTTCCGGGGAAATTCATGAGCCGTTCTGTTCTCGACCTTTGGGTTGGTATCTTCGTTGCCATCGGCATCGCCGCGTTGTTGTTTCTTTCTCTGAAAGTAGGCAACCTTTCCTCGGCCCGTATGTCAAATGCGTATGTGCTGCAAGCCAAGTTTGATAATATTGGTGGCCTCAAGGTGCGCGGCCCCGTGAAAAGCGCCGGCGTCGTGGTGGGGCGGATCACGGATATCGGCTTCGACACCCATGCCTACGAGGCGGTGGTGACCATGACGATTGACGGTCGTTACCACTTCCCGAAGGATACGTTTGCTTCCATCTACACCTCCGGCCTGCTGGGGGAGCAGTTCGTGGGTCTCGAAGCGGGCGGTGACGAAAAGATGCTGAACCCTGGCGATGTCATCGCCAAGACCCAGTCGGCCGTTGTGCTGGAAAAGCTCATTGGCCAGTTCCTGTTTAGCAAGGCTTCGGAAGGGCAAACGCAGAAATGACCGTCATGGCGAAGTTTTCAGAATGGGGTCGAAGGACCGGAACTGCACTGGCCTTCTGTGGCGCGGCGGCTCTGGCGTCGGGTTGCGCTACCCGTGGCGACAATCCGAAGGATCCCTACGAAGGCTTCAACCGGGCCATGTTCGCGGTCAATGAAGGGATCGACAAGGCGGTCGCCAAGCCGGTGGCGAAGGCCTACGATAATGCCGTGCCGCTGCCGGTGAAGGCCGGCGTAGGCAACTTTTTCGGCAATGTGGGCGACCTGTGGACCGGCATCAACAACGGCTTGCAGGGCAAGGGTGACGATGGTGCCAGCGATATCGCACGGCTCCTGATCAATTCCACCGTCGGCATTTTCGGTCTTTTCGATGTCGCCAGCGAACTGGGTCTCGAAAAGCACGACGAGGATTTCGGCCAGACCTTGGCCCGCTGGGGCGTGGACGACGGCGGTTATCTGTTCTGGCCGCTCATCGGGCCCCGTACCGTCCGCGACACCGGCGGCTTCGTGGTGGATGCCTTTGCCGACCCGGTGGGTTGGGGTATCGATCCCATTCCGGTGCGCAACAGCACCATCGCACTGCGCTTCGTCGATATCCGTGCCAGTCTCCTGCCCACCGACAAGGTGGTGGAGCAGGCCGCCATCGACAAATATTCCTACATTCGTGATGCCTACCTGCAGCGGCGGCGCAGCCAGATTTTCGATGGCCGTCCGCCAAAATTGCAGGAAGAAGACTATTAATAACTTGAATCCCCGGAACAGTATGAAAAAACTATTCGCGTTTTTGTTTACCTGCCTGGTTGCCGCCTCGGTGTGGGCTGAGGAGGCGCCCGATGTCATGGTCAAACGGGTGAGCGAGGAAGTGCTGGATATCGTCCGCAAGGATAAGGCGATTCAGAGCGGCAATCCGAACAGGGTCCTGGAATTGGTGGATGCCAAGGTGCTTCCCCATTTCAACTTCCGGCACATGACCGCCCTGGCGGTGGGCAAGGACTGGCGGCGGGCCAGCCCCCAGCAGCAACAGCAGCTGATGCAGGAATTCAAGACCCTGCTGGTGCGCACCTATTCCAATGCCCTGACCTCCTATCGGGATCAGACCATCCGCTACAAGCCGTTCAAGATGAATCCCGGCGATACCGACGTCCTGGTACGCACCGAGGTCGTGCAACCCGGCAACAAGCCCGTCCAGCTCGACTATAGCCTGGAGAAAGTGGATGACGACTGGAAGGTCTATGACGTGACCGTTGCCGGCATCAGCCTAGTGACCAATTATCGGGAGACCTTCGCCCAGGAAGTGCGCAGTGGCGGTATCGAAGGGTTGATCCAGTCCATCGCCAACAAGAACAAGTCCCTGGAAGCCAATCCTCCCACCAAGGTGGAGAAGAAATGATCGAAAGGGAGGACGGCCGTTTGCGCGTCACCGTGCCGATGGTGATGGCCAATGCCCGCGGCCTGCTGGAAGCAGGCCGCTCCGCTTTGGGGCAGGGGGGCGAGGTCATTGATCTCGGGGCGGTCGCCGAGGCCGATTCCTCCGCCCTGGCGGTCATGCTGGGCTGGCTGCGCACCGCCGAGGCGCGCGGATCGAGCATTGTTTTTGCCAACCTGCCGGTTGGCGTCCGTTCCCTCGCCGATCTTTACGGCGTCGCCGAACTGCTGTCCGTCGCCTAGGGCGACTGGGTCTCGCCCGCATGGCTGTTGCAGTCTCCATCGTCGATGTTGTCAAGCATTTCGGGGCCCTGCGGGCGCTGGCCGGGGTTTCCCTGGCGATCGAGGAAGGTGAATTCTTCGGCCTCCTCGGCCCCAACGGCGCCGGCAAGACAACCCTGATCTCCTGCCTGGCCGGCCTGGTGCGGCCGGATTCCGGGACGCTGTCGGTGCTGGGCCACGACGTCGTCACCGATTACCGGGAAGCCCGCCGGCGCCTCGGGATCGTTCCCCAGGAACTGGTCTTCGACCCCTTCTTCACCGTCCGCGAAACCCTGCGCATCCAGTCGGGTTACTTCGGGCTGCGCCGGAACGACGACTGGATCGATGAAATCCTGGCCAATCTGGATCTGACCGACAAGGCGGACACCAACATGCGCCGCCTCTCGGGCGGCATGAAGCGGCGGGTGCTGGTGGCCCAGGCCCTGGTGCACAAGCCGCCGGTGATCGTCCTCGACGAGCCTACGGCCGGCGTCGACGTCGAGTTGCGGCAGGGGCTGTGGCATTTCGTCCGGCGCCTGAACGGCGAGGGCCACACCATCATCCTCACCACCCACTATCTGGAGGAGGCCGAGGCCCTGTGCGGCCGGATCGCCCTCCTGAAGCAGGGGAAGCTGGTGGCCCTGGACACCACGGCCAATCTCATGGCCCGCCATGCGGGCGATTCCCTGGAGGATGTCTTCGTGCGGGTGATGCGGGGATGACCATGGCTCGGGCCCCAGCCAGGCAACTCATCGGCTTCTGGACCCTCTTCTCCAAGGAGGTGCTGCGCTTCTGGAAAGTCGGTTTCCAGACCATCGCGGCGCCGGTGCTGACGGCGCTCCTTTACCTCCTCATCTTCTCCCATGTGCTGGAAGGCCGGGTCCAGGTGCACGGGGTCGTCTATACGGCCTTCCTGATCCCCGGCCTGGTCATGATGCAGGTTCTGCAAAATGCCTTCGCCAATTCGTCTTCCAGCCTTATCCAATCCAAGGTGACGGGGTCCATCGTCTTCGTCCTGCTCCCCCCGATTTCCCATACCGCCTTCTTCCTGGCCTATGTCCTGGCGGCGGTAGTGCGCGGCCTGGCGGTCGGCGTCTGCGTGCTGGCGGTAACCGCCTGGTTCGCGCCGCTACGGGTCGAGGCTCCCGGGTGGATCCTGGCCTTTGCCCTCTTCGGCGGCGGCATCCTCGCTACCCTCGGGGTCATTGCCGGAATCTGGGCCGAGAAGTTCGACCAGTTGGCGGCTTTCCAGAATTTCCTGGTGATGCCCCTGACCATGCTTTCCGGGGTGTTCTACTCCATTCATTCGCTGCCGCCCTTCTGGCAGGGCTTGTCGCATTACAATCCTGTTTTCTACATGATCGACGGCTTCCGCTACGGCTTCTTCGGCGTTTCGGATGTGTCTCCCCTGGTGAGCCTCGCCGTGGTCGTCGGTTGTTTTGCCGCCGTTTCGCTTTTTACCCTCGGCCTCCTCAAGCGAGGCTGGAAACTCAGACATTAAGAGTCCCAACATGATGCACCCCGAACAAATCGAGCAACTGATACTCGCCGGCATGGCCTGCGAGCATCTCACCATCGAAGGCGATGGCCAGCACTTTCAGGCCGTGGTGGTCAGCCGCGAATTCGAAGGCAAGAACCGGGTGCAGCGCCAGCAGCGGGTCTATCAAACTCTCCAGGAAAAGCTCGATTCGGGCGAGCTGCATGCCCTGTCCTTCAAGACCCTGACCCCGGAAGAATGGAGCGCCCAGCATGGATAAGCTCCTGATCCAGGGCGGCCAGCCCCTCGCCGGCGAAGTCGCCATCTCCGGCGCCAAGAACGCAGCCCTGCCCATCCTCTGTGCCAGCCTGCTGACGGCGGAACCCTTGCAGTTGGCCAATGTGCCCCACTTGAACGACATCTCGACCATGCTGCGCCTGTTGGCCCAGATGGGGGTCGAAGTCACCCTGGACGGAGCCGACGGCCTGGTGCTGGACGGCAAGGGGTTGAACAACCCGCTGGCGTCCTACGAGATGGTGAAGACCATGCGCGCCTCCATCCTCGTCCTCGGGCCCCTGGTGGCCCGCTGCGGCGAGGCCAGGGTATCGCTCCCCGGCGGCTGCGCCATCGGCGCCCGGCCGGTGGACCAGCACATCAAGGGCCTGCAGGCCATGGGGGCGGAGATCAAGGTGGAGCAAGGCTATGTCCATGCCAAGGCCAGCCGCCTGAAGGGCGCCCGCATCTGCACCGACATGGTGACCGTGACCGGCACCGAGAACCTGATGATGGCCGCCTGCCTGGCCGAGGGCGAGACCATTATCGAGAATGCCGCCCGGGAGCCGGAGGTGGTGGATCTCGCCAACTGCCTGATCAGCATGGGGGCCCGCATTTCCGGCGCCGGCACCGACGTCATCCGCATCCGGGGCGTCGAGCGCCTCACCGGCGCCCAGCACTCCATCATGCCGGACCGCATCGAGACCGGCACCTATCTCTGCGCTGCCGCCGCCACTGGCGGCGAGATTCGCCTCACCCGCACCTCCGCCGCCTACCTGGACACGGTGGTGGACAAGCTCATGGATGCCGGCTGCGATATCGTCACCGAACGGGACGCCATCCGGCTCAAGGCGCCCTCGCGCCTCAAGTCCGTCAGTCTGCGCACCGCTCCCTACCCGGCCTTCCCCACCGACATGCAGGCCCAGTTCATGGCTGTCAATGCCGTGGCCGAAGGGGTGGCCACTATCCGGGAAACCATTTTCGAGAACCGCTTCATGCATGCGGTGGAGTTGATGCGCCTGGGGGCCGACATCCAGATCGAAGGCAGCAATGCCATCGTCCGGGGCGTGGATCGGTTGGAGGGGGCCACGGTCATGGCCACCGACCTGCGGGCATCCGCTTCCCTGGTCATCGCCGGGCTGGTGGCCCGGGGGGAAACCCTGATCGACCGCATCTACCACCTGGATCGGGGCTACGAGCGGATCGAAGAGAAGCTGGCGCGCCTGGGCGCCCGAGTCAAGCGGGTGCATTGAACGCCGGGTTCAGGGCCGGCGAAGGCTATCTTCCCCGGTTCCTGGAAAACAGCCGCTGAACTCCGCTGACTCCGGTCAGCACCAGGGCGCCGGCCAGGACGCCGGCCAATCCGTTGATCAGGGCGGTGGTCGTCCCCCCCAGCAGGCCGCCGACGCCGGGTAGGGTGGCTACGCCCTGGCCAACGCCTTCGATCCAGTGGTGCGCCACCGGGATGCCGTGGGTCAGGATGCCGCCACCCACCAGGAACATGGCCGCCGTGCCGGCCACCGACAAGCCTTTCATGAGCCAGGGGGCCGCCTTGAGGATGGCGCTGCCGAAGCGCCGCTGCAGCCGGGCGAAAGCCCCGTCGCCGGAGCGCTGGCTGAGGTAGAGCCCGGCGTCGTCCAACTTGACGATGCCCCCCACCAGGCCATAGACCCCGATGGTCATGATAATGGCTACGCCGGTGAGGACGGCCACCTGGGTCATGAAGGCGGCGCCTGCCACCGTGCCCAGGGTGATGGCGATGATTTCCGCCGAAAGAATGAAGTCGGTGCGCACCGCCCCCTGAATCTTGTCCCTTTCCAGAGCCATCAGGTCCACCGCGGGGTCGGCCAGGGCCTGCATCAGTTCGGCCTCGTGGGCTCCTTCTTCCGCCGGGTTGTGCAGGAACTTGTGGGCGAGCTTCTCGAAGCCTTCGTAGCAAAGAAACGCCCCGCCCACCATTAGCAGCGGTATGACCGCCCAGGGGGCGACGGCGCTGATGGCCAGGGCGGCCGGCACCAGGATGGCCTTGTTTCGGAACGAGCCCTTGGCCACCGCCCAGACCACCGGCAATTCCCGCTCCGCCCGCACACCGGCCACCTGCTGGGCGTTCAGGGCGAGGTCATCCCCCAGGACGCCGGCCGTCTTCTGGGACGCGACCTTGGTGAGGAGCGCCACATCGTCCAGGATGGTGGCGATGTCGTCGATCAGGGCGAGGAGGCTCGATGCGGCCATTGGGGTTCCTTGTGTGAGCAGGCGCGGCCCGCCGGCCGCACAAAACATGCATTCTAGCTTGCGCCCCCCGCTGGAAGACAGGCGGGGAGGGATGTGGCGCCGATAAAGCGCTGCCCGGAGGGGGCGAACCTGGGGCCATCCCCCGCCCTTGCGGTAAAATGCTGCCTTTGTTTCCAGGCGTAACCCCGTGACCACCATCACCATCGCCCTCTCCAAGGGCCGCATCTTCGACGAAACCCTGCCCCTCCTGGCGGCGGCCGGCATCGTCCCGAACGAGAATCCGGAGACTTCCAGAAAGCTCATCATCGAGACCAACCAGCCGGAGGTGCGGGTGGTCATCGTCCGCGCCACCGACGTGCCGACCTATGTCCAGTACGGCGCCGCCGATCTCGGCGTGGCCGGCAAGGATGTCCTCATCGAGCACGGCGGGGAAGGGCTCTACGCTCCCCTGGACCTCAAGATCGCCAAGTGCCGCATGATGGTCGCAGTCCCGGCCGGCTTCGACTACGACAAGGCGGTGCGCCAGGGGGCGCGGCTCAAGGTGGCCAGCAAATATATCAAGACGGCCCGGGAGCACTTCGCGGCCAAGGGCGTGCACGTGGATCTCATCAAGCTCTACGGCTCCATGGAACTGGCCCCCCTGGCCGGCCTGGCCGACGCCATCGTGGACCTGGTGTCCACCGGCGGCACCCTGAAGGCCAACAACCTGGTGGCGGTGGAGGACATCATGCCCATTTCCAGCCGCCTGGTGGTCAACCAGGCTTCCCTCAAGGTCAAACGGGAAACCCTGCAACCCATTATCGACGCCTTTGCCCAGGTGGTCGGGGAGTAACCATGGTCGCTGTCAAACGCCTTTCCACCAGTGATGCCGATTTCACGGCGCGCCTCGACGCCCTTCTCGCCTTCGAGGCTGCCCAGGACGAAAACATCGAGCGCACCGTCGCAACCATTCTGGCCGACGTGAAGGCCCGGGGCGACGCGGCGGTAGTGGAATACACCAATCGCTTCGACCGTCTGACGGTGGGCGGCATAGCCGACCTGGAGCTTTCCAGGTCGGTCCTCCAGGCCGCCCTGGATGGTCTCCCCGCCGAGCAGCGCCAGGCCCTGGAAGCCGCCGCCGCCCGCATCCGCGCCTACCATGAGCGTCAGAAGATGGAAGGCTGGAGCTATACGGAAGCCGACGGCACCCTTCTCGGCCAGATGATTACCCCCCTGGACCGGGTCGGCCTCTACGTTCCTGGCGGCAAGGCGTCCTATCCCTCGTCGGTGCTGATGAACGCCATCCCGGCCAAGGTGGCCGGGGTCAAGGAACTGATCATGGTGGTGCCCACCCCGGGGGGCGAGAGGAATGCCCTGGTGCTGGCCGCCGCCTGCCTGGCCGGCGTGGACCGGGTCTTCACCATCGGCGGCTCCCAGGCCGTGGCGGCCCTGGCCTACGGCACGGACACCGTGCCCCAGGTGGACAAGATCGTCGGTCCCGGCAATGCCTATGTCGCCTGCGCCAAGCGCCGGGTCTTCGGTATCGTCGGCATCGACATGGTCGCCGGGCCCTCGGAAATCCTGGTGGTGGCCGACGGCAGCAGCGACCCCGACTGGGTGGCCATGGACCTCTTCTCCCAGGCCGAGCACGACGAACTGGCCCAGTCCATCCTCATCTGCACCGACGCTGCCTTCATCGACCGGGTCCAGGCCAGCATCGAGAAACTGCTGCCGACCATGCCGCGCCAGGCTGTGATCCGCGAATCCCTCTCCAATCGCGGTGCCTTCATCCGGGTGCGCGACCTGGAGGAAGCCTGCGCCATCGCCAACCGGGTGGCGCCGGAGCACCTGGAACTGTCCCTGGCCGACCCGGACCCCTGGGTGGAAAAGATTCACCATGCCGGGGCCATCTTCATCGGCCACTACACCTCCGAATCCCTGGGTGACTACTGTGCCGGGCCAAACCACGTCCTGCCCACCTCCGGCAGCGCCCGCTTCTCCTCGCCCCTGGGGGTGTACGACTTCCAGAAGCGCACCAGCCTCATCAAGGTGTCGAAGGCAGGCGCCCAGAAGCTGGGCTGCATCGCTTCGGTCCTGGCCCACGGCGAAGGCCTGCCGGCCCACGCCAAGTCGGCCGAGTACCGGCTGGAAGACTGATGGCGGCAGAAACGGCGCCTCAGGCGTCCATCGGCCTGAAGGCGCTGTTTCTGGGTTTTTCCAGCATCGGCCTGTCGGGCTTCGGCGGCGTCCTGCCCTTTGCCCGGCGCCTCCTGGTGGACGAGCGCCGCTGGTTGTCGGCGGAGGAATTCAATACCCTCCTGGGGCTCTGCCAGTTCCTGCCGGGGCCCAACGTCATCAACCTGTCGGTGGTGGTGGGCGCCCGCTATCGCGGCGTTGCCGGTTCGGTGGCGGCGGTGGCCGGCCTTTTGGCGGGGCCAATCGTCATCGCCCTGGCCCTCGCCCTGCTCTATGACCACTACGGCAGCCTGCCGGTGGTGCAGGGCATGCTCCGGGGCATCGCCGCCGTCGGCTGCGGGCTGCTCTTCGCCACCGCCATCCGCATGGGTGTCGCGGTCCGGGAAAAGCCTTTCCTGCTGCCCTTCGCCGGCCTCGTCTTCGTGGCCATCGCCCTCCTGCGCTGGCCCATGCCGGCGGTGATGGTGGGCCTCCTGGCGCTCTCCGCCGGCATCGCCTACTGGCGCCTGCAAGATGCCGCTCCTCGCTGACCTCTTCCTGCAGTTCACGTTGCTCTTCTTCGTCGCCTTCGGCGGCGCTTCGGCGCTCCTGCCGGAAATGCAGCGGGTGGTGGTGGAAGAGAAGCACTGGCTGGACGAGACCACTTTCATCCACCTCTACGCCATCGCCCAGGCCGCCCCGGGGCCCAATGGCCTGGTGGTGACCCTCATCGGCTGGGAAGTGGCGGGATTGGCCGGGGCCTTTGTGTCTACCCTGGCCATGTGCCTGCCCATGAGCGTGGTGATCTATTTTCTCTTCCGCCACTGGGAGCGTTTTCGCGGCGCTCCCTGGCAGCAGGCGGTGCAGGTGGGCGTGGCGCCCTTGGCGGTGGGGCTGGTGTTCTCCGGGGCAACCCTGATCGCCCGTTCCGCCGGTATCGGCCTGGCCGGCGCCGGTCTGGTGGCGGCTACCGTCGCCCTCAGCCTCAAGACGAAACTGCACCCCCTGTGGCTCATCGCCCTGGGGGCGGCCGTCGGGGCCTTGGGGGCGGTTTAGCCCCGCTGGTACGGGTTTTCCAGGGAGCGGATGAGCTCCAGGAAAACCGCCCGGATCTGGTCCTCGTCGCACTCCATCAGCAGGGCATCCTCGAAAGCATCCTGGGCGATCTGCCGCAGTTCGTCGAGATTCTGCTGCAGCACCTTGATCTTTTCGGTGCAGGCGACGGTGGAGCCGTCCGGGCGTTTCCAGACGACGGTTTTCTGCGTGGATTCAGGCGAGGATTTCATGGAGGGCCGAAGTCAGAGCGGCGCATTCCTGGTCGGTGCCGACGGTGATGCGCAGGAATTGGTCGATGCGGGGCTGCTTGAAGTGGCGGACGATGATGGAGCGCTCCCGCAGCTGGGCCGCCAGCTGGGCGGCATCCCGTTGCGGATGGCGGGCGAAGACGAAATTCGCGGCAGAAGGCAGCACCTCGAAGCCCAGGACCGCCAGTTCCGCCGTGAGCTTTTCGCGGGTGGCGATCACTGCCTGGCGGGTGCGTTCGAAGTGTTCCCGGTCCTCCAGGGCGGCGACAGCGCCGGCCAGGGCCAGTCGGTCCAGGGGGTAGGAGTTGAAGCTATTCTTCACCCGCTCCAGGGCTTCGATCAGGTCGGCGTGCCCGACCGCGAAGCCGACCCGCAGGCCGGCCAGGGACCGGGACTTGGAGAAGGTGTGGACCACCAGCAGGTTGGGGAAGCGATGGACGAGAGCGACGGCGCTTTCGCCGCCGAAGTCCACGTAGGCTTCGTCGATCACTACCACCGAGCCCGGGTTGCCGGCCAGGAGGCTCTCGATCTCCGCCAGGGACAGCAGCCGGCCGGTGGGGGCGTTGGGATTGGGGAAGATGATGCCGCCGTTCGGCTGGCGGTAGTCCTCGACCCGCAGGGAGAAATCCTCGGCCAGGGGCACGGCCCGGTAGTCGATCCCGTAGAGCCCGCAATAGACCGGATAGAAGCTGTAGGTGATGTCCGGAAAGAGGATGGGCTGATCGTGCTTGAGGAGCGCCTGGAAGACATGGGCCAGGACCTCGTCGGAACCGTTGCCGACGAACACCTCCTTGGCCTGGACGCCGAATTCCCGCGCCACCGCCGCCTTGAGGCCGTCGGCGTTGGGGTCCGGATAGAGGCGCAGCCGCGCTCCATCCTCTCCCAGTTCCGCCTGCACGGCGGCCATCACGCGGGGAGAGGGCGGATAGGGATTTTCGTTGGTGTTGAGCTTGACGAGGTTGGCGAGCTTGGGCTGTTCGCCGGGAACGTAAGGCGTCAGGCCGTGAACGAGACGGCTCCAGAATTTGCTCATCGGTATTTGCGGCCGGGGAATCGACCGGGAATTCTATCATGGGCGCCGGCGTGGCCAGGGTTGCCTCGGCCAATGGTATTATCCGGCCATCTCGACAACCTGTTCGCACCATGCGGCAAGCAGAAATCACTCGCAATACCCTGGAGACCCAGATCACCGTGCGTCTCGACCTGGACGGCAATGGCCGCGGCCAGTTCGCCACCGGCGTGCCCTTCCTCGACCACATGCTTGACCAGATCGCCCGCCATGGCCTCATCGACCTCGAAGTCGAAGCCAAGGGGGATCTCCACATCGATGCCCACCACACGGTGGAGGATATCGGCATCACCCTCGGCCAGGCCCTGGCGAAGGCCTGGGGCGACAAGAAGGGGCTCACCCGCTACGGCCATGCCTACGTGCCCCTGGACGAGGCCCTGTCACGGGTGGTCATCGATCTTTCCGGGCGGCCGGGTCTGGAATTCAACGTGGACTTCACCCGGGCCTCGATCGGCCAGTTCGACGTGGACCTGGTGCGGGAATTTTTCCAGGGCCTGGTGAATCATGCCGGCATGACCCTGCACATCGATAACCTCCGCGGAGTGAACGCCCACCACCAGGCCGAGACCGTCTTCAAGGCCTTCGGCCGGGCCCTGCGCATGGCGGCGACCCCGGATTCCCGCATGGCGGGCGCCATGCCTTCCACCAAGGGAACCCTGTAATGACCATCGCCGTCATCGATTACGGCATGGGCAACCTGCGCTCCGTGTCGAAGGCCATCGAACATGTGGCCGGCAGCAAGCCCGTGGTGGTGACCGCCGATCCGGCGGTGGTGGCTGCCGCCGAGCGGGTCGTCTTCCCTGGCCAGGGCGCCATGCCCGACTGCATGCGGGAGCTGGACGCCCGCGGCCTGCGCCCCGCTGTCCTGGCGGCGGCGAAGGAGAAGCCTTTCATGGGCATCTGCATCGGCCTGCAGATGCTCTTCGAGCACAGCGAGGAAGGCAATGTGCCGGGCCTCGGCATCTTCCCCGGCAATGTGCGGCGCTTCCCGGATGCGCGCATGGTGACGGCCGATGGCCAGCGCCTCAAGGTGCCCCACATGGGCTGGAACGAGGTGCGCCAGAAGCCCCACGCCCTGTGGCGGGATATTGCCGACGGCGCCCGTTTCTACTTCGTGCACAGCTACTGCGTCGAGCCCCGGGATGCCGGGTTGGCTGCCGGCACGGCCGAATATGGCATCCCCTTTACCTGTGCGGTGGGGCGGGATAATATCTTCGCCGTCCAGTTCCACCCGGAGAAAAGCGCCCGCGACGGGTTGCAGCTTTTGAAGAATTTTGTTGAGTGGCAGCCTTAGTCGGGTACTGTCCTACTTCTATTTTTCTGTCGGGTCCCCCTTTCCCCTAATTCCCCATGCTGATAATCCCCGCCATTGACCTCAAGGACGGCCAGTGCGTCCGTCTCAAGCAGGGCCTGATGGAACAGGCCACTGTTTTTTCCGAACATCCCGCCGCCATGGCCCGCCATTGGCTTGACCTGGGGGCGAGGCGGCTCCATCTGGTGGATTTGAACGGTGCCTTCGCCGGCAAGCCGAAGAACGAATCCGCCATCAAGGCCATTCTCCAGGAAGTGGGCGACGAAATCCCCGTCCAGCTCGGGGGCGGCATCCGCGACCTCGACACCATCGAGCGCTGCCTCGACGATGGCATCAGCTATGTCATCATCGGCACTGCGGCCATCAAGAATCCCGGTTTCCTGCACGATGCCTGCGGCGCCTTTCCGGGCCACATCATCGTTGGCCTCGATGCCAAGGACGGCAAGGTGGCCACCGACGGCTGGTCCAAGCTCACGGGCCACGACGTGGTGGACCTCGCCAGGAAGTACGAGGATTACGGCGTCGAATCCATCATCTATACCGATATCGGCCGCGACGGCATGCTCTCCGGAGTCAATATCGAAGCGACTGTGCGTCTGGCCCAGGCCCTGTCCATCCCGGTCATCGCCTCCGGCGGTCTCTCCAGCGTCGAGGATGTGAAGAAGCTCTGTGCGGTCGAGCACGAGGGCATCGTCGCTTCCATCGCCGGCCGCGCCATCTACGATGGCACCCTGGACTTCAAGGCAGCCCAGGAATCCGCCGACCAGGCCGGCCGGTAATGTCGCTGGCCAAACGCATCATCCCCTGCCTGGACGTCACCGCCGGCCGCGTCGTCAAGGGTACCAATTTTGTCGATCTGCGGGACGCCGGCGACCCGGTGGAGATCGCCCGCCGTTACGACGAGCAGGGAGCCGATGAGGTCACTTTCCTCGACATCACGGCTTCCTCGGACCAGCGGGACATCATCCTGCACATCATCGAGGCCTGCGCCGAGCAGGTTTTCATTCCCCTCACCGTGGGCGGCGGCGTCCGCAAGGTGGAAGACGTGCGGCGCCTCCTCAACGCCGGGGCCGACAAGGTTTCCATGAATACCGCGGCGGTGAATAACCCGGAACTGGTGTTCGACGCTTCCAGCAAGGTGGGCTCCCAGTGCATCGTGGTGGCGATCGACGCCAAGCAGACGGGGCCCGGCCAATGGTCGGTGTTCACCCACGGCGGGCGCAACAATACCGGCCTCGACGCAGTCGAATGGGCCAGGAAAGTCGAGGCCCTGGGGGCCGGCGAAATTCTCCTCACCAGCATGGACCGGGATGGCACGAAGAATGGTTTCGATCTGGCCCTTACCCGGGCCGTGGCCGATGCAGTCAGGATTCCGGTCATCGCCTCCGGCGGGGTCGGCAATCTGCAGCACCTGGCGGACGGCGTCACCGAAGGCCGGGCCGACGCAGTGCTGGCGGCCTCCATTTTCCATTTCGGCGAATATACGGTGCGGCAGGCCAAGGAATACATGCGCGGCCGCGGCATCGAAGTGAGATTGTGAGCGACCTCGACAACGCCTTGCCATGGCTCGACGCCGTCAAGTGGGACGGCGACGGCATGATACCGGCCATCGCCCAGGATGCGGCGAGCGGAAAAGTGGTGATGTTCGCCTGGATGAACCGGGAGTCCCTGCAGGAAACGGTCCGTACCGGCAACGCGGTATACTGGTCCCGTTCCCGCCGCCGCCTGTGGAAGAAGGGCGAGGAATCCGGCCATTTCCAGAAGGTGCTGGCCATCCGGACCGACTGCGATGGCGACGTGCTGCTCCTTTCCATTGAACAGGTGGGCGGCATCGCCTGCCATACCGGCCGCGAAAGCTGTTTCTTCAACGAATTGCGCGGGGACCGCTGGGTTCCCGCCGATCCGGTTCTGAAAGACCCTAAGGATATTTACGCCAAATGATGCCCCAGACCAGTGACGTTCTGCATCGCCTGTCCGAAACCCTGCTGTCCCGGCGCAACGCCGACCCCAGCAGCTCCTACACGGCACAGCTGTTCGCCAAGGGGCCGGACGCGATCCTGAAGAAAATCGGCGAGGAATGCGCCGAACTGATCATGGCCGCCAAGGATGGCAAATCCCTCAATATCGTCTGGGAATCCACCGACGTCATCTACCACATCATGGTGCTGCTGGCCTTCAACGGCCTGACCATCGACGATGTGCTGCAGGAAATGCGGCGCCGGGAGGGTATTTCCGGCATCGACGAGAAGAAGTCCCGGGGCGCAAAATGAGCGACTGCATCTTCTGCCGGATCGCCCGGGGCGAGATTCCCGCCAAGAAAGTCTTTGAGGACGAGGATATCCTCGCCTTCAACGACATCAATCCGGCCCGGCCGGTGCATGTGCTGGTGATCCCCAAGCGCCATATCACCTCCCTGGCGACCGTCACCGAGGCGGACACGCCGGTGCTGGGCAAGATCCTGACGAAGGCCAACGAGATCGCGGTGGCCCAGGGCAGCCCGGACGGCTTCCGCGTCATCGCCAATACCGGGCGGATCGGACAGCAGGAAGTCCAGCATCTGCATATCCATATCGTGGGCGGACCGGACCCGGTCGGCCCCATGCTCAAACGCATCTGAGGAGACACTCATGGGCAGCTTCAGCATCTGGCACTGGCTCATCGTTCTGGTCATTGTCATGCTCGTTTTCGGCACCAAGAAGTTGCGCAATATCGGCCAGGACCTGGGCGGCGCGGTGAAAGGCTTCAAGGAAGGCATGAAGGACGCCAATGCCGACAAGCCGGCCGAGCAGGTGCCGGCGCAACAGGTCGGCGGTCAGACCATCGATGTCGAGGTCAAGGAAAAGACCCGCTCCTAATCCAAGGGGGCTACGGCTCCACCGGGAATCATGTTCGACGTCGGCTTCTCCGAACTCCTTGTCATCGGCATCGTGGCGCTCATCGTCATCGGTCCCGAGCGCCTGCCCAAGGTCGCCCGCACCCTCGGGCACCTGCTCGGGCGTGCCCAGCGCTACGTGAACGACGTCAAGGCCGACATCAACCGGGAAATGCAGCTCGACGAGCTGAAGAAGCTGCAGTCCCAGGTGACGGAGTCCGCCCGTTCCCTGGAGGAGTCGATGCGTCAGGAATTGGACGCGGCCCGCCTGACGGTCGAGGCGCCCGTCCAGGCCGCCGCCGCCGAGGTGGAAGCGGCGGGCAAGTCCCTGGAGCAGACCGTAGCCCAGGCCACTACGCCGGCCACCGAGCCAGCGGCGGATAACCCCGGCAAGACGGTTTCATGAACAGCGGCCAGGAAGAATCCTTCATTTCCCATCTGGTCGAGCTGCGGGACCGCCTCCTGCGCAGCCTGATCGCCGTCGGCGTCGTGCTGGCCATCCTCTGCCTCTACCCGGGGCCGGGAAACATCTACGACCTGCTGGCCATGCCCCTGACCCAGGCCCTGCCGGAGGGCACGAAGATGGTGGCGATCGGCGTCATCACGCCGTTCATGGTGCCCCTCAAGGTCACCGCCATGGTGGCCTTCGTCCTCGCCCTTCCCTATATCCTCTACCAGGTCTGGGCCTTCGTGGCGCCGGGGCTCTACGCCCACGAGAAGCGCCTGGGGCTCCCCCTGATCATCTCCAGCACCCTGCTTTTCATGGCCGGGATGGCTTTCTGCTATTTCTTCGTGTTCGGGCAGGTGTTCCGCTTCATCACCGGCTTCGCCCCCAAGAGCATCACGCCGGCCCCGGATATCGAGGCTTACCTGTCCTTCGTCCTCACCATGTTCGTTGCCTTCGGCCTGACTTTCGAGGTGCCCGTGGCCCTGGTGGTGCTGGTGAAGCTGGGCGTGGTGACGGTGGAAAAGCTCAGGGAATGGCGCTCCTACTTCATCGTCGGCGCCTTCGTCGTGGCCGCCGTGGTGACCCCGCCGGACGTGGTCTCCCAACTGGCTCTGGCGGTTCCCATGTGCCTCCTGTACGAGATCGGGATCATCGTCGCCCGCCTGGTCTCCAGGCCGGCGGCGCCGGAGCCCCAGCTGCCCGCCGAACAGTAATCAGCCGTTTCCGGCCCGTTTTTCCGGGCCGGGGAGGGTGGCCAGCGTCTGCACCGGCCGGCCCTCCTCGAACCACCACAGGCTGCCGGCCGGCATCTCCATCCAGGTTTCGTTGTCGGTCAGCGGGGCGGTGGCGATGACCGCCGCCCGGTCGTCGGGGGCCGTTACCTCGCTGAAATCCACGGTGACGTCCTGATCCTTGAGATGGGCCTGGGTGAAGGGCGCCTGCCGGATGATGTAGGCCAGCCGGGTGGAGGCGTGGGCGAAGAGGGCGCCGCCCTGGGAGAGCAGGAAGTTGAATTCCCCGTGGCGGGCGATTTCCAGGGTCAGCCCATGCAGAGCCTCGAAGACTTTCGCCCCCGGCGGCTGGCTGCTGCCGAAGCGGCGGCGCAGCTCCTGCAGCAGCCAGCAGAAGGCCCGCTCGCTGTCGGTGGAACCCACCGGCAGGAAGCTGCCGTCCAGATCGGGGGCGAAATCCACCAGGTGGCCGTTGTGGGCGAAAATCCAGTAGCGTCCCCACAGTTCCCGCATGAAGGGGTGGGTATTCTCCAGCCCGATGGCGCCCTGGGTGGCCTTGCGGATATGGGCGATGACGTTTTTCGAGCGGATCGGGTAGCGGCGCACCAGCTCGGCCACCGGCGAGGCGCTTGAAGGCTGCGGGTCGAGGAAGAGCCGCACCCCCCGGTCCTCGAAAAAGGCGATGCCCCAGCCGTCGGTATGCACATCCGTGGTACCGCCCCGGGCCTGGAAGCCGGTAAAGGAGAAACAGATATCGGTCGGCACGTTGCAGTTCATGCCGAGGAGCTGGCACATCGCTAAGGTTCCAGAGGGACCGTCAGTCCTCCTCGGTCTCCCGTTTCACCGAGGGGCGCTTGCCGATCTTGACCGGCATGTCCAGGACGCTCTTGTCGCGGCGCAGGCGGAAAGCGGCTTTGTCGTTGGGCTTCAGGCCGGCGATGAGGTCGAGCATCACCTGGGGATCCTTCACCGGCTGGGCGTTGACCGCCAGCAGGACGTCTCCGGGCTTGATCCCGGCCTGATCCGCCGGGCTGCCGCGCACGACGCCGGCGATCAGGGCGCCCTCGGTGCCCGGCAGGCCGAAGGACTCGGCCAGGTCCGGCGTGATCTCCTGGGCCTCCACCCCGATCCAGCCCCGGATCACGGTGCCGTTCTGGATGATCTGGTCCATGATGGTCTTGGCGCTGGAGACCGGGATGGCGAAGCCGATGCCCAGGGAGCCGCCGGTACGGGAATAGATGGCCGTGTTGATGCCGATCAGGTTGCCGGCCGCGTCCACCAGGGCGCCGCCCGAGTTGCCCGGATTGATGGCGGCGTCGGTCTGGATGAAGTTCTCGAAGGTGTTGATGCCGAGGTGGGAGCGGCCGAGGGCGGAGACGATGCCCATGGTGACGGTCTGGCCGACCCCGAAGGGATTGCCGATGGCCAGGACCACGTCGCCGACCTGCAGGTTTTCCGTGGCGCCGAAGGTGATGGCCGCCAGCTTGTCGGCCTTGATCTGCAATACGGCGAGGTCCGATTCCGGATCGCTGCCGATGAGCTTGGCCTTGTAGGCGGTGCCGTCCGAGAGGGCGACCTTGATGTCGTCGGCCGCATCCACTACATGGAAATTGGTCAGGACATAGCCGTTAGGGCTGACGATGACCCCGGAGCCGAGGCCGGAGTTGCGCCGCGGCTGGCCGTCCGGGCGTTCGCCGAAGAAGTGGCGGAAGATGGGGTCGTCCAGCAGGGGGTGACGCGGCGTCTTGACGGCCTGGGTAGTATAGATATGGACCACCGCCGGCAGGGCCTTGCGGGCGGCGTCGCGGTAGGAGGCGGAGCCTAGGGGGCCCGCCTCGCTGACTTGGGATGGGGAGGCCTGCTGGAACTCGACCACCATCGGGTGGCGTCCCAGCCATTCCGGCTTCAGGGTGCCGACGACAAATGAGACGGCCAGCGAAACCGTTACCGTTTGTGCAAAAATCAGCCACAACCTGCGCATGGAAGACCGATTGTTATGAAACGTGATGAATTGACACGATACCTGGAAGAGTTGCTGGACGTGCCGAAGTTCCGCGATTATTGCCCAAATGGCCTACAAGTGGAAGGTTGCCCCGAGGTCCGCCGCCTGGTGGCCGGGGTGACCGCCAGCCAGGCCCTTCTCGATGCCGCTATCGAGGCCGGCGCCGACACCCTCCTCGTGCACCACGGCTACTTCTGGCGGGGAGAGGACGGGCGGGTGACCGGCCTCCGGAAGAATCGCCTCAAGACCCTCCTCGGCCACGATATGAACCTGTTGGCATACCACCTGCCCCTGGATGCCCATCCCGAGCTGGGCAACAACGCCCAGTTGGCCCGGCGCCTGGGTTGGCAGGCGGAAGGGCGCTTCGGCGACCAGGACATGGCCTGGATCGGCTCCCTGGAAGAGCCCCTGACGGCCCTGGCCCTCGGGGAGAAAATGGCCGCGGCGCTGGATCGGGAGCCGCTGCTCATCGGCGCGCCGGAGCGGGAGATCCGCCGCATCGGATGGTGCTCGGGGGGCGCCCAGGGCTATTTCGAGCCGGCCATCGCCCTGGGCGTCGATGCCTATGTCTCCGGGGAGATTTCCGAGCCGACGGTACATCTGGCCCGGGAAAGCGGCGTCGCCTATTTCGCCTGCGGCCACCACGCCACGGAACGTTTCGGGGTGCAGGCCCTGGCCGAACACCTGGCCGCCCGTTTCGGCCTGGACTGCGAGTTCATCGATATCGCCAACCCGGTGTAGCGGTTAGCGCGGGAAGGCGCAGTCGAAGCGCTTGGCGCCGGCCACCAGCCGGCAACGGGTGATGGGGGAACCGTCCGGGTCGAAGACGGTGCCGTGCCAGCCGTCCTGTTCCTTCTCCAGCATCAGGAAGCTGAAGCGGTTGAGGACGATGCCGTCCGTCGCCGGGATGCCCTCGTAAAGGCGTTCCCCCGGCCGGGCCCTTTCCCGGCTGCCGGGGCCGGTGTCGCCCTCGTACAGGGGGGAGGCAGGGTCCTGGCTTTCCAGTTGGGTGCCGCCGCCGCCGACGATGAGCTGGGCCGGCCGGCCGCCGGCGTAGCCCGGATCGGCTGCAGGATTGAAATTGAGGGTCTGGAAGGCGTGCTCATGGCCGGCGATGGTAAGGTCCACCTGGCCGGTCAGGGCCCGGCGGGAGGCGGCCTGCCAGGCGTTGGGCTGCAACCTGGCGGCCAGCAGGTCGAACCACAGGGGCTTGTGGGAAAGCAGCCAGACCCGGCGCCCGGCCGGCATGTCGTTCAGGCCGGCCAGGGCCGCGGCCAGCACGCCGGTGTCGGCGGTGGTGTCGGCGGCCAGGCGGTAATCCTCGCTGCCGGCGCTGTCGGCGACGAAAAGGGAGGTCTCGGCATCGAGATCGACGCGGTACCCGTTCTCGGTCAGATTGTTGCGAGGCAGCGAGCGGCTGGCGCCCTTGTAGATCTGGTTCGGGCAGGCCCGGTAGGCGCGGGGGGCAAGGAAACGCTGCCAGCCTTCGCCGGCGCGGTCGCAGTTTTCGTGATTGCCCCGGGCGAAGACCCAGGGCGCGGCCTGCAGGAGCGGCGCGGCGGGAGCGAAGAAATCCGCCTCCCAGCCCCGCCAGCCGTAGTCGATGACGACGCCGGCGGCCTTGACGGCCTGGCAGCGGGCCGGATCGTCGCAGTATTCCCGATAGTGGTAATCGCCGACGTGGATCACCAGGTCCGGCAACCTGGCGGCGGCCGCTCGGGCGATCCGGGCCCAGGGCCAGGCCCGGGGATCGGTGCAATCCTGGATGGGGTCGCCCTTGCCCTTGGCTGGCACCTTGATGCGGCAGCCGGTGTCGCCGACCACGGCGACGCGCCGGTGGGCGGTTGCGGCCACCGGCAGGTCGCGGCCGGACAGGACGATGCGCCGGGGATGGTTGGCCAGGTCCAACTCGCAGGATTGGACGGCGAAGGCCGGCTGGAAAGCGGGATTTCCTTCCGCCGCCGGCGCCGGGGTGTCGGCCGCCCGGACGGAGAGGGCTTGGGCGGCCCCGTCCACCTGGGCGGTGGGGCAGGGGGTGCCGATCTGGACGATGGCCCGGACGGAGAGGTGGTTGTCCGGCCCGACCTGGGTCCAGGCGTGCAGCGCCATGGCTTCCGGCGGCCGGGTGGCGCAGCCGCCCAGGAGGGCGGCCGCGGACAGGGCCAGGAGCGGCAGCGGGAGGCGCAAGTCCGGACCGCCTATTTCGGCCGCTTGTCGATGACCCGCTTGGCCTTGCCGATGGAGCGCTCGATGCCGCCCACTTCCACCACGTCGATGCGGGCGGAGATGCCGATGTAGGACTTGATGTGGTGCTGCAGGTCGTGGGCCGCGTATTCCTTCTCGACGCTGCTCGCGAACTGGAATTCCGGCTTCATTTCCACATTGACCTTGATGGAGTCCAGGTGGCCGTCCCGGCTGACTTCGATGACGTAGTGGGGCGACAGCTTGGGCTGCTTGAGGATCAGTTCCTCGATCTGGGACGGGAAGACATTGACGCCCCGGATGATGAGCATGTCGTCGGAGCGCCCGGTGATCTTGCCGATGCGGCGCATGGAGCGGGCGGTGGGGGCCAGGAGCCGGGTGAGGTCCCGGGTGCGGTAGCGGATCACCGGCATGGCTTCCTTGGTCAGGGAAGTGAAGACCAGTTCGCCCTGGCTGCCTTCGGGCAGCACTTCGCCGGTGCTGGGGTCGATGATTTCGGGGTAGAAATGGTCTTCCCAGATGACCGGGCCGTCCTTGGTTTCGGCGCATTCGTTGGCGACGCCGGGGCCCATGACTTCCGAAAGGCCGTAGATGTCGATGGCGTCGATGCCGAAGGTGGCCTCGATTTCCTTGCGCAGCTGGTCGGTCCAGGGCTCGGCGCCGTGGATGCCGATCCGGAGCGCCGTGCTCTTGGGATCAATGCCCTGGCGGCGGAATTCGTCGGCGATGTTGAGCATGTAGGACGGGGTCACCATGATGATGCTGGGCTTGAAGTCACTGATCAGCTGGACCTGCTTCTCGGTCTGGCCCCCCGACATCGGGACGACGGTGCAGCCCAGGCGCTCGGCGCCGTAGTGGGCCCCCAGGCCGCCGGTGAACAGGCCGTAGCCGTAGGCGACATGGACGATATCGCCGGGGCGGCCGCCGGAGGCGTAGATGGAGCGGGCGATGAGGTTCGCCCAGGTGTCGATGTCCTTCTGGGTGTAGCCGACCACAGTGGGCTTGCCGGTGGTGCCGCTGGAGGCGTGGACCCGCACCACCTTTTCCCGGGGCACGGCGAACATGCCGTAGGGGTAGTTGTCCCGCAGGTCCTGCTTGGTGGTGAAGGGGAACTTGGCCAAGTCGGCGAGGGACTTGAAATCGTCCGGATGGACCCCGGCGGCGTCGAACTTGGCCCGGTAGTGGGGCACGTTGTGGTAGACGTGATTGAGCGTCCAGCGCAGGCGCTCGGTCTGCAGCGCGCTGATTTCGTCGCGGCTGGCGTTTTCGATGGCTTCGAAGCCCTTGTTCTGGCTCATGTGAATCTTCCTCCCTGAACCCGATATTATGGCGCAACCTGGGGCGCCGTGCGGCGGATCAGGCGTTTTCGGTGGTCGGGTGGCCGATGGTGTGGCCCTTGATGCGATGGGAGCGGCCCCGGAAGACGGCGATGACGTTCCCCTGGGAGTCCCGGATGTCCACGTCGTAAATGCCGGTGCGGCCGGCCCGGGAGCGCTCGATGGCGACGGCGGTCAGGGTGTCGCCGGCCTGGCCGGGGGCCAGGAAGTCGATGGCGCAGCCGGCGGCGACGGCGTTTTCGTTGTAGCTGTTGCAGGCGTAGGCGAAGGCCGTGTCGGCCAGCGCGAAGAGCATGCCGCCGTGGCAGGTGCCGTGGCTGTTCAGCATGGAATCGCGAACTTGCATGCGGGCCCGGGCGTAACCGGGGCGGGTTTCCTCGATGGCGATGCCGAGGTGGTTGGCGGCGGCGTCGCGCTCGAACATGGCGGCGCTGACGGCGGTCGCCAGTTCTTCGGGGGAGTAGTCGCGGGTGTTGTCGTGCATGGTGCGTCGGAAGCCAAAGACCGGGAATTTAGCACGAGCCCCTTAGAATGGCGGGCTATGTTCGTCGCCGCCGCCCGCGGGCTCATCGCCCATGCCTTTCCCATCCTGATCGCCCAGCTTTCTTCCATCGGCATGATGCTGGTGGATACGGCGGTGCTCGGCCACTTCAGCGCCGTGGACCTGGCGGCGGTCGCCATCGGCGGCGGCATCCATGTCTCGGTGGTCTTCGCCTTGGTGGGTATCCTGCAGGCGGTGGCGCCGATGGTGGCCCATCTCCATGGCGCCCGCCGGGACGGCGAGGTGGCCGGCGTACTGCAGCAGGGCTTCTGGCTGGCCCTGGTGCTTTCCCTGCCCGGGATCGCCTTTCTCTACCACCCGGACGCCCTCCTCGGGCTCTCCGCCATGGATGCGGCGGTCGAGGTCCGGGTGCGGGGCTATCTCATGCTGCTCGCCTGGGGGCTGCCGGCGGCTCTCTGCTACCGGACTTTCTACGCCTTCTGCAATGCCCTGGGCCGTCCCCGGGCCCTCATGGCCATCGGTCTCGCCAGCCTGGCCGCCCATGCCGTGCTGGCCTGGGGATTCGCCCTCCAGGGCTGGGCCGGGGAGCGCCTCGGCGTGATCGGCTGCGCCCTGTCCAATGTCCTCATCGCCTGGTCGGCCTGTCTGGCCGCTTCCATTTACCTGGCCTTCGGCCCCCTGGGCAGGAAATATCGTCCCTTCAGCCGCTGGCAGCGGCCCCACTGGGCGGCCTGGCGGGAATTGCTGCGCCTCGGCCTGCCCATGGGGCTCTCCAACCTGGTGGAAATTACCTCCTTCACCCTCATCAGCCTCTTCGTCGCGTCCCTCGGGGCCTCGGTGGTGGCGGGGCACCGCATCGTCGCCAACTTGGCGGCCCTGTGCTACATGGTGCCGCTCTCCCTGGCCATGGCGACCCTGGCGGCGGTGGGGCAGGCGGTGGGCGCCCGGGACTGGCGGCGGGCCCATGCGGCCATCCGGGCCGGACTGGTGCTGGCGGCGGGGCTATCCACGGCGGCGGGCGTGCTCCTCTGGCTGGCGGCAGGGCCGGTCCTGGCGCTCTATACCAACGACGGGGCGGTGCTGGGGGTGGCGGCCGGACTGGTGGCCTACATTGCCATCTATCAGTTCTTCGATGCCCTGCAGACCATCGCCGGCTTTGCCCTGCGGGCGTACCGGGTGACCTTCGTTCCCATGGTGGCCCAGACGCTCTGCTTCTGGGGCGTCGGCCTCGCCGGCGGCTGGTGGCTGTGCTACCGCTGGCAGCCGGCCCTGGGCGTCGGCGGCTTCTGGCTGGCCTCGGTGGCGAGCCTGGTCCTGGCGGCGGCCTTGCTCGGAGGGCTGCTCTGGAAGACCATGCAAGCCACGGAATCTACGCCGTAATTATGAATTTTGGACTGCAAGCTTCATGCAAGGTTGTGCTAATATCCTGGGTCCAATAGCGGTATAACCGGGTGGAGGAAAACCCTACCGCCCATTGCTCGCAACTTAACTAAACGCAAGGAAAGCGCATGAAAATTCACGAATATCAGGGCAAGCAAATCCTGAAGAAATTCGGCGTTACGGTTCCGCGCGGGATTCACTGCACCACCGTCGAAGACGCGGTCAAGGCAGCCGAAACCCTGGGCGGCAAGGTCTGGGTGGTCAAGGCCCAGATTCACGCCGGTGGCCGTGGCAAAGGCGGCGGCGTCAAGGTTGCAACCTCCCTCGAAAAAGTTCGCGAATACGCCGGCCAGATTCTCGGCATGCAGCTGATCACCCACCAGACCGGCGCCGAAGGCCAGAAGGTGCGCAACCTCCTGATCGAGGAAGGCGCCGACATCAAGCACGAATACTACGTGGCCGCCCTGACCGACCGCGCGACCCAGAAGGTCGCCATGATGGCCTCCTACGAAGGCGGCATGGACATCGAGGAAGTCGCCCACAAGACCCCGGAAAAGATCATCAAGGTCTTCATCGACCCGCTGGTCGGCCTGACCGACGAGCAGGCGCTGACCCTGGCCAAGGGCATCAGCATGCCGGAAGGTTCCATCGCCCAGGCTTGCGATACCTTCAAGAAGCTCTATACCTGCTACATGGAAACCGACGCTTCCCTGGCGGAAATCAACCCGCTGATCCACGAAGGCGACGGTACCGTCAAGGCCCTGGACGCCAAGTTCAACTTCGACTCCAACGCCCTTTACCGCCAGCAGGAAATCGTCGCCATGCGCGACCTGGACGAGGAAGACGCCGATGAAATCGAAGCCTCCAAGTTCGACCTCGCTTACATCTCCCTGGACGGCAACATCGGCTGCCTGGTGAACGGCGCCGGCCTGGCCATGGCCACCATGGACACCATCAAGCTGTTCGGCGCCGAGCCGGCCAACTTCCTGGACGTGGGCGGCGGTGCCACCACCGAGAAGGTCACCGAAGCCTTCAAGATCATGCTCAAGAACCCCAAGGTCAAGGGCATCCTGGTCAACATCTTCGGCGGCATCATGCGCTGCGACACCATCGCCACCGGCGTCGTCGCCGCTGCCAAGGAAACCCACCTGTCCGTGCCGCTGGTCGTCCGCATGAAGGGCACCAACGAAGATCTGGGCAAGCAGATCCTGAAGGATTCCGGTCTGCCCATCATCTCTGCCGATTCCATGGCCGAAGCCGCCACCAAGATCGTCGCTGCGGTCAAGTAAGGAGCACCGAGAATGTCCATCCTCATCAACAAAGACACCAAGATCATCACCCAGGGCATCACCGGCAAGACCGGTCAGTTCCACACCGAAAAGTGTATCGAATACGCTAACGGCAAGAACTGCTTCGTGGCCGGCGTGAACCCCAAGAAGGCCGGCGAGAAGATTTTCGACGTGCCCATCTACGCCTCCGTCAAGGAGGCCGCCGCTGAATCCGGCGCCACCGTCTCCGTCATCTACGTGCCGCCCGCCGGCGCTGCCGCCGCCATCTGGGAAGCCGTCGAAGCCGACCTGGACCTGGCCATCTGCATTACCGAAGGCATCCCCGTCCGCGACATGCTGATGGTGCGCAACAAGATGAAGGCCAAGGAAGCCGCCGGCGGCAAGAAGACCCTGCTGCTGGGCCCGAACTGCCCCGGCCTCATCACCCCGGACGAAGTCAAGATCGGCATCATGCCCGGCCACATCCACCGCAAGGGCCGCATCGGCGTGGTTTCCCGCTCCGGCACCCTGACCTACGAAGCGGTCGGCCAGTTGACCGAACTGGGTCTGGGCCAGTCCTCCGCCGTGGGTATCGGCGGCGACCCGATCAACGGTCTGAAGCACATCGACGTCATGAAGATGTTCAATGACGATCCGGATACCGACGCCGTCATCATGATCGGCGAAATCGGCGGCCCGGACGAAGCCGAAGCCGCCCAGTGGTGCAAGGCCAACATGAAGAAGCCGATCGTCGGCTTCATCGCCGGTGTTACCGCTCCGGCCGGCAAGCGCATGGGCCACGCCGGCGCGCTGATCTCCGGCGGCGCCGATACGGCGGATGCCAAGCTCGCCATCATGGAAGAGTGCGGTTTCAAGGTGACCCGCAACCCGTCCGAGATGGCCAAGCTGTTGAAGGCCATGCTGTAAGTACGTACGGTCAGCCTATGCGACACGAGAATGCGCCGGGTTTCCCCCGGCGCATTTTTTTTTGGTTGCGCCGGCCTCGGCAAAAGGCGGGAATTATCTTCGTCAGGTTTGTCTAAATTCGCGGCATTCCTGGTCAAACGTCACCGAGAAAAGGGAACGGCATGGATAATGACGAGAGCACCCGGAAGGGAGAGGGCCGCGCAGCACACCGCCCAAGGAGGCTGCCTCGTGCTTTGAGATCCCGGATGGTCTGGATGGCGCTGCTGCTGGCAGGCGGCGTCGGTTCCCTGGCCTGGGTCGAGATGCGGGGCTCCGGGCTGCAGGCCAGGTTCTTCTCGGATTTGGCGAAGGATGCATCCTTCCGGGTGGAATCCGGCGCCAATCCCAATCTCTGGCTTCCCCTTTCAGGTCCCTACGATATTCGCCTGGGCTATAGCCAGATGAAGGCGGCGCTGCCGCGGCTGGCTGCCGCCGGCTTCGAGATCACCGCACAGGCCCGCCAGTCCCCGGGCTTTGTGGACCTGACCGGCCGCGGCTTCTATCCCATCTATCGGGAAAAATCCCAGGCCGGGCTCACCATCCTCGACCGCCGCGGCGACCCCCTGTATTCCACCCGCTACCCGGAGCGCCAGTACGACCGCTTCGAGGCCGTTCCGCCGGTGCTGGTGGCTTCCCTGCTCTACATCGAGAACCGGGAACTTCTGGATGCCGATCATCCCCGCCGTAACCCGGCGGTGGAGTGGGATCGTCTCGGCCGGGCAGTGGCCGGGCGGGCCATCCGGGCAGTGGATGCCAGCGCCAGTCGCGCCGGCGGCAGCACCCTGGCCACCCAGATCGAGAAGTTCCGCCATTCGCCCGACGGCCGGACCCACGACGCGGCGGAAAAGCTGCGGCAAATGACGTCAGCCTCGCTGCGCGCCTATCAGGACGGAGAGGAAACCCTGGCGGCCCGCCGCCGCATCGTCCTCGACTTCGTTAACTCGGTCCCCCTCGGGGCGGTGCCGGGGATCGGCGAGGTCAATGGGGTCGGGGATGGCCTCTGGGCCTGGTATGGCCGGGATTTCGACGACGCCAACCAGCGCCTGGCGGCGGCCGACGAGGCGCCCAGCGCCGCAGCCGCCCCCTTCAAGGAAGCCCTGTCGCTCTTCATTGCCCAGCGCCGCCCTTCCGACCTTCTGGCGGAAAACAGCGACCGCCTGGCGGAACTCACCAACAGCTACATTCGCCTCCTGGCCCGGGAAGGGGTGATTTCAAATAGTCTGCAGGACGAGGCTCTGGCGACCCGACTGAAGCCCCGGGACAAGCCGCTGCAGCTGCCGCCGGTTTCCTTCATTCAGCGCAAGGCGGTGAATGCCACCCGGAGCACCCTGGCGGACCTCCTCGAGGTGAAGGACCTCTATTCCCTGGACCGCTACGACCTGACCGCCCGGGCCACCCTGGACGGCCCGGCCCAGCGGGCGGTGACGGACGTCCTCGGGCGCATGAAGGACGATGCCTTCCTGCAGTGCGCCGGTTTCAAGGGCGAGCGCCTGCTCGACAAGGGCGATCCCGCCCAGGTGCGCTACAGCTTCACCCTCTACGAGGCCACCCCGTCCGGAAACCTGCTGCGGGTTCAGGCCGACAACGTGGACCAGCCCCTGGACATCAACGTCGGCACCAAGCTCGATCTGGGTTCCAGCGCCAAGTTCCGGACCCTGGTCACCTATCTGGAGGTCGTGGCCGACCTGCACCGCCGCTACGCCCAGCGGCCCGCCGAGGAACTGAAGAAGATCAAGTTCGAAGGGGCGGATAACCTCAGCCGCTGGGCCGTCTCCCATCTCCTGGCGGCCAAGGACCGAAGCTTGCCGGCCATGCTGGCGGCAGCCCTGGAGCGGCGCTATTCGGCCAGTCCCCACGAGGGCTTCTTCACCGGCGGCGGCATGCATGTCTTCGGCAATTTCAAGCATGAGGATGACCACAAGGTGCCGAGCGTGGCCGAAGCCCTCGAGCAGTCGGTGAATCTGGTTTTCGTCCGCCTGATGCGGGACGTGGTCCATTACTTCGCCTACGAGGTGGAAGACGCTCCGGGCCGGGCCCTGCGGGACGGCGACGAGGTGGTCCGGCAGCGCTTCCTGAGCCGTTTCGCCGACCGGGAAGGGCGGGAATTCCTGGCCCACTTCTATCGCAAATACCGGGGCGCCGGGCCGGATGAGCTGCTGCCGGCCCTGGTGTCGGACCTGCGTCCCCTGCCGAGCCGCTTGGCGGCGGCCTACCTGGGGGTGGAGCCGGGAAGCGACTTCCCCGCCTTCGTGGACTTCATGCGCAACCAGCTGGGGGACAAGGTCGGCGACGAGGTTCAGCTGAAGCGGCTCTACATGGTCTATGCGCCCCTGCGCCTCAGCCTGGCCGACCAGGGCTACGTGGCCAAGGTCCACCCCCTGGAACTGTGGCTGGTCGGCTACCTCCGGCGCCATCCGGGTGCCACCTTCGACCAGGTGGTGGCTGCCAGCGCCAAGGAGCGCCAGGACGCCTACCACTGGCTTTTCGCTTCCCGGTTCCACCATGCCCAGGACGTCCGGGTCAAGATCATGCTGGAGGAGGCGGCCTTCGAGCACATCACCGCCCGCTGGCGCCGGCTGGGCTATCCCTTCGAGCGCCTGGTGCCCTCCTATGCCACGGCCATCGGCAGCTCCGCCGACCGGCCGGCGGCCCTGGCGGAACTCATGGGCATCATGGTGAACGGCGGCGTGCGCCGGCTGCCGGTGCGGGTGGAAGAGCTCCATTTCGCCGCCAATACCCCCTTCGAGACCCATCTGGCCTGGCATGAGCAGGAAGGCGAGCGGGTGCTGCCGGAGGAGGTGGCCCAGGCGGCCCGCCAGGCCCTGCTGCGGGTGGTGAACAGCGGTACCGCCCGCCGGGTCAGGGACACCTACCGGGATGAATCCGGCAAGCCGCTCCTGGTGGGAGGGAAGACCGGCACCGGCGACCATCGCTTCGATACCTTCGGGCCGGGGGGGCGGATAACCTCCTCCCGCGTGGTGAACCGGGCGGCCACCTTCGTCTTCTACCTGGGCGAGCGTTTCTTCGGCACGGTGACCGCCTTCGTCCCCGGCGAGCAGGCGGCCGCCTACGATTTCACCTCGGCGCTGCCGGTGCAGGTCCTGAAGGAACTGGAGCCCAGGCTGCGGCCCCTGGTGTCCGGGCAGCCGGCACCGCCGGAATCCCGCTGCCTGGCGCAGGCCGCGCCCGCCGACAGCGCGCCCGTCCCCGCGCCCCAGGGCAAACTGGTGCGGACCGCCCACTCAGGGTAAGGAGGTTGCTGGTTGTACAATAGGGCGCTTTTGCCAGTGCCCTGCCATGCCAGATTTTGCTTCCATCGAGTTCTGGGCCGCCGTCGCCCAGATCATCGTCATTGACGTCGTTCTCTCCGGCGATAATGCCGTAGTCATCGCCTTGGCCTGTCGCAACCTGACGCCGGAGCAGCGCAGGCGGGGAATCTTCTGGGGCGTGGCGGGGGCCGTCAGCCTGCGGGTGGTCCTCACCGCCTTTGCCGCCCTGGTCATGAACCAGCCCTGGCTCAAGCTGGCCGGTGGCCTGGTTCTCCTCTGGATCGCCATCAAGCTGCTGCTGCCGGAGGAGGATGGCGGCGAGGACATCGAGGCCGCCGATCATCTCTGGGGGGCCGTCAAGACCATCGTCGTCGCCGATTTCGTCATGAGCCTGGATAATGTCATTGGCGTGGCGGGGGCCGCCCACGGCAACCTGATGCTGCTCCTTTTCGGTTTGGCGGTGAGCATTCCGCTCATCGTCTGGTCGAGCCAGATGATCATGCACGCCATGGAGCGCTGGCCTGCCATCGTCCTGCTCGGCGCCGGCCTGCTGGGCTATGTGGCGGGCGAGATGATGCTCACCGATGCCGGGATGATCGTCCTCCTCCCCGGGGCGCCCGCCTGGGCTCCCGAGGCAGCCGGCCTGTCCGGCGCCATCCTGGTGGTGGCCCTGGGGCGCTGGCTGGAACGGAGGATGCTGGCGAAGCAGGACGCAACGATTCTTTGAGGTGAATGATGGCGCTTTTTCTGAGCGAAGATGACGTAAAGCAGGTGCTGACCATGCCGATGGCCTTGGAAGCTGTCGAATCCGCCCACCGGGATCTTTCCCTGGGCCAGGCCCAGGACACGCCCCGGGCCCGCAGCCGCCTGCCCCAGACGGCCCTGCACATTCTCCAGGGTGCCCTGCCGGCCCAGGGCGTGCTGGGCTACAAGGCCTACACCAGCAACCGGAGCGGCAACCGCTTCCTGGTCCATCTGTTCGATGCCGCTACCGGCGTCCTCCAGGCCATGATCGAAGCCGATTTCCTCGGCATGATGCGTACCGGTGCCGCCAGCGGTGTGGCTGCCCGCTGGCTGGCCCGGCCGGAATCCCGGGTGGCCGGCGTCTTCGGTACCGGCTGGCAGGCCGAGGGGCATGTGGCAGCCATCTGCGCGGCCCTGCCGCTGACCCGGGTCAAGGTTTATGGCCGCAAGGCCGACAAGCTCGCCGACTTCTGCGCCCGCATGGCGGCGAAGACCGGCGTGGATGTGGTGCCCGCCGCCAGCGCCGAGGACACGGTGCGGGGCAGCGACCTGGTGGGCACCGTCACCACCGCGGCGAATCCCCTGTTCGATGCCGACTGGCTGGAGCCCGGCACCCATATCAATGGCGCCGGCTCCAACGCCCTCATTCGCCAGGAAATCTCCGAAGCGGCGGTGCGCCGCTGCGGGCTGGTCTGCGTCGATTCGGTGCCCACTGCCCTGGCCGAGGCCGGCGATCTGCTGCCCCTGCTGGAAAAGGGTAGGCTGCACCAGCGCCAGTTGGTGGAACTGGGGGATGTGATCATCAACCGCCGGGCCGGGCGGACGGGGCCGGAGGAAATCTCCCTGTTCGAATCCCAGGGCATGGCCATCCAGGATCTGGCGGTGGCCGTCCGCGTGCTGGCGGCAGCGCGGGAGCGGGGGCTGGGCCAGGCGCTGCCGATTTGACTATCTTCAGAACCGCGCGTAAGAATACGGACTAAACATATGGTTTTTCGGCGCTTTGCCGCCGGAAAACCCACAGGGAGCTGGCGATGGGGAAGGTGGGGTTCTGGAAGGCCGATTGGTTCCTGGGCGCGCTGGTCACGGTGCTCATGCTGGCCATCAGCGGCATCGATCTGGTCCAGAGCCTGGAGCGCAAGGCCTACGACCTGGGGGTGCAGGCCTCCACCCGCACCCCGTCCGACCGCATCGCGGTGATCGCCATCGACGACCAGAGCATCGCCAACCTGGGGCGCTGGCCCTGGTCCCGGGAGCTCCATGCCCGGATGACCGACCTCCTGGCCGGGGCCCAGGCGAAGGTCGTCGCCAACACCATCTTCTTCTCCGAGCCCCAGGTGGATGCCGGCTACGGCTACATCACCAAGCTCCTCGACATCGTCAACCAGTCGACTGCCCCGACCCCCGAGGTCGCGCAGATGGCGACACTGCTTCAGCAGGCGGAGCAGGAACTCAATACCGATCGCCGCCTGGGGGACAGCTACGCCAAGGCCAATACCGTCCTGCTGCCCGTCTTCTTCCAGCTGGGAGAAGCCCATGGGCGGCCTGACAAGCCCTTGCCCGAATTCGTGGCCAGGAACCAGTTGAACCAGGTGGGGGAGGGCGCCGGCCTGGCCCTGCCCGCCGCCGGTGTCCAGGTGCCGGTAGAAATCCTGGGTGGCAAGGCGCTGGCCCTGGGCCATCTCAACGCCAACCCCGACATGGACGGCGGGGTTCGCACCGAACCCCTGGTGCTGAAGTATTTCGACCAGTACTACCCCTCCCTGTCCCTGATGATCGCCGCCAAGAGCCTCAACCTGGGGCCGGCGGACATCCGGGTGCGGCTCGGCCAGGAGGTCCGCCTGGGCAACCTGCGCATTCCCACCGACATTGCTACCCAGATGAGCACTTTCTACTACAAGGGGGAGGAGGGGCGTCCGGCTTTCCAGGTGGATTCCTTCTACGACGTGCTCATGGGCAAGATTCCGGCCAGCAAGTACGCCGGCAAGATCGTGCTGATCGGCGCCACCGCCGCCGGTGTCGGAACTGCCCAGGTGACCCCGGTTTCCCCCGCCATGGCGCCAGTGCTGACCCTGGCCCACTCGGTATCGAGCATCCTGCAGGAGCATTTCTTCGTGACCCCCGGCTGGGGCTTGTGGGCCGGCCTCGGCGCTTCCCTGCTGGTCGGCCTCTACCTGGCCCTGCTGCTGCCCCGCCTGACGGCCGGGGTCGGGGCCCTGGCCACCCTGGCCCTGCTGGCGGTCCTGATCGGGACCCATTTCGGCCTCATGGTGGGCGCCGGCATGTGGATCCAGCTCATGGGGGCCGCCACCCTGTTGCTGGTCGGGCATCTGCTCCTGACCACCAAGCGCTTCCTGCACACCGAGCACGGCAAGCAGAAGTCCGACATGGAGTCGGCCGAATCCAACCGCATGCTGGGGCTGGCCTTCCAGGGCCAGGGCCAGCTCGACATGGCCTTCGACAAGTTCCGCAAGTGTCCGATGGACAACGGGCTGATGGAAAATCTCTATAACCTGGCCCTGGATTACGAAAGAAAGCGCCAGTTCAACAAGGCGGAAGCGGTCTTCCGCTACATGGCGGACTTCAACCTCAATTTCCGCGACCTGCCGCAACGCATCGCCCGGGCCAAGCAGATGTCGGAAACGGTGATGCTGGGCGGCGCCCGGGGCCAGGCCGTGGGCGGGACCGTCATCATCGGCGACGGCAAGGTGGAAAAGCCCATGCTCGGCCGCTACCAGGTGGAAAAGGAGCTGGGCAAGGGCGCCATGGGAGTGGTCTACCTGGGCCGCGACCCGAAGATCAACCGTATCGTCGCCATCAAGACCATGGCCCTCTCCCAGGAATTCGACGAGGACGAGCTGGCCGACGTCAAGGCGCGCTTCTTCCGGGAGGCGGAAACGGCCGGCCGCCTCAACCATCCCCATATCGTCACCATGTACGACGCCGGCGAGGAGCACGATCTCGCCTACATCGCCATGGAATTCCTGAAGGGCAAGGATCTCGTCCCCTTCACCAAGCCCGACAAGCTGCTGCCCCTGCCCAGGGTGGTGTCCATCGTCGCCCGGGTGGCCGAAGCCTTGGATTACGCCCACCAGAACAGCGTCGTCCATCGCGACATCAAGCCCGCCAACATCATGTACGAACCGGAATCCGACCAGGTGAAAGTCACCGATTTCGGCATCGCCCGCATCACCGATTCCAGCAAGACCAAGACCGGTATGGTGCTCGGCACTCCGTCCTACATGTCGCCGGAGCAACTGGCCGGCAAGAAGATCGACGGCCGTTCCGACCTCTTCTCCCTGGGGGTGACCCTCTACCAGTTGTGCTGCGGCCATCTGCCCTTCAACGGTGAATCCATGGCCCAGCTCATGTTCAAGATCGCCAACGAGGCGCCGACGGACATCACCACCATCAATCCGGCCATTCCGCCGGCGGTGGTGGCGGTTATCGGCAAGGCCATGGACAAGGATCTGGCCCGGCGTTACCAGCGGGGGGCGGAAATGGCGGCCGATCTCAGGAAGTGCCTGGCCAGCCAGGGAAGCCCGTCTGCTGCCGGAGTCGATATCCAGTTCTGAACAAGGAAAAATAACAATGAAGCTTGCCGAAGCATTGGAAGTGGCGACCCGGACCGACCCCGGCCGGGTGCGTTCCCATAACGAGGACGCCGTATTCGGCAGCGCCGAGCAGGGCCTGGTCATCCTGGCCGATGGCATGGGGGGCTACAACGCCGGCGAGGTGGCGAGCGGCATGGCGACCACTCTCCTGGCCAGCAATTTTGGAAGGCTCCTGAAACAGGTCGGCCATTGCCAGCCCCTGGCAGTCGATGCCGATACCGGAAAGCGCGTCTCCCACCGCCATATCGAGGAGGAGGTGGCATCCGCCAACTCGGCCATCTACAACACGGCCCAGAGCCAGCCCCAGTATGCCGGCATGGGCACTACCCTGGTCATGGCCTGGTTCTACGAGAACCAGGTGACTGTGGCCCATATCGGCGATTCCCGCCTTTACCGCTTGCGGGACGGCGACTTCCGGGTCATCACCCGGGACCATTCGCTGCTGCAGGAACAACTGGACAGCGGCATGATCACGGCCGAGGAAGCCCGCCATTCCCAGAACAAGAATCTGGTGACCCGGGCCCTCGGCGTCGATCCCGTGGTGGAGCCGGAAATTCACGATTACGAGGTCGAGCCCGGGGATATCTATCTCCTCTGCTCGGACGGCCTCAACGACATGGTGGACGACGAGGAAATCGGACTCACCGTGCAGACCCTGGCTGCCAATCTGGAGCTTGCGGCAGACCAATTGATCCAGATGGCGAATGACAATGGCGGCCGGGACAACGTTTCGGTTATTCTGGTTAAGGTACGGGGGGATTTCGCCGTGCCGCGGGGCTGGTGGCAGAAGCTGCTGGCCTGGTTGAAGTGAGGGGGAAGGGCGAGATGGCGAAACTGATTCTTTCCATGGAAGGGCTGGTCCTCAAGGAAATTACGCTCGGCAAGGAGCGCGTGACCATCGGACGCAAGCCCCACAACGACATACAGATCGACAATCTGGCCATTTCCGGCGAGCACGCGGCCATTGTCACCATTCTCAACGACTCCTTCCTGGAGGACCTGGGCAGCACCAATGGCACCCTGGTGAACGGCGAGCCGGTGACGAAGCATTTTCTCCGCAACAACGACGTGATCGAACTGGGCAAGTACCGGCTCAAGTACATCAACGATCCCGCCATCGCCGGCGATGCGCCCGACTTCGAGAAGACCATGATCCTGCGCCCCGGCGCCGTCCGGCCGATGGAAGCGCCCAAGGACCATAGCAACACCTCGCTGGGGATGAAAGCCCCTGCGTCCGCCGCTCCGGTGGCTGGCCAGGCACCGGCAGCTCCGGCCGCCGCCATCCAGCTTCTCAACGGGGCCAACGCCGGCAAGGAACTGGAGCTGACCAAGACCCTGACCACCCTCGGCAAGCCGGGCGTCCAGGTGGCGGTCATCGCCAGACGCCCCCACGGGTATTTCATCACCCATGTCGAAGGCGCCCAGTTTCCGGTGCTCAACGGCAAGGTCCTGGACACCCAGGCACACCCCCTCTCCGACCACGACGTCATCGAGATCGCCGGCGTGAAGATGGAGTTCTTCTTCAAGACCTAAAGGCGCCACCATGCGCATGTCGGGGCCGGCATGAAAAAATATCTCCTCCGCTTCATCCTGGGCGCCGCCTGCACCCTGCTGTTCATCGGATTCGCCGGGCGCCTGTGGGAGATTCCCTTCGTCAGCGTGGTGGATTCCTACCTCTACGATGTCCGGGTACGGCTGTCGGCCCCCAATACGGTGGACGACCGCGTCGTCATCGTCGACATCGACGAGAAGAGCCTGGCGGAAGTGGGGCGCTGGCCCTGGAGCCGGAATGCCGTGGCCCGCATGGTGCGGCATCTCACCGACGACTACAGGGCGGCAGTGGTCGGCTTCGACGTGGTCTTTGCCGAGCCGGACGAGAGTTCCGGCCTCAAGGTGCTGGAGGAGATCGGGCGTAGCCAGCTGCGGGAGGTGGAAGCCTACCAGACAGTGCTCCACGGCCTGCGCAAGAGCCTCAATTACGACCGTCTCTTTGCCGAGACCCTGCAGGGTCGGCCGGTGGTCCTGGGCTACTATTTTTCCAACCTGGAGGATGCCCGCAAGGGCGGAGCTCTGCCGCCGCCCGTCTTTCCGGCTGGCCATTTCGGGGAACAGCCGGTCACCCTGATCGACTGGAAAGGCTTCGGCGGCAACCTGGCCCTCCTGCAGGAACGGGCGGCCAGCGCCGGCCACTTCAACGCCCTGCCGGACTTCGATGGCGTATCCCGCCGCGTTCCCCTGGTAGTCGAGCACGGCGGCGCCTACTACGAGGCCCTGTCCCTGGCCATGGTGCGCACCCTGCTGGGCGGGGCCGGGCTGCGACCGGGCTATCCGGAGCCAGGCCTCCCCATGGAATGGCTGGAAGTGGTCACGGCCCAGGGGGGGCTGCAAGTGCCGGTGGATGAGATCGGGGCAGCCCTGGTCCCCTATCGGGGCGGCGAGCACAGCTTCCCCTACGTGTCCGCCGTCGATGTCCTCAAGGGCAGGCTGGATCCGGCCCTGCTGCAAGGCAAGATCGTCCTGGTGGGAACCTCCGCCATGGCCCTCAAGGACCTGCGGTCCACGCCGGTGGGCGCCGCCTATCCCGGGGTGGAAGTCCATGCCAACCTCATCGCCGGCATGCTCGACGGCAACATCAAGCACCAGCCCTCCTATGCCATGGGGGCGGAAGTGGCGCAATTGCTGCTCTTCGGCGGCCTGCTGACCTTCCTGCTGCCGCTTCTGTCGCCGTTGCGCTCGTCCCTGCTGACGACGGTCACCCTGGCCTTGATTCTCACCCTCAATTTCTGGGTGTGGGAGGCGGCCGGGCTGGTCCTGCCCCTGGCTTCGAGCCTGATGATGGTGCTGCTGCTCTTCGGCCTCAACATGTCCTGGGGCTATTTCGTCGAGTCCCGCACCAAGCGGCAGCTGACCGGACTTTTCGGGCAATACGTGCCGCCGGAATTGGTGGATGAGATGGCCCGGGATCCGGAGAACTACAGCATGGACGGGCGTAAGGAGGAGTTGACCGTGCTCTTCTCGGATGTGCGTGGCTTTACCACCATTTCCGAGAGGCTCGACCCGAAGGAGCTCGCCCAGCTCATGAACGAGTACCTGGGTCCGATGACGACGGTGATTCGCCACAATCGGGGCACCCTCGACAAGTACATCGGCGACGCCATCATGGCTTTCTGGGGGGCGCCGGTTGCCGATGCCGACCATGCCCGCCACGCCGTCGTCACCGCCCTCGAAATGCAGCGGGAAATCAGGAAGCTGGACGAGCCCTTCAAGGCCCGCGGCTGGCCGGTGCTGCATATCGGGGTCGGGATCAATACCGGCCCGATGACGGTGGGGGACATGGGCTCCCCGGTACGCCAGGCCTACACGGTGCTCGGGGACGCGGTGAACCTGGCCTCCCGGCTGGAGGGCATCACCAAGCAGTACGGGGTCGGCATCGTGGCCGGGGAATCCACCCGGGCCATCCTCAAGGACATCGTCTTCCGGGAGCTGGACCGTGTCCGGGTCAAGGGCAAGGATGAGCCGGTGGCTATCTACGAGCCTCTCGGCGTCGCCGGCGAAGTTTCCACGGAAGCCATGGACGAGCTCAAGCTCTGGCAGAACGCCCTTCGCCTTTACCGGGCCCAGGATTGGGATGCCGCTGGAATGCAGGTGTACAATCTGCTGCAGCGGGACCCGGAAAGCCGCCTCTACCAGCTCTACAGCGAACGAATCGAATATCTGCGGACCAATCCGCCAGGCGACAACTGGGACGGTGTAACCACCTTCAAGACCAAATAACCATGAAACTGAGAGTGTTGGGCTGTAGCGGTGGTATCGGCGGCAGGCATCTGCGGACGACGTCCCTCCTGCTGGATCACGACATCCTGATCGACGCTGGCACCGGGGCGGCCGATCTCTCCATTGCCGAACTGGCAGTGATCGACCATATCTTCCTCACCCACCCGCACTTGGATCACATCGCCTCCCTGCCCCTCATCGTGGATACGGTGGGGGACCGCCGCTCCAGGCCGATAACGGTATACGGCACCGATGCCGTCATCACCATCCTGAAGAACCACGTCTTCAACTGGGCCGTCTGGCCGGATTTCTCCGAAATTCCGACCGCTGCCAAGCCCTTCATGCGCTTCCAGAGCGTCAAGGTGGGCGAGACTTTGACCCTGGATGGGCGCCGCATCACCCCCCTGCCGGTGGAGCACACGGTGCCGGCGGTGGGCTATCATGTCGAATCAGCCCAGGGCAGCCTGGTTTTTTCCGGTGATACAGGCGCCTGTGAGGCCTTTTGGCAGGCCGTGAACCGCATCGGCAACCTGAAATACCTGATCGTCGAGTGTGCCTTCTCCAACCGGGAGGAGCGCCTCGCCATCGCCTCCAAGCACTTGTATCCCAGCATGCTGGCCAGCGAACTCCAGAAACTGGAGCGCAATTGCGAAATCTACATTACCCACCTGAAGCCCGGGCAAATCGAACTCACCATGGAAGAGATTGCGGAATGCCTGAGCGATTTCAAACCCAAAATGCTGCAAAACAATCAGGTTCTGGAATTCTAGGCCGCGCCATGGAACAACTCACTTCCCAAACCCTTGGCCGCCTCGAGCCCATCCGCGGACTGTCCGGCAAGCGCCTGGACGAACTGGCGGCTTTCTGCCGCCCCGAACACTATCCCCTCGGCATCGACCCTTTCCGCGTTGCCCCGGCCCAGGGGCAACTGGTCTATCTCCTGAACGGCGAGCTGAAGATTAACCTGCCCGACGGCGGCATGCGCCTCATGGTCGGCGGCTGCGACCTGGCCAACTGGCCGCTCGGCTACAAGTCGGCCCCGCCGGCGGAGGGCAAGGCCATTACCGACATCGACCTGGTACGCATCGATGCCGACGTTCTCGACCTCATGATGACCTGGGACGAGTTGTCGTCCGCGTCGGAACTCGCCCTGGCGAAGCCGGAGGATGCGGCCGTCTGGCGCACCATGTCCGGGGCCTTTTCGGTCCATGCCCTCACCGCTGGCGGGCTCGGGGAACTGCCGCCGGCCCATCTGCAGGGACTGTTGCGGCGCTTCGAGCGGGTCAAGACGAAGCGCGGGCAGGTCATGGTGCGGGAAGGGGATGAGGGCGACTACTACTACCTGATCGAATCGGGCCGCTGCGAGGTGCTGCGTTCCATTGGCGGCTCCGACGTTCTGCTGGCTGAACTGAAAGCCGGCGCTGCCTTCGGCGAGGAGGCCCTGGTGTCCAATGCCAAGCGCAATGCCACGGTGCGCATGAAGACCGATGGCGTCGTCCTGCGCCTGGCCAAGCCGGATTTCATCGAGCTGCTGCGCACGCCCCTGCTGCACGGCATTGCCCGGGCCGAGGCGGAGCGCCGGGTGGCCCTGGGCAAGGCCGTCTGGCTGGATGTCCGCTATGCCGTGGAATTCGCCTCGGACGGCCTGCCGGGGGCCATCAACATCCCGCTCAACGAAATCCGTACGGTTTTCGACCTCCTGGACCGGAAGCGGGAATACATCGTCTATTGCCAGAGCGGCAGGCGCAGTTCGACGGCCGCCTTTCTGCTCGCCCAGCATGGCTTCAACGCCTTCTGGCTGGAAGGCGGCCTGGCTGGCCGCGGAGGACACTGACCATGGGGAATGTTGCGAAGGTGGAAACCGGCGGCGACGTGGCGAGCCGCCTGCTTTTCCTCAAGAACCTGCAGACAGTCACCAACCGGATCCATGCGACCCGGAATGTGGACGAGATCATGCTGGAGCTGTCCAAGGACATCTGCAGCCTTTTCAACGCCGATCGCCTGACCATTTACCTGGTCGGCGAGGACAAGCAGTCCATCGTCTCCAAGATCAAGACCGGACTCAATTCCTTCAAGGACCTGAAGCTCCCCATCAGCGACCAGAGCGTCGCCGGCTATGTGGCGGCCACCAAGAAGGCGGTCAATATCCGCGATGTCTATGACCAGGCGGAACTCCTGCGCTACAGCCCGAAAATGCAGTTCCTGCAGGAAGTGGACCGGCGTACCGGCTACCGCTCCAAGGAGATGCTGGTAGCGCCGGTGGTGGATACGGAAGGCGAACTGCTGGGGGTCATCCAGCTCATCAACAACCAGGCGGGCACGCCTTTCCCGCCTCTGGCCGAGGAAGGGGTGGGAGAACTTGCCCAGACCCTGGCCATCGCCTTCACCCAGCGCCAGCGGCCGGCTTTCGCCATCCGCTCCAAGTACGACCACCTGGTGGCCGACGGCCTCATCTCGGCCGCCGACATGGAACAGGCCCAGCGTTCGGCGCGGGAGCAGGGAACGGACCTGGAGGAGGTGCTGATCAAGGATTTCGGCGCCAAGCCGGCAGCCATCGGCGGCGCCCTGTCCAAGTTCTTCGGCTGCCCCTACGAATCGTTCAAGCCGGATCGCATCAAGCCCATGGACTTGCTGCGCAATATCAAGCGGGAATACGTGGATGAAAGCCACTGGTTGCCCCTGGAGGAGAATCCGGAAGGCGTCGTCATTCTCGCCATCGACCCGGAGCGGGTGCGCAGTTCCCGGGTGCCCAACAATGTCTTTCCGAAGAAGAAGGTCGTCTACCGGGTGACCACCAGCCGGGAGTTCGTCCAGACCGTGGACCAGTTCTTCGGCGCCCTCGCCGACATGGGTTCGGTGACCGATCTCCTGTCCGACCTCGGGGGAGAGGAGGAGGGCGGCGACAGCGGTGCCGACGACATCAATGCCGCCGCCGACAACGAACTGGTCCGGCTGGTGAACAAGATCATCGTCGAGGCCTACCAGCAGGGCGCCTCGGACATCCACATCGAGCCCCGGCCCGGCAAGGAAAAGACTATCATCCGCTTCCGCAAGGACGGCTCCCTGGTCAATTACATCGAGGTGCCGGCCTCCTATCGCAGCGCCTTGATCACCCGTCTCAAGATCATGTGCGACCTGGACATCTCCGAGAAGCGCAAGCCCCAGGACGGCAAGATCAAGTTCAAGAAATACGGTCCCCTGGACATCGAGCTGCGGGTGGCGACCATTCCCACCGCCGGCGGCGTCGAGGACGTGGTGATGCGCATCCTGGCCGCCGGCGAGCCCATCAAGCTGGATCAGTTGGGGCTTGCCCCGCGCAACCACGAGAACCTCATCAAGTGCGTCGAGAAGCCCTACGGCCTCTTCTTCGTCTGCGGACCCACCGGCTCCGGCAAGACGACGACCCTGCACTCGGTGCTGGGCTATCTCAACCGGGTCGACACCAAGATCTGGACCGCCGAGGACCCGGTGGAAATCACCCAGAAGGGCCTCAGGCAGGTGCAGGTGAACAAGAAGGCCGGGCTCGATTTCGCCACCGTCATGAAGGCCTTCCTGCGGGCCGACCCGGACATCATCATGGTGGGCGAGATGCGCGATGCCGAAACGACGGGCATCGGCATCGAAGCCTCCCTCACCGGCCACCTGGTATTCGCCACCCTGCACACCAACTCGGCGCCGGAGTCCATCATCCGCCTCCTCGACATGGGGATGGACCCCTTCAACTTTGCCGACGCCCTGCTCGGCATCCTGGCCCAGCGCCTGGCCAAGCGCCTGTGCAAGGGCTGCAAGGAGGCCTACCAGCCGACCCCGGAGGAAATGAAGCATCTGGTGGACGAGTACTGCGAGGAACTCGCCAATACGGATAGCTGGAAGAAGGACCCCCAGGGCTTCCGGGATGCCATCCATAAGGAATGGGCGAGCCGCTATGCCAAGGACGGCAAATTCACCCTCTACCATGCCAAGGGCTGCGACGCCTGCAATGGCTCCGGCTACAAGGGGCGGGTGGGCCTGCATGAGCTGCTGGTGGGTACCGACACGGTCAAGCGCCTCATCCAGGAAAAGGCCCGGGTTGCGGAAATCCTGGCCTGCGCCTTGAATGAGGGTATGCGGACCCTCAAGATGGATGGCATCGAAAAGGTCGTCCAGGGCATTACCGACATCAAGCAGGTCCGGTCAGTCTGCATCAAGTAAGCAGGGGGGGCGCATGGAAACCATCAAAGAGCTGTTCAAGCGACTGGAGCAGCTCAACGACATCGGTGCCTCCCTGTCCAGCGAGCGCAACCTCGACCGGCTGCTGGAAAAGATCCTGCTGGCGGCCAAGGCCATCACCCAGGCCGACGGCGGCACCCTTTACCGGATGTCCGAGGACCGGCGCCGCCTGCATTTTGAAATCGTCCGCACGGATTCCCTGGGCATTGCCTTCGGCGGCACCAGCGGCAAGCTCCCTTCCGACAAATTCCCCGATCTGCTCCTCTACCGGGAGGACGGCTCCCCCAACGACAGCATGGTGGCGGCCTATGCGGCCATGACCGGCAAGACGGTCAATATCGCCGACGCCTACCGGGCGGAGGGCTTCGATTTCTCCGGCACCCGCCGCTTCGACGAGGGCACCGGCTACCGCTCCCAGTCCTTCCTGACCGTGCCGATGAAGAACCACGAAGGGGAGATCATCGGCGTCCTCCAGCTCATCAACGCCATCGACCCGAAGGGCGGCGAGGTCCGGGCCTTCTCCGAATCGGACCAGCGCCTGGCCGAATCCCTCGCTTCCCAGGCCGCCATTGCCCTCACTAACCGGCAGCTGGTGCTGCAGCTGGAGGAGCTGTTCGAGTCCTTCATCCGCCTCCTCAACACCGCCATCGACGAAAAATCGCCCTACACCGGCGGCCACTGCCAGCGGGTGCCGGAGCTGACCATGCTCCTGGCCCAGGCGGTCAATGAGACGACGGCAGGGCCTCTGGCCGATGTCAAGCTCACCGAAAAGGACCTCTACGAGCTCAAGATCGCCGCCCTGCTGCACGATTGCGGCAAGGTGACGACGCCGGTGCATGTGGTGGACAAGGCCACCAAGCTGGAGACCATCTTCGACCGCATTCACCTGCTGGATACCCGCTTCGAAGTCCTGAAGCGGGATGCCGAAATCGACATGCTGCGGGCCCTTGCCGCCGGCGGCGACAAGGCCGAACTGGAGCGCCGTTATCGGCTGCGCATCGCTCTCTATGACGAGGAGCGGGGCTTCCTGCGCAAGGTCAATGTCGGCGGCGAGCGCATGGGCGACGAGGATGTGGAGCGCATCAAGCGCATCGGCCGCGATTACCGGTGGCACAACGAGGAGGGGGAGGAGGTGCCTTTCCTGACTGAAAACGAGATGGAAAACCTGACCATCCGCGGCGGTACCCTGACGCAAAAGGAAAGGGAGACCATCAACCACCACATCGTCGCCACCATCCGGCTGCTGGAACAGCTACCGTGGCCCAAGCACCTGAAGAACGTGCCGGAATACGCCGGCGGGCACCACGAGCGGATGGACGGGAAGGGCTACCCCAAGGGCCTCAAGCGCGAACAGATGAGCTGGCAGGCGCGGATGATGGGGATTGCCGATATTTTCGAGGCCCTGACGGCGCGGGACCGGCCTTATAAGCAGCCGATGAAGCTGTCCCAGGCGCTGGCGATCATGGAGAATTTCCGGGATATCGGGCATATCGATCCGGATTTGTTTGCGGTGTTCATGGAGAAGCGGGTTTTTTCGGCTTATGCGAAGGGGTATCTGAATCCTGAGCAGGTTGATGTCGGCGTTGGAAAGACGGCCGAAAGGTGACTATTCATGTAGTTGGGTGACGAAATTTGTCAGTCCCTGGAAAAAAACTACGACAAAGGGCGTATCTGCACAGAGTTTTCCCTGGCACGGATCGTGTTAAGTTAAAAGCAACGGAATATCCGTCCGTTACTCTGATCAAGGAGGATTTCGAATGAAAAAGCTGCAAAAGGGCTTCACCCTTATCGAGCTGATGATCGTCGTCGCGATTATCGGCATTCTGGCTGCCATCGCCATTCCCGCCTTCAGCGACTACCAGAAGAAGGCCAATGATGCTGCGGCTCAGACCGATACCAAGAACTTCCTGACCACCATGATGGCCAACCAAAAGTAACATCCAGCAGATCAACAAGGAGATACTTATGAAACGCATGATTGGTGTTTTTGCTGCTGCTGCGATGCTGTCTTCGGGCGCTGTTTACGCTGCTGACACGGGTGTTATTACTCAAGGTGGTCGTGGGACCATCACTCCCGGGACCGATTGCACTAACTATCTTGACGCTGCTGCTAGTGTGCAGAACGTGCAGATCTCGAAGAATTCGGTGGCAGCCTGGGATTGCTCGAGCAACTACATCGGAGTTGCGGCTGCCTCGACTGCTGGCCAGAAGAACATTTACAAGGGTAGCTCGTTGGGCGGCAAGGTTGTCGCCGACGGCGCTGTTAAGTGTGCTGCCACGGTGTGCACGACTGGCGAGGCGGCCAGTGTTGCTCTCAAAGGAAGTCAGGGTACCTAAGCAGTTTTTTGTTTGAAGAAGGGAGCCCTGACGGCTCCCTTCTTTTTTGGAGGAAAAGTGGCTGATTTTCGTTGTGTCCTCCTGTTGGCGTACCGGTCCCGCATGCTGGCGACGGTGGCACTTGGAATGGCCGCGATGCTGCTGATCGCCTGGCTGGGCTACCAATTTAGCGGCCGGCAGCCGCAAACCGTAGCGCTGGACTTGGGGATTTCCTTTATTCGCGTATTTGTGCCTGTGCTCGGGGTGCTCCAGATCCAGGATTTCGTGGCCAGGGAAGTGGAGCGCCGGCTGATATTCACCAGCCTGACCTATCCGCGTTCGCGAAGCATTTTTCTGCTGGCCCGCTACGCGGCGGTCTTGTTTCTGACGGCTGTCACCATGATCATCTTTACCGCCGTGCTGGCCATCCTGGTCAAGTCGCTGGGCGGCACTTATCAGCAGGGGACACCTGTGAATCTGGGGGGGCAGCTGGCGACCAGCACGCTTTTTTCCATTGGCGACGCCATGGTGGTCATTGCCTTCGCTACTTTCCTGGCGGTTGTGGCGACCGTGCCGAACCTGGTTTTTCTGGTGTCCATCGGCTTCATGGTAGTGGCCAGGAGCTTGTCGGGTGTCATCCAATTACTGTATGCCGATAATACCTTGGTGACGGCCGCAGAGCATTACCGGGCCGGCCTTGAATGGCTGCGCTATCTCGTGCCGGACCTGGGGATGCTCGATCTTCGGCGGGCTGCGCTGTACGATCAGGCGGGCCTGCTCCCCGACCCGCTATGGCCCTTGATCGGCATGCCTCTGGCGTATGCCGTGCTGCTCCTGGCCTTGGGATGCTGGAAGTTCGAACGCCGCCAATTCTCTTGAGACTGCCGTGAAACAGCGTTTGTCCCTCAACTTGAGCTGGTCGTTTGGGTTGCTGGCCGCGCTCGGGGTTTTCGTTTTATCCGTTTCGCATCTTCCTTCCGGCCCGAAACAGGCGCTCTTGACCGAGGGGGAGGTCGTGCTGCCCCCGGCTGTTCAGTGGGTGATCTATGGTGGGGACCCTTACCTCGCCGCCAATATAGAATCAGCGCGCGTACAGGTATCGGAAGGGCTGGACAGTCCGGAAAATCTCGATTTTTTTGTTCGCCTGTATCGCGCTACTGCAGATCTCAATCCCTGCCATGAAGACAGCATGTATCTGGCGGCTGCCTTCCTGCCCTCCGGCGGTGCGGTGAAGCCCGCCATGGAGATACTTGACCGGGAGGCACGCTGCCGTTTCTGGGATCCTTGGGCATCCTTCCATTTCGGGGTAAATCTCTTTTTTTTCGCCCACGACCCAGGGGCCGCTGCGATAGCCCTGCAGACAGCGGCGGATCGATCACGAGGTGATCCGAACGAGCGATTTTTCCAGTCGGTAGCCATTGCCGTGAAGGCCAGATCCTTCGACGATGTCGGAGCGGCCATCCAATATTTGAAGGCAGAGCAGAAGCGAATTCACGATCCGGCGCTGAAGCGGGGATTGGAGAAGCGGATTGGGCGCCTGCAGGGCTTGGCAGTGCTGCGTGATGCCCAGAAGCGGTTCGAGGAGCGCTACCGGCACCGGCTCGACGATCCCGCTGCATTGATAAAGAGCGGAATCATAAAGAGCTTTCCAAAGGATCCCGTGGGCCTCGGTTACGAATTCGCCGATGGGCGATTTGAACTTAAGGAATTTGGTGGTGTTGCGCGAGGTAAGCCGTGAGTGAGTCGCTGATCGAAGTTTCGGGGCTGTCCAAATTATTCCGAGCCAAAGGGCGTACGGTGCAGGCCTTGCACGATGTGTCCTTTTCCGTTGCGGCTGGCGAAGCATTTGGCTTCATTGGTCCGAATGGCGCGGGCAAATCCACCACTATCAAGATACTGCTCGATATTGTCAGCGACTATGAGGGGGATGTGCTCCTGGGAGGGCGGCCGGCACGGGAGGCCGGTTCGCGCATTGGCGTCGGCTACGTGCCCGAATCCCCCGCGCTTTATGAAGTCCTTACGCCCCTGGACCTGCTCATGATGGCCGTGGCCATGCACCGGGTACGCCACGATTCGCCCAAGCGCTTGTGCATGGAATGGCTGGAAAGGTTCTCGGTAGCAGATGCCGCTATGCGGCGTATCCGGGAACTGTCGAAAGGCACGGTGCAGCGCGTGGCGCTCGCGCATGCCATGGTCGTTATGCCCAGGATATTGATTCTCGATGAGCCGCTTTCCGGATTGGATCCTATCGGCAGACGGGATGTTGTCGATGTCCTGGCAAATTATCGGCGAGATGGGGGCACGATATTCTTTACTTCCCACGTTCTACATGACGTGGAACGAGTGGCGGACCGTTTTGCCCTGATTCATCGCGGCCGCTTGCGCACTGTGCGTTCGCCGTCCGAACTTCTGGGTGAAAGCCAGATGGTCACTGTAAGGACCGTTGGCCAGGCGGTGGTGGAAGGCATGCGGGCGGATTTCGATGGGCGTTGGGTGACTGAGATTGCCAGCGAAGGGCTCTGGCAACTCCTGGAGCGCTTGCGGGCGGCAGGTCATGTAGTTATCGAAATTAGGCCGATGTTGTCCCTCGAGGCAGCATTCATGCGTTTCGTCCAGGACGACATTAGAGCCGATGTTTCTGCCGTTGCAATCTGACGGCTCTAAGCCGGCAGCGCTGAAACCCGCTTCAATGCCGGACAGGTTCCTTGCTGGCCTGGGCTACGCCGCGGTGCTCGGCGCATCTTTTTTCCTCCCGTACGTGGCGCTGCTTCCTGGGTGGGGATTTTTCCTGAATGGTTTGTATCTCCTCGACTGGCAGCGCATTTTTCAATGCCTTGCCCTGCTGTCGGGTTTGCTGGTCTTCGCGGTGCTCTGTTTCCGAAAACCGAAAGCGTTTCCCACGGCAAGTCGAACGCTCTTGTTGTGGTGCGTGCTTGGTGTTTCCGGGCTGTGGTCGGTAGCTATTGCTGAACGCCCGGTCGCTGCCTTGCTCGATTGGGGATGGATGAATGGCCTAGTCGTGATGATTCTCCTGGTTGCCCATTTGTTTTATCTGGACTATGAGGCGTTTCGAGACAGCGTCCTCAAGTCGGCGCTTATTGCGACCTTGCTTTATCTTTTCTGGTTCTTCGTCAGTAACACTGACTACCTCTTTTCGTACGATTTCCGGTTTACCGAGCCCAATGTCGTAGGCTTCAGCAACTCACGTTATTTCTCCGACTTTCAGGCGGTCTTGCTTTTCCTTGCCCCCGCCGCGTGGGGCCTATTGCTTCCGGAATCCCGATGGCGCTGGGCGGCCCTTGTGCTCATCGGCCTGATGTTTTCTCTCGCTTTTTATGTCGGATCGCGCAGTGTGTTGCTGGGGCAGTTGGTGGCTCATGCCGTCTTGTTTGCAGTTCTGGGCAAGCGCTATGGGGTTTTTTTCCTGCGTATTGCTGCCTGCTGGGTGATCGGATTCGGCATCTATGTGGGGTTGTTCCTGATCTATGTGCCATGGTCCCAGTCCCCTGGCAGCACACAGGAAGAACAAGTAATTGCCCACGCGGCACCGTTGACGAATACCTTGTTGGCCCCTCAACGCCTTGATTCATCGGGGCGCGATGAGCTATTGCTCAAAGCCTGGCGCTTGATCAAGGAGAGACCGCTTTTCGGTGTGGGAGGTCGTCACTACGGCTGTTACCTCAAGGCGGATTTCAACGATCCGTATAACCGTTTTAATGGCGACATGGCGCATCCTCACAATGCATTAATCCAACTGGCGGTAGAATGGGGCGTTGCCCAGGCTCTGCTGGCAGCCGGAATGCTTGTCTATTTATTGAACCGATTGCGTTGCCGGCTCCGAGACCTGAATTCAGTTGCACAATTCGAGATGGCCATGGCCGGCAGTTTGCTGGTCTTATTGGCTCATGGGATGGCAAATGGTGTCATCAATGCGCCGGTGACGCAGACGATGCTTGCACTGTTCTTGGGATGGTCCGCGTATAAGGTATCTCAGCCCGTTTCCGAAATTGTCGGCAAGCCCCGTGTCGGGTATGCCTTGTGCGTCTTTGCCAGCGGGCTTGCGGTGCTCATTTCCGTAGTGTTCCTGCAAGAGCTGGTGGCGGTGCCGGAGGTGAACCGTTCCTATATTGGCAATGATCGCCCGACCTCGCATCTAGCGCCACGGTTTTGGCAACAAGGCTGGTTGCTTCCACTCTGCGGCAGGATCTAGAGAAGGCCGTGAAGAAAATCGACAAGCTATTACAGGAAGGATTGGCATTCCACCAACAAGTGGTTTTTGATGAGGCCGTGCGACATTACCTCGCAGCCTGTCAATTGGCGCTTTGCCATCCGGATGGATTGCACTTGCATGGGTTGGTGTAGTCTCGGCGCGGCCATTACTGACCGCCATCGGTGCGGTTCTCACCGCGATTCCTCTAGTCTGGTCGGCCCTTCTGATGTCGCCCGAGATGACCACGTATACGCTCGGCTTTGGCTCTGCCGCCGCGTTGGTGTCCGGGCTGGCGTCTCGTCCGGTGCGGCGACATGTCGAGCATCTCTCCGACTCGATTCCCAACATCAGCGTCCGCATGGTCTGTATTTTCCGGAATCTCAAATGCCGCATCCCTGTTATAGGCCGGATATCGATGGGTTGCGCGCAATCGCTATATCTTCTGTCGTTATTTTCCATGTTAGGCCTGGGTTTATGCCTGGAGGATTCTCTGGCGTAGACGTCTTCTTTGTCATATCAGGTTTCCTGATTTCTACCATCCTGCTTACAGCCCTAATCAACGGAACATTTGGCTTGACGCAGTTCTATGCACGAAGAGTGCGCAGAATTCTTCCAGCACTTATCACTGTTCTTGTTGCCAGCTTGGTGATCGGTTGGCTAATACTGCTCGAAAACGAGTTCAAAGCGCTCGGGAAACATGTTCTTGGAGGCGCTTTTTTCGTCTCCAATTTTGTGCTGTGCCTTGAAGCCGGGTATTTTGACACAACGGCAGAGTTTAAGCCTTTACTGCACTTGTGGTCTCTCGCGATTGAGGAGCAGTACTATATCGTATGGCCCATATTACTTGCTCTAGCCTTCAAGCTTAGATGGGGCCAAATTGTAGTGCTTATGGTTTTCCTGGCTTCGTCGCTGATTCTCAATGTTGCGGAGGCACCCATAAGCCCGGTAGATACTTTCTTCTTGCCAACAACGCGCGCGTGGGAGCTTTTGGTTGGGAGTTTATTAGCCTATTTGAATTTGCATCGCACCAGCATTTATGAGTTCATATCCAATCTACCAATTGGGCGGTATCGCATACCAAGGCCACAAACCATAAGCCGCTTTTCGAACTTCGTTTCATGTAGCGGCGTTGCTTTGCTATTGGTTTCTTTCTGGGTCCTTGACGGAAGCAAAGTATTTCCGGGGTTGTGGGCATTGCCGCCTACGATCGGCGCTATGTTGCTTATCGCAGCGGGGCCCCAAGCATGGATAAATCGTCGCCTGCTTAGCCATCCGGTCGCTGTATTTATTGGAAAGATCAGCTTTCCGCTCTACCTTTGGCACTGGCCAATACTTTTTGTCTTCCGACTATTTTCGCCGAGTGGCAATGAGACATTACGTGACATCACCGTTGTAGCACTGTCTCTGACGTTCTCCTGGCTAACCTATCGTTTCATCGAAGGTAATTTGCGCTTTGGCAAGACAAAGACGGTGCCAGTTCTGTTGTGTACCGCCATATTGTTGGTTGGCGCGGCTGGCTCTGCTGTATTCAATGGCTTTGTCACACCGAGAAACAATTCTCCGCAAATAAAAAAGATTCTCGAAGCGATCGGTCAATGGACGTATCCGGGGGTCTTAAAGTCAGGGGATTTGCTATCTGTCGGGTCATCTCCCTACAAGGCTCTGCTTCTAGGTGATAGCAATATGGAGCAGTATTGGCCTCGCATTGACGCCTTGGTACGGGAGAATAATGCCTCATCCAGGTCGGCAATATTCCTTACCAGCGGCGGATGCGTGCCCATCCCGGGAGTGCGAGAAGTCACTCATCCAAACTGTGACGGACTGTTTGATTCGCTTCAGCGCTACGCGGATGACCCTTCAATAGAGGTAGTGGCGGTCGCCGCCTTCTGGAGCGGATATTTTTCCGAGACATCGACCTATTTCATCGACGGGAGCGGCACACTGCGACCGAACTCACCAGGATCAGAGGAAGCATTCAAGAGACTGTTCGACATGCTCACAATGTTTAAGGACCAGCATAAAAAAGTATACCTGATACTTCAAATTCCGAACGCTTCGGGTCTTGACCCAAGGTTTCTTTTCTCAAGGCGATTTTTTGATAAATTCGAAATTAACACGGATGGCGTTGATAGGAAGCTGGTTGTAAGGAGAATGGATAGTGTAATGAAACGACTGCGAGAAATCGGTGCTCGAACTGGTGCTGAAGTTATTGATCCTATGGATTTTCTGTGTGATTCGGAGAAGTGCAAGGCTGTAATGCCTGATGGGGAACCAATTTACAAAGATAGCTCGCACTTGAGGCCTTCTTTTGTCCACCAACATGCCAAATTCATAGACAGAATATTACTTCAATAGGTACTTCCCTTAGGGGGAGCTCTTACTTGTCATCGACAGCCCTTGCGACATGGCGATTGGCCAGCAGTAGGCCATCGAGGCTGATTCACCCGGAAACCTGTTTGCGTGTGGCATTTATGCCCCTTGGACGAAAGACGTTTTCATGCAAAGAGTCGTGATAGAAGCAGGTGGAGGCGACCGCCGCTACTGGCAGGACCTCTGGCGATTCCGCGAGCTCATGCTTTTTCTCGCGTGGCGCGATCTCCTTGTGCGCTACAAGCAAACCGCCATAGGTCTCGCCTGGGCGCTGTTGAGACCGCTGGTCGCCATGGTAGCCTTCACCGTGATTTTCGGACAAATTGCCAAGCTGCCTTCGGACGGCGTTCCCTATCCCTTGCTGGTATTTTCAGCCATGCTGCCTTGGCAGCTCTTTGCCTCCGCCTTTGCCGATTCGGGCAATAGTGTCGTTGCCAACGCGGGGATGGTATCCAAGATTTATTTTCCCAGGCTTATCCTCCCGTTGAGCACTCTGGCGGTTTGCCTTGCCGACTTCGCCGTGGCCTGCCTGATCCTCGTCGGCCTGATGGCCTGGTACGGCCATTGGCCATCAGTGTCGATCCTGTCTCTGCCGGTGTTCATGCTGATGGCCCTGGCTGCGGCGCTCGGCGCAGGTCTGGTGGCGGCAGCTCTGAATGTGCGCTATCGGGATGTCCGCTATGTGCTTCCATTCGTGTTGCAGTTCGGGCTGTACTTCTCTCCGGTAGGGTTTTCCAGTTCGCTGGTGCCTGATGGATGGCGCCTGGTTTTCTATCTCAATCCGATAGCTGGCGCCATCGATGGCTTCCGGTGGTCGCTTCTTGGCGGGGGGGGGCAGTTTTATCTTGAGGGCGTGCTGCTTTCCGCCCTCCTGTCCCTACTACTGCTGGTTGGCGGCCTGGCCTATTTTCGCCGCGTCGAGCGTTCCTTCGCCGACAATATCTGAGTTCCCGCCACGCCATGAGCAACGCCATTTTGGTCCGCAACCTGTCGAAGCGCTACCTGCTGCGGCATGCCGCCCGACCCGCCTATCCCACCTTGCGTGACGCCATCGGCAGCGGTCTGCGGCGTGCCCTGCGGGGCGGGCGCCAGGAGCCTGGGGGAGCGGTCACCGAGGAGGAGTTCTGGGCTCTCAAGGACATTTCCTTCGAGATCATGCAGGGCGACCGTATCGGCATCGTCGGCAGGAATGGCGCCGGCAAGTCCACTCTCCTGAAAATCCTGTCCCGCATCACCGAACCGAGCGCCGGGCGCATCGAATTGAATGGACGGGTAGTGAGCCTGCTGGAAGTCGGCACCGGCTTCCACCCCGAGCTGACGGGGCGGGAGAACATTTTCCTGAACGGCTCCATCATGGGCATGAGCCGCCAGGAAATAGCACGCAAATTTGACGAAATCGTCGCCTTCGCCGAAGTCGAGAAATTTCTCGACACTCCGGTCAAGCGCTATTCGAGCGGGATGTACGTGCGCCTGGCCTTCTCCGTCGCCGCCCATCTCGAGCCCGAGATACTGATAGTCGACGAAGTCCTGGCCGTCGGTGACGCGGCCTTCCAGCGGAAATGTCTGGGCAAGATGGAAGACGTGTCGGTGCAGGAAGGGCGCACCGTGCTCTTCGTCAGCCACAACATGGGCACCATCCGGCAGCTGTGCAATGCCGCCATGATGCTCGACCGGGGGGCGCTGGTCGCCAGCGGGCCGGTGAGCGACATCGTGACCCGCTATCTGCGGACTGTCACCGGGCCGGTGGAAACTTCCCCGGACGACGTGCCTGAAGGCCAAGTCCGTTTCCTGGCCTGGCGCCTCGAGGGTTCCACGGCGGACGACCCGCATTCTTGTTATTCCAGGGAGAATTGCCGTTTCGTCTTCCGCCTGGTGGCGAGAACCCGGGTGCCCCATGTCCGGATGGGCTTCATCATCCAGACCCTGACCGGGATCCGGGTCGTCTCAGGGACCAGCAACACCACCCATTCGGAGGGCCTGACCCTGATGCCCGGCTGTTGGGACGTGATTTTCACCCTGAACGTGCCCCTCAAGGTGGATACCTATCGTGTCAGCGTGAATATCAAGAGCGGCAATGAATATGTCACCGCCTGGAGCGCCGAACCGGAGCTGGTGGTCCTGCCGGCCGGTGATCAACTGCTGTCCGATGCCGGCAGCGGCCTGCTCAACGAGCCGGTCAAGTTTTGCATTTCCCCCTCCTGCCCATGACGATTACTAGCACAAGAGAAATCGATGCCGGCTCAAAATAATTCCCCGGAAACGCTGACTCAGCCCACCGGCGGTGTGACAGTCCCCGCCTTCGAATATGGCTTCTACGACCAGTGCCTCCGGGAGAGCTATGAGAAATTCGGGGGTATCCTGGATTTGCCCATTGTCGATAGCCCTTATTCGGAAGCCCGGCGGTGGTATGCCTCAGGCAATGTCCTGGACATCGGGGCGGGCCGGGCCCATGCCCTGGAGCGCGTTCTGGACGGAGCCCTTAAAGACGGACGCTACTATTCGCTGGATACCGACCCGCGAGGACAATTCGATTTCGCCAAAGTCCAGGAAATACCTGATGACCTCAGCTTCTCGTTAATTGTAGCCAATCAGGTCTTTGAACACTTAACCATAGACACCTCTCTCGAAGTCATGGCCCATGCCACCGCCCACATGGCGCCGGGAGCAAGCATCGTCGCGACGGTGCCAAACGTGGCGCATCCCAACCGGTTCATGAGCAACATCACCCATGTAACCTATTGGGGGCACCACAGCTTCTACATGCTGTTCAAGGCCGCCGGCCTGGAAGTGAAAAATATGGCCCGCTATTCCAAGGTTCACCCGCGGGGCTTGATCGAAAGGCTTTTCGCCCGCTACGCGGGGCGAATTTATCGCATGGACTGGTGCGACAGTTTGTTGGTGAGGGCGGTCAAGCATGCATGAGCTGTTGCGCAATCGCGCCTATGTCAAACAGCCGGTGACCGTGGGGGGGCACACATACGAGGTCTGGGTGAAGGACTGGCTGCCTTCCCCGCCCGAAGTGCCGAGGCTGGTGGTGGTATCCTATCTGCCGGATCGGCGAACCGCTGATTTGCTTCGGATTTGCCTGCGTTCGATAAAGAAAAATACGGCAAGCCCCTATGAACTCTGGGTCGTGGACAACAATTCCCCGCCGGAGAATGTGGCCTGGTTGCTCAACGAAGGTGGCGTCCGTATCGCCTTCAGCCGTACATCCCCGGTCGTCGCCGGCAGTTATGCCAATGCAGTGGCCCTTGAGATTGGCGCAGCACTTATCGATCCCGCGACACATTATCTGATGACCTTGCATCAGGACACCGCGGCCGTGGAGCCGACCTGGTTGTCCTATCTGCTTTCCAAGCTGGATGAAAAGACCAGGGCGGCGGGAGTTCGTCTCGATACCACGAGAGTCCCTGAGGGAATACTGCATGTACTGGGCTACGTCATAGACTTCCAGTTGTTTCGCCAGCTTGGGCTGGACTTCTTTCCGGAATTGCCTGCCTACGACGTGGGTGATCGTGCAATCGTTGGGCTGCGCCGAGCTGGCTACAACATTTTCGCTACGCCAAATACGCTTTGTTCTCCGAAATTGGCAGAGCAACTGCTTCCAGAGTCGCCGCTGCGCCATTTGGCCGCCGACCGTTCTTTCGACGACCATGGGCGCGTGATCTTTCTTCATCTTGGGCGTGGGGTGATCAAGTCGTCACGGAGCCGGGAAATCCCTGGTTCTGGGGCGGAGACCGGTGACGATCCCTGCGCCCCGTGGCTTCGCTTCGCTCAGCAGCACCTCGGACTCGACCTCGGGGCACCGCCTGCGCCTCATGACCTTGAGGCAAGCCTCTATGGCGATATCCATTATTCCCGCCGGCGCTACTATGTCGATGCCTTCTTCTCGCAACACGCCGGGGGCCTTCCCTGTAACGGCCGCCTCATCGACTTTGGCGGAAAGCGAGCAAACAAGCGAGGACACTTCAAATTTGAAGACTACGGCCTAAGCGTTACTTACATCAACACTGATCGTTCTTCAAGGCCGCATATCTGCGCTGACGTTGCAGCGACGCCTCTCGCGGCCTCCAGCGCTGATGCCGTCGTACTGGCCGAAATCCTCGAACATGTCTTCGATCCCGGCGCGGTGCTGAGAGAAGCCCATCGTGTATTGCGCCCAGGAGGGATCCTGATGTTGACGGCGCCATTCATGTTCCATATTCATGGAGATCCCGATGATTACGGCCGATATACGGATTCCTATTACATCCGGGTATTGAAGGCCCTGGGCTTTCGCCCGGTGATTGTCGAGCGGCAGGGGCGTTTCTTCGGCGTCGCCGCAGGCCTAGTGAAGATATTTCAGAACTGGCTCGCTGGCCGCGGCTACCGTATGGCCCGCTGGCGCGCGCTCACCGGCCTAGTCCAGCGGCTGGGATTCGTGCTGGATGCTCGTTTGTCGGGTGCGGCGGGGGTGCTGGGCAACCATACGACCGGCTTCGGCATCGTTGCCGTCAAATCCCGTTGTGCGAGCGAGTCCGCGCAATGAGCCATCGGGGAGCCCAGAGGATGTGGCGGGAATGAGAGTATTTCTTTGCGGCCGTGATCATGTCGGTTGGGCGACCGATGATGACTACGCTCTCACTAGACGAGCGTTGTCCCCGTTTGCGAATTTTGTCGATGGTTCGGAAGAGGCCGAAGTCATCCATACCGTCAACTGGCGCGCACTGTTAGCCATCCCCGTCGAGTTGCTCCGCACCCGCCGGGTGGTTGCCCATGTTTCACACGATGTCCGGGCGATGCTAGGCCAGCCCGATTACCTTAAGGTTGCTCCCTACATTGACTGCTGGATCGCGCCCAGCCGTCGCGCCGAGTATCTGTTGTCGCTCCTCGGATTGCCGACGGCCTACATTCCCTATGCTGTGGACACCTCTGTGTTCAAGCCACTGTCCGCCGCTCAGCGCCAAGAACTGCGGGCACGTCTCGGACTGTCCGAGTCGGATTATTTGATCGGCAGTTTCCAGCGGGACACCGAGGGTCGGGATTTGGCAAGTCCCAAGCTGGTCAAGGGACCGGACATCTTTCTGGAAATCGTGCGCAAGCTTCAGGCATCCGGCCGCCGGCTTCATGTTGTCTTGGCGGGGCCACGCCGCATGTGGCTGAAGCGGCAGCTGACCGCGGCCGGCATTCCGTTCACCTTCGTCGGCGTCGAGTGCGGCGCGGCCGATGACATCAAAGAGAATACCCTAGACCACGCCACCATCAACCAGCTGTACAACGCGATTGATCTATACATCGTGGCTTCCCGTCTGGAAGGGGGGCCGAAGGCCGTCCTGGAGTGTGCAGCAGCGGGGACTAGAATCATTTCTTCCCCAGTCGGCCAGGCGCCGGACCTGCTCGAGGCCGGGCAACTGTTCCGCAGTCTGTCGCAGGCGGCAAGTATGGTCGAGTCGGATATGGAGGCGGGAACCCTCCATGCCTACGTGGCCGTCGCGGCCGCCAAGGCCCAGGCACGCCGTCCTGAGGCAGTCTCCGCTCTTTGGCGCCAGGTCTACGAGAACCTCCCCGGCAAGTTGGCGCCAGGGGTCACCAACTTTCGTCCTCTGACGCCGGCATCGCCAACAAGCGGCTGGCGCCGCCTGCTGGCGCGCAGCTTCGGACAACCTATTTGCTTCGACTATACCCCCCGTCGCGGGCCCTGGGGAGGGGGCAACCAGTTCCTTACCGCCTTGTCATCGGCGCTGCCCCGCCAGGGCTGGCGGGTGCGTTTCAGCAAGGACGCCGGATGCGGCATCGTCCTGCTCAATTCCTTTCATTCCAAGCTGATTGCGCGCGGTACCTTGGCCGGCAAGCGCTATGTGCACCGGATCGACGGGCCGACGGTCCTGATCCGCGGCAAGGACATCGAACTGGACCAGGAGATTTTCCGCATCAACCAGCGCATCGCCGCCGTATCGGTCATTCAGTCTGAATGGAGTCTGCTGGCAACCCTTGAGCTCGGCTTCCGGCCAGTCAATCCGGTTCTCATCCATAATGCGGCTGATTCCGCGATTTTCCATCCGGCGTCGCCGAAGAGCAGGGAGGGGGGCCGCAAATGGAAGCTCATTTCCACCAGTTGGTCCGACAATCCCCGCAAAGGCGGTCCCATCTACAAGTGGCTCGACGACCATCTGGATTGGAGTCGATTCGACTATACCTTTGTCGGCCGAGTTTCAGAGCCCTTGCGGAACATCCGGGTGGTGGAGCCGGTGGACTCCCGTCAGTTGGCCGAAATTCTCCGGTCCAATGACATATACATTGCCGCGAGCGACAATGATCCCTGCTCCAATGCTCTGATCGAGGGCCTGTCCTGCGGCCTACCGGCAATCTACCTGAACCGGGGCGGCCATCCCGAGTTGGTGGGTTTCGGGGGCCTGGGTTTTGACCGGCGGGAGGAGATACCGGCCTTGATCGATGCCATCGTGGCAGACTATCCGGCATTTTGCCGGCTTGTCCTTGCCCCGGATCTGGACGAGGTGGCCCGACGTTATGGGGAGTGTTTTCACTTGGCTGGCGGCAGACTCTGAATTATGAAATTGGCAAGCAAAGAGGAATAGTCCTTGTTATCCAGATTGATCTCGCGCTTAGTCGGCCCCCTTGGCCGCCGGGACTGCCCGAATCCCTGGCGGGACTTCCCCCTGGGGCGGCAGCCCCGTGCCGACGCTGAGACTTACCTCCGGCTTCACAGTCAGGCCTGTGCTGCGGTGTACCCGGAGATTGACGCGCTGGAGGCCGCCGCGGGCTTCGTCATCGACCGCGCCTGGATGCACAGCCTGGCCCTGCACACCCAGACCGTGATCAAGGACAGCGCTCTTAATTTTTCCCACGGTAGGGTGCTTTATTCTGTATTACGGCGCCATTTTCCCCAAAATCGCCTGCCCACTGGCGAAGGGGCCCTGATCCTCGAGACCGGTACCGCCCGCGGCTTTTCCGCCCTTTGTATGGCGAAGGCCCTGGCCGATGCCGGTGTCCCCGGTCATATCCTCACCATCGATGTCCTGCCCCATGATGTGGCCATGTACTGGAACTGTATCGACGATTTGGAGGGACCGAAGACTCGCCGGGAGCTCCTGGCGGACCAGGAGACGCTGCTGGCGCGCATCGTGTTCGCCGAGGGCGATACGCGGGAGATGCTGGGGCAGCTTGGCCTGAGCCGTGTGCACGCCGCCTACTTAGATGCCCAACACACCTTCGAGGATGTCATGGCCGAATTCCGTTTCGTGGCGGCACGTCAGCGCCAAGGCGATATCATCGTCTTTGACGATGTGACTCCTGGCCTTTTCCCTGGGGTGGTCCAGGCAGTGGACCAAATCGAATGCTCCTTTCCCTATGCCATGGAAAGAATCCAGGTAAGCGAGCAAAGAGGCTATGCGATCGCCGCAAGACAATCCGACTGACCTCTCTCAGGTCCACCTGGTGATGTTCATGACCGCCGGCATGTCACTTGCCGAGTGGGACCGGCTTGGCATGCTCGACCGGGAAGTGGAAATTTACCGACGCCTGGCCGCCCACTGCGCCTCGGTGTCCATCGTTACCTATGGCGGAAGCGCGGATGCCAGGTTGTCCCGCCGCTTTCCCGAAATCCGTGTGGTCTGCAACCGCTGGCGTTTGCCCCGGCCCTTCTACGAGACCTACCTGACCCGCTGGGCGCTACGCTCCGTGCGAGGGCAACTGGTGGTAAAGACCAACCAGAGCCATGGCGGAGATCTGGCCAGGCGGGTGGCGACCCGGCTGGATGGCCGTTTCGTGGCCCGCTGCGGCTATCTCATTTCCTTCGTGGGGGAACAGAAATTCGGCCCGGGCAGCCCGCGGTCCCAGGAGGAGACCAAGGCGGAGCGTCGCCTGTTCACCGCCGCCGACCAGGTGGTGGTCACCACCGAGGCTATGCGCCAGCGGGTCCTGGGCTATGGCATCCGGTCGGAGCGGGTCCGCGTCATCCCCAACTATGTGGTCCTGGACTGGTTCACGCCGCCAGAACGCTACGAAGGCCAGGCCGGCTGCCTGGCCTTCGTCGGCCGCCTGTCGGAGGAGAAGAACCTGGAAGCGCTGATTCGGGCGGTCGCCGAGCTGGGCATGGATATCGTGTTGGTCGGCGACGGTCCCGATCGCATAAAACTGGAAGCCCTGGCCCGCGAACTCGGCTGCCGGGCCCTCTTCCTGGGGCGCCGGCCCTACCGGGAAATTCCGGGCATCCTGGCCTCCTGCCATCTTTTTGCCCTGACTTCTCTCTACGAGGGGCATCCCAAGGCCCTGATCGAAGGCATGGCGGCTGGTTTGCCAGTCATCGGCACCGACGTGCCAGGCATCCGGGAAGCCATAGAGCATGGACAGACCGGCTGGCTAGCCGCTGGGACCGACGCCGCCGCTCTCAAGGCAGCCATCGCCCGGGTCGCAGGCGACCCGAACCTGCGTCGGCGGCTGGGCACGGCGGCAAGGCGCCAGGTGGAAGCTACCCTGTCCATCGAACGCATCCTCCTCCTGGAGTTGGAAATGCTTTCGGCGGCAGCGGCGGGCGTTCCGGGGATGAGGACACCATGACCGCTCCTCTGGTTTCGGTAGTGATGGCGGTCCACAACGGCGAGCGCCATCTCGGCGCCGCCCTGGCCAGCATTCGGGCCCAGACCTGCGCAGACCTGGAAATTCTGGTCATTGACGACGGCTCCAGCGATGCCACCGGGCAGCTACTCGACCAATGTCCGGATCTCCGCCTGCGGGTCATCAGGAATTCTGAGCGCCTGGGGCTGGCAAGGTCCCTCAATAGCGGACTCGATTGCGCCCGGGGACGCTACATCGCGCGGATGGACGCCGATGACATCTGCCACCTCAGGCGCTTCGAGGAACAGGTACGCTTCATGGAAAGCCGGCCGGAGGTGGGGGTCCTTGGCGCCGCCTGCCGACTGATCGACGACGACGGAAAATTCCTTGGCATCGCCCGTCACCCGGGAAGCGACGCGGCCATGCGCTGGCGCCTCCTGTTCGGGCCGCCCCTGGCCCACCCCAGCGCCATGATGCGGGCCGAAGTGCTGCACAGGCACGGGCTGCGCTACGATCCGGCCTGGCCGGTCGCCCAGGATTACGAATTCTGGCCCCGCCTCCTGCGGCACTGCCGCGGTGCCAACCTGGCGGAGCCCCTGCTCGATTACCGGCTGCACGGCCAAAGCGCTTCTGCAGCTAGGCGGGGGGAACAGGAGAACTGGGCCCACCGGGTATGCGAGCGGGAATCCGCCCCGTTCCTCACCCCGGCGGTGCCCCCGGCGGTCTTGCCCCACCTGCGGCGGATGCTGGCCGGGACAGCGCACCCGGATGCTCCCCCGGCCAGCCAGTTGCGAAGCCAGCTGCTGCTCCTAGCCGAGAGCTACATTCGACAGGCCGATCTCGGGCGCCAAGAAAGGCGGTGCGTGCGGGCCGAGGCGGTCGCCACCGTGCTTGCCGACGGCGCCTTTGTCCGGCCTCCCAATGCCTACAGCGTGTTCCTGGTCCGGCAAGCCTTCGGCCTCGCCCCCGGCGTCGCCGCCCGGGCCTGCGGCAGCCTCCTGCGCCACTACCTCGGCCGCCAGCTGAAATCGAAGCCATGAACATCCTCATACTGATCGGTGGATTACAGATGGGTGGGGGGGAGCGGATGGCCTGCTTCCTGGCGGGGCGATGGGCCGAGGCGGGCCACGCCGTCTCGATCCTTACCCTGGATGGCCCCCACCGCCCCTATTTCGAACTGGACAGGCGGGTGTCCCTGCATCATCTGGGCGTTTCCGGGCCGAGCCGCGGCTTCTGGGAGATGTTGGTCTATTTCCGGCACAGAATCGGCAAGGTGCGCCGTTTCATTCAATCCGCCGACTGCGATGTGGTCATCGGTTTCGGCAGCCCGTGCATGGCCCTGGCCCCGTTGGCGGTGGCCGGCCTGAGAGCCAAGGCCATTTCCCGAGAGCAGTCGGACCCCCTATTCACCGAGCGCGAAATGGGGAAGCTGAAGCGCACCATCCACCGACTGGCGCTGCGCCGCGCCGACGCCATCGTCGTCCAGTCCGACGCCGCCCGGGCGGTCCTCGGGGCCGGCCAGCGGCGGCGGACCAGCGTTATCCCCAATCCCATCCGCCCGGTGACGTCCCGCGCCGCTCCCGGGGTGCCGGGCGCCGACGGCCGCTACAAGATGGTCGCCCTGGGCCGGCTCGACCCGGTCAAGGGCTATGAGATGCTACTGAGAGCATGGGCCCGGATACATTCCCGGCTGCCCCAGTGGGTCCTAGTGATCCACGGTGAAGGGGCCGAGCGGGACCATCTCGAAAGCATCATCGCCGAGGCGGGACTGGCGGGGCGTGCCTTCCTTCCCGGCTCGACAGACGAGGCCGAAGCACGGCTCGCCGAAGCTCATCTCTTTGTCCTGACCTCGCGCAACGAGGGATTCCCCAATTCCCTGTGCGAGGCCATGGCAGTCGGCTTGCCGGTGGTGGCGACGGACTGCCGCTGCGGTCCGGCCGATATCGTCAGGCCGGGGCAGGACGGCCTGCTGGTACCGGTGGACGACATCGCGGCCATCGCCGACGCCCTCCTGAGTCTGGCTTCCGACCCAGAGCGCCGGACCGCCATGGGAGCGGAAGCCCGGGAGGGCGCCGCCCGCTTCGAGACCGGCAAGATCCTGGCAATGTGGGATGCCGTCCTGGACAGGCTGGGAAAGGGGTAGACGTGGCTATCAGGAAGCAGCTTCCCGCCGTCACCGTGGCTATTCCGGCCTACAACTGCGCCGGCACCCTGCAGAGGGCTATCGACAGTGTCCTGGCCCAGACCCATGGCGACTTTGAGCTGCTCATTGTCGATGATGGCTCGAAGGACGGGACGGCGGAAATCCTGGCCCGCCAGTCCGATCCCCGCATCCGCGTCCTGCGCCATGACCGCAACCAGGGGGAGGGCGGGGCCCGCAACACCTGTTTTCGCGCCGCCTCCCATCCCTGGCTTGCCTTCCTCGATTCCGATGACGAGTGGTTTCCCGGCAAGCTGCGGGTGCAGCTCGAGGCCCTGGCCGGCCTGAGGGAAGAATGCTGCGTCGTCTTGGTGCCCTACGAGCTCTACAACCTGGATAACGGCCGGCGGGAGACCATATGCGAGACTGCTGCGGGCGAAGGCGGTGATTGGCTCAGGTACTTCCTCGACCAATGCGGCGTCGGCGCCGGCACCACCATGCTCGCCAGCAAGGCGTCTTTCGAGCGCGCCGGCTCCTATGATGCGCGGCTGCTCCGGCGCACCGATCACGACTGGCTGCTGCGCTTCGCCGCAAAGGGGGGCACAATCGTCCAGTTGGAGGGCGCCCCCCTGGCACGAGTCTATTTCACCGCAAAATCCCGCCCTGAAGCCATCCAAAAGTCTACGGAAATGTTTCTGGAAAAGCACCAGGCCCTGTTCGCGGCCCAGCCGCCGGCAGTGGCGCGCCGGGCCAGGGCGACATTGCTTTTCCAGGTGGCAGAGATTTGCGAAGTCAACCGCCGGCATTTTGAATGGCTGAAGACCATGGGGCGGTGTTTCCGCCTCGATCCGGGCCGGACCATCATCGAGGTGATGGGACGGGTGCATCGGGCCGCCGGCCGGCCCCTGTCCCGTTGGCGCGGGTTCAAACCCTTGGCCGGGGAGTAGCCGCCATGTGCGGTATTGCGGGACTGGTCAATCTGGCGGGAGCACGGGAAAGCATCGGCGACATCTGCCGCCGCATGACCGACGTCCTTGTCCACCGGGGCCCGGATGCCGCTGGCTGCTGGCAGGAAGGCCCGGTGGCCCTGGGCCACCGCCGCCTGGCCATCGTGGACCTCACCGCCGCCGGCGCCCAGCCCATGCTTTCGGCCTGCGGCCGCTATGCCCTGGTGTTCAACGGCGAAATCTACAACTGCCCCGAGCTGCGGGATGAACTGGAAAGCACAGCCTATTTCCGGTCGGCGGTGCTGGCCTGGCGTGGCCATTCGGATACCGAGGTGCTGCTCGCCGCCATTGCCGCCTGGGGCATCGAGGTGGCTTTGAGGCGCAGCGTCGGCATGTTCGCTATCGCCCTATGGGACCGGCGGGAACAGGAGCTCTGCCTGGCCCGCGACCGGCTGGGGGAGAAGCCGCTCTATTACGGATACCTGCGTGGGTCCTTCGTTTTCGCCTCCGAATTGAAGGCGCTGCGCCGCCATCCGGACTGGCAGGGATCCATCGACCGCGATGCCCTGGCGGTTTACCTGCGCCACAATTATTTGCCGGCACCCCTCACCATCCATGAGGGCGTCCACAAGCTGCCGCCCGGCACCCTGTTGAGATTGTCGCCGGCCCACCGGGAGCCGGGGGTAACCGCCTATTGGTCCCTGCGGGAAACGGCGGAACAGGGACTAGCCACGCCCTGGCGGGAGGGGGCCGAAGCGGCCGAAGCCGAGCTGGAGAGGCTCCTCGGCCAGGCAGTCGCCGGCCAGATGCTGTCCGACGTGCCCCTCGGTGCCTTCCTTTCCGGCGGGATCGACTCCTCCTGCGTGGTCGCCCTCATGCAGGCGAGGAGCTCGATGCCGGTCCGCACCTTTTCCATCGGCTTTGCCGAGAGCGGCTTCGATGAAGCTCCCTACGCCCGGGCCGTGGCGGCCCATCTGGGGACCGAGCACTGCGAACTCTATGTGACGGCGGAAGAAGCCCTGGCGGTCATCGAGCAATTGCCGACTGTCTATGACGAGCCCTTTGCCGATTCGTCGCAAGTGCCGACCCTGCTGCTGTCACGCCTGGTCCGCAAGCACGTCACCGTAGCCCTGTCGGGGGATGGCGGAGACGAATTGCTGGGTGGGTATGACCGCTATCCCTATGCCTTAGATATCTATCGTCGGCAGTCACGGCTCCCGCGGGTCCTACGCCGGACCTGCGCGTCCGCCGTCAGCGGCGTTAGCGCAGCCACCTGGGACCGCCTTGGCAAGGTTCTGCGGCCCTTGATGCCAAGGCGCTATGCCGCCCTGCGGGATGTCGGAGCCAAAGCCCACAAGCTTGCCGGCATGCTTCGGCACGATGACCCGGTGACTATCTATCGCGACCTCGTTTCCCACTGGGGGCGACCGGCCGAGGTGCTCATCGGCGCCAGGGAGAAGCCCACGGTCTTCGCCGACACTGGCGACTTCCTCCGCCGCCACGGCTTGCTCAACACCATGCTCTACCTGGACTACGTCAGTTACCTGCCCGACGACATTCTGGTCAAGGTGGATCGCGCTGGCATGGCGGCTAGCCTCGAAACGCGCATGCCCTTCCTTGATCACCGGCTGATCGAATTCGCCTGGCGCCTGCCGCCGTCCATGAAGCTCTCGGGCGGAACGGGAAAATGGCTGCTGCGGCGCCTCCTGGCGCGCCATATTCCGGCCAAGCTGTTCGAGAGGCCCAAGATGGGCTTTGGCATTCCCCTCGGGCAGTGGCTCTGCGGCCCCCTGCGGGAGTGGGCGGAATCCCTCCTGGATCCACGCCGCCTGCGGCAGGAGGGCTATTTCGATGGGGCGGCAGTGCGTGCCTACTGGGAGTCCCACCTGGCGGGGCGCGCCAACTGGCAGTATCTGTTGTGGGACGTGCTCATGTTCCAGGCCTGGCTGGAGCGCAACCAGTGACCGGGCCCTACCCGCCTCGTTTAGGATAAAGTCCCGTTGTCCTCCACCCGAATACTGATCGTCATTACAGGCCTGCAGGTCGGCGGCGCGGAGAGCATGCTGTTCCAGCTGCTCACCCGCTGGAGCAAGGCTATTTCGCCGGTCGTCGTTTCCCTCTCCGACCTGGGGACCATCGGCGACCGGCTGCGCCGCCATGGGGTCCGAGTCGAGACCCTTGGCATAGGCTCCACTGGGTTGTCCCGCGGTTTGCTCAGGCTCTATCGCCTTTGCCGTGCCGAGAGGCCTGATGCAGTCTTTACGTGGCTTTACCACGCCGACCTGTTGGGCGGCCTGGTGGCGCGCGCCGCGGGCTGCCGAAAGGTGATCTGGAATCTCAGGAATACGGTCATTCCCTGGCATGCGGCCCGGTGGCACGTTCATCTGGCGGCACGTATGTGTGTGCTGTTGTCCTGGTGGCTTCCCCGGGAAGTCCTATGCTGCTCCACCCGGGCGGCCGAAGCCCATGCCCGGCTCGGTTACCGATCGAGGTTCCGGATCATTCCCAATGGTTTCGATTGCCATCGTTTTCAGCCTGATCCAGGGGCGGGAACTGCCTTGCGCCGGGAATTGGGCATTCCGGACCGCTGCCTCGTGGTCGGCAGGGTTGCGCGTGACGATCCGCAAAAGGATATTCCCTCGTTTCTCGCTGCCGCCGCTGAACTGCATTCTTCGTTGCCGGATGTGCGGTTTGTGCTGGCGGGGAAGGGGCTGGATACCAACAATCCGGCGATCGTGGGAGATATCCAGCGGCTCCGCCTGACGGATGCGGTTTGTCTTCTCGGACATCGCGATGACATCCCTGGGCTGGTGGCGGGGTTCGACCTCATGGTCAGTTCGTCCATCGCAGAAGCCTTCCCCAACGTGCTGGGCGAAGCGATGGCCGCGGGAGTACCATGTGTGGCAACCGACGTGGGCGACTCGGCCACATTGCTTGGGGGATGTGGCGTGATCGTGCCGCCGGGAGAGCCGCATCGGCTTGCTGAAGCCTGCAAGGAGATTCTGTCGCTTGACTCGGAATCACGCAGCAGCCTTGGGCGACGTGCCAGGGAGCGTATCGGCAAACATTACGATCTCGCCGAGATCGCCAAACAGTACGAGGCGCTGTTGTTGGAAATCGCCCACGGGGAAGGCTGACGTGCCCCCCTTCATCCCGCCAGGAAGGCATATCGTCCTGAACGGCAATCTCTGCTGGGACTTCTGGAACTATCGGCCGGGTATAGTCCGTGCCCTGCTGGCAGCGGGCTATCGGCTGACGGTAGTGGCGCCGCTGGACGATACCCGTTCGAAACTCGAGGCGATGGGGGTGACCGTTTGCGGCGCCGATTTCGATCGCGGCTCCATGAATCCACTCAAAGATCTCCTGCTGCTTCGGCTGTATGCCCGTGAATTTGCCCGTCTACGCCCGGACATGGTCTTCAATTTCGGCATCAAGCCCGTGATCTATGGCGGATTGGCAGCCCGTTGGCTCGGGATTCCCTCGGTTGCGGTGATAACCGGCCTGGGAAGCGCCTTTATCCGGGGCGGCTGGCTGAGTCGTCTAGCCAGCGGCCTGTACCGGATCGGGTTGAGTGGGGCGCAAAAGGTGTTTTTCCTCAATCCCCACGATCGGGATTTTTTCCTGGACAAGGGTGTTCTGTCCGGGGGGGAAGCCCATGTCTTGCCGGGTGAGGGAGTCGATGTTTCCTACTTTTCCTACGTTCCGCCTCCAGTGGCGCGGAAAGGTGGCAAGTCCTTCCTCTTCGTGGGGCGGCTGTTGCGCGACAAGGGGATTTTCGAGTACGTCAAGGCGGCTCGGTTGGTGCGGGAAAAGTATCCGGATGCCCGCTTCCATGTCCTTGGGACCATCGATCCCCATAATCCCAGTTCGATAACCGAACCGGAGTTGGCATCCTGGATCGCAGCTGGCGACATCGATTATCTGGGGCGGATCGAAGATGTCAGGCCTTCCATTGCGGCAGCGGATTGTGTTGTTCTGCCCTCGTACCGGGAAGGTCTGCCACGGGCCTTGCTGGAGGCCGCTGCCGTCGGCCGGCCTTTGCTTGCAACCGATGTGCCTGGCTGTCGCGAAGTGCTGGTCGAAGGCAGTAACGGCTGGTTCTGCCGCCCGGGCGATGCTGCCGATTTGGCTCTGCGCCTGATTGAAATAATCGAAACCGATCCGTCGGTAATCGCCGCTATGGGCAGGCGTGCCCGAGAGTTCGTGTGCAAAAACTTTGCAGACGATGTTGTGGCACGGCATTATCTTGACTTTCTGGCGGGGCATCTGCCGCTCGTTTCACATACCTGATCTGGCGGGGCAACATTGCTGCATATCATCGTCCTGGCTGCGTTTGTTTCCTGGGGTGCGACCACATTGCTGCTGTATTGGCACCATAGCGGCCAGGGCATTTCTCAGAGCATCCTGCCGCAGTGGCGGGAGCGGGAAGTACAGCGTTACCACGCCGGTAGCACTCCGCGCCTGGGAGGCTTCCCCATCGTCCTTGGATTTGCTGCCGGCCTTGCCTGGTCGGCCTGGAAAGATTGGGCCCATCCCGGCTGGTTCGGACTCGTTCTGTTATGCATCATGCCGGCATGGGTCGCGGGGATGTGGGAGGATGTAGTCCGCCGGGCCAGCGTCGGCTCGCGGCTTCGATTGACTCTGCTGGCGGCAGGGTTGGCCGTATTGCTGATCGATGCCCGCCTGGTCAGGTTCGATCTCCCCTACATCGATGCCTGGCTCCTGCAATGGCCTCTGTTGTCCGTGGCGCTCACCATCGTGGCCCTCGGCGGGTTGCCCCATGCCATGAATATCATCGATGGGTTCAACGGACTGGCAGGGATGGTGGCATTGATGATTCTCTCCGCTCTCGGGTACGTAGCCTTCAAGTTGGGGGATTCGGCCCTTCTCGCCATCTGTCTTTCCCTGGGGGCGAGCACCGTCGGCTTCTTCGTCTGGAACTATCCCCGGGGCCTGATTTTCGCAGGTGACGGGGGGGCCTACCTTTGGGGGGCGGTGATCGGCCTGGTGGCCGTCCTCTTGGTAGCCCGACACCCGGACGTTTCACCATGGTTTCCCATGTTGCTGTGCATTTATCCGGTCTGGGAAACCCTGTTCTCGGCCTATCGCAAAGGGGTGCTGCGCAGACGGTCGCCGATGCAGCCCGATGGATTGCATCTCCACATGCTGGTTTATAAACGCCTCGTGCGCTGGATGGTCTGTTCCCGGGACGCACGGCAGGTTCTCAGCCGCAACTCGCTCACGGCCCCTTACCTTTGGGCCATCGCCCTCGCGTCTGTCGTACCGGCAACTTTGTTCTGGAACAACACGCCGGTTCTTGTTTCGGGGTGCGTCGTCTTCGTTGCCCTTTATCTATGGCTGTATCGGAAGTTGATCCGCTTCAGGGCGCCCAAGGTGCTGCTTATCCATCGCGGCCAAACGGACTGACTGAATCCCCGTTATTGAGATAGGTCGGCGGGCATCACCGCCCGCAACACCGTCTGCGTCTCCCCCCGCCTCACCCGGTTCGTAAACCACCAGACCGCCCCCTTCTTGATCGTCCAGTCCGCTTCTTCCCCGGAAAGCAGCAGCGCCGCCATGCGCCCCAGGGTCGGCTGATGCCCCACGATCATCACCGATCCCCCGGCACCAGGCCAGCCGGAAGCCGCGATGAGATCCGAAACGCCGGCCTCCGGCCCCAATCGGCGATGGGTCTCGAAAGGCAGGTCCAGCGCCTTGGCCGTCTGCTGGCAGCGCACCGCCGGGCTCGCCAGGATGCGCAGTTTCTTTGGCTGGTGTTCCCGCAGCCAGCGGCCCATGGCCTTGGCCTGTTTCTCGCCCCGGGCGGTGAGGCGGCGCTGCAGGTCGATCGGGCCGTCTTCGGCTTCGGCGTGGCGCCACAGCAGTAGGTCCATGGTTGTCTCCTCCGGAAAAACAGGCATGTTGCCGGAGGATTGTTTCAAAGATTTTTCCATGGCGCCTTCTGCATCATCCAGATATCGAGAGCCTCCGGCAATTCCGCCAGGAGCAGGGCGTGGCGTCCGGCAATCCAGCCCCGCACCGGGCCGGAAGCGCGGCTGTCCAGCACTTCGGCGATCAGCGCCTCGGCGGTGACGTGGTCGTTGATGCGCCCCAATTCATTCTGCAGCTGGGTGAGGGCGGCCAGATAGGGCTTCAGCCGGCGGGGCGGGAGGAGGGGGGCGAAAAACTCCAGGGCGTAGCGTAGCTTCTTGAAGCGGATGCGCAACTGGTGCCGCTCGGCCGCACCCAGGGCGTGATGCCTGGTGGCGAGCTGGCGGGCTTTGCGGGCATGGCCCGCGAGGCGTTCGCGGGCAAATTCGGTGGTGGTCGGAGCGGCCGTATCCGGCAGGGCCAGGAGCGCTGCCGTGAATTCCAGCAGCAGCCGGGGATACTCCGGCAGCGTCAGCATCGCGGCCACCGCCCGGTGGGCGCTACGGGCGCGGCGCCGTCCTTCCTTTGCCAGGCGGCGGGCGCTGCGGTCGTCGGGGAATGCGGCAAGCAGGGGCGGCAAGGTCTCATTGACGAAGACGTCCCAGTTGCGCGCCGTACCCAGGCTGGTGCCCAGGGTGCGCCAGGCCTGGCCATAGGCATCGACGAAATTGGCGGGCAGGATGGGAGAGAAGAGCCGCAGGGCGGAGCGCAGGCGGCGCAGGGCGACCCGGGCCTGGTGGACGAATTCCGGCTGCTCGCCCTTGGCGAGGCCCTCTTCGTTGCGCTGCAGGTGCTCCAGGCAGCCCAGGGCAATGCTGCGGAAAGCCTCCACCGGCGTCATTTCTGCGGTTAGCGGCAGCGGCCGGGCCTTGAAGGCGGCCGCCGGCTCGTCGGCGAACAGGGCATAGCCCCGCTCGGCCTTGCTGGCGACGCTGGGATGAAGATGGCACCGCTCCTGCAGTTCCCGGGCCACGGCAAAGAGGTCGGCCACCTTGCCGGTGACGAGTTCCAGCTCCACCTCGCCCAAGGGGGCCTGGCGTCCCTGGCTGGCGACGTGTCCCCGGTCGAGGGCGACCTCGATGGTGGATTCGCCGTAGGCCACGGTCCAGGTGCTGCGCCGGAAATCGGTCGTGAAAATCGGTACCAGGGAGGGAGCGGCTGCTTCCAGCTCGGCGCGCAATTCCGGGGCTTCCACGGGGGCGAAATCGAAGACGCCCGGGACGGCCGGATACTCCCATTCGCTGCGCACGGCGAGGCCGCCGCTCGCCGGCTCGGCCGATTTGACGGTCAGGAGCCACTGCCGCCCGATTTTCCGGAAGCGCAGCGCCACCCGCCGCTTCTTGAGGAGCAGGTCCGGCGTGTCGTAGTAGGTATTGAGGAGCCGGCGGTGCTGGGGCGCCTGGCCCGCCAGCAGGGGATGCCCGGGCAGGGCGCGGGCTGCCGAGGGGAGAAGCTTCAGCTTGAGCTCGATTTCCGTTGCCATGAACGGTGCAGCGAAGACGGGAAAGCGCTGATTATGCGTTCGCCCCGGGGCAAGCGCAAATTCAGCGGGCTCCGGCCGGCATCAGCCCTCGTGGGTGCGCAGCCTGTCGATGTCCGGGAGGTGGATTCGGCGGCCTTCCACCTGGATCAGTCCCAGTTCCGAGAGCTCATGCAGGATGCGGGAGAAATGCTCCTGGGTCAGGTTCAGGCGGGAGGCGATGATGCCCTTGTTGGTGGGCAGGGTGATGACGATATTCTTGCGGTGCTCCTCGTCGGGGACTTCCCGCAGCAGGTAGCCGATGATGCGCTGCTTGCCCGAGTGCATGGAGTACGACTCCACGTCGGTGATGAGCTGGTGCAGGCGCATGGCCATGCCGCCGATCATCTTGCGGCACAGGGTGGGATCCCGCTCCAGCTCGTCGAAGATCACCGTCTTGGAAATGTGCAGGAGCAGGGAATCCGTCAGGGCCTGGGCGAAGACGATGTAGGGCTTTTCCATGAACATGATGGCCTCGCCGAAGGTTTGCCCCTGGCCGAGGATTTCCACCACCTTCTCGTTGCCCTGGGCCGAGGTGAAGCCCAGCTTCATCTGGCCATAGACCACCAGATGGAAGCCGGTGCAGGCGTCGCCCTTCTGGAACAGGATGTTGCCCTTGTCGGCGTGGATTTCCCGAGTGCCGCGGGCGATGCGGGCGATCTCCTCGGGGGCGAGGCCGTTGAACAGAGGCACATGGGACAACAGGGCCTCGATGTTGATGGCGTGGTTTCCGTGCATGGGGGCTTTCTCTAATAGGATCGGTGCATATTGGCACCGCGGTAACGCCTTGACAATACAGGGGGCATTATTGGCGGGTGAGTTGGGCGTAAAGGAGCGGCAGGCGCCGCGGCAGGTCCTCGGGCTTCCTGATGACGCAGAATCCCGCCGGGCCGAAAATGTAAGGCAGGTAGGCGCCGGCTTCCCGGTCGATGGTGACGCAGAAGGGCATGAGTCCCTGGCGCCGGGCCTCGAACACGGCCATCCGGGTGTCCTCGATGCCGTAGCGGGAGTCGTAGAGGTCCAGGTCGTTGGGCTTGCCGTCGGAAATGAGGAGCAGGAGGCGCCGGCCGGCGGGCTGCTCCGCCAGGATGCGGGCCGATTGCCGCAGGGCCGCGCCCATCCGGGTATAGTAGCCCGGCTTCAGGGCCAGGATGCGGGCTCGGGCGGCGGGGTCGTAGCGGGCGGCGAAATCCTTGAGGAGGTGGAAGCGGATGTTCTGGCGCCGCAGAGAGGAAAAGCCGTAGATGCCGAAGCGGTCGCCGGTGGCGGAGAGGGCTTCGGCGAAAAGCAGCAGGGAATCCCGGATGACGTCCACCACCCGGTGGCTGTCCGAAATCCAGGCATCGGTGGACATGGAAAGGTCGGCCAGGAGCAGGCAGGCCAGATCCCGCTCGCAGCGGGCCTGGGCTAGATAGGTGCCCGGTTCCGGCGTGTGGCCGCTGGCCCGGTCGGCGACATTGCGCACGCAGGCATCCACGTCCAGTTCGGTGCCATCGGGCTGGCCCTTGAGCCAGCGCCGCTGGGGCGCCAGGGCTGCGAATTGGCCCCGCAGCCGCCGGGCCGTGGCCGCCAGGGCTTCGGGCAGGGGGGCGGTGCCGGTATTCCGGGCGATCATGGGCTGCAGGCGGCAATGGCCGGCGAGCAGCTGGGCTTTCCGGTAATCCCATTCGGGCAGGGGGATGCCAGGCCCTACCGGGGCGTCGTCCTCGGCGGCGGAGGGCAGGTCCAAATCGAATTTCACCCGGGAAGCGCTGGTCTGGCCGTCCCGCATGAGGGATAGCTGTTCCAGGTCCTTGGCCGCGTCCCGGGCATTGGGGTCCGGATCCTCGTCGTAGGCCCGGTTGACCCGCACGTACTCGGCCCAGGTGGGCAGGCTCTCGGCCCGGAACATCATGAGCATGGGGCTCCGGTTGTCCGGGGCCTCCACCTGTTCCGCCTTGTAGGCTTCCTTGTCCGTTTCGGGGCTGCCGCCGCCTTCCGGGGGCAGCTCCTGGCCGGGATCGGTCACCTTGCCGGAGGCCCGGGCAGGCGCTTCCATCAGCCACAGGAGCACCGGCTGCGGCGGCCTCGACTTCCTGGAGGACAGCGGCGGCAGGCCGGGGACGCTGCCGGGTTCCATCAGGGCTTGGCGGATCGCCTTTTCCTGGGCTGCCTCGTCGGGTGCCATCCCGGCCGGGGCCGGGCGCTCGGCCAGGTGGGCCGCCACCAGGCGCTCATAGCGCGGCCGGAGGCCGGGGTAATCCCGCAGGGCGGCCCGGGTGGCCAGCTGGTTGCGGACGATCCAGGGGCGCAGCGGGGTCTCGTCGCTGGCCGCCAGCACCGCCAGCCAGAGGTAGAGGTCCCGGTTCAGGGGCCGGTCGGGGAAGGCGGCGATTTCCGGGGGCAGACGCAGGGTCTCGGCATCGCGCTTGGCTAGGGAAACCTTTTCGCCGCTGCCCGCCAGGCGCTGCACCCAGCGTCGGCGGGCGCCGTGGGTCTCCGCCACAGCCGCCGCCACCTTGAGGCCGGGGTCGCCGCCGAAGGCCCGGAAAAGGATGCCCGCGGTTTTCTCCACCTCGGCCAGGGTCACGACGGCCTCCGGATAGGTGTTGCCCGCCGCCTTGGTGATCCAGGTGTGCCAGAGTTTGCCGACCAGTTCTTCCATTATTGCCTTCCTCCGGCGTCTTCGTCGGTCCTCGACAGGGCCGAGAAGCGGGCCTCGTTCTGGCGTGCCTCCTCGTCCCTCACCCAGCGCAGCAGAGGGCCTTGGGGATTGTTGCAGTTGACGGTGCGGCAAGCCGAAAGGCACTGGCCGCATTGGGTACAGGCGAACATCCAGCGTTTGACGTTGCGGGGCTTGAGGCGCATGGGGCAGACGGCGTCGCAGGCGCTGCCGTGGCCTTCCAGGCAGCCCACGCAGTCGATCAGGCGCTGCCGCTCGAAGCCCACCACCATGGCCCGCCGGTTGGCCATCCAGCCGATGCTCTGGAAAATACCGATGGCGCAGGCGTAGCGGCAGAAAAGGTGGCGGGCAAAGAGGAATTCCAGGGTCAGCACCGCCGTGGCGGCTACGAGGAAAATCCCTTCGTACTTGTGCAGCGAGACGGTGAAGAGGCCGTGGTACACCTGGAAGGGCGGCATCAGGTAGGTGAGTCCCACCAGGGCCCAGGCGAAGGCGAAACCCGCGGCGACGGGGAGCACCAGCAGCCAGTAGCGCCGATCCCGCAGGGCCGGGGTGCCGTCGGGCTCCCAGGGGGGCGTCGGTTTGCGGTCCCAGATCGAGTGCCTGCCCGAGGCCGCCAGCATGAGACGGTTGATGGTTTCCACCACGGAGAAATGGGGGCACAACCAGCCGCAGTAGAGACGGCCCCATTTCCAGGCCACGCCGACGATGAGGGCGAGGAGCCCCAGGACCGGCAGGAAAAGGAAGCGGACGATGTTGAAGCCCGCCTCCAGGGAGCCGATACGGCCGGCCAGGAAGTCGTCGCGCCCCAGGTCCCAGGGCAAGGTGAGGAAATAGGCGTGGTTCTCCACCAGGTCGTAGCGGAAAAGGTCGAAGAGGGGGGTGACCGCGAATAGGGTGAAGAACCCCATCTGCGCCAGGAGGCGGCTGCGCTGCAGGGCGGGCTTGCTCATGCGTCGTCGGGCCCGATCAGCGGATAGCGCCAGGACTGGCCGGCCATGGCCCGGGAAAGCCCGAACATGCCCAACAGCACCAGAGCGGAGTGGATGCAGGTGAAGTAGGTGATCACCAGGACCCAGGTCCATTCCCAATGGAGGCCGCCCAGGGCGATGAAGACGGCCGACAGGGCCACGATCAGGATGCCGCCGTAGAGGCTCACAAAGGTGGTTTGCCGCAGATGCTGGCGGGCGAGTGCCGGGGCGCTGTCCCTATGCCTGCGCCAGAGCCAGAACAGGGCGGCAAAGGCGAGCCCCGGCGCCAGCAGCAGGTTGGCCAGGTAGAGGGATTCGGCGGCAACGGCCAGGCCCTGGCCGGGGGCTGCAGGCTCGCTGCCGGGCCTATCTGCCGAAGGTGGCATTGACGATTTCCATCAGGGCGCCGCCGGTTTCCTCGTCGTCGGTGAGGCTCTCCACCAGGGCGGCGCGGCAGGCGGCTGCCACGTCGAAGCCGGATTTGATGAGGGTGGCGGCATAGACCAGGAGCCGGGTGCTCGCCACTTCCTCCAGGTCCCGGTCCTTCAGGGCCCGGAAGGACTTCGCGATGCCGACCAGGCGCCTGGCCAGGTCGGCGTCGCAGCCGGTTTCGCCGATGAGGATGGACTGTTCCCGCTCGCTCCCCGGGAAGTCGAAGCGCAGGGAAACGAAACGCTGGCGGGTCGAGGGCTTGAGGCCCTTCAGGAGATTCTGGTAGCCCGGGTTGTAGGACACCACCAGCATGAAATTGGGGGGCGCCTCGAGGATTTCGCCGGTACGGTCGATGGGCAGGATACGGCGGTCGTCGGCCAGGGGGTGGAGCACCACGGTGGTGTCCTTGCGGGCTTCCACCACCTCGTCCAGGTAGCAGATGCCGCCTTCCCGCACGGCCCGGGTCAGCGGCCCGTCGCACCAGTAGGTGCCCTGGTCGGAAATCAGGTGGCGGCCCACCAGGTCGGCGGCAGTGAGGTCGTCGTGGCAGGCGACGGTGTAGAGCGGCAGCCCCAGGCGGACCGCCATGTGGGAGACGAAGCGGGTCTTGCCGCAGCCGGTGGGGCCCTTGATGAGGAGCGGCAGGCGCTCCCGCCAGGCGTGCTCGAAAAGGGCGATTTCGTTGCCGGAGGGCTCGTAGAAGGGCGGGGGGTTTTCAGTCATTTGAGGCTGATCCAGTAGGCAAGGAGAATGAGGCTGGACACCACCACGAGCCAGCCCTCGAGAAGGAGTCGCCACATCAGGGGGGCACCCCGCAGTTCCATGAAATCGAGGATCACCAGCCGGCCCTTGGCGAAGGCGATGGCCAGCAGGGCGACGATGGCAGTGGTGCCGGCGGCGCCCACCTCCCCCAGCCACCAGGTGACGCCGGTGGCGATCATGAGGATGAGCCAGGCCCGGTGGGCGGGATTCAGGAAAAGGGCGCTCATCGCATCACATACACCAGGGGAAAGAGGACGATCCACAGCAAATCCACCATGTGCCAATAGGCGGCGCCGCTCTCCAGGCCGTGGGCGTCACGGCTGCCGTAAGCGCCCTGGCGGGTCTTCACCCACAGGATGGCGAGGATCACCATGCCGAGGATGACATGCATGAAGTGGAAGAAAGTCAGCGAGATGTAGAACATGTAGAAGGTGTTGGTGGAGAGGGAAATCCCCGCCCCGAACTTGGCGGCGTACTCGAAGACCTTGACCGTCAGGAAGCCGGCTCCGCACAGGAAGCCGAGGCCGATGCGGCGGGCGGCGGCCCGGCTGTCGTCCCGGTGGGCCGCCTGCACGGCGAGGACAACGAACCAGGAGCCGGTCACCAGGAGCAGGGTGTTGAAGGCGCCGGCGTTGCGGTCCAGGGTCTGCTGGTAGAAGTTGAACATTTCCACGTCCTTCGACCGGGCGAAGGCATAGGAGGCGAAGAAGACCGCGAAGGCCAGCATCTCGGCCAGGATGAACACCCAGATGGCCAGGTCGCCGGGGAGGCGGCGGGCCGAAGGCATTTCGGCGGGGTCGAGGGCGAGGGATGTATCGGTCATGGGCCGATGATAGCGGGGGGCGCCGCGGCGAAAATTGATACGCCCTAAAACCGGGGGGGAAGACCCCGCCTGCGCTGGTCGCAGGCGAAAAAAAGGCGCGAACCTTGCGGCCCGCGCCAAAGATTGCGTGGAGGAGAGCTTTACGCGGCTTTTTCTTCCCGGCCGCCGACGAAGAAGCTGGCGACATAGACGAGGAGGCCGATCAGGAATACCACGCCGGTCCATTCACGCATCCAGTAGAAGAGGGCGATCTTGTCCTGGGCGACCATGAAGGGCAGCGGCGTGTCGGAGGCACGCTGCAGCCAGACCTGGAGGATGCCGGCGGCGGTGAGGAACAGGGTGATGAAGACGATGGCGATGGTCATCAGCCAGAAGCTCCACATTTCCATCACTTGCGACTTGTTGCTGTTGGCGGCGCGGCCGCGCAGGATGGGCATGGCGTAGGAGATTATGGTGAGGTTCACCATCACGTAGGCGCCGTAGAAGGCCATGTGGCCGTGGGCGGCGGTGATCTGGGTGCCGTGGGTGTAGTAGTTCACCGGCGCCAGGGTGTGCAGGAAGCCCCAGATGCCGGCACCCAGGAAGGCCATCACGCCGGTGCCCAGCGCCCACAGCACGGCAGCCTTGTTCGGATGCTCGCGGCGGCGGCGGTTCACCATGTTGAAGGCAAACACGGTCATGGCGAAGAACGGGATCGGTTCCAGGGCGGAGAAGATGGAACCCCACCACTGCCAGTATTCCGGCGTGCCGATCCAGTAGTAGTGGTGCCCCGTGCCGATGATGCCGGTGATGAGGGTGAGGGTGACGATGACGTACAGCCACTTCTCGATCACTTCCCGGTCGACGCCGGTGGTCTTGATCAGCACGAAGGCCAGGAAGGCGCCGAGGATCAGTTCCCACACGCCTTCCACCCACAGGTGCACCGTCCACCACCAGAAGAACTTGTCGAGGACGACGTTCACCGGGTTGTAGAAGGAGAACAGGAAGAAGACGGCCAGTCCCCAGAGGCCCAGGAGCAGGACCAGGGAAATGGAGGTCTTCTTGCCCTTCAGCACCGTCATGGAGATGTTGAACAGGAAGGCCAGGGCGACGATGACGATGCCGACCTTGGTGATCAGGGGCTGCTCAAGGAACTCGCGGCCCATGGTCTCCAGGATGTCGTTGCCGGTCATGGCTGCCAGGGTGGAGTAGGGCACCAGCAGGTAGCCCGCCACCGTCAGCGCCGCCGCCACCAGGAAAATCCAGAACATGGCCAGCGCCAGCTTCGGGCTGAACAGTTCGGTTTCCGCCTCTTCCGGGATCATGTAGTAGGCGCCGCCCATGAAGCCCATCAGCAGCCAGACGATGAGGGCGTTGGTGTGGACCATGCGGGCCACGTTGAAGGGAATGTGCGGGAACAGGAAATCGCCGATCACATACTGCAGGCCGAGAATCAGGCCGAACAGGATCTGGGCGACGAAAAGTCCGATGGCCGCGATGAAGTAGGGTTTTGCAACCGCTTGGGATTTGTATTGCATTATCGGGTCTCCCTTTCGATCAGCCCTGGATATTGGGCGGCCAGTTGGCGTCGTTGACCGAGTTCACGTGCTTCAGGAAGGCCACGAGGGCATCCAGCTGAGCGTCCGTGAAGTTGAACTGCGGCATGCTGCGACGTCCCGGGATGCCCTCCTTCGGACGGGCCTTGATGAAGGCCTTGACGCCCTCATCGCCGTAGCGGGCGACGACATTGCCCAGCTCCGGCGCGAAGTACGCCCCTTCGCCCATCAAGGTGTGGCAGCCGACGCAGTCGTTGGTCTCCCAGAGCTTCTTGCCCTCGGCGATCTGAGGGGTGATGTTCTGCCGCATGTCACGTTTGGGTAATTGCGAGTGTGTGTCGAACGAGAGCGCAAGGAACAGGAGGAAGAAGAACACTGTCCCCCCGTAGAAAATATTGCGCGCCATCGACTTGGTGAAAGCGCCGCTCATGGTGAATCCCCCTTTCTAGGAATGGTGTGGCAGGGGGATGGTAGGTTTTGAGAAAGTATGCAACCTTGATTCGGGTTAAGAAATCGGGGGCGTAGGCTAAAGTAAGGTAAAGGCCTTACGACCCATGGGGAATACCACATTGCATGGCACCCGTGCGACCGGACGGGGCAGGGGATTTGCTGGCCTGCTAGATGACTTCGAGCAGCTTGGCGCGTAGCGCCTCGGCTTCCCGCTTGCCTTCCCGGGACATGACGATGGTGTGGTACCACTCGTCGAAGAGGGCCCTAAGGCTGGCGTGGTCATGGCACCGGTCGATACGGTCCAGGAGGGAGCTGGCGCCCAGGGAGCCGACGAAGGCATTGAGGGTGTTGAGCATGAAATTCCGGGCCTTCTGCAGGGATACCAGGTCCGTCTCGGCCGGCAATTCCCGGAAGGCCGTCACCGGCGGCAGCGGAGCGGGCGGCGCTGCCGCTTCGCCAGCGGCATTGGTGACCGCCGCCACCTCGATGTAGCCCGCTTCCTCCAGCATGCCCAGGGTATGCTGGAGATCGTCGGATTGCAGCATGGCCCGCAGGTCGTCGACGGTACGCTTGCCATCGACGAAGATGAGCACACGGCGTACCCGCGGCGTCAGGCCGCCGGTCTTGGTTTCGATCTCCTCCTGACCCTTGCGGGTCTTGGCAAACACGACGCCCATAGATGTCTCCTCGAAGTAGGCGTTTCGTTCTATTTTGAGGATTATTGTATATAAAAAAACCCGCCCGGAATGGGGCGGGTTTCTATTGGGCGCCGAAAATCAGGCGGCGGCCTGGGTCGGGATCTTGTGGCCCTGCCGGGTGATCCGGTTCTGGGAATCCACGTAGATCAGCACGGGCTCGTGCTTGCTGAGTTCGATTTCGTTGTAGACGGAGAAGGTGGCGATGATGAGGATGTCGCCGGGGGCGGCCTTGCGGGCTGCCGAGCCGTTTACGGAAATGACGCCCGAACCCCGTTCCGCACGAATGGCATAGGTGGTGAAGCGCTCGCCATTATTGACATTCCAGATGTCGATCTGCTCGTACTCGCGGATATTGGCTGCATCCAGCAAATCCTCGTCGATGGCGCAGGAACCCTCGTAGTGGAGTTCCGAATGGGTCGCCGTAACGCGGTGAAGCTTGGACTTCAGCATCGTTCTCTGCATGGCGTCAGTCATCCAAGTAATAATTGGGGGAAGGGAATTTTAACGGCAAATCGCCCTCTGTCAATCCGCGTTTTTCTGCTCTTGCTGCGCCGCGTCAAACTTCCTGATTGTCGATCAGCCGGGTGGCCCCCAGGCGGGAGGCGGCAACCACAACCAGCGGGGCATCCGGGGTGGCCGGGGGGAGCAGGTCCGCCTGTTGGCGCACTGCAACATAATCGGTCGCCCAGCCGTGGCTGTCGAGACTCGCTGCCGCTTCCCTTTCGAGACGGGCGTAATCCCGTTCACCATGGCGCAAGGCGTCGCAAATGCGTGAAATTTCCCGGCGCAGGCGCGGGGCTTCGGCGCGCTCGGCGGAGGACAGGTAGCCGTTGCGGGACGACAGTGCCAGGCCATCTTCGGCCCGCACCGTTTCGCCGCCCACGACCTCGATGGGCAGGGCCAGTTGGCGGACCATGTTGCGGATGACCATGAGCTGCTGGTAATCCTTCTTGCCAAAGAGGGCGGCCTGGGGCTGCACGCAATTGAAGAGCTTCAATACCACCGTGGCGACGCCCCGGAAGTGGCCGGGGCGGAATTCCCCCTCCAGGAGGCCCTGGATTTCCGGCGGTTCCAACATGTACTGCTGGGGCTCGGGGTAGAGGTCGGCCTCGGTGGGGGCGAACAGGACGTCGACCCCGGCGGCCTCCAGCTTTTCGCAATCGGCCTGGAAGGTGCGGGGGTACTTGTCGAAATCCTCGCCGGGGCCGAATTGCAGGCGGTTGACGAAAATGCTCGCCACCACCGTGTCGGCGTGGGCCCGGGCCTGGCGCATGAGGCTGATGTGGCCGGCGTGGAGATTGCCCATGGTGGGCACGAAGGCGACGCGGCCGCGGTTCCTGAGGGCGGATCGGAGGTCGGCGATGGGGGCGTGGATTTCCATGTCAGTAGGTATGCTCGGGACCGGGGAAGGAGCCGTCCTTGACGGCGCGGACGTAGGCTTCGACGGCGGCCTGGAGGCTGCCGGCGCCGGCCATGAAATTCTTCACGAACTTGGCCTTGCGGCCCGGGGCCACGTCCAGCATGTCGTGGAGCACCAGCACCTGGCCGGAGCATTCGGCGCCGGCGCCGATGCCGATGGTGGGAATGGAGAGGAGGCGGGTCACCTCGGCGGCCAGGGCGGCGGGGATGGCTTCCAGGACGATGAGGCTGGCGCCGGCTTCCTGAAGGGCGAGGGCCTCTTCCTTGAGCCGGACGGCGGCCGAGTCGGAGCGGCCCTGGACCTTGTAGCCCCCCAGCTGGTTCACCGACTGGGGCGTCAGGCCGATGTGGGAGCAGACCGGGATGCCTCGGCTGGTGAGGAAGCGGGTGGTGGCGACCATTTCGAGGCCGCCTTCGATCTTGACCATCTGGGCGCCGGCGGCCATGAGCTGGACGGCGTTCCTGAAGGTCTCCTCGGGGGATATCTGGGAGGTGCCGAAGGGCATGTCGGTCACCACTAGGGCGCGCTGGGAGCCGCGGACGACGGCGGCGGTGTGGTAGGCCATGTCGGCCAGAGTCACGGGCAGGGTGGAGTCGTGGCCCTGCAGGACCATGCCGAGGGAATCGCCGATGAGCATCATCTCGACGCCGCAGGCGTCGAGCAGCCTGGCGAAGCTGGCGTCGTAGCAGGTGAGGGTGGCGATCTTCTCGCCGGCTTCCCGCATCTTGGCCAGGTCGGTGTGGGTCAGGCGGCGGGTTTGGCTTTGGGCGGACATTGGGGGCGGGTCCTCATGACCTGAAGATGAAAAAGACGGCGCCAAGGATACACAGGGCTGCCCACAGGTAGTCAAGTTTCAGGGGCTGGCCCATGTAGAAGACGACGAAGGGCACGAACACCGACAGGGTGATGACTTCCTGCAGGATCTTCAGTTGGGCGAGGCTGAGTTCGGTATTGCCGATGCGGTTGGCCGGCACCTGGATCAGGTACTCGAAGAGGGCGATGCCCCAGGAGATCAGGGCAGCGACCCACCAGGGCTTCTCGTTGAGGTGCTTCAGGTGGGCGTACCAGGCGAAGGTCATGAAGACGTTCGACAGTCCCAGCAGGATGGCCGTCTGCCAGATGACCGGGATGTTCATAGGCGCTCGATGGCCTGGTTGGCCACCGCCGGCAGCCAGGCGGCCACCGTGCCGCGGCCGGGAATGGCCAGGTCGGGCGCGATCTCGGCCAGGGGAGCGAGGACGAAGGCCCGCAGGTGGAGCCGCGGGTGGGGCAGGATCAGGGCCGGGCTATCGAGGACCAGATCCTCGTAGAGCAGGAGATCCAGATCCAGGGTGCGGGGGCCGTTCCTTTCCAGGCGGACGCGGCCGAAACAGTTTTCCAGCCCGAGCAGTGTTTCCAGGAGTTCCTGGGGCGCCTGGGAGGTTTCGATATGGGCGACGGCGTTGATGAAGTCGGGCTGGCCGGCGAGGCCCACCGGCGCCGTGCGGTAGAGGGAGGAGGCCTGGACCAGCCTCACCCCTTCGAGTCCTGCCAGGGCTTCCAGGGCCGCCCGCACGGTGGCCGCCGGGTCGCCCAGATTGGCGCCCAGGGCGATATACGCTGATTTCATGCCTGGGCGGCGGGAACGCTTTCGCTGCTCTGGGGCTTCTTGCGGCGGCGGCGCCGCTTCTTGTCGCCGGATTTTTCGGGAAGCAGCATTTCGGCCCGCTCCTCCCCTTCCGCCTTCTGGAAGCGGGTCCACCAATCGGCCAGTTCCGGCTCGATTTCACCCGACTCGGCCCGCAGCACCAGGAAGTCGTAAGCGGCGCGGAAGCGGGGCTGCTCCAGGAGGTTGTAGGGGCGCTTGCCGGCCCGGTACTCGAAGCGCGGCTGCAGGGCCCAGATTTCCTTGATGTCGCCGGCGATGCGCCGGGTGATGGCAAGCTTTTCGGCCTGCACGTCGAGCACCTCGTCCATGGCCGTGTACAGGGCTGGAATGCGCAGTTCGCCCTTGTTCTTGAGCTTTTCCCACTGGCCCAGGACTTCGTGCCAGAGGAGGGTGGCGAACAGGAAGCCGGGGGAAATGGGCTTGCCCTTGAGGACCCGGTCGTCGGTGTTGGCCAGGGCCAGCATGACGAATCGCTCGCCCATGGGCTGCTCCAGGATGACGTCCAGGAGCGGCAGCAGCCCGTGGTGCAGCCCTTCCTGGCGCAGCTGGGTGAGGCAGCGCACCGAGTAGCCCGAGGTCAGGAGCTTCAGCATCTCGTCGAAGAGACGGGCGGCGGGGACGTTTTCCAGCAGTTCGGCCATTTCCCGGATCGGCGTGCGGGCCGCCGGGTCGATGATGAGCCCCAGCTTGGCCGCCAGGCGCACGGCCCGCAGCATGCGCACCGGGTCTTCCCGGTAGCGCTTCTTCGGCTCGCCGATCATGCGCAGGGTCTTCTGCTTGATGTCGGCGACGCCGTGGTGGTAATCGATGATGGTCTCGGTGGCCGGGTCGTAATAGAGGGCGTTGGCCGTGAAATCCCGCCGGGCCGCATCCTCGGCCTGGGTGCCGAAGACGTTGTCGTGGAGGACGCGGCCGTGCTCGTCGGTCTTGGCGTCGTCGCCCAGGGTGCCGCGGAAGGTGGTGACCTCCATGGTCTCGGCTCCCATCATCACGTGAACGATCTGGAAGCGGCGGCCGATGATGCGGGAGCGCCGGAAGCACTGCTTCACCTGTTCCGGCGTCGCATCGGTGGCGATGTCGAAATCCTTGGGCGTCTGGCCGATAAGCAGGTCGCGCACCGCGCCGCCGACTACGAAGGCCTTGTAGCCCTGGCTCTGCAGGCCCTCGCAGACGCGCCGGCTGCCGGAGCTGAGCTGGTTGCGGGTGATGCCGTGGGTGGCGACGGGGATGACGGCCGGTGCGGAGTCGACGGCCTTGTTGTTCTTGCCGCTGAAAACGCGGGAAATGAATTTGCGGATCACGGGGTAGCGAGAGGCGGGCGCAGAAAGCGCCGCGGAAAAATTAGAATTCTACCGCATCTAGCGCAGACTGATGATTTTCCAGCCATTTTGAGCGGCATGGGCGCGCAGGGTCGGGTCCGGGTCCACCGCCACCGGGTCGCTGACCCGGGCCAGCAGGGGCAGATCGTTCAGGGAATCGCTGTAGAACCAGCTCTTCTCGAAGCCTCCCCACCACAGGCCGAGGGATTCCAGCCAGGCATCGACCCGGGTGATCTTGCCTTCCCGGAAGGAGGGGGTGCCCCGGGGGCCGCCGGTGAAGCGGCCGTCTTCCCAGGCCGGGATGGTGGCGATGAGGTGGGCGAAGCCGAATTCCCGGGCCACCGGGCCGGTGACGAAGCTGTTGGTGGCGGTGACCAGGGCGCAGAGGTCGCCGGCGGCCAGGTGACGATTGACCAGGTCCCGGGCGGCCTGGCCGATGAGGGGGCGGATGTGCTGGGCCATGAATTCCCGGTGCCAGGCATCGAGCTGCTCCCGGGGATGGCGGGTCAGCGGCGCCAGCTGGAAGGCGAGGAATTCCTGGATATCCAGGGTGCCGGCCTTGTACTGCTCGTAGAACTCGACGTTCTTGGCCTCCTGGACTTCCCGGTCCACCACGCCCTTGCCGATGAGGAACTGGGCCCACTCGAAATCCGAGTCGCCGGACAGCAGGGTGTTGTCGAGATCGAAAAGGGCGAGATTCATGGTCAGGTTTCCAGGGGGGCCAGCAGCACCTCCCGCAGCAGCGGCAGGGTGATGGGGCGCTTGTGTTCGAGGGAGTAGCGGTCGAGGGCCACGATGATGCCGGACAGGATGCGCATGTCCCGGGGGGCGTGGCGCAGGAGGTAATTGATGGCTTCGGGCCCCAGCTTCAGGGCCCGCTCCCGGGCCTGGGCGGCGATGGCGTCGGCCTTCTCCCCGTCGGACAGGGGCAGCAGGCGGTAAATGAGGCCGGAGCCGAGGCGGGTGCGCAGGTCTTCCCGCACCGCCAGGTGGACCGGCGGCTGCCGCACGGCGGTGAGCAGCCGGCCGCCGCCCATGCGCAGCCGGTTGAAATGGTTGAAGAGGGCGATCTGGCCGGCTTCGCTCAGGGCTTCCACTTGGTCCACCGCCAGTTGGTCGCTCTCCGGGGCGCCGGCAAGGTCCGGGTCGGCGGCGGCATCGATCAAGTCGAAGCCGCTGGCCTGGAGCAGGTGGGTCTTGCCGGAACCGGGTTCGCCCCAAAGACAGAAGGAAGGGTCCGTCCGCTCCCCCGCCAGCCAGGCCGTCAGGGCCGCCAGGGTCTCCCCGTTGCCGCCGGGGACGAAATTGTCCAGGGAAGGCGGGCTGGCAGGCAGGAGGTCGAGAAGAAGCTGGCGCATGGGAAAAACGGGTTGGAATTCTGGTGGGCGACGGATTCTAACACTGTCGCCCAGCGGTCCCCATCACCCTGCCCGGTTACTCCAGAAAGCCTTCAGCCGCCGGGCGCTGTCGATTTCCCGCAGGGAGTCGATGGCGCCCATGCGCCACGCCCGGCCGGCGGCATGGAGGGCGCGGTAGTACTGGTCGGGATCGTAGCTCACCAGGAGGAGATCCACGCCGGCATCCAGGGCGCTTGTCGCCGCCCGGCCGATGCCGTCGGCGTAGACCGCTCCCATGTTGAGGTCGTCAGTCATGAGCAGCCCCCGGTAGCCCCATTTTTCCCGCAGCAGCCCCTGGGCCACGGCCTTCGACAGGGATGCCGGGTGTTTCGGGTCGATGGCGGGCAGGGTGACGTGGGCCAGCATCATGGCTGCTCCCGTGCGGGCCGTGACCTCGCGGAAGGGGTGCCAGTCGGCGGCCAACTGCTCCGGGGTGGCGTCGAGGCGGGACTTGACCAGATGGGTATCGCCCCGCACCCGCCCGAGGCCGGGGAAATGCTTCACCGTCGGCTGGACGCCGGCCCGCACCAAGCCGCTGCCGTAGGCGGTCGCCACGGCGGTGACCACGGCCGGGTCGGCGGAGATGGCGCGCTCGCCGATGCGGGTGTGGAGGTCGGGCCAGCCGTCGGCGGCCCGGGGCTTCAAATCCACCACCGGCGACAGGTTGAGATTGACGCCGAGGTTTGCCAGTGCCCGTCCCTGGCGCTCGCCGTACTCCCTGGCCCGCAGGGGCAGACTGTCCGCCGGGCCGGCATGGGCCAGGCTGGAGAGGGGCGGCAAGAGCTCGACGAGGGGCGACAGGTGGGAAACCGACCCGCCCTCCTGGTCGGCGGCGATGAACAGGGGCGGCAGTCCGGCCGCCCGCCGGCTTGCCTGCAGGGCGTCGATCTTCTGCCGGATAAGGTCGGCGGAAGCACCCCGCAGGTTGGCCCGGCTGAGGTAGATGCCGCCGATCAGGCCCCGCTCGGCCAGGGGGCGGATGCTTTCGAAATCCCGGAAGCCGACCACGAAATGGGCTCCCAGGCGGCGCATGACCGGATTGGCGGCCAGGACTTCGTGCTGTTGCCAGCGGAACCAGGCCTCATTGCCGACGGTGATGGCGGCGACGGCTGCCATGGCCAGGATTCGGAGCCGGTTTTCCAGCCTGGGCATTCGGCCGGCCGCCTGACCGAGACTGCGGCCGGCGAGCCAGATGCCAAGGGCGGCGGCGAGGAGCAGCAGGGGCATTTCCATATCCCGGAAGCGGTAGAGGAGGGGGTGCTTGAGGTGGATCGCCACCCACAGGAGTCCGGCGATCCATCCCCAGCGCAGGATGTGTTTGAGCATGGCAGCCCCTCACTCGCCGCAGTGGCCGGGGCGGGCGAGGCCCAGGCCGTACCAGTCCAAGCGCCGGGTGGTGAGCATGATGGCGCCCAGGGCCAGGAAGAGGAGCAGGCTGCCCATGAGGAGGGAGTTGTCCTCCGACTGCAGGACCCCGTAAAGCACTCCATAGAGGCCGGTGAACCCGGCGCCGAAGGCCAGGGCGGGCCGGGCGCCGCCGAAGACCCCCGACAGGTAGGCGGTGACGAGCCCGATGCAACCCATGGCCGAGGCCAAGTAGGCCCAGGCGAAGGGCAGATGCTCGGAGAGGGCGATGAGGAGCAGGAAGAAGATGGCGAGGGCGAGACCCACCAGCAGGTATTGCATGAAGTGCATGGGCCGCCGGCGCAGGATTTCCCCCAGGAAGAAGGCGGCGAAGGTCAGCACGATGAAGAGGCTGCCGTATTTCACAGCCCGCTCCGACTGGAGATAGATATTCACCGGCTCCATGAAGGCGATTTCCAGCACTTCGCCGCCGCTGCCGTTGGCCTTCAGGGCGTTGTCGAAGTTGCGGGCGAGATGGGAGATTTCCCACTGGGCCTCGAAGCCGCTTGCGGACACTTTCCGGGTGCGGGGCAGGAAGCGGCCCTGGAAGCTGGGATGCCGCCAGTCGGAGGCAAGGGTGACGGTGTTGGCCTCGGCGGTGGGGGCGATGGCCAGGCGCTCGGTGCCGGTCAGGTTGAGGGGGAAGGAGAAGTCGAACCGGCTCGGGGAAACGGGATCCAGCCTGCCGAGGGGAATGGAAACCTGCTGCCCCGGCAGGCTCGGGTTGCCGCCGGCCTTGAACTGGTACTTGGCGCCGTTGATCAGCACGTCCGGATCGTTGTCCATGCCCCGCAGGTCCGAGAGTCCCAGCAGCAGGTCGGCATGGGCTTCGAGGATGTCAGCCCGCGGGTCCAGGCCCAGATGGGCCGGGACGGGAATGTTGCCTGCCAGGGTCAGGTTGAGGTGGAAAAGCCGGGCCTTGTAGATTCCCCGGCTGCGGGATTCCACCGTCGCTTGGCCCTTGATGTCCAGGCGGGCGGCGGGCAGGAAGAGCACCCGCTCCGCCTGCTTGCGGACGGTGGTTTCCCGGCCGCTGGCGTCCTTGGCGGTCTCCGGCGGCAGCAGCTCCCGGTAGCGGACGGCCAGCACCGGGCCGACCAGGGTTTGCGGCCCGGCGGCCGTCTGGGCGATGTTGTTCTGCACCTCGGCCTGGCGCTGGCTGCGCTGGGTGATCTGGCCCTGGATGAGGGACAGGGGCACCATCAGCAGCAGGATCAGGAGGCCGATAGTGGCGAGCTTGAAAAAGAGTTTGCGGTCCATGGTTCTTCCCTTCGTGGTATCGGATGAAGGGAGCGTACCGGGGACCGGTGAAGAGCCTCGGAAGGGCGAGTGAAGCCAGCGTGAAGGGAGAATGAAGCGGGCTAGCGGGAGAGTGGAAGGATAAGCATCGCCTCGCCCCCACCCTCCGGGTGGTTGCCGAACCGGGCGTCGCCACCGTGGAGCCGCGCCACTTCCCGCACGAAGGGCAGGCCGAGGCCGGTGCTCTTCTGGCCGGTGGCCGGGCGGGGCAGGGAATAGAAGCGCTCGAAGAGGTGGGGCAGGGCGTAGTCCGGGGCGCCGTCCCCGTGGTCGCGGACGGCGATTTCCACCCGCTCGTCCCGTTCAGCCAGGGTGAGGTCGATGGGGTTGCCGGGAGGGGAAAATTCGATGGCGTTGTCCAGGAGGTTGGACAAGGCCTGCTGGAGGAGGAAAGCGTCCCCCCGTAGCCGGCCTTCGGTCCGGGCATCCAGGCGGCAGGCGAGTTGGCGGCCTTCCAGGGCGGCGGCCCGGGAGGCGATGCATTGCCGCGCCACCTCCGCCATGGAAATCTCCGCCCGGCCTTCCGGTGACTGGAGTTGCTCGACCCGGGCCAGCAAGAGCATGCGCTCGATGATCTGCTGCAGGCGCCGGCCCTGGTCCGCGATACTGCGGGAAAAGCGGCGGCGATCCTCGGCGGGCGGGTCTTCCTCCAGCAATTCGGCGGCTCCGACCACGGCGGTCAGCGGGCTCTTCATTTCGTGGGCCAGGTTCTGGACGTACTTCTCCACGTACTGCTTGCCCTCCAGCTTCTCCCGCATGGCCGCCAGGGCCTTGGCCAGTTCGGAAAATTGGGTGCCGCCGGTGGTGGGAGGCTCGGCCCGGCGCCCGGCGGCCACTTCCCGGGCGTAGGCCTGCAGGCGGTTGATGGAGAAGGTGAGCCAGGCCGAGAAGGCAAGGCCGATGAAGGCCGAGGCCGCCAGCAGGACGAGGCCGGCTTTCTTCACCCGGGTCGCCGCCCGGCTGATGTAGGGCTGCACAGAGGCGATCGGCTTGGCGACCGAAAGGACGCCGATCAAATCACCCTGCCAGAAGATCGGCGCCGCCACGTACATGACCGAGGAACCGGGATCGTCGGGGTCTTCCCGGGTGCTGCGGGCGCCGTACTCGCCTCGCAGCACCCGGGCCACGTCCCGCCACCGGGAGTAGTCGGCGCCCCGGGCGCTGCCTTCGGAGTCGTAGACGACGATGCCCCGGGCGTCGGTGACATAGACCCGGAAATCCACCGAATCCTTCTGAACGCCGGAGATGGAGGCTTGCGGCGTCCGGCGGATGGCGGCCCGGACGGAGGCGGCGAAGCTGCCGGTGCCGATGCGACCGCCGGCGAGGTCCTGGGCTGCCAGTTCGGCGAGAAGATGGGCCGTGTCCACCAGGGTTTCCTCGGTGGCCTGCCGGATGCCGGGCTCGGTCTCATGGCTGAAGATGTTGAGGACGAACCAGGCCGCCAAACCGACCACGAGGAAATAGCCGAGGAAGAGCCGGACCGAAATGTTCACGGGGTGGCGAGGCTGTAGCCCAGGCCCCGGTGGGTAACGACGGGGTCGTGGTCCGGGGTGACGGCCCGCAGCTTGGCCCGCAGGGTCTTGATATGGGTATCCACCGTGCGGTCCGTGGTTTCCGGGGCGTCCTGCCAGACCGCGTCCATGATGCGCTCCCGGCTCAGGACCCGGCCGGGGCGTTCCAGGAGCAGGGCCAGCAGCAGGTATTCGTAGCGGGTGAGGTTGAGCCAGGTGCCGCAGTAGGCGATGCGCAGGCCTTCCGGGTCGGTTTCAAAACCGTTGCCGGCCTGGGGCGCCGGGGCCGCAGCCGATGGCTCGGGGCGGGCCCGGCGCAGGATGGCCCGGACCCGGGAAACCACTTCCCGGGGGCTAAAGGGCTTGGCCACGTAGTCGTCGGCTCCCAGTTCCAGGCCGACGATGCGGTCCACCTCGTGGTCGCGGGCGGTGAGGAAAATCACCGGTACTTCGGAATGGCGGCGCAGGCTGCGGCAGACGTCGAAGCCGCTCATGTCGGGCAGCCCCACGTCGAGAATGACCAGGGCGTAACGGCCGCTGCCGGCGAGCCCCACCGCCTCTTGGCCGAGGCCGCAGCGGTCGGATGTGAAACCCTCGGTGCGCAAGGCGTAGGCGAGGGTGTCGGCAATGGCCGGCTCATCATCGACGATCAGGATGTGCATGGCTCTATCATAACCCGCCGGGGTGGCGGTGGCTTTGGCGAACGGTTGTCCCGCGCTTTCGGGTAAAATCGCGGTTTTTCTCCGGGGGCCCGGAATTCTCCTGGCCCCGCCGACCCATCGGAACACGCCATGACCCAGAACAGCTCCCTTTCCTACCGCGATGCCGGTGTCGATATCGATGCCGGGGATGCCCTTGTCGACCGCATCAAGCCGCTGGCCAAGAAGACCCTGCGCGACGGCGTGCTGGGCGGCATCGGCGGTTTCGGGGCTCTGTTCGAAGTGCCCAAGCGCTACAAGGAGCCGGTGCTGGTATCCGGCACCGACGGCGTCGGCACCAAGCTGAAGCTCGCCTTCCAACTCAATCGCCACGACACCGTCGGGCAGGACCTGGTGGCCATGAGCGTCAATGACATCCTGGTCCAGGGCGCCGAGTCCTTGTTCTTCCTCGATTACTTCGCCTGCGGCAAGCTCCACGTGGATACCGCCGCCAGCGTCGTCGGCGGCATCGCCCGGGGCTGCGAGCTGGCCGGTTGCGCCCTCATCGGCGGCGAGACCGCCGAAATGCCGGGCATGTACCCGGACGGCGAATACGACCTGGCCGGCTTCGCCGTCGGCGTGGTCGAAAAGTCCAGGATCATCGACGGTTCCACCATCCAGCCCGGCGACGTGGTGCTCGGCCTGGCTTCCTCCGGTGCCCATTCCAACGGCTATTCCCTGGTCCGCAAGATCATCGAGCGGGCCAATCCGGACATGAACGCTCCCTTCGACGGCGAGCGCACCCTGTCCGACGTGGTCATGGCTCCGACCCGCATCTACGTGAAGCCCGTCCTGAAGCTGATGGAAAAGCTGCCGGTCAAGGGCATGGCCCACATCACCGGCGGCGGCCTGCTCGAGAACGTTCCCCGCGTCCTGCCGGACAACACCGTGGCCGTGCTGCAGAAATCCGCCTGGCCGCGGCCCAAGCTCTTCGACTGGATGCAGGCCGAAGGCAACGTGGCCGAGAACGAGATGCACCGCGTCTTCAACTGCGGCATCGGCATGGTGGTGGTGGTCGCCGCCGAGCATGCCGACGCGGCCCTGGCCGAACTGAAGGCGGCTGGGGAGCAGGTCTATCGCATCGGCGAAATCCGCGCCCGCTCGGGCGACGAGGCCCAGACCCGGGTCGAATAAGCTCCAGGGCTTGAGGCGGGGCGGCCGGCCCCTTCTCCCGAGGGACTGCCCTCCAGCCTTCCTCCGGCCATCGAGGCCCATCCGGGATTTTTCTACTGACCTTATGGTCAGTATTCAAAAATCATCGTTGGGCCTCTTCTCATGTTCACTTCCCGAAAACGTTTGCTGGTGGTCGTCCTGGCCCTGCTCGGGCTGGTCGGCCTCGGCTACGTCGCCTACAGCGTGAATCGCCAGCCGGCCGGCGGGTTGGCCATGCCCCGGGGGGCAGCGGCCCCGGGCAAGCCGGGAGCGGGCGGGCCGCCGGGGGGCTTCGCGGTGGCGGTGGAGACGGCCCGGGTGGCCGCCACCGATTTCATCGACGAGGCTGGCGCTGTCGGCACCCTCAAGTCCAACGAGTCGGTGGTGCTGCGGCCGGAGACGCCGGGCCGGGTGGCCGCCATCCATTTCAAGGACGGCACCCCGGTGGCCAAGGGCAGCGTGCTGCTCGCCCTGGACTCTGCGGTTCAGGATGCCGAGCTGCAGCAGGCCCGGGCCAATCTCGCCCTGGCCGAGACCAACTATCGGCGCAGCCAGGAATTGCTTGCCCGGAAGTTCATCAGCCAGCAGGCCCTGGACAACGTAGCGGCGACCCTGAAGATCCAGCAGGCGGCGGTGCGGCTGGCCGAGGCCAAGGTCGGCAAGATGCGGATCAGGGCGCCCTTCGATGGCGTCGTCGGCCTGCGCAACGTCAGCATCGGGGATTACGTCAAGGAAGGGCAGGACCTCATCAATATCGAGGATGTGGGCACCCTGAAAGTCGATTTCCGGCTGCCGGAGGCCTACCTCGGCCGCGTCGACAAGGGCCTGCCGGTGGCGGTGAACAGCGACGCCCTGCCGGGGCAGAGCTTCAGGGCGGTGCTGGATGCCGTCGATCCCCTGGTGGACCAGAATGGCCGTTCCATTTCCTGCCGGGCCCGGCTCGACAATCCCGAGGGGTCGCTGAGTCCCGGGATGTTTGTACGGGTGCGCCTCATTTTCGGCCAGCGCAACAACGCCCTGATGATCCCGGAACAGGCCCTGGTGGCCGGGGCAGCCCCGACGGTGTTCAAGGTGGTGGATGGCAAGGCGACGGCGGTCAAGGTGCGGATCGGGGTGCGGCGCACCGGCCAGGTGGAAGTGGTGGACGGCCTGGCGGCCGGCGACCTGGTCGTCACCGCCGGCCAGCTCAAGCTCCGCGAGGGGGCGCCGGTGCGGGCCATCGGCGAGGGCGCCCCGGCAGCCCGGGGGGCGGCGGCCATGCAGACGGCTGAAGCCAAATGAATCTTCCGGAGCTGTGCATCCGGCGGCCGGTTTTCGCCACCGTGCTGTCCCTGGTGGTGATGCTGGTGGGCGTCGTTTCCTATACCCGGCTGCCGGTGCGGGAATATCCCAAGATCGACGAGCCGGTAGTGACGGTGGATACCACCTACCGGGGCGCCTCGGCGGAGATTATCGAGTCCCAGGTGACCAAGCCCCTGGAGGATTCCCTGGCCGGGATCGAGGGGGTGGAAGTCATCACCTCCATTTCCCGGGCCGAGAACAGCCAGATCTCGATCCGCTTCAAATTGGAGCGCAATCCGGATTCCGCCGCCGCCGATGTCCGCGACCGGGTCTCCCGGGTCCGCAACAAGCTGCCGGAGACGGTGGATGAGCCGGTGATCGCCAAGGTGGAGGCCGACGCCAACCCGATCATCTGGATCGCCTTCTCCTCCGACAAGCACTCGGCCCTGGAAGTGACCGACGTCGCCAGCCGCATCGTCAAGCCCCGGCTCCAGACCCTGCCGGGGGCGGCGGACGTGCGCATTTTCGGCGACCGCCAGTTCGCCATGCGGGTCTGGCTCGACCGGGAACGCCTGGCCGCCTACCAGCTCACCCCGGCCGACGTGGAAGACGCGCTGCGCAAGCAAAATGTCGAGGTGCCGGCGGGGCGCATCGAGAGCCGGGAGCGGGAGTTCTCGGTGGTGGCCGACACCGATCTGCGGCGTCCGGAGGAGTTCGAATCCATCGTGGTCAAGACGGTGAACGGGTACCCGGTGCACATCCACGACGTAGGCCAGGTGGAGATCGGAGCGGCCTCGGAGCGCAGCTCGGTGCGCTTCAACGGCAAGTCGGCCGTCGCCCTCGGGGTGGTCAAGCAGGCCACGGCCAATCCCCTGGAATTGTCCCGGGCCCTGCGGGCCGAGCTGCCCAGGGTCATCAACGAACTGCCCCCCGGCATGCGGGCGGACATCGCCTACGATTCCTCCATCTTCATCGAGCGCTCCATCCAGGCGGTTTTCCATACGGTGGGTGAAGCCATCCTGCTGGTGCTGGCCATCATCTTCTTCTTCCTGCGGAATTTCCGGGCCACCTTCATTCCCCTGGTGACCATTCCGGTCTCCCTGGTGGGGGCCTTCGCCCTCATGTTCGTCATGGGCTTCACCATCAACACCCTGACCCTGCTGGCCCTGGTGCTGGCCATCGGCCTCGTGGTGGATGACGCCATCGTGGTGCTGGAGAACGTCTTCCGCCACATCGAGGCGGGGATGCCGCGCCGGCAGGCCGCCTTCCTGGGGGCGAAGGAAATCGCCTTCGCGGTGATGGCCATGACCCTGACCTTGGCGGCGGTCTATGCCCCGGTGGCCTTCATGACCGGGCGCACCGGCAAGCTCTTCATCGAATTCGCCCTGACCCTGGCCGGCGCCGTGCTGGTCTCCGGCTTCGTGGCCCTCACCCTGTCCCCCATGATGTGCTCCCTGCTCCTGCGGCAGGAGGAGAAACACGGCCGGGTCTTCCTCGCCGTCGAGGGCTTCCTCGCCTGGCTCACCAACGGCTACCGGCGGGTGCTTGCCGCCTCCCTGCAGCGGCGCTGGATCGTCATGGCCGCTTTCCTGGCGGTGGCGGGGGGCTGCGCCATTCTCCTCAACCTCCTGAAATCGGAGCTGGCGCCGGTGGAGGACCGGGGCATCATCCTCGGCGTCTTCCAGGGGCCGGAAGGCGCGACCATCGACTACACCGACAAGTACGCCCGGGAGATCGAAGGCATCTACAGCCAGACCCGGGACGTGGAGCGCTACTTCGTGGTGGCCGGCAATCCCGTCGTCAGCCAGGGCATCTCCTTCGTCGGCCTCACCGACTGGGACGACCGCAGGCGGGGCTCGCCGGAGGTGGCCAAGGAACTGTTCCCGCGCTTCATGGGCATTCCGGGTGTGCTCGCCTTCCCGGTCACGCCGCCCTCCCTGGGCCAGAACCCGCGGGAGCGGCCCATCAACTTCGTCATCGCCACTTCCGCCAGCTACGAGGAATTGCAGCAGGTGACCGACCAGTTCCTGGGAGAAATCGCCAGGAACCCGGGGCTCACCAATGTGGACACCGACTTGAAACTCAACAAGCCGGAGCTGTCGGTGACCGTGGCCCGGGACAAGGCGGCCGACCTCGGGGTGCCGGTGGAAACCATCGGCCGCACCCTGGAGACCATGCTCGGCGGCCGCAAGGTGACCCGCTTCAAGCGCGCCGGCGAGCAATACGACGTGATCGTCCAGGTGGCCGACGCCAACCGCACCACGCCGAACGACATCAGCGGCATTTACGCCCGGGGCAAGGACGGCGCCATGATCTCCCTGGACAACCTGGTGAAGATCCGGGAAACCATTTCGCCCCGGGAATTGAACCACTTCGGCCAGCGCCGGGCCGTCACCATCACGGCCAACCTGGCCCCCGGGTATGCCATGGGCGAAGCCCTGAATTTCATGGACGGGGTGGCCACCAGGATTCTGAAGCCCGGCTATGCCGTCGATTACAACGGCCAGACCCGGGAGTTCCGCCAGTCCTCCGCCTCCCTGGCCCTCACCTTCGGCCTGGCGCTGGCCTTCATCTACCTGGTGCTGGCGGCCCAGTTCGAGAGCTTCCGGGATCCCTTCATCATCATGCTGACCGTGCCCCTGTCCATGGCGGGCGCCCTGCTGGCCCTCTGGCTGGCGGGCGGAACCCTCAATGTCTACAGCGAGATCGGCCTGGTGACCCTGGTGGGGCTCATCACCAAGCACGGCATCCTGATCGTCGAATTCGCCAACCAGTTGCAGCGCCAGGGCGCTGAGCTGAAGGCGGCGGTGATCGAGGCAGCCGTGCTGCGGCTGCGCCCCATCCTGATGACCACCGGCGCCATGGTGCTGGGAGCGGTGCCCCTGGCCCTGGCCCACGGCGCCGGGGCGGAATCCCGCCAGCAGATCGGCTGGGTCATCGTCGGCGGCCTGGTTCTCGGGACCTTCTTCACCCTCTTCGTCGTGCCCACCGTCTATTCCCTCCTGGCGCGGCGCAAGACGGCGGAGGTGGAGGGCGTTCCGGAGGCTGCCTAGCGGTCGAGGAAAGCGGCGACCCGTGCCGCGATCCGTTGGGGCATCTGCGGCTCCAGGCAGTCGAAGGTCTCCGCATCCAGGCTGTTGGTGAGCCAGGTGATCTGGCGCTTGGCGAGCTGCCGGGTGGCGAAGATGCCCCGGTCGCGCATTTCCTTCATCGGGATGGTGCCGTCCTGGGCCTCCCACACCTGCCGGTAACCGACGCAACGCATGGAAGGCAGGTCCGGATGGAGGCGATAGCGGCGGCGCAGCTCCGCCACCTCGTCCGCCAGGCCGGCCAGCAGCATGGCGTCGAAGCGCCGGGCGATGCGCTCGTGCAGGACGGCCCGGTCCGCGGGCAGGAGGCCGAGGGACAGGAAGCGGTAGGGCGGGCGCGCCGTTTCGCTGGCAGCCAGGAGCTCGGCCATGGGCCGGCCCGTGAGGCGGAAGATTTCGATGGCGCGCTGCAGGCGCTGGCTGTCGGTGGGGGGGAGCCGGGCGGCGGTGACCGGATCGACCAGGGCAAGCTCGGCATGGAGGGCCGGCCAGCCCCGGGCGGCGGCTTCGGCATCGATCTCGGCCCGCAGGGCGGCATCGGCCTGGGGCAGGTCGGCCAGGCCCTGGAGCAGGGTGCGGAAATAGAGCATGGTGCCGCCCACCAGGAGCGGCACGCGGCCGGCGGCGGTGATCTCGCCCATGGCCGCCAGGGCATCCTCCCGGAAGCGGGCGGCCGAGTAGGCCTCTTCCGGCGAGATGAGGTCGATGAGCCGGTGGGGATAGCGCTCCAGGGTTTCCCGGTCGGGCTTGGCGGTGCCGATGTCCATGTCCCGGAAGACCTGGGCCGAATCGACGCTGACCAGTTCCACGGGGAAGCGCTCGGACAGTTCCATGGCGGCGGCGGTCTTGCCGCTGGCGGTGGGGCCCATGAGGAGGATGGCGGGGGGGGGAGAAGCAGGGGTAGTCATTGCGGGCTGAATCCTATCATGGAGCCGGGTGGGCACTTCCGGGGCGGCAGCCGAGGGGCCCGGGATCATCCATTAGACAGGGATAGGACGATTGCATAGACTGTGCTGCGGTCGGCAAGGCGTTTGGCGAAATCCGACGCAGCTGCCGGCAGGATATCCATTCCAAACTCAGGGAGATCAGCAATGCAGAACATCATGCAGAAACCGTCCGGCGCCTTTGTCGGAGCCTCCTGGGGCGCCATGGCCGTCGGTATGGGCGCCTATCTCTTCGGCCTCTGGAATGCCGAGATGCAGCTCAACGAAAAGGGTTATTACTTTACCGTGCTGATGTACGGATTATTTTCCGCCGTCTCCCTGCAAAAGGCGGTCCGGGACAAGATCGAGAGAATCCCCGTGACCGGCATCTACCTAGGGCTCGCCTGGTTTTCCCTGATCACTTCCGTTTCCCTGCTCGGCATTGGCTTGTGGAATGCCACCTTGGCCTTGAGTGAAAAGGGCTTTTACGCCATGGCCTTCGTGCTGTGCCTGTTCGCTGCCGTGGCTGTCCAGAAGAACACCCGGGATATCGGCGCAGCCGGCGCTCCCACCCTGGCGGGCGAGCAGGAGTCCGCTTAGCCGGATTACCTTCCCCGCAGGAACAGGTTGTCCAGCTCGGCCAGGGGCAGTTCCGTCCACGTGGGCCGGCCGTGGTTGCACTGCCCGGCCCGCTCGGTTTCCTCCATCTGGCGCAGGAGGGCATTCATTTCCGGCACCGTCAGCTGGCGGCGGGCCCGCACCGCCCCGTGGCAAGCCATGGTGGCCAGCAGTTCGTTGCGGCGGGCGGTCATCATCCGGGTGATGCCGTGCTCCCGCAGCTCCTCGATGAGGCTGCGGGCCAGGGCCGCCGGGTCGCCCCCCTGGAGCAGGGCCGGCACTGCCCGTACCCCGAGCTGGTTGGGGCCGAGGGGAGCGATCTCGAAGCCGAGTTCGGAAAGGGCGTCGGCGTGTTCCCCGACGGCGGCCACTTCCAGGGGGTCGGCGGAAAAGACGGCGGGAATGAGGAGGGCCTGGGTCGCCACCTGCCGGGCATCGAAGGCGGCCTTCAGCCTCTCGTAGAGGATGCGCTCGTGGGCGGCGTGCATATCCACCAGCACCAGCCCCCGGGCATTCTGGGCCAGGATGTAGATGCCGTGGAGCTGGCCCAGGGCGTAGCCGAGGGGCGGGGCGTTCTCCGGTTCGGGAGCGGCCGGGGTGAATGAGGTCCCGGGGGCAGAAGAGGCCGGTATGGCCTGGGCGGCCCGGGCGAAGGCCAGGTAGGCGCTGGCGGCGGGCTCGGCGACACCGAGGGAGGCCTGGTGCGGCGGCGGGTAGTAGGGCCTGGCGGCTGGCAGGGGCCGCTCGGCCGCCGACTGGGATGCGGGCAGGAGTGCCGGCTGGCCGGCGGTCACCGCCAGGACCTTGTTCACCGCGTGGTAGACGAACTGATGGACGCCCCGGGAATCCCGGAAGCGGACCTCGGTCTTGGCCGGGTGCACATTGACGTCCACCTGGCCCGGGTCGATGGCGAGGAAGAGGCAGACCGCCGGCTGGCGGCTGCCGTGGAGCACGTCCTGGTAGGCTTCCCGCAGGGCGTGGGCGAGCACCTTGTCCCGCACAAAGCGGCCATTGACGAAGACGTACTGGCCGTCCCTGCCTTCCCCTGCCCGGGTGGGATCGATGGCGAAGCCGGCGAGGGCGATCTGGCCGGCCTGGGCGTCCACCGGCCGGGCGGCATCCACGAATTCCACCCCCAGGATGTCGGCGATGCGCCGCCGGCGGTCGGCGGGGGGCAACTGCAGGATGTTGCGGCCGTTGTGGGTGAGGCTGAAGGCCACGTCGGGCCGGGTGAGGGCGATGCGCTTCACCGCGTCGGCGCAGTGGGCGAACTCGGTGCCTTCGGCCTTGAGGAATTTCCGCCGGGCCGGGGTGTTGTAGTAGAGGTCCCGCATTTCCACCACCGTGCCGGCCATGAGGGCCGCCGGTTCCGGCTCGGCCCCCGGTTCGGCCTTGAGCTTCCAGGCGTGGCTGGCGCCCCGCTCGCGGCTGGTGAGGGACAGGCGTGCCACGGACGCGACCGATGCCAGCGCCTCGCCGCGAAAACCCAGGGTCCCGACCTGTTCGAGATCGTCCAGGGAGCCGATCTTGGAGGTGGCGTGGCGGGTCAAGGCCAGGGCCAGCTCGTCCCGGGCGATGCCGCAGCCATCGTCGGCCACCCGGATGAGCTTCACCCCGCCTTCCTCCAGCTGCACCTGGATGACCGTGCTGCCGGCGTCCAGGCTGTTTTCCAGGAGTTCCTTGAGGACCGAGGCGGGACGCTCCACCACCTCGCCGGCGGCGATCTGGCTGATGAGGAGGTCGGAGAGAAGGTGGATCGAAGGCATGGCCCGATTATACCTTGGGGTAAAATCGCCTCTTTCCCGAAAGCCCGCCCATGGAATTCCTCGCCCAGTTCATCGATATCGTCCTCCATCTAGACAAGCATCTGGCCGTGCTGGTGCAGCAATACGGGGTGTGGATCTACGGCATCCTGTTCGTCATCATCTTCGCCGAGACCGGCTTCGTGGTGACCCCCTTCCTCCCCGGCGACTCGCTGCTCTTCGTGGCCGGCGCCCTGGCGGCCATCGGCGAAGGAGGAATGGACATCGCGGTGCTGGTGGGCGTTCTGGGAGCCGCCGCCGTGCTCGGCAACATGCTCAATTACCAGATCGGCCGCTTCCTGGGGCCCAAAGTATTCCACTGGGAGAGTTCCCGCTTCTTCAACCAGGCGGCCCTGCAGAAGACCCACGCCTTCTACGAGAAGCACGGCGGCAAGACCCTCGTGATCTCCCGCTTCCTGCCGCTGTTCCGCACCTTCGCCCCCTTCGTGGCCGGCATCGGGGCCATGACCTATCCCCGCTTCACCCTGTTCAACCTGATCGGCGGCCTGGGCTGGGTGGCATCCCTCACCCTGGCCGGCTACTGGTTCGGCAACCTGCCCTGGATCAAGCAGAACCTGTCCCTGGTCATCGTCGGCATCATCGTCGTCTCCCTGGTGCCGGTGGCCGTCGGCTACCTCAGGCACAAGGCTGCCTGATGGCCTTTTTCCGCCTGTAGGCATACTCGAATGAAAAATATCGTCATCCTGATCTCCGGCCGCGGCAGCAACATGGAGGCCCTCATCCGGGCCCGGGACGCCGGGGAACTGCCGGTCAATATCGCCGCTGTCATCAGCAACCGGCCGGATGCCGAGGGGCTGGCCACGGCCCAGGCCGCCGGCATCGCCACCTGGGTGATGAACCACAAGGCCTTCCCGGACCGGGAATCCTTCGACGCCGCCCTGGCCGAATGCATCGACGACTTCGCTCCGGACCTGGTGGTCCTGGCCGGCTTCATGCGCATCCTGACCGAGGAATTCGTGCGCCACTACGAGGGGCGCCTGCTCAACATCCACCCCTCCCTGCTGCCGTCCTTCCCCGGTCTCCATACCCACCAGCAGGCCCTGGACGAAGGGGTGCGCCTCCATGGCTGCACCGTCCATTTCGTCACCCCGGCCCTGGACCACGGGCCGGTGATCCTGCAGGCCGCCGTGCCGGTGCTGGATGGCGACGATGAGGCTACCCTGGCGGCCCGGGTCCTGGCCCAGGAGCACCGTATCTATCCCCAGGCCGTGCGCTGGTTTGCCGAAGGCCGGCTGCGCCTGGAAGGCGGCAAAATCCGCCTCGATGCCCCCCTGGACGGCACGGGGGCGCTGATTTCGCCGGTGCTGCGCTAAGGCCCCATGCCCATCGCCCTGCTGGCCGCCCTGGCCGGTTCCTTCGCCATCCACGCCGCCGCCCTTTTCCTGCCGGACGTGGATTTGTCCACGGCCCCCGAGCTGCCGGTCATCACCGCGGAGATCCAGCTGCCGCCGCGCCCCCTGGCCGCCGGCGAAATTCACAAGCCGCCCGCTCCCAAGCCCCGATCGGAGCACCGCCGGACCAAGCCGGCCAAGGGGCCGGCGGTTGCTGAACCGGAGGCTGCCGAGGTGCCGGCGGTACCCCGCGAGGTTCCCGGGGCGGAACAACCGGAGGCCAAGGCCGAACCGGTACAGGAAGCCGAACCCCCGGCGCCGGCCGAACCCCGCCTGCCGAGCCAGGGCCATATCCGCTTCGCCGTTTATAAAGGCAGCGAGGGCCTCCTGGTGGGGCAGGCCGTGCATTCCTGGGAATTCGCCGATGGCCATTACCGGCTGCAGGCGGTAACCGAGACGGTGGGGCTGGCGGCCCTTTTCAAGCCTATCCGGGTCGAACTGGAGAGCCGCGGCGAGCTGACGGCCGGCGGTCTGCAGCCGGAGCGCTTCACCACCCGCCGCAACGGCAATGCCACCAACGAGAATGCCGATTTCGACTGGAACGTCCGCCAGGTCACCCTGGAGCGGGACGGCAGCCGGCGCGACCTGCCGGAGGGTGCCCAGGACCTGCTGTCCTTCCATTACCAGTTCGGCTACCTGGCGACGGCCCGGGAAGGCATTGGCATGGGGGTAGCCACCGGCAAGAAATTCGAGAACTACCGTTTCGAGGCCGTGGGGGAGGAAGACATCGATACCCCGGCCGGGCATTTCCGCACCCTGCACGTGCGGGTGAAAATCGATTCCACCACCGAACTCTGGCTTGCCCGGGACCGCTTGATGGTCCCGGTCAAGATCCGCTACACCGACAAGAAGGGCGAAAGCTTCGAGCAGGTCGCCACTGAACTGGGAATATGATGAAAGCACGCTTTACCCCCGCCCTGTTTGCCCACGCCGAGAAGCTGCTGGCTGAACTGCTCCGTTTCGAGCATCCCGCCGATGCCGCGACTTCCCATTATTTCCGCCTGCATCGCGAGCTCGGGCATGCCGACCGCGGCTTCGTGGCCGAGACCGTGTTTGCCGTCCTGCGCCGGAAGCGCAGCCTGGAGGCCCGCTGCGGCGGCCAGGCGACGCCGCGCCGGCTCCTGCTGGCCGCCCTGGTCAGCGCCCGGGGCTGGAACCAGCGGGAACTGGAACCGGTGCTGAAGGCGAGCGAGACGGAATGGCTGGCTTCCGTGAAGGCGGTCAAGGAAGGCGACCTGCCCCCCGCCGTGCGCTGCGATCTGCCGGACTGGCTGTACGAGCGCCTGGCGGCCCAGTTCGGCGAGGCCGAAGTCGAACCCCTGGCCCGGTCCCTCAACCAGCCGGCATCCCTGGACCTGCGGGTGAACACCCTCAAGGCCGACCGCCAGGCCGTCCTCGACCGCCTGGCGGCCGACGGCATCGCCGGCGCCGCCGGGGCCTGGTCGCCCTTCGCCATCCGGCTCCAGGACAAGCCGGCCCTGTCCCGGCATCCCCTGTTCTCCGACGGCAGCTTCGAGGTCCAGGACGAGGGCAGCCAGCTGCTGGGCTTTCTGCTCGGCCCCAAGCGGGGCGAGATGGTGGTGGATTTCTGCGCCGGTGCCGGGGGCAAGACCCTGATGCTGGGCGCCCTCATGAAGAACAGCGGCCGCCTCTATGCCTTCGACGTTTCCGACAAGCGGCTCGCCAACCTGAAGCCCCGGCTGGCCCGTTCCGGCCTTTCCAACGTCCATCCGGTGCGCATCGAGCACGAGCGGGACGCCAAGGTGAAGCGCCTCGCCGGCAAGGTGGACCGGGTGCTGGTGGATGCTCCCTGTTCGGGCCTCGGGACCCTGCGCCGCAACCCCGACCTCAAGTGGCGGCAGAGCGAAGCCGCCGTCGCCGAACTGACCGCCAAGCAGTCCGCCATCCTGGCCGGGGCGGCGACCCTGCTGCGACCCGGCGGCCGGCTGGTCTACGCCACCTGCAGCCTGTTGGCGGCGGAGAACGACGGGGTGGTGGATGCCTTCCTGGGCACCCATCCGGAATTCGTCCTGGTCCCGGCCGACACGGTGTTGGCCAAGCAGGGAGTGGCATTGCCGGGCGAGCGCCTGCGCCTGCTGCCGCACCGGCACGGCACTGACGGATTCTTCGCCGCCATTCTCGAAAAGAAATCATGACCGAAAAACGCGCCCTCAAACTGCTCGGCGAACTGTGGTCCGATCTGAGCGACCCCGATTTCATCTGGCAGGTGGTCGCCCTGGTGGTCTGCATCGGGGTAGCGATCCTGGCGGACCGCTGGTGGCAGCGACGGGGGCGGCAAGCCGCCGGCCGTCTGGGCGGAGCCGGAGCCCGCCTGGCCTTTCCCGTGACAGCACTGGTCCTGGCGGCGGTGGCCCAGTTCGCCCTGCGGCCCTTCATCCATGTCAACCTCCTGCGTCTGGCGATCGCCCTCCTGGGGTCCCTGGCCCTGGTCCGCGCCATCGTCTACGTGCTTCGCCACGCCTTCCCGTCGGCAGCCTGGCTGACCGCCTGGGAACGCATCCTGGCCCTGGTCATCTGGGGCGGGCTGGCCCTCTACATCACCGACGTGGCCCCCTTCGTCATCGAGACCCTGGAGCAGGTGGCCCTGCCCCTGGGCCAGCAGCGCATCACCCTGTGGACGGTCCTGCACGGCCTCGCCACGGTCTTTGTCATCATGGTCTTCGCCCTCTGGGTGGCCGCCCTCTTCGAGTCGCAGCTCATGAAGCTGACGGGACTGGACTCCAGCGTCCGCATCGTCGCCCTGCGGATCACCAAGGCGCTGCTGACCCTGGTGGCCATCCTGGTCAGCCTCTCCCTCATCGGCATCGACATGACGGCCCTTTCCGTCTTCACCGGGGCCCTGGGCGTGGGGCTGGGCTTCGGTCTGCAGAAGATCGCCAGCAACTACGTCTCCGGCTTCATCATCCTGCTCGACCGGTCGATCCGCATCGGCAACCTGATCCAGGTCGATGCGGCCACCAGCGGGGCGGTTACCCAGATCACCACCCGCTATACCGTCCTGCGCAACGGGAGCGGTATCGAATTCATCGTTCCCAACGAGGCCCTGGTCTCCAATATCGTCCAGAACCAGTCCTATTCGGATAGTCGCGTCCGGATTGCGACGACTGTCGGCGTCGCCTACGGCACCGACCTGGAGCGGGCCATGGCGGTGATGAGGGAAGTGGCCGCCGCCCACCCGCGGGTCCTGGCCGATCCGCCGCCCCAGGTGGCCCTGACCCAGTTTGCCGACAGCGCCATCAATCTCGAACTCGGCTTCTGGATCACCGATCCCGAAGCGGGGACGGGCAACGTGCGCTCCGACGTCAACCTGGCCCTGTGGAAGGCTTTCCGGGACCAGGGCATCGAGATTCCCTTCCCGCAGCGGGAAGTCAGGATACTCAACGCCCCGGCGGCGTAGCCAAAAAAAACCCCGCCGGGTGGCGGGGTAACAGGGAGGTCTCGAAAGGGGGATTTCGAGAGGGGGTACAACATTCAGTCCTTGCGCCGGCGTTTTTTCATCCATTCACGGCCCAAGAAAATAGCGGTTCCGGCAGCCAGGGCGAGGGCGACAGCCTTCAGCGGTTCTGCGTAGCCATCGGCCAGCCAATCCACCCCGGTGACGCCAAGGAAAATGCCGATGGTTTCGCTGATGGGAAAATCATGCCCCGCTGCCATGCTCGACATTCCAAACAAGCTTACAGGCCGACAGGCACGGATTTGGCCGGCAGCATCCCGAACAGGTAGCGCCGGGCGGCTTCCAGAAATTCCTTGCGGTCCTTGTCACTCATTTGCTTAATCCTCACCAGGCGCCATGCCTTAATCGATGAGGTGCATTCTAGGGCTGGCGGACGCTGGTCGTCTGTTTGGGTCCCGTGGGAAGAACGTAACCGTTCATGTTTGCCTGTGACATTCTGTGACAGGCGCGCCGAGCCCCGGGCTGGGGGGTTACTGACGGGGCGGCCAGCTCAGGGTGAAGCGGGCGCCACCCAGGGGGGAAACATCGGCGTTGGCGGTGCCGCCGTGGAGTTCCATCACCCGGCGGGCGATGGCGAGCCCCAGGCCGTAACCGCCGGTGGAGCGGTCACGGGAGCGGTCGAGCCGGGTAAAGGCGGAGAAGACGTGCTCCCGCTCTTCCGGCGGGATGCCGATGCCGTCATCATCGACATGGATCATGATGCGGCCGTCCCGGAGTTCGGCGTTGATGGCGATGTGCCGGGAGGCGTACTTGATGGCGTTGCGCAGCAGGTTTCGCAACGCGTAGGGCATGGCCTTGCGGTCCAGGTCCACGGCCAGGTTTTCCGGCAGGGAGCGAGTATCCACCGAGATTTCCAGTTGGCGGCCGAGGAGGCGGACCGAATCGATTTCCTCTTCCAGCCATTCCGCGAAATTGACCGTGCTGAAGTGGGGGGCCGGGGCCTCCCGTTCGAAGCGGGCGTAGGTGAGGCTGGAGTCGATGAGGTTGTCCAGTTCGTCCAGATCGGTTTCCATCATCGCCCACAGCCGTTCCCGCTCATTGGGGGTGCTGGTTTCGTTGAGCATTTCCAGGGCGAAGCGCAGCCGGGCGATGGGGGTGCGCAGTTCATGGGAGATGCCGCTGGAGAGTTCCTTGTGGATGGCGATGAGCTGCTGGATGCGGTCGGCCATGCCGTTCAGGGTGTCGGCCAGGGGGGCGAAGAGCTGGCTCTTGGCAGCCGGGGAGCGCGAGTCGAAATGGCCGTCGCCCAGGGCCCGGGCGGTCTGGCGCAGGGCTTCCAGGTCCCGCCACACCGGCCACACCCAGAACCACAGGGCGACGCCGAAAATGACCCCGATGAGGGACCAGGTCAGCAGCCGCAGCCGCAGGTCGAGGGGGATGCCGCGCTCGCTCAGGTCCTGGTTCCGGCTGCCGGCCAGGGGGCCCACCACCAGGACCTGGCTGGTGGTGCGGAGCCGGTGGTACATCACTTCGCCGTCGTGGTCGATGGCGATTTCGCCGCCGTCGAGCTTGACCACCTGGGCCGGGGTCAGCACCCGGTCCAGGGTGATGCGCTCGACGATGCCGAGCTTGTAGGAGAACTTGCTGTCGAGGTCCTTGATTTCCCTGTCCCAGTGGATGCGCGGGTGGCGGAAAAGCTCCTCCTCGATGAGGGTGATGGTGCCGTGCATGAAGCGCCGCGCATAGTCGTCGGTGATGCCGCGCTGGGCGGTGGAAATGACGAAATCGGCGGTGAAGGCGATGGCCACGAAGGAGCCCATGGCCAGCAGGTAGAAATTGAAGAATAGCTTGGACAGGCTGTAACGGCCCCCCCGCCAGCGCGGCAGGGAGACTCGGAAGAGGGAGCGCACCAGGCCGCTGCCTGCGGCCCGTTCGGGGGCGCCCTCAGTTCCAGTCATGCTTGCTGAAGAGGTAGCCCTTACCACGGACGGTCTTGATGCGGGTGGGGTTGTCCGGATCGTCGTTGAGTTTTTTCCGGAGCCGGGAGATGCGGGCGTCGATGGAGCGGTCCAGGCCGTCGAAGCCGATGCCCCGCAGTTCCTGCAGGAGATCGTCCCGGGACAGGACGTTGCCGGCATGGCTGGCCAGGAGCCAGAGAAGGTCGAATTCGGCGGTGGTGAGGTCGATGGGGTGGCCGGCCAGCGTGGTGGTGCGCGTGGCCTGGCTGATGCGGAAGTGGCCGAAAACCTTCTCTTCGGCGCTGGTGGCGGAGGTCTCGCCGCTGCCGGGCATGCGGCGCAGCAGGGCCTTGATGCGGGCGAGAAGGACCCGGGGCTGGACCGGCTTGGCGATGTAGTCGTCGGCGCCCATCTCGAGGCCGAGAATCTGGTCGAAATCCTCATCCCGGGCGGTCAGCATGAGAATGACCCCACGATAGGCCGGCCGCACCGCCCGGCAGACTGCGAAGCCATCCTTCCCCGGCAGCATGATGTCGAGAATGACCAGGTCCGGCTGCTCCGCAAGAATGCGTTGTTCAGCCGTATCCCCCCGGCCTTCGATCGATACCTCGAAATCGTTGCGGGAAAGGTATTCGGCCGTCAGGCCGGCCAGGCGTTCGTCGTCTTCGACGAGAAGGATGCGGGCAGTCATGGGCGCTAGTGTACCTGCGACGGGAAAGCCATGAAAGGCATGCCGTCAAAAGGCTGCGGCCGAGCCGCCCTTTGCCGTACAATCAATCGTTTGCCTCGATTTTCAGGAGATCTTTGCGTGGGTATTCTCTCCGGTGTTCTCGTTCTGGCAGGGGGGCGCGACCGTGCCGTGGCGTAATGTGCCGGTTCGGGCCTGGTTCGCCACCCTCGGCCTGGGAGCCGTTGGTCTGGTGGCTGTGGGGATGGAAATGCAGGCCTTGCTGCGGCTGAGCCCCTGTCCCCTGTGCATCTTCCAGCGCCTGCTCTACCTCGTCATCGGGGCGGTAGGACTGATCGGCTGCCTGCTGCCGGCGGCGCGGCTGTTGTGGGCGGGATTGATCGGGCTGGTCGGCGTGGTCGGTGCGACGGTGGCCGGCTACCAGACCTGGATGCAGGCTTTTCCGCATCTCGCCACGGAATGCGGCTATGCCGACCCCAACGCCATCGAGCGCCTGGTGGACTGGCTGGGCATGCAATGGCCATCCCTCTTCCTGGCGACAGGCTTTTGCACCAGCCGCGAGTGGGAGTTCCTGGGATTCTCCATGGCCAACTGGTCGCTGCTCGTGTTCGCCGGCTTCGTGGCTTTCGCCGCCTGGCTGGCCAAGCGCAGGGGCTGAAGGCGCAGCTCCAAAGGCACCAAAAACAAAACCCGCCGGAGGGCGGGTTTCGTCTTGAGCCGGAGGCAGGAAGCTTACTTCAGCTTCACTTCCTTGTAAGCCACATGCTTGCGGGCCTTCGGGTCGTATTTCATCATCTCCAGCTTCTCAGGCGTCGTGCGCTTGTTCTTGGAGGTGGTGTAAAAGTGACCGGTGCCGGCAGTGGATTCCAGCTTGATTTTTTCGCGACCGCCTTTTGCCATTTTGCTGATCCTTCCTTAATCGTCAGATTTCGCCACGGGCGCGCAGATCGGCCAGAACGGAATCGATGCCGTTCTTGTCGATGACACGCAGGCCAGCGTTGGAAACGCGCAGGCGCACGAAGCGGTTTTCACTCTCGACCCAGAAGCGGCGGTACTGCAGATTCGGCAGGAAGCGGCGCTTCGTTTTGTTATTGGCGTGGGAAACGTTGTTCCCAACCATCGGGCTCTTGCCCGTCACTTGGCAGACTCGCGCCATGATTGGTGCTCCAGAATTCGCTAGAAGAAAGCCCGTGATTTTAACCAAAAACCCCTGGTTTCTTCAAGCATTTTTTTGGAATTCAGAGGAGGCCCCGCTCGGCGAAGGAGAGTGGAGGAGCATTTCCCGCCACCACGAAATGATCCAAAACCTTGACATCCACCAGGGCCAAGGCGTCCTTCAGGGCCCGGGTCAGGAGTTCGTCGGCCCGGGAAGGTTCGGCCACGCCGGAAGGATGGTTGTGGGCCAGGATGACCGCGGCGGCGTTGTGGGCGAGGGCCGCCTTGACCACTTCCCGCGGATAGACGCTGGTCTGGGTGAGGCTGCCGGAAAAGAGCTCCTGGGCTTCGATCAGCCGGTTCTGGGCATCCAGCCAGAGGGCCATGAAAACTTCATGGGGGCGGCCAGCCAGTTTCAGGCGCAGCCACTGGCGGACGGCGCCGGGGGCGGTGAAGGTGTCGCGGCTGGTCATTTCCTGGGCGAGGGCCCGGCGGGAAAGCTCGAAGCTCGCCTTCAGCTGGGCGGCCTTGGCGATGCCGATGCCCGGTACGCCGGCCAGTTGTTCCACGGGCGCCTCCGCCAGGCGGCCGAGGTTGCCATCGAAACGCTTCACCAGGTCCCGGGCCAGATCCACGGCGCTCTTTCCCCGCACGCCGACCCGTAAATAAATGGCCAGCAGCTCGGCATCGGACAGGGCCTGGGGGCCGTGCCGGAGCAGCCGCTCCCGGGGTCGCTCGCCTTCGGGCCAATCGGTGATCGCCATGGCTTTCCAGTAAAATGGGGAATCCGCATTCTAGCGCTACGACAATGGAATTACAGGGAAAACGCATCGTCCTCGGGGTGACCGGCGGTATTGCGGCCTACAAGGCGGCCGAACTGGTACGGCTCTTTGTCAAGCAGGGGGCCGAAGTCCAGGTGGCCATGACCGAGGCGGCGACCCGTTTCGTCACCCCGGTGACTTTCCAGGCCCTGTCCGGCAAGCCGGTATTTACCGATCAGTGGGACGCCCGCATGGCCAACAACATGGCCCACATCGACCTCTCCCGGTCGGCCGACTGCATCCTGGTGGCCCCGGCCACCGCCGACTTCATGGCCCGGGTGGCCCAGGGGCTGGCCGATGATCTCCTGACTACCCTAGTGCTGGCCCGGGACTGCCCGCTCCTGGTGGCTCCCGCCATGAACCGGCAGATGTGGGAAAACCCAGCCACCCGGCGCAACGCCGCCCAGCTCCAGGCCGACGGCGTCGCCCTCCTGGGGCCCGCCTGCGGCGAGCAGGCCTGCGGCGAAACCGGCGCTGGCCGCATGCTGGAGCCCGAGGAAATCCTGGAAGAGCTGATCGCCTTCCTCACCCCCAAGCGGCTGGCCGGCAAGCGGGTGCTCATGACCGCCGGGCCCACCTTCGAAGCCATCGACCCGGTGCGGGGCATCACCAATCTCTCCTCCGGCAAGATGGGCTACGCCGTGGCCCGGGCCGCCCGCCAGGCTGGCGCCGAAGTGACCCTGATTTCTGGTCCGGTGAGCCTGCCTGCCCCCCAGGGGGTGGCGCGGGTCGATGTCCGCAGCGCCCTGGACATGCATCAGGCGGTGATGACCCGGGTGGGGCAGGCCGATATTTTCATCGCTGTGGCGGCGGTGGCCGATTACCGGGTCGCCAACCCGGCCGAGCAGAAGCTCAAGAAGGATGAGGGCGGGCCGCCGGCCATCGAGTTGGTGGAGAACCCGGACATCCTGGCTGAGGTGGCCTCCCTGCCGGCGGGTCCCTTCTGTGTCGGCTTTGCCGCGGAGAGCCGGAATCTGGAACAGTATGCCCAGGCCAAGCGCCGCAAGAAGAATATTCCCCTCATCGCCGGCAACCTGATCCAGGAGGGGTTCGGCGGCGAGGACAACCGCCTCGTCCTCTTCGACGACAACGGGGTTCACCCCCTGGCGCCGGCGCCCAAGCCGGTACTCGCCCGGCAATTGATTAAGCACATCGCCGCCATCACAACAGGAAAAAACTGATGCACCGTATCGACGTCAAGATTCTCGATTCCCGCCTGAAGGAAACGCCGCCCCATTACGCCACCCCGGGTTCCGCCGGCCTCGACCTGCGAGCCTGCCTGGAGGCGCCCCTGCACCTGGCGCCCGGAAGCACCACCCTGGTGCCCACCGGCATCGCCATCCACCTCGCCGATCCCGGCCTGGCGGCCATGATCCTGCCGCGCTCGGGCCTGGGCCACAAGCACGGCATCGTCCTGGGTAACCTGGTGGGGCTGATCGATTCGGATTACCAGGGGGAAATAATGGTGTCGGTCTGGAACCGGGGCAACGCGAGCTTCACCCTCAATCCCCTCGACCGCATCGCCCAGCTGGTGGTGGTGCCGGTGCTGCAGGTGGCGTTCAACGTCGTCGATGATTTCGCCGCCAGCGAGCGGGGCGCCGGCGGCTTCGGCAGCACCGGCCACAACTGAGCGTCCCGGCCCCCGCTGGGGGCTACTTGTCCTTCATGCAGTTTACGAAGCGCAGGGAGGTGGGGTAGGGGAAGAAGTCCTCGACATGGCCGTCCCGGATCTTCTGCTGGGCGTCCTGCCAGAACCAAGGGGTCAGCAGGTCGGCGTGGTATTTCATGAAGACCTTGCGCAGGACGGGCGAAGCCAGGAGGAAGGTGGCGAATTCCTCCGGGAAGACATCGTTCCTGGCCACCGAATACCAGACTTCCCCCGACATCTCGGCCTCGAAATTGGGGGCCGGCGGAATTGCCCGGAAATTGCAGTCGGTCATGAACTCGATCTCGTCGTAGTCGTAGAAGACGACGCGGCCATAGCGGGTCATGCCGAAATTCTTCCATAGCATGTCGCCGGGGAAGATGTTGGCCTGGGCCAGTTCCCGGATGGCGCTGCCGTATTCCCGGATGGCGTGCTCCAGCCCCTCCATGTTCTGGGTGCGCTCCATCTTCTCCAGATGGATGTTGAGGGGTTCCATCCGGCGCTCGATGAAGAGATGCTTGATGACGATGTTGTCGCCTTCGATTTCGTAGGTGGACGGGGCGAGGGTGCGCAATTCCTCCATCAGCTCCGGGGTGAAGCGCTCGACGGGGAAGGCGACGTTGGAGAATTCCAGGGTGTCCGCCATGCGGCCGACCCGGTCCACCTGCTTCACCATCAGGTACTTGCGCTTGACGGTATCGTGGTCTACTTCCTTGGAACTGCCGAACACGTCCTTGATGATTTTGAAGACGTAAGGGTAGGAGGGCAGGGTGAATACCAGCATGACCATGCCCCGGATGCCGGGGGCGATGATGAAGCGGTCTTCCGAGTGGTGCAGGTGGTAGATGAAGTCCCGGAAGAACATGGTCTTGCCCTGCTTGCCCAGGCCCAGCATGGTGTAGAGCTCGGAGCGCGGCTTGCCGGGCATGATGGAACGCAGGAACTGCACGTAGCCGGAGGGGGCCTCCATATCCACCATGAAATAGGCCCGGGACAGGGAGAACAGCAGGCTGATCCGCCAGGCGTCCAGGAGGATGGTGTCGAGGACGAGCTTGCCGTGGTCGTCGTGCAGCACCGGCACGGTGAAGGGGTACTCGTGCTGGCCGTTGATGCACTTGCCGATGACGTAGGCGGCCTTGTTGCGGTAGAAGGCCGAGGACAGCACCTGGATCTGGAAATTGACCTCCCGCTGGGGCATGCCCTTGAGAAAGGTCGCCACAGCCCGGTAGAGGTATTCCACGTCCCGGTCCAGGTCGGCGAAGTCCCGCTTCCATTCGAAGTCGAGGAAAATCTGCTTCACCGTGCCCCGCAGCCCCCGGTTGTGGGCGTAATAGCAGCGGTAGGTGGGGGTGCTGTCGCCCTCGATGTACTCGGTGGAGATCGCCGGCCGCACGAAAATGAAATCGTTGTTGAAGTAATTGCGGTGCAGGATCTTGGTGGTGACCGAGTTGAAGAAGGTCTCCGCCAGTTCGGGCTGCTTGTGGTTGATGAGGAGCCCGATGTAGAGAAGCTTCACCTGCTGCCAGGTGGCGTCGTCGATATTGCCGGCGTCGAATTCGGTGCGCAGCCGCTCGACGCACTCATCCACCCGGTTGTCGTAGAAGGGGATGCGGTCCTTCACCGCCTTGTGCACCCCCTGCCAGTCGCCTTCCTCGAAGCGCACCTTGGCTTCGCGGCAGGTCTCGCGAAAGGGGGTGTAGTGCTTGTTGAAGCCTTGGATCATGGCCAGCGCGATCTGGTGTGCGCTGGTCCCGTAGAGACCGACGGAAATCTTCATATGCGTGTTCAGGCCAGTGTAAGGAAAGCATTCTAGCATCCGCTATGAGCCTGAAATGGCTGACAGAGCCGAGGCTTTAAAGCATAATTATGAATGCTGCTTTTTGGCGTAATCCGCCGGAAAAGCTACCGTCCGTACCACGGACACAGCTCGACGCACAAACGGTCGTCAAAACAACGCAATGGAGTGGATATGAGCGCATCTCACATAAAAGTTCCCCAAGGTGGCCAGAAAATCGTTCCGGGGCAAGCTACCCCCGATAACCCCATCATCCCGTTCATCGAAGGCGATGGCATCGGCGTCGACATCACCCCGGTGATGATGAAGGTCATCGATGCTGCCGTTGCCAAGGCCTACGGCGGCAAGAAGAAGATTCACTGGATGGAAGTCTATGCCGGCGAAAAATCCACTCGCCTGTACGGGCCCGACGAATGGCTGCCGAAGGAAACCTTCGATGCGCTCAAGGAATACTCGGTCTCCATCAAGGGTCCCATGACCACCCCCGTCGGCGGCGGCATCCGTTCCCTGAACGTGGCCCTGCGCCAGGAACTGGACCTCTACCAGTGCGTGCGTCCCGTGCAGTACTTCAAGGGCGTGCCTTCCCCCCTCAAGAATCCGGAACTGACCAACATGGTCATCTTCCGCGAGAACACCGAAGACATCTACGCCGGCATCGAATGGTCCGCCCAGTCCGACGCCGCCAAGAAGATCATCAAGTTCCTGCAGGACGAAATGGGCGTCAAGAAGATCCGCTTCCCGGAAACCTCCGGTATCGGCATCAAGCCCGTCTCCGTCGAAGGCACCCAGCGTCTGATGCGCGCCGCCATCAAGTACGCCATCGACAACGACCGCAAGTCGGTGACCATTGTTCACAAGGGCAACATCATGAAGTTCACGGAAGGTCTCTTCCGTGACTCCGCCTACGAGCTGGCCCAGAAGGAATTCGGCGCCGAGCCCATCGACGGCGGCCCGTGGTGCAAGTTCAAGAACCCCAAGACCGGCCGCGAAATCGTCGTCAAGGACGCCATCGCCGACGCCTTCCTGCAGCAGATCCTGCTGCGCCCGGCCGAATACGACGTGATCGCTACCTGCAACCTGAACGGCGACTACATCTCCGACGCCCTGGCAGCCCAGGTAGGCGGCATCGGCATCGCGCCGGGAGCCAACATCTCCGACCAGTACGCCTGCTTCGAAGCCACCCACGGCACCGCGCCCAAGTACGCCGGCCTGGACAAGGTGAACCCGGGTTCCCTGATCCTCTCCGCCGAAATGATGCTGCGCCACTTGGGCTGGACGGAAGCTGCCGACCTAGTCATCAAGTCCATGGAAGCCGCCATCGGCGACAAGCAGGTCACTTACGACTTCGCCCGCCTGATGGAAGGGGCCAACGAGCTGTCCTGCTCGGCCTTCGGCGACGCCATGATCGCCCGCATGTAATTCCGGCCCGCATTCAGGCCATGACTTTGTCGACGTCGCTTGCCGTACTATTTGTACTGCCTGCGCTCCGTCTTCGCGTCCTGACCTGAATGCAAACCGGAATAGCTGCTGAGGCCCCCGCAAGGGGGCTTCGTCGCATCTGACCCCATGAAATCGCCCATCGGTGTCTTCGATTCCGGCCTCGGCGGCCTCACCGTCCTGAGGGCCCTGCGGGCGCGCTTGCCGGCGGAGGATTTCCTCTATTTCGCCGACACCCGCTTCCTGCCCTACGGCGATCGGCCCGAAGCCTTCCTCAAGGAGCGTGGCCTGGTCATCGCCGAGGCCCTGGCGGCCCGGGGCGCCAAGGCCCTGGTGATCGCCTGCAACACCGCCACCGCCGCCGCCGCCGAAGCCATCCGGGCGGCCACGGACCTGCCGGTGGTGGCCCTGGAGCCCGGCGTGAAGCCGGCGGCGGCCCTGACCCGGAGGGGGATCATCGGAGTGCTGGCCACCACCCGCACCCTGGAGAGCGAGCGCTTCCGGCGCCTGGTGGACAACCACGCCCACCATGTCCGGGTCCTGGCCCGGGCGTGCCCCGGCCTGGCTGAGGCGATCGAGGCCCATGGGCCGGGGAGCGAACAGGTGGCCGGCCATCTGGATGTCTTTGTGACTCCGCTGACGGCTGCCGGAGCCGACGTGGTGGTGCTGGGCTGCACCCATTACCCCTGGGTGGCCCAGGCCATCGCCGCCCGCTTGCCGGCAGATGTGCGCATCGTCGATACGGGCGAGGCGGTGGCCCGGCAACTGGAACGATTACTGGCCGCCGGCCAGCTGCTAGGCGGGGGAGGGGGGCGCCTCGCCGTCGCCACCAGCGGCGCCCCGGCCACCGTCCGGGAAACCGTCATCCGCCTCTGGGGCGAACCCTTGCCCGTCGAATTCTGGGAAATCTGAACATGAACGCGAACAAGCCCCTGGCCGGGGTCAAGGTCGTCGAACTGGGGACCCTCATCGCCGGGCCTTTCTGCAGCCGCATCCTGGCCGAATTCGGGGCCGAGGTGGTCAAGGTGGAGGCGCCGGACGGTGGCGATCCCCTGCGGAAATGGCGCAAGCTCTACGAGGGCACGTCCCTGTGGTGGTACGTCCAGTCCCGCAACAAGAAGTCGGTGACCGCCAACCTGAAGCACCCGGAAGGCAAGGAGTTCATCCGCCGGCTCATCGCCGAAGCCGACATCCTGGTGGAGAATTTCCGCCCCGGGGTGCTGGAAAAGCTGGGGCTCTCCTGGGAAGAGCTGTCCGCCGACAATCCCGGCCTCGTCATGGTGCGCCTCTCGGGCTTCGGCCAGACCGGGCCCTACAAGGACCAGCCGGGCTTCGGCGCGGTGGGGGAGTCCATGGGCGGGCTGCGCTACGTCACCGGCTTTGCCGACCGGCCGCCGGTGCGCACCGGCATTTCCATCGGCGATTCCATCGCCGCCCTCTGGGGGGCCATCGGCGCCCTCATGGCCTTGCGCCACCGGGAGGTGGGCGGCGGCAAGGGGCAGGTGGTGGACGTGGCCCTCTACGAGGCGGTCTTCGCCATGATGGAGTCCCTGGTGCCGGAATTTGACGTCTTCGGTTTTGTGCGGGAGCGGAGCGGCAACATCATGCCCGGCATTACCCCTTCCAACACCCACACCACCCGGGACGGCAAGCACGTCACCATCGGCGCCAACGGTGATGCCATATTCAAGCGCTTCATGCAGGCCATCGGCCGCCGCGACCTCGCCGATGACCCCGCCCTCGCCGACAACGCCGGGCGCGACGCCCGGCGGGACGAGATCTACGGCGTTATCGATGCCTGGTGCGCGGCCCACGCCGAGGAGGATGTGCTGGCTGCCCTGGAGAAGGCCGAGGTGCCTGCCTCCCGGGTCTATTCCGTGGCCGACATGTTCGCCGACCCCCAATTCCTGGCCCGCCAGATGATCGAGACCGCCCGCCTGCCGGACGGCCGGGAGTTCCGTATCCCCGGCGTCGTGCCCAAGCTGTCGGCGACCCCTGGCAGCACCGAGTGGCTAGGGGCGGCCCTCGGCGCCCATACGGACGAGGTGCTCGCCGGCCTCGGTTACGACGACGAGCGCATTGCCCGGATGCGGGCCGACGGGGCCGTCTAGCGCAGCCGGAAGCGGACCGGCAGCTGGGTTTCCCGGGGCGCCGCGGCGGGCAGGGATCGGAGGCTCCTGACGGCCCGCAGGGCGGCGTCGTCGAGGATCTTGTAGCCGCTGCTCTGCTCGATGCGGGCCGCCACCGGGTTGCCGCTCTCGTCCAGGATCAGCAGCACCACCGCCTCTCCTTCGAGGCCCTGGGCGACGGCCTCCTCGGGGTAGAAGAGGCCCCGCTTGTCCAATTCCTTCAATTGCTTTTTGACTTCGGCGGTCCAATTCTCCTGGGCCGGCCGCTTCGGCGGCGTCGGCGCCGCAGGTTTGCGCGCCGGACGCGGCGGCTCGGCCCTGGCCGATTTGGGCGGTTCCGGCAGCATGAGGGGTGGCTGCTCCGCCGGCGGCGGAGGCAGGAGCCGGGCCTCCAGGGGCGGCAGGCGAGGGGGCAGGGCGGCCGGCGCGAAGGCGGGCAGCAGCGGCAGGATATGGAGCAGCAGGGAGAAAGCCAGCGCCAGGGTCAACCGGCGGTGCGTCCGAGTCATGAGAGAATGAAGGCTGGCCTGTGAGGTGAAATTGGCAATGAAACGGGAAGCGAAACGTCTGGCGGCTGCAATGATAATCGGGATGGGACTCGCCTGCTCGGGCTGGGGTGCCGAGACATTGCCGGATCCGACCGCCTTCAGTGTCAAGATGGAGATGGGCGACATCGCCCAGGCCAAGGCTTGGCTCGACGCCGGCCTCGACCCGAATTTTCTGGGCAGCCGGCTCGGCAGCGGCCTCATGATCGGCGCATGGGAAGGCAACCTGGAGCTCATGCGCCTCTTCATTTCCCGGGGTGCCGACATCAACCGGGCCAACGCCAACGGCGAGACCCCCCTGGCCCTGGCGGCGTGGAACGGCCGCTTGGAGGCGGTGAAATGGCTGATCGACCGGGGAGCGCGCATCAACAGCCCGGGGCGGCAATGGTCGGCCCTGCATTACGCGGTCTTCGGCGGCCACAAGGAGGTGGCCAATTACCTGATGGGGCAGGGGGCCGACATCAATGCCCAGAGCACCAACGGCTCCAGCGTGCTCATGATGGCCATCTACGAAGGCCACGAGGACCTCGCCAAGACCCTGATCGAGAAGGGCGCCCGGCGCAATGTCAGGAATGACTGGGGGGAAGGCGCCATGGAGTGGGCGATGCGCTTCAACCGCCTGGACATCGCCCGCCAGATCGCCGCCAGCCCGGCTGAATTCAACACGGCCATGAACGAGCCCAGGGAGAGGTGGGGAGAGGCCCGCCGTTCCTTGAAAAGCTCGGCCCAGCTGGAGGAACTGATGCGCATGCGCCAGATGCTGGTGGAGCGCGGCCTGACCACCGAGGCCGTCGACAGCCGCATCGCGACGGAGCGGGCCCGCATCGTGCGCACCGAATTCAACCGCGCCGCCTTGCCGCCCCGGGCGGCGGCCCTCGAGATTACCGCCAGCCGCAAGCGGCCCGGCGAGCAGTCGGCCAATATCGTCTATAGCCCGGACGGCAAGGCCCAGGGCTACAAGGTGCCGCCGCCCACCTTCACCGGGCAGCCCAGGATGCCGCCCCGGGTGCCCGTCCGATCTTATTGATCCAGCGGCCGGTCCTTGACCTCGGGCAGGAAGAAGAGCCCGACGACGGCGGCCAGGATGAGGAGCCCCGTGGGGTACCAGAGCCCGGCCAGGGGGTTGTCGAAATGGATGCCGAGCCAGGTCACCACCAGGGGCGACATGCCGCCGATCCAGCCGGCCGCCAGGTTGTGGGGCAGCGCCACCGCCGTGTAGCGGGTGCGGGCCGGGAAAAGCTCGGCCAGGGTGGCGGTCTGGGGGCCGGTGATGCAGGCCAGGGCCACCGCCAGCACCAGGAGCAGCAGGATCACCATCCCCTTGTCCAGGCTCTCCGGTGCGCCGTAATGGAGAAGCCCCTGGAAGAGCGGGAAAATGCTGGTCGCTCCCAGCAGCAGCCCCGCCAGCAGGACCGGACGGCGGCCGATGCGGTCCGACAGCCACCCGCAGAAAATGGTGAGGGGAAAGAGGGCGAGGGTCGAAAGCATCACCAGGAAGCTCGCCGTGGCTCCATCCAGCTTGGCTACGGCCTTCAGGAAGACGGTGGTGTAGACCTGGGACGAGAAGAACAGCAGGGAGCCCCCGGCCGAGATGCAGAAGAACAGCAGGGCCATGCGCCCCAGGGTCTGGCGGTCGGTGAAGCAATCCCTGAGGGGCGCCTTCGCGACGGCGTTGCGGGCCCGCAGCTGGCGGAAGACCGGGGACTCGTGGAGATTGATCCGGCTCTTGATGGATATCGCCAGCAGCAGGGCCGAGAGCAGGAAGGGGATGCGCCAGCCCCATGCCCGGAAATCGGTCTCCGACAGGAAGTGCTGGAGCACCACGATCTGCAGGGTGGACGCCAGCATGCCCAGGGGGCCCATGAGCTGCAGGACGCTGGTGTAGAGGCCGCGGCGGCCGGTGGGGGCGTGCTCGGTCAGGTAGACCGCGGCGCCGCCGATCTCGCCGCCCACCGACAATCCTTGCACGATGCGTAGCAGCAGGAGCAGGGCGGGGGCCAGGAGACCGGCCTGGGCATAGGTCGGCAGGAGCCCGATGCAGACGGTGGCGGCCCCCATCAGGACGATGGTGACGAGGAAGATGGTGCGCCGGCCGTGGCGGTCCCCCAGGGACCCGAAGAGGGCGGCCCCCAGGGGGCGCACTACCATGCCGACGCCGAAGGTGCCGAGGCTGGCCAGCAGCCCCGCCACCGGATCGCCGGCGGGGAAGAAGAGGGCGCCGAAGTGGGTGGCCAGGGAAGCGAAGGTGAGAAAATCGTACCACTCCAGAAAAGTACCGAAGCAGGCGGCGACGACGACCTGTCTCTGGGTGCGGCGCTCGGGTTGGGAAGAGGGCATGCCGGGACGGGAAAAAGCAAAGTGCGGATTATCGCCGCCCCCGGGCCCTACTCCAATCGTTCAATGACTTGGCGTTTCTAGCTCCGGCGCCGGGTCGCCTCATAGAGGGGCATGACCTCGGGCAGGTGGTGCTGGATTTCCTGGATGCGGTCGCGGCCGGCCGGGTGGGTGGACAGCCAGGCCGGCGGCGCGCTGCCCCGGTTGGCCGCCCCCATCTTCTGCCACAGGCTGATGCCGGCCCGGGGGTCGAAGCCGGCCCGGGCGGCGAGGTCCAGGCCGACGACGTCGGCCTCGGTTTCGTCGTCCCGGGAAAATTTTCGGGTGGCCAGGTCGGCGGCGCCCTGGATGCCGAACTGGGCGAGACCGCCGTACTTGGTGCCGGCGACCATGTTCGCGGCGATGGCGGCGATGCCATGGGTGATCTGGCCCTTGGCCTGCTGTTCCCGGGAGTGCTCCCGCAGGGCATGGGCCACTTCATGGCCCATGACGATGGCGATTTCGTCGTCGGTGAGCTTGAGGGTGTCGATGAGGCCGCTGTAGAAGGCGATCTTGCCGCCGGGCATGCAGAAGGCGTTGAGCTGCCGGGAGCCGATCAGGTTCACTTCCCATTTCCAGTGCTCGGCCCGGGCATTGAAGCGGCTGGCATGGGGCAGGATGCGCTGGGCGATGGCGCGCAGGCGCTGCACCTGGGAATGGCTGTCCGGGGCCAGGGCGCCTTTCTCCGCCGCCTGCTGCTTCAGTTGGAGGTACTGCTGGCCGGCCGCCCGTTCGAGCTGTTCGGCGGGGACCAGGTTGCGCAGGGCGGAGGCCTTGCCGACATGGACGCCGTCGCTTCCCGTGCCTGACTGGTCAGCGAGGGCAGGGACGTTGCACAGCGCAGCGGCGAGGAGGATGGAAAGCAGATTTTTCATTTTCTTGGACGGCAGCGACGGATCGGGAAAGGGGGAGCTGGCGGAAGCTCTTCTTGGACTTCAAGGCGCGCTGGAGTTTCCCACCGCAAATACATGATATAAAGTACAAAAAAGGGGGAGAGTATGGCGTCAGTGTCCAGTGCCGATCAAGAGGATCTGAAACCGTCCGGCCCGTCGGGGAACGGGGACTTCGTCCTGCCCGGATTCATCGAGTTGCGCCCGGACGGCGTCTATGTCGATGCCGGCAAGCTTGCCTCGGCGGACGACTTCCTGCGGGCTGTGGACCGGGTCTTCAATGGGGGGCATTTCTTCGGCGGCCTCGACTATCCTCTCTTCCAGCGCCTGCTCTATGGCACCGGCCCGGCCCCGGCGGCGGGTCCGCTCCGCCTGGCCAGCGCGATCCGCGACTTTCCGCCGGCGCGGCGGGCCCTTTACAAAGGGGTGAAGATCGCCGGCGGCGAGGCCGCCTACATGTTCGAGCCGGTGACCCTGGAGAGCGCGGCGGCCGGCAGCGAAGCCCAGGTGTCGCCTGGAAAGGCCAGCCTCGACGTGGATGAATTCATTGCCGACCTGTGGACCAAGGGCGTGCGCTTCGGCATCGATGTCGCCGCCGTCCAGGCAGCCATCCGGGAAGGGCGTTGCGAGCGGGTGGTGGTGGCCAGGGGAATGCAGCCGACCCCCGGGGAAGATGCCGGAGTCAAGGAGCAGGCGGCCGAATTGCACCGGGACAATGCACCCCGGCGGCTCCCCGATGGGCGGGTGGACCTGGGCCAGTTCAAGAACCGCTTCCCGCAGATCCGCAAGGGCACGATGCTGCTCAAGAAGATCCCCCGGGAACTGGGGAAGGCCGGCCGCACGGTGGCCGGCGAGCGGGTGGAGCCCCCCGTGCCCAAGGATTTCGACCTGGCCAGCCTGGCCGGGGAAGGGACCCTGATCGAGAGCCGGGATGGCTGCGAATACATCGTCGCCGCCATGGATGGCTTCCTCAATCTGGATACCGCCACCAACCGCGTCGCCATCACCGAAAAAGTCATCAACCGGGAAGGGGTCAGTGCGCGCACCACCGGCAATCTCGTCCTGACCGGCGACGAGTACGAGGATTTCGGGGAAGTGCAGGAGGGTCGGGTGGTGGAGGGCAAGAGCCTGACCTTCCACGCCAACGTCTTCGGCAAGGTGCTTTCCACCGGCGGGGCCATCGTGCTGGACAAGAACCTGGTGGGCGGGGCGGCCCTGAACCGGGACGGTTCCATCGCCATTGCCGGGCTGGCGTCCAACGCCCTGGTGCAGACGGCCCATGGAGCGCTGCACCTGAAGCGGGCGGAGAATTCGGTCCTCATCGGCGACCGGGTCGAGGTGGAATGGGCGTCCAACTGCACCATCCTCGCCGAGGAGGCCGAAATCCAGGTATCGGAGGGCTGCACCATCGCCGGCAAGCGCATCCATGTGGGCACCGGGGACGCGCGCAATGGCGAGGAGACCCTGGTCTCGATCCTGCTGCCGGATTGCTCCGGCATCGACCACGCCCAGGAAAAGCAGCGCAAGCATATCGCCGAGTGCGAGGAGCTGATGGCCGGCCTCAAGAGCGGCATCGAGCATCTGATGAGCGAGCCGGAGGTGCACAAGTATTTCATCATCGCCGGCAAGATCCATCACAAGGAGATCACCCTCACTCCGGAGCAGCAGGGGCACTGGCACCAGATGTGCGTTCATCTGGGCCCGACCTTGAAACGCATCGCCCAGGGCCGCGAGGATATCAAGGCCCTGGAGGGTGAAATCGTGGCGGCCCAGGAAAGGATCGCCACCCTGGAGGCCGAGAGAGCGAAGACGGCGACGGTCATGGAGTGCCGGGTGGATTCCATCCAGGGAGACGTGGCCGTGCGGACCCTGACCATTCCCCTGGACGCGCCGCCCCTCTCGCACCTGCCGCCCCGGGAGCTCAAGCTCCGGCTGCGGGCTTCGGAGACGGGGAGCCATCGCCTGTTTGCCGGCAGCACCGGCGTCTTTTCCTGGCAGCCGGAGTAGGTCGGCCCTGCCTCAGGCGCCTTGCCCGGCGGCCAGGGCCATCGAGACCTTGACCAGTTCGGCCAGGGTCTGGACGTCCATCTTTTCCATGACCCGGGCCCGGTGGGCTTCCACCGTCTTCATGCTGATGCCGAGTTCGTCGGCGATCTGCTTGTTGAGCTTGCCCGCCACCACCAGGCGCATGACTTCCCTTTCCCGCGGGGTGAGCTGCCCGGCCCGGTGGGAAAGAGCGGTGTCGCGCCGACGCCGGGCCGCCCGCCGGCTTTCCAGTTCCAGGGCGCGGCGGATGCGGGAAAGCAGGTCCTCGTTGTTGAAGGGCTTCTCGATGAAATCACAGGCGCCCCGCTGCAGGGCGGAAACGGCCATGGGCACGTCGCCGTGGCCAGTGACGAAGATGATGGGCAGCGGGCAGCCCAGGGCATCGAGGCGCTCGTGGAGTTCGAGGCCGCTCATCTCCGGCATGCGCACGTCCAGCACCAGGCAGCCCCGCATGTCATCGGAGCGGGCGGCGAGAAAGGCAGCGGCGGAATCGTAGCAGGCCACCCGGTAGCCTTCGCCTTCCAGGAGCCAGGTCATGGAGTCGCGCATGGCCTCGTCGTCGTCCACGACGTGGATGGTCGGCACGGTATCGGTCATGTCACTCCTCGATCGGGACGGTAAACCGGAAAACGGTGCCGCCGTCCCCGGCGGGCTCGGCCCACAAACGTCCCTGGTGGAATTCGATAATGGAGCGGCAGATGGCCAGCCCGATGCCCATCCCCTCCGGCTTGGTAGTGTAAAACGGGGCAAAGACCTTTTCCAGGTCGTCGTCGGCGAGGCCATGGCCCTGGTCGGCGACGGCCACCTCGACCAGGCGCTCGTCGATGCGCTCGGCGCTGATGGTGAGCCGGCGGCGCTCGGCCGCGATGTCCTGCATGGCCTCGATGCCGTTCTTCAGAAGATTGAGGAGCACCTGCTCGATCATGATCCGGTCGACCAGGATGCGGGGTAGGTGCTCCGGGATGTCGGTGAGGATCTGGACGCCGTTCTTCCTGGCCTCGATGTCGGCGAAGGCCCGGGTTTCCTCCACCAGGTCGGTGAGGGCGGCGGGCTGCCGGTTGGGGTCGCTCTTTTTCACCATGTCCCGCATGCGGCGGATGATCTTGCCGGCCCGTTCGGCCTGGTCGCCGGCCTTCTGCAGGGCCGACAGGATGTCGTCCATGCGGTAGCTGCCGGATTGCAGCCTTTTGACGCAGCCGGCGTTGTAGTTGGCGATGGCCGAGAGGGGCTGGTTCAGCTCGTGGGCCAGGGACGAGGCCATTTCTCCCATGGTGATGAGGCGGGAAGTCTGTTCCAGGCGCTTCTGCTGCTTCAGGTTCTCCTCATCCATGCGCTTCCTGTCGGTGATATCGGCGGCGATCTGCACCCGCACGGTGCGGCCATCCACCCAGCGGATGGCCCGTTCGTGGACGTGGTACCAGTGGCCCGACAGGCTGTGCTGGATTTCGCCGTCGTAGAGTTCGCAGGGCAGATCGGCGCCGGTGAGCTGGCCGGGGTCGCGGGCAAGCGCGTCCTGCGGCGGGCGGCAGGGCGCGGTGACCTGGGTCGTGTCGCGGCCGACGGTGTCGAAGCCGTAGATATTCCGGAAGACCCGGTTGGCGAACAGGATTTCGCCAGAGCCGGCATCGGCCACGTGGACGGCGCTATCGAGGCCGTCGATGACGGCGGTGAAGCGCTCGTGGGCCTGTTCCAGCTCCAGGCGGGAGCGCCTGGGCTCGGTGATGTCGTTCATGGAGGCCATCCAGCCGAGCTGGCGGCCCGCCGTGTCGATGAGGGGGGAGAAGTAGAGGCGGACGTCGAAGCGCTCCCCGTTCTTGCGCATGATGCGCATCTCGAAGCCCCGAGCCGGAGCCTGCCCCGCCAGGGCGAGGTCGATGTTGTGCTGCAGTTGCTCGAATTCCTCCGGCGGCCAGTAGGGGTAGGGCGGCTTGATCCCCAGCAGTTCCGCCTCGGGAAAGCCCGTCATGCGGCAGAAGGCGGCGTTTACGAAGGTGATGCGGCCCTCCTGGTCGATGGCCCGCAGGCCGGTGACCATGGATTGGGACATGGCCTGGCGGAAGGCGTAGGCGGCCCGCAGCTGTTCTTCGGTCTCCGCCCGGTGCCGGGCGTGGCGGCGCAGCTGGATCAGGGTGCCCGCCACCAGCAGGGTGAGGGCGACGATGATGGCCGCCGGCACATAGGGCAGCCAGGCGCCGCCGGTGCGGTAGGCGATGAGGTGCAGCCCCAAGGGATTGTTGAGAAGATCCAGGTTGATGGTGCCGGATATCTTGCGGTCGGTGGGCTTGACCGTGGTGTTGCTGAGCAACTGCCGCTGCTCGGGGTCCATCAGGGTCAGGCTGTACCGGGTGTTGAACCAGGCCGGCAGGCTGACCCACAACAGGCTGTCCAGGGAATGGAGGGCGATGAAGGCCCCCAGGTCGCTGCTGCCGCGCTGGACCGGCACGATGAGATCCATGGCGTGGCGCCCACCGGCGTCGGCGTAGTCCCGGGAGAAGGTGATCCGCCGGCTGCGCAGGGCGTCCTTGAGGGCGGACAGGCGGACTCCGGAGATCTGCTCGCCCACGAAGGTCGCTGTCGTCTCGTAGGGCGCCACCCATTCCACCTTGCCGCCGGTATCCACCCAGGCGATGGCGGCGATCTCCGGGTTGTCCTGGATGTAGCGGCCGGTGCGGACCTGGAAGGCCTCGTAGTCGAGCCGCCGGTATTCCTGGTCCCGGGCCAGTTCAGCCAGGAAATCCTGGTGGCCGTGGAGGCGGGTCTCGATGGTGCGCCCGGCCCAGTGCATGTCCCCTTCCAGGGCGGAGCGGGCGGTATCCTGCTCCCGCCACTGGAGGATGGCGGTGGTGACCAGCATGGCCAGGGCGAAGAAGCCGATAGCCACGTAGGGGGCCGACCACAGCCAGGCCTGCCGGCGCTGGGGAGGAGCCGAGGGGAAAAGCATCCCGCTATTCTTGGGCAAGGGCCGTGGCCCGGCCATTGGAGAAAACCCTTAATGCCGAGGTCGTTCAGTATTCCGACTTGTCGTGCCACATCTCCGGCTTGAAGCGGACCACCCGGTTGCGGCCGGTTTCCTTGGCCTGGTAGAGGGCCACGTCGGCGAACTTGACGGCCTGCCAGAAGGTCTCGCTGTCGGTCGGGAAGTCGGCGATGCCGATGGAGATCGTTTTCTGGAGCAGGGTGCCGGCCGTCTGGACCTTGAGGTTCTCGACGGCGACGCGGATATTCTCCGCCACCCGCTCGGCGGCCTCGGCGGCAGCGTCCTGCAGGATGATGAGGAATTCCTCGCCGCCGTAGCGGATCACCAGGTCGGAGGCGCGGACGGATTGGGTGAAGACCTTGGATACCGCCTTGAGGACTGCGTCGCCGGCATCGTGGCCGTAGGTATCGTTCACCATCTTGAAGTAGTCCAGGTCAAGCATCAGTACCGCCAGGTGGGTGTGGCGGCGCTGGACGCTGGCCAGGAGGGTGGCGATGAACTCCTCCAGGAAGCGGCGGTTGGAAAGGCCGGTCATGGGATCGTGGAGGTTGGCTTCCCGCAGGGTTTCCATCAGGCGCTTGGTTTCCAGCACCGGTGCCGTGTCCCGCAGGTAGACCTTGATGTAGGGCAGCACCCGGCAAAGCTCCGAGGCGGCCTCGGGCTTGGCGACCAGCTGGACGACGCTGCCGACGCTGCCGGACTGGATGACCGGCAGGCAGATGTGCTGCCGGTCGCCGGCCTCCGCCGGGGGCTGGAAGGCATAGCAGATGGCGGGGCTGACGACACCGTCGGTGGTGTGGCCGGTGCGGCGGGCCCGGCAGGCTTCGGGACGGGTCAAAATCTGGGGGTCGCACCAGCGGCAGTCCGCCGACAGGGTGCCGTCCACGATGATGGGCCGGATATGGTTGGTGCCCTGGCCGATTTCATAGAGGGAATATTCCTTGATCCCGAATTGGTTCTCGAGGGTGACAGCCAGCCGCTGGTAGATTTCGGCCTTGGTCTCGTCTTCCTCGATGGCCTGCTTGAAGTGGGCGGCGCGGGTCAGGCTGTCCACCATGTCGATGGTGGCGGTCAGGAGGTTCTCGTCGGCGGACGGGGTGCGCTGGGTCAAGCGCGCCACATTGGTCCCGATGCGGTTGAGGCCGTCGTCGAGGAAGCCCAGGAGGCGGTTCATGTCGTTGGCGATCTGGCCGATCTCGTCCTTGGTCTGCTGCCGAACGTGGGCCTTGAAGTCGCCTTCCAGGGCCCGATGCACGGCCTCCTCGACGGCGTGGGCCGTATCCGAAATGGGGCGCAGGAGGCGGCGGGCGAGGAGGATGAGAAGGGCGGAAAACAGGGTCACGGCGCCGGCGATGCCGGCCACCGTCAGCAGGGCCTTCTGCTTCAGGTCGTCGATGGACAAGGTCATGGTGACGGCGCCCAGGACGGTGCCTTCGCGCACCTGGTGGCATTGCAGGCAGTTGGGGTTGCCGCTGACCGTGGCGATGTAGGGGACAGTGCCGCGGTAGATGGCCTCGCCCTTGTCGGTGACCAGTTCGAAGCGGGGCTTGCCCTCGGCCAGGACCGAGCGTTCGATGTCGTCCGCCGCGGTTTCCAGGTTGAGGCCCTGGCCGAACTGCTTGCTGACATCGGCCGAGCGCACCACCCGCGCCGACCGCAGCCCGTGGACCTCGGTCAGCCGCTGCAGGAAGCGTTCCCGCTTGTCGATGACGCCATTGATCATGGACTCGGTGAGGTGCACCCGGACGATCTCCGCCGAGGTCAGGAGGTGCTCCGTGGCCGACGCGATGGAGAAGCTGCGGAAGGCATAGAGGCTGATGGCGATGAGCACGGCCAGCAGGGCAGCGGCGATGGCGGAAAAAAGTACGGTGACCTTGTTGTTGAGATTCATCTCGGTAGTGGCGGAATAACCTTACAGGACGCGGCATTATGCACTTCCCATAGCCGCGAGGAAATTACCCCTTTAGTCAGAGTGCCAGCCAGGGCAGCAGGGCGGGCAGCAACAGGGCGGTGAGGAGGCCGTTCAGCCCCATGGCGAGCGCTGCGAAGGCCCCCGCCTGCTCGCTCACCTGGAAGGCGCGGGCGGTGCCGATACCGTGGGATGCCACGCCGATGGCAAAGCCGCGGATAGCCGGGTCGCGAAGCCTCATGGCGTCGAACAGGTAACGGGCGCCGACAGCGCCGAGAATGCCGGTAATGATGACCAGCACCGCCGTCAGGGAGGGAATGCCGCCGATGCCTTCGGAGACTCCCATGGCGATAGGGGTGGTGACCGACTTGGGCGCCAGGGAAAGCATGGTCGGCAGGCTGGCGCCGAAGAGCTTGGCGACTGCCATGGCCGAGACGATGGCGGTGAGCGAACCGGCCAGCAGGGCGGCTATGACCGGCAGCAGCATGGCCTTGAGGCGCTTCACCTGGGCGTACAGGGGAATGGCGAGGGCGACGGTGGCGGGGCCGAGGAGAAAGTGCACGAACTGGGCGCCGTCGAAATAGGTGCGATAGGGGGTGCCGGTCAGGACCAGCAGGCCGACCAGGATGGCCACCGCCAGAAGCACGGGGTTGGCGAGCGGATGGAAACCGGTGCGCCGGTAGAGCCACCAGGCGCCCTGGTAGGCGAGGAGGGTCACGGTCAGGCCCAGCAGGGGCGAAGTGGCCAGGTAGACCCAGATTTCGGTGAATTGGGGCGCCATGGCTTATTGGGGCGTTGCCGGGTTACGGGCCAGGGCCTTCATCACCAGGGCTGTCACGATCAGGGTGGCGGCGGTGCTGACGAGCAGCGAAACCAGGATCGGCAGCCACTCGTCCTGCAGCCGGTGCAGGTGGAGCATGACGCCGGTGCCGGCCGGCACGAAAAGCAGGGAAAGGTGCTGCAGAAGCCCCTGGGCGGTTTGCTGCAACTCCTGGCCGGGGCCGCCGCGCAGCACCAGGAAGAGGAAGAACAAAGCCATGCCGATGACCGGCCCGGGGACAGGCAAGCCGAAGCCATGGGCGATGACTTCGCCGGCGAGTTGGAAGAGCAGGAGTTGGGTCAGGGCGGCAAGCATGGGCCATTTCCGAAGGGAACGGCGCCAGTTTATTGCACCTGAATATTTAACAGAACACCAGGATTTGTACGTTTATTTGGTACAAATTGTAATAGATGGCCCGGGGAAGGAGGATCAGCGCTGTCGATGCTTCGATCGCCCATCGTCCCTGGCCGGCGCGGAGACAGTCTGCGCCCCCATGGTGACCGCGATGAGCAGAATCTGCATGAGCCCAAGAGTGACGGCGAAGGCCTCGAAGCTATCAAGCCCGATACCCAGGATGGGCGGCAGGGCGAACAGCCCGCAGGAGAGGAATTCGGTCCATTTGGTCCAGGTATCCATGCCGTTCTCCCTGCGTAGTGGTCACGGCTGACAATCTACGCCCTCGGCGGTGCGTGGATATGTCGAAGATCAAGTTGTGACGATTTCACGGGGCGCTTATTCAACGGCCTCAGGCAAGTCCCAATCGCCTACCCTCGGGTTGTCTGTTTGGTGGAATTGCCTGACCCAGCTGATGAAATTGCGGAAATCGGTGTTTTCCTGTGCCAAGCGATTGCAGGCGTCCCAGTCGATATCAGGTCGCTCACGGGCCGGAATGCGGATTTCGCTTTCGGCCGGGTTCTCGGCATCCAGAACGATCAACCCAATGCCATGGGAGGCCGCCAGCAGGCGAAGCTCCTTCATGGTTTCCGATCCTTCCACCTCGGCCGCTACCAGGTAGCCGAAGTTGGCCCAGGAAGAATTGGAAACCGCCTGGAACCAGGCCTCGCGAACATTGGAACGGTTGAGCAGGAGTTTCACCTCGAAAGACCACAGCCGGGCGCGCTGGGCTCCGGTCTGTTCGACGCAGGCACGGATTTCCTTGTCCCACTCAGCCCCCAGGTCTTCCATTGCCACCAGGTCCGGGTAGAGCCACTTGTTGCCGTTGGGGCCGCGCCGGTTCGAAGCGCGTTTCTCGTCGATACGCTTGGGGTAAAGGCCCAATTCGCTGTGGAGATAGCGGCAGAGGAGGGGGTAGAGCCGATGTTCACCGACTATCGGTTCATCGGGTTTTGCCCTGCCTTTGGCCGGGCGAATTACCTCTTCGGCCTGGGCGACCTCGGTCTCTTCGCTTGTGGTGCTCCAGTAATAGCGGCGGGGACGGGTTTCGGTGGTCCTCACCTGGGGAAAACGTTTCTGGATTCCCGGGCGGTTCACTCCGATTTCAGCCACCAGTTGCTGAACCAGGGCAGCATCATCGGACAAATCCTGCTGGCTGTTGCGGCGCTTCTCCTCGCAGGCTTCCCGCAAGTTGTCGAACATCCAGGAGGCGATCTGGCGGGCGGTGAAACGTTCTTCCTGATGGGTTTTGAGGAAGTCGACTACGGTCTGGCGGAGATTGAGTTTCATGAATGTTTCCCGGGCCCCGGCATCAGGGGCGTGTTAATGCCTTGCTGGTGTTGCACTTGCTTATATACCGCACGCCGGCGAGGGCGAATTCGGTGCCGACGGCCGTAGGGCCGTAGAGGACCTCCGGCTCGCCTGCCTTCAGGTTGATGGCGCCCTCGCTGATCTTCTGCAGGCGGTATCAGATGCTTTCCGATCAAACAGCCGTCAAATAAATAACTCGTTTAATAAACAATATGTTGAGACGTTTCGGTGCGCCGTCGGCGAGATTTTCGGTGGTCCTGGTCAAATAGCCATCAAATAGTCTCAGGCCCAGAAAGGCACGTATTTCATCAGCTTGCGCGACTTGTTCCCGGGATCGCTTTGCTTGATCAGCTCGGCCTTCGTGGTCTCAGCGATGATTCGCGAAGCCTGGGCCGAGTTGCCTTCGGAAATGTTGAAGCGTTCCCGCAGGCTGGTGTTGGTCATGGCATCGTTGGAAAGATGCTTCAGGCAGGCATGCTGGTAGCAGGCACGGATGCGGTCGTTGGGGCTCATGTCCTTCAGCGCCTGGCGGCTGTAAAGGGTCACCAGCATCGACTGCTCCTTCAAGATGAAGGCCGGGGCCGGCAACTGAGCACTTTCCACGACCGATACCACCTTGTCGATGCCGCTGCCCCGCTCCTCGCACATCCCCATGCGCCGCATCAGCGCCGCCAGGGCCTCGTTCCGCGAGCGCGGCGGCTCGTCCATCATGCGCAGGGTATCCACCAGCGGGTGGCCCGGGTTGGTGATCTCGATGCGGTCGTCGAACAGCTCGACCATCGGCCCGGTGCCTGTGGGCAGGAAATCCTGGTGAATCAGTGCGTTGGCGATCAGCTCGCGGATCGCCAGTTCCGGGAAGGGCTTCTCCACCTGCCGCAAGCCCTGGGAAATGCGCTCGCTGGCAGGCAGCAGGTTGTCGATGTAGCTGATGGCGGCCTCGAAAACCAGGGCATAGCCCTTGGCCAGATCAGGGTGCTCGCGCAGGGACTGGATGCGGTTGGTGCCCTTGTATTGGACGACCCGCAAGGCTTTGCGGGCCAGGTTGCGGAAGTTCTCGAGATTCCGGGCGAAGAGGATGGCCCCCAGGTTGGTGATGGCCCAGCCCTGGGGCGACTCGGCGATCAGCGAATCCGCCTTCAAGCGGGCGAGGATGCCCTCCTTGGTGCTCGGCAGGGGTTGCCGGGTCAGTTCGAAATACTTCGTATATTCCAGCAACAGCAATGCCTCGTCGGCATCCAGATCTGCCTTCGCGATACCCGCTTCGAAGGGGGCCGCGCCAAGGATCTGCCACAACTCCCGCTCCTTCTCCGGATAGTCCTTGAGCAGCTTTTTCAGGCTGCCGACGCGGATGAATTCACTGCCCGAAAACCGTACCGGCGTATGCAGGGCGGCAGGGATTTCCAGGATCACCACCTTCTGGCCTCCGCTCGTGAAGGTATGGAAGCGGATGTCCTGCCGGGGCGCGAGCATGCGCACCAGCCAATGCTCCAGTTCCTCGTTGCCCTGCTTGGCTGAACCGGGAGAAAAGCTGGTGCCTACGACCGCGTGGGTATCGTTATGGATGCCCCAGACCATGTAGCCGAAAGGCTGGCCCTTCAGGCGGGCCGAATTGGAAAGGGCAGAGATGTATTGGCCGATGTCGTCGTGCTCCGCCCGGTTTTCCTTGAACTCCACCCATTCCGTTTCGTTGGGCAGGGCGCGCAGGTTGGCGAGCAGGCGTTCCAGGCGGTCGGGAGTCATGCCGAGGCCTCCCCGGGAAGCGGTACGCTGCGGACGTCGATCTTGCCGGTGATGGCGGCGGCGATAAGACCGATGATGTTCTGATGCGGGTTGGCGTTCATGAAGCGCTGAGGCAGTTTGGACGGCGCGCTAAGGCACTGTCATGGAAAAGGCCCTATGTTAGGGATTAATGGAAGTGCGGCAAAGTTTTTGTGCCGCCAAGCAAAACGCCCCGGGGAAACCGGGGCGTTTTGTCTTGCCTGCTTCGGGGCGCCGGATGCGCCCCGGCAGGGCTTACTCCATCGCCTCGTACAGCGGCAGGGTCAGGAATTCCGGGTAGTCCGGGCTCAGGGACATCTTGTCGAAAATCACTGCGGCCTGGTCGTAGGTGGCGGTGTCCTCGCCCTGGGCGGTAACGGTGGCCTTCACCTTGGCCAGTTCCTCGGGGATCATGGCGCGGACCATGTCGACGGTGACCTTGCGGCCGTCGTCGAGGACGCCCTTCGGGGAGACCACCCATTGCCACACCTGGGAACGGGAGATTTCGGCGGTGGCGGCGTCTTCCATCAGGTTGTGGATGGGCACGCAGCCATTGCCGGCCAGCCAGGAGCCCAGGTAATGGATGCCGACGTTGATGTTGTTGCGCACGCCGGCCTCGGTGATGGGCTGCTCGGGCTGGAAGTTGAGGAAGTCCTTGGCGGTGAAGGTCTCGGTACGCTGCTTGTCCCACTGGTTGGGGCGCTCGCCCAGGACCTTGACGAATTCCTCGTGGGCGATGGACACCAGGCCCGGGTGGGCCACCCAGCCGCCGTCGAAGCCGTCGTTGGCGTCCCGGGTCTTGTCGTGGCGGATGCCGGCCAGGGCCTTTTCGTTGGCCACCGGATCATTCTTGATCGGGATCAGGGCCGACATGCCTCCCATGGCGGGGGCGCCGCGCTTGTGGCAGGCCTTGACCAGGGCCAGGGCGTAGGAGCGCATGAAGGGCACTTCCATGGTGATGGCGCCCCGGTTGGCCAGGCAGAAGTCCTTGTTCTTCTTGAACTTCTTGATGCAGGAGAAGATATAGTCCCAGCGGCCGGCGTTGAGGCCGGCGGAGTGGTTCCGCAGTTCGTAGAGGATCTCTTCCATCTCGAAGGTGGCGAGGATGGTCTCGATCAGCACGGTGGCCTTGATGGTGCCCTGGGGAATGCCGACGTGGTCCTGGGCCATGACGAAGATGTCGTTCCACAGGCGGGCTTCCAGATGGCTTTCCATCTTCGGCAGGTAGTAGAAGGGGCCGGCGCCGCGGGCGATCTGTTCCTTGGCGTTGTGGAAGAAGACCAGGGCGAAGTCGAAGATGCCGCCGGAGACGCGCTGGCCGTCCACCAGGACGTGCTTCTCGTCCAGGTGCCAGCCGCGGGGGCGGATCTGCAGGGTGGCGATCTGGTCGTTGAGCTTGTATTCCTTGCCGGCTTCGTTCTTGAAGGACAGCTTGCGGCGGATGGCGTCGTAGAGGTTCACCTGGCCCTGGACTTGGTTGAACCAGTTGGGGCTGTTGGAATCCTCGAAGTCGGTCATGTAGGAGTCAGCGCCGGAATTGAAGGCGTTGATGATCATCTTGGCTTCGACCGGGCCGGTGATCTCGGTGCGGCGGCGTTCCAGGGCCTTGGGCAGGGGGGCAACCTTCCAGTCGCCTTCGCGGATGGCCTTGGTTTCCGGCAGGAAGTCGGGCATTTCGCCGGCATCGATTCGGGCCTGGCGTTCGACGCGGGCCTTCAAAAGTTCCTGGCGGCGGCCTTCGAAGGCGCGGTGGAGCTTGGCGACCAGGGCGAGGGCGTCGTGGGTGAGGATTTCATCGAAGCGGGGGTGGAGGGGGGCGTTGATCTGGACGCCGGTGGGAAGGTTCAAGCTCATGGGGTCTCCTTGCAAAAAAGCTTACAAATAGGTTTTGACAAAATAGATCGCCGTCAGGCTGCTGCCCACGGCGATGACGAAGCGGCGCAGCCACAGGGCGGGTAGGCGGCGGGCCAGGGAAGCCCCGGCGTAGCCCCCGACCAGAGCGGTGGCCAGCATGATGAGGGTGTGGGGCCAACTGATGGCCCCGGCGATGACGAAGGTGGCGGCCGCCACCGTGTAGTTCACGGCGGAAGTCAGGTTCTTCAGGCCGTTCAGTTCCTGGATGTCCTCGACGCCCTGGATGGACAGGGCGGCCAGGGTGAGGATCCCCATCCCCGCCCCGAAGAAGCCGCCATAGATGGCGACCAGCAGCTGGAAAATGAGCCCACCCAGGCCCCCGGGCGTGCCGGTCGCGCTCCTCCCGGCGGCGAAACCCAGCCGAGCCTTGAAGGCGGCCACCAGGCGGGACACCTGGCACGAGAAGGCGAACAGGGCTGTGGCCACCAGCAGCAGCCAGGGCACCAGGCGGGAGAAGGCGGCATTGGAAATGGCCAGGAGAAGCAGTCCGCCGGCCAGCCCGCCGGCCAGGGAGACCGCCACGAGCAGGGCGGTCCACGCCTTGTGGCGGGTCACTTCCCGGCGGTAGGCCCAGGCGCTGGAAAGGCTGGCGGGCCACAAGGCCACCGTGTTGCTGGCATTGGCGGTCACCGGCAGGACGCCGGCAGCGAGCAGGGCCGGGAAGGAGAAAAAGGTGCCGCCGCCGGCCAGGGCGTTCATGCCGCCGGCCAGGAAGGCTCCACCGGCCACCAGGGATGCCTGCAAGGCGTCCATGTCACACCGGCCCTCGGCATGGACAGAGCTTTCCATCGAGGCCGGCGGTACGCTGATCGAGGGGGAGCATTCGGTTCATGGCGGTGCTGTGGTCAGGATTGACCCGAAGTCTATTGCACCACGGTACAAAATATAAGCCGGCATTTTCGGCTTTTATCTTTTACTTTTTGTAAAAAATAACGCCGATGCCTCTGGAAGAGACATCGGCGCAAAAACTACCGCGAACGGGGTTGGGGTCGGGGCTGCGTTATTCGCCGGCTGGAGCCGGTCGTTTATTGGTTATGGTGTCAATTCGGCGGTGTGGGATTCAGTACGTGGACCTAGTGGGTGTAGCAAGGCTGGCCCAAGGCTTGTTCGACGGAGCTGGAGCAGGCGACAATTTCCACGGCGTTGCCGCCGAATTCCTTCAGCAGGTTGAGCAAGCGCTTGCCGTAGGCATCGATGTAGTAAACCCCGGAGAGATCCAATTCAAAATAACGGTAGCGGCGTAAGGCTTCGATGACGCGATCTTCCATCTCCCGCTGGCATTCCTTGGTCATTTTTCCGTCGAATATAAGCCTGCAGCCACGATCGCGACTTTCAAGTCGTACTGTCATTTTTTGGTCTCCTAGGGTGAACTGTTGTTAAATCCCTCGTCGATGGCGAGGTTCCGAATACCGAAGGCCGTATATTGCCGGCAGATGCTTCTTGTAGCGATGGGGTGTTAACCCCATTTTGGTGTGCATCGTTAAGCTGGGCGAAGGGTTTTCAGGTGTTGCGACTGCGACCATTTGTCGAGAAAAAATGACCGGTAAATTCTGTGGATAGCTTCAAGCAAATCTCCGCTTTCGTCTCCGCCGCCACCCGCGGCAGCCTGTCGGCGGCCGCCCGGGCGGAGAATGTGACGCCCGCCATCATCGGCCGCCGCCTCGACGGCCTGGAAGCCCGCCTCGGCGTGCGCCTCCTGGTGCGCACCACGCGTCGCCTTTCCCTGACTTTCGAAGGCCAGGCCTTCCTAGAGGACTGCCAGCGCATCCTTACCGACCTCGCCAATGCCGAGGCCAGCGTTTCGGCGGGCGGGGTGAAGGCCAGCGGCCACCTGCGCATTTCGGCTCCGGCCGGGTTCGGGCGGCGGCACGTGGCACCCTTGGTCATGCGTTTCCTTGAAGACAATCCGGAGGTGACGGCCAGCCTTGACCTGAGCGACCGCCTGGTGGACCTGGTGAACGAAGGGATCGATTGTGCCGTGCGCATCGGCGAGCTCACCGATTCGAGCATGGTCAGTGTGCGCCTGGGGGAGATGCGGCGCATGGTGGTGGCCAGTCCGGCCTATCTGGTGGCCCATGGCACCCCGCGGGAGCCGGCCGAACTGGCCGGGCATAACTGCCTGGTGCTGGGGCAGCAGCGGGGTTGGGTCTTCCGCGACCCGGCGACCGGCAGCGTCGATGCCTGGAAAGTAAGCGGCCGCTTTGATTGCAACGACGGTGCCGTCCTCCACGAGTGGGCCTTGGTCGGCCGAGGGCTGGCGTGGCGATCCTTGTGGGAAGTGGGGCAGGACCTGACGGAGGGGCGGCTGGCCTCGGTGCTCGATGCCTGGCAGGCACCGCCCATGGGGATCTACGCGGTCTTTCCCCAGCGCCGGCACCTGCCGCTGCGGGTGCGCCTGTTCATCGACTTTCTGAAGGAAACCTACAGCCAGCCTGCCTACTGGGAAAGGCAATAAAATGCGTTGGGCATAGCCGACGGAGTGCGGCGGGCCGCGCTGATGAGGCGGCGGTAAACAAAAAAGGCCGCGCCTCGTGGGCGCGGCCTTGGTCCCATCCCGAGGGACGGGAGAGGGAGTAGCAGATTAGTGGAACTGCTCTTCTTCGGTGGAGCCGGTGAGGGCCTTGACGGAGGAGGAGCCGCCCTGGATGACGGTGGTCACTTCGTCGAAGTAGCCGGTGCCAACTTCCTGCTGGTGGGAGACGAAGGTGTAACCCTTTTCGCGGGCGGCGAATTCCGGCTCCTGGACCATTTCCACGTAGTGCTTCATGCCTTCGCCCTGGGCGTAGGCATTGGCGAACTGGAAGGTGTTGTACCAGTTGATGTGGATACCGGCCAGGGTGATGAACTGGTACTTGTAGCCGAGGGCGGACAGTTCTTCCTGGAAGGAGGAGATCTGCGAGTCGCTGAGGTTCTTCTTCCAGTTGAAGGACGGGGAGCAGTTGTAGGACAGCAGCTTGCCCGGGCAGGCGGCCAGCACGGCTTGGGCGAATTCGCGGGCGAAGCCGATATCCGGCACGCCGGTTTCGCACCAGACGAGGTCAGCGTACGGAGCGTAGGCAACGCCGCGGGAGATGGACTGCTCCAGACCGTTCTTGACGCGGAAGAAACCTTCCTGGGTGCGCTCGCCGGTCAGGAACGGCTTGTCGTTGGCGTCGTAGTCGGAGGTGATCAGGTTGGCGGCTTCGGCATCGGTACGGGCCAGGATCAGGGTCGGAACGCCCATGACGTCAGCAGCGAAACGAGCGGAGATCAGCTTCTCGATGGCTTCGCGGGTCGGGACGAGGACCTTGCCACCCATGTGGCCGCACTTCTTGGCGGCAGCCAGCTGGTCTTCGAAGTGCACACCGGCGGCACCAGCGGCGATCATGTTCTTCATCAGTTCGAAGGCGTTCAGGACGCCGCCGAAACCGGCTTCAGCGTCGGCCACGATCGGCAGGAAGTAGTCGATGAAGCCAGCGTCGCCCGGGTTGATGCCGCGGGACCACTGGATTTCGTCAGCGCGCTTGAAGGTGTTGTTGATGCGGCGAACCATGGTCGGGACGGAGTCGTAGGCGTACAGGGACTGGTCCGGGTACATGGTTTCGGAGGTGTTGCCATCGGCAGCAACTTGCCAGCCGGACAGATAGACGGCTTCCAGGCCAGCCTTGGCCTGTTGCATGGCTTGGCCGGCGGTGATGGCGCCGAAAGCGTTCACGTAGCCCTTCTTGGCGCCGCCGTTGACCTTTTCCCAGAGGACCTTGGCGCCGCGTTGGGCCAGGGTGTATTCCGGCTGCAGGGAACCGCGCAGACGAACCACGTCAGCGGCGGAGTAACCGCGCTTGACGTTCTTCCAGCGGGGGTTTTCGGCCCAGTCTTTTTCCAGGGCGGCGATTTGCTGTTCGCGAGTGCTCATGTGTGTTCCTCTCAAAGTTCTTGGGTTCAGTTCTCCGACTCCTTCTCCCACGGGCCCGGTGGGAGCGTCGATGGATTCCAGTATAGATTCTTTCCCCGGGGGCAGCAATAGTCTTATATAAGACATAAGACAATTTATTTGCCACTAAAAATCAGTGGCTTACGTTCGCGGTTTTGCATTGTGAAATGCGCTAACCACCATGTGAAAAATCTGTCGTATTCCATAAGGCTTAGATGTGATTTTTGACCCACGGCAAAAACAGCGATTGACGTGTCCCCCTCATTAGCGTTGAATCCGGCCACTACCCAAAGTAACGGGCGATACAGATACATCATGGATACATTGCGCAAGTTGTACGACTGGTCCGAGCGTACCTTCTGGAATTCCCTGACCAAGAAGCTGATGAGCTTCCTCCTGCTGTTCGTGGTCGATGTGGCCTACCTGGGCCTCTACCTCCATTACAAGCAGGATGTGCTGGAAGAGCTGCGGAAAGGGGGCGTCGATGCCGGACTGGTTCAGCGGGTCGATGGCATGCTGGACCAGGGGCTCACCCTGATGGTCGTCCTGACCCTGATAGCCCTGTGCTGGAGCGTGCTGCAAATCCTCTACTTGCGCTATCTGATCGTGCGCCCGGTCAAGGCCATTACCCATATCTTCGACGAAATCGGGCGCGGCGAAGGGGATTTTTCCCGCAACCTGCCCACGATCACTCATGACGAGCTTCGGCAACTGGCGGAGAGCTACAACCGCTTCGCCGACAAGATGCGCCAGATTATCAACGAGGTGCGCAAGATGAGCGTCAACATCGCCCGGGAGGCGGTGGTGGTGAGGAAAAATGTGGGCGATACCACCCTCCAGGCCGGTCGCCAGGGGGAAATCGCCCATGCCGTGTTCTCCGCCAGCAATGAGGCGACCCAGGCGATTCACGAAGTCTCGGCCTCGACCGAGGTCATTTCCGAGTCCACCGAGAACAACCTGGGCCACGCCCGGGAATCCATGGCCGAGATGATGGAAATCGTCAGCAAGGTGCAGTTGGTGAGCGAGAAGCTATCCCGTTTCAACGCCACCGTGGACCATCTGGCCCAGCGTTCCGACAGTATCCGGCAGATCGCCAGCCTGATCCGGGAAATCGCCGACCAGACCAATCTCCTGGCCCTCAATGCCGCCATCGAGGCGGCGCGGGCGGGGGAGCAGGGGCGCGGCTTCGCGGTGGTGGCGGATGAAGTCAGGAAGCTGGCCGAGCGGGTCAATGTGGCTACGGCCGACATCACCAGCAATATCGGCGGCATGATCGATCTGGTGCGGGAAACCCAGGCCGAGAACGAAATGATCAATGCCGACATCCGCCAGACCCGGGTGGTGGTGGAACGTTCCTCCGCCCAATTCCGGCAGATGGTGTCGGATTTCGAGCGCACCGGCGGCCAGCTCAACCAGATCGCCGCCGCCATGGAAGAGCTCACCGCCACCAACGGCCAGGTGCACGACAACGTGACCCATATTCACCAGCTCACCAATGACGTGTCCCAGAAGATGACGGAATCCGAGGAATCGACAGCCACCCTGGCCCAGGCGACGGAAAGCGTGCAGGAACTGGTGTCCCGCTTCAAAATCGGGCGCGGGACCTTCGACCACAACGTCGATGCCGTGCGGGCTTTCCGGGATGCCATCCAGGCTAGGCTGGAAGCGATGCAGCAACGGGGTGTCAATGTCTTCGACCGGAACTACAGGCCGATTCCGAACACCAGTCCGCAAAAATTCACGGTGACCTATGATGATGCCTATGGCCGCGAATGCCAGGGCCTCCTGGACGATGCCTTGGTCGGCATCACGGGCGGCGTCTATGCCGTGGCGGTGGATGTGAACGGCTATCTGACCGCCCACAACAGCAAGTTTTCGAAGCCCCTGACCGGTGACTACCAGACCGACCTGGCCGGCAACCGGACCCACCGCAAATTCGAGGCCCCGACCGAACTCCGGGCAGCCCGGAACACCCAGTTGCTGCTCTTGCAGACCTATATCCGCGACACCGGCGAACTGCTCTGCGACATCGCCATGCCCATCATGGTGGGCGGCCAGCACTGGGGTAATGTCCGGGTCGGCTGCGACAGCAAGGTGCTGCTGGACGTGTGATCCCATTGCAGCGGCGCCCCCGGGCGCCGCCGATCGGCCTTACACCAAGGGCTGGCTGGAGACGACGATGCCGTCCTCGTCGGCGTAGAGATGCGCGTCCGGATTGAAAGTGACGCCGCCGAAAGTGACGGCGATATCCCGGTCCCCGACGCCCTTCTTGATGCTCTTCTGGGGATGGGTGTTGAGGGCGCGGACGCCGATGTCGATCTGGTTGATGTCGCCGGAGTCACGGATGCAGCCATAGACCACGATCCCTTCCCATCCATTCTTCTTGGCCAGGATGGCGAGCTGATCGCCCACCAGGGCGCAGCGTAGTGAACCGCCCCCATCCACCACCAGCACCTTGCCCTGGCCGGGCTCGCCGAGGACTTCCCGCACCAGGGAATTATCCTCGAAGAGCTTGAGGGTGACGATGCGGCCGGCAAAGGCGGCACGGCCGCCATAGCGCTGGAACATGGGGGCGACGACGCGCACCGTGCGGCCCAGTTCAGCCTCGAATTGATCGCACAGATCGGGGGTTTTGAAGGTCATTGGTTTCTCCCTGATTGAAAAAGAAAAAGCCATGCGGGTCGGGCATGGCTTGGTGGTCGGGTCGTTGTGTCAGACGACGGCTTCTGGTTCTTCCGCGTAAATCAAGATCACCTTGCCGTCCTTGTCCAGATCGACGGTGACGTGCCCGCCGCTGGACAGGCGGCCGAACAGCAGTTCGTCGGCCAGGGCGGCTCGGATGGTGTCCTGGATGAGCCGTGCCATGGGACGGGCGCCCATGAGCGGGTCGAAGCCTTTCTCGGCCAGCATTTCCTTGAGGGCCGGGGTGAAATGGGCTTCCACCTTCTTTTCGTGCAGTTGCTCTTCCAATTGCATGAGGAACTTGTCCACCACCCGCAGGATGACTTCGTGGTCCAGCGGGGCGAAGGAAATGGTGGCATCCAGCCGGTTGCGGAATTCCGGGGTGAACATGCGCTTGATCTCCACCATCTCGTCTCCCGTCTGCTTGACGGCAGTGAAGCCCATGCTGGTCTTCTGGAGATCGGCGGCGCCGGCGTTGGTGGTCATGATGATCACCACGTTGCGGAAATCCGCCTTGCGGCCGTTGTTGTCGGTCAGCGTCCCATGGTCCATGACCTGCAGCAGGATGTTGAAAATGTCCGGATGGGCTTTTTCGATTTCATCCAGCAGCAGTACGCAATAAGGCTTCTTCGAAATGGCCTCGGTCAGCAGGCCGCCCTGGTCGAATCCCACATACCCCGGCGGCGCCCCGATGAGACGGGAAACCGCGTGGCGCTCCATGTATTCGCTCATGTCGAAGCGGGTGAGTTCGACGCCCAGGCAATAGGCCAACTGCTTGGCGACTTCGGTCTTGCCGACCCCGGTGGGGCCGCTGAAGAGGAAGGAGCCGATGGGCCGGCCGGGGTTGCCGAGGCCGGAGCGGGCCATCTTGATGGCCTGGGACAGGGCATCGATGGCCTTGTCCTGGCCGAAGACCACAGCCTTGAGGTCGCGGTCCAGGTTCCGCAGGGCGCCCCGGTCGTCCACCGTGACGTGCTGGGATGGGATGCGGGCGATCTTGGCGACGATTTCCTCGATGTCTTGCTTGCTGATGACCTTCTTCTGCTTGGACTTCGGCAGGATGCGCTGGGCCGCGCCTGCCTCGTCGATGACGTCGATGGCCTTGTCCGGTAGGTGGCGGTCGGTGATGTAGCGGGCCGAGAGTTCCACGGCGGAGGACAGGGCGGTGGCCGAGTACTTGATGCCGTGGTGCGCCTCGAAGCGGGCCTTCAGGCCCTTGAGGATCTCGACTGTCTCGGCGACGGACGGCTCATTCACGTCGATCTTCTGAAAGCGGCGGGAAAGGGCGCTGTCCTTCTCGAAAATGCCGCGGAATTCCGTATAGGTGGTGGCGCCAATGCACTTCAATTGGCCGGAGGAGAGGGCCGGCTTCAACAGGTTGGAGGCGTCCAGGGTCCCGCCGGAGGCCGCGCCAGCGCCGATCAGGGTATGGATCTCATCGATGAAGAGGATGGCGTTGGGGTTGTCCTGGAGGGCCTTCAAAACTCCCTTCAGGCGCTGCTCGAAATCGCCGCGATACTTGGTTCCGGCCAGCAGGGCGCCCATGTCCAATGCGTAGACATTGGCCTTGGCCAGGATTTCGGGCACGTCCCCTTCCACCACGCGGCGGGCCAGGCCCTCGGCGATAGCGGTCTTACCCACACCGGCTTCGCCCACCAGCAGGGGGTTGTTCTTGCGACGCCGGCAGAGAATCTGGATGACCCGCTCCAGTTCCTTGTCACGGCCGATGAGCGGATCGATCTTGCCTTGCAGGGCCAAGGCGTTGAGATTGATGGTGTACTGCTCCAGGGGGCCCGCCTGCTGCTGTTCCACCTCAGCTTCGGCTTCAGGCTCCGCCGGGGCCTTCTGCTGCGGCACCTTGCTGATGCCGTGGGAAATGAAATTCACCACGTCAAGCCGGGTGATCCCCAGCTTTTGCAGGAAATACACCGCGTGGGAGTCCTTTTCGCCGTAGATCGCAACCAGGACGTTGGCGCCATTCACCTCTTTCTTGCCGGAGGACTGGACATGCAGGATGGCGCGCTGGATGACCCGCTGGAAGCCCAGGGTCGGCTGCGTGTCGATATCCTCCTCGCCGGAGACCGTCGGGGTGTGTTCGTTGATGAAGTTGGTCAGATCCTTGCGCAGCACGTCGATCTTGCCTCCGCAGGCACGCAACGCCTCGGCGGCGGAAGGATTGTCCAGAAGCGCCAGGAGGAGATGTTCCACGGTGATGAACTCATGACGCTTCTGCCGAGCTTCGACAAAAGCCATATGCAGGCTGACTTCGAGTTCCTGGGCAATCATCAGTTTTCCTCCATGACGCAAGCGAGCGGATGCTGGTGTTGGCGGGCAAAGGCACTCACTTGCTCCACCTTGGTGGCGGCAATGTCGCGGGGAAACACTCCGCAGATCCCCCGGCCTTCGTTGTGAACTTTGAGCATGATTCGCGTCGCTTGTTCTGTGTCCATGGCAAAAAAGCGCTGCAAGACGACGATTACGAATTCCATGGGCGTGTAATCGTCGTTCAGCAACAATACTTTGTACAACTTTGGCGGCTCCAGGCGGGTGCGTTGCGCCTCGAGAAGCTCGCCATCCTGGTGCTTAGTGGCCATGCTTTCGATTCTTATACAGACCCCCTTATTGTGCAATAGCCGCAAAAATCGCGCCTTTCGAACCGCGCTCTTCACTTTCCATATGGGGTTACAGAGCGATTCCTCAAGAAGCTGTCGACGATAATGATGCGCTGATCCACGGCCGGCTCAAGCCGCCGCGTTGGCCTGGCCTGTAGTCGATATCAGCCGGATCGCGATAATGAGACATCTGGCGATGTCGCCGAGTTCTGCTCCGTTGGCCTCGGGCGGGGGGCTCCGTAGCTTGCCCTTTTGCCATCACCCGCCATGGGCGGAAGTCACTGAGAACAGGGACAAAGGGTGACGGACCGGCTGGGGGCTTCATGGTGATTCGCACTACTTTCGGGTAATGGGCCAAGATACCCGGGGAGTTGACGCTTTGATTCAACTGGCGTAGAAAGCTGGTATGTTTGGATTCACGCTGAATCAAGGCTGCCGCTGCGCACCACGGTCACTGAAGTCAAACAGGCAGTCGGGGAAACCCGTTTCTTAGTTAATTCGTAGGAAAGTAGCAGATATGGCAACTGGTACCGTCAAGTGGTTCAACGATTCCAAAGGCTTTGGCTTCATTACTCCCGATGATGGCAGCGAAGATCTCTTTGCACATTTCTCCGCTATCAACATGAACGGCTTCAAGACCTTGAAGGAAGGCGAAAAGGTCTCCTTCGAAGTCGTGCAGGGTCCGAAGGGTAAGCAGGCTTCAAACATCCAGCGCGCCTAATCAACAAGGCCCACGGATTTTTGTAGCCCGTCCGTTTCCGGACGGGTTTTTTTATGCCCGCTCGGCGGGGAGGCGGGCCGAGATCAAACGCTTTTCGCCAATCGGCCCGACTACAGGGCCGCCTGCCAATGCCCGGATTTTCCGCCGGACTTCTCTAATAGCCGCACATCCTCGATGCGCATGCCCCGGTCCACTGCCTTGCACATGTCGTAGATGGTCAGGAGGCCGACGGAAACTGCCGTGAGCGCCTCCATCTCGACCCCCGTGCGGCCGAAGCACTCGGCCGTGACCTGGCAGTGAACGGCGTGGCTTCCCTCGTCCACGGTGAAATCGACAGCCACCCGGGTGAGACCGATGGGATGGCAGAGAGGGATCAGTTCGCCAGTGCGCTTCGACGCCTGGATGGCGGCGAAGCGGGCGATGCCGAGGACGTCGCCCTTCTTGGCGCCGCCGGAAACGATCAGCTGGAGGGTGGCGGGCTCCATGAAAATGCTCCCGCCAGCCCGGGCAACGCGGGCCGTTTCGGCTTTGCCGCCGACGTCGACCATGTGGGCCTGGCCGGCGGCGTCGAAATGGGTCAAGGGGCTGGTGCTCACGGGCGTTACGTTTGGTTACCGACCGGTCAGGTAGATGAAAACTTGGCTGCGCTATCATAGCACCATGCGCCTACCTCACCGCCTTTCGGCGATTGCTGTCGCCTGCATCCTCGCCTTGCCGCCTCTTCATGCCGACGAACTGCCGGAGCTTGGGGATGCGGCAAGCAACGATCTTTCCCTCGCCACCGAGAAGAAGATCGGCGAACAGATCATGCATGAAATCCGCTGGCGCGAACCGACCTATCTCGACGATCCCGACGTCGAGAGCTATCTGAACCAGATTGGCGGCCGCCTGGCTTCGGCCAGCAGCGATCCGGCCATCGGCTTTTATTTCTTCCCGGTGAACGATCCCAGCATCAACGCCTTCGCTATGCCCGGCGGCTTCATCGGGGTCCATACGGGACTCCTTCTGGCGGCTCAAACCGAGTCGGAGTTGGCAGGCGTGCTGGCCCATGAAGTTTCCCACGTCACCCAGCGCCATATCGCCCGTCAGATTTCCCAGGAGAAGCAGCTTTCGGTAGCGACCATGCTGGGGATGGCGGTGGCCTTGCTGGCAGCCCGTTCTAACTCCCAGGTGGCGGGCGCCGCGCTGGTTTCCGGCCAGGCTTCGGCGGTCTCGGCCCAGTTGGCCTTTTCCCGGGATTTCGAGCGGGAAGCGGACCGGTCCGGCTTCGAGACCCTCGGCAAGGCCGGGTTCGACGTGCGCGGCATGTCCAATTTCTTCGAGCGTCTGCAGCGGGCCGGCCGGATATACGAAAATAATGCGCCGGTTTACATGCGCACCCACCCCATTACCGGCGAACGCATTTCCGACATGCAGAACCGGGAGCACCCCCTGGCCTACCGGCAGATACCGGATAGCGTCGATTTCCAGCTGGTCCGGGCGCGCCTGCGGGCCATGCAGGGGCCCGCCGGAGAGGCTGCCAAGGACTTTCAGGCGCTGTTGCGGGACAAGAAATTCGCCTCCGAAGGCGCCGCCCATTATGGCTTGGCGGTAGCCCTGTCCCGCACCAAGGACTGGGCCGGGGCGGAAAAGGAGGTCCTGGCGGCGAAGAACCTCAGGATCGCCTCTTCCATGCTGGACCGCCTGTTGGCTGAAGCCCGTCTCGGGCAGGGGGATGTGGAAGGCGGCCTGGCCCGGTATCGGGATGCCATGGCCCGCTATCCCCTCAACTATGCCCTGGCCTACGGTTATGGCGACGCCCTCGTCGCCCATCGGCACTACCAGGACAGCCTCCGCTTTGCCGAAGACCGGCTGCTTACCTACCCGCAGGATGTGCGGCTCCACAAGCTGCGGGCGGAAAGCCATGCTGCCCTCGGGCACCGGGCCCTGCAGCACCGTTCTCTGGCCGAAGCCTATGCGCTCCAGGGCCAAACCGGCGCCGCCGTGGAACAGCTCCAACTGGCGCAGCGGGCCGGCGACGCCAATTTCTACGAGTTGTCGGCCATCGATGCCCGCCTGCGGGAACTGAAGGCGCGACAGGCGGAGGAAGCCAGGGAAAAGCGGAAATAGCGATAAAATAGTTTTTTGTTTTTCCCTGGTAACACCATGCAATTCGATCAAGAGCTTGACGTCAGGGGCCTCAACTGCCCGCTCCCCATTCTGCGCACCAAGAAGGCGCTGGCCGAAATGGCCTCCGGGAAGGTCTTGCACGTCCTGGCGACCGATCCGGGTTCCGTCAAGGACTTCGCGGCTTTCGCCCGCCAGACCGGCAACGAGCTCCTGGCGCAGAAGGCGGAAAACAACGCCTTCGAGTTCTTCCTCAAGCGCAAGTAGTCCAGCCCTGTTCGCCCTATTTGAAGATCGGCAGGCCCTGGCGGGCGAGCCTGCAGCCTGGGTATTCGAAGACCCGCTCCTTTGCCTGACTCCCTTCGACCGGGATAGCCTGGCTGCCGCTTTGGCCGAAGTGGACCGGGGAGACGCTTGGTGGGTCGCCGCCCTGGACTACGAACTGGGCTATCTACTGGAACCTGCGGCAGCGCCCCGGGGCTGGAAACCCGATCCGGTCCGGCCTTTGGCCCGCTTCTGGCGCTTCGCCTCCTGCCGTCGTCTGGACGCCGCCGGCGTCGAGGCCTGGCTGGAAGAGCATCTCGAAGCCCTGGCACGGGATGGGCGCTGTGCCGGCGTCGGCGGCATCGCTGCCGGGATCGACCCGGCTGCCTACCGCCAGGCGGTGGAGCGCATCCAGGCCTATATTGCGGCGGGAGACTGCTACCAGGTCAATTACACCTTTCCGTTGCACTTCCAGTGGTTCGGCCACTCCCTCGCCCTCTACGGCGCCCTGCGGCACCGCCAGCCGGTGCGCTACGGCGGCCTGGTTGCCGCAGAGGAGGGCGGGATCATCTCCCTTTCGCCGGAGCTTTTTCTCGAGCGCCGGGGCGACCATGTCGTCACCCGGCCCATGAAAGGCACCGCCCCCCGTTCCACCGATCCGGAAGCCCTGCGGGCGTCGGAAAAGAACAGGGCCGAGAACCTGATGATCGTGGACCTCCTGCGCAACGACCTGGGCCGGGTGGCCGCCGGCGGCTCGGTGCGGGCGGACGCCCTCTTCGAGATCGAGGATTACCCGACCCTGTGGCAGATGGTGTCCCAGGTTTCCGCTGAAGTGCCCGGCCGGGGCTTCGGCGCCATCCTGGAGGCCCTCTTCCCGTGCGGTTCCATCACCGGGGCGCCAAAAATCCGGGCCATGCAGATTGCCGGCGAACTGGAGGGGGAACCCCGGCGGCTCTATACCGGCGCCCTGGGATGGATCGCCCCCGGCGGGGATTTCCGTCTGAATGTCGCCATCCGTACCCTGGAGCTGGCGGCGGATGGCAGCGGGCGCCTGGGGGTCGGCAGCGGTATCGTCGCCGATTCGCAAGGCGAAGAGGAATGGAACGAATGCCTGTTGAAATCGGCTTTCCTGACCCAGCTCGATCCCGGTCTGCAGCTTATCGAGACCCTGCGCCGGGAGGACGGGCGTTATCCGAGACTCGCCGGCCATCTCGCCCGCCTGGAGGCTTCCGCGGCCTGGCTGGGCTTTGTCTTCGATGAAGGGGAGCTGCGCCGAGTCCTGGCGGAGGCCCCCGAGGATGGACTCTGGCGGGTTCGTCTGACCCTTTCGAAAGCCGGAACAGTGGAAGTCACGGCGGCGGCCATGGCGCCGGAACCCGCCGGACAGCGCCTGGCCGTGGTGTCTGCCGTGCCTATCGACAGCCGCAATCCGCTACGGCGGCACAAGACCACTGCCCGTGCCATTTACGACGGCGCCCTGGGGGAGATCGCCGGGCGGCCCGACCTATTCGACGTGGTTTTCCTCAATGAACGGGGTGAAGTGGCCGAAGGGGCACGCAGCAACGTCTTCGTCGAGCGGGGCGGCCTCCTCCTGACTCCGCCCCTGGCCAGTGGCGCCTTGCCCGGTGTTCTCCGCGCCGAGCTGCTGGCGATGGGACTGGCCCGGGAGGCGACCCTGACTCCGGCTGATCTGGCGGAGGGTTTTTTCCTCGGCAACGCTCTGCGCGGCCTGATTCCCGTCCGCCTGCCGACAGTTGGAGACGGTATGCTTCCCCCTCTTGGCGTCAGCGCCGGTTAGGAATAGAAAATGAATAAATTGCCGCTCTGGGCAAAAATCCTCGGGGCCGTCCTGATGACCGGGCTGCTCTTCGGAGCTGCCCGCCTGTTGCTGTGGTTCGACCAGATGGGCGGAACACCCTAGTTCGGGCTCGACCGAGGTCCAGGGGGGTGGGCCGGTGACGGCCCAGGGCCCCCTGGATGGGGCGGAACGTCAGCGCCGCCGCAGCTTCCTCAGATAGATGCCGAGCAGGGAAAGGAAGGCGGCCGCCATGCCGTAGTAGAGGGCCTTGCCCCCGACGTCCTGGTACTCCACCAGGACCGGGGTCTCGCCCTCCAGGCGATAGCGCACGGTGGTCTGGAAGGACCAGGAGGAGGCGGTGGATTCGATCTGCCAGGGCTGGCCGGCGACCTTCTTCCACTTCAGCCAGGCGTCCTGGTCCTGGACTTGGCCGGCATCCTCGGCGGGCGCCAGGGCGGTCACCCGGCCCTCGGCCTTGGCCTGGGCCAACTCGCCGTAGGCGACGCCGCAGGCCTCGTCCTTGCAGGTCACGGCCAGACGCATCTCGGGCTTCCAGGTGGTGGTTTTCTCCCAGGGCCAGCCCAGGATGAAAGCCACCGTCCAGACCCAGACCAGGCCGCAGAAGATCATCATGGCGATGAAGATTTCGGCCATCAGGCCGCGCTTGTCTTGAGACATGGTCTTCCTTTTATTTTCCTAGTTTGGCCAGCTGGGGCTTCAGCTTGTCCAGCATGGCGGAGAAGTCGGCGAGGCGCTGCTTCTCCTGTTCCACCACGGCCGCCGGCGCCCGGGCCACGAAGCTCTCGTTGCCGAGCTTGTTCTGGGCCGCGGCCACCTGCTTCTCGAGTTTCTCGATTTCCTTGGCGAGGCGCTCCCGCTCGGCGGCGACGTCGATTTCCACCTTGAGCATGAGGCGTACTTCGCCCACCACCGCCACCGGCGCCATGGCGTCGGCCGGCATGTCGGCCACGACCTGGACTTCGGACAGCTTGGCCAGGGCCTGGAGGATGGGGGCGAAATCGGCGATTTCCTCGCCGGCGCCGGCTACCAGCAGCGGCAGGCGCTGGGCGGGGGAGACGTTCATCTCGCCCCGCAGGTTGCGGCAGGCGTAGGTGAGGGCTTTCAGCCGCTCCACCTTGGCTTCGGAAGCCTCGTCGATCTTGGCCGGGTCGGCCTTGGGATAGGCGGCCTCCATGATGGAATCGTGGGTCTTCTTGCCGGCGATGGGCGCCACCGTCTGCCACAGCTCTTCGGTGATGAAGGGCAGGAGCGGGTGGGCGAGGCGCAGGACCGTCTCCAGCACCCGCACCAGGGTGCGGCGGGCGCCGCGCTGTTGGGCCTCGTTGCCGGTCTGGATCTCGACCTTGGCGATTTCCAGGTACCAGTCGCAGAACTCGTCCCAGACGAACTTGTAGATGGCCTGGGCCAGCAGGTCGAAGCGGTAGTCGGCGAAGTGCTGCTCCACCTCACGCTCCACCTTCTGGAGCAGGCTGACGATCCAGCGGTCGGCGAAGGAGAAGGCCAGGGGGCCGTTGCCGCCGCAGGTGGGGCCATCCTGCTTGTGTTCGAGGCCGAGGTCCTGGCCTTCCACGTTCATGAGCACGAAGCGGGTGGCGTTCCACAGCTTGTTGCAGAAATTGCGGTAGCCGTCGCAGCGGTTCAGGTCGAACTTGATGTCCCGGCCGGGGGAGGCGAGGGAGGCGAAGGTGAAGCGCAGGGCGTCGGTGCCGAAGGCGGGAATGCCCTCCGGGAATTCCTTGCGGGTCTTCTTCTCGATCTGCTCGGCCTGCTTCGGGTTCATGAGGCCGAAGGTGCGCTTCTTCACCAGGTCCTCGATGCCGATGCCGTCGATGAGGTCGATGGGGTCCAGCACGTTGCCCTTGGACTTGGACATCTTCTGGCCTTCCGCGTCCCGGATGAGGCCGTGCACATAGACGTGCTTGAAGGGGATCTTGCCGGTGATGTGCTTGGTCATCATGACCATGCGGGCGACCCAGAAGAAGATGATGTCGAAGCCGGTGACCAGCACCGTGGACGGCAGGTAGAGGTCCAGGGCCGGGTTGGATTGGGCCGGCCATTCCGGCGTCCAGTCCAGGGTGGAGAAGGGCCACAGGGCGGAGGAGTACCAGGTGTCGAGGACGTCCGCATCCCGGTTGAGGGCGCCGGTGTAGCCGGCCTTGGCAGCCTGGGCCTTGGCCTCTTCCTCATTGTGGGCGACGAAGACCTCGCCGTTCTCGCCGTACCAGGCGGGAATCTGGTGGCCCCACCAGAGCTGGCGGGAAATGCACCAGTCCTGGATGTTGTTGAGCCACTGGTTGTAGGTATTCACCCAGTTTTCCGGCACGAACTTGATCTCGCCGGAAGCCACGCACTCCAGGGCCTTTTCGGTGATGGACTTGCCATCGGCACTGGGCTTGGTCATGGCCACGAACCACTGGTCGGTGAGCATGGGCTCGATGACCACGCCGGTGCGGTCGCCCCGGGGGACCTTGAGCTTGTGCTTGTCGGTCTTTTCCAGGATGCCCAGGGCTTCCAGGTCGGCGACGACCGCCTTGCGGGCGTCGAAGCGGTCCAGGCCCTGGTACTTGGCGGGGGCGTTCTCGTTGATCTTGGCATCCAGGGTGAGGATGGAGATCACCGGCAGGTTATGGCGCTGGCCGACGGCGTAGTCGTTGAAGTCGTGGGCCGGGGTGACCTTGACGCAGCCGGTGCCGAATTCCAGGTCCACGTAGGCGTCGGCGATGATGGGGATTTCCCGGTCGGTGAGGGGCAGCTTCACCATCTTGCCGATGAGGTGCTTGTAGCGCTCGTCCTCCGGGTGGACCATGACGGCGGTGTCGCCCAGCATGGTTTCCGGCCGGGTGGTGGCCACGGTCAGGCTGCCGGAGCCGTCCGCCAGGGGGTAGCGGATGTGCCACATGAAGCCGTCTTCCTCCTCGGAAACGACTTCCAGGTCGGAGACGGCGGTGTGCAGCTTCGGATCCCAGTTCACCAGCCGCTTGCCGCGGTAGATGAGGCCCTCGTTGTAGAGCCGCACGAAGGTCTCGGTGACGATCTTGGAGAGCCCTGCGTCCATGGTGAAGCGCTCCCGGGTCCAGTCCGGGCTGGTGCCCAGGCGGCGCATCTGGCGGGTGATGGTGCCGCCGGAGTATTCCTTCCATTCCCAGACCTTTTCCAGGAATTTCTCGCGGCCGAGGTCGTGGCGGGAAATGCCCTGGGCGTCCAGTTGGCGCTCCACGACGATCTGCGTCGCGATGCCGGCGTGGTCGGTGCCCGGCTGCCACAGGGTGTTATCGCCCCGCATGCGGTGGTAGCGGGTGAGGGCATCCATGATGGTCTGGTTGAAGCCGTGGCCCATGTGCAGGGTGCCGGTGACGTTGGGCGGCGGCAGCAGGATGCAGAAGGCGTCGGGGTTGGACTTGTCCAGGCCGGCGGCGAAATAGCCCCGGTTCTCCCACTCGGGATACCAGCGGCGCTCGATGTCGGCCGGTTCGAAAGCTTTGGCGAGTTCCATGTAATTGGAGGAAAACGGAAAAGGATCGATTATACCGGGTCGGGGGGGCTCCCCGGCGGCTGCATTCGAAGGAAAGGCGTCTGGGGAGCGCGTCGGGCGGGCTATTTGCTCCGTCGGGCAGCGGAATTCGGCCGCTCAGTGTGACTGTGGCTATCTCCGTTCCACCCAGATCAACCGATTCCGTGTGTGGAACCCCCTCGTTATAAAGGGTCAAATGAGCTATGATTAAGGCTCAGATGAACCTATAGGTGTAGCCATGCCCCGCAAGATGATTGACCCAAAGCGCCAGAGCAAAGGAGGCCGTACTCCGCTGCCATCAACGGCAATGGCGTACACCGGGCCCCGTCAGGAAAAGGATGCGGGGGAGTGGGTGATGTTCCGGGATGATTTCCTGAAGCGCACGGCTGGCGAGCAAATTGTCACGATCCGCAACGGCGTGCAGATCACGAATCTGGTGGGTTTTGCGAACTCGGTCCAGGCCCCGCGGGAGTCGGTTTATCACCTGGTTGGCGTGTCCACCTCTACCGTTAAACGCAAGCTGGTCAAAGGCGAGCTGCTTGATGCCGTTGCCACTGAACGCCTGGTGCGGCTGGGGGCCATCGAGAAGCAGGCGGAGGACGCTTTCGGCAACCGGGATCTTGCGCACCATTGGTTGCGGACGACCAACCCCGGACTGGGGGGGGTAGAGCCGCTGTCTATCCTCGACACAGAAGTTGGTTGCAGGGAGGTATCCCGGGTGCTCAACGCCATCGCTTACGGTGGCGTTGCCTGATGCGGGCTTGGCGTATTGCCAAGGCCAGCTTTGCTCTCGACCGATCGGGTGTCGGCGGCCTTTATGCGGCTGGCCGGTGGCATGCCCAGGGGGTTCCAGTCGTCTATGCTGGCTTGAGCATCGAGATTTGCGCCATGGAAAAGTTGGTCCATACGGGGTCTGTGCTGCCGGTGGACCTGGTTCTGGTGGAGTTGTCGCTTCCCGATGATCCAGGGGGCTACGAGACGCTCGATGCCGGTGCGTTGCCGGGTTGGGATGCTCTAATGCCCGGATCGGTGTCGGCGGACTATGGCACGGACTTCCTGCGCTCTGGCCGCAAGCTGGGGCTCGTCGTGCCTTCCGCCATCATCCCGGAGGCCCGGAATGTGATCCTCAATCCGCTGCACCCAGCCTTCGCCGATGTGGGCATGACGGTGGTCCGGCCCTTCCTGTATGACCCGCGCCTTCGCGTCATTTAACGGCGGGGTGGAGAAGCGCCTGCATGCCGTAGGGTTTCCGCGCCTCGATGTTTTTGCCCCAATCCGACCCGTTGGTGGTGTGGGACTCCTGGAGGCAACGAGCCTCCTGTTCCACTCAGGCAGCCATCAGGGTCCTTAGCACGTAGGGCAAGATGCCGCCGTGGAGGTAATACTCCACCTCGATGGGGGTATCGATCCGCAGTTTCACCGGCACTTCCTGGCGCCTGCCGTCCGCCCGCCGGATGGCCAGGGTCACTTCCTGCTGGGGCTTGAAGCCGCCCGCCACGCCGACGATGTCGAATTCCTCGTCGCCCCGGATGCCCAGGGACTGGGCGCTGTCGCCACCCTTGAACTGGAGAGGCAGGACGCCCATGCACACCAGGTTGGAGCGATGGATGCGCTCGAAACTCCGGGCCACCACCGCCTTCACCCCCAGCAGCAGGGTGCCCTTGGCGGCCCAGTCGCGGCTGGAGCCGGCGCCGTATTCCTCGCCGGCGAAGACCACGGTAGGGGTGCTCCGGTCGGCATAGCCCATGGCGGCCTCGTAGATGGTCGTGCTCTTCCCTTCCGGCTGCATCAGGGTGAAGCCGCCCTCGACCCGGGTGCCGTCGGGGCGGGGAGGCACCATGAGATTGCGGATGCGGACATTGGCGAAGGTGCCCCGCATCATCACTTCATGGTTGCCGCGGCGGGAGCCGTAGCTGTTGAAGTCGGGCACCGCCACGCCCCGGGCTTGGAGATACTGCCCGGCGGGGGAGGCCGGCTTGATGGAGCCGGCGGGGCTGATGTGGTCGGTGGTGACCGAGTCGCCGAAAATGGCCAGGGTCCGGGCGCCGTGGATATCGGCCACCGGGGCCGGGGTCATGGCGAAGCCCTGGAAGAAGGGCGGTTCGGCGATATAGGTGGAATCCTCCCAGGCATAGGCCTCGCCGCTGCCGGCGGTGATGGCGTTCCACAGGGGATTGTCCTGGGCGACATGGCCGTAGAGGGTCCGGTAGGCTTCGGGGTCGGTGGCGAAGCCCATCACGTCGGCGATTTCCCGGCCGCTGGGCCAGATGTCCTTGAGATAGACGGGGCGGCCCTTGGGGGACTTGCCCAGGGGGTCGCGGCTGAGGTCGATGGTGACCCGGCCGGCGAGGGCGAAGGCCACCACCAGGGGTGGGCTCATCAGGAAATTGGCCTTGATGCTGGGATGGATGCGGGCTTCGAAATTGCGGTTGCCCGAGAGGACGGCGGCGCAGATGAGATCCTTGTCGGTGACGGTCTCCTCCAGGTCTGGGTCCAGGGGGCCCGAGTTGCCGATGCAGGTGGTGCAGCCGTAGCCCACCAGGCGGAATCCCAGCTGTTCCAGGTAGGGGAGGAGACCGCTCTTCACCAGGTAGTCCGTCACCACCCGGGAACCGGGAGCCAGGGAAGTCTTGACGTGGGCCTGGACCCGAAGTCCTTGTTCCACCGCCTTCCTGGCCAGCAGGCCGGCAGCGATCATCACCACTGGGTTGGAGGTATTGGTGCACGAGGTGATGGCGGCGATGAGCACATCGCCATGGCCGATCTTCAAATCTTCAGGCATGGTTTCCGGCGGCAGGATCTCGTCGGACGGCACCATGGGGCGGTTGTCCAGCATTTCCCGCTCGTGCCGCGCCGTCAGAGGCTCGGCGCCGGCCTCGGTGGCGCATAGCAGCCCGTGCTGCCGCTGCCGCGCCGGGTAGCGGTGGGCGAGTTCCTTCGCCGGCTTGCCGTAGCCGTTCTCCGCCACCGGCTTGCAGAACAGCTCGGTAAAGCGGTTCTTGAGGTCCGGAAGGTCGATGCGGTCCTGGGGCCGCTTGGGCCCGGAGACGCTGGCCCGGACCTCGGCAAGATCCATTTCTACCACGGCGCTGTAATCGATGTCGCCGGGCTTCGGCATTCCGAAGAGACCCTGAGCCCGGAAGTAGCTGCGGAAGGCGTCGGTTTCCTGGTTGCTGCGGCCGGTGGCGGCAAGGTAGGCGACGGTCTGGTCGTCCACCGGGAAGAGGCCCATGGTGGCTCCGTACTCCGGCGCCATGTTGGCGAGGGTGGCCCTGTCCGGTACGGTCAGGGAAGCGGCGCCGCTGCCGAAGTACTCGACGAATTTGCCCACCACCCCGACCTGGCGCAGCTTTTCGGTGATGGCGAGTACCAGGTCGGTGGCGGTGACGCCCTCCTGGAGCTGGCCTTGGAGGTGGACCCCGACTACGTCCGGGGTCAGGAAATAGAAGGGCTGCCCCAGCATGCAGGCCTCCGCCTCAATGCCCCCGACGCCCCAGCCGACGCTGCCCAGACCATTGATCATGGTGGTGTGGGAATCGGTGCCCACCAGGGTGTCGGGGAAATAGATGCCGTCCTTGTGCCAGACGCCCCGGGCCAGGTACTCGAGATTGACCTGGTGCACGATGCCGATTTCCGGCGGCACCACTCGCAAGGTGTCGAAGGCCTGCATGCTCCATTTGATGAAGCGGTAGCGTTCGGCGTTGCGCTTGAATTCCAGTTCGGTGTTGAGGGTCAGGGCGTTGGGGACGTTGTAGTGATCCACCTGGACCGAGTGGTCGATCACCAGGTCCACTGGCACCATGGCCTCCACCGCCTCGGGGTCCCGGCCAAGGCGCTGGGCGGCGCTGCGCATGGCGGCCAGGTCGCAGAGGAGGGGCACGCCGGTGAAGTCCTGCAGCAGGATGCGGGCCACCACGAAGGGGATTTCCGCCGTCCTGGGGGCCTGGGGCGTCCAGCCGGCCAACTGGCGGACGTGATTTTCGGTGATCTTTCCGCCGTCCACATTGCGCAGGACAGCCTCGAGGACGATCCGGATCGATACCGGCAGCCGCTGGACCTGGGGACCGAGGGCGTCGGCCAGGGCCGGCAGGGAATAGAACTTGGCTTCGGCGCCGGACTCGAATTTCAGAGCCCGCAGGGTATTAAAGACATTGTGTGGCATGGTCTGCCTCCGTTTTTCTGGTTGACCCTGCCCGGCAAACTTACGTTCAGATACGAGGAGCCGCCCATGGCAGCCTCCAGAGTCGAAAGGGATAGCCTGGGTGCCGTCGAGGTGCTGGCGGATCGCCTGTGGGGCGCCCAGACCCAGCGTTCCCTGGAGCATTTCCGCATTTCCACCGAGCGCATGCCGGAGGAGCTCCTCCTCGCCCTGGCCGAGGTCAAGCGGGCCTGCACCATGGTCAACCGGGACCTGGGCCTCCTTCCCGCCGACAAGGCAGCGGCCATCGTCGCTGCCGCCGACGAAGTGCTGACGGGGAAGCTTGGGCAGGAATTCCCCCTGTCGGTCTGGCAGACCGGCTCCGGTACCCAGACCAACATGAACATGAACGAGGTGCTGGCCAACCGGGCATCGGAACTGCTGGGGGGCGGCCGGGGCGAGGAGCGCCTGGTCCATCCCAACGACGATGTGAACCTGGGGCAGTCCTCCAACGACATTTTTCCCACCGCCATGCATGTGGCGGCGTCCCTGGGGCTCGATCGCCGGCTGCTGCCGGCCGAGGAGCGGCTGCGGCAGACCCTGGCCGCCAAGGCGGCTGAATTCGCTCTAGTGGTGAAAATTGGCCGCACCCATCTACAGGATGCGACACCCCTCACACTCGGCCAGGAGTTCTCGGGCTATGTCGCCCAGCTCCACCATGCCGAAACGGCAGTCCGGGCCACCCTGCCGGGGCTCCTGGAGCTGGCAGCGGGCGGAACGGCAGTGGGCACCGGCCTTAATACCCACGAGGAGTTCGGCGAGCGGGTGGCGGCGGAACTGGCCTCCCGTACCGGCCTGGACTTCAGGAGCGCGGGCAACAAGTTCGCCGCCCTCGCCGGTCACGAGGCCCTGCTGGCGGCCCACGGCGGCCTGAAGACCCTGGCCGGAGCCCTCACGAAAATCGCCAACGATATCCGCTGGCTGGCTTCCGGGCCCCGCTGCGGGCTCGGGGAGATCGCCATTCCGGAGAACGAACCGGGCAGCTCCATCATGCCGGGCAAGGTGAACCCGACCCAGAGCGAGGCCCTGACCATGGTCTGCTGCCAAGTCTTCGGCAATGACGTGGCAATCAATTTCGGTGGCGCGTCGGGCAATTTCGAGCTCAATGTCTTCAAGCCCCTCATCGCCCACAACTTCCTCCAGAGCGTGCGCCTACTGGCCGACGGCATGGCCGGCTTCGAGACCCACTGCGCCCGCGGTATTGCGGCCCGGGAGGAGCGTATCGCCGAACTCCTTGGGCGCTCGCTGATGCTGGTGACGGCCCTCACTCCCCATATCGGCTACGACCGGGCGGCGGAGGTCGCCAAGAAGGCGCAGCGGGAAGATTGCACCCTGAAGGAGGCGGCCGTGGCCCTGGGCTATATGAGCGGGGAAGATTTCGACCGCTGGGTGCGACCGGTCGAGATGGTACAGCCGGGATAGGGGGGAGGGAGTTGCCTTGCTATGTATTTTCGCAAGAAGTGCGGACCGCGCAGGGTTGGATAGATCGGCCATGGCGGCCGAAGTTTTCCATCCCAGCCCCAAGGCATGTCCTTTGCTGGACTAACTGTCGCAGCCTGTGCCTACCCAAATCCACGTCGAATGCTATGCCGGCCAGCGTGGCGACGAGGAACCGCGAGCCTTCTACCTTGATCATCGCCGCATCGATGTCATGGCCGTCATCGAGCGCTGGCGTGATCCGCGATATCGCTGCTTCAAGGTCCAGGCTTACGACGGCGAGACTTACACCCTGTGCCATGACGAGCATTCCGGCCATTGGGAGATGGAATAGCCCAAGGCCGGAGGAATGGAGTTTGCGATGGGCGATTCATACGACGTATTGATCATCGGTGCCGGTCAGGCAGGTATTCCCCTGGCCCGCTCCCTGGCAAAGTCCGGTAGGAAAGTGGCCTTGGCCGAGCATAAGCAGCTCGGTGGCTCCTGCGTCAATTTCGGCTGCACTCCCCCTCCAAGGCTGTCATTGCTTCGGCACGAGTGGCTCATCTGGCGCGCCGGGCAAGGGATTACGGAATTGGGGTGGATAGAGTGGAGGTGGATTTTCCGAAAGTCCTGCAACGGGCCCGCGACATCGCTGCGGCATCGCGCCAGAGCCTGGATGGCGCCATCGGGAAGTCCGGCAATCCGGCGCTCATCCACGCCCATGCCCGCTTTGTCGGCAAGGACGGCGCCAATTTCAGGCTCGCTGTCGATGGGCAGGAAGTTCTTGCCCGGGAGGTTGTGCTCGATACGGGCACCCGTAGCGTCCTGCCGCCGATAGAAAGCCTCCGGGACACCGATTTCCTCGACAGTGAAAACTGGCTAGACCATCCCCAATTACCTGCGCACCTGGTGCTGATCGGGGGCGGCTACATCGGCCTGGAAATGGGCCAGTTCTACCGTCGCATGGGGAGCCGTGTCACCATCGTCCAGCAGGACCCTCTGGTCGCCGGGCATGAGGACAAGGATGTGGCCGATAGCCTGCAGAAGATCCTGGAGGGCGAAGGCATCGGCTTTCGGATAGGCGCGAAGGTGAAAAGCATCGTCAGGGCCGGTTCCGGGCTGGCCTTAACCATCGAATCCGGCCAGGGGCAGGAGGAAATCCAGGCCTCCCATGTCTTCGTCGCCGTCGGACGCCAGCCCAATACCGACGATCTCGGCCTGGAAAACGTCGAAGGGCCTCATCGAGGTGGATCAACGGCTGCACACCAAGGTGGCGGGTGTCTGGGCGGTCGGAGACATCCGCGGTGGGCCCATGTTCACCCATACCTCCTGGGACGATTACCGCATTGTCGAATCCCAGATGGTGGGCGATGGCTCCCGCACCCTCGACCGGGTTGTTCCCTACGCCATTTTCACCGACCCGCAGCTAGGGCGGGTCGGTATGACGGAACTTGATGCCAAGCTGCAAGGCCGCAAGATCAGGGTGGGGCGCTTCGACATGCGGGGCAATGGAAAGGCCAAGGAACTCGGGGAAACCGAGGGCTTCATCAAGGTAATCGTCGACGCCGACAGCCGCAAGTTGCTGGGGGCCACCGTGCTGGCCGAGGAGGCGGCGGAACTGGTACACCTCTATGTCGAATTGATGAATGCCGACGCACCCTACACCGTGATGGAAAGGGCCATCCATATCCATCCGACCTTGGCCGAGGCGGCGCAGAGCGCGTTATCGGCCCTATAGTCCGGCAGGTGCCGGTGGGTTATTTTCGGGTGGAGAGAAAAGCGCTGACGGCGGCGTCGTGTTCCGCTGAGGTGTGGGTCAGGGCCTGGTAGGCGGCGGCCAGTTCGAGGAGGGTGTCGAGGCGGCTGGTCTGGGCTTCCCGCAGCAGGCGCTTGGTCATGCGCAGGGCGGCGCCCGGATGGGCGGCGATGCGTTCAGCCAGTGCCCGGGCTTCGGCCAGCAGCGATTCCGCCGGCACCACCCGGGAAACCAGTCCGATGCGCTCCGCTTCCCGGGCGTCCAGCAGGTCGCCGGTGAAGGCGAGTTCCGCTGCCTTGGCATAGCCCACCACCCGCTGCAGCAGCCAGGCGCCGCCATCCCCGGGAATGAGGCCGAGCTTGACGAAGCTTTCGGCGAATTTGGCCTCCTCGGAGGCGATGCGGATGTCGCACATGCAGGCCAGGTCGCAGCCGGCGCCGATGGCCGGGCCGTTCACGGCGGCGATGGTGGGGACGTCGAGGCGGTGGAAGGCCAGGGGGATGCGCTGGATGCCCCGCCGGTAGTTCTCCCGCACCTCGGCCGGAGTGCCGGCGGCGAGGCCCTGCTTGTCCCGGAAGTCCTTGACGTTGCCGCCGGCGCAGAAGGCGCTGCCGGCGCCGGTCACGATGACAGCCTTGACAGCATCGTCCCCTTGCACCCGCTCGCAGGCGGCGACCACCGCGTCCCACTCCGCCGGGCCGGTGAGGGCATTCCGGGTCTCAGGCTGATTGAGGGTGAGGGTGACGACGGGGCCATCCTGCTGGTAAGCGACGAAGTCGTTCATGGTCTAGCGCTGCTGCTGGAGCTTGGCCAGCCTTTCCCGCTCGGCCAAGAAGTCGCGGAGGGCATCTTCGGTGGTCTTTTCCAGCCCCCAGCGCAGTTCTTCCGTCAGGCCGCCCAGAGTCGATTGAAGGGCGGTGGCGACCAGGTCGGGAATTTCCGCCGCCAGGCGCTCCCCCAGGCGGCGGGCGAGTTCGTGGGCCAGGATGTCCAGGGCGGCTGGATCGAGGCGGGGCGGTTCGGTTTGGGCGGGAGCAGGCGGGGAAGGCTCCTCGGCGACGAGGACGGGCAGGTCGGCGTCGGGGTCCACTACCTCCGTCAGCAGCGGCACGTCCTCGACTTCCGTCGGCGGCAAGCGCCGCCGTTGCATGAGGGCATCGGCGCGGGCGACAACGGAACTGAGGTCGTTGCCTTCCTGGTCTTCCATGCTAGCGTCCCGACAGGTCGAAGTAGCGGACTTCGTATCCCCGGTCCCGGTAGAACTTGACCCGGTCCCGGGCGGCATTGCGGTCCTCATCGTCCTGGCCGACCACTTCGATCAGGCTCTGGAAGCGGGAAAAGCCGGGGGGCACGGCCGGGCCCAGGTTCATCAGACGCTGGTCCTGGGGCAACCGCTCCAGGGAGTCGGCGATCAGGATGGGGGTCTCGTCGGCCAGGGCAGAGTCGGCCCGGCAGTGGGGGACGAAGCCGAGGGCGGGCTGAGTCCACAGGAGTCGGTCCAGAAGATTGGCCACGTCCGGCTGGGGGGCGTAGACCAGGACCGGCTTCTTCTGGGCGCAGGACTTGCCGAGGAGGGAACAGGCGGCGGCCAGCTTGTCGGCCGCGCCGTGGTAGAAGAAAACCTGGGTCAATTCAGCTTGCCGGCCCGTTTCAGGAGGAAGTGGATGAGGAGAGGCACCGGGCGGCCGGTGGCCCCCTTGTCGGTGCCGGATTTCCAGGCGGTGCCGGCGATGTCCAGGTGGGCCCAGTCGTATTTCTTGGTGAAGCGCGACAGGAAGCAGGAGGCCGTGATGGTGCCGCCTTGGCGGCCGCCGGTGTTGGTCATGTCGGCGAAGGGGCTCTTCAGCAGCTCCTGGTAATCTTCCCAGAGGGGCAGCTGCCAGGCCCGGTCGTGGGCTTCCTCGCCGGCATGGAGCAGTTCCCGGGCCAGGGCGTCGTTGTTGGCGAGTAGCCCGGTGGCCACGTGGCCGAGGGCGACCACGCAGGCGCCGGTGAGGGTGGCCACGTCGATGACCGCGGCGGGATCGAAGCGCTCCGCGTAGGTGAGGGCGTCGCACAGGATGAGGCGGCCCTCGGCGTCGGTGTTGATGATTTCGATGGTCTGGCCGGACATGGAGGTGACGATGTCCCCCGGCCGGGTGGCGCTGCCCCCGGGCATGTTTTCGGTGCTGGGTATGACCACGGTCAGGTTGATGGGGAGCTGCATGCGGGCGACGGCCTTCATGGTGCCCAGGACGCCGGCGGCGCCGCACATGTCGAACTTCATCTCGTCCATTTCGGCGGACGGCTTCAGGGAAATGCCGCCGGTATCGAAGGTGATACCCTTGCCCACCAGCACCACGGGCTTTTCGCTGGCTTTGGCGCCCTTGTAGCTGAGGACGATGAATTTCGGGGGCTGGTGCGATCCCTTGGCCACGGCCAGCAGCGAGTGCATGCCGAGGGCTTCCATGTCCTCCCGTTCCAGGACCTGGCAGTCGAGCTTGAATTCCTCCGCCAGCTGCCGGGCCTGGTCGGCCAGGTAGGAAGGGGTGCAGACGTTGGCCGGCAGGTTGCCCAGGGTCTTGGCCAGGGCCATGCCTTCGGCGATGGCCTCGCCCTGGACCAGGGCCTCTTCGGCGATGGTCAGTTCGTTGCGGCGTTCCACCGCCAGGGTCAGCTTGCGCAGGGGGCGGCGGACGTCGTCCTTCTTGCTCTTGAACTGGTCGAAACGATAGGTGGCGTCGAGGGCGATGGCGGCGGTCTGGCGGACGCGCCAGGCGATGCTACGCTTCTTGAGGGAAGTCTCGGTGAGGAAGAGGGAGGCGTCGAAGGCGCCGGTTTCATTCAGGGTTTTCACCGCCGTGCGGATGGCGGCGCCGTATTCCTTCTCGTGGAACTCCCGTTCCTTGCCGAGTCCAACCAGCAGAACGCGGTCGCAGAGGGTGCCGGGAACATTGTGCAGAAGCAGGGTGGAGCCGGCCTTGCCCTCCATGTCGCCGCGGCGGATGAGGTCGGAAATGTAGCCATTCGATGCCTTGTCGAGCAATTCGGCCGGCAGGGTCAGCTTCCGGGGCTCGAAGACGCCGGCTACGACGCAGGCGCTACGCTGCTTTTCCGGGCTACCGCTTTTTATGCTAAATTCCACTTGCCGCTCCTGGTCTCGCAATTTCAGACATTCGCAGGATTATCCCTGCATTTTTTCAGTTTCGTCAAAGCATGATATTCGACCGCGCCGCCCGGCGCGAGTTTGTCCACGCTGCGGCAGGAATCAGTGTTGCACTGCTTGCCATCCTCACTTCGACCCAGCTTATCCGCTTGCTGAACGATGCGGCCGGTGGCCGGGTCGCGCCTGAAGCCGTGCTGGTCCTGCTGGGGTTCGCGTCGCTCAATTTCCTGCCGGTACTGCTATCTCTGACCCTTTTTGTGGCGATTTTGCTCAGTCTTTCCCGGGCTTATCGGGATTCGGAAATGGCGGTGTGGTTTTCCTGCGGCCAGCCGCTGACTGCCTGGGTCAGGCCGGTGCTGAAATTCTCCCTGCCCGTGGTGCTGGCCATCGCGCTGCTGTCGGGCTTCCTGTCCCCTTGGGCCAACTATAAGAGCGCCGAGTACCGGGAGCGTCTGAGTACCCGGAATGACGCTTCCCAGGTTTCCCCGGGCGCTTTCCGGGAGGCCAAGCGGGGCGAACGGGTGGTGTTCGTGGAGGCATTAGCCAACGATGCCAGCGTGGTCAGGAACGTTTTTGTCACGTCCATGATGCAGGGCAAGTTGGGGGTGGTGATGGCCTCCTCCGGCCACCAGGAATACGCCCCCAATGGGGATCGCTTCATGGTGCTCGAAAACGGACGCCGCTACGAGGTCGAACCCGGGACGCCGGAATTCAGGATCATGGAATTCAAGCGCTACGCCTTCCGCACCGAGGACGCCCGGGCCAAGCCGGCGGAGGGCGTCCCCAGCCGCATGCCCCTGTGGGATTTGCTGTTCGATGACAGCAATGCCGCTCGGGGCGAGCTTCTCTGGCGCATCGGCATGCCGGTTTCCGCCCTCATCCTGGGGCTCCTGGCGATTCCCCTGTCCTTCGTGAATCCCCGGGCCGGGCGTTCCGCCAATATGCTGATCGCCATCCTTATCTACGCCATCTACAGCAACTTCATTTCCATGAGCCAAGCCTGGGTGGTGCAAGGGAAACTGCCCTTCTGGCTTGGCGTCTGGGCCGTCCACGTGCTGATGCTGGTGCCCCTCGGGCTCCTCTTTTACCGGCGGGTCATGGCGCGCATGCCCTGGCAGCGGAGGATTCGCTGATGTACCTGAAGCTCTACGAGCGGTACGTGGTCCGCGAGACTTTCTCGGCTATTTTGCTGGTGCTGGCGGCTTTCCTGGCGCTGTTCAGTTTCTTTGACCTCATCAACGAGCTGAAGAGCGTCGGCAAGGGGGGGTACCAGTTCATCCACGCCGCCATCTTCGTTCTCCTCAGCCTGCCCGGCCGGGTTTACGAGCTGATCCCCATTGCGGCACTGATCGGCGCCCTGTATTCCCTATCGACCCTGGCCCGCAATTCGGAAATTACCGTCCTGCGGGCATCGGGGCTGTCCACTCGGGAGTTGCTGACGACCCTCTTCAAGGTCGCAGGCGTCCTGGCGGTGGCGACCCTGGTCGTCGGAGAGGGAGTCATGCCTTTTTCGGAGAAGGCCGCCCAGGAGTTGCGGACTCGGGCCATGTCGAACGTCATCGCCCTGCAGGGGTTCAATTCCGGGCTCTGGGTCAAGGACGGCCGCAGCTTCATCAATATCCGGACGGCGACCCCCGATGCCCGTCTGGAGGGGGTGCGCATCTATACATTTAATGAGGCCAATGCCCTCGAATCGGTCACCGACGCCAAGGAAGGGGAGTTCGAGCCCCCCGATCGCTGGAAGCTGGGCGGTGTGGTCAGCATGGTACTGCAGGGGGAATCGGCCCGGGTCGATCGGCAGGAGACCAAGGAATGGCAGTCGGCGGTCACTCCGGATTTGCTTTCCGTCCTGATGGTGGCGCCGGAGCGCATGTCCCTCTACGGGCTTTTCAACTACACCCGCCACCTTCTGGAGAACAAGCAGAAGACCGAGCGCTACGAAATCGCCATCTGGAAAAAGCTGATTTATCCTTTGACGGCGCTGGTTATGGTGGCCCTCGCGCTGCCCTTCGGCTATTCCTACAGCCGGGTAGGCGGAGTCAGCCTGAAGATCTTCGGCGGTGTGATGGTGGGCATCCTTTTCCACATGCTGAACGGGCTTTTCTCCAGCCTGGGGGTCATCAATTCCTGGCCCCCCTTTGCCAGCGCCGCCGCACCCTCGATCCTTTTTCTTCTGGCGGCGATGGTGATGCTGTGGTGGGTCGAACGGCGTTAAGAGGGTTCGAAGACTATCCGCGTCCCGGCGATGCGGTCATGGAGGAACTGCCCGTCCTGGTCGAATAGCGCCCAAAGAATGCCGATGCCAAAGAGCAGGATGCTGGGCCAGGCGGCCAGGTAGCGCAGGACCGCCTGCAGCGGGCGCAGGCGGGTGCCCTCGGTGCTGACGATGCGCAGCTTCCAGGTCTTCATGGCCAGGGTTTGGCCGCCATGCAGCCAGAACCAGACGAAATAGACCAGTAGCAGGCTGAAGATATGGATCCACTGCAGCTTGCCTGGCATTGGCCAACCGAAGCCGGCGAGGACGATCTGGGGGAGGAGGAAGCCGATCAGCAATATCGCGGCGACGACAAGCGCTTCATATAGCATGCTCGCCAGGCGGCGAAGGATGCTCGGGTGTTGTGCAGGCATCAGGGTTTAGGAGCTTCGGTTGGGGAGGGAAACGGTGTGCCGGGGGCGGCGGGCGCGGCTACTTGGGGGCCGGTTGGGCTGGTTGTTTGAGGGGCTGTCTTGCCTTGCTTGAGTCTGGCCTTTTCTTCCACTGGGAGCTTGGCGTAGGTTTCCCACTTTTCCTTCACTGCCTGCTTCTTTTCCGGCGGCAACTGCTTGAATTCCTTGTAACTGTCCCGCACCTGGGCGCGCTGTTCCGGGGTCATGGTCACCCATTCCCGCATCCGGTCCTGCATCCGCTGCTGCTCCTGGGGCGTCATCTTGGCGTAGCGATCCGCAATGCCGAGCCATTTCTTGCGGCGGTAGTTTTCCAGGTTTTTCCACTCATTGCGCAGGGGGGTGAGGGTGGCGCGCTGCTCGACCGTCAGTTCACCCCAGTTGGGTTGCGGCGGCGTCCCGATCACCGTCGTCGCGGGCGGCTCGCTTCTGGCTGGCGCCAAAAGGAAGGCGCAGAGCGCTATTCCCCCGAGGAGTCTTCTAGCCACTGGGAAAAGTCCTGATCGAGAAAGGCCTCCGGCGGCAGGTCGTCGGAAAGGAGGGCGCTGTCGACTTCCTCCAGTTCGCTGATGTACTGGTGGCTGTGCCAATAGAAGGCGATCCACATGCCGAGCAGCAGGGCGAGGATGGTCAAGACCTGCTTCAGGGGGGCGGGAAAGCTGAAATGCATGGCGCCGTGCCCCGCAGTCGCCAGGGACCATTGCGGGACCGTTTGCTTCTGGTGGGCGAGGGCCTGGTGGCGGGCGGCCTCTAGCCGCCGGCAGGTGGCAGGCGGGATGTCCTGCAGGCCGTAATTCAGGGTCTGCCGGATCCGATAAGCGAAACGGTCATCGGTCATAACTTGATTCCTTTGGCGGACAGGGCTGCCGCCAACGCGTGGGTGGCGCGTGAGCAATGAGTCTTGACGCTGCCTTCCGAGCAGCCCATGGCGGCTGCTGTCTCGGCGACATCCATATCTTCCCAATAACGCATGAGAAAGGCTTCTCGTTGACGAGTTGGCAATTTTCTAATTTCGTCTTCGATGGCGGTGAGCGTTTGGGCCTGCAAAACCTGCTTTTCCGGAGTCGAGGCCAGATTGGATGTGTCTTCGGTTTCCAGGGTTTCCAGTGGGTCCCCATCCTCCTCATTGTCCGGTGTGAGGGCCGAAAGGACCGTGGTCCACATGGATCGCACCTTGGTCCGGCGGTAATAGTCGCGGATGGTGTTTTGGAGAATGCGCTGGAAAAGCATGGGAAATTCGTCGCAGGGGTGGTTTCCGTACTTTTCCGCCAGTTTCAGCATGCTGTCCTGGACTATGTCGAGGGCCGCTTCCTCGTCGCGGACGGCGAACATGGCCTGCTTGAAGGCGCGGCGTTCGACCGATTCCAGGAAATGCGACAATTCGTTTGGTGAAGCCAGGACAGTGTCTCCCTGTGGAAGCCCTTGAATAGCTTATGGTTATGGCGCCGTGCCTTGACCGATGGAGGTCAGTCGATTAAGGTTACAGGTTTTTCAGGCAACAGCTTTATTGGGCGAGAAAACATGATCAGCGGTGCAGAAATTGTAATCAGGTGCCTGCAGGAAGAAAAGGTGGACTGCGTGTTCGGCTACCCTGGTGGCTCGGTGCTCCACATTTATGATGCCCTGTTCAAGCAAGACCAGGTAAAACATATTCTGGTTCGCCATGAGCAGGCTGCGGTGCACGCAGCTGACGCCTACTCCCGTTCTTCCCAGAAGGTGGGCGTCGCCCTCGTCACCTCCGGCCCCGGGGTGACCAATACCATCACCGGCATCGCCACCGCCTACTCGGACTCCATCCCCATGGTGGTGATCACCGGTCAGGTGCCCACCGCCTACATCGGCCAGGACGCCTTCCAGGAGTGCGACACCGTCGGCATCACCCGCCCCTGCGTCAAGCACAATTTTCTGGTGAAGGACGTCAAGGACCTGGCGTCCACCATCAAGAAGGCCTTCCACATTGCTGCCACCGGCCGTCCCGGCCCCGTGGTCGTGGATGTCCCCAAGGACGTCACGGCGCAGATGTGCGAGTTTGAGTATCCCAAGACCATCCAGATGCGCTCCTACAATCCGGTGGTCAAGGGGCATCTGGGCCAGATCAAGAAGGCCGTCCAACTCCTGCAGGAAGCCAAGCGCCCCATCATCTACGCCGGCGGCGGCGTGATCCTGTCCGATGCCGCCGAGAAGCTTACCGACCTGGCTCGCAAGCTGGACTTTCCGGTGACCAACACCCTCATGGGCCTGGGCAGCTACCCGGCCACTGACCGCCAGTCGGTGGGCATGCTGGGCATGCACGGCACCTACGAGGCCAACATGGCCATGCACCACGCCGACGTGGTCCTGGCGGTGGGCGCCCGTTTCGATGACCGGGTGATCGGCAATCCCGCCCACTTCGGCGACGAGCCCCGCAAGATCATCCATGTTGACATCGACCCCTCCTCCATTTCCAAGCGGGTGAAGGTGGATGTGCCCATCGTCGGCAATGTGCCGGATGTCCTGGATGAAATGTTGAAGCTCATGGATGCCAGCTTCAAGACTGACAAGGTCGCCGTGGGCGACTGGTGGAAACAGATTGAAGAATGGCGCGGCCGTGACTGCCTGCGCTACAGGCAGAGCGAGCTGATCATGCCGCAGTACGTGGTCCAGAAGCTCTACGAGGTTACCGGCGGCGACGCCTACATCACCTCGGATGTGGGCCAGCACCAGATGTTCGCGGCCCAATACTACAAGTTCGACAAGCCCCGTCGTTGGATCAATTCCGGCGGTCTGGGCACCATGGGCGTCGGCCTGCCCTACGGCATGGGCGTGCTCATGGCCAATCCGGAGGCCCAGGTGGCCTGTATCACCGGCGAGGGGTCGATCCAGATGAACATCCAGGAGTTGTCGACCTGCAAGCAGTACGGTCTGCCGCTCAAGATCATCAACCTGAACAACGGCATGCTGGGCATGGTCCGCCAGTGGCAGGAGATGTTCTATTCGAAGCGTTATTCACAGTCTTACGTGACCTCGTTGCCCGACTTCGTCAAGCTGGCCGAGTCCTATGGCCACGTGGGCATGAAGATCGAGAAGCCGGAAGACGTGGAGCCGGCCCTGCGCCAGGCTTTCACCGAATACAAGGACCGGCTGGTGTTCATGGACTTCATCATCGATCCCACCGCCAACGTCTTCCCCATGGTCGCCGCGGGCAAGGGGCTGACCGAGATGATCCTGGCCGAAGACCTGTAAGCGGGGAGAAAACAATATGCGACATATCATTTCCGTCCTGCTGGAAAACGAAGCTGGCGCCCTGTCCCGGGTGGCGGGCCTGTTCTCGGCCCGGGGCTACAATATCGAATCCTTGACCGTGGCTCCAACCGAGGATGCCTCCCTCTCCCGCATGACCATCGTCACCCGCGGGTCGGACGAGATCCTTGAGCAGATCACCAAGCAGCTCAACAAGCTGGTGGACGTGGTCAAGGTGGTGGATCTTTCCGAGGCCGCCCACTCCGAGCGGGAGCTCATGCTCATTAAGGTGCGGGCCACCGGCAAGGATCGCGAGGAGATGAAGCGGATGGCCGATATCTTCCGCGGCCGCGTCATCGATGTCACCGAATCCACTTACGTCATCGAGCTTACCGGCACCGGCGCCAAGATGGATTCCTTCATCGCCGCCATCGATGCCGGCCTGATCCTGGAAACCGTGCGCACCGGCGTTTGCGGCATCGGCCGCGGCGACCGCATTCTTAAAGTGTAACCATCTGTTCATCAAGAGGAATTCATGAAAGTTTATTACGACAAGGACGCTGATCTCTCCCTCATCAAGGGCAAGCAGGTCACTATCGTCGGCTACGGCTCCCAAGGCCATGCCCACGCCCAGAACCTGCGGGATTCCGGCGTGAATGTCACCGTCGGCCTGCGCAAGGGCGGCGCTTCCTGGTCCAAGGCCGAAGGCGCCGGCCTCAAGGTCGCCGAGATTGCCGAAGCCGTGAAGGCCGCCGACGTGGTCATGATCCTCCTGCCGGACGAGAACATCCCTGAGGTGTACAACAAGGAAGTCGCCCCGAACATGAAGCAGGGCGCTACCCTGGCCTTCGCCCACGGCTTCAACGTCCATTACAACCAGGTGGTTCCCCGCGCCGACCTGGACGTCATCATGGTCGCCCCCAAGGGCCCCGGCCACACCGTCCGCTCCGAGTACCTGAAGGGCGGCGGCGTGCCTTCCCTGATCGCCGTGTACCAGGACAAGTCCGGTAAGGCCAAGGACATCGCCCTGTCCTACGCCGCCGCCAACGGCGGCACCAAGGGTGGCGTCATCGAAACCAACTTCCGTGAAGAGACCGAGACCGACCTCTTCGGCGAGCAGGCCGTTCTGTGCGGCGGCGCCGTCGAACTGGTCAAGATGGGCTTCGAGACCCTGGTGGAAGCCGGCTACGCTCCGGAAATGGCCTACTTCGAGTGCCTGCACGAACTGAAGCTGATCGTGGACCTGATGTACGAAGGCGGCATTGCCAACATGAACTACTCCATCTCCAACAACGCGGAGTATGGCGAGTACGTGACCGGCCCCGAAGTCATCAATGCACAGTCCCGCGAAGCCATGCGCGCCGCCCTGAAGCGCATCCAGACCGGTGAGTACGCCAAGATGTTCATCCTGGAAGGCCGCACCAACTACCCGTCCATGACCGCCCGCCGCCGCCTGACCGCGGCTCACGCGATCGAGCAAGTGGGCGAGAAGCTGCGCGACATGATGCCCTGGATCAAGAAGAACAAGCTGGTCGACCAAACCAAGAACTAAGGCAGGTGCCGGCTCGGCAGAGCGTTGTTGCGTCGCGCTTGCCGTACTAACGTACTGTCTGCGCGCTCGCGCCTAGCTCTGCCTTCGCTTTGGGCGGTGTGGTACGCTGCACCGCCCAAATTATTTTGGGGTTTAGATGAACTATCCGCATCCGATTATCGCCAAGGAAGGCTGGCCCTTCATTGGCGGGTCTTTTGTCCTGGCGGTCCTGCTCTCGTCGTTTGCCGGTCCGTGGTCTCTGCCGGTCTGGCTGGTCTTCATTTTCTGTGTCCAGTTCTTTCGGGATCCGCCGCGGCTGATCGCCGGCGGGCCTAAGAGCGTGGTTTCTGCGGCCGATGGACGGGTGATCGTGGTGGAAGAGGCCGAAGACCCGTACCTGGAGCGACGGGCCCTCAAGGTCAGCGTCTTCATGAACGTGTTCAACGTCCATTCCAACCGTTCTCCTCTCGATGCGAAGGTGATTCAGCGCTGGTACAAGCCCGGCGGCTTCGTCAATGCCGCCCTGGACAAGGCGTCCCTCGACAACGAGCGCTGCGCCCTGCACCTGAAGACTGCCGACGGCCAGGACGTGACCTGCGTGCAGATCGCCGGACTCGTCGCCCGCCGCATCCTCAACTACGTGGATGCGGGCTGCCAGCTGGTCCGCGGCCAGCGCTACGGCTTCATTCGCTTCGGCTCCCGGGTCGATCTCTACCTGCCCCTGGACGCCAAAGTGAAAGTGGTGATCGGCGAAAAGGTGTATGCTTCCAGCACTGTGCTGGCTGAACTCTCATAGTCTTACCCCATGACGGAACGCAAGCCCCGCAAGGTGCTCTTCAACCCCGAGCTCAAGCGCCGGGGAATCTACGTCCTTCCCAACCTGTTTACCACCGCCGCCCTGTTCTGTGGCTTCTTTGCCATCGTCCAGGCCATGCAGGGGGATTTCGAGCGGGGCGCCATCGCCATTTTCTTTGCCATGGTGCTGGACGGCCTGGACGGCCGGGTGGCCCGCCTCACCCATACCCAGTCGGCCTTCGGCGCCGAGTACGACTCCCTGTCGGATATGGTGAGCTTTGGCGCCGCTCCCTCCCTGGTTATCTACGAGTGGGCCCTGAAGGATATGGGGCGCCTGGGATGGATCGCGGCTTTCATCTATTGCGCCGGTGCCGCCCTGCGGCTGGCCCGCTTCAATACCACCCTGGAAGTGGTGGACAAGCGTTTCTTCCAGGGGCTGCCGTCGCCGGCGGCCGCTGCCCTGGTGGCCGGCTTCGTCTGGGTGATGCTGACCCACGGCATTGGTGGCGGAGATGTGCAATGGCTGGCCTGGGCCCTGACCATCTTTGCCGGCGTCACCATGATTTCCAATATCCGCTACTACAGCTTCAAGGACATCAATCTGAGGAAGAGCGTGCCCTTTTTCGTGGTGGCGGCCATCGCCCTCGGGTTCGCCCTGGTGGCCCTCAAGCCGGAAGCGACCCTGTTCGGTTTCTTCGTCATCTACGGCCTCTCGGGCTACGTCGTGACCGCTGTCAGTCTGGCTCGGAAGAGGACTCCGCCGGCAGGCTGATTTCCACCCGGGTGCCACCCAGGGTCGGGGACTCCCCGATGCTGGCATCGCCGCCGTGCTGGCGGACGATTTTCAGAACGATCGCCAGTCCCAGGCCGCAGCCGTCGCTCAGGCTGTCCGGGGATTGGTAGAAACGCTCGAACACCTTCTCCCTCTCATCGGCGGCAATGCCCGGTCCACTATCGTCGATCGCCAGTACGGCGCCGTCATCCTTCGGGGCGCAGGCCACGGTGACGGCGCCACCAGCCGGGGTGTGGCGCAAGGCGTTATCGACCAGGTTGGCCAGCATTTCCTGCAGCAAGAAGTTATTGCCGCGGACGACCGTCGGTTGCAGGTCGAACCCAAGGTCGATGCCTTTCTCGATCGCCGCCGGCAGCCAGTTTTCGGCTACGCCATGAACCACGTTCTCGAGGAAGATTTCGGGCAGGGGCTGAGGTTGAGAGGGCTCCGCGCGGGCCAGGGCAAGCAATTGGTCCACCAGGTGCGACAGTCGGTGGGCAGCGGCCAGAACGCCCTCCAGCTGGGTCCGGTTGTGCCGGCTGGCGTCTCCCAGGGCTGCCTCCACCTGGGCCTGGAGCGCGGCAATGGGCGTGCGCAGCTGGTGGGCGGCGTCGGAAACGAAATGGCGCTGGCTGTCCAGCGAGTGCTCCAGGCGCCCCATGAGTTCGTTGATTTCGTCCACCACCGGCTGGAGTTCGTCGGGCACGGCGGTGGCGATTGGGCTCAGGTCGGCGTGGGAGCGGCCGGCCAGTTCCCGCTGCAGGCCGGCGAGGGGCTGCAGGCCCGAGCGGATGCCGAACCAGGCCACCATGAATGTGGCCAGGACCAGCAATAGTTCGGGCAGGAGCATGCCGACGATGATTTCGCGCTGGAGCGCGGTACGTTTGACCAGGGTTTCGGCCGCCACGATGGTGACGGGCTGTCCCCCGCGTTCAGCCTGCAGGGCGGCCAGCCGGAGCGGGTTGCCGCCCAGAGTGCCGTTGTAATAGTGACGTCCTTCCGTTCGCAAGGATTCGAGGGCGTCGCCGACGGGGAGCGGCAGGCCGGGTTCGCCGCCGAACAGCTCGTTGTTCGGGCCGCGGACCGCAAAGAAAATCTGGTCGAACTTGTCGGTCAGCAAGACCGCCCGGGCCTGTGGGGTGAGGCGCAGCGTCGGCTTGCCATCGACGATGCTCAACTGGTCCACGATAGCCAGGGCGGTATCCAGCAGAGAGCGGTCGTAGGCGGTGGTTGCGCTCCTGTGCGCCACCCAGTAGGCGGTGGCCGCGCCCGCCGCCAGCAGCCCCGCCATGGCAGGCAGCAGGCGGCGCAGCAGCAGGAAGCGCAGGCTAAGCCGTGCCATCGGCTTCGGCGGGCTTTTCCAGGTAGTAACCGAGGCCGCGCACCGTCCGGATCACGATGCCCGCCGGTTCCAGCTTGTTGCGCAGGCGGGAGATGAACTTCTCCACGGCGTTGGGAGTGATGTCCTCCTCCCAGCCGTAGAGCGACTGCATGATCTGCTCCTTGTTGACGATGCGGTTGACCCGCAAAGCCAGGAATTCCAGGGCAGCCCACTCCCGGGCGGTCAGATCCAGGGCCTCGTCGTTCAGCCAGGCCCGCTTGCCCACCGTGTCCAGGGTCAGGCGGCCGAGGATGATGGTCGGGTCCGGAGCCGACTGGCCGCGCCGGATGAGGGCGCGGACCCGGGCCTCGAGTTCCACCAGGGCCACCGGCTTGACCACGTAGTCGTCGGCGCCGAGATCGAGGAGGCGAACCCGCTCTTCCAGGGCTTCCCGGGCCGACAGCACCAGCACAGGCGTGCGCTGCCTGCGGGCCCGCAGGCGCTGCAGGACCTGGCAACCATCGAGGCCCGGCAGCCCGAGATCGAGAATGGTCAGGTCGAAAGCGTCGGATTCCAGCCAGCGGTCGGCAGTCCGGCCGTCGGCGGCGACCTCGACCAGATATCCGGATTGGCGCAGGGCGCGGGCGAGGCCGTCGGCCAGCAGGGTGTCGTCTTCAACGAGGAGTATGCGCATTGTTCTTGCCGCGTTCGGGAAGGTCAGTCTTCGGTCAGGGTCTCCCAATACGATACCACCCCTTTCTGACGGCTCGCGGATGCATCATTTTCTGGTTTTCTTCCTGTTGCTGCCGATGACCGCCCTGGCGCAAGGCCAGGTCGGGCTCTCCTTGGCTGAAGTCGAGGCCCTGTGGCGCGACCGCAACCATGAGCTGCGCCTGGCCCGGACGGCGGTTGCTGGGGCCGAGGCCGACGTGCGGGCGGCCGGTCAGGCGCCCAATCCCCAGGTATCCCTCAACACCCTTTCCATCAGTCCCTGGTCCGGCTATGGCGCCGGCGGCTGGAAGGACAAGAAGATGGATACCCAGTTGCGCCTGGACCAGCTGATCGAGCGCGGTGGCAAGCGGGACCTGCGGGTGAAGGGGGCGGAAGCCCGCCTGGACGCCGCCCGGCGGGATCTGGATGATGCCGGCCGCCAACAGCTCCTGGCGCTGTACTCCGCCTACTACGATCTCCTGCTGGCCCAGGAAAAGCGCCGGGTCGCCCAGGATGCGGCCGAGCTCTACAGCAAGGGCCTGGAGGCCGGCAGGCTTCGCCAGAAGGCCGGCGATATATCCCAGGTGGATCTTTCCCGCCTGCAGATCGACAAGTCCCGGGCCGATAACGATGCTCGCCAGGCCCAGGCCGACCTGGAACAGGCTCAGGCGGCCCTGGCCTACCTGATCGGCCGGGAGAACGAGGCCCGGCAACTGGTAGCGGGGGATGATTGGCCCCGGGTGGATGAGCGCGATCATCAGGAGGCGGCCAATCTCGAGCAGCGTCCGGACGTGGAGGCTGCCCGCCTCCGTCTGGCCGCCGCCGAAGCGGCCCGTGATTTGGCCCGGGCCCAGAAGAAGCGGGATGTCACCGTCGGGGTTCAGCTGGAACACAACCTCCAGAATATGCCGACCAACAGCTACGGCTTTGGAGTCAGCGTGCCCCTGTTCATCTGGCATGAGTACGAGGGCGAAATCGCCAAGGCCGAAGCCGACCTGGACGCCGCCCGGCAAACATACGCCAAGATCCTGGCCCTGGCCGTGGGAGACGTGGATCAGGCCCGTAGCGCCGTGCAGTCGGCCCGGGACCGGCGCCGCCGCCTTGAGACGGGGCTCCTGGCGGATGCCGAGCGCGTCGCCAAGGCGGCGGAATTCGCCTACGGCAAGGGAGCCATGGGGCTCATGGATTTGCTCGATGCCCGCCGCACCCTGCGCCAGGTGCAGGTGGAGGCGGCCATGGCCCGCGCCGACTACGCCAAGGCCCTGGCCGCCTGGCGTCTGCAAGCCGAATTCGGAAAAGGGAAATGAAACAGAACCTGCTTGTGCTATGCGTCCTGCTGGCTTTGGCCGCCTGTTCGGAGGAAATCGACCGGGGCAAGGAAGATTCCATCAAGGTTGAGGGTGACCGCGTCATCCTGGCCGAAGCCGACAAGGCGACCTTCCTCAAGGTGGCGGCGGTCGGGAAGGACATGGGCAGCGTCCTGCGCCTGCCGGGGCGCCTGATCTGGAACGAGAACCGGACGGTGCGGGTGTTTCCCCAGCTGGGCGGCCGGGTCGTGCGCATCCAGGCGGAGATCGGGGCGCAGGTCAAGGCCGGCCAGCCCCTCGCCCTATTGGCTTCGCCGGATTTCGGCCAGGCCCATGCCGAAACGAGAAAGGCCCAGGCCGACCTGAAACTGGCGAAGCACACCCTGGAGCGCAACCGGGAACTCCTGGACGCCGGGGTGGTGGCGCGCAAGGAACTGCTGCAGGCGGAGGCCGACGCGGCCAGGGCCGAGGCCGAAGCTGATCGGGCCGCCAGGCGGATGGCTTTGCTCGGCGGCGAGGGGGACGGTTCGTACACTTTGAGGAGTCCCCTGGCCGGCGTCGTGGTGGAGCGCAACCTGAACCCGGGTCAGGAATTCCGGCCGGATCAGCCTAGCGCACCCCTGTTCGTGATTACCGAGCCATCCTCCCTCTGGATCCAGCTCGATGCCGGGGAGGCCGATCTGGCCAGCCTCAAGCCCGGCACCCGGTTCGCCATCGAGGTGAAGCAGTATCCGGGAGAGCGCTTCCAGGGCGTCATCCGCCATGTGGCCGACTTCGTGGACCCGGCCAGCCGCACCGTCAAGGTCCGGGGCGAGGTGGCCAACGGCGACCGGCGCCTGAAGGGGGAAATGTTCGTCACCGCCCTCATCGAGCTGCCGCCCACCGATACCCTGCATGTGCCGGCCAACGCCGTTTTCCTGGCGGGCGACAAGCGCTACGTCTTCGTCGAGGAGGGCGCTGGCCGCTACCGGCGCCAGGAAGTCCAGGTCGGACCCGAGCGGGACGGCCGGGTGGATATCCATTCGGGGGTCAGAGAAAGCGACAAGGTGATCGCTGAGGGGAATCTGCACCTCATCAAGTTCTTCAAGGCCGCCGACCAGTCTCCGCGGTTGGCGCGATGATCAAGCGCATCTCCCATTTCGCCCTCAACCAGCCCCTCTTCATCATCCTCGGGCTGGTGTTGTTCATCGGCGCCGGCATTGCCGCCTTCAGGTCCCTGCCCGTCGAGGCCTTTCCCGATGTGACCGACACCCAGGTGACGGTGATCACCCTCTATCCCGGCCGGGCGCCGGAGGAGGTGGAGAAGCAGGTCACCATTCCCCTGGAGATCGCCCTCTCCGGGGTGCCGAACTCGATCCGGATGTTCTCCCACACCCAGTTCGGCCTGTCCTTCATCGTCGTCACCTTCGACGAGAAGCCGAGCCTCTTCATGGCCCGGCAGCTGGTGGAAGAGCGCCTCCGGGGGCTCGATCTGCCGCCCGGAGTGGAGCCCGAACTGGCGCCGCCGGCCACCGCCACCGGGGAAATTTTCCGTTACCGCATCGAGGCGCCGGGGCTGAAGGCTTCCGAAATCCGCGCCCTCCAGGACTGGACCGTCGCCCGCCAGATCAAGCAGGTGCCCGGTATCGCCGACGTGGTGTCCTTCGGCGGCCCCATCCGCCAGTACGAGGTGCGTCCGGACCTGGCGAAATTGCGGGATTACAAGCTCACCCTGGGCCAGCTCTTCACCGCCCTGCAGCGGGCCAACGCCAACGCCGGCGGCGGTTCCGTGGCCCAGGGCCGGCAGCAGTTCCTCATCCGCTCCCTGGGCCTGCTGCGCTCCTCGGCCGACATTGGTCAGGTGGTGGTGGCCGAGAGCAAGGGGGCTCCCATCCTGGTGCGGGACGTGGCCGAAGTGGCGGAGTCCCGGGTGCCGGAGCAGGGCATCGTCGGCTTCAAGGACCAGAACGGGGACCAGGAGGATGTGGTTTCCGGCATCGTCCTGCTCCGCAAGGATGAGAATCCTTCCATGGCCCTGGATGCCCTCAAGGCCAAGGTGGATGCCCTGAACACTTCCGTGCTGCCCCAGGGCGTGCAGATCGTTCCCTTCTACGACCGCTCCTGGCTCATCAGCAAGACCCTGAAGACAGTGTTCACCAACCTGCTGGAAGGGGCGCTCCTGGTGACCCTGGTGCTCTACCTCTTCCTGGCGGATCTGCGGGCGGCCGGCATCGTGGCCTCGGTCATTCCCCTGGCCATGCTGGGAACCTTCATCGGCCTCTCCCTGGTGAATATTCCGGCCAACCTGCTGTCCCTGGGGGCCATGGACTTCGGAATCATTGTCGATGGGGCGGTGATCGTCATCGAGAACATCTTCCGGCGGGTAGGGGAGGCGTCCCACGCCGGGGACCATCGCCCCCGGGCACGGACCATTCAGGAGGCGGTGATGGAGGTCGGGCGGCCGACGGTCTTCTCCATGGTCATCATCATCGTCGCCCATCTGCCCATCTTCACCATGCAGCGCCACGAGGGCAAGATCTTCGCCCCCATGGCCTACTCGGTGGTGGCGGCCCTCATCACCTCCCTCGTCCTCTCCCTCACCCTGGTGCCCTTCCTGAGCAAGATCGCCTTCCGATCCCGTGTTCCCCACGAGGAGACGCGCCTGATGCATTGGTGCATGGGCTGGTACGAGCCGGCCCTCAAATGGGCCCTGGCCAATACCCGCCGGGTCCTGCTTGCCGCGGTGGCCGCCCTGGTGGTGACGGTGGCGGTGGTGCCGCAGCTGGGCACCGAATTCCTGCCCGAGCTCAACGAAGGCTCCATCTGGATCAACATCACCCTGCCCACCTCGGCGTCGGTGGCCGAGGCCAAGGGCGAACTCAGAAAGCTGCGGGCCATCGTCGGCGGCTTCCCCGAAGTGAATGCGGTGGTTTCCAAGGCCGGGCGGCCGGAGGACGGCACTGATCCCAAGAACATCAACATGACCGAAATGCTGGTGGACCTGAAGCCGGAATCGGCGTGGCGCGCCGGCATGACGAAAGACCGGCTCATCCGGGACATGGAGGACAAGCTCAACGACGTGCCCGGCATCGAGCCTTCCTTCAGCCAGCCGGTGCGGGACCAGATACTGGAGTCCATTTCCCAGATCGACGGCCAAATCGTCATCAAGCTCTTCGGCGACGACCTCAAAGTCCTGAAGGACAGCGCCAACCAGCTGCTGGGCCGCATCGGCAACGTGCCCGGGGTGGTGCGGGCCTTCATCGACCGGGATGGGGACCTGCCCCAGTACCGGCTGGAGATCGACCGGGCCGCGGCGGCCCGTTACGGGCTCAATGTCATGGATGTGCAGGATGTGATCGAGACCGTGCTGGCCGGCAAGGCGGCGACCGAACTGTGGGAAGGCGATCGCCATTTCAGCGTGGTCGTCCGCCTGAAGGACGAGGAGCGAGCCCTCGACCGCCTGCGGGAGGTCCTGATCCCCACCGCCTCGGGCGCCCAGATCCCCCTTTCCAGCATCGTGGATTTCAAGGTCGGCAGTGGCGCCATGAACATCGCCCGGGAGTCCGGGCAGCGGGTGGTGGCCATCGGCGTCTTCATCCGTGACCGGGACATGGGCAGCGTGGTGGCCGACATGCAGGCCCAGGCCAAGGGCCTGCAGCTGCCCCAGGGCTACTCCATCACCTGGTCCGGCGAGTTCGAGAACCAGGAGCGGGCCATGAAGCGCCTGATGCTGGTGGTGCCCCTGTCCATCCTCCTCATCTTCGTGCTCCTGTTCGATGCCTTCAAGTCCTTCCGGGATGCCCTGCTTATCATCTGCAACATTCCCTTCGCCCTCATCGGTGGCATCTTCGCCCTGCTGCTCACCGGGATTCCCCTGTCGGTGTCGGCGGCCATCGGCTTCATCGCCCTCTTCGGGCAAGCGGTGCTGAACGGCGTGGTGATGGTGAGCTACATCAACCAGTTGAAACAGCAGAAGATGGATGCCTACGAGGCCGTCTTCCGGGGCGCGCTCTCCAGGCTGCGCACGGTCCTGATGACGGCCTTGCTGGCCATGCTGGGGCTGCTTCCCATGGCCCTGTCCCATGGCATCGGTTCGGAAACCCAGCGCCCCCTGGCTCTGGTGGTCATCGGCGGCCTCATCACGGCCACCCTCCTGACCCTCTTCGTATTGCCGGCCCTCTATTACTTCGTGGCGACCCATCCGAGGCTGGCGAAAGCGTTGCACTGAGCCGGATCTTTGGCTATATTCTGGCGCATGGCCCCAGAAATCGCTTTCGCCGCCTTCCTTTCGCTCCGTGCCCTGCTGGGCGCGCGGCCGCTGCTGCGCTTCGCGCGCTAAATACCATACCCCCTCAATTTGAGCAGTATTCGGTCGATTGCCTCGATAGGCAGTCGCGATGGCATATCCATTCGGAGCACAGAACATGAAACAACCTTTGGTGATTTTCGACACCACCTTGCGCGACGGCGAACAGAGCCCCGGCGCTTCCATGACCAAGGAAGAGAAGTTGCGGGTCGCCCGCCAACTGGAGCGCATGCGGGTGGATGTCATCGAGGCCGGCTTCGCGGCTGCGTCTCCCGGCGACTTCGATGCCATCTATTCGATTGCTCAAATCATCAAGGATGCCACCGTCTGCTCCCTGGCCCGGGCCAACGAGAACGACATCCGCCGGGCCGGCGAGGCCATCAAGCCGGCCAAGTCCGGGCGCATCCACACCTTCATCGCTACCAGCCCTATCCACATGGAAATGAAACTCCGGATGACGCCGGATCAGGTGGTGGAACAGGCTGTCAAGGCCGTCGGCTGGGCACGGCAATACACGGATAACATCGAGTTTTCCGCAGAAGATGCCGGCCGTTCCGAGATTGATTTCCTGTGCCGCATTTTCGAGCAGGTGATCAAGGCCGGCGCCACCACCATCAACGTGCCGGACACGGTGGGCTACAACATTCCCGACCAGTTTGCCGAAACCCTGCGTCAGGTGATCGAGCGGGTGCCGAACTCCGATAAGGTGGTCTGGTCGGTGCACTGCCACAACGACCTCGGCCTCGCCGTCGCAAACTCTCTGGCCGCCGTGATGGCAGGGGCGCGGCAGGTGGAATGCACCATCAACGGCCTCGGTGAGCGGGCGGGCAACGCCTCCCTGGAGGAAGTGGTGATGGCGGTGCGTACCCGGGCCGACATCTTCCCGGTGGAGACCCGCATCGACACCACCCAGATCGTTCCCGCTTCCAAGCTGGTTTCCCAGATCACCGGCTACCCGGTGCAGCCCAACAAGGCCATCGTCGGTGCCAATGCCTTCGCCCACGAGTCCGGCATCCACCAGGACGGGGTCCTGAAGCACCGGGAAACCTACGAGATCATGCGGGCCCAGGACGTGGGCTGGTCGCAGAACAAGCTGGTGCTCGGCAAGCACAGTGGCCGCAATGCCTTCAAGACCCGCCTCCAGGAACTGGGCATCGAGCTTGAAGGCGACGAGGCCCTGAATGCCGCCTTCACCCGCTTCAAGGAACTGGCCGACAAGAAGCACGAGATTTTCGACGAAGATCTCCACGCCCTGGTCTCCGAAGAGGTGGTGACCCCGGACCACGAGCACTACAAGCTGGTGTACTCCCGGGTCTGCTCGGAAACCGGCGAAACGCCCAGTGCTCAGGTGACCCTTACCGTCGGCGGCGTCGAGCACAAGGGCGAAGCCGAAGGCAGCGGGCCGGTGGATGCCACCTTCAGGGCGATCGAGAGCGTCGCCGGCAGCGGCGCCGAACTGTTGCTCTATTCGGTGAATGCCATTACCACCGGTACCGATGCCCAGGGCGAGGTAACCACCCGCCTCTCCAAGGGCGAGCGCATCGTCAATGGCAACGGGGCGGATACCGATATTGTCATCGCTTCCGCCAAGTCCTATCTCAATGCCCTCAACAAGCTGTACTCCAGCCTGGAGAAGGTAAAGGCCCAGGGCGACGTGTAAGGCTGAGGAAGGCCGCCGTCAGGCGGCCTTCTGCTTTGAGGGGCGGGTGATCCGGGCGTAGGCCACCACCGCCGCGAAAAGAGTGACGGAGAGGGCGGTCTCGGCCATGGCCAGAACCTGGGAGAGTCCTCGATCGCTGGTGGCGCGCACCAGACCTTCAGTCACATAGAGCAGGATGAAGAGCGAGGTCCACTGGTAGGTGTAGCGTTTGCCCCGCAGGATGCCGAAGAGGGGCGCCAGCAGGAAGACCGCCTTGAGTGCCAGCCAGGAGCCGCCGGGCCGCAGGGGAGCCAGCCAGAGTTCCCAGCTCAGGCAGAGGAAAATCAGAGCGATCAGGCTGGCGCTGGCAGCCCACTGCAGGCGAGTCGTTGTCATGGTCGGCTATTATACGGCCCCATGCGATCCCCTTCCCGATCCCACTCTCGCTCCCGTCCGGGCGTCGTCCGCACCATCATCCGGCGCTTCCATATCGAGAACATGGGCCAGACCAGCGCCGCCCTGGCCTTCACCACCCTGCTTGCCCTGGTGCCCCTGGTCACCCTCGTCGCGGCGGTGGCTCATTCCGTCCCCTTCTTCGACATCCCGATCCGGCGCCTGGATGCCGTTCTGGTGCAGACTCTCCTGCCGACCGGCGCCGGCGGGACCATCGCCGGCTATGTCGGCCTGTTCGCCCAGCAGGCCCGCAAGCTGACCGTGCCCGGGATAGCGATGCTTGGGGTGACGGCTTTCCTCCTCATGCACACCATCGAGCGGACTTTCAATCACCTGTGGCACGTGCAGCCCCGGCCCCTCCTGGCACGCCTGAAGCTCTATGCCTTCGTGATGGCCGTCTGGCCTTTCATGCTGGGGGCCATTGCCGCCCTGATTTCCTATGCGGTGACGATTTCTCTGGGGTTTGTCGAGGAGGCGACCTGGGTTCGGCGCTTTTTGCTCAAGTCGGCCTCCATGGCGCTGCTGGGGCTGTTCTTCGGATTTCTTTATTACGCCGTCCCGAACGTTCGGGTGTCCCGTACCGCCGCCGCCGTCGGGGGCGCCTTCGCCAGCCTCGCCTTCGTTGCCATGCAGAAGGGGTTCGAGCTCTATCTAGGGAGTTTCGGCACCCTGAAGAGCGTTTATGGAGCCTTCGCGGCGGTGCCGATCTTTCTGATCTGGCTCCATCTTTCCTGGGCTGTCGTCCTCGTCGGCGGCCTCATCGCCGCTACGGCCTTTCGTCCGGCTCGACGGTGAAGACTTCGATGCTGGACGTTTGCTCGTCCAGGTGGATGGCCCGCAGTTCATGGACGGCCACATTGTCCTGCTCAACCACCAGAATCAGTTTCTGGGACCAGTCGCCCACCAGGCCGGTGGGGGCCACCAGGGCCGGGGATGGCCGCAGGGGTGGCGCCTTGGGCAGCAGCAGAGCGGCGCCGTTGCGGGCGTTGTCCGGGCAGTGGGGCAGGGCGAGCCGGGCGGGAATGCCCTGGCCCGAAAGGACCTGCAGCCCCAGTTCGATGTGCTCCGGGTTTTCGGACAGGGCCCAGCGGACGATGCAGATTTGCCAGGGCAGTAGGCTCGATGCTTCGCCGCGGCGCGGCTGCAGGGCCACGATGTCGCCGACCCGGAGCTGCTCGGTGGCGCCGGCAACATGCATCATGGCGTAGCCGTCCGGGCTCTCGTTGGTGATCATCCATTCGCTGCTGGCGGAAGGCGGCAGGCTGGGGCTTTGCAGCAGCTGCCACAGGCGGTCCAGGCCGGCGCAGAGATCAGCCCGGTAAGACTGCCGCCGGCGCGGAAACTTGCGCTTGGCGGGGTGTCCCCAGAAGTCGATCAAGCGCTTCAATACGCCGTGGCCCGCAGGGCTGTCGGCAAAGGGGGGAAGATCGAGGTCCGTAGCGGCGTGTCCGCCCTCCAGGGCTGCCAAGTGGTCGGCGGCGCGGCGGGCGATGGTGTCGCAGGCGAAATAAAGCACCGGCGTTTCCGGCGGTGGCACCCGCCGTGCCAGGGCGTGGGGGGGTGAGTCCCGGTCCGAATCGATCCAGAAGATGCCCTCGTGCCCCGGCGGCGCCTCCGAAGAGATTTCGATCCCCTGGGCGCTGTGGTCGATGTACTGGCCGATGAATTCCAGTTCCTGGGATGTGAAGGAGGCCGGTTGCACCACCGACAGGAGCAGGCTGGAGAGGTAAATCCGCTCGATGCGGCTCGCGCCTGCCGGTCCTTCGATCTGGTCCAGTCCCAGTCGGCGGCAGATCCGGAAGGTGGAGTGGAGCTGCTGCCAGATTCCGGCGCCGGTGGGGGCGGCCACCAGGTGGCTGATGGTCAGGTGCCAGGACAGGCATTGCATGGTCGGCCGCAAGCTGTCGATCGGCGGCCGGGCTTGGGCGGCGGTTTCGGGGTCGGCGACCTGGGCGTCGAGATAATCCTGGGCCAATATCTCTAGCACGTCCTGGATGGCACGCACCAGCTGCCGGGTCTGTCGCGATACCGGCAAGGTGACCTGGTGGAGTGACGGAAATTGGGAAACGACCAATTTTGCGGCATAGTCGTATAGCGGATCCAGTAGCTTGAGGCGCTGCTCCACCGGTAACGAGGTGGCCCGCAAAGCCAATAGCAGGCGCCGCAGCCCGGACGCGTCCTCAAGCCCATCGGGCGAGTGCGCGCGGGCCAGCCACTCCAGAATGGACTTGATCGTCTTTTCGGCGGGTTCGTGGAGCGTGTCGTGGGGCATGGACGTTACCGGTTCGATGGCCGAGGATAACGAATATTTGCGATTTTCTCCACGGTAAGGCGGGAAGAGCCCTGTCCCCTGGCTATTGGCAGCCTCCCGGCTGGTTTCGGAAACAATCGGGGAAGTCGTTGACCAGCTTGTTTTTCCTGCATAAATGAAAGATAATTCAGCCCTTTTTCTAGCACGGAAAGAATTGCGATGGTTGTTATTCGTCTCGCCCGCGGTGGCGCCAAGAAGCGTCCCTTCTACAACATGGTCGTGACCGATTCCCGTAATCGCCGCGATGGCCGTTTCGTTGAGCGCATCGGCTTCTACAATCCGGTGGCCGCTGAGTCCGAAGAGGGTCTGCGGGTCGCCATGGATCGCCTGACCTACTGGCAGCAGCACGGCGCCCAGCTGTCCCCGACCGCTGCCCGCCTGGTCAAGCAATACGCTGCCAAGCAGGCTGCCTAAGCAGTATTCGAGCTTTGACCGGTAGCGATATCGTCGTACTGGGGAGGCTTGCCGACCCCTACGGCATTCGCGGCTGGGTTAGGCTGCATGCCTTCGGGGATGACCCCATGGCCTGGGCGGAAATGCCGGTCTGGCACATGAGTCGGGACGGCGAGGCTTGGCGTGAAGCCAGGCTGAAGGGTTTGCGCGTCCACGGCGATGGTCTGGTGGTCCTGTTCGAAGGGGTTGCCGACCGCAGCGGAGCTGAGGCCCTGAAAGGCACGTTGGTGGGGGCGCCGCGTAGCGCGTTGCCGGCCACCGATGAGGACGAGTATTACTGGACCGATCTGATCGGTCTGGAAGTGGTAAACACGGCCGGTGAGTCCCTGGGTCAGGTCGATGGCCTGATCGAAACCGGCGCCAACGACGTATTGAGCGTGGCCGCCGAGGATGGGACGAAACGTCTGCTGCCCTTCGTGGCGGCGGTGGTGCTGGCGGTGGAGAAGGATGCGGGCCGCATCCGGGTGGAGTGGGGTAGGGACTGGTGATCCAGTTCGACTGCATCACTATTTTCCCGGAGATGTTCGCTGCCGTGACCCAGTGCGGGATTACCCGCCGGGCTCTGGAAGAAGGCCGCTGGGGCTGGCAAGGGTGGAATCCCCGGGATTTTGCCGAAAACACCTGGCGGACGGTGGACGACCGGCCCTATGGCGGCGGTCCTGGCATGGTGATGCAGCCGGGGCCCCTGGAAAAGGCGATCGCGGCAGCCAAGGCTCGGCAGCGGGAGGCCGGTATGGCGGCCAGTCGGGTCATCTACCTGTCTCCTCAGGGCAGGCCCCTCACCCATGATCGGGTGATGGAACTGGCGACCGGCGAAGAAGGGCTGGTCCTTCTTTGTGGTCGTTATGAAGGCGTCGACGAGCGGCTGATCGAGCGCTGCGTCGATGAGGAAGTTTCGATCGGAGATTTTGTGCTCTCCGGCGGCGAGTTGCCGGCCATGGCGTTGATCGATGCCATCGTGCGGCAGTTGCCGGGGGTGCTGAACGACGCCGCGTCGGCGGTGGAAGATTCGTTTGTCGCGGGCTTGCTGGATTGTCCGCACTACACGCGGCCCGAGGTGTATGAGGGCCAGGGGGTGCCGGAAGTGCTGTTGTCCGGCAACCATGAAAGAATTCGGCGCTGGCGGCTGAAGCAGTCGCTGGCGCGGACCCGGAAGCGCCGTCCGGATTTGCTGGCGCACCGCGCGTTGAGCGCGGAGGAAGCGCAACTCCTTGCCGAGATTTCGGGAGAGGAGCAATGCGGTGAGTAATATCTTCAACTAAAGGATCTCACATGAACCTGATTCAACAACTCGAGCAGGAAGAAATTGCCCGCCTGGGCAAGACTGTCCCCGAATTCGCCCCCGGCGACACCGTCGTCGTCCAGGTGAAGGTCAAGGAAGGCAACCGGGAGCGTCTGCAGGCTTACGAAGGCGTGGTCATCGCCAAGCGTAACCGCGGCCTCAACTCCGCCTTCATCGTCCGCAAGATTTCTTCCGGCGAAGGCGTCGAGCGTACTTTCCAGACCTATTCCCCGCTGGTGGCCAGCATCGAAGTGAAGCGCCGTGGCGATGTGCGCCGCGCCAAGCTGTACTACCTGCGCGAGCGCTCCGGCAAGTCCGCCCGCATCAAGGAAAAGCTCACGCGCAAGTCCGTCTGAGACGGATTCTGCCAATGAAAAAGGGCGCCGCTGGCGCCCTTTTTTTGTGCTTCCGCGGGGGGGGGGGGGGGCTCAGGGCTTGCAGCTTTCCCGCCGCTTGTCCCGTTCGATGAGGGCGTAGGCCGAGTGGTTGTGGATGGACTCGAAGTTCTCGGATTCCACCACGTAGGCTTCGATACGGGGGTCGGCATTGAGGCGGGCAGCTACGTCCCGGACCATGTCTTCCACGAATTTGGGGTTGTCGTAGGCCCGTTCCGTGACGAACTTCTCATCGGGGCGCTTCAGGAGGCCGAAAAGTTCGCAGGAAGCTTCCTGTTCGACCATCGCGACGATTTCCTCGATCCAGACGAAACCCCGGGTGCGGGCAGTGATGGTGACATGGGAGCGCTGGTTGTGGGCCCCCCGTTCGGAAATCTTCTTGGAGCAGGGGCAGAGGCTGGTCACCGGCACCACGACCTTGACCGAAGTGGAAATTTCGCCGTGGCAGATATCGCCCATGAAGGTGATGTCGTAATCCATCAGGCTCTGAACGCCGGAGACCGGGGCGGTCTTGTTGATGAAGTAGGGGAAGCTCATCTCGATGTGGCCGGTTTCGGCTTCGAGGCGTTCCACCATCTCCCCCAGCATGATCGGGAAGCTCTCCACCGAGATGTCCCGTTCATGGCTATTGAGGATCTCCACGAAGCGGGACATGTGGGTGCCCTTGAAATTGTGGGGCAGGCCGACGTACATGTTGAACACGGCGATGGTGTGCTGTACGCCGCTGGACTTGTCCTTCACCTTGACGGGGTGGCGGATGGCTTTGATGCCCACCTTGTTGATGGCAAGTTGGCGGGTGTCTGCCGAACTCTGGACGTCCGGGATCGGTTGCTGGGGTGCGGTCATGTTCTCATTTTCCATGGGCTTGATGCGCCTTGACAGCGCTGATGATGCCATCCTTGTCGAGGCCGAGTTCGGCGAGCAGTTGCCCCTGTTCGCCGTGATCGATGAAACGGTCCGGCAAACCCAGGCGCAGCAATGGTACTGCCAAGCGATGCTCTTCGAGAACTCGTTCGATTTCCGTCCCGGCCCCCCCAATGACGGCATTCTCTTCGATGCTTACCAGAAGTGAATGGTTCCCGGCCATCTGGGCGACGAGTTCCGCGTCGATGGGCTTGACGAAGCGCATATTCACGACGGTGGCGTCCAGCGCCTCGCCAGTCGCAAGGGCGGCGGGCACCAGGCTGCCATAGGCCAGCAACGCGACGCCGCGGCCTTCCCGAATCACTTTCCCCTTGCCTACCGGCAAGGAGTCCAGGTCGGTGGAAGGAACGGTGCCGGTGCCGCCCCCCCGGGGATAGCGCACGGCGCTCGGGCAGTCGAGCCGGAAGGCGGTGGACAGCATTTGGCGGCATTCAGCCTCGTCGGCCGGCGCCATGATCACCATGTTGGGAATGCAGGCCAGATAGGACAAGTCGAAGGTGCCGTGGTGGGTGGGGCCGTCGGCCCCCACCAGACCGCCCCGGTCGATGGCGAAGACCACGGGCAGGTTCTGCAGGGCGACGTCGTGGATCAGCTGATCGTAGGCCCGCTGCAGGAAGGTGGAATAGATGGCCACCACCGGCTTCAGCCCCTCGCAGGCCAGGCCGGCGGCGAAGGTAACGGCATGCTGCTCGGCGATGCCGACATCGTAGTAGCGGCCCGGGTATTCGCTGGCGAAGCGCACCATTCCGGATCCCTCCCCCATGGCCGGGGTGATGCCCACCAGGCGCGGGTCGGCGGCCGCCATGTCGCACAGCCAGTCGCCGAAGACCTGGGTGTAGGTCAGCTTGCCGCCGCCCTTGCCGGTCTGGATGCCTTCTGCGGGATGGAATTTGGAAACGCCGTGGTAGAGGACGGGATCGGCCTCCGCCAGCTTGTAGCCCTGGCCCTTGCGGGTGATGACATGGAGGAACTGGGGCCCCTTGAGGTTTTTCAGGTTCTCCAGGGTGGGCACCAGGGCGTCCAGGTCGTGGCCGTCGATGGGGCCGATGTAGTTGAAACCGAACTCCTCGAACAGGGTGCCGGGAACGATCATGCCCTTGACGTGCTCCTCGGCCCGTCGCGCCAGTTCCAGCAGGGGCGGGGCGAACTCCAGCACCTTTTCGGCGCCGCGGCGGGCGGCGTTGAAGGTGCGGCCGGAGAAAAGGCGCGCCAGGTACTTGTTGAGGGCCCCCACCGGCGGCGAGATGGACATGTCGTTGTCGTTGAGGATGACGAGCATGTCGGCGTCCGCCACGCCGGCGTTGTTGAGGGCTTCGAAAGCCATGCCGGCGGACATGGCGCCGTCGCCGATCACCGCTACCACCCGGCGCTCCTCACCCTTCTGCTTGGCGGCCAGGGCCATGCCCAGGGCGGCCGAAATGGAAGTGGAAGAGTGGCCGACGCCGAAGGTGTCGTATTCGCTCTCGCTGCGCTTCGGAAAGCCGGAAATCCCGCCGTGCATGCGCAGCCGCGCCATGCCCGTGCGCCGGCCGGTGAGCACCTTGTGGGCGTAGCACTGGTGGCCTACGTCCCAGACTAGGCGGTCATGGGGGGTGTCGAAGACATAGTGCAGGGCGATGGTCAGTTCCACCGTGCCCAGGTTCGAGGACAGGTGGCCGCCGGTCTTCGAGACGGAGTCGATGAGGAATCCACGCAGCTGGTCGGCCAGCCGGGGCAGGTCCCGCCGATCCAGGCGGCGCAGGTCGGCGGGGTTGTTGATGGCTTCGAGAAGGTTTTGGTGGGGCATCGTCAGAATTGCCGATGGCAGATGAAATCGGCCAGTTCGTGGAGGCGCCGGCCCCGTTCGCCGAAGCAGGCCAGGGCGGCGAGGGCATCCGAGCGCAGGTCCTCGGCGTAGGCGCGGGCGGAGGAGAGTCCCAGGAGGCTGACATAGGTCGGCTTTTCCGCCGCCTCGTCCTTGCCGGCGGTCTTGCCCAGGGTGGCGGTGCTGGCGGTGCAGTCGAGGATGTCGTCCACCACCTGGAAGAGGAGGCCTGCCCGCTTGGCGAAGCGGTCCAGCTCACTGCGTTCCGCCGGGCTCATGGGCCGGCCGGCCAGGGCCCCCAAGAGGACGGCGGCGCGGATGAGGGCGCCCGTCTTGAGGGCGTGCATCAGCTCCAGCTCCGGCTGGTTGAGGGGTTTTCCTACCGATTCCAGGTCGATGGCCTGGCCGCCGGCCATGCCCCTGGAGCCGCTGGCGTGGGCGAGCAGGCTCACCATCTCGAGTTGGCGGGCCGGCTCGGCGATACCTTCCCGGCCGAGGAGCTCGAAGGCCAGGGTCTGCAGGCTGTCCCCTACCAGCAGGGCGGTAGGCTCGTCGTATTCGATGTGGCAGGTGGGACGCCCGCGGCGCAGGACATCGTTGTCCATGCAGGGCAAGTCATCGTGCACCAGGGAGTAGGCATGGATCAGTTCCACCGCGCAGGCGACGATCTCCAGCTTTTCCGGAGCGGCGCCGGTGATCTCACCGGCGGCGAAAGCCAGCAGCGGCCTGACCCGCTTGCCGCCGCCCAGGGTGGCGTAGCGCATGGCGGCATGAAGGCGGGCAGGGATTGAGTCGGACTTCGGCAGGGAGCGGGCCAGGGCCGCCTCAGTCCGATCCTGGATGACAGCCATCCAGCCGGTGAAGGTGGATTGGGTCATGGTTCCTCCCGTCCGCTGGGATGAAAGTCCTTGGCTTCGCCGTTTTCCAGGATGCGGATCTGCTGTTCGGCTTCGGCGAGCTGCCCCTGGCAATGCTTCAGGAGCGCCATGCCGCGGCGGTAGGCGGCGATGGATGCCTCGAGCTCCAGCTTGCCGCCTTCCATGCTCTGGACAATGGTTTCGAGTTCGGCCAGGGCCGTTTCGAATTTCATGTCGGCGATGGGAGATTGGTCCATGGTACCGGGTCCGGTGAAACCTACGAAAATACCTTAACAAGGGGCTTTTGGTCAAATTGCAGGGGGGTTAAAATTATTTGTTTTACCCTTGTTTCTGGAGGAGTGGCATGTCCAACCTTGCGACCCTGTCCAAGTTGGCCCCCGGCGTTTCCCAATTGCCGGTGGACTGGTATTTCGATGAGAAAATCTTCGAACTGGAGAAAAAGCTCATCTTCGATGCCGGTCCCGGTTACGTCGGCCATCAGCTCATGGCACCGGAAGCGGGGGATTACCGTTCCCTGGAGTGGCTAGATCACGGCAAGCTGGTCCTCAACGGCGGTGACCGCGGGCACTGGCTGATGTCCAATATCTGCCGGCATCGCCAAGCCATCATGCTGCAGGGAGCCGGGCACCTCAACGGCAATATCGTCTGTCCCATCCATCGCTGGACCTACGACACCGAGGGGCAGCTCATCGGGGCGCCCCATTTTCCCCAGAATCCCTGCCTCAACCTCGACAAGCAGCCCCTGGAAAACTGGAATGGCCTGCTCTTCAAGGGGCCGCGCTCGGCCAATGCCGACCTGAAGGGCATGAAGGTGGCCGGTGAATTCGACTTCTCCGGCTACAAGCTGGACCATGTCGAAATGCACCAGTGCAACTACAACTGGAAGACCTTCATCGAGGTCTACCTGGAGGACTACCACGTGGTGCCCTACCACCCCGGTCTGGGCAATTTCGTCACCTGCGACGATCTCACCTGGCAGTTCGGCGACTGGTACTCGGTGCAGCGGGTGGGTATCACCTCCCTGCTGAAGGAGGGCTCCCCGGTCTATGGCCGCTGGCAGAAGGCGGTGCGGGACTACTACGGCAGCAAGGGCGAGCAGCCCAGGCAAGGCGCCGTCTGGCTCACCTACTATCCCAACATCATGGTGGAGTGGTACCCCCATGTGCTGGTGGTGTCCACCCTGGTGCCCCAGGACGTGAACCGGACCATGAACGTGGTGGAGTTCTACTACCCGGAGGAAATCGTCGATTTCGAGCGGGAATTCATCGAGGCCGAGCGGGCCGCCTACATGGAGACGGCCATCGAGGACGACGACATCGGCGAGCGCATGGACCGCGGCCGCTACGCCCTGCTGCAGGAAGGCAGGAACGAGGTGGGGCCCTACCAGAGCCCGATGGAGGACGGCATGCAGCACTTCCACGAGTTCTATCGGCGGATCATGGAATCCCATCTCTGATCCTTCGGGTGCATGGCCAGGGGCGCCGGGTTAAAATCCGGCGCCCTTTCCATTTCTCCCTTCCCTATGCAATCCCTCTGGATGGTCGTCGCCAGCCTGTTTTTCGCCTGCATGGGCGTGTGCATCAAGCTGGCGGCCGAAACCCATTCCGTGGTGGAAATCGTCTTCTACCGCAGTTTCATTTCCCTGGTGCTGATGTTCGGGCTGGTCCGCCTGCGCGGCGTTTCCCTGGCGACGCCCAACCTGCGCTGGCAGATCAACCGGGGGGTCGTGGGGTTCGTGGCCCTCGTTGCCTATTTTTACGCCATCACCCTCCTGCCGCTGGCCACGGCGGTCACCCTCAACTACACCTCGGCCATCTTCCTGGCCATCTACCTGGCCCTGGCCGGCTCGCGGATGACCGGCGGCATCCTGGCGGCCCTGGCCATCGGGCTCGTGGGGGTGGCGCTCCTCCTGAAGCCAACCTTCAATGCCGACCAACTGTTCGGCGGCCTGGTCGGGCTGGGTTCGGGCGTCCTGGCCGGCATGGCCTATTTCAGCGTCCGGGAGCTTGGGGCCCGGGGTGAGCCGGAAACCCGGACAGTGTTCTATTTTTCCCTGGTTTCCTCCGTCGGCTCCGGTTTCTGGCTGGCGCTATCGGACCTGCATGCCGTGGATTGGCGTAGCGGCGGGCTCCTCCTCGGGGTGGCAGCCTTTGCCACCGCTGCCCAGCTGGCCATGACCCGGGCCTATTCCCGGGGACGAACCATGATGGCGGCGGTCCTGGCCTATAGCACGGTGATCTTTTCCAGCCTTTTCGGCATCGTTTTCTGGGGTGACGTCTTGTCTGCCTCGGCCTGGGTCGCCATCGGCCTCATCGTCCTGTCGGGGGCGGCGGCCACGCATTTTTCGCGCGCCGCTCCGGTGGAACAGGATTAAACTTCGGAGCGGACCAAGGCCATGCACGCAGCCAGAATCCGCTTCAACAAACAACACGGGAGTTGCAACATGATCGTTACCGACCATCAGCCCGGCCGCGTCAGCGTGACCGTCTTCGGTGAATTTTCCCTGGCCGATTACCGGGAATTCGAGGAGGTCGTCAATTACAAGGTCAGATTCGAAGGTCCTGTGGATCTCTTTTTCGACCTTCGCCAGATGGCCGACTTCACCGTTGACGTGGCTTGGGAGGAGATCAAGTTCTCCCGCCAGCACGCCAACGATTTCCGCCGCATCGCCGTCATTACCGACAGCCAGTGGGTGACCTGGAGCGCCTGGCTGTCACAGGTATTCGTCAATGCCGACGTGGAGGTCTTTCCCGACGCCGACGAGGCCAGGGCCTGGCTGGAATCCGGCGACTGAGCTTTTCAGCCCCGGTGCATGCCGGGGAGCTGGCGCGGCATCCGAGGATCCCGCCTGCCGGCTCCTGGAGCGGGGGGGCGCCAATCCCGGGCGGCCGGTTCCATGCTGAAAAAATATTCCAAATGAGGTCAACCAGTTTCTGATATGTTTCGTTAATGCGGGTGACCGATATGCAAATGGTCGCCTTGTATCCCCCAAATTCCAATCTCGAAGAGGAATAAGAAGATGAAACTGATTGCTATGATCATGGCCGCTGCCTTTGCTTTCGCTGCCCAGGCTGCCGAGCCAGCCAAGACCGACTCTGCCGCTCCCGCCGCCACTGCCCCGGCTGCCGACAACGCTGCTGGCGAGAAGAAGCCTGCCGCCAAGAAGAAGCACACCGCCAAGAAGAAGCACACTGCCAAGAAGGCCGCTGCGCCTGCTGCCCCGGCTGAAACCAAGTAAGGGCACAAGAAGCGTCTCTCGCTTCTTGTCAGGAAAAAGCGGAGCCGAGGCTCCGTTTTTTTTGTCCGCGTCCGAAGCGGGGGTAATCAGGCCAACTGCCGGGCCAGTGCCCAGGCGACATGCTCCCGTACCAGGGGGGATGGATGGTTCTCCCGCTGGCGCAGGGCTTCCACCGCCGCCGCCGAAGCCGGGGCGTTGCCCAGGGCGACCGCAATGTTGCGCAGCCAGCGCTCATGGCCGATGCGGCGGATGGGGCTGCCGGCTAGGCGGTCGTTGAATTCCGTTTCGGCCCAGCGGAAGAGATCGGCCAGACTGGCGGCATCCAGCCCGTTGCGCACGGCGAATTCCGGGTCGCCGAGGCGGGCGAAACGGTTCCACGGGCAGCATAGCTGGCAGTCGTCGCAGCCGTAGATGCGGTTGCCGATCAGGGGCCGCAGCTCCACCGGAATCGGCCCGGCCAACTCGATGGTGAGGTAGGAGATGCAGCGCCGGGCATCCACCTGGTAGGGGGCGACGATGGCACCGGTGGAGCAGGCCTTGAGGCAGGCAGTGCAGCTGCCGCAGTGTTCCTCGACGGGCTGGTCGGGCGGCAGGGGCAGGTCGGTGTAGATGTCGCCGAGGAAGTGCCAGGAGCCTTGGCGGGAGAGGAGGAGGGTATGCTTGCCCCGCCAGCCGAGGCCGGCCTGGCTGGCGAACTCCACCTCCATGACTGGGGCCGAGTCGGAAAACACCCGGTAGCCGAAGGGGCCGATGGCATCGGCAATTCCCTGGGCCAGCTTCTGCAGGCGGTTGCGGACCACCTTGTGGTAGTCGCGGCCCAGGGCATAGCGGGAAATGTAGGCGAGCCGGCCGTCGCCCAGGGTGGCGGCGGCCTCGGCTGCCGCCGGTAGATAGTCGAGGGCGGCTGAGACCACGGTGAGGGTGCCGGGCACCAGGGCCTGGGGATTGCTGCGCAAAGGGGCGTGGCGGGCCATATAATCCATCTCCCCGTGGCGGCCCTCAGCCAGCCAGCGCTGGAGCCGGGGAGCCGCAGCGCCGACGTCGGCCCTGGCGATGCCCACCCGGGCAAAGCCCAGGGCGCCGCCCATGGCCTTGATCCGCCCGGCTAGTGCCGCGTAATCGATAGTGGAGTTCCGATCTTGCATCATTCCGATGTTACTGCCGTTTTCGACCTGCCGAACGAGGCCGCCACCCAGCGCCTCGGGGAAATCCTGGCGCCGCTCCTGAAGCCGGGGATGGTGATCTACCTCGAAGGCGACCTGGGGGCTGGCAAGACCACCCTGGTGCGGGCGCTACTGCGCGCCCTCGGCCATCACGGGGCGGTGAAGAGCCCGACCTATTCTCTGGTTGAAGTTTACGCGGTTTCGAGTTTATACTTGTATCACTTTGATTTTTATCGGTTTGAGTCGCCTGAAGAATTCCTGGATGCTGGCCTGGGTGAATATTTTCATGACGCTTCAATCTGCCTTGTCGAGTGGCCGGAGAAAGCCCGCGGATTCGCTCCGCCGGCTGATCTATGCTGCGTGCTTCAGCACGCCGGGCCGGGGCGGTGGGTGGAATTGGTCGCCCAGTCGGCGGCGGGTGCTGCATGCGTAGAGAGCCTGCGCCTCGCCTCTCCCGGCGGCGGCTTCTCCATCTAGCCGGCGCCGCCCTCGTCTTTTCGGTGACTCCCCTCGCCAGGGCGATGGGGCGGCTGCCCTCCATCCTGGCGGTGCGCATCTGGCCGGCGGCCGACTATACCCGGGTCACCCTGGAACACGACGCGCCCCTCAAATTCAATTATTTCACCGTCGAAAACCCGGACCGCCTGGTGGTGGATATCGAAGGCGTCGAGTTCAACAGCGTGCTGGACAGCATCGCCAAGAACGTCGCGGCGGACGATCCCTATATCAAGCTCCTGCGGGCCGGCCGCTTCAAGCCTGGCGTGGTGCGCCTGGTCATGGAGCTCAAGGCCAGGATCAATCCCCAGGTCTTCAATCTGAAGCCGGTGGGGGAATACGGCCATCGCCTGGTGCTGGACGTCTATCCCCAGGACCCGCCCGATCCGCTGCTGGCCCTGCTGCAAGGCCGCGAGGAAGCGGTGGAGCCGATACGCCCCGAGGTCGAACCCCGAACGGGCGACGGGAAACCCGAGCCGGTTCAGGAAGCGCCGGAAGTCAGGACGACCAGGAAATCCGGGAAGCCGGTGGTAGACCGCCTGGTCACCATTACCCTGGATCCCGGCCACGGCGGCGAGGATCCGGGTGCCGTCGGCAAGGCGGGCACCCAGGAAAAGGCGGTGACCCTGGCGGTGGCGCGCCGGGTCAAGGCCCGGCTCGATGCCGAGCCCAACATGCGGGCGGTGCTGACCCGGGATTCCGACTTTTTCGTGCCGCTGCAGATGCGGGTCCAGAAGGCCCGGCGCATCCAGGCGGACCTCTTCGTTTCCATCCATGCCGATGCCTGGGTCAAGCCGGATGCCCGGGGATCCTCGGTCTTCGTGCTGTCGGAGCGGGGGGCTTCCAGTTCGGCGGCCCGCTGGCTGGCCCAGCGGGAGAACGAGGCCGACCTGGTGGGAGGCGTCAATATCGACGTCAAGGACCCCTTCCTGGCCCGCACCCTGCTGGACCTCTCCCAGACCGCCACCATCAGCGACAGCCTGAAGCTCGGGAAATATGTGCTGGGAGAGCTGGGGGGGATCAACACCCTCCACAAGGCCAGCGTCGAACAGGCCGGCTTCGCCGTCCTCAAGGCGCCGGACATTCCCTCCATCCTGATCGAGACCGCCTTCATCTCCAATCCCGAGGAAGAGCGGCGGCTCAACGACGACGCCTATCAGGACAAGCTGGCGGACGCCATCGTGCGCGGCATCCGCCAGTATTTCGCCAAGAACCCGCCGCCGCCCAAGGCCAAGATGGCCCGCCTGGGGTAATTCCCCTGTAGGCAGCTTCTCCGGTAGCGGAGTCCCGGCGGCCCCGGCCGCCAGTCGGCCAAGGTGCCTCGCTTGAGCACGTCCCTGCAATCTCTGAAATGACCGGGCGCCCCAGGGGCGCCCGAAATCTGCTGCGCCTCCCGAATCGCTATCCCCCATCCGGAGCCCAGCCTTGCGTCTCAAAGTATTAAGAATTTTTTGGGTCCAATGGCGCGGCATTACGAATTAATCAATACTTTCAATCATATGCAATCTGGCCTGGATTGTGCTTTTAGCCTCGGCACTTGAGTTCTGTCGGGAGTGTTTATGGTCAAGAAATACGTAAGGGTGCTCGAGGTCAAGGATGATAAGTACATTCTGTTCGACTTCGCGATCGGCGAGCCGGACTTGAGCGTCGAACTCATCCTGCCCCCCAAGGCCTTTGTCGAGTTCTGCCAGGTCAACCAGGTGGTCTACATGACGCCTGCCCAGGGGGCTCAAGTGGATGTGGAACGCCTGAAGTGGCGGCATGGAATTACCAAGACACGTCAGGACACTTAGATTTCCTATGGGTAAGAGGAGCAACAAAAAATGATTGAGATTCGCACGGCGACAATCGAGCCGTTACGAAACACCTTTGATCATGTGGCGCGCGTGCTGGGTGGCGACAAGCCAGCTTCCCGCTATTTGGAGGGGACGCTCAAGCTGCAATCGGAGGCCAATTTCAACTACCAGGCCCTGTGGGACAAGGAGCACGAACTCTACGATCCCAGCCGGACCGCTATCGAAATGGCTGACTGGTATGCCTTCATCGATCCACGGCAGTTCCATTACGGGTCCTATACCAACGCCCGTTCCCGCCAGCAGGAGGCGGCCGAGAGCAATTTCGATTTCGTGGAGAAGCGGGACTTGCTGCGTTTCGTCGATGATGCCGCCCGCCAGAAGATGGCCCGTGTCCTCGTTCCCCTCCGTCACTACGAGTGGGGCGCCAACATGAACAACAGCTTCATTGCCTCGTTCGCCTATGGCTCCATGCTCAATATTCCCGCCACTTTCCACGCCATGGATCGTCTCGGGATTGCCCAGTACCTGACCCGCATCGGCCTGCTCCTTGGCGGCGTCGAAACCGTCGACGCGGGCAAGGACGCCTGGCTGAACGACCCGGCCTGGCAGGGACTCCGCAAGGTAACGGAAGACCTCTTCGTGGAGAAGGATTGGTTCGAAGTCTTCGTGGCCCAGAACGTGGTGGGCGACGGCCTCATCTACCCGCTGGTGTACCGTCACTTCGTCCAGGACATCGGCGTGCAGGGCTCCACCGTCGCCATGCTGACGGAGTTCATGTCCGACTGGTCCGACGAGTCGTCCAAATGGGTGGATTCGGTGATCAGGATTGCCGCTGCCGAATCGGAGAAAAACCGGCAGCAACTGGCCATCTGGTACAAGAAGTGGAAGGCCCTGACGCTGGCCGCCGTACGGCCCATCGCCACCGATCTGGCCGGCGTTTCCGCCGAAACCTTGCAAAACATCGAAAACGCGCTCGATGCCCGGGCCAAGAAGCTTGGCCTAGAGATTGGAGGCTTGTGATGAGACTGCTTTACATCGCTTTGCAGGAAAACGAAGAGGCCCTTCCCATCATCGACTCGATCATCGAGGACAACCCGAGCGCGACGGTTCGGCGCTACCCGGGCATGGTCCGCATCGAGGCCGATGGCCGCATCACGGTGAAGCGGGCGACGGTCGAGGGGCGCCTGATGCGGGACTGGGATCCCCAGGAACTGCATCTGCACCTGATTTCTATCGCCGGCAACGTCCACGAGACCGACGACGAATTCACTCTGCATTGGGGAACCGCTGAGGAGATGGAGAAATAAGATGAGTACGACGAAAAAACTTGGCTTGCGCGAAAAATATCGGCTGATGACCCGCGGTCTCGGCTGGGAGACCACCTACCAGCCCATGGACAAGGTCTTTCCCTACCAGAGCTTCGAAGGCATCAAGATCCACGACTGGGACAAGTGGGAAGATCCTTTCCGCCTCACCATGGACGCCTACTGGAAGTACCAGGCGGAGAAGGACCGGAAGCTCTACGCCATTCTCGACGCCTTCAACCAGCATAACGGCCATCTGAACATTTCCGACGCCCGCTATGTGAATTCCATCAAGCTCTTCCTGCAGGGGATTACCCTGTCGGAATACAACGCCCATCGCGGCTTCGTCCATCTTGGCCGGCAGTTCCGCGGCGTCGGTCCCCGGGTGGCCTCCCAGATGCAGGCCCTGGACGAGATCCGCCACGCCCAGACCCAGATCCACGCGCTGAGCCACTACAACAAGTACTTCTCGGGATTCCACGGATTCCAGGGCATGTACGATCGCCTGTGGTACCTGTCGGTGCCGAAGTCCTATTTCGAGGATGCCCTGACCGCTGGCCCCTTCGAATTCCTGACCGCCATCTCGTTCTCCTTCGAGTATGTGCTCACCAACCTGATCTTCATGCCCTTCATGTCCGGCGCCGCTTACAACGGCGACATGGCCACCGTGACCTTCGGTTTCTCGGCCCAGTCCGACGAGGCCCGCCACATGACCATGGGCCTGGAAGTCATCAAGTTCATGGCCGAGCAGGACCCGGACAACATTCCCATCATCCAGCGCTGGATGGACAAGTGGTTCTGGCGCGGCTACCGGATGCTGGTCCTGGTGGCCATGATGATGGACTACATGCTGCCGAAGAAGGTGATGTCCTGGAGCGAGGCCTGGGAAATGTACTTCGAGCAGGCCGGCGGCGCGCTGTTCGAAGACCTTGCCCGCTACGGTTTCCGCATGCCGAAGTACGCGGATGTTTCCGTCAAGGAAAAGGACCGCTACTCCCACGAAGCCTGGGCGGCCCTGTACCACTATGGCGCGGCCGCCGGCCTGCACACCTGGATTCCGACCAGCGAGGAAATGGAGTGGATGGCGGAGAAGTATCCCAATTCCTTCGAGCAGTTCTACAAGCCCCGGCTCGACTACTGGGACGAGCAGCAGAAGGCCGGTAAGCGCATGTACTGCGCCTCGCTGCCCCAGTTGTGCCAGGTCTGCCAGATTCCGGCCTGGTTCACCGAGCCCGACGACCCGACCCAGCTTTGCCATCGGGAAACGGAATACAAGGGCGAAACCTACCACTTCTGCTCCGACGGCTGCTGCGACATCTTCAAGGGAGAGCCCGAAAAGTATATCCAGGCCCGCCTGCCGACCCATCAGATCTACCAGGGCAACTGCGGTGGGGCCTCCATCGAGGAGGTCCTGAAATGGTCCGGCATCGAAGTCGGCCACGACAACCTCGATTACTTGGGCTCCGACGACCAGAAGAACTGGGAGCGTTGGAAGCATCAGACCGCGGTCGAGAAGAAAATCGCTTGAGGGAGAATGTCCAATGACTGTTAATGCCTTGTACCCCGACTACCAGGGGAAAGTTCGTGATGCGGAAAGCAACTTCCATGGCGGCAGGCTTCTGTACGTCGCCTGGAACCGTCACCTCATGTTCACCAACCCCTTCGCCTATCTCGTCCAGCCGGACATGAAGTTCGGCGATTTCGTCAAGACCGTGATGGCGCCGTCCTTCGAGACCCATCCGGACTGGGCTAAGATCGACTGGACGAAGGTGACGTGGCACCGGAAGGGAGAGTCTTTCGCCCCCGATTGTTCCAAGACCCTCAAGGAAAACGGCTTGGCCCACAAGGCGGCTATCCAGTTCTCCACACCGGGTCTGGATGGAATAGGAGGCTTGGGCATCTGACCTCCTTTTAGGACCGAAAAAAGGCGCAGGCACCCTGCGCCTTTTTTATGAGGGCTTCCCTGTTTGGCGGCGGCCTGCGCGCAAGCCTCCGGAAAGGCCTAGAATCCGGGGCGAAATTTGTTGGTTAGCCATGACCAGGATGATGGGCGGACGCAGATCCGCTCCGGCTGGAATGGTGGTCGGAGACATGGAAAGGAAGTAGCAATGAGCATCACGGAAGCTGGGCATGAGCAGATATCCGCGCGGTTGAAGGCCTCTCCCCAGGAAGGGGTCATCTTCATGGACAACCAGCGCATGCTTCTGGTGGACACCAGCCGCATCGGGTTCCTGCGCCAGGAACTCATTTCCACCCTGGGGGTGGAGCGGGCCAAGGGCGTCCTGATGCGCATGGCCTTCGCCTCCGGGGCCCGGGACCTGGAGTGGGCCAAGAAGATTCTCGGGGACAAGGATCCGGAGGAAGTGCTCCGGTTCGGGCCCCGGCTCCACAGTGTCCGGGGCGGCGCCTACCCCCGGGAAGTCAAGATCGAGATCGACCTGGAGAAGAAGCACTTCTACGGCGAGTTCATCTGGGAGCAGTCCTATGAGGCCGGCGTGCATCTGGACCTCTACGGCGAGCAGGAGGAATCCGTCTGCTGGGAGGCGGTCGGCTACGCCACCGGCTATACCAGCGCCCTGATGGGGGAACTGGTGTACTTCCGGGAAGTCGAGTGCCGGGGCAAGGGAGATCCGGTCTGCCGGGTTATCGCCAAGCCGGCGGACCAATGGGAGGACCTGGACCCCAAGGTGCTCGATCTTTTCAAGCCCGATCCGGTGGTCGAGCAATTGCTCGACATGCAGGAGAACATCGAGTTGCTGCGCCAGGAGGTGGACGAAAGCTTCCGTAGCGTTCCTTTCCTCGGCAAGTCAAAGGGATTCCGGGACGCCATGGTCCTGGCCGACAAGGTCGCCAGTTCCAGCGTGACCGTGCTGCTGCTGGGAGAAACCGGCGTCGGCAAGGAGCGCTTCGCCCGCTATATCCATGAGAAGAGCAGCCGCAGCAAGCAGCCCTTCGTCGCCGTGAACTGCGGCGCCATTCCGGAAGAACTCATCGAAGCCGAGTTGTTCGGGGTGGAGAAGGGGGCCTATACCGGCGCCCAGACCTCCCGACCCGGCAAGTTCGAGCGGGCGGACGGTGGCACGCTCCTCCTGGACGAAGTCGGGGAACTCTCCGCCTCCGCCCAGACAAAGCTTTTGCGGGCCCTGCAGGAAGAAGAGATCGAGCGGGTCGGCGGCAGCCAGTACAAGAAGATCAATGTGCGGATCATCGCCGCCACCAATGTGGATCTGGCCGAAGCGGTGCGCAAGGGCAAGTTCCGCCTGGACCTCTATTACCGCCTCAACATCTATCCCATCTCCGTCCCGGCACTGCGGGAACGCAAGAGCGACATCGAGCTCCTGGCCGACGACTTCGTCCGGGTCTATTCCAGCAAGCATGCCAAGGCCGTCCTGGGCATCTCGCCGGCGGCGAAAAAGGTGCTGACCGAGTACTCCTGGCCGGGCAACATCCGCGAGCTGCAGAACATGATCGAGCGGGGGGTGATCCTGGCGAGCAACCGTGGCTACATCGAAGAGGATCACCTGATCCTCCACGGGACCGGTTCGGCCGAACGGCCCGTCGGCGGCAGGGCGGGCGGGCTCGGCTCGGCCGACGGCGACGAGCCGGCGTCCAGCCTGCTGGAGCAGATGATCTCCCACAGGAAGAGCCTGGAGGACCTGCAGAACGACCTGGTCCTCTCCGCCGTCGATCGCGCCGGCGGCAACCTCAGCGAGGCCGCCAAATTCCTTGGGCTCAGCCGGGCCCAGGTTTCCTATACCCTGAAGAAGATCAAGCCCTGATCCCCGTGCCGGCCCCGGCCGTTCCCGGGGCCGGGGCCGCCTTTCCGCCTCGAAAATTCTTCATTAATGCGGGAAATTCTCCGCATTGAGAAACATGGAAAACAAGTTTTCCATTTATAAACATAATGTTATAGGCTGGCCCTGAATTTGCTAACTGTGCTGCTCCAACAATCGGAGGCAAGCATGGAATATGCAAAATTCAATCGACTGAAGATCGAGCAGGTGGGCGGCGTGCTGACGGTGGCCCTCAGCCAGCCCCAGCGCCGCAATGCGATGGACGAGACCATGCATCGCGAACTTCCGGAGCTCTGGAGACAAGTCGCCAAGGATAGAAGCGTCCGGGTCGTGGTCGTCAAGGGCGACCCGGAAGGCAAGGCCTTCTGCGCCGGCGGCGACCTCAAGTGGGTCAGCGAAGCCGCCCAGGCCGGCGAGACCTACGAGGAAATCCTGCGGGACGGCGTGGACATCATCCGCGGCATGACCCAGCTGCCCCAGCCGGTCATCACCATGGTCAACGGTTCGGCCATCGGCGTCGGCGCCAGCCTCGCCCTGTTCGGGGACATCGTCTTCGCCGACCAGGCGGCGGTGATCGCCGATCCCCATGTCGGCATCGGCGTGGTCGCCGGCGACGGCGGCGCCATCATCTGGCCCCTCCTGGTGGGCCCCAACCGGGCCAAGGAATTCCTCATGACCGGAGATCCCGTCACCGGCGCCGACGCCGAGCGCATGGGGCTGGTCAACCACGCGGTCCCGGCGGAGGAACTGGCCGGGCACGTCTACAAAATGGCGGAGCGGCTCGCCCAGGGGCCCCGGCTCGCCATCGAGCTGACCAAGCGTTCCGTCAATATCCAGGTCAACAATCTGGTCAGCAATATCCTCCACGCCTCTCTGGCGCTGGAAGGCCTGACCTTCCGCACCGACGACCACCGGCAGGCGGTGAACGCCTTCCTTTCCCGCAGCAAGCCTGCCGGCAAGTAAGGGAGGCCAAATTGGTACGCTATGAAAAGACCGGGGCGGTGGCCCGCCTCGTATTGAACCGTCCGGCGGCGAGAAACGCCCTCAATGGCGAACTCCTCGACGCCATTGCCGAGCAGATGGGCATTGCCGACCGGGATCCGGAAGTCCGCGCCATCATCCTCACCGGCGAAGGTCCCGTGTTCTGCGCCGGCGGCGATCTGCGGGCCATCTTCACCGATGCCACCCCCAACGCCATCCGCCGCTTCCTGAACGACCGCATGCGGCCCGCCCTGCGCAGCATCATGCAGGCCGACAAGCCGGTGATCGCCGCCCTCAACGGCCAGGTGGCCGGCGCCGGCGTCTCCCTGGCCCTGGCCTGCGACTTCATCATCGCCGGCAGCAATGCCGAATTCATCCCGGCCTTCGGCAAGATCGGTGCCATGCCGGATTCGGCCGCCATCTATCTGCTGGTTCAGTACGTCGGCGTGGCGACGGCTCGGGAAATCGTCTTCCGCAGCCGGCAACTGGGGGCGGAGGAAGCCTTGGGCCGCGGCATCTACTCCTGCGTTGTGGCGCCCGAGGCGCTCGCCGCGGAGAGCATGGCGCTGGCCGAGTCCCTGGCCGCCGAGCCGACCCTGGCCGTCGCCCTGGCCAAGCGCGCCCTGCGGGACGCCCCGCGGCAGCCCTTCGATGCCTTCATGGACGCCGAGTCCTTGGCCATGGCCTTCCTCCACACCACCGACGACCTCGCCGAGGGCTTTGCCGCCTTCAAGGAAAAGCGGGCGCCGGTGTTCGGCGGCTGCTGAGGTGCCCCGTGGCTGAGTCTCGATCCATCGTCGTCACGGGCGGGTCCGCCGGCATCGGCCGGGCCCTGGTGCGGGAGTTTCTGGGGGCGGGCGACCGGGTGGTCTATTGCGGCCGGAATGCCGAGCGGCTGCAGTCCTCTCTGGAGCCGCTGCTGGCGGAATTTCCGGGGCGGGTCGCCGCCGTGGCGGCCGATGTGGCTACCGGGGAAGGGATAGAGAAACTGGTCGGGCATGCCCTGGCCACTTTCGGGTCCATCGATGTCCTGGTCAACAACGGCGCTTCGGCGGAATCGGGCAACCTCCAGACCCTCACCGACGCCCAGTGGCAGAGCGAGTTCGACCAGAAGCTGATGGCCATGGTGCGGACCGCCCGCGCTGTCTTCGGGGTCATGGAGGGGCAGGGCGGGGGCACCATCGTGAACATCAACAGCGTGTTCGCCAAGGCGCCCGACACCTCCTTCTACGCCTCTAGCGTCGTCCGGGCCGGGTGTCTGGCCCTGACCAAGCTGCTGGCCAAGGAGGGAGCCGCCCACGGCATCCGCGCCGTGGCCGTCGGGCTGGGGCTGGTGGCGACGGAAGCCTGGGCTGCCTGGTGTCCCGCCGATGCCACCCTGGAAGATTTCCAGATGCAGATGGCAGGGCATTACGGCGTCCCCGTGGGCCGCATGGCGAGGCCGGAGGAAATCGCCAAGGTCGTGCGCTTCCTCTGCTCGACGGACGCCGCCTACATCACCGGCACCCAGATCGACGTGGACGGCGGCCTGTCGCCGTGCCTGTGAGTCGCCGCCCGGCTCCCGGCCCCTGCGCGGGCTGAGGCCTCCGCGAGGCGAAAAATTATCAAGAATTTTTCGCCTCGCCTCTCCGGGCGGTTTTGAAAATACACGCAAAAACAAATGTTTAAATCATGGCACGGATGGTGCTATGGATTTACTGGCAGTTAAACAATTATGAGTTGGTAAATATGGGTCATTCATACACCGATGAAGATGTGGCGCAACTGAGGCGGGGCAAGGGCGAGCGCCTTTATGGCGACGGCGCCCTGGTCGTCCTCAAGGCGCTGCTGGAGTCCGGCATCAGCTATTTCGGCGGCTATCCGGGCTCGCCGACGGCGAACCTGATGGACGCCGTCGCCGACGCCTACGATCCCCTGCTGAAGGAATACGGCGTCTATTTCGAAAGCTCGAGCAACGAGATGTCTGCCGGCGCCCTGCTCACCACCTCGGTGTACGGTCCGGTGCGGGGCGCCGTGACCTGGAAGGTGGTCGGTAACGGCGTCGCCACCGACGTGGTGGACCACGTCTCCCAGCTGGGGGTCAAGGACGGCGCCATGATCGTCGTCGGCGAGGACTACGGCGTCTCCAGCACGACCGTGGTCCAGCGTACCCTGGCCTGGGGCGTCAAGTCGGGCATCCTGGTCATCGATCCCCGGGGCGACCAGCAGGTCCTGCACCGCATGGTGAAGGAGGGCATGGACCTTTCCCGGGACAGCAAGTCGGTGGTGGCGCTGCTGCTCCGCCCTCAGGCGTCCCATACCAATGCGGAGATCACCGTCGGCGACAACGTCGTTCCCGAGATCAGCACCGTCCGCAAGGTCGAGGCTTTCCGGAAGGACCCGACCCTGTTCGCCCTGCCGCCCTTCGCCCAGGAGCAGGAAAAGGACCGGCACCAGAACCGCCTGCCCACCGCCGCCCGGCTCGTGGTCGAGCGCGGGCTGAACGAGTATTTCGGCGGCTCCCAGGCCGAGTTCGGCATCATCACCCACGGCACCACCTTCAATTCCACCCTGCGGGTGCTGAGCCTCCTCGGCCTGGCCGACGAGTTCGGCGCCCTGGATAGCCGCCTGCATCTGCTGCAGCTGAACGTGATCCACCCGCTGTCCGAGGCCCAGATCGAAGCGTTCATGGCGGGCAAGAAGGCGGTCCTGATCGTCGAGGAGGGTCAGCCCGACCTCATCGAATCCCAGATCCGCGCCCTCGCCAACAGGCGCGGCATTCCCTGCCGCATCATCGGCCACGACGTCGTCCCCGGGGTCGGCGAGCTGGTGCCCGAGCGGCTGGTGGAGCCCCTGGCCCGCTATCTGGCCGAGACCGTGGGCCTGGATGCCGACGGCGCCATCGGGCGCAAGGCGCGGGCCGTGCTGGATCGGGGCCGCCAGGTCATGGACGCCATCGGCAAGCCGGTGCCTGCTCGCATCCCGACCTTCTGCACCGGCTGCCCGGAGCGCCCGGTGTTTTCCCAGATGAAGATCAAGGATGCCGTCTTCGGCGAGAAGGACTGGCATGGCGGCGATGTCGGCTGCTACGGCATGGCCGGGTTCAAGCCCTTCGAGATGGCGGACTCCAATATCGGCATGGGGGCCGGCCTGGCGGCAGCCACGGCGATCACGGCGCTGTCCGAGCAGAAGAACGTCTCGGTGGTGGGCGATGGCACCCTGTGGCACAGCGCCTTCAACACTTCGGTGGCCAACGGCATCTACAACAAGCAGGAAGCCACCTATATCGTGCTGAACAACGGGTGGACGGCCATGACCGGCGCCCACGAGAACCCCAACGTCGGCCTGCTGATGACCGGCGAGCCGATGCATACGGAAATGAGCCTGGAGAAGACCTTCAAGGCCATGGGGGTCGACCACCTGGAGAAGGCCAACCCCTACGACTTCAAGGGCTTCCAGCGCAAGCTGATCCGCATCCATGAGGACAAGTCCAAGCCCCAGGTCCGCGTCTTGATTTCCGAGGCCGAGTGCCAGCTGCAGCGCCAGCGCCGCATCCGGCCCCAGAACGCCGCGGCCCTCAAGGCCGGCAAGCGGGTGGCCATCGACCGTCTCTACGTGGATGACCAGGTCTGCGTCGGCGACCACGCCTGCATGCGCTTCAACGGCTGCCCGTCCCTGACCCTGAAATCGTCCGGCGGGGTCGTCAAGAAAAGCGACAAGGCTTACATCGATCCGACCTGCGTCGGCTGCGGCGTCTGCGGCGAGGTGTCCACCATGGCCCTGCTCTGCCCGTCCTTCGTCAAGGTGACCACCGTTTCCAATCCCTCATGGCTGGAAAAGCTCGCGCTGGGTCTGCGCCGGCTCCTGTTGCCACGTCATGTTTCCCTGGCTCTGGAGAGGCAGTAATGGAAAACCAAAACATCAATCGCACCCGCCGGGTCCTCATCGGCACCGTCGGCGGCCAGGGCGGCGGCGTCTTGAGCGCCTGGCTGGTCCGGGGCCTCATCAACCATGGCTGGGACGCCGTGAGCATCGGGCTGCTGGGCCTGTCCCAGCGGGCCGGCACCGTCACCTATTACTGCGAGGCCTCTCCCAAGTCGGGCAAGCGGCGGGTCAATTCCATGTTCGCCATGGCGGGCGACGTGGATCTGCTGCTCGGGCAGGAGCTGCTGGAGCTCGGGCGCCTCATCCAGGGCGGCTACGCCGCGCCGGATTGCGTCGTCATCGGCAATACCTACCGCTATCTGACGACCCTGGAAAAGATGCCCTCGGAAAACGGCATCTTTGATTCCAAATGCATCGTCGACGCCATCCACCGGATCGCCCCGGAAACCAATTACCTGGTCCATGCCCAGGAAGTGGTGACGGGCAACAAGCTGCCGGCCCTGACCAGCAACGCCTTCCTGCTGGGGGCGGCGGTGGGGTCGCCGGTGTTCGGCCTGCCGCCGGAGCCTTTCCTCGATGCCATCCGCGCCGACCAGGTGGCGGTGGAGACCAACACCAAGGCCTTTATGCTCGGCTACGAAATGGTGCGGGACGGGCGGCTCGCCCGCCTCGCCGCGGAAGAGCGGGCCCGGCTCGGCACTCCCGCCGCCCGGCCCGAAGCCGGCGCGCCCCTGGCCTTCGAGCCCGGCACCGGATTCAAGGGGCTCCTGCGGCGGGTCGCGGACGACACATCCCGCCATCAGGCACTGGTCTCCATCGGCAATCTCCTGAACGACTACATGGATGCGGCCTATGCCGATGAGTTCGCCGGCAAGATCGCCCGGGTGGAAGGCGCGGCCAAGCTCGATGTGGTCAAGGGGCACGGGGAGCTGTTCGAGCCCCTGAGCGCCAATCTCGCCAACTGGATGGACTACGAAGATCCCATGCGGGTCGCCCAGATCAAGACTTCCCCCCAGCGCTTCCAGCGCCTGGCCGCCGAGTTCCGCGGCTCGAAGGGAATTCTCCAGATTCGGGACTACCTGGTCCCCGATCTGGAGCAGCTCCTGGACGCCCTGCCGCCCGGCCTGGAGCGCTTGTTCCGGTCGCCCGCGGATCAACCTGCCGCCCGCCCGGATGGCAAGGCTCTCCACAAGGATGCGCCCAAATTCCCCCTGCGACTGCGTTCCAACAGCATTCTCGGCTACTGGACCCTGCGGCTGCTGGCGGCGCTGCGCCGGACGCGGCGTTCCTCGTCCCGCCACGGCCGGGAGGAGCGGGCTATCGACCATTGGCTGGAAGCCGTGGCCGCCGCCGCCCGGCAGGATGCCCGCGTCGCCCAGGTGCTCGCCGAAGCGGGGCGCATCGTCAAGGGCTACGGTTGGACCCGGCAAAAGGCCCTGGCCGACATCCAGGCCTTCGCCACCGAGGGCGCCGAGCGCCTGCGCGGCATTGCCGGCCGCGGCGGCGATCCCCTCGCCATCGGCCGCCAGGCCCTGGCCATCCTGGCCGGCCAGGCCGGCAACTGGGAGCAGTGCCGCGGCTTCCTGCAGGCGGCCGAAGCGGGGCTGCCGGGACAGGCGCCCAGGATCGCCGAGGCTGCCTGAGCATGAAGCACTGGCGGATTTCGCTCACCGGCGGGGAAGGGGAGACGGTGGCATTCGACTGCCCCGAAGGCGTCTCCATCCACGCCGCCGCCAGGACCGCGGGCTTTCGCCTGCGGGTTGCCTGCGGTAGCGGTGGCTGCGGCATCTGCGCTGCCGAGCTGGTGAACGGGCAGGTGGACTACGTCTCGCCCATCTCCGCCGCCAAGATCGAAGGCTGCCCGGCCAGGGCCGTATTCCTGTGCCGGGCGACGCCGACCGAAGACTGTTGCATCAAGACCGACTGGCAGTGGGCAGTCGTGGACAAGGCCCCGCTTTCGCGGCGGATGGCAATAAATCAACAAGGCAAATAAGGAGGAGTAAGTGGCAATCATCAGACTGAGCTATGCGAGCCTCAATGTCACCGACCTGGGCAAGGCGGAGCAGCACTACGCCAAGGTCGTGGGCTTGCGCACCACGGGAAAGACAGAAGGCCGGGTCTACATGCAGGCGCCGGACTCCCAGGATCACCATTGCTTGATCCTCAATGAGTCGGCGAGCGCCGGGTTGTGCCATTTCGGGCTCAAGGTCAGTGCGCCGGAGGACCTGCAGGAGGCGGCGGACAAGGCCGCCGCCGCCGGCCTCAAGGTGGAATGGCTGAAGGCCGGGGACATTCTCGGCCAGGGGGAGAGCGTCATGATCACCCTGCCGTCGACGCACCGCATCAACCTCTTCCACCATTCCGAGGATATCGGCTACGAGACCGGCATGCGCGACCCGGACCCCATCCTCAAGAATGTGGACGGGGTGAATCCGGTCAGCCACCTGGACCATGCCCTGATGGTCTGCAGCAACCCGGCGGAAACCATCCGTTTCCTGCGGGACGAGCTGGACTTCAACCTTTCCGAATGCGGCACGGCCCCCGACGGCACCCTGTTCCTCGGCTTCCTTTCCGCCGGCAACACCATGCACCAGCTGGCCGTCGCCCCCGGACCGGATGGCGGCCTGCACCACATTGCCTTCTACGTCTATGACCGGGCCGACCTGATCCGGCGGGTCGACCTCCTGAAGCACCGCGGCGTGCCCACCCTGGAGTACGGCCTCACCCGCCACGGCGTGGCCGGCGTGACCACCACCTATTTCTTCGATCCTTCCGGCAACCGCAACGAATTCCAGTGCGGCGCCTACGAGACCTCCGGCGCCTCGGGACGGGTGCGGCCCATCAACTGGAAGCCGGAGGACCTGGGGCAGGCCACGTTCTATTACGAAGGCTCGGTTCCCGAGCAGTTCTACACGGTCGTCAGCTGAGGAGGAGGGGAAATGGCAATCAAACACAAGGGAATTACCCGCATCGGTTTTGTCAGGCTCGGCCTGAAGGATCCCGGGCTCCGGGAAGCCAAGAAGTTCTACACCGAAACCCTGGGCATGCTGCCGACGGCCTCCGCGCCGGGACAGCTGCAGCTGCGCTGCTGGCACGAGCCCTACCAGTTCTCCCTGGTCATCGACGAAAGCGACGCCCACCGCCTGGCGGAAATCGGCTTCCAGGTGCGGGATGATGCCGACCTGGAAGGCTTCGCGGCCCGGCTCGCCCAGGGCGACATCCAGGTGGCGCGGCATGAGGCGGGGGATATTCCCGGCCTGGGCCGCTCCATCAGCTTCGCCATCCCCGGCGGCCAGCGCGTCCGGCTCTTCGCCGAACTCGCCCAGCTCGGCTACGAGACCGGCTTCGAGACCCCCGACTGGGTGACGCCCAAGCGCGTCCGCGGCACCCCGGCGCCCCAGTTCCTCAACCACGTCGGCATCTGCGTCCCCCATCCCAAGGAAACCATCGCCTTCCTGAAGGAATACCTGGGCTTCTACGCCTCGGAGGTGATCGAGGACGACCAGGGCGATCCCGTCTCGGCCCTGCTGTTCCGCATGACCAAGAACGTGGGCGGCCAGGAGCTGGCGGTTTTCCCCGGGGCGGCCGGCAAGCTGCACCACATCGCCTTCACCAAGGACGACGCCTCGGACATCCTGCTGGACGGACAGTACCTGCGCAACGACGGGGTGACCCTGGACAGCTTCGGTCCCACCCGGCACCCCTACGGCAACACCTTCTCCCTGCACTTCTTCGATCCCTTCGGCGTGCGGCTGGAGTTGTGCAGCGGCGGGCGCATGGCCGAGCCCCATCCGGAATTCAAGCCGGTGATCTGGAGCGAGTCCAACCTGGGCACGGCGCTCTCCTACCACGACGAGCTGGATACCGCTCCGTTCCTCGCCGCCAGCATCTAGGACCGACCATGAAAGTCACTCGGATCTATGAGGAGGGCGGGGAGTCGCGGTTTTGCGACCACGAGATTCCCCTCCTGCCCCGGGACAAGTTCGGCCTCTTCTCGGCGGCGGTGCCGGCCCCGGAAATCTTTTTCCGGGAAACCGGCGCCGACTACGACTCCGGCTGGCACACGGTGCCCTACAGCCTCTACCTGGTCATCCTCGAGGGCAGCGTCGAGATCGAGACCTCCGACGGCCGCAAGGCCGTCCTCGGTCCCGGCGCCGTGATCCTGGCGGAAGACCAGGCCGGCAAGGGCCACCGCACCCGGGCGGTAGGCGGCCAGGCGGTGCGCAGCATCATGGTCGGCCTCACGGCCGCCGCCTGAACAAGTTTTTGCAGCAAAAGGTGATTTTTTTGAAAAAAGCAGATCAAGTACTCATCGCCTCCGCCGCCCGGACCCCCATGGGCGGGCTGATGGGGGTTTTCCGCGATGTCTCGGCCATCGAGCTGGGCGCGGCGGCCATCCAGGCCGCCGTCGAACGTTCCGGCATTGCCCCCGGCCTGGTGGACAGCGCCGTCATGGGCTGCGTCCTGCCGGCCGGCCTCGGCCACGTCCCGGCCCGCCAGGCGGCGCTGAAGGCCGGCCTGCCGGATAAGACGCCGTGCACCACGGTGAACAAGGCCTGCGGCTCCGCCATGCGGGCCATCATGATCGGCCGCGACGAAATCCTGGCCGGGTCGGCCGATGTGGTGGTGGCGGGCGGCTTCGAGTCCATGACCAACGCCCCCTTCATCCTCGCGGACGCCCGCCGGGGCAGGAAGCTGGGCCATGGCGCCGTCCTCGACCACATGCTCTACGACGCCCTGGAAGATGCCATCAACCGGGTCCCGGGCAAGCCCGCCGACCTCATGGGCCACATCGCCGAGGAATGGGCCGGCAAGTGCGGATTCTCCCGCCAGGAGCAGGACGACTACGCCCTGCGTTCCCTGCTCTCCGCCCGCCAGGCCAACGAGGATGGCAGCTTCGCCTGGGAAACCGCGGCGATGACCCTCAATGCCCGGGGCAAGTCCACCGTGGTCGGCAAGGACGAGCAGCCCTTTACCACCGACCCGGCCAAGATTTCCCTGCTGAAGCCCGCATTCCGGGCCGACGGGACGGTGACGCCGGCCAATTCCAGCTCCATTTCCGATGGCGCCGCGGCGACAGTGCTGGTGCGGGAATCCGCCGCCGACAAGCTGGGTGTGCACTGCCTCGCCCGGGTGGCGGGCCAGATGAACTATGCCGACAACCCCCGCGCCTTCCCCATGGCGCCGGCGGTAGCCATCAGGAACCTGCTGGCCCGGCTCGGCTGGACCGTGGACCAGGTTGACCTCTTCGAGGTGAACGAGGCCTTCGCGGTCGTGCCGATGATCGCCATGCGGGAATGCGGCATCCCCCTGGAGAAGATGAACATCCACGGCGGGGCCTGCGCCCTCGGACACCCGGTGGGGGCCTCCGGCGCCCGCATCGTCGCCACCCTCATCGGCGCGCTGCGGAAGACCGGCGGCAAGCGCGGTGTGGCGGCCATCTGTCTGGCCGGCGGCGAGGCCACGGCCATCGCCATCGAAATGTTGTGAGGAGCAGGGAATGGAACTGAAGAATTCAACCGTGGTGATCAGCGGCGGCGGCTCCGGCCTCGGCGCGGCCTGCGCCCGCATGGTCATCGATGCCGGCGGCTACGTGGTGCTGGCGGACGTCAACGCCGAGCAGGGCGAGGCCAAGGCCGCCGAGCTGGGCGAGCGCTGCCTGTTCGTCAAGACCGACATCACCTCCGAGTCCGACGTGACCGGGCTCTTCGCCACCGCGGCGGCGGAGTTCGGCGTCGTGCGGGCGGTGGTCAATTGCGCCGGCATCGCCCCCGGCGAAAAGATCGTCGGCCGGGACGGCCCCCACGGGCTCGCTTCCTTCGCCCGGGTGGTCAATGTGAACCTGGTCGGCACCTTCAACATGCTGCGCCTGGGGGCGGCCGTCATGGCCGCCAATGAGCCCGGGGAGGACGGCGAGCGCGGCGTCGTCGTCAATACCGCCTCCATCGCCGCCTACGAGGGGCAGGTCGGCCAGGCGGCCTACGCGGCCTCCAAGGGCGGGGTGGTTGCCCTCACCCTGCCGGCCGCCCGGGAGCTGGCCCGTTCGGGCATCCGCGTCCTCACCATCGCCCCGGGGATTTTCGAAACCCCCATGGTCACCGGCATGACGGCGGAAGTGCAGGAAAGCCTGGCGAAGAACGTTCCCTTCCCCTCCCGCCTGGGCAGGCCGGCGGAATACGCCGCCCTGGTGAAGCACATTTTCGAGAACCGGATGCTCAACGGCGAGGTGATCCGGCTCGACGGCGCCACCCGGATGGCGTCCCGCTGAAGGGCCAGGCTTGGCAGTTAGAAATCCAGAAAAGTAATCAGCACCCATGACTTATCAAATCACCATCGAGCCCCTGGGCCGGACCATCGAGATCGAGGAAGGGCAGACCCTGCTCGACGCCTCCCTGCGCAACGGCATCTACCTTCCCCACGCCTGCTGCCACGGCCTGTGCGCCACTTGCAAGGTGCAGATCCTGGAAGGCGAGGTCGACCACGGCGAGGCCTCTCCCTTCGCCCTCATGGACTTCGAGCGGGACAACGGCCAGTGCCTGGCCTGCTGCGCCCGCCCCAAAAGCGACCTGGTCATGGAGGCCGACATCGAGGAGGAGCCGGATGCCCGGAACCTCCCGGTGCAGGATTTCGCGGCCACCGTCAGCCGCATCGAGGATCTGACGCCGACCATCAGGGGCATCTGGCTCAAGCTGGCTACCCCCATGGATTTCCAGGCCGGACAGTACATCGCCCTCAACCTGCCCCAGGCGGGAGGGGGCATCCGCCGGGCCTTCTCGCCGGCCAGCAAGCCCTCCCTGAGCGATGAAATCGAACTCCATGTCCGGCTGGTGGAGGGCGGGGTAGGCACCACCTGGATCCATCGCGAACTCAAGGTCGGGGATGCGGTGACCTTCTCCGGCCCCTACGGGCGCTTCTTCGTGCGGGAATCGTCGCCCCTGCCGCTCATCTTCCTGGCTGGAGGCTCCGGCCTGGCCGGCGTCCTGTCCATGATCGGCGACCTGCTGGAGAAGGGCGACCGGCGCCCGATGACCCTGGTCTATGGCCAGCGCAACCGGTCGGAGCTCTATTACGACGGCCTGCTGCGCCACCTCGCCGCCGAGTTTCCCAACTTCACCTATGTGCCCGTCCTTTCCGACGAGCCCGAGGGCAGCGGCTGGGAAGGGAAGCGGGGATATATCCACGAGGCGGCGAAGGAACTGTTCGATGGTGTGTTCACTGGCCATCGGGCCTATCTCTGCGGCCCGCCGATGATGATCGAGGCCTGCATCAAGACCCTGATGCAAGGCCGGCTTTTCGAGAGGGATATCTTCACCGAGAAGTTCTTCAACGCCGGGGACATGAACAAGGTTCGCAGTCCCCTGTTCCGCAACGTCTAGCGTCAGCGTCGGCTGATCGAAGGCTGGACCCCCGCCATAGCCGAACAAAGCCGTGAGGCTTCGTGGGGACCTTTTTGCAAAAAATCGAGATGGTCACATGCAAAAAACTGAATTGAGCCGGTATCCGCGCCCCCTGATGAGGCGGTCCATGGCCCTTGTCCTGGCGATTTCCGGGCTTCTCGCCGCCTGTTCCCAGGCGCCGGACATGTCCGGCGTCGATCGGGAGCGCCGGAAAGCGGTGCAGCGCTATGACGTCAGCCAGGCCATCGCCGGCAACGGCAAGGCCGTGGTGGCGGGGACCCAGAGCGGCGCCGTGCTGGTGTCGAAGGATCAGGGCAAGACCTGGGCCCGTACCGAACTGGGTCCGGTCTCCCTGGTGGATATCGCCGCCTGCGGCGACGCCGGCTTCGTGGCCATCGACCACTACCACAAGGTGTGGTCTGCCGATGCGGTGGGCGCCGACTGGAAATCCGTCCCCCTGGCCGAGCCCCGGACGCCCCTCGCCGTCACCTGTGACCGGCGGGGCGGCTGGTGGGTGAGCGGCAGCGGCTCCGCCATTGCCGGCAGCACCGACCGGGGTGCCACCTGGAAGGTTTCCCGCCTGGGTGAGGACACCCAGATCACCACCATCCAGTTCGTGGACGACCGGCACGGCATCGCCCTCGGCGAATTCGGCCGCACGGTCCTCACCGAGGACGGCGGCGCCACCTGGAAGAAGGGGGCCAATATCCCCGGCGACTTCTACCCCTATGCCGCCCTGTTTACCAGCCGCGAGGAAGGCTGGGTCAGCGGTCTGGCCGGGCAGGTCCTGCACACCGTCGACGGCGGCAAGACCTGGCAGAAGCAGGCCAATGCCGCCCAGGCCTCCCTCTACCGTTTCTTCGTGCATGGCGGGGTGCCCTACGGGGCGGGGGCCGGCGGCGTCATCGCCCGCCTCGAAGGCGGCACCTGGCGGCAGATGCCCTACCCGGATGCCGTCCCCGTCTTCCTGGGCGGCAGCACCTCGCTGCCGGGCCAGTCCGCGGTGCTCATCGGCGGTCCCGGCGGCCTCCTGCGGGCCATCAGCACCGTCGCCAAACACTAACGCCGATCAGGAACAGTCATTATGGTCAGCAAAGCACGTCATTCCATTACCCACGCCCTGCACCGGGGGGAAGAGTGGATTTTCGCCAACCCGAAGATCGTCCTCTCCTTCGTCCTGGCGGTCACCATCCTCTTCGGCTTCGCCCTGCCCAAGCTGCGCATCTTCACGGACTTCTCCGACCTGCTGCCGCAGAACCACTCGTACATCAAGGTCTACAACCGCCTGAAGGAGAACTTCGGCGGCGCCAACATGATCGTGATGGCCATCGAGGTGGAGAAGGGCACCATCTTCAACGACGAGACCCTGCAACTCGTCCATGAGGCCACCCAGGGGGTGGACAACCTGCCCGGGGTGAACCACAACCTGGTCTCCAGCCTCACCCACCGCACCGCCCGTAAGGTCTTCCTGGATGACCTGGGCGGCTTCACCTCCGAGTCCTATTACGACCCGATGAAGCCCGCCCGCACCGTGGCGGAACTGGAGCAGCTCAAGAACGATGTCATCGCCAATCCGGCCATCTACGGCTTGCTGGTGTCCCCGGACTTCAAGGCGGCCTTGATCAAGGCCCAGCTCAACGAGAAGGACATCGACTATCCGGCGACCTTCGCCGCCCTCCAGAAAGTGCGGGAAAGCCTGGCCAAGCCGGGGCACCAGATCCACGTCACCGGCAATCCGGTGCTGACCGGCTGGGTCTATACCTACCTGAACCAGATCGTCGAGATCCTGGCCTACACCCTGGCGCTGCTGGCCACCCTGCTGGTGGTCTATTTCCGGCGCCTCTACGGCATCGCCCTGCCGCTTCTCGGCATCGCGCTCTCCTCCATCTGGGGCCTCGGCTTCATGGCGGTCATGGGCATCAACCTGGAGCCCCTGGCGCTGCCCATCCCCTTCCTCATCGCCGCCCGGGCCACCTCCCACGGGGTGCAGCTGGTGGTGCGCTACTACGAGGAACTGGCGCTGGTGAAGGATGCGAAGAAAGCCGCCCGCAACGCCCTCGACGCCCTGTTCCGCCCCGGGTCCCTGGCCATCATCGTGGACGCGGTGGGCATCGCCGTACTGATGCTGGGAGCCGCCCCCTTCAATTACAAGCTCGGGCTGTCCGCCGGCTTCTGGGGCTTCTCGGTCATCTTCACGGTGCATTTCATGGTGCCCCTGGCGCTGACCATCCTGCCCCAGCCGCGGCAGACCGAGAACGGCAACCAGGGCGTGCGCAACCTCCTGGGCGGCTTCATGGCCCGCACCGGCGGCACCGAAGGCGGAGCCCGCTCCATCCTGGTGCTCACCCTCATCGGGGCCATCGGCGCCACCTACCTGGTGAGCCGGGTGCAGCTGGGCGAATCCGAGCCGGGCTCGCCGCTGCTGCACCATGACCACGACTACAACTTGTCCACCCAGGCCATCAACCATCTCTTCCCGGGCTCCGAGGAACTGCACGTGGTGGCCCGCACCGACGAGAAGGGCGGCATCAAGCGCCCCGAGGTCATGGCCGCCATCGAGCGCTTCCAGGCCCACATGCTGGCCGACCCGGCCCTGGGCGGCACCAAGGCGCTGCCCGGCGTGGTGCGGGTGGTCAACCGCCTGACCCACAACGACGACCCGCGCTGGATGCAGCTCCCCGACACCAGCGACGAGATCGGCGGCCTGATGTTCGCCTACATGGCCTCCAGCCCCATCCCCGGCGCCCTCAAGGAATTCGTCAATCCGGACGAGGACGAGGCCGACATGGTGTTCTACTACAAGGACCACCAGGCCGACACCATCAACCGGGTGGTGCGCGTGGCGGAAGAGGGCATCCGGAAGATCGAGGCCGAGGTGCCCGGGCTGCACATCGAGCTCGGGGGCGGGATCATCGGCGTCACGGCGGCCGGCAACCAGGCCCTGCACACCGACCACCTGATCATCATCCCGGCGGTCATGATCCTCGCCTTCCTGCTGGTCATGGCCTACTACGGCTCGGTGCATGCCGGCTGGCTGATGGTCCTGCCCATGCTCTTCTCCACCCTCATGACCTACGCCTACATGGGGGCCATGAACATCGGCATCAGCGTCAATACCGTGCCGGTGATCGCGGTCGGGGTGGGGGTCGGCATCGACTACGCGGTCTATTTCATGGACCGCATCCGGGAAGAGTTCGCCGCCCTCAAGGACATCAAGCAGGCGGTGATCAACGCCGTCGCCACCACCGGTTACGCGGTGAGCTTCACCGCCGCCACCCTGATCGCCGGGGTGGTGATGTGGATCTTCATGTCGGACCTGCGCTTCCAGTCCGACGCCGCCATCCTCCTGTCCTTCATGCTCATCGTCAATGCCGTCGCGGCCATGCTCCTCGTGCCCTCCTGGTGCGTGGTGTTCAAGCCCAAGTTCGTGACCGCGATCCATTACGACGAGGACGGCGTGCTGGAGAACGACTAACAACGACACCCGGATCCACCGGGGGACAGCAAAGCAGCACCTTCCATAAATAACCAAAGCATTGGGGAGATCCATGCAAGAGACAAATCAGTACAAGGAGCATCACTTGAAGGTGGGCGTGATCGCAGTGTGGCTGGCTTTCGCCGGCCAGGCCATGGCCGCGAGCAGCCTGCCCGGCCTGGGGGAGGATGACTCGCCGTGGAACGTCCATACGACTTACGAGAACCACACCGTCCACCGGGAGAACGCCGGCCTCGCCAAGTTCCGCAACACCCTGCAGGCCGAGTTCGACAAGCGCCTGGGCAATGACTGGACGCTGCAGGGCACCCTGCGGGGCACCTGGGACGGCGTCTATCGCATGAACAGCGACGAGTACGGCAAGAACGCCGGTGGCCCCGTCACCATCCAGAACTCCGGCTACGCAGCGCTGCCGCCGGTTCCGACCAATGCCGGCACGCCGCTGAATCTTCCCAACGTGCCCTTTGGCGGCGGCATCAACAATCCCATCGCCACGGCCCTGGGACTGCCCCCGACCAACGCCTTCGGCTTCGACCTGACCCGGAATCCCAACCAGGGGATGCGCGTCCTGGGGGACCGCTGGCACGCCACCGAGGGCGGCGTCGGCTTCGGCGTTCCCGTCCGTCCCTGCGACTATGACAAGCGTGGCTGCAAGGACTTCGGCGGCTACGGCGACAAGAAGCTCTCCGAGCTGGAAGCGCCGGAATTCAACGATCGCCTGGATTTCATCCGCGAGGTCTATACCAAGAAGACCTTCCACCTCGACGGCGGCGAACAGCTGTTCGTCAAGGTCGGCAAGCAGCAGGTGGTCTGGGGCCGCACCGACCTGTTCCGCGTCCTCGACGTGATCAACCCGGTGGATTACTCCCGCAACAACATCTACGACGAGCTTTCCGATATCCGCATCCCGATGTGGATCGCCCAGGCGGAGTACCGCATGGGGGCGAGCGACTCCATGCAGGACCGCAATTTCCAGGTGGTGTGGAATTTCGACAAGTTCCGCCCCAGCAACCTGGGCCAGTGCGGCACCCCGAACGTGATGCTGGACGCCGGCTGCCTGTTCCGCTCTATGTCCAACTTGTGGGACAACGGCGGCACCGTCGCCAACTTCGCGAACGGCGGCACCGTCGCCACCGACTTCGGTCCCCATCAGGCCGGTATCCGCAACGTGTATCTGCCCGAGTGGTCATTGTCCAACACCCAGCTCGGCGTCAAGTACGAAGGGGTGAGCAAGGACGGCCTGTCCTTCTCCCTGAACGCCCTGACCTACCGCTCCCAGCTGCCGTCCCTGCGGGCCATCAACGGCAACGGGACGATCAACCCCTTCACCGGGGTCAATGGCAACACGACTCCGCCCTATGCCGGGACGCCGGTCAGTAACCTCATTGCCTTCGACGTCCATTTCCCGCGGGTGAATCTGGTCGGCGGCTCCATGGACCTGCAACTGGAGGATCTCGGCGCCGCTGTCCGGCTCGAGGCCGCCCTGACCGAGGGCGAGGAGTTCGCCAATACCGCGCGCTCCCAGCTGTATTCGAAGAACAATGTGTTCCGTTCGGTGATCGGGGTGGACCGTCCCACCTTCATCCCCCTCATCAGCACTTCCACCGCGACGCTGATTTCCGCCCAGTTGTTCTATCAGCACATCTTCGACCACGAGTTGCGTGACGGTCCTCTGGGTCGGGTCGGCATGCCGGACTGGGAGGACAACTATCTCGGCACGTTGATGATCAAGGGCTTCCTGAAGAACGGCACGGTCAGCCCGCAGGTCGTCTTGGCCCGCGACTTCAAGGCCAAGGCCTTCGCCGTGGCGCCCCAGGTGGAATGGAATGTGAGCAACGACCTCAAGCTCACCCTCGGGGCCAACTACAAGGGCGCCAACGGCGACGAGCACTACAAGTTCGACGACTGCCGCTCCTGCAACCCCTACGGCCCGTTCACCAACTACGCCGCCGGCCAGCCCATCGGCCAGTCCTTCGGCCTGGGCGGCGTCGAGCCCCTGGGGCGCTTCCGCGCCGGCCCGATCGGGACTGCGTTCAAGGAAAACGACATCTATTTCAAGCTGAACTACAAGTTCTGATCCAACCGAGGAGACTCCCATGAAAAAATCCATCATCGCCCTGCTGCTGACGGCGGGCGTCTTCGGCGCCGCCCAGGCGGCCACCGATGCCGACGTCGAGAATTCCTTCAACCCCTACAAGAGCGGTTTCCCGACCTACCCCGGCCTCAACCCGGGGGTGACCATCAACAAGGCCAACGCGGACCAGTTCAAGGAAATCCTGGGCGCCGCCGTCTACAAGCTGGTCAAGGAAGGCAATTTCGACATCAAGGTCGGGGCCACCACCAATTTCGCCATGAACAAGGCCTACGTTGCCGCCACCAAGGCCAACCTGAACAAGGCCAAGCTCGGCGCCAAGCCCGGCGAGATCACCGGCTACGTGGCCGGCCGCCCCTTCCCCGAGGAGCCCGACGTGAACGATCCCCGAGCCGGCGAGAAGCTGGCCTGGAACTTCCGCAACGGCCTCAACTGGGGCGACAACGCCGCGGTCACCATGTACTGGAAGTACCGGAACATGGAGACCGGCCGCGAGGAACGGCGGGTCAAGATGGACATCCACATGCTGAACTTCAAGCATCGCGTCTCCCAGGCGCCGATTCCGGAAGTGACGCCGAACCCGTCCCAGATCTTCCGCGGCACCTACCTGAAGGTGGCGGAGCCCAATGACGTCCGCAATACCCAGCTGCTGCTCCAGCGCTATGAAGACGACCTCAAGATGGACGACGCCTATCTGTACCTGGGCTTCCAGAAGCGGGTCCGCCGCATGGCCACCGGCCAGACTACGGATGCCTTCCTGGGCTCCGAGATGATGATCGAGGACTTCGAGGGCTACAACGGCCGCATCAGCGACATGAAGTGGACCTTCAAGGGCAAGAAGCTCGTGCTGCTGCCCATGTGGAACCACAACGAGCTGCAGTTGAGCGACGAGTTCAAGGATCCCGACGGCTTCAAGTACATCAGCTTCGGCGGCCAGGGCAGCTGCTTCCACACCGGCACCTGGCAGCTGCGCAAGGTCTATGTGCTGGAGGCGGCGCCGATCAATCCCAACCATCCGGTGAGCAAGCGCGTCTTCTACATGGACGCCCAGCTCGGCAGCATGAACGGCGCCAACGAGATCTATGACCGCAAGGGCGATCTCTGGAAGGTGCTGATGGTCGGCAAGTCCCACGCCGACCACCACCTGCCCGAGAACAAGGGCATGGGCATCGGCGCAGACGACGGCTTCACCATCGTCGACGTCCAGGCCAAGCGCTGCACCACCGCCCAGTTCAAGGGCCGCGTGGACCCGAAGCTTTCCCCGGCGGAAATGTTCCAGGTCCAGTACATGCGCGGCAACGAGTAATACCTGGAAGCAGTCTCTCCTTGCGGCGAGGTTTCCGCCCTCGGGCGGAACTTCGTCCTGCACTTCGCGGGGGGCTTGCCCCCCGTTTTTTTTGTTTCACCCCACCACTCTTTCCAGGGGCGTCCAGCCCCTGTTTTTTTGAGTGGGCCAATCCTGCATAGACGGAAAAATGCTGAATAACTTTATTGTTGCCGAAGTCCATGGACGTGTCGGAGTGATAAGGCTGAACCGACCGGAATCCCTCAATGCCCTGTGCGACGAATTGATGGACCAAATGGGGGCGGCCCTGCAGCGCTTCGACCAGGACCCCGGAATCGGCTGCGTGGTGCTCATCGGCGGAGACTCGGCTTTCGCTGCCGGCGCCGATATTGCGGCCATGAAGGATTTCGAATACATGGACGCTTACCTTGGGGACTACGTGACCCGCAACTGGGAGTGCGTCAGGACCTTCCGGAAGCCCATCATCGCCGCGGTTTCCGGCTATGCCCTGGGCGGCGGGTGCGAGCTGGCCATGGCCTGCGATTTCATCATCGCCGGTGACGACGCCGTCTTCGGCCAGCCGGAAATCAAGGTCGGAATCCTGCCCGGCGCCGGCGGGACCCAGCGGCTGCCGCGCTTCATCGGCAAGGCCAAGGCCATGGCCCTCTGCCTGACGGGCAAGACCATGAGTGCCGCCGAGGCGGAGGCGGCGGGGCTGGTGGCCTGGGTGGTCGCCAGGGACAGCCTGGGCGACGAGGTCCTGGCCGTGGCCCGGCGCATTGCCGGTTATTCGCTGCCGGTGGCCATGATGATCAAGGAATGCGTCAACCGGGCTTTCGACGCTCCCCTTTCCGAGGGGCTGCTGTTCGAACGCCGGATGTTCCACGCCGCCTTTGCCTTGTCGGACCAAAAGGAAGGGATGGCGGCTTTCCTGGAGAAAAGAAAGCCCGAATTCCAGCACCGCTGACTGGCCGCCGGCGCCTCGCGGGCCTGGTCGATGGCATCCCGGGGGCGGGATGGAGAGGGAAACGGCCGGCGCCGTATCCCCCTGTCCTGGCGAAGGGGCGTGCCTCGCCAAGCGCCGCTTGCCAGAGACCGCTATAATTGAAGCTTTTTATCAGGCTTCCCATGCGGGTCTATCGCGGCTATTCACGTCCGGTTCCGGCGCCGACCGTGCTCGCTATCGGTAATTTCGATGGCGTGCATCTCGGCCACGCGGCGCTTGTCCGCCGCCTGGTGGGCGCTGCGCGGCAATTGGCCGCGACGCCGACGGTGCTCACCTTCGAGCCCCACCCCCGTGAATTCTTCGCACCCCAATCGGCGCCGGCCCGGCTCACCACCCTGCGGGAGAAGCTGGAACTGCTCAATGACTGCGGCGCCGAGCAGGCCATGGTCTGCCGCTTCAACGAGGCCTTCGCCGCCCTGTCGGCGGAGGAGTTCGTCGAGGAAGTCCTGGTGCGTGGCCTGCGGGTCCGCCATGTCATCATCGGCGACGATTTCCGCTTCGGCCGTGGCCGCAAGGGGGACTTCGAACTGCTGAAGGCGGCGGGGCTGGTCCATGGCTTCACTGCCGAGGCCATGGAGAGCGTCATCGTGGACGGCGAGCGGGTCTCCAGTTCCGGCGTCCGGAGCGCCCTGGCGGCCGGCGACATGGAGCGGGCTGCCCGTCTGCTGGGGCGTCCCTACGTCATCGACGGGCGGGTGGTGCACGGCGACCAGATCGGGCGCCAGCTGGGCTTCCGCACCGCCAATATCCGCATCAAGCACAATCCACTGCCCATGACCGGCGTCTTCGCGGTGGAGGTCGGCGGCCTGGGGCCCCGGCCCTTGCCCGGCGTCGCCAACCTCGGTATCCGGCCGACCCTGGGGGGCACCCGGCCCCTGCTGGAAGTGCACCTCTTCGATTTCGACCGGGACATCTACGGCGCCCACCTGTCGGTACGCTTCGTGCACAAGCTGCGGGACGAGCAAAAATTTTCCAGTTTCGATGCCCTAAAAGCCCAGATCGCCCAGGATGCAGAGGCGGCACGGGCTTACTTCAAGCGGTAATAAACCATGGCTGACTACAAAGACACCCTGAACCTGCCCGATACCCCCTTCCCCATGCGGGGCGACCTGCCCAAGCGCGAGCCCCTGTGGGTGAAGGAATGGCAGGAGAAGACGCTCTACCAGAGAATCCGGGAAGCCTGCAAAGGCCGGCCCCGCTTCACGCTCCACGATGGTCCGCCCTATGCCAACGGCGACATCCACATCGGCCATGCGGTGAACAAGATACTCAAGGATGTCATCGTCCGCTCCCGGACCCTGTCCGGCTTCGACGCCCCCTACGTGCCGGGTTGGGACTGCCATGGCCTGCCGATCGAGCACCAGATCGAGAAGCAGCACGGCAAGAACATTCCCGCCGACAAGGTGCGCGAACTCTGCCGGGCCTACGCCGCCGAGCAGGTGGAGCGCCAAAAGAAAGATTTCATCCGCCTGGGTGTCCTCGGGGATTGGGGCAACCCCTACCTGACCATGAATTTCAGTGCCGAGGCCGACGAAATCCGGGCCCTGGGCAAGATCCTGGAGCAGGGCTACCTCTATCAGGGCCTCAAGCCGGTGAACTGGTGCCTGGACTGCGGCTCCGCCCTGGCGGAGGCCGAGGTGGAATACGAGGACAAGACTTCGCCCGCCATCGACGTGGCCTTCCCGGTGCATGAGAACCATGCCGAGAAACTGGCCCATGCCTTCGGCCTCACCCATCTGCGGGGCCCCGCCTTCGCCGTCATCTGGACCACCACCCCATGGACCCTGCCGGCAAACGAGGCGGTGAGCGTCCACCCCGACCTCACCTACGACCTGATCGACACCGAGAAGGGCGCCCTTATCCTGGTGCGGGAACTGGCCGAGGCCTGCCTGCAGCGCTATGGCGTCTCCGGCGAGGTGATCGGCTCCTGCGCGGGCAGCAAATTGGACCAGATCCTCCTGCGCCATCCCTTCCAGAACCGGGACGTGGCCATCATCTGCGGCACCCACGTGACGGTGGATGCCGGTACCGGCCTGGTGCATACCGCCCCGGCCCACGGCGCCGACGACTACGCCATCGGCAAGGTCTATGGCCTGCCGGTGAACAATCCGGTGGGCAACGACGGCAAGTTCCTGGCCAACACCCCAGCCCTGTCGGTGGGGGAACTGGCCGGCAAGTCGGTGTGGGAAGCCAATCCCCTGGTGCTGCAGGAGCTGGAGGCCCTGGGCAAGCTCCTGAAGGCCGAGAAGATCAAGCACAGCTATCCCCACTGCTGGCGCCACAAGACCCCGATCATTTTCCGCGCCACCACCCAATGGTTCATCGGCATGGAGAACAAGTGCGCCGAAGACGCCCCATCCCTGCGCTGGATCGCCGAGCGGGCGGTGGACGAGACCCAGTTCTTCCCGGCCTGGGGCCGCGCCCGCCTGGAAGCCATGATGAAGACCCGCCCGGACTGGTGTGTTTCCCGCCAGCGCAACTGGGGCGTGCCCATTCCTTTCTTCCTGCACAAGGAGACCGGCCAGCTTCATCCGCGTACGGCGGAACTCATCGAGGCCGTCGCCCAGCGGGTGGAGAAGGAAGGCATCGAAGCCTGGTTCAAGCTGGACGCCGCCGAACTCCTCGGCGCCGAGGCCGGCCAGTACGTCAAGATGAAGGATACCCTGGACGTCTGGTTCGATTCCGGCACCACCCATTGGCATGTCATGCGGGGTTCCCACAAGACCGAGCACCAGTATCCGGCCGACCTTTACCTGGAAGGCTCCGACCAGCATCGCGGCTGGTTCCAGAGCTCTCTCCTTTCCGGCTGCGCCATCGACGGCCGGGCGCCCTACAAGGCGCTGCTGACCCACGGCTTCGTGGTGGACGGCAAGGGACACAAGATGTCCAAGTCCAAGGGCAATGTCATCGCGCCCCAGCAGGTGTCCGACAAGATGGGGGCCGATATCCTGCGCCTGTGGGTGGCAGCCACCGACTATTCCGGCGAGCTGTCCATTTCCGACGAGATCCTGAAGCGGGTGGTGGAGGCCTATCGCCGCATCCGCAACACCCTGCGCTTCCTGCTGGCCAATACGGCGGACTTCGCCGTCGAGGAGATGCTGCCGGTGGAGGAGTGGCTGGAGATCGACCGCTACGCCCTGGCCCTGACCCGGGAACTGCAGTCGGACTGCCTGGCCGATTACGAGCGCTACGAATTCCATCGGGTCGTCCAGGCCCTGCAGACCTTCTGCTCCGAGGACCTGGGCGGCTTCTACCTGGATATCCTCAAGGACCGCCTGTACACCACCCAGCCGGGCTCCCAGGCCCGCCGCTCGGGCCAGTCGGCCCTGTGGCACATCGTCCAGGCCCTGACCCGACTGATGGCGCCGATCCTGTCCTTCACCGCCGAGGAAGTCTGGCAGGTGCTCTCCGGCAAGGCCGACGATTCGGTCATGTTCCAGCTCTGGCACGATCTGCCCAAGCCGGCCGACGAGGCGGCCCTCCTGGACAAGTGGGCCAAGCTGCGGGCCTACCGCGGCGAGGTGACCAAGGCCCTGGAAGAGCTGCGGGTGGCCGGGAAGATCGGCTCCTCCCTGCAGGCCGAAGTGGAACTGCGCTGCGACGGCGAGAAATACGACCTCCTCGCCTCCCTGGGGGACGATCTGCGCTTCGTGCTGATCTGTTCCAAGGCGACGGTGGTCAAGGCGGAAGGGGATCAATTGGTGGCCGAGCCTTCGGGCCACGGCAAGTGCGAGCGCTGCTGGCATGTGCGGGAAGACGTGGGCGGCAATGCCGAGCACCCGACCCTGTGCGGCCGCTGCGTTTCCAACCTGTTCGGCGAAGGCGAGGCGCGCCGCCATGCCTAAGGGCGTGGGCCGCTGGCTGGGCTTGGCCGGCCTGGTGATCGGTCTCGACCAGATCACCAAGCTGGCCGTCCTCGGAGCCTTCACCCTGGGCGAGAGTCGCGAGGTGGCGCCTTTCTTCAATCTGGTGCTGGTCTACAACCGGGGGGCGGCCTTCAGCTTCCTGGCCGATGCCGGCGGCTGGCAGAAGTGGTTCTTCCTTGTCCTGGCCCTGGGGATTTCGGCCTGGATCATCGGCATGCTGAAGCGCCACGCGGCGGATGCGCTCCTCTGCCTGGCCCTTTCCCTCATCCTCGGCGGCGCCCTGGGCAATGTCATCGACCGGGTGATTTACGGCGCCGTGGTGGACTTTCTCGATTTCCATGCCGCCGGCTGGCACTGGCCGGCGTTCAACGTGGCCGATTCCGCCATCACGGTCGGCGCGGTGCTCCTGGTCTGGGAACAGCTGTTCTCGGTCCGGGCCAAAAACGCCAAGGAGGCGCAATCATGACGACGGTCCGTCCGGACAGCTACCTCACCCTGCATTACCGCATCTCGACCCTGGACGGCGAGGAATTCCTTTCCACCTTCGACATGAGCCCGGCGACCCTGCAGATGGGCGGGGGCCAGCTGGCCGACACCCTGGAATCCCGCCTGGTGGGCCTGCCCGCCGGCGAGCGCTTCGTCTTCCAGCTGGAGCCGGAAGAGGCCTTCGGCCAGCAAAACCCGCGGCTGGTGGAGCGCATCGCCCGTTCCGCCCTGCCGGCGGGCATGGAGCTGAAGGAGAATTCCGTGGTCGAATTCGGCGCCCCCAACGGCGCCACTTTTGCCGGCTTCCTGCGGGAACTCACGGCAGACAGCGGCCTCTTCGATTTCAATCACCCCCTCGCCGGCAAGACCATCCGGTTCGAGGTGGAAATCATCGGAATCCTCTAAGCCATGGAAGTCATCCTCGCCAACCCCCGGGGCTTCTGCGCCGGGGTGGAACGGGCCATCGCCATCGTCGAGCGGGCCCTGGAAAAGTTCGGCGCCCCCATCTACGTGCGCCACGAGGTGGTGCACAACAAGTTCGTCTGCGACGACCTGCGGGCCAAGGGCGCCATCTTTGTCGAGGAGCTGTCCGAGGTGCCCGCCGGCAGCACGGTGATTTTCAGCGCTCACGGGGTTTCGCGGGCGGTGCGGGAGGAGGCGGAGGCGCGGGGGCTAGAGGTGTTCGATGCCACTTGTCCGCTGGTGACCAAGGTCCACCTGGAGGTCGGCCGGCTGCGGAACCGGGAGCGGGAAGTGATCATGATCGGCCATAAGGGCCATCCCGAGGTGGAGGGCACCATGGGGCAAAGCGATCGGGGCATGTATCTGGTCGCTACCGTGGAGGATGTGGCCGGCCTGCAGGTGGCCGATTCGGAAAACCTGGCCTACGTCACCCAGACGACCCTGTCGGTGGATGATGCCGGGGCCATCGTCAATGCCCTGCGCCAGCGCTTTCCGACCATCCAGGGGCCGAAGAAGGACGACATCTGCTACGCCACCCAGAATCGGCAGGACGCCGCCAAGCTGCTGGCCGAGCAGTGCGATCTGGTCATCGTGGTGGGCAGCCCCAACAGCTCCAATTCCAACCGGCTGCGGGAAGTGGCCGCCAGCCGGGGCGTCGAAGCCCACATGGTGGATAGCGCCGAGCAGATCGAGCCGGCCTGGCTGGTCGGGAAGCAGGTCGTGGGGGTCACCGCCGGTGCTTCAGCCCCGGAGATCCTGGTGGATCAGGTCGTCGCGCGCTTGGCGGAACTAGGGGTCATCGAGGTACGGCAGGACCTTGGGAGTCCGGAAAACGTGGTTTTTCCGTTGCCGAAGGAATTGGCTTGAGGCTGCGCCCCGCTGGTGCCTGAACCGGGCCAGCTGAGGCTGGTTGCACAGGGCCAGCGTTTGGCTCGTCCGGGTCAAAAATCACCTCGATTCGTTTGACGCTCTTGACCGCAACACCGGCTTTGTAGGCCGGTGAAAAACGGGTCGCCATGGTGACTTCCACTGCTTCATTCTCGAGCTGGCCCGGGTGGCTGGACGAAATCACTTCGATGGCGTCAACTTCGCCGCCAGCGCTGATGAAGACCTTCAGTTCCACGCTTCCCTTGATGTGCTGCCGCAGGATGAATTCCGGCAGGATCAGGGGAGGCGGGTCGATTGGGCTGGCGCGGACATCAACTTCCGCCGAGGTCAGGTAAGGAGAGCTGAGGGAAGACTCGATCGGCCCTTCCGGGCCGACGTGGGTGATTTCCGGATTGTCCTTCGAGGCGCCCGGCGTCGATCCGATCAGGCGGGCATCCTCCGTCGGGATATTGCGCACCGCGGCTGTTTCTAAGGCCGGACTAATCAAGTGGGCGGCAAGCTGTGTCCGGGTCGGGAGAAAGGGAAGTCCCTTTCCTGAGATGGGGGCCAGCGGCAAGGACAGCAGTGCGGCATGGGCCAGCAGGGAGACTACCAGCGCGATCGAGAGCCCTTGGGATGGATCGGTTTCTTGAGGCATAAAAGAAACGGGGGGCTTCAACCCCCCGGTTTCTGTTTCGGTGGAATTCGGGGTCAGTCGATTTCCTTATACCAGAAGCGGCGGCTACGGGTGCCCAGGATTACACCACCGGGTGTCTGGACTTCGGTACCCGAGACCACGCCCTCGACCGTCTTCTGGGTGGTGCTCTGCACCCCGGTTACCGGATCGGTGCTGGTCACATCGACCGTCACCACGACGTGGACCGGCGAAGGCAGGTATCCGCCGCCAACGTGGTTGTCGACAGTGGTCGCCACGTCCGCGATTCCAACCTGGTACTGCTTGGCGATGCCCAGGTTGCTCTCGCAGCTGGAGGAGTCGGTAACGCTCGGCGACATCGGGGATACGTTCGTATTGAAGAAGACGACGCCGTTGAGCGCCACCGCATTGCCGATATCCTTCTCGCCTGCCGCCAGGGTGACGTACCAGCCATCCTGGTCCTGGATGGCCGCCGTGGCGGTGGTTGTGGCAGTGGTCTTGTCCGCCTGGGTGGCCGTGGTGCTCGCAGTGGTCTGCGAGGTCGTGGTGGCGTTGTAGAGCCTTGCTTCGGTGATGGTCGGATCGGTCGAGTCCGGCGTGTTGTCCACCCCGGTCAGCGGTCCATTGTCGTTGCCTTTGTCCTTGAGCATATAGAAGCGATTGGTCACGCTCATGTCGAAGGGGTGCTCCCGGTCACCCGAGCCGATCAGCACGGCGTCGTAGCCAGCCGCGCCAACGACATCGGGGGGATACAGGAACTTGCGGCGTCCCGAGGCGGAGGCGACATTACCGACGGCGGCGATCTTGGTGATTGTCCAGTTGGCTTTGTTGCTGTTGCCAAAGTCGAAACGCCAGACGTTGCCGCCGGTGTCGGCGAAATAGGCGCGATTCGTCTTTCCGCCGCTCTCGTTCCGCACCACAAGGGGGTCTGCCGCAATAGCGAAGTCCATGCCGGCGACCTGCAGATTGGGAGTCCCGTTGGTCGTGCTGCCGCTGGCCGACCAGATCAATTCGCCGGTAATGGCATCCACCATGTAGATGGCCCGGCCCATGCTGCGGGTGGCAGTAGTGTTTGGGGTGTCCGTTGCCCCGATGGCGCTGTCGTCGCTCTTGGTGCAGCCCGTGGTGGTGTATTTGATAGGGCCTGTGTAGTACTGGACTTCGCTTGCCGAGGCGGACTGGATGGTGCAGTTTTCCGCATCTTCGACCAAGGGATCGTAGCCGCCGCCGAAGATAAGCACCGGGTTCTTGTAGCCATTGATGCTGGTGACCACAGTCGGGAGTGACCAGGTTTGCCCAAGTTCCCCGAAGCCAGTGGTTTGGTTGTCGATCTTCCAGCGATATTTTGGTGAGGTCGGATTCGTCACGTCGAGCGAGTAGATGAAACGTCCGCCGCGCCGCGCTCCGACATATAGGTAAACCTTGTCCGACTCGGTTGCCGAATTCTCTTGTCCATCCTTGTTGCCATCGATGGTGAGAACGCCGATCGGCCCGTCCATGAAGTAGGGCTTCTTGTAATTTGGCGCCACCTTCGGAGAGTTGTTGCGCAGGCGCTGGAGGAAGGTGAATCCTTCGGAAGGGATGAAGCCCCATGCTTCCTCGCCCGGGTTGAGGGTCCCGGGGTCAGTTGCGTCCTTGGCCGTGCCGCCCTTGACAGCATGGAAAACTCCGTCATTGGCTCCGTAGAAGATATAGACGTCGTTTTCCCCGCCGTAGCGGTTGTAGTTGATCACGGCAGGGCGGGAATGGAGCACGTCGCCGTGGACCGAGGCCCGGCAATCGGTCATCGAACCGTCGGCATTTTCACCCCCGGGGCTGAGGGCATTATCTTGTCCCCGCACCCAGTTGATCAGGGAGTCGCGCTCGGAATTGCTGCCTGTTCCAGAGGCCGCCACGATGGTTCCGGCGGCATCGCCTTGAGCGCTGTCCAGGGAGTAGGTGAAATTGTTGCTGTCCACCACATGGATCGTCTTGGCGCCATTGAAAGCTGTCGGCGTCGCCCCGGCAATCGTAACCGAGGCGCCTTCGCTGAAGCTATGGTTGACCGAGTAGGCCCAGGCCGTCGTGGTGTTCTTGGAAGCGGTGATGGTGCCAGTTCCGATGCCGGGTGCCGACGACAGGATGAACGAGAAATGGTCGTCATCGATCCTGGTAATGGTCCATGTGTTGTTGTAGCTGGTAGGGGTGACGCCAGCAATGATGATGCTGTCGCCGGTGGCGAAGCCATGGGCGGCGGCCGTGACATAGGCCCGGGGGGTGGTTGTCAGGCGCACCGTGTATTGTCCGGTGGGCGCGACCTCCGAGCCGACATTGTTGTTGTTGTAGGTGAAGGTGTTGGCATCCGCTGCCGTCACGATGAATTCGCCGCGGTGCCATGCCTCGGTGCCATCGGCGATGGTGATGTTGTTGCCGATGCTGAAGCCGTGGCCGGGCAGGGTTGCGGTGACGGTTTTCGAATATCCAGAAGCATTTACTTGCGCGCCAGCGGGGATGTTGGCCAGCGGCTGGCAAGCGGTGCCGGTCGTATAACTGAACTGGGTGGCGCTGATCCAGGTTGCCGCGGCCCCAGTCTTGTCGAAGCAGGGACTGCCTGTGCCGGTAATGTCGATAGGGCTGCTTTGGTAGAGGGCGCCGGAGGCCAGGGTGACAGTGACTATGGTGGTTGCCCCTTTGTAAGCATAGCCGAAGGCGGTGGCATCAGGAGGGGGCGACCCGGCGCCGAAGCTCAGATCGTAAGTGAAAGAGTTGGTGGTTGCCGTCCTGACGGTCACGCTCCCGTTGTAGGTGCTGGGTGTGATGCCGGTAAGCACCAACGAGTCGCCAGCTTGGAACCCATGGCTGGCTGCGGTTACAGTGATCCTGGCTGTGGTGGTTGCAGCGGAGTATGTGTCGCCACTGACGGTGTTGACCACCTTCAGGGTGCCTTGGGTGGTGGCAGGCCCCTGGGTGCTGTCCAGGGTGTAAGTGAAGGTCTTGTTGGCAGCGCTGACGCTATTGACCGTGAAGTTGCCATTGAAGGCCGCCGGTTGTGCCCCGCTGATATTGATGCGGCTGCCGGCAGCCAGGCCGGCGGGCAGGGTGTTGACAGTGGCAGTGGCCACCGTCGATTTGGCCGCGCAGGACAGGGTGCCGTTGTTGTCGGGGCTGGCCGTGCCGCTGACCGTGAAGGTCACGGCGTACCGGCTGGGGCTGGTGCTCGTAGTGACGATCGGCCAGGTGCCATTGACGCTGGGGTCGTTACCGGCGACGGTGACGTAGTCCTTGCCGGCACACGGATTGGAGTTGAATCCTGTGGTGCTGATGGAGAGGGTCACTGATGAGCCACTGCTGGACTTGCCCGCCACCGTGGTGGGGGACATGGATGACGCCAGGCCGGTGAGCGCGGTCGTGCTCATCTGCTTGGTGGCGTCAAAGGCGGTTGCTGCCGTGACAGTTTTCAGGGTCGCCCCATTGTTCAGGGCGGAGACAGCGACAGCTAACCCCGTGGCATTGGAGAGACTGACATTGCGCCGGTCCGAAATGGCGCTCACCGGCCTCGTGACCTTGGCCGTCAGGCTAGCCACGGCCTTGGTGCCCAGTCCGAGAGAGGTGGCGGTGATGTCGGTGTTGTCGGTAGAGAATAGTGTGGCGGACAAGGCTGATCCGCCGCTACAGGTTTTCTCGGTAGCGTCCCCGCTCGCGGCATCGGTGGCCGTGCAGGCCTGACAACTCGAACCGATACAGGTGTAAAGTTTTCGGGACGCTTGGCCTGCTGCATAGGATGCCCTGAGCCGCTGGGCAACGCCCCCCTTCTCCACCAAGCTGCCATCGGGTGAATCGGAGTCGCCGCCGGCACCGTTCACTTCGGAACTCCGGTAGCTCCAGAACGAGGACTCACTGGTCCAGAAGCTCTTTGCCGTATCGGTGACAAAACCTGTGGTGGTCGATTCCGCCTTGTTGGCATTGGCGTCGACGAGTTGCAACTGGTTGTTGGCACCCATCCCCAGCTTGTACATCTTGAGGTTTCCGAACCAGCGTGGCGTCTTGTCCGCATCGGGGCGGAACATGCCGATATAGACCTGGTTCAGGTTGGTGCCCCGTACATTGACGCTCACCGGCAGGGTGGTGGATGCGAATACCGAATTCACCGCCTGGATTTCGGTGAATATGTTGGTCAGGGCCTCGGTCAGCTGGGCTGCGGGATCACCGCCGGTGGTGGCAAAGTAGTTGCCCTTGCCATTAGTGAGGCTGCCGCTCACCAGCATGGCCGTGAATTGCCGGTCGGCCGACTGGATGCCGGGGTTGATTTCAACGACGTAAGTCGAGGCGGTGATGGTCTTGGTGACCCCGTTGATGCTCTTCTGGAAGCCTGTATTGACCATGAATTTTGCCCATTCGTCGAACCAGCTCTTGTCTTCTATACCGCTGGGCGATAGGGGAGTGATGGTCGGATAGGTGGCGCCGTAGGCGGTGTCCAGCTGGGTCTTGGCGCTGGTGGTCTCGTCGCTCTGGTTGCTGACTTTGCCGTTGCTGATGTAGATGATGAAATTCTTCTGGCAGGCATTGGTGACCGGGCTGTTATAGGGCGTGTTGACGGCCGGCGTGGAGGTGAAGGCGTTGCCTGCCAGGCTGGTGATCCAGGAATTGTTGGCGTTGCCACCGTAGTCAGTGCGGGGGTCGTGCTGGGACTGGGTGCTGGCCGAGTAGGATGGTTCCCCCTTGAAGTAGCGGTACGCCTCATTCATGGCCTGGCCGATCGCCGCATTATTGGTCTTGTCACCGGTGAAACTGGCCGAGGAGCCATCGCTCAATTCATTCACAAGGCCTTGCAGCGCCGACTTGTTGGTGTTGGTCATCTGCCGGATGGCGTAGCGGAGGTAGGCACCCTGGATGCTGCCGCCGGTGAATAGCATGAGGCCGACGTTGTAATTCTCGGTGAGGCCGCCGATGACCGAAATCAATGCCGACTTCTCGCTGGCGAAATAGCTGCCCCAGTTGGCCGTGGTGTCCAGGACGATCAGAATATTAGGGCGTTGTGAGGTGATCGATGGATTGGTCATGAAGATGTCGATGTCTTCATGGACCGGGTCGAAGGCGGACTGGGCTGTGGCGGCAAAGAGGCCGCAAAGGGCCAGAATGCCGGCGTTGAGAAGTTTGCGGATATTCATTTATTGCCTCCCTTGCGGAGTTTTCCTTATTCGGGACAGTTATCGGCCAGCTGGCGTATGACCACGCCGCGGCTGATGACTACTTTAGCGCCGCTCCAACTGTCTTCCGCGGTAGCCTTGATGACCCAGGTGTTATCTTCGGGGGCGATTTCGCCCTCCTTCTTGGTATAACCGGGTGCCGATATATGGGCCATGCAGCGGGGCGCTTGGATTGTTCCAACCTTGGGATTGAGAAGAAGGCTGCAGGTCCCCGTGGCAACGACTTGTCCATCCCTGCATATGTCCCGGCTTGCGGGGGCGAGATTGAAATTGGAAATGGAACTGATGAGCTGTTCGATGGCCGAGTCGGTCAGGATTTCCATCTCCTTTTGCCATTGGAAATTGCCGACGATGCGCAGATTGATGTTGGCCAGGCGAATGGCGGAGAGGGCGAACAAGGTCAGCATGACCAGCATCACAAGGGTGACGATCAGGGTGACGCCGCTTTGAGAATGACGCCGGCCTGTCATGATTCCCTCCGGCCGCCGATGTTGACGATATAAACCTGGGATGTGAAGGCATGGCGCTTGTACTTGGCGTCGCTCCCGCTGGGGGTGTAGTTTGCGACGCCCAGATCGTAAGTCTTGCCGTCCGCGTAACCGGTCGTGGCCTCGGTGTTCCTCGCCAGCACACGCAGTTCCAGCATGACGACGTTTTGCCAGTCGGCGAGGGTGACGGACGATGCCGGGACCAGGGAGTCGTCCACCGATCCGTCGACAGTCTGGCCGGGGATATGGGAGGTCTTGTCCAGTCCGTAGCGGACTTTGAGGAATTCCATGCCTTCCACCAGAGGAACGATCTTCATTTTTCGCGTCCCCGATTCCGATACGAGTTCCAGGCGTTTCAGCGTCGGGATGCCGTCGTCGGTGCCCAGACATTTGCCATTAGCTCCATTGCCGTCGCGGCAGCTGGCGACGAAATAGACATGCACATGGACCTTCCGGATATAGGCGGCAGTGGTTGGCCGGGTGCCTGGGGTTCCGGCCAGGGCTTGGTTGAAGTCCTTGCGTGTCAAGGTGCCGGTGGAGGCGCCTTTGGCGTTCTTGGTCCCATCGATGGCCGAGGCGACTCCGTACTGGATATCCATCGTTTTGCTGGTCGTCTGCGCATAGATATCGCTCGCTGTCGCAGTGACTGAAGCCGATGTGTTGGGAGGGTCGAGCAAGGGCTTGGTATCTAGGCGGCGAATGACGACGATGTCGCTGCCGGGGCGAAGGGTGTTCGTGTCCAGCAGAGCAGAACAGTTGGCTGGGACGGTCGGCCGTGTTGCCAGGTCGCTGGCTGCATAACCCTGGACGTGGAAACCGAGCCGGCTGTTTGCCTCTTCGGTGATAGGACCTTCGGGCAAAGCGGCCGAAGTGACATCGCATGGGTCGGGCAGGCTCGCGAACGACGAAATGGAGGGAAGTGTGCCGAATTCTCCGTAATATCCGGCCAGTCTTATGTCATTGGTCATGAGATCGATGGCGTAACGGCCGTTCTCGATCTGCTGCGCTGCCTTGAATTGCTCCCGGTTGGTCTGCATCACGTTGGCAAAAACAATTACCAGGGCAGTGGCGAGAATGGAGCCGATGGTCATGGCGACCATGAGTTCGATCAGGGAGAAACCGTATTCCCCGGCTATCTTGGATATTTGTCTTGTCTCGACCATGATTATTTCAACCTGGCGTAGCGGAACTTGAAGGCAACGCCACGGCGCAATCCTTCCTTGACCGTGCCGTCGCTGTCGGTGTAAAGATTCCTAGCGCAGTTCAGGGCGACACCTGTTCCTTGTACGGTGGGGGCAGCGGTTTCGGCGTTGCCTTGCCACACTACGGCCACCGTAAATTCCCCCGAGTCCGGAATGCCGGCGAGTTCGGTGCTGGGGGCATAAGTGACGCAGCCGCGGGCTCCGATCATGGCGCCGATCTTGGCGGCTCCGGATTTTTCAGCGGATCCCTTCAGCAAGTCATCCCAATCGCACAACGACTGGGTGGCGTGGTCCGCGGATGGGCAACTGAGGCTGAAATGCCCGGTGCCGGCCGTGCCGACAAAACCCGTGCCGTCGTCGGCGTTGGAAACGTTCTTGTAGATGCCGAAATAGGCCCGGTTCATGCGCATCCGTTCGGCCATGTCCATGGCTAGCAGCAGCGCCTGGCTGCGCTGGTAGGATTCGAACTCCGCTGTCATCGCCCGCGCCTGAAGGCCGGCCAAGCCAAGCAGGCCGACCGCCGCTATGAGAATGGCGACCAGTACCTCAATTAGGGTCACGCCTTGCTGTGACTGGTTGGACTTGGTTCTTTTCATGGCTTAGCCCTTAACACGATCTGCTCTCCGGCATGCCGTTGAGGGACAGGGAAATGCAGCGGGCGGGGACGCTGTGGACAGTGGAGGTCACCTTGAGTGCGTAACCCGCATCGTGGATCTCTTCACGGGTATCCTTGTTGGGGCGCCCCGTCGATTCGAAGGTGATGGTGTCCCTGTCCAGGGCGGCGATGGCGATGCCGCTGTAGGCATCCTGCACCAGGATATCGGTGCCGCTGACAGCTATCTTCCAGCCGAGGGCCCAGTTGTCGGGGTCATTGGGGGTGACGTTGACCGTCGCATTCCGCTTGATGGCTTCGCTGCGGGCCAATAGCAAGGAAGCGTGGGCATCGCTCGCAGCGGAGCGTACCCGTTGGCTGGCAATCATTTCAGAGAAGGAGGGGATGGCGATGCTGGACAGAATCCCCACTATCACAACGACAATCAGAATCTCGATAAGGGTTATCCCTCGGAGATGGGCGGCAGGCGTGCTTGGGGCTCTCATGCTGGCTCCGTCAGGCTACCACTTGCCGGTTTTCTTGCCGGTATTTTCGATGGTCAGGTCGCCATCACCGGTCTGCGAGCCCTGGGCGGTGCATTTCCATTTGTAGCTTGAGGCCGTATGGCTTTCAGGCGTGCTGCAGTCATACTTGCCGGATAGTTCTGAGGGCTGTGAAAGGCCTAGCTTGCCCAGGGTATCGGCATATTCGCGTTTGTCCAGCAGATATTGTTCCTGCTTGTTGGCGATGGCCATCAGGAAGTTTTTCGCTGCAGTGCGATTCGCCTTGATCATGTAGCTTTGATAATTGGGGATCGCAATGCCGAGAAGGATGCCGATGATGGTTACGACAATCATCAACTCCACCAGGGTGAAGCCTCGAACTGCACGGGGTGATCTGTTGAGTGGGCGCATCATTCCTCCTTTTTCTTGGTTAATGTTAGCAGTGGCTTCGTGAGCCTCCGCGGGGTGTTGATGGACGGCGCGATATGATCGATGAACGGCGTGAATCGGCTTTCTGCCTAATGGCATACGCAGACTTGATTATGCCCGTGGGGCTTAAGTTGTGTTCGGTGTCTTTATTTTTTTTGGATGGGTTGCTATACTGATGAATTCGGTAAATTCATTTCAGGACATTTCATGGCCAACAGCGCACAAGCCCGCAAGCGCGCCCGTCAAGCTGACAAGCAGCGCGCCCACAATGCCAGCCTGCGTTCGACCCTGCGTACCGCGATCAAGCGTGTGCGCCAGGCGATCGAAGCCGGCGACAAGACCGCCGCCCAGAGCGTTTTCCAGCAGTCCGTGTCGGTTATTGACCGCATTGCCGACAAGAAGATCATCCACAAGAACAAGGCATCCCGCTCCAAGAGCCGCCTGTCTGCCCAGATCAAGGCCCTGGCTGCCTGATCGGTCTTCAGTTTGCATAAAAATGGCGCCTGCGGGCGCCATTTTTTTTGACCTTGTCCGGTGAGAATTACTTGTTCTTGCCTTCGATGGGGCAGACGCCGTCGACGATCTGCAAATCGTTGTCCTGGGCGAAGTTGAGCATGAAGCGATAGGCCATGGGCTCGATCTCGCCGAGCCGGCCGTCCACGAACACCGCCTTTTCGCCGTTGTAGTCGCCGGGGCCGACGTAGGGGGAGTACTTCATCTTGCGTTCCGCTCCAAAGGCGGACATGACGCCGCACAGGCGCTCAGCCCAGTCGCTGGGCCGGAATTTCCTTCCTTCCTTGGTGAGTCCAATGATGATGAAGGTGGTCGATTCTGGCGTCGTCATTGTTACACTCTGCTGGTGCTATGCCGCTGGGGAGGTGCATTTTACCAGATGCGACATGGCTGTGGCGGAAATGCTGGGCGCAGGGGGAGGGGAAGGCAAAGCGGCGCGTTGATTTTAGAACAATGGCTGCATATACTGGAATTGTCCTCTTGGCTGGAATATGAATTCATGCAGCCTCTCCTGGTGACGAAATATGAGTTCACGATACGCACCCGCAATGGGGCGATTGTCGAGGGATTGTCCATCCAGGGGCGGGACGAGGAAGATGCCCGGCGAAAACTGGCCCAGATGTATAGGGAGTGCGAGGTTCTCGAGTCCCGGGGTGTCAAGGCCAGTTTGAGCGGACGCGGCAATCACCCCGTCAGTTACGAGGAGGTGATGGACTTGATCGTTTCCGGCCAATCGGGTGGGAATTAGCCCCGGAAAGGCTTAAAGGTAGCCGTAACCCTTCAACTCTTCATGCAGCGCCAGGTAGTCGTGGGCGCCGGCGCTGGATGGGTTGTGGCGGAAGACATCCCGGTTGAGGGAGGGGCTTTCCGCCACGGTGACATTTTCCGAAATGACCGTTTGGCAAACCTCGTCGCCGTAGCGCTCCAGCAGGCGGTGGCGGACATCCTCGCTCATGCGCCGCCGGCGGTCGAAGCGGGTGAGCAGGTAGCGGCGCTCGACCCGACGTTTCAATACCGGTTCCAGTACCTGCAGCGTGCGGGCGATATGGTCGGCGGCCTGCAGGGACAGGTAGTCGGTGGAAACCGGAACGAGCAGCAGGTCGCTGGCGAAAATGGCGTTGAGGGCCAGGACGCCGATGTAGGGGCAGCAGTCGATCAGCGTGGTGCCGGGGGCGGCGCCTTCCTCCAGGGCCTCCAGGCCAAGCCGCAGCTTGTTGAGAATGGCCGGACCCTTGCCGAAAATGGAATCCACCTTGATGAGCTGCTGGTGGGCCGGGATGAGATGGCCGATGGATTCCCACTCCACCCGCAGGTCGGCCAAGGAGCGTCCGTCCTGGTAGAAGGCGAAGAGACTGTTGCCGGCTTCGGTGGGCGCTTTGCCGTGGATGCTCGACAGGTGGCCCTGGGGGTCGAGATCCAGAAGGAGCGGCGTGCCGCCGGAACGCTGCAGGGCGGCGGCGAGATTGAGGGCGGTGGTGGTTTTTCCGACACCGCCTTTCTGGTTGAAAACGGCGATCCGCATGATTCAGCCTCTTATGTACAAGGTGCTATTTTTCTCTTAACATTGACACTTCTGCAACTCCGCGCAAGATATTTTTTGCGCGGTTGTGGTCGTTCCGGCGGCAATGGCCGCCGTTTTAGTTTCGGCCGCCACTTTCGTGGCCTTGCGTCGGCCTCGCCGGCATGGGCCATCGCTGAAGTTGGCGTTTCGCTTTCAGGTGGATGCCCATGTCCCACATCATGAACACCTACGCCCGGTTGCCGGTGGCCTTCAGCCACGGTCAAGGCTGCCGGATCACGGATACCGAGGGGAAAGTCTATCTCGACGCCCTGTCCGGTATCGCCGTTTCCACCCTGGGCCATGCCCATCCGAAACTGGTGGCGGCGATCGCTGCCCAGGCCGGGCGCTTGCTCCATACTTCCAACCTGTATCAGATCCGCGAGCAGGAAGAGCTTGCCGACCGGCTGGCGGCCCTTTCCGGCATGGAAGAAGTCTTCTTCTGCAATTCCGGTTGCGAGGCCAACGAGGCGGCCATCAAGCTGGCCCGCTACTACGGACACAAAAAAGAGATCGAGATGCCGACGATCATCGTCATGGAGAAGGCCTTCCACGGCCGTACCATGGCGACCCTGTCGGCCACCGGCAACCGCAAGACCCAGGCCGGCTTCGAGCCGCTTGTCCACGGGTTCCTGCGGGTCCCCTACAACGATCTGGATGCCATCCGGGCGGTGGCGGAGCATCATCAGAACATCGTCGCCGTCATGGTCGAAATCGTCCAGGGCGAGGGCGGTATCAATCTGGCTTCCGTCGAATTCCAGCGGGGCCTGCGCCAGTTGTGCGACGAGCAGGAATGGCTCCTGATCTGCGACGAGGTCCAGTGCGGCATGGCCCGCACCGGCAAGTGGTTCGGCTACCAGCATGCCGGCATCCAGCCCGACATCGCCACCTTGGCCAAGGGCCTGGGTTCGGGTGTCCCGATCGGTGCCTGTCTGGCAGGCGGCAGGGCGGCCGGCCTGTTCGGGCCGGGTAACCACGGTTCCACCTTTGGCGGCAATCTCCTGGCCTGTACCGCGGCCCTGACCACCATCGCCACCATCGAACAGGACGGGCTGATGGCCCGGGCCGAGCGCATCGGCACCCTGCTGCGGCAGAGTTTCAAGGAAGCATTCGCCGGAACGCCGGGCGTGACGGATATCCGCGGCCAAGGCCTCATGATCGGCATCGAGCTGGATCGCCCCTGCGGCCAGTTGGTGCAAAAGGGCCTCGAGGCGGGCCTCCTCATCAACGTCACTGCCGACAAGGTGGTGCGCCTCCTGCCGCCGCTGATTTTCGGCGAAGGGGAAGCCAGGGAGTTGGTGGAGCGTCTGGTGCCCCTCATCAAGGATTTCCTGTCGGCCTGATCCCAAAATGACCATCAAGCACTTTCTGCAATTCAAGGATTTTACCCGGGAGGAGTTCGAATATCTGTTCGAACGGACCGGCTGGATCAAGAACGAGTTCAAGTCCTTCCGCCAATACTGGCCCCTGGTGGACCGTACCCTGGTGATGATTTTCGAGAAGGCCAGCACCCGCACCCGCCTCTCCTTCGAGGCCGGCATGCAGCAGCTGGGCGGTTCTGCCATCTATCTCAATACCCGCGATTCCCAGCTCGGGCGGGGTGAACCGGTGGAAGATGCTGCCCAGGTGATTTCCCGCATGAGCGACCTGGTGATGATCCGCACTTTCGAGCAGGACATCATCGAGCGCTTTGCTGCCAATTCCCGGGTGCCGGTGATCAACGGGCTCACCAACGAGTACCACCCCTGCCAGATCATGGCGGATATCTATACCTACATCGAACACCGGGGCTCCATCAAGGGCAAGACCGTGGCCTGGGTGGGCGACTCCAACAACATGTGCAATACCTGGCTGCAGGCCGCCGAAGTGCTGGATTTCAAGGTCCACGTGTCGACTCCGCCGGGCTACGAGATCGAGCCGGAGCGGGCCGGACTCCACGGCACCGGCCATTTCGAGCAATTCGCCGATCCCATGGACGCTTGCCGGGGCGCCGACCTGGTGACCACCGACGTGTGGACCTCCATGGGCTTCGAGGCCGAGAACGATGAGCGCATGAAGGACTTTGCCGATTGGCGGGTGGATAGCGACATGATGCGGGTCGCCCATGGTGATGCCCTGTTTATGCACTGCCTGCCGGCACACCGGGGCGAGGAAGTCACCGCCGAAGTGATCGACGGGCCGCAGTCGGTGGTATGGGACGAAGCCGAGAACCGGCTCCACGTCCAGAAGGCTTTGATGGAATATCTGCACCTCGGAAGAGTGGGCAGGATTGAAACGAAATAAGGAAGCGAACATGAGCGACGTCAAGAAGGCCGTCCTGGCCTATTCCGGTGGTCTCGATACCTCGGTCATTCTGAAGTGGCTGCAGGACACCTATGAGTGCGAAGTGGTGACCTTCACCGCCGACCTGGGCCAGGGCGAGGAACTCGAGCCGGCCCGAGCCAAGGCCCTGAAGTTCGGCATCAAGCCGGAAAACATCTTCATCGACGACCTGCGGGAGGAGTTCGTCCGCGACTTCGTCTTCCCCATGTTCCGCTGCAACACCGTCTATGAAGGCGAGTACCTGCTCGGCACCTCCATCGCCCGTCCGCTGATCGCCAAGCGCCTCATCGAGATCACCAATCTCACCGGCGCCGACGCCATTTCCCATGGCGCCACCGGCAAGGGCAACGACCAGGTCCGCTTCGAACTGGGCGCCTACGCCTTGAAGCCGGGCGTCAAGGTCATCGCCCCGTGGCGCGAATGGGACCTCCTGTCCCGGGAAAAGCTCCTGGCCTATGCCGAGAAGCACGGCATTCCCGTCGAGATGAAGCACAAGCAGGGCGGTTCCCCGTACTCCATGGATGCCAACCTGCTGCACATCTCCTACGAAGGCCGCCACCTGGAAAACCCCGCCGCCGAGGCGGAGGAGTCCATGTGGCGCTGGACGGTGTCGCCGGAAGCGGCTCCTGACCAGGCCGAATACCTGGACATCGAATTCGAGAAGGGCGACATCGTGGCCCTGAACGGCACCAAGATGACTCCGGCCCAAGTCCTGACCAAGCTCAACGAGCTGGGCGGCAAGCACGGCATCGGCCGCCTGGATCTGGTGGAAAACCGCTACGTCGGCATGAAATCCCGGGGCTGCTACGAAACCCCGGGGGGCACCATCATGCTCCGTGCCCACCGTGCCATCGAGTCTGTCTGCCTGGACCGGGAAGTCGCCCACCTGAAGGACGACCTCATGCCCCGCTACGCCAGCCTGGTCTACAACGGCTACTGGTGGAGCCCGGAACGCAAGGCCCTGCAGGTCCTCATCGATCACACCCAGCAGACCGTCAACGGCTGGGTCCGGGTCAAGCTCTACAAGGGCAACGTGATCGTCGTGGGCCGGGATTCCAAGACCGATTCCCTGTTCGACCCGACCATCGCCACCTTCGAGGACGATGCCGGCGCCTACGACCAGAAGGATGCGGGCGGCTTCATCAAGCTCAACGCCCTGCGCATGCGCATCGCCGCCAACCTGGACGCCCGCAGGAACAAGGGCTGATCATGGAAGGTGGCTTGTTGTTCGGCTTCACCGAAGAGCAGATCTCCGATTTCGGGGTCACCTTCGGGCTTGGCGGGCTCATGCTGTACATGCTGTTCATCATCGGCGAGATCGCCTGGAAGTCGAAAGCTGGCAAGACCGGCACTTTCGTATTGTTTTTCGTGCTGTCCTTCGGCATGGTGGGCTTCATTGCCAAGTCCATCATCCAAAAGATTTGGGGTATTTGAAATGTCTCAGTTCGACAACGTTTCCGTGGTCAAGAAGGCCAATGTCTTTTTCGACGGCAAGTGCGTCAGCCACACCGTCCAGTTCGCCGACGGCAGCAAGAAGACCGTCGGCGTCATCCTGCCGTCCTCCCTGACCTTCAATACCGCCGCCCCGGAAATCATGGAAGGCGTCGGCGGCTCCTGCCGCGTCAAGCTCAAGGGCGAGAGCGAGTGGAAGACCTACGGCGCAGGCCAGTCCTTCAACGTGCCGGGCAATTCCAGCTTCGAGATTGCCTGCGACGAGCCGTACCACTACGTCTGCCATTTCGGGTAATCGCCATGCCGAGCTTCGACTTTACTTCCGAAGCCGACATGGTGGCGTTGAAGAACGCCATCGATGTCGCGGCTCGGCAGATCGAAAACCGCTACGACTTCAAGGGAACCTCGGCCAAGGTCGAGTTGAACGAGAAGGACAGCATCATCACCCTGCATGGCGACTCCGACTTCCAGCTTGGCCAGATCAAGGACATCCTTTTTCCGGCCATGGAAAAGAAGGAGACCGAGAGCACCAAGCGCCTCGATCAGCAGCCCGTGCAGAAGGTCTCGGGCAACAAGGTCAAGCAGGAGCTCAAGATCAAGCTGGGCATCGAGACCGAGCTGGCCAAGAAAATCGTCAAGATGATCAAGGACTCCAAGATCAAGGTCCAGGCATCCATCCAGGGCGACGCGGTGCGCGTCCAGGGCGCCAAGCGGGACGATCTCCAGGAATGCATTGCCCTGGTCAAGAAGTCGATCACCGATTTTCCGATCAAGTACGGCAATTTCCGGGATTGATTCTGGAAGCGTCCAACTAAGAGACGGGGCCTACGGGCCCCGTTTCCGTTCCTGTATTCCGCCGATCCATACCGAATAGAGCTGATCGGCCAGCCGGCGCATATTCGGCAGCTTGGCCCCGATGTCCTCCAGCATCTGCTCCCGGGTCTGGACGCTGGGCTGGCGGGCGCAGGCGGCGATTTCCCCAGCGCCGTGGCTGGCCCAGGCAGCGATCATTTCCGGGGTCATCTCCACGTGGCACTGCATGGCCAGGTGGGGCCCCAGGACGAATATCTGGTTGGCGCAGTAGCCGTTGCCCAGAATGCGGGCGGCCCCCGGCGGGATGCTGAAGGTTTCTCCGTGCCACTGGAAGACGGTGGCGGTCTGGCCGGCCTGTTCGCCGAGCCAGTGTCGGGAGATGCCATCGCTTTCCGCCTTGCCTTCCCCCCAGCCGATTTCCTTGACTGGATTCCGCGCCACCTGGCCGCCCATGGCTTTGCTCATCAACTGCCCTCCCAGGCAGTGGCCGATCACCGGAATGCCCTGGGCGGCAGCGTCGCGGATGAGGGTGCAGGCCGGCTCGATCCAGGGCAGGGGATCGTTCACGCTCATGGGCCCCCCCAGGAAACAGAGGCCGGCATAGGCGTTGGCAGCGGCCGGCACCGGCTCGCCCTCGTCGATGGCGACCAGCCGCCAGGGAATGCCGTGCCTTTCCAGGAATATGGCAAAATAGCCCGGACCTTCGATCGGAGAGTGGCGCAATATGGCGACAGGACGCATGGCGGGAAGATTGAGTCGGAAAAGGCGGCTTCATTTTATGCTTCTTGCCGGGTGTGGCCTATTGCCGGCGGTTGCCATGGCCGTGGACGTGGGATTGGCCGGCGTGACCGGCAGCAAGGCCATGGTGATGATCGACGGCGGCCCGCCCCAATCCCTGGCTGTCGGGCAAGCCGTCGATGGCGTCAAGCTGCTTTCCATCCAGGGCGATCAGGCCCTGTTCGATGTCCAGGGCAAGAAACGCCCCCTGCGGGTCGGCCAGCACGCCGTCGGCAACGGCGGCAACGGCGATAGTGGCGGCAAGGTGGTGCTGGCGGCGGATGCCCAGGGCCACTTCGTCACCACCGGCACCGTCAACGGCGTCTCCGTGCAGTTCCTGGTGGATACCGGCGCCACCATGATTTCCCTGGGGGCCGCGGACGCCCGGCGGATCGGCCTCGATGGAAATCAAGGCCAGCGGGGCGTTACCCAGACGGCCAACGGTCAGGCGATGGTTTCCCGGGTCAAGCTCGATACAGTACGCATCGGCGACATCTCGTTGCACAATGTCGATGCCCTCATTCACCAGAACGACATGCCCGTCGCCCTGCTCGGCATGAGTTTCCTCAACCGGATGGAAATGCAGCGGGACGGCGGCAGCATGACATTAAGAAAACGATTTTAGGAGAAGCAAATGCCCCAACGTGACCACGAAATAACTCTGCTGCGGAAAGAGCTGGAACTGCTGATGGGGGAACGGCAGCTGCTGCTCCAGGTGGCCGGCGCCTCGGCGGCGCTCATCGCCGGCCTGGACAGCCAGCGCCTGCCGGTGGGGGCGGTGGAAGCGGCCGATGTGGTTGCCACATCCATCAACCTGCTGCCCGAGGAAACCCTGCGGGATGCCCTCAACTCCATTCATGCCCACGTGGAAATCGAGGAGAAGCCGAGGGCAGTAAACGGGCGGGCATGAATCTCGACCTCCAGTGCCTGCGGGCGAGCCTGCTGCCTGAGCCGGGGGAGAGCCACTTCGTCCTGGAGGATGGGGCCGACGGCGTGCCGCTGACGCCCGCCGCGGTCCTTTTTCCCATCGTCCAGCGGGAGGGTGAGCACACCGTTCTGCTCACCCAGCGTACCGCGCACCTCAGGGATCACCCGGGCCAGGTCAGCTTTCCCGGGGGGCGGGTGGAGACCGTCGACCCATCCCCCGCCCATACTGCCTTGCGGGAAACTGCCGAGGAAATCGGGCTGGGGCCTGCCCACATCGAGATCCTCGGATTCCTGCCGGAATACCGGACCAGTACCGGCTTCCGGATTACGCCGGTGGTCGGGCTGGTGACGCCACCTTTCGAATTGCAGGCCGATCCCTTCGAGGTGGCCGAAGTATTCGAGGTGCCTCTCGCCTTCCTGCTTGATCCCGCCAATCACCAACGCCAAACGATGGAGTATCGGGGAGCGCAGCGGCAATTCTATGCCATGCCCTATGGCGAGCACCTGATATGGGGTGCCACTGCCGGGATGATCCGTTCCCTTTTCGAGCGCTTGGATGCAGCCGGCCAGATGCAGGGCGTCGATAGATGTGGTATTGTGCGCTGCAGCATTTCCCGGTAGCTGCCCATTGAGGCATACGTCCCTTCATCCATGAGTCTTCTTTCGTTGATCGCCGTCTTCCTGCTCGAGCAGTTGAAGCCCTTGCCCTATCGCCGCTTGGTGGCCAATCCGGTCGGGGCCTTGGCCGACTTCGCCGAGGCGCGGCTCAATGCCGGCGAGTACCGGCATGGTGTCCTGGCCTGGGCGGCGGTCGTGCTGCCGCCGGTGCTGCTGACGGCAGGCCTCTATGTGGCCCTCTACCGCCTGAATCCCCTGCTTGCCTTGGTGCTCAACGTCGTAGTGCTCTACCTGACCATGGGGTTCCGGCAGTTCAGCCACCACTACACTGAGATCCAGTTGGCGCTGCGCCTCGGCGACCTGGAACGGGCCCGCCAGTTGCTGGCGGAGTGGCAGGGCCGTCCGACCGCCGACCTCGGTTCCGGCGACGTGGCGCGGCTAGCCATCGAAAACGCCTTGATTGCCTCCCATCGCCACGTCTTCGCCGTGCTGGTCTGGTTCATCCTATTGCCCGGCCCCTGCGGTGCCGTCCTGTACCGGCTGTCGGCTCTGGTAGCCGAGCGCTGGCGGGGCAATCCGAATCTGGGCCGCAGCGATTTCGCCAAGTTCTCCCTGCGGGCTTTCAGACTCATCGAATGGCTGCCGCTGCGGGCTACCGCCGCTGCTTTTGCCATCGTCGGCGACTTCGAGGACGCGGTCTATTGCTGGCGCACCCAGGCCGGCCTGTGGCCCGACCGGGATATCGGCATCGTGCTCGCCAGCGGTGCCGGCGGCCTCGGCGTCCAACTCGGCATGCCGGTGGTGCAGAGCGGCGAAGTCACCGATCGCTCCGAGCTGGGTATCGGCGAGCCGGCCGACGTGGATTTCATGCAGAGCGCCGTCGGGCTGGTCTGGCGGGCCATTCTGCTCTGGATGTTGCTGCTTTTCTTGTTGGGGCTCGCCAGCTTGGTGGGCTGACAATTTTTCACAGGAGGTTCTTCGTATGACTAAAGAAGTCGTTGTTCTCTCCGCAGTCCGTTCCGCCGTCGGTGCCTTCGGCGGTTCCCTGAAGGATATGGAGCCGGCCGAGCTGGGCGGCGTCGTCGTCAAGGAAGCCATTGCCCGCTCCGGTGTCGATCCCAAGCAGATCACCTTCGCCACCGTCGGCAACTGTATCCCCACCGAATCCCGCTATCCCTACGTGGCCCGCGTCGCCACCATCCAGGGCGGCATGTCCATGGATTCCGTCGCCTTCGCCGTAAACCGCCTGTGCGGCTCCTCCCAGCAGGCCATCGTCAGCTGCGCCCAGGCCATCATGATGGGCGACGCCGAATTCACCCTGGCCGGCGGCGTCGAAGTCATGTCCCGCGGCGCCTACCTCCTGCCGGCCCTGCGCTCCGGCGCACGCATGGGCGACACCAAGGCCATCGACGCCATGGTGGCGGTCCTCACCGATCCCTTCGGCGCTGGCCATATGGGTATCACCGCCGAGAACCTCGCCACCAAGTGGGGCATCTCCCGGGAAGAGCAGGACGCCTTCGCCCTCGAATCCCAGAAGCGCGCCGCCGCCGCCCAGGCCGCCGGCCGCTTCAAGGGCGAGATCGTCCCCATCACCTTCCAGACCCGGAAGGGCGACGTGGTATTCGACGCCGACGAACATCTGAAGCCGGGCACCACCCTGGAATCCCTGGTCAAGATGAAGCCCGCCTTCAAGAAGGACGGCACGGTTACCGCCGGCAACGCCTCCGGCATCAACGACGCCGCCGCCTTCCTGGTCCTGGCCGATGCCGCCAAGGCGGCCGCTGCCGGCCACAAGCCCCTCGCCCGCCTGGTGGCTTACGCCATCTCCGGCGTGCCCAGCGAGCTCATGGGCGAAGGCCCGATCCCGTCCACCAAGCTCGCCTTGAAGAAGGCCGGCTTGACCCTGGACCAGATCGACGTGGTCGAATCCAACGAAGCCTTTGCCGCCCAGTCCATCACCGTGGCCCGGGGCCTCGACCTCGACCCGGCCAAGACCAACCCCAATGGCGGGGCCATCGCCCTGGGCCACCCGGTTGGCGCCACTGGCGCGGTCATCGTCACCAAGCTTCTGCACGAGCTGCAGCGCACGGGCGGCCGCTACGGCCTGGCTACCATGTGCATCGGCGGCGGCCAGGGCATCACCACCATCTACGAACGGATCTGACAGCAGTTTCGTTCGGAGAAACTGAAGCCCGGCGGAGCGATCCGCCGGGCTTTTCATTTGCACCAAATTCGGCTGGCCGGCTCTAAATCAGAGTTTCTTCGCCAGGAATTGTGGTGACTTATTGTGTCGGCATGTGTCTCGACGCAGGCTTGGTGTTCCTTTCGGATTCCCGAACCAACGCTGGCGTCGACCACATCAATACCTTTCGCAAGATGCACTTGTTCGATCGCCCCGAGGATCGGATCCTGGTGTTGATGACCGCGGGCAATCTTGCCATCAGCCAGTCGGTGGTCAATACCCTGCGGGAACGATTGGAGTCCAAGCGGCGCATGAACTTCAACAAGGTCCCGAACCTGTTCGAGGCGGCCAAGCACGTGGGCGACTGCCTGCGGGAGGTCCATGACCGAGACGCCCACTACCTGAAGAACCTGGGGGTCGACTTCTCGGCGTCCTTCCTGCTGGGCGGACAGATCAAGGAAGAGGAGCCGCGTCTTTTCAACATCTACGCGGCGGGCAATTTCATCGAGGCCACCCGGGAAACGCCCTATTTCCAGATCGGCGAATCGAAATACGGCAAGCCCATCATCGACCGGGTCATCACCAGCGGCACCTCCCTCAACGAAGCCGCCAAGTGCGCCCTGATTTCCATGGACTCGAGCATCCGCTCGAATCTCTCGGTGGGGATGCCCCTGGACCTTTTGATCTACGAGCGGGATGCCCTGACGGTGGCGCACCAGGTGACCATCAACGAGGACAGCGCCTACTTCAATCAGATCCGCAGGCTGTGGGGAAACCGCCTGCGGGAGGCCTTCACCGAACTGCCCGAGCCCGATTGGGAGAATATCAACCTGACGGCAGAGACCCTGCGCCAGAATCCGGGCGCGAGCCAGAAACGCCGCGAGAGGGATTGAGGCGGCCGGCCCGGGGACAGCCGACGCCCGTTTACGCTAGACTGGCGGGTTTCCAATGCCGGCAAGCTGTGCTACGCGCACCGCTGCGCCTTTCGATCCGAAACCGTGTCTCGATCTTCCCCCGTGCCGCCTGATCTTCCCCTGGTCGCCGTCGTTGGCGGCGGGCCGGCGGGGCTGATGGCGGCCGAGGTCTTGGCCGCCGGCGGGGTTCGGGTCGCCCTCTTCGATGCCATGCCTTCGGTCGGCCGCAAGTTCCTCATGGCCGGCAAGGGCGGCATGAACATCACCCATTCCGAGCCCCGGGATCTTTTCCTGGCCCGCTACGGGGCGCGCCGGCCCCGGCTCGAGCCTCTTCTCGATGCCTTCGGCCCCGAGGCCCTGCGCTCCTGGCTTGGGGAGTTGGGCATCGATACATTCACCGGAACCTCCGGCCGCGTCTTTCCTACCGACATGAAAGCTGCGCCGCTCCTGCGCGCCTGGCTTTACCGTCTGCGGGCCGCCGGGGTGGAATTCCACATGCGACACCGTTGGTGCGGCTGGGAAGGGAGGCGGCTGCGCTTCCAGGCGCCGGAGGGAGAGCGGCTCGTAAGCGCGGATGCCCTGGTGCTGGCCCTGGGAGGCGGCAGCTGGCCGCAGCTGGGTTCCGATGGTCGGTGGACGGCTCCGCTGCAGGAGCGGGGAATCCCGATCCTCCCTCTGCGGCCCGCCAATTGCGGCTTCGATACAGCCTGGAGCGAGCACTTCCGTCTCCGTTTCGCCGGGCAGCCGGTCAAGCCGGTGATTGCCAGCATTGACAACTTCAGCCAGCAGGGCGAATTCAACATCACCGCCACCGGCGTCGAGGGGGGGCTGATCTACGCCTTGTCGGCCCGGTTGCGGGACGAGATTGAGGCCCGCGGCACCGCCGTCCTGCATCTCGACCTGGCGCCGGGGCGAAGCCTGGAGCGCCTGGAGGCGGACTTGAGCCGGCCCCGGGGGCGGGATTCCCTGGCCAACCATCTGCGCCGCCGGGCCGGGATCGAGGGCGTCAAGGCCGGCCTCCTGCGGGAAGTCGTACCGTCCCGGGCCCTGGATACCCCGGCCGGGCTCGCCGCCGCCATCAAATCCCTGCCCCTCAAGATCGTTGCTCCGCGCCCCTTGGGGGAGGCCATCAGCTCCGCCGGGGGAGTGGCTTTCGAAGCCCTTGAAGGAAGTCTCATGCTGCGGGAACTGCCCGGGGTATTCTGCGCCGGCGAAATGCTCGACTGGGAAGCGCCCACCGGCGGCTATCTCCTCACTGCCTGCTTCGCCAGCGGCCGGGCGGCCGGACAGGGAACGCTGGCCTGGCTGACGGCGGGGCGGCCAGGGCTGGAAAACCGCCTGGATGATGCCTGACGTCGTCGGGCACGGCGGCTTCGCCATCGACCACCGGGACTGCTGATCCTTCAACCAGGCAGCATTGCCCGGGAAAGCTCTCGCCGCTCGCTGCGGCTCTCCTGCAAGACAGCCAAGGCCAACGGGAAATCGAGGTTCGACAGGTGCCTGTCCATGGCCCTGTAGTCTTTTCCCAAGGCCGGTTGCAGCAGCCCCGCGGATTCCCGGAAGAGGGCCGGGGCCCGCATGTCGTCATGGGCCAGCAGGACTTCCAGTTCCTCCAGGCAGTGGCGTACCGCAGCCCAGTCGATGTCGGACGGGGATTCCTGCAGGCCATCCGCCGGCCCCCGGGTCGGGGCGGGAAGCCATTTGAGGAGCGTCGAATAGAGGGATTCCGGATCGACGGGCTTGGCCACATGATCGCTCATGCCGGCCGCCAGGCAGCGCTCCCGATCCTCCTCCCGGACGTTGGCGGTCATGGCCAGGATGGGGGTGGCGCCGTGGCCGGGCAGGGCGCGGATTAGCCGGGAGGCTTCCAGGCCGTCCATGACGGGCATCTGGATGTCCATGAGGATGAGCCGGTAGGCGTTCTGGCTGGCCATTTCCACCGCTTGCCGGCCATTGTCGGCCAAGTCCGCAGCCAGACCCACGGCATTGAGGAGGTCGAGGGCGACTTCCCGGTTGATCGGGTTGTCCTCCGCCAGCAGGAGGCGCGCGCCGCGGATATGCCGGAACAGGGATTGTTCGGGATCGGTGCCGGCGGGAGGGGGGCGGAGCGGCTGGGATTGGCTGCGGCCGAGGCGGGTGGTGAACCAGAAGGTGCTGCCCTGGCCGGGCGCGCTGTCGACACCGATTTTCCCGCCCATCAGGGTAGCCAGGCGGCGGCTGATGGCAAGCCCCAGGCCGGTGCCACCGTAGCGGCGGGTGGTTGAGCTGTCGGCCTGTTCGAAGGCCTCGAAGAGCCGGGTTTGGGCCTCGGGGGCGATGCCGATGCCGGTGTCCCGGACCTCGAAGCGCACCAGGATTTCCCCTTCTTCTTCGCCTAGCCAGCGGGCGGCCAGGATGATGCCTCCCCGTTCGGTGAATTTCACCGCGTTGCCGAGGAAGTTGAGCAGAATCTGGCCCAGCCGGAGGGCATCGCCCCGCAGCAGGGCCGGCAGGCGCGGATCGATTTCCCGGACCAGGCCCAAGTCCTTGTATTCGATCCTTTCCGCGACCAGGGCGACGGCGTTGTCGAAAACCCGCGCCAGCTCGAAATCCGCCTGCTCGAGGGTGAGCTTGCCGGCCTCCACCTTGGAGATGTCCAGGATGTCGTTGATGATGCTGAGGAGATGCTGGGCCGCTTCCGATACCTTGCCGAGCCGGGCCTTCATGGCCGGATCGTCGGTAGCCCGCCACGCCTGGTGGGTGAGGCCGATGATGGCGTTCATCGGGGTGCGGATCTCATGGCTGACGTTGGCGACGAAGGCGCTTTTCGCCCGGCTGGCCTCCTCGGCCGCGTCCTTGGCGGCGGCCAGGGCAGCCTCGGCCCGGCGGCGCATGACGATGCGCCAGAGATCGTTGCCGATGAGCTGCAACTCGTGCAGGTCGGATTCGTCGTAGCCGCTGGGCTTGTTGCCGACGCCCAGGACCATGCGGACCCGGCCGTTCTCGATGACCGGCACCCCCATGTGGCGCAGGATGGGGACGTGGCCTTCCGGATAGCCGCGGCGGTGGGCCACGCCGCGATAATCGTTGTGCAGGACCGGTCGCCCGGCGGAAATGGTTTCCGCCCAGATGCCGGCCTGGGAAACCGGGTGGTGCTGCTCCTGGGGCGCCTGGCAGAGCTCCCGGGTGCCGGTGGACCAGGTGACGAATTCCAGGTTTTCCTGGTCGTCATTGACGAAAAGCAGGTAGGCGACCTGGCTGCCGGTCAGGCGCACCGCTTCATCGATACCCTGTTGCAGCAGAGCCCTTTCGTCCAGCTGGTCGGCCTTCTGGCTCATGGCAAACATGGCCTGCAGGCGGGAGTCGCTGATCATCAGGCGGTGGTTGGCCGCTTTCAGTTCATTGGTCCGCTCGGCCACCAGGTCCTCCAGATGGTGGCGATATTGATCCAGTTCGGCGCCGATGCGCTTTCTTTCGGTGATGTCTTCCTTGATCGCCAGGTAATGGGTGATGCGCCCGTCCGGCTGGCGTACCGGGGAGACGTGGGCGAACTCGTAATAGATTTCGCCATCCTGCCGGCGGTTGATGAACTCGCCTTTCCATGACTGCCCGGCCTGCAGGGATTGCCACAGGGAGGCATAGTTTTCCGGCGGGGTCCGGCCGGACTGGAGGAAGCGCGAATTCTCACCGAGCACTTCATCCCGCCGATAGCCCGCGACTTCGAGGAAGGCATCGTTTACATACTCGATGCGGGCCTCCCGGTCGGTGATGACGACGCTGTGGGGACTCTGGTCCACCGCCAGCATGAGCTTGCGCAGCTGCTCCTCGGCCTGGCGCTGCTCGGTGACGTCGGCGACGTAGGCGAGCACCAGGGGTTCGTCGTCGAGGCGGATGGTTTCTGCTGAAATGCAGACCCGGCGCGGCTGGCCTTCCCGATTGCGCCAGACCGTCTCGTAGTCCCGGACGGCGCCCTTCCGCTCCAGGCACTCCCGCCAGTGGAGGCGGCTGGCTTCGTCGGGCCACAGGCCCGCGTCCACCGAGGTTCGGCCCATCAATTCCTGGCGCGACCAGCCGAAGATCTGGGCGTAGCGGTCATTGATGTCCAGGTAGGAGCCGTCGCTGACGCGGGTGATGGAAATGGCCACCGGGCTGGCACGGAAGGCGACCTGGAAGCGCTCCTGGAGCTTGCGGGATTCGTCTTCGGCCAGGGCCCGTTCCTGCAGGACGACTTCGCGATGCCAGGTGCTGTTGATGATCTCGAGGCCCAGCCTTTCCATCAGGCGATGCTGGCTGACGACGCCCACCACCAGGCCTTCGGCATCGATCACCGGCATGTGGCGGCAAGCCAGCCGGGTCATCTGTTCTACGGCTTCGGCCACCAAGGCGGAATGGGACACTGCATGCACCGGGGTGCTCATGGCTTGGCGCAGGGTGATGGCGCCGGGGTCGATCCCCGATGCCAGCAACCGGGTTGCGTCCCGCTCCGTGACGATGCCGATGGCCCTCTGCCTTTCCGTGACCAGGAGATAGTCCCAGTGGTTGTTCACCATCCACGCCACGGCTTCGGAGACGGGCTGGTCCGGGGGCAGCCCGGGGATTTCCCGGTCCATGACCGCCGCGAGGTTGCGGACGCTGCGGAACACGTCCAGTCCAAGATGGGTGCGGAAGTCCGTCTCGCTCACGATGCCGGCCGTCTGGCCGGCCAGGTCGACCACCACCAGATGCCGGCAGCCATGGTCCCGCAGGAGCAGGGCGGCGGAGCGGAAATCGAGGTCGGCGGGGGCGGTCAGCACCGGAGAGCTCATGACATCGGCGACCGGCTGTCCGCCGCTGCGGCGGTCATGGAGCAGCAGTACGGCATCCCGTTCGGTGATGATGCCGAGGGGGCGGCGATCCGTTCTCTGCACCACCAGGCAGGAAAGGCGCCTTGCCGCCATCAGGTGGATGGCTTCCTCCGACCGGCACTCCGGGGCGACGCTCGCGACCCGGGGGGTCATGATGTCCGCCAGTTTGAGCTTGGTGATGGGGGTCACGGGCAAAGGCGCCGGAGGCGAGGGCTCAAGACCCTGGATGGCGCCGGGGCGCCCCCCGGCGTCCGGAAGTCATTCGCCATCGCCGTAGCGTTCGGCGATGGACTGGAAATGGTCGAAATGCTTGAGAAACGCATCCACCACATCGGGGTCGAAATGGCCGCCCCGCTCGCCCGCGATGATGTCCCGTGCCGTATCGAAAGGCATCGGCGGCTTGTAGACCCGGCGGGTGATCAGGGCGTCAAAGACATCGGCCAGGGCCATCAGACGGGCGGAGACCGGAATCTGGTCGCCCTCGAGGCCTTCCGGATAACCACGGCCGTCCCACTTCTCGTGATGGTAATGGGCGATTTCCTTGGCGATGGCGAGAAATTCCACCGGTTTGGCCGCATCCCGCTCGGCCTGGGCGATGGCTTCGGAACCCAGGCTGGAGTGGGTCTTCATGATCTCCCACTCTTCCGGCGTCAGCTTGCCGGGCTTCAAGAGGATATGGTCGGGAATGCCGACCTTGCCGATATCGTGGAGGGGGGCCGATTTCGCCAGGGCTTCGATGGTGCGCTCGGTGAGGTAGGCCGAGAAGCGGGGGTTGGGTTGCAGGCCCCGGGCCAGGGTGAGGACGTACTCCTGGGTCCGGCGCAGATGGTTGCCGGTTTCCGGGTCCCGGGTCTCCGCCAGGCGGGCGAGGGCGTGGATGCTCACTTCCTGGATGAGCTGGTTCTCGCTCATGCGCCGGGCCACTTCGGCCTCCAGATAACTGTTCTGGTTCTTGAGCCAGTCCCGGGCGTACTTGACCTCGAGCTGGGCCCGTACCCGGGCCATGACGATGGCCGGCCGCAGGGGCTTGGTGATGTAATCCACAGCGCCGCAGTCGAGGCCATGCTCCTCTTCCTCGGTGGAGTCCATGGCGGTGACGAAGATGACGGGGATGTCCCGGGTCCGCAGGTCCTCCTGCAGATGGGCAAGGACAGCGTAGCCATCCATGTCCGGCATCATGACATCGAGGAGAATCAGGTCGGGCTGGGGGTCGCTGGCGGCAATCTGCAGGGCGCGCTGTCCCGAATTGGCGGCTCGCACCCGATAGGTGGGCTGCAGCAATTCACCGAGGACAGTGAGGTTTTCCGGCGTGTCATCAACAATCAGCAGGGTTGCCCGGTGTCTGTCCATCGGTCTCGTGCCTCTCCACTCGCTGGCCGAAGGGGACGGCCGCCCCACAGTGATTACGTATTATTCATATTGTTGCGTATCGCGATGGATTTTGCCATCGGGAAGTGCGGTTGCCTCAGGCAATCTCGGCGGCAATGCGCCGGTAGGCGGCAAAACGTCGTTCGTCCATGCGGCGTTCGGCAAGGGCGAGGCGCAGGGCGCAATCCGGCTCCCGGTCGTGCCGGCAGTCGCGGAAGCGGCACTGCCCGAGATAGGGCCGGAATTCCCGGAAGGCGTGTTCGAGCCCGTCCCGGTCCAGGTGGGCAAGGCCGAATTCCTGGAGGCCCGGCGAGTCGATGAGATGGCTTGACCCGTCCAGGTGGTACAGGCAGGCATGGGTGGTGGTGTGCTTGCCGGAATCGAGGGCGGCGGAGATTTCCCGGGTGGCGGCATTGGCTTCCGGCACCAGGGCATTGACCAGGGTGGATTTGCCCATCCCGGACTGCCCCACCAGGACGCTGGTGCGGCCAGCAAGGTGGAGGCGCAGATCCTCGGCGTGGGCCCGGGCGCAGAGCTCGACCACCGGATACCCGAGGCTGGCGAAGATCTGCAGCCGCTGGCGGGCCGCCGGCACGCGATCCTCCAGGTCGCACTTGTTGAGGACGATGAGGACGTCGATATCCTGGCTTTCGGCGGCGACCAGGGTGCGGGTGACCAGTTCGTCGGAGAAGGCGGGTTCGGTGGCCACCACCAGGACCACTTGGTCCACGTTGGCGGCGATCAGCTTCTGGCGGTATTCGTTGGAGCGATAGAGGAGGTTCCGGCGCGGCTGGATGGCCTCGATCACCCCCTGATCGGCGGCGGTCGGACGGAAATCCACCCGGTCGCCGCAGGCGATCTCGCTCTTTTTGCCCCGGGGAAAGCAGGGCAGGGTCGAACCGTCGGCCTGCTCCACCACATATTGCCGCCCATGGGCGGCGATCACCAGGCCGCTATCCTTCATCGGCCGGGCAACTGCTCGACACGGGTGGCGCTGGCGAAATCCCGCTCGCTGAGCCCGCCGGCGCTGTGGGTGGTGTAGCTCACCCGGACACGGGAATAGCCGACTTCGAGGTCGGGATGGTGGTCTTCCTCCCTAGCGATGTCGGCCACGGCATTGACGAAGGCCATGGCGGCGTCGAAATCCGGGAAGCGGAATTCCTTGGCGATGGCATTGCCGGATAAGGACCAGCCGGCCAGGCCCCGCAGGCGTTCGGCGATGGTGTCGGAGTTCATGGTTGTTCGCTCGTCATTGGTCGAAGCGGTAGTACTGCTGGTTGAGCCAGGCGGCCACGGCGGACTCCTGCTTGGGAATCCAGCCGGCTTTGGTCATGGCGTTGCAGGCCGCGACCCGTTGCAGGAGTTCGCGCGGGTTGGTCACCAGGCGTCCTGGCCGGGTATACATCTTGCTGCCGTCGCCGCCGTACAGGCGGGCATGGCAGGCGATGCAGCTCCTGTCGTGGAGAGCCTTGCCCAGCCTCGGGTCGGCTTTGCCCCAGGGGGCGTCGGCCAGGGCGGCGGCAGGCAGCAGGAGGGCGGCCAGGAAGACGGTCAGGCGCATGGGGAGGCCTGGAGCCGCAGGTGATCGATGCGTTCGGCGGCCGGCGGGTGGGAGTCGTAAACCAGGGAATGCAACCGGTCCGGCGTCAGGGTGGAGGCATTGTCCTCATAGAGCTTCACCAGGGCGCGGATCAGGTCTTCGGCGTTGGCGTGGCGGGCGGCATAGGCATCGGCCTCGAACTCGTGACGGCGGGAAAGCAGGCTCATCACCGGGCTGGCCGGAAAGACGAACACCGGGATGACCAGGAAAAAGAGGATGAGGGCCAGGGCCGTGTTCCGGGCGGGCACCCCGAGGCCCTCGTAGAACCAGGGAGCGTCCACCAGCTGCCCGAGGAGCCAGAGCCCGGCCAGGGAGAGGGCGAACAGGAGAATGATGCGCTTCAATACGTGGCGGTGGCTGAAATGGCCCAGTTCATGGGCCAGCACGGCCTCGATCTCGGCGGGGTGGAGACGGGAGAGCAGGGTGTCGAAGAAGACGATGCGCTTGGAGCGGCCGAAACCGGTGAAGTAGGCGTTGCCGTGGCTGGAACGCTTGGAGCCGTCCATGACGAAGAGCCCCTTGGACTGGAAGCCGCAGCGTTGCAGGAGGGCTTCGATGCGGGACTTCATCTCGCCGTCCTCGAGGGGGGAAAACTTGTTGAAGAGGGGAGCGATCCAGGTTGGGTAGATGAACAGGATCAGCAGATTGACCGCCGACCAGAACAGCCAGACGTAAAGCCACCAGCGCTCGCCCATTGCCGCCATCAGCCATAGTACGGCCAGGAGGATGGGGGTGCCGATGACAGCGGCGAGGAAGGCCTGCTTGGCGAGGTCGGAAAGAAAAAGGCGCAGGGTCATGCGGTTGAAGCCGAAACGCTCTTCCACCACGAATTGCCGGTAGAGGGCGAAAGGCAGGTCCACCAGGCCGGAAATCACCATGACGCTGAAGATCATGGCCACGCCATACCACAGGCCATCCAGCCGGGTGTCCCAGAAGGCGTGCAGGGCTGCGAGCCCGCCGCCCAGGGTGAGCCCCAGGAGGACTGCCGTTTCGGCCAGGATGGCCAACATGCCGAGGCGGGTCCTGGCGACGGTGTAGTCGGCGGCCTTCTGGTGGGCGGCCAGGGGAATGCGCTCGGCAAACAGGGCGGGCACCTGGCCGCGGTGGGCCAGGACGCAGGCCATCTGGCGCCTGGCCAGCCAGAGCCGGACGCAGAGGGTGAGAATGACTGCGGCGAGAAAGATCAGGGTGAAGCTACTGGCCATCGAGCTATGAGAAAATAATGGTTTTCGAATTTCAGGCAATTATATGGCACGCGACGCGAACAACCTCGTCTGGCTGGACATGGAAATGACCGGTCTTAACCCCGATGGCGACCGTATCCTCGAACTCGCCATCGTGGTTACCAATTCGGCCCTGGAGCTGGTGGCCGAATCGCCGGTCTGGGTTGTCCACCAGAGTGACGTTGTCCTCGACGCCATGGACGATTGGAACAAGAAAACCCATGGGCGTTCCGGCCTGCTGGAACGGGTCCGGGCGACCCATCACGGCGAAGCCCTGGTCGAGGCCGAGGCCCTGGAATTCCTCAAGAAATATGTCGGGCAGGGACAGTCCCCCATGTGCGGCAACTCCATCTGCCAGGACCGCCGTTTCATGGCTCGCTACATGCCGAGCCTGGAAGCCTGGTTCCATTACCGCAACCTCGATGTCAGCACCCTGAAGGAGCTGTGCAAGCGCTGGACACCGGAGGTCTACAAGGGCTTCAAGAAGCAGGGCAAGCACACGGCCTTGGCCGACATCTACGAGTCCATCGAAGAACTCAAGTACTACCGGGACCACTTCCTGAAGATTTAGCGCCGGTAGAGGCGGAAGCGTTCCCGCTTCTCGCCGGGCCGGCTCCCCTCCCAGACCTTGGTCCACGCTTCGTCAGGTGCCGCCAGTTCCTGGCGGGTATCGCCCTGGACCAGGAGCCAGTCGCAGCGGCGGCCCGCCGTGCTGGCGGCGGGTAGCGCCTCGATGCCACTGAAATAGGCCAGGGAGGCGCGCTGGGTGTCCCGCAGGTGGCGTTCGGCGACGCAGCCGTGATCGGCCGGCAATGCCTTCGCCACAGCGAGGGCAACCGGCCGGTAGCTCTTCCCGTAGTCAAACCAGGGGAGCCAGAGCAGGGTGGCGAGGAGCCAGAAAATGGCGAAGCCCATGCTCCAGTGGATGAGGCTGCGGTAGGGGGAGCGCGGCGAGGTGACCACCAGCCAGATCCACCACAGGGTGCCGAGGAGGGCGATGATCACCGCCAGGGGCTCGAAATGGCCCACGAATCCCGGGCGCAGGATGATGGTGCGCCTGGCCAGGCGCTCCGGCCAGCCCAGGGCCAGGGCCGACCAGCCGAACCAGACGAGGCCGACGAAGACGCTGAAGGTCATCATGCTGAACCAGTCGAAGGCATTGGCCGCGCCCCGGCGCAGGGCCAGGACGCCGGGGGTGGCGAGCAGCGCCAGGGGCGGCAGCAGCAGGAGGGCCGGCAATTCCTTCGGCCGGTACGCGGCCACTAGGAGAACAAGGGTGGTGCCGAAGACCAGCAGGGGCAGGGTCATCGCCCGCTCCCGGGGCCATTTCTTGCGGTCGGCCCACAGCCACCAGGCGGCGATGGGCAGGGTCGGGAAGGCCACCCAAGGCAACAATCCCAGATAGGCTCCGAGGGCGCGGAGCGGCGGGCCGCCGCTCAGCAACTGGGTCCTTTCGGCGGTCAGCCAGCCCTGTAGGCGTTCCGGCTCCAGGAAGCTGAGGGCAAGGGGCCAGGGCAGTGCCAGCAGGACAAAGAGCAGCCAGCCCAGCAGACAGGCGTGCCAAGCCCGGCGGCGCTCGGCGGCCAGGAGGGCGGCCAGGGGGCCGGCGATCAGAAGCGGCAGGGTGGGAGCGAATCCGGTGCCCAGCAGGCAGGCGGCCAGGGCGATGCCATAGAAGCTGCCGGCCAGCCCCGGCTTGCGGCCGAAGGCGGCGAAGGCGCCCAGGGCGCCGCCGTAGGCGGCCAGTGCTACCAGAAGGGGCTGGGCCTCGTGGGCATGGATGACGAGGCCGGCGCTGCCGGCCAGCAGCAGGGGGCTCGCGGCGGCCGATTCCTGGCCGTGGAGTTCCCGGCCGGCGTAGTAGATGCCGACCAGGGCGAGGGCCACCCAGATGCCGCTGGCGAAGCGCATGGCGTCATGGAGCGGCAGCAGCCAGCCGAGGAGTTTGCCGGTGAGGGCAGCGCTCCAGTAGTAAAGAGGGGGCTCGTCGAAGGGGCGGCCGGCGAGGCTGGGGGAGAGCCAGTCGTTATAGGTCAGGACGTGCCAGGCGGTGCCCAGGTGGATGGCGTCTTCGCCCTTCCAGGGATCGCGTCCGACCAGGCCGGCGACGACGTAGAAGGCGAGCATGCCGGCCAGGGCCCAGCCGGTGGGGGGCAGGCGGATGCCGCGGCGGAGCTTGGCGAGCAGGTCAGCCATAAAAGAAAAAGGCAGCCATCGGCTGCCTTCCCGTGATCGCGTTCAAGCGGTTCAGGCGGACTTGTTGCGCAGGGCGCCGAACTTCTGGTTGAACTTTTCGACGCGGCCGGCGGTGTCGACGATCTTCTGCTTGCCGGTGTAGAACGGGTGGCAGGAAGAGCAGACTTCGACGTGGAGCGCCTTCTTCATGGTCGAACGGGTGGTGAAGGTGCTGCCGCAGGAGCAGGTCACCTGAATCTCGTTGTAATCGGGGTGGATACCGGATCTCATTTCTGTACCTTTCGTTAAGCGGCCGGCGGTTGTGGCCGACCTGGAAAACGTTCGATTATGGCCGAAAAATCGGTCCCTTGCAAGGATCAGCCGCGCCGCATGGCGTCGAAGAACTCGTTGTTGCCCTTGGTGGACTTGATCTTGTCGAGGAGGAATTCCATCGCGTCGAGATCGTCCATGGGGTAGAGGAGTTTTCTGAGGACCCACATCTTCTGGAGGACATCGGGCTTGAGGAGCAGTTCCTCGCGGCGGGTGCCGGAGCGATTGACGTTGATCGCCGGGTAGATGCGCTTTTCAGCCATCTTGCGGTCGAGGTGGATTTCCATGTTGCCGGTACCCTTGAATTCCTCGTAGATGACGTCATCCATGCGGGAACCGGTTTCCACCAGGGCGGTGGCGATGATGGTCAGGGAGCCGCCTTCCTCGATATTGCGGGCGGCGCCGAAGAAGCGCTTGGGCTTCTGCAGGGCGTTGGCGTCCACGCCGCCAGTCAGCACCTTGCCGGAGGCCGGCTGCACGGTGTTGTAGGCCCGGGCCAGGCGGGTGATGGAGTCCAGCAGAATGACCACGTCCTTCTTGTGCTCGACCAGGCGCTTGGCCTTCTCGATCACCATCTCGGCCACTGCGACGTGGCGGGTGGCGGGTTCGTCGAAGGTGGAAGCCACGACCTCGCCCTTGACGGTGCGGGTCATTTCGGTCACTTCCTCCGGCCGCTCGTCGATGAGCAGAACGATCAGTATCACCTCCGGGTGGTTGGTGGTGATGGCATGGGCGATGTGCTGCAGCATGACCGTCTTGCCGGATTTCGGCGGTGCCACCAGGAGGCCCCGCTGGCCGGCTCCGATGGGGGCGATCATGTCGATGACGCGGCTGGTGATGTTTTCCTCGGCCTTGATCTCGCGCTCCAGACGCAGCATGCGCGTCGGGTGCAGCGGGGTCAGGTTCTCGAACATGATCTTGTTCTTGGTGGCCTCGGGGGGCTGGCCGTTGATCCGGTCGAGCTTGGTGAGGGCCACGTAGCGCTCGCCGTCCTTCGGGGTGCGGATCTCGCCCTCGATGCTGTCGCCGGTCCGCAGGTTGAAGCGGCGGATCTGGGAGGGGGAAACGTAAATGTCGTCGGTATTGGCGAGGTAGGAGGTTTCCGGCGAGCGCAGGAAGCCGAAGCCGTCGGGCAGGACCTCCAGGGTGCCATCACCGTAGATGCATTCGCCCTTCTTCGCCTGGCCCTTGAGGAGAGCGAAGATGAGCTCCTGCTTGCGCATCCGGTTGGCGTTCTCGATGCCGGCTGCAGCCGCCATCTCGAGCAATTGGCTGACGTGGAACGTCTTGAGTTCTGAAAGTTGCATTGTGCGGTTGCTGAGCGCCGTCAGAGGATGGCCGATTGGCCTGGGCGCGTGGGTGGTGAAGGGGGTTTTTGCGAGCCTGACTTGGCTGGAGGTGCTGTCAGGCTCGCAGGGTAAGACGATTACAGATTGCTGTCAATGAAGGCGGTGAGCTGGGACTTGGACAGCGCGCCGACCTTGGTGGCTTCGACATTGCCGTTCTTGAAAATCATCAGGGTCGGAATGCCCCGGATGCCGAACTTGGCCGGGATGGCCTGGTTGTCGTCGATATTGACCTTGGCTACCTTGAGCTTGCCGGCGTACTCGGATGCCACTTCGTCGAGGATGGGAGCGATCATCTTGCAGGGGCCGCACCATTCGGCCCAGTAGTCGACCAGCACCGGTTGCTGCGACTGCAGCACTTCGGCCTCGAAGGTGTCATCAGTGACGTAATGGATGTGCTCGCTCATGAATGCCTCGTGAATGGGGAAAAGCGGAGAAAATAGGGGGGAAAAGGAAGGTGCGCCACTGGGGCGGAGGGATCTTTTCGGGAATGCTAGCGAAAATTGTTCAGCAAGGGAAGGCTCTGGCTTGCATGCAGGGTAAGCGCATCGCTCCACATGGCATAGGTTTTAGTTTGTCAGACATATGCAAGCGACTAAAATTCCCCGTTTGGCGTATGGAATTCCTATTCGGTTATGGCGCAGCAAGATAATTCTTCGGAAGAGGCTCACCCTTGACCGACCCCTACGAGCTTTTTGCCCACAAGCTGACCCATGCCTATCGGCGTTCCGGGCGAATATTCATTCACGGCGCTGTGATCGCCGTCACGCTGTCGGGGTTCCTGCTGACCGAGGTCGCCTTGCTGCCGGTCGCGCTGTGGCTGGCGTTCCTGCTGGCGACCATGGGCTACCATGCCTACCTTGGCCGACGCCTGACGGTCGTGGACAGGCGGGCCATGGGTGGGATCAATACCCGCCCCCTGACTTTCTTTGCTGCCCTGGCCGGCCTCGGATGGGGAGCGGCCGCGGCGTTCCTGCCGGTGATCTCGGCCCACCTGCAGTTGCTGCTCATTCTGACCCTGACCGCCATCGCCGCCGCCTCCCTGCCCCGGATGGCCGCTCTGCCTGTGGTTCATGCCGCGTTCATGGGCGGGCTCTTCGTCCCGGTCCTCATCGCGCTGATATCGGTTTTCGGCGCCGACCACTGGATGATGCTGGGTGTCCTCCTCCTCATCTGGGGCGGGCTTACCGATGAAGCGCGCAGGGCCCATGCCGACCTGATCGAGATCTACAGCACCCAGCAAACCCTGGAGGAGGAGGCGGGTCGCGACGGGCTCACCGGCATCGCCAATAGGCACTCCTTCGATGTCTATCTGGAGCGCGAGTGGCGGCGGGCCCAGCGCCTGCAGGTGCCGATTTCCCTCATCATGATCGACGTGGATTTCTTCAAGAAATACAACGACCGCTATGGCCACCCGGCCGGGGACCGCTGTTTGGCGGCGGTGGCCAAGACCCTGGCCGGAAGCCTGCGGCGGGCCAGCGATCTGGTGGCCCGCTACGGTGGCGAGGAATTCGTGGTGGTGCTCTTCCACACGCCTCGGGACGATGCCCGCACCGTCGCCGAAAACCTGCGGGGGGCGATCGAGGCCCTGGGGATCACCCACGAGGATACCTCCGGCGGCGTGGTGAGCATCAGCCTGGGGGGAGCCACCGCCGTCCCGGGCGTGGCGGGGCAGCCCGGGGCGCTGTTGCGGGCTGCCGACGATGCGCTTTACGAGGCCAAGGCCGCCGGCCGCAACCGGGTGGCATGGGCTGCCAGCCAGCCTTGCGCTTCCGAGGCGGGGTGATGGCCAGAGAATGACGACTGAGACCTTGGTGTTATATCCGGTTAGTTATATACTGTAATTGCCCTAGAAGTTGTAGGGGAATAATACTGGATATTACATACATAAAAGGGGTCCATCATGTCGAAGTCCCGGTTCGTTGAATTCCTCAAGGACGAAGAAGGCGCCAGCGCTATTGAGTATGCCTTGCTCGCGTCCATGGTGGCGGTTGCGCTCGTTGCCTTCGTTACGCCTATCCGCACCGCCATCACGACCATCTTCACCGGCATCCAGACGGCGTTGAGCTGACGGGTATCCTGACTGTCTCGAGTCAGCCCTATGCCGTTCTTGGCTTTGCCCGCCGGCGGGGTCAACGGGTGGGGAGCGGCAGCGGTGCTTTGGGCTTTCGCGGTCGGCTACTGGGATATCCGGTACCGCCGGGTGCCGAACGTCCTCACCGGGGGTGCTGCCCTCGCCGCCTTGGCTAGCCTCGCCGTTACCGGCGTCAGCCCGCTTGGGGTGGATGGCCTGTCAATGCTTGCCGGTGCTGCCCTGGCGCTGGTTGTGACTGTGCCCGGCTTCCTGGTACGCCAGCTGGGTGCGGGGGATGTGAAGCTGTTGGTGGCAATCGCCCTCCTGGGGGGGGCTGCGGCGACGGTAGTGAGTTTCGCCATCGGAGCGCTGACTTCCCTGGCCGCCCTCGGGGCATGGGTGTCCCTGGGCCCCCGCTTCGGCCTGACGCCCGCTTCCGGCAAATGGCTGCCTTTCGGTGCCGCCCTCGCGCTGGGATTCGTCGTGGCCGTGTTCGGCGGCCAAGTAGGGCAACTGCCGTGGCTGCGCTGAAGATATTGGCGCCGCGGCGACGGTGGCAGCGGGGAGCCGCCGCCATCGAGTTCGCCCTCATCTTCCTCCTCTTTTTCGTCCTCTTCTACGCCATCGTTTCCTATTCCCTCGCCATGTTGCTCATGCAGGGACTGACCCAGGCGGCGGAAGAGGGCGTGCGGGCGGCCATCGCCGTCAATCCCCTGGCTTATCCCAGCGACGCCGGCTATCTCACCAGCGTCGAGACGACGGCCCGCAACCGGGCCGATGCAGCCCTGTCCTGGCTGCCGGCCAAGGCACGCCAGCAGGTGGTGGACAATAACCACATCAGCACAACGGTGAACGGGTCGGTGATCACCGTCACCGTAACCTATCCCAACTACGCCACCAACGGCTTGGTGCCGACCTTCACCATTCCCCTCATCGGCCCGGTGCCGCGGCTGCCCACCAACCTGGTGGGCGAAGCCTCCCTCCAGTTCCAATCAAATAACTAGCTGGGCGCCGCCCGTATATTTGATGTCCTCGAGGATCACCTCGAGGCCACCCAGCTGGATTCCCAGTATCTTCAGGAGGGGATCCAGCAACAGGGTGCCGATGCCCTGCAGCAGCGGCGAGAGCACGGTGCTGAGCAATGGGCCGAGCAGTCCTTCGACCGTGGCTCGCGCGACGGGCTGGAGCAGGAAGCCCAGGAGGCCCAGGTTGCTGAGGTCAGGGGTAAGGGTAATGGCGCCGGGGGCGGAGAGGGCGTTGGCCAGGCTGCCGCCCACGGGGCTGGCGATGCTCCGGGCCATCGGCAGGTGGCTGGCCGTCGGATTGTCGACGTCATAGACCAGGTCCCGGGCACTGGCGGTCTGGACCGGCAGGTTGAGGCCGATGTTGATCGGAATGGCAATGCCCAGGACCGACGCCGTCGCCGTGGCCGTGCCGCTGCCCGAAGAGCCCGTGAGGTGAAGGGCAGCGATTCCCGGCGTGGCGCCGATGGTTGCCTGGGTGGCCCCGGGGACCGTGGCGAGGGTCAGCAGATGGGCCTCGCCCTGGGCGACGGTCGTCGACAGGCCGAGATCGAGGGCGATGCCGGTGCCTAGCAGGGTCAGATTCGAATGGGCTGTCGCCGTGACGCTCACCTGGGCCGTGCGCGCCTGGGTGCACCAGCGGCCGGCCGCATCCTGGCCGGGCGGGCCGACGGCGATCTGGGGCGGTTGGATGACATTGACCAGGGCATTGACCTGGATCAGGCTGCCGGCATTGATCGCCAGGGGCAGGGAGACGGCATGCTGGTGGTTGGCCACCATGGCGGTGGTGGTGACCAGGTCGAGAAGATTGATGCCCGCCTTGGCAGCGGCATCGCTGGCCGGCACCGCCACGTCGAGTACTTGTCCCAGCCGGACGGCGGTCGGGGTTGCCGCCGCCAGCTGAAGATCCCCGATGGCGCCGGTGACCGATGCATCGACTGTGCCCTGCTGGCTGACGGCGGTCGCCGCCAGGCCAATGATCTCGGCCGCGGTCAGGTCCGCCGCCAGCAATTCCTCTACCGAGCCGACATCGCCTTTCGCCCGCACCAGCTGGGCCAGGTTGACATTGGTGTTGGCCAGGCCCTTGTAGGACACCGCATCCAGGGACAGGCTGCTGCCCAGTAGGCTCCCCAGGAGACCGTTGAGGAGGTTGGCGTCCTGGCCGCTGGGGTTGAGGCGCAGGAGCGAGCTGCCGGCGGCAAAAGTGGCGTGGGAAGGCTCGCCCCGGGCCGTCGCCTCGGTCGAGATCACCGTGTCCTGGCCGAAAAAGCCGCCCAGCACCAGGCTGGCCGGCACGGTCTTGGTGGCCACCACGTGCACCACGTCGGTGTTGCTGCCCGGCTGGAATTGCCGCAGGCCGGTGGCGGCCGTCGTGAGGCCGCCGGATTCGATCCGGTTGGGACTGGCGGTCAGGTCGCCGGCGAAACCATTGCGGGCGGCCGCGGCCTGGGCAGCGGCCACGAGATTCCCGGCATTGCCGCCGCAGCCCAGGTTGCGGGCGGCTTCCAGGGCCGCCAGGTCGGCCACCGACTGGAGCTGGCGGCGCTCGAACCAGAGACGGCCGGTATCCACGGCGAGGGCGGTGAACACCAGCGCCAGCAGCAGGGTGAGGATGCCGAAAAGGCCGATGGCTCCCCGTTGCCGGGCCGGGCCGGGGAGCGGCTCAGCGGCTCGCGCCGCCCGTCCCGATGGCCTCGCGCTCGAAATTCTCGGGAATCGGGTGGGTGAAGCTCTTGCGATAACGCTCATGGATCTGTTCCTGGACAGGGCCGGAGAGGGGCTGGGCCTTGGCGGCGGCCTGGGTGCCCTGGCGCTGGCGTTCCAGCCATTGCCGGGTGGTGGCGCCTTGCTGCGGTGCCCCCGCCGTGGCTTTCGCCGCCATCGCGGCTTCTTCACCGTGGGCCCCGCCGCCGGCCAGAAGCCCGAGGGGGAGCAGCCAATAAATGCTTTGCCACTTCATTGCTTGCCTCCTGTTTGGCCGGCGAGGCGTGCCGCCTCCTCGCGCAGCTTGGTGAGTTCGTCGGTGCCGACCTCGTAGCGCCGGGCCTGGGCCTCGGCTTCGGCCTCGTTGCCTTGGCGGTAATAGAGCAGCAGCAGGTTGAGGGCGGCCTTGCGGTCCTCGGGGGCCAGATCCCGGGCGGTGAGGAATTCATGGCGGGCGCCTTCCAGATCGCCGGCCAGCATCAGGGCATAGCCCAGGTCGCTGCGCACCCGGGGATCGGCGGGCAGGCCCAGGCGAGCCTGGCGCAGCTCATTCACGCTGTCCTGGATCCGCCCTTCCTGCCCCGCCAGGAGGCCGAGGCCATGGTGGCCGGCGGGGGCCAGGCAGGTGGCCAGGAGACCCCGGTAGAGGGCGCGGGCCTCATCAGGGCGGCCGGTGCGGCGCAGGATGTCGGCCCGCAGCTGGTCGGCGCCGGGCCCCTTGGCGCCGGTCGCGTCCAGGTGGGCGAGGGCGGCATAGGGACGGCCTTCGTCCACCAGTTGCCGGATCATGCCCAGGCGGGTATGGGAGCCGGCCTCGTCGGACTGCCCACAGCCTTCGGCAGCCCACAGGGGAGTGGCAAGAAGGAAAAGCAGGAGAAGAGCTGAACGCATGTCACTGTACTCGCGTGAGAGCGCGGATCAGGGCCAGGAAGCCCGGGCCGGCGAGGAAGAGCATGAGGGCGGGGAACATGAAGACCACCATGACCACAGTCATTTTCGCCGACAGCTTGCTGACGTATTCCCGCAGGCTGGTCATGCGCCGGTCTTCCATGAGCAGGGTGAAGCGGGACAGGGAATCCCGCAGGCTGCCGCCATAGCGGGTGGCCTGCTTGAGGATGGCGACGGTGTCGTCCAGCTCGGGGACACCGAGGGGGGACGCCATTTCCTCCAGTGCCTCGGTCCGTTCCTGGCCGGCATTGATGCGGGCGAGGGCGATCCCCAGTTCGGCGGCCATGTTGGGCGCCAGTTCCCGGCCCTGCTCGCTGATGATGCGCAGGGCGTGCTCCAGGGAAAGCCCGGCGTCGAAGAGCATGCGCAAGAGGTGGAGAACGGCGAGCATTTCCTCCTGCATGGACTTCCGGCGCCGCTGCACCTGCCAGCCGAGGAGCCGCGGGGGCAGCAGGTAGCCGCAGCCGAAGCCGAAGAAGGCGCCGGCGGCTACCTGGTCGATCCCGGCTCCGCTTGCCATGGCCCAGGTTCCGCCTGTCAGCAGGCCCGCCACCGGGGCCAGGGTGGCGGCCAGGAAATAGCCGCGGCGGGCCAGGGGCGTGTTCCAGCCGGCCCGGCGCAGATCCAGTTCCACCGCCTGCAGGCGGGAAGCGCGCCGCAATGCCTGGGCGCCCTGTTCGCCGTCCTCCTCATGCATGGCCGAGGCCAGCCAGCCGGCATCGTCCTTGGCCGCCAGCACTTCCTCGAAGCGCCGCCGGCTGTCCTGCCACTCCTGGCGGCGCAGGAGATGGACAAGAACCAGGCAGGCGCCGGCCAGCAGTGCGGCGACGACGATCAGCCAGGACATCGGGGCATCCTCATACGCTCTTCACCATGCGCCACAGGATCAGCACCCCCGTGGCCTGGAGGGCCAGGGCCATGAGCAGGACGATGCGGCCGGTGGGATCGTGCCACATGGCGCCGATGTATTCCGGATTCACCGCCACCATGTACATGGCCAGGCCGCTGGGCATGATGCTGAGGAGCCAGGCGCTGATCCGGGTTTCGCCGGTGAGCGCCTGCAGTTCCCGTTGCGCCTGCTCCCGGTGGCGCACCAGCTTGCTGGCGCTTTCCAGCATCTCCTTGGGGCTGCTGCCATAGCCATGGGCGATGTGCACGGCCATGGCGATGAAATGCATCTCCCGCAGGTCGTAGAGTTGGGCGGCATCCCGCAGGGCTTCGCCGATGTCCTCCCCCAGGTCCGCTGCCTGCTGCACCCGGGTCATGACTTCCCGCAGGGGCTCCCGAGTTTCCTCGGTGGCCATGCGCAAGGCGCCGTCCAGGTTGCGGCCGGAGGCAAGGCCCCGCACCACCTGGTCGAGGAAGAGGGGAATCTGGGCCACCATGGCCGCCGCCCGCCGGCGGTACTGGACATGGGGCCAGACCACGGCGGCCCCCCCCTGGGCCAGCAGGGCGATGAAGGCGGCGACGGGACCGCCGCCACGCCAGGACAGGGCCAGGACGAGGAGCGCGCCGCCGGCCAGGGCCAGCGCCCGGGCCAGGGTGAGGCGGATGCCGGCCCGCCACAGCCAGCGGTCGAAGCGGGTGCCGCGCAGGGGCCGGCTGCCCGTCATTCGGTTGCTTGCCTGGAAGGCGGAAATATCGGCGAAGCGGCTAGTCACCCGGTGGCGCAGGGCGGCTTGGCGCCCGGAGCGCAGGGCCCAGACGGCTCCCGCCACAAGGCCGGCGGCCAGGAGGTAAAGGGCGATGCTCAGGAGCGCCATTTGCCGCGCCCGGCGCCGTCCTGCCGCAGCTTGGCGCCGCTCGGCACCACCCCCAGGCTGGTGAAGCTGTCGGTGTCGCCGCGGTATTCGTAGAGGGCGCTGGAGACGAACTGGCCGTCCCTTACCCCCAGAACCTCCTCGATGCCGGTGACCCGTCGGCGGCCGTCGGGCAACCGGTTGATCTGGACGATGAGGTCGAGGGCGGTGGAAATCATGGTCTTCAGGGTCAGGTCGGTGCCCTGGAAACCGGCCAGGCCGGCCAGCATTTCCAGCCGCACCAAGGCGTCCCGGGGGCTGTTGGCATGCACCGTGCTCATGCAGCCGTCGTGGCCGGTGTTCATGGCCTGGAGCACGTCCATCACCTCGTCGCCCCGGACCTCCCCCAGGATGATGCGGTCGGGGCGCATGCGCAGGGCGTTGCGCACCAGGTCCCGGGCGGTGACCTGGCCGCGGCCATCGATATTGGGCGGCCGGGTTTCCAGGCGGACCACGTGGTCGTGGCCGAGCTGGAGTTCGGCGGCGTCCTCGATGGTGACCAGGCGCTCCTCGGGGGGGATGTAGCGGGAGAGGATGTTGAGGAGCGTCGTCTTGCCGGCGCCGGTGCCGCCGCTCACCAGGATGTTGCAGCGCTTCTCCACCGCCCGCAGCAGGAAATCCAGCACCGTCTGGTCCACGGTGCCGTAGGTCAGGAGGTCGCCGGCCTGCAGGGGGTCCTTGCGGAATTTCCGGATGGATAGGCAGGGGCCTTCCAGGGCGACCGGGGGGATGATGGCATTGACCCGGCTGCCGTCGGGGAGGCGCGCATCCACCATGGGGCTCGATTCATCCAGGCGCCGGCCCAGGGGGGCGAGGATGCGGCGGATGACCCGCAGGACGTGGTCGTCGTCGATGAAGCGGATGTCCAGGCGCTGGAGCCGGCCCACCCGTTCGACGAAGATGTGGCGGCAGCCATTGACCAGGATATCGCTCACCTGGTCGTCGCGGATCAGGCTCTCCAGGGGGCCGAAGCCGGTGAGCTCGTCCACCATCTCCCGGGCCAGTTGCTCGGTGTCGTAGGCCGTGACCGCCAGGCGGTGCTCGGCCACGTAACGGGCCACCTTGCCGCGCACATAGGCGGCCAGGTCGTCCCGGGACATCTCGGCCACCGGCACCCGCTCCTCCTCGATGCGGTCGATGAGGTGGTGGTGCAGGCGCAGCTTGACGTCCTGGAAGGTCTCGGTGTGCTTGAGGTTGTAGTCGTAGCCGAAGGCGGTAAAGGCCATGGCGTCCTCCCCGTCAATCCTGGCCGGCCAGCAGCCACTGCCTGGCCTTGGCGAACCAGTTGGGGGCGGCCGCCTCGGCGGCGGGCGGCGCCGCCACCAGTTCCCGGGCCAGCCGCTTGACGGCGATGGCATAGGGATCCCGGGGCGCCGTGTCGAACATGCTTTCGCCGCTGTTCATGACCGCGAGGCGCGCCATACCCGAGGAGGGCAGGGTGGCCAGAAGCGGCAGGCACATGCCCTTGGCGACGCTGGCCGCGTCCGGCGGCATGCGGGAGAGGTAGTGGTCCACCACCAGGCTGGCGTGGGAAAGGTCGATCTTGTGTTCCCGCAGGTGCTGGAGCAGCGCCATGTTCTGCTTGCAGCTGGGCAGGCTCTGCTCGGCGATCAGCACCACCTGGTCCACCCGGCCCAGGGGCAGGTAGAGGAAGTCCGAGGCGGGAACGCCCCCCAGGTTGATGACGATGTGGGTGAAGTAGCGGCGCAGGGTGCCGAGCAGGACATAGACGTCGGCCGAAGTGATGTCCTGGGTGGACAGGCGGGGATCATCCGGCATGGCCAGCAGGTGCAGGCCGCTCTTGTGCTTGCCGAACGCGGTCTCGATCAGGGTGGCATCCAGGCGGCGCAGGCTGCGCACCGCGTCCACGAAGGTATAGGCGGACTGGACGCCGAGGAAAAGGAGGGTGTCCGCCGGCGGTACGCCCAGGTCCAGCAGCAGGGTCCGGTGCTGGGGGGACTGGGCCTGGATGGCAAGCGCCAGGTGGAGGGCGAACATGGGGGCGTCGCTGCCCGGCCGGGCAGTGACGACCGCTGCGGCCCAGCCGTCGTCCCCCGGGCTTGCGCTCAGGGAAGAGGTGCGGTCCATGGTGCGGCGGACGATGCTGACCACTTCGTCGGCGTGCAATTCCGGGGTGATGAAATCCCGGGCCCCGGCCCGCAGGGCGGCGAGGAGCAGCGCCTGGTCGGGGGCTTCGGCGACGGCGATGATGGGCAGCAGGGACTTGGACACCGCCAGGCCCTCGAGGAAGGCGGTCTCCTGGCGCAGGCCGGCCCGGGTCAGGGTGACGAAGACCAGGCGGGTGCCGGTGACGTCCACTAGCTGCAGCACCTGCTCCAGGGCGGAAGAATCCACCACGATGACCTCGCCCTCGCTCTCGAGGGTCTGGGTAAGCCAGTGGGCGAAGCCCTCCTGGTCAGTAACGACGACGAAGCTGCGGCGTTCGGCTATCAATCGGAGAACCCCGTGGAAGAATTGAAGCGCCCCTTTTCCCGGAACAGCATGCGGGGGAAGCTGGGATCGTAGTTGCGGTACTTTTCGCCCGGTAGGGGCGGCAGCGGCTGGCCCTTGGCGAAGGGACGCACCAGATTGGCGGTGACCACCATGAGCAGTTCCTTGTCGGAACGGTCGAAGCGGGTCGAGCGGAAGAAGGCGCCGAGGATGGGGATATCCCCCAGGAAGGGGAACTTGTCCACATTGCTGCTGGTGCTGCGGCTGACCAGGCCGGAGAGGACGAAGCTCTCGCCGTTGCCCAGGGCGACGCTGGTCTCGGTGCGCCGCACCCGCAGCCCGGGAACCGAGACGCCGCCGGTCTGCACGCTCAGGGTATCGTCCAGCTCGCTTACTTCCGGCGCCACCTTGAGGAAGATGCGCTCCCGGTCGAGGACGGTGGGAGTGAGGGCGAGGCGGATGCCGAATTCCTTGAATTTGATGGTGATCGAGCTGTCGGCGCCGCCGCCGGTGCGCATGGGGATGGGGATCTCGCCCCCGGCCAGGAAGGAGGCGGTCTGGCCGCTGATGGCGGTGAGGCTGGGTTCGGCCAGGGTGTAAGCGAAGCCGTCTTCCTCCAGGAGGCTGAAGGCGTTGAGAACGCCGTTGGTCGCCGAGCCCCAGACCAGATTGTAGGATTTCAGGAAGGGCAGGAAGGCCGATTGGCTGAGCAGGGTGAAGGCCCCGGTGGTGGGGTCCGACTGCACTCCGGTCAGGTTGCCGGGACCGGAGATGGCCCGGGTGCTTCGGGCCGTGTTCCGGCCGAAGAAAAAGCCGGCATCCATCATGCGCTTGCGGCTGACTTCCACTACCTTGATGTCGATCTGGACCTGGGTGTCGAAATCGGAGCTGCTGGCGTCAATGGTTTTCCCCTTTTCGCTGAGGCCCTGGAGGGCGGCCTGGTGCTGTTCCAGGGAGGAGAGGGTGCCGGAGAGCTTCAGCTTGTCTCCGGTGCCTTCCACTTTTAGTTCGCCGCCATCCGCCACCGGGCTGACGATGACCCGGGCTTGCAGGCTGGGAGCGGCGTCCTGGCGGTTTTTCCAGATGAACAGGGTGGTGCTGCCGGCGCGCTTGCCGGTGATGAGAAGGGCGCGGGGGGAAGTGATGGCGACGGCGGCGATGCTGGGGTCGCCGATGGCCACCCGCCCGATGGTCCCGGCATGGCTGTAGGGATACTGGCTGCCGGGGGCGACAACGATGTCCTGCGCATTGGCGGCGACAGCAGGGACGTTCAGGAGCAGAGCGGCTAGGCAGACGATCAGGCGGCAGAGCACGGGAGCCTCGTTGGTGAATGGTTCAGCGCGGAGCCCCGATGGTTCGGACGGCATCGCCCTCATGGATGAGGATGGTGTCGGTCTGCCGGGGGGCGGGCGCCGGCCTGGCTGCGGGGGCAGGGGCTTGGACTTGGCCTGGGCGGGGGGCGGGAGCGGCCTGGGCCAGTTCGCCCAGGCGGATGAGATGGGCGGCTTCGGCGGGCGCCGTGGCATTGGCCTCGGCGGGGCGCAGGGAGAGGCGCAGGGCGCCGCTGTTGGCAGCCAGCATGAGCCGGGCGGCGGCGCTTTCCGGTACCGCCAGCACCGCCGAACCGACGGTCCGGGGACGACCCGAGACTTTTTCGGCGGTCCGGCTGGCGACTCCCTCGCTGTCGCCGCCTTCCGGGATTTGGACCGCCTCCCCGAAAGCCAGCAGCCGTACGCCGGAAAGCACCACCTGGGCCGAGCTGGCGTTGCCGGTTTCCTGGCTGCCCCGCAGGAACAGGAGCACGTCCACCCGGTCTCCGGGCTGGGCGAAGCCGCCCAGGCCGACCACTTCGTCCACCTTGATTGCCACTGCCCGCTCTCCGGAACGCAGGCCGGGCTGCAGGTGGCCGCTGGTGGAGGGGAAATGGGCCTGGGTGAGAATCTGGCCGGCAGGGATGTCGGTCAGGGGTTTCCGTCCCACCACCTGAGTGGGCGCTCCGAAGCTGTCGGCAGGTTTGCTCGCCACCGGCTGGAGGGCGACATCCTCGGCCCGGATCGGCTGTCCGGCGGCCAGGGGCTTCAGACTGTGGATGGCGGAGACCGTCGGGGCCGCGGGGGCTGGCGCGGGCGGCGGCTGGGTGCTGAGGCGATAGCCGATGAGGCCGGCGATGATTGCCCCAAGGGCGAAAACGATTGCCAAGCCTCGCAACAGCCACGTCATGATTACAGATAAACCCTATATTTTATGGGGGTAAGTCAGTATAACAAAAGTAAGGGGTAGGCAAAGAGCTATTTGTAAGCTGCATGTCAGCTTGCCGCTTCTATCGGGTTGGCCCGATGCGCTTCGGCGGTGCGTATGCCGGTGTCCGGTTCGTCGGCGATGACCTTGTTGTATCCGCCGGCCAGCACCTGGTCCATGATCTGGCGTTCCAAGGGAGGTGTTGCTTTTTGTCCGGGAAGGGCGATCGCGGAAAACCGCAATAGATGGCGCGGCTGCCTTTCGGCATACACTCTCCCTTGTCGTAATCCATCCGGTTACGACCCCATTCATCCGGAGGAGAGATAATGAAAATATCCAAGCTCTTGCTGGGCCTTGCCGCCTGCGCCCTGTCCCTCGGCGCCGTTGCCGATCAGTCCATCGTCATCAAGTTCAGCCATGTGGTGGCGGTGGATACGCCCAAGCACAAGGCGGCCGAATTCTTCGCCAGGAAGGCGGCGGAGCTGACCCAAGGGCGGGTCAAGGTCGAGGTCTATCCCAACAGCCAGCTCTACAAGGACAAGGAGGAACTGGAGGCCCTGCAACTGGGCGCCGTCCAGATGCTGGCACCGTCCCTCGCCAAGTTCGGGCCCCTGGGGGTAAAGGATTTCGAGGTCTTTGACCTGCCCTACATCTTCGACGGCTACGATTCCCTGCGCAAAGTAACCCTGGGACCCATCGGCCGGAAACTCCTCGGCAAGCTGGAGCCCAAGGGCATTCGGGGGCTGGCCTACTGGGACAACGGCTTCAAGTCCTTTTCCGCCAATACTCCAATCCGTACCCCGGCCGACCTCAAGGGCAAGAAGATGCGCATCCAGTCCTCCAAGGTGCTGGATGAGGAGATGCGCGCCCTGGGCGCCCTGCCCCAGGTGATGGCCTTCGGCGAGGTCTATCAGGCCTTGCAGACCGGTGTGGTGGACGGCACCGAAAATCCCATTTCCAACCTGTATACCCAGAAGATGCACGAGGTCCAGAAGCACCTGAGCCTCACCGGGCACGGCTACCTGGGCTATGCGGTGATCGTGAACAAGAAGTTCTGGGACGGTCTGCCCTCCGACATCCGCCGGCAGCTCGAAGACGCTATGGAGCAGGCCACCCGCTACGCTAACCAGATCGCCAGCGTGGAAAACGATCAGGCCCTGGAGGCCGTGAAGAAGAGCGGCAGGACCCAGGTGTACGTTCCCACCCAGGAAGAGCGTGCTGCCTTCCGGAAGGCGCTGCTGCCGGTGCATCAGAAAATGGAGTCCCGCATCGGCAAGGAGCTGATCCAGTCCATCTACAAGGAAACCGGCTTCGCCGCCAATTTCTGACAACGAAGGAAGCGTCCGGGAGCGGGGATTCCCGCTCCCGTGGGCGTGACGACGAGGAGTTGGCTGTGAGGTTTCTCGACCATCTGGAGGAATGGTTCATCACCTTCCTCATGGGCGGCGCGACGGCGATCATTTTTCTGTCCGTGGTGCACCGCTATCTTTCCGGGGTGGCTATCCCGGGTCTGCAGGATTGGCTCCTGGGACTGAATTTCAGCTGGGCCCAGGAGCTGTGCATCATCATGTTCGTGTGGATGGCCAAGTTCGGCGCCGCTTACGGCGTGCGCACCGGCATCCATGTCGGTGTGGATGTGCTCATCAACCGGCTGACCACTGCCAACCGGAACAAATTCATCTTTTTCGGTCTCCTGGCCGGGGCCTTCTTCACCGGCGTCGTCGGGACCCTGGGGGGCAATTTCGTCTGGGAAAACGGCGCCCACTACGCCTGGTTGAACCTCTGGGGCCTGGAGGCGGGCGATATTCCGGAAGGACCCACCACGCCCGATTTGGAGTGGCCGACCTGGATGGTCTATTCCGCCATCCCCCTCGGCTCCTACCTTATGTGCCTGCGCTTCCTGCAGGTGACGGTCGCCTTCGCCCGCACCGGCGAACTCCCCCGCCACGACCACGGCCACGTCGAGGGCCTGGAAGAGGAGGTGCCGGCATCCATCGGCGAGGCTGTGGCCATGGCCGAGGAACTCGAGCACGTGGAGGCCGGCCGCCGCGAGCATCCCCTGGAGCCCGACACCGTCCACGGCATCGCCCACGACGAGGTGGCGAAATGAGCGCCGCCATCATCTTCGGCCTCCTCCTGGCCCTCATGCTGACCGGCATGCCGATTTCCATTTCCCTCGGCCTGACGGTGCTGACCTTCCTATTTGCCATGACCCAGGTGCCCATCGAGTCGGTGGCCCTGAAGCTGTTCACCGGCATCGAGAAGTTCGAAATCATGGCCATCCCGTTCTTCATTCTGGCCGGGAATTTCCTCACCCACGGCGGGGTGGCTCGGCGCATGATCAATTTCGCCACCGCCATGGTGGGCCATTGGCACGGCGGCCTGGGGCTGGCCGGCGTGCTGGCCTGCGCCCTGTTCGCGGCGGTGTCCGGCTCCAGCCCGGCGACGGTGGTCGCCATCGGTGCCATCCTCCTGCCGGCCATGGTCAAGGCGGGATTTCCCAACCGTTTCGGGGCTGGCGTCATCACCACCTCGGGTGCCCTGGGCATCCTCATTCCGCCCTCCATCGTCATGGTCATGTACTCCCTGGCCACCAATACTTCGCTGGGAGCCCTGTTCATGGCGGGGGTGGTCCCGGGGCTCCTGCTGGCCTTCTGCCTGGGCTTCGTCGCCTGGTACCGGGCCCGGAAGTACGACTATCCGCGCCAGCCCAGGGCCAGCTTCGGGCAGCGCTGGGAAACCTTCCGGAAGGCCATCTGGGGCCTCCTGCTCATCGTCGTGGTGATGGGGGGCATTTATACCGGCCTGTTCACCCCCACCGAGGCGGCGGCCATGAGCGCGGTCTACGCCTTCCTCATCGCCGTCTTCGTGTACCGGGACATGCCCCTCGGGAAGGTGCCGAAGGTGCTGCTGGATTCGGCCAACATGTCGGCCATGCTGCTATACATCATCACCAACGCCGTGCTTTTTTCCTTCGTGATGACCAACGAGAACATTCCCCAGGCCCTGGCCGCATGGCTTCTCGACAAGGGGCTCGGGCAGGTGGCCTTCCTGCTGGCGGTGAATGTCCTGCTGCTGGTGGCCGGCAACTTCATGGAGCCGTCGTCCATCGTCCTCATCTTCGCCCCCATCCTGTTCCCGGTGGCCATCAAGCTGGGCATCGACCCGGTCCATTTCGGCATCATGATGACGGTGAACATGGAGGTCGGCATGTGCCATCCGCCGGTGGGCCTCAACCTCTATGTGGCTTCCGGCATCACCAAGATGGGAATCACCGAGCTGACGGTGGCCGTGTGGCCATGGCTTCTCAGCATGCTGGCCTTCCTGGCGCTGGTGACCTACGTGCCCGCCGTTTCCACCTGGCTGCCGAGGGCCCTCGGGCTGATGATGTAGCCGTCCTTGGCGGCGATTGCCCGATGCCCCGGCTGCGGCCGGGGCATTTTCCGTCCGGGGAGGGAACTCTGCTAAACTTCAATGTTTTCTCAACTCCCCGCACACCGGAGCAATGCACATGGCTATCGAACGCACCCTTTCCATCATCAAGCCCGACGCTGTCGCCAAGAATGTCATCGGCAAAATCTACTCCCGTTTCGAATCCAACGGCCTGAAGGTTATTGCCGCCCGGATGGCGTGGCTGTCCGCCGAGGAAGCCGGCAAGTTCTACGCCGTGCACAAGGAGCGTCCGTTCTATGGCGACCTGGTCAAGTTCATGACCTCCGGTCCGGTCATGATCCAGGTCCTGGAAGGCGACAACGCCATCGCCAAGAACCGCGACCTGATGGGCGCCACCGATCCGAAGAAGGCCGCCCCGGGCACCATCCGCGCCGATTTCGCCGACTCCATCGATGCCAACGCTGTGCATGGCTCCGACGCCCCCGAAACCGCCGCCGTGGAAGTCGCCTTCTTCTTCCCCGAAATGAACGTCTATTCCGGCCGCTGATCTATCGGCCATGACCGTCAACCTCCTCGATTTCGATGCCGACGGGCTGTCTGCGTGGTTTGCGGAGCAGGGCGAAAAGCCGTTCCGCGCTCGGCAGGTGCTGCGCTGGATGCACCGTTTCGGGGAGGCTGATTTCGACGCCATGACCGACATCGCCAAGAGCCTGCGGGACAAGCTCAAGGCGAAGGCGGTGGTGGCGCCCCCAGCCGTGGTCTCGGACAAGGTTTCCGGCGACGGCACCCGCAAGTTCCTCTTCGATGTGGGCGGCGGCAACGCGGTGGAAACCGTCTTCATTCCGGAAGACGACCGCGGCACCCTGTGCGTTTCCACCCAGGCCGGCTGCGCCCTCGACTGCGCCTTCTGCTCCACCGGCAAGCAGGGCTTCAACCGCAACCTGACGGTGGCGGAAATCATCGGCCAGCTCTGGCAGGCCAACCGGGCCCTCGGGGCAGATCCCAAGGGTGAGCGCATCATCAGCAACGTGGTGCTGATGGGCATGGGCGAGCCCCTGGCCAATTTCGACAATACGGTGAAGGCCCTGCGGCTGATGCTGGACGACAACGCCTACGGCCTCTCCCGCCGCCGGGTCACCGTTTCAACTTCCGGCCTAGTGCCGGCCATGGACCAGCTGCGGGAAGCCTGCCCGGTGGCCCTGGCCGTCTCCCTCCACGCTCCCAACGACAAGCTGCGGGACGAGCTGGTGCCGATTAACAAAAAATATCCCATCGCCGAACTGATGGCCGCCTGCCGGCGCTACCTGGAGAAGGCGCCGCGGGATTTCGTCACCTTCGAGTACGTCATGCTCGACGGCATCAACGACACCGACGCCCATGCCCGTGAATTGCTGGCGGCGACCCGGGGGGTGCCGTGCAAGTTCAACCTCATTCCCTTCAACCCGTTCCCGGGCTCGCCCTTCAGGCGCTCGCAGCCCGAGCGGGTGCGCCGCTTCGCCGAGATTCTCATGGTGGCGGGTATCATTACCACCACCCGCAAGACCCGGGGCGACGATATCGACGCCGCGTGCGGCCAGTTGGCGGGACAGGTGCAGGACAAGACCCGGCGAACAGCCGGACGGACTTTTCCCTTGCAGGAGGTGCGACATTGAGTGATACCCGGCGCGGAAAGCTATTCCTTGCCCTGCTGGCCGGCCTGATGGTCCTGGTGCCGGCGGGTGCCCAGCAGATTGACCTGAACCCCCAGTCCCAGTCGCCGACCTCGAGTTCGGATCCCCGGGCGCGGGCCAAGATCCATACCGAACTGGGGGCCTTGTACTTCCAGGGCGGCAACATGGCGGTGGCCCTGGAAGAGCTGAATATCGCCCTCGATTCCGACTCCAGCTACGCGCCGGCCTATAGCGTGCGCGGTCTGGTGCGGGCCCACCTGCGGGAACTGGGTGGAGCCGAGGACGATTTCCAGCGGGCTCTCCGGCTCGCCCCCGAAGACCCGGAGATCAACAATAATTACGGCTGGTTCCTATGCCAGAACGGCAAGGAGCGGCAGTCCATCGCCTACTTTCTGAACGCCATCAAGAATCCCCTCTATGCCACGCCGGATAGGGCCTATGCCAACGCCGGCCGCTGTGCCCTCAAGGCCGGCGATATGGAGGGTGCGGAAACCTACCTGCAGCAGGCCATCCGCCTGTCCGGCGACGGCGCCATTCCGGCCCGCATCGAGCTGGCCAGCCTCAATTACCGGCGCGGCACCCTGGAGGAGGCGCACCGCCTGATCAACCAGGTCCTCCAGGCCATGGAGCCCGCGTCCCCCGACGCGCTCTGGCTGGCCCTGCGCATCGAGCGTAAATTGGGCAACCGGCAGGCGGAAAGCGGTTTTGCCGCCCAGTTGCGCAGTCGCTACCCGGCTTCCAGGGAATATCAGGAATTTCTCAAGGGCAATTTCGAATGATCGACGAAAAACGCGACCTGGAGTCCGGCCTCCCGGAATCCGCCCCCCAGCTGCCCACCGTCGGCAGCCAGCTCAGGGCGGCGCGGGAGGCGAAGCAGATGAGCGTGGGCGATATCGCCATGACCTTGAAGCTCGGTGCCAGGCAGGTGGAAGCCCTGGAAAACGGCGATTGGCAAGGCCTGCCGGGGAAGACGTTCATCCGCGGCTTCGTACGCAATTACGCCCGCCTGCTGCAGGTGGACCCGGCGCCGCTCATGGGGCAGCTCGACGCCGTCCTCGAATCGCCCCAGCAGCGCCTGGCCCTGCCCGAGCAGAAGCGCCAGGTCACCATGCCGCAAACGGGGCGTTCCCGGCGCAGCGATTTCGCCATGATGTGGGCAGGGGCGGCGCTGGTGGCCGCTGCCGCAGCCGTCTATTTCCTCTGGCCCGTCGACTTCTCCGGCCTGCGCAGCCATGTCGATTCCCTCGTCGCCCTCTTTTCCAAGTCGGATCAGGAGGCGGAACCGGCGCGCGCCCCTTCTGCTCCCGCTTCCGCTTCCCAGTCCGAGCCAGTCTTTCCCCCGGGCACGACGCCCCAGCAGGTGATGAATCCCCAGGCGGTTGTCCCGAGCGAGCCGGCTAGCGCTCCTCCGCCCGCCAACCCGGGCGCGGCGCAGTCGCCGGCACTGCAGCCGCTGGAACGGCTGCAGCAGCCCTCTGCGCCAGCGGCCCAACCGACCCAGGAACCCCAGCCCGCTGCGGCGGCGGACAACGTGCCCGCCCTGCAGTTTTCCGTCACGGAGGATTCCTGGATCGAGGTGCGGGACCGCCATGGCAAGGTGCTGTTCTCCCAGCTCAACCGGGCGGGGACCGAACACTCGGTGGATGGCCGGGGGCCTTTTTCCATCGTCATCGGCAATGCTCCCGGCGTCAAGCTGGCCCTGCACGGCAAGCCGGTGGATCTGGCTACCCATACCCAGGGCAATGTCGCCCGTATGACTTTGGAATGATCCGGTGAGCGCAGCACTCCGCCACAAGACCCGCGCCTGCCGGATCGGTCCCGTGACCGTCGGCGGCTCCGCCCCGGTGGTGGTCCAGTCCATGACCAATACCGATACCGCCGACTACCTGGCCACCGCCCTGCAGACGGCGGAGCTGGCCCGGGCCGGCTCGGAACTGGTGCGGATCACCGTCAATACGCCGGAGGCCGCCGCCGCCGTGCCGAAGATCCGCGACCATCTCGACCGCCTGGGCTGCGACGTGCCCCTGATCGGCGATTTCCACTACAACGGCCATCGCCTCCTGACCGAGCATCCGGCCTGCGCCGAGGCCCTCGCCAAGTACCGCATCAACCCGGGCAACGTCGGCTTCGGCAAGAAGAAGGACGAGCAGTTCGCCCGCATGGTGGAACTGGCCTGCCGCCACGGCAAGCCGGTGCGCATCGGCGTCAATTGGGGCAGCCTGGACCAGGACCTGCTGGCCCGCATCATGGACGAGAACAACCGCCGGCCCGATCCCAAGAGCCCCGTGGACATCATGCGGGAAGCCATGGTGACCTCGGCCCTGGAATCGGCCGCCAAGGCCGAGGAAGTCGGCATGCTGGGGGAGAACATCGTCCTCTCCTGCAAGGTTTCCAGCGTCCAGGACCTCATCGCCATCTATCGGGAACTGGCCCACCGCGCCGACTACGCCCTGCACCTGGGCCTCACCGAGGCCGGCATGGGCTCCAAGGGCATCGTGGCCTCCACTGCGGCCCTCTCGGTCCTGCTCCAGGAGGGCATCGGCGACACCATCCGGGTTTCCCTGACCCCGGAGCCGGGCGGTTCCCGTACCCAGGAAGTCATCGTCGCCCAGGAAATCCTGCAGACCCTGGGGCTCCGGGCCTTCACCCCCATGGTGGCGGCCTGCCCGGGCTGCGGGCGCACCACCAGCACCTTCTTCCAGGAGCTGGCCGGCCAGGTCCAGGACTTCGTCCGCGCCAGGATGCCGGAATGGCGGCTGGCCTACGATGGCGTCGAGACCATGACCTTGGCGGTGATGGGCTGCGTGGTCAATGGCCCCGGCGAATCCAAGCATGCCAATATCGGCATCAGCCTGCCCGGCAACGGCGAAGCGCCGGCGGCACCGGTCTACGAGGACGGCGAGAAGACCGTCACCCTGCGCGGCGAGAGCATTGCCCAGGAATTCAAGCAAATCATCGAGGCCTACGTGGCCCGCAAATATCCACAAAAACTGAAAATATGAGTGAAACCCTGCAAGCCGTGCGCGGGATGAACGACATCCTGCCGGCCGAGGCCGAATTTTGGGAACTGTTCGAGGAAACCGTGCGCTCGTGGCTGAAAAGCTATGGCTATCGCCCCATCCGCATGCCCATCGTCGAGCCGACGCCCCTGTTCAAACGGGCCATCGGCGAGGTCACCGACATCGTCGAGAAGGAAATGTATTCCTTCGTGGACAGCCTGAACGGCGAGCCTCTCACCCTGCGCCCCGAAGGCACCGCCGGCTGTGTGCGGGCGGTGATCCAGCACAACCTGCTGGCCCAGGCTCCCCAGCGGCTCTACTACATGGGCCAGATGTTCCGCCACGAGCGTCCCCAGAAAGGGCGCTACCGCCAGTTCCACCAGGTGGGCGTGGAAGCCCTGGGCTTTTCCGGCCCGGACGTGGATGCCGAAATGATCCTCATGGGCGCCCGCCTGTGGGCCGACCTGGGACTGGAGGGCATCGAGCTCCAGCTCAACAGCCTGGGCCAGCCGGAGGAGCGGGCCAAGCACCGGGCCGAACTCATCGCCTATTTCGAGAAGAACGCCGAATTGCTGGATGAGGACGCCAGGCGGCGTCTCCATACCAACCCCCTGCGCATCCTGGACACCAAGAACCCGGCCATGCAGGAATTGTGTGCCGCGGCGCCCAGGCTGATCGACTTCCTCGGCGAGGAATCCCTGGCCCACTTCGAGGGCGTGCAGCGCATCCTCAAGGATGCCGGCATCCCCTACACCATCAACCCGCGCCTGGTGCGGGGCCTGGATTACTACAACCTGACCGTGTTCGAATGGGTGACCACCCGCCTCGGCGCCCAGGGTACCGTCTGCGCCGGCGGCCGCTTCGACGGCCTGGTGGCCCAGCTGGGCGGCAAGCCGGCCCCGGCCTGTGGCTTTGCCATGGGCGTGGAGCGGCTCATTGCCCTGATCAAGGAATCCGGCGGCGAGCCGGCGGCGCCGGCCCCGGACGTGTATGTGGTGCACCAGGGCGAGGCCGCTTCCCGTCTGGCTTTCCGGGTGGCCGAGGGGCTGCGGGACAACGGCATCGACGTGGTGCTCCATTGCGGCGGCGGCAGCTTCAAGTCCCAGATGAAGAAGGCCGACGGCAGCGGCGCCGCCTTCGCCGTGGTCATCGGCGACGACGAGGCGGCAGCCGGCGAGGTGCAGCTCAAGCCCCTGCGGGCCGAAGGCGCCCAGCAGCAGCGACTGAAGGCGGAAAACGTGGCGGAAGCCATCATCGATCAACTGATCGGCTCGGACGAAGAGGAATAGGGGTCATGGCGCATTACGATCTGGAAGAACAGGAACAGCTTGATTCCATCAAGACCTGGTGGAAGATGTACGGCAACCTGATTACCGGCGTCGTCACGGCAGCGGCGGTCGGAGTCGTGGCTTGGCAGGGCTGGGGCTGGTATCAGCGCAGCCAGGCGGCCCAGGCCTCGGCGGTCTACGGCGCCCTGGAGCAGGCGGCGGCCAGCCGCGACAGCCAGCGGGTCAAGGCGGCGGCGGGCGAGTTGGCGGAGAAATTCGGAAGTACCACCTATGCGCCCCTGGGGGCCCTGATGGCGGCCAAGGTCTCCTTCGAAGCCGGCGACCTGAAGACCGCCCAGGCCCAGCTCACCTGGGTTGCCGACAATGGCAAGGATGAACTGAAGGACGTGGCCCGGCTGCGGCTGGCCGCCGTGCTCCTGGACGAAAAAGCTTATGACGAGGCTCTGAAGCAGCTGGACAGCCCCCATGGGCCGGCTTTCGACGCCCGCTTCGCCGAGTTGAAGGGGGATGTCCTGGCGGCCCAGGGCAAGAAGGCGGACGCCAAGGCAGCCTACCAGGCGGCCATCGCCAAGCTGGAAGGGCTGGGGGCGGTAGCGGAGGCCGGCGACAAGCCGCGCAGCCCCGGCCGGGAACTGCTGGAGCAGAAGGTCGATAGCCTGGGAGGCGCAGCATGATCCGCCAAGAGATTTCGGGGCGGCGCCCGCGGCCCCTGGCCCTGGGGCTGGCACTGGCCGGTGTCTTGGCGCTGGCCGGGTGTTCGACCCTCTCCGACACCATGGATGCCTTGAACCCGTTTGCCAGTTCGGGTCCCAAGATGGCCCCCCTGGAGCCCATCAAGACCACGGCCGATGTCCGGGCCCGGTGGACCGCCAGCGCCGGCAAGGCGGGCGATTACGTCTTCGCGCCGGCGGTGGCGGGAAACAGCGTCTATGTGGCCGGCAGCAACGGCACCATTGCCCGGCTGGATGACGGCGCCGCCATCTGGCGCATCAACGCGGGCCAGCCCCTCTCGGCCGGCGTCGGCAGCGACGGCTCGACGGTGGTGGTCGGCACGCCCAAGGGCGAAGTGCTGGCCTTTGCCGCCGGCGACGGCAAGCCTCTCTGGCAGGCCCGGGTCTCCAGCGAGGTGCTTGCCGCTCCGGCGGTGAGTTCCGACGGCGTGGCGGTCAGAAGCGGCGACAACCGCGTTTTCCTGTTCGATGCCAAGGGTCAGCGCAAGTGGGTCTACCAGCGGACTACCCCGCCGCTTTCCCTGCGTAGCGCGGCTCCTCCGGTCTTTGCCGAAAAGTACCTGTTCGTCGGCTTTCCCGGCGGCAAGCTGGCGGCCCTCGACCTGAAGAACGGCGCCCCGGCCTGGGAAGGTACGGTGGCGCTGCCCAAGGGCACCACGGAACTGGATCGGGTGGCCGACATCGTTTCCATGCCGGTCATCGATGGCCAGGAAGTCTGCGCCGTCGCCTTCCAGGGCCGTGTCGCCTGCTTCGACCTGGGGCAGGGCGGCCAGCTCACCTGGGCCCGGGACTTTTCTTCGGCCGTGGGCCTCGCCCTCGATGGCCGCTACCTTTTCGTCACCGACGACAAGGGGGGCGTGCATGCCCTGGACCGCCGCACCGGCGCCAGTGTCTGGAAGCAGGACAAACTTTTTAACCGCCGGGTTTCCGCTCCCATCGTGAAGCGTGGCCTGGTGATGGTGACCGACGGCGAGGGCGTGGTGCATTTCCTGTCCCGGGAAGACGGCGCCTTCGCCGCCCGCGTCCAGACCGACGGCACCGCGGTAATGACACCGCCGCAGGCGGTCGGTTCGGCCTTCCTGGTCCAGACCAGAGGCGGCACCGTGATGGCCTTGGATGCTCAATGAAACCAACTCTTGTTCTTGTGGGGCGGCCCAATGTGGGCAAATCGACCCTCTTCAACCGCCTCACCAAATCCCGGGACGCCATCGTCGCCGATATTCCCGGCCTGACCCGGGATCGCCACTACGGCCACGGCAAACTCGGCAACAAACCGTATCTGGTGGTGGACACCGGCGGCTTCGAGCCCCTGGTGAAGGAGGGCATCCTGCATGAAATGGCGCGCCAGACCGAGCAGGCCATCGCCGAAGCCGACGCCGTCGTCTTCGTGGTGGACGGGCGCACCGGCATCACCCCCCACGACAAGGAAATCGCCAACAAGCTGAGGCGCCTGGAGCGCCCGGTCTTCGTCGCCGTCAACAAGACGGAGGGCATGAACCGGGGCATGGTGGCGGCCGATTTCCACGAACTCGGCCTGGGGGAACCCTATGCCATTTCCGCTTCCCACGGTGAGGGGGTGCGGGGCCTAGTGGAACTAGCTCTGGAGTCCTTCCCCGAGCCGACTGAGGACGACGAAACCCTGGACGTCACCCGGGTCGCCATCGTCGGCCGTCCCAATGTGGGCAAATCGACCCTGATCAATACCCTTCTCGGGGAAGAGCGGGTCATCGCCTTCGATGCGCCGGGCACCACCCGGGACGCCATCGAGATCGATTTCGAACGGAACGGCAGGAAATACGTCCTCGTCGATACGGCCGGGATGCGTCGGCGCGGCAAGGTATTCGAGACCATCGAGAAGTTTTCCGTGGTCAAGACCCTCAAGTCTATCGAGGACGCCAACGTCGTCATCCTCATGATCGACGCCCGCCAGGATGTTTCGGATCAGGATGCCCACATCGCCGATTTCATCGTCCAGTCGGGCCGGGCCCTGGTGGTGGCCATCAACAAGTGGGACCACCTGGATGCCTATGTGCGCCAGCAGACCAAGGCCATTCTCGAGCGCAAGTTCAAATTCCTGGATTTCGCCCGTTTCCACTTCATTTCAGCCCTGGAAAACGTCGGGCTGGATAACCTGTTCAAGTCCGTCGATGGGGCCTACGCCGCAGCCATGGCCAAGCTGCCGACCCCCAAGCTGGCCCGGGTCCTGGCCGACGCCGTCGCCCGCCAGGCACCGCCGCGCCACGGCATTTTCAGGCCGAAGCCGCGCTACGCCCACCAGGGGGGCTCCAATCCGCCCATCATCGTTGTGCATGGCAATGCCGTAGACCATATATCCGACAGCTATAAACGCTATCTGGAACATACCTTCCGGGAGGCGTTCAAATTGCAGGGCACGCCTTTGCGCATTCAGTTCGTGACCAGCAAGAACCCCTATGCCGACAAGGAAGGCAAGTAGTAAAGAATAAAGTTTTGGCATCCCGAAACAAAATTCGGTACATTCGGTTTCTCATAAAACAACTATCCGTGGAGTCCATACCATGAGCAACAAAGGGCAATTGCTACAAGACCCGTTCCTCAACGCCTTGCGCCGCGAGCATGTCCCCGTCTCGATCTATCTGGTCAATGGCATCAAATTGCAGGGCCAGGTCGAATCCTTCGACCAGTACGTCGTTTTGCTCAAGAATACCGTCACCCAGATGGTGTACAAGCACGCCATCTCGACCGTTGTTCCCGCCCGTCCGGTCAATCTCCAGCAGGAGCAAGCGGCTGAATAATCGCCTCGCGCCTGCCGGCTCGCACTCCCGGCGAGCCATTCCCAGCCCGTTGCGGATTCCACTATGCTAGAACGACCCGCGGCCGGTGAACGCGCCGTCATCGTTCAGCTCGATTTTGGCCAGAAAGACCTGGAAGACCAGTTGGAGGAGGTCAGGCTTCTGGCCGAATCGGCCGGCGCCACCATCTGCTCGGAGGTGGGGGGGCGGCGCCATAGCCCCGACCCGGCGACCTTCGCCGGCAAGGGTAAGGTGCATGAGATCGGTACCGCCATCGCTGCTGCCGATGCTGATCTGGTAATTTTCAATCACGAACTATCCCCGGCCCAGGAGCGGAACCTGGAAAGGGCGCTGCAGTGCCGGGTTATCGACCGCACCAGCCTGATCCTCGACATCTTCGCCTTGCGAGCCCAGAGTGCCGAGGGCAAGCTGCAGGTGGAACTGGCCCAGCTCGAACATCTCTCCACCCGCCTGGTGCGGGGCTGGACCCACCTGGAACGCCAGCGCGGCGGCATCGGCCTGCGGGGTCCAGGGGAAACCCAGCTGGAAACCGACCGCCGCCTCCTGGGCAACCGGGTCAAGACCCTGAAGGAGCGCCTCTCCCGCTTGTCCCGCCAGCGCGGCGTGCAGCGCCGGGCCCGGGCTCGGGGTGATGTGCTCAATGTATCCCTGGTGGGTTATACCAATGCCGGCAAGTCCACCCTGTTCAACACTCTGACCCATGCCGGCGTTTACGCCGCCGACCAGCTGTTCGCCACCCTGGATACCACGTCCAGGAAACTCTGGGTGGAAGGGGCCGGGAATATCGTGATCTCGGATACCGTCGGTTTTATACGCGACCTGCCCCATTCCCTGGTGGCGGCTTTCCATGCCACCCTGGAGGCTACTGCCCAGGCCGATCTGCTGCTGCATGTGGTGGATAGCGCAAACCATGCCCGGGACGAGCAGATGGCCGAGGTCAACAAGGTGCTGGAGGAAATTGGCGCCCACGCCGTCCCCCAGGTGGTGGTCTGGAACAAGATCGACCTCACCGATGCGGCACCGGGGGTCGAGCGCGATGACTATGATAGAATCGCGCGGGTCCGTGTCAGTGCGCGGTCAGGGGAAGGTTTGGAGCTCCTGCGGTCGGCGCTGGCGGAATATGCCCTGGAAAAGGCTGAAGAACGGCAGCAGGGAAGGACGGCGGCAGCAGAAAACGCCGGATTGCACTAAACACCTCAACAACAGCCCAGATCATGATCCCAACCCTTGGCATTCTCATGTCGCTCAACGACCCCCAGTGGGGCCGGGGCGACAACGATGGCGGCAAATCGAATCCGCGTCGGCCCAACCAGGGGCCTCCGGACCTGGAAGAACTGTGGCGGGATTTCAATCGCCGCCTGTCCAGTCTGCTGGGCAAGAAAGGCGGGGATGGCGGCGACAGCCGCCTGCCGCCGACGGATTTCAACCCCCGCTTCCTGGGGGGCGGCATTGGCCTCCTGGCCGTGCTGGTGCTGCTCGTCTGGCTGGCCTCCGGTTTCTACATCGTGGATCAGTCCCAGCGCGGCATCGTGCTGCAGTTCGGCAAGTTCCAGGAAGCCACCGAGCCGGGCCTGCGCTGGCGCCTGCCTTATCCCATCCAGTCCCACGAGCTGGTCAACGTCTCCGGCGTCCGCACCATCGAGATCGGTTACCGGGGCTCCGAGCGCAACAAGGTGCTGAAAGAGGCGCTGATGCTAACCGATGACGAAAACATCGTGAACATCCAGTTCGCCGTGCAATACATCCTGAAGGATCCGGTCGAGTACCTCTTCAACAACCGCCATCCGGACGACGCCGTGATGGGGGCCGCCGAAACCGCGGTGCGCGAGATCGTCGGCAAGAGCCGGATGGACTTCGTGCTTTACGAAGGCCGGGAGCAGATCGCCGCCAATGCCGCCAAGCTGATGCAGGATATTCTGGATCGCTACAACAGCGGCATCCTGATTTCCAAGGTGACCATGCAGAACGCCCAGCCTCCCGAGCAGGTGCAGGCGGCCTTCGACGACGCCGTGAAGGCGGGGCAGGACCGGGAACGCCAGAAGAACGAAGGCCAGGCCTACGCCAACGACGTCATCCCCCGGGCCAAGGGCACCGCCGCCCGCCTCCTGGAAGAGGCCAACGGCTACAAGCAACGGGTCATCGCCAGTGCCGAAGGCGATGCGTCTCGCTTCCGCCAGATCAACGTGGAGTACGCCAAGGCGCCGGAAGTCACCCGCCAGCGCATGTACCTGGATACCATGCAGCAAGTTTTCGCCAATACCAGCAAGCTTCTGGTCGATACCAAGGGCCAGGGCAATCTGCTCTACCTGCCCCTGGACAAGCTCATGCAGGCGGCCGGTGCGGCCACTGCCGCCCAGGCGGCTCCCGCTACCGCCGAGACTGCGGCCCAGGCGCCAGCCCGGCCGGCCGTGCCGCTTGCCAGCGAAGCGCCTCCGCAACTGGACAAGTCGCTGAACACCGAGGGACGCTCCCGGGATTCCTCCCTGCGTTCCCGTGATCGGGAGGCCCGCTGATGAACCCGAAACTTAGCATTGCCGCCGCCGTCATTGCTGCTGCGCTCGTGGCTCTGGCCATGTCAGCCTTTACGGTGGACCAGCGCCAGTTCGCCCTGGTTTTCCAGCTCGGCGAAGTGAAAAGAACCATCGCTGAGCCGGGCCTGAATTTCAAGCTGCCCCTGGTCCAGAACGTGCGCTATTTCGAAAAGCGCATCAGCACCCTGGATAATCCGGAACCGGAACGCTTCATCACCTCCGAGAAGAAGAATGTCCTGGTGGATTCCTATATCAAGTGGCGCATTGTCGATCCCAAGCTCTACTACATTTCGGTCGGGGGCGACGAGGCCCGGGCGCGGACCCGGCTGAACCAGACGGTCAATGCCGGCCTGCGGGAAGAGTTCGGCAAGCGCACCGTCCACGACGTGGTTTCCGGCGAACGGGACCAGATCATGGAAAGCATGCGGGTCAGAGCCGATGCCGATGCCCGCAAGATCGGCGTGCAGATCATCGACGTGCGCCTGAAACGGGTGGAACTCCCGGGCGAAGTCAGCGAGGCGGTCTATCGCCGCATGGAGGCCGAGCGCAAGCGGGTCGCCAACGAGCTCCGCTCCCTCGGGGCAGCGGAGGCCGAGAAGGTTCGTGCCGACGCCGACCGCCAGCGAGAGGTCATCGTCGCCGAAGCCTACCGCGACGCCCAGAAGACCAAGGGCGAGGGCGACGCCAAGGCGGCTGCCACCTATGCCCAGGCCTTCGGCCAGAATCCGGAGTTCTACAGCTTCTATCGCAGTCTCGAGGCCTACCGCCAGAGTTTCAAGAACAAGACCGACGTGCTGGTGGTTGATCCCAGTTCCGAGTTCTTCAAGTACATGAGGAATGTCGGTCGTGGCGGAGAAGCGGGCGGCAGCAAGCACAAATGACTTCCTCGCTTCTCCTGGCCTTCGCGCTGATGCTCGTGCTCGAAGGCCTTATGCCTTTTGTCGCGCCCGCCGCCTGGCGTGAGACCTTCAAGCGGCTCATCCAGTTTTCCGATGGCCAGATTCGCTTCATCGGGCTTACCTCGATGCTCGTCGGCCTTATCCTTGTCATGTTCCTCAAATGAATTGGCTGTTACCTGAATACATTGCCGACGCCCTGCCGGGCGAAGCGGCCCAAATCGAGGGGCTGCGCCGCAGCCTCCTCGATCATTTCGCCGCCCGGGGCTACGAATTCGTGATGCCCCCGATGCTGGAATACCTGGAGTCCCTCCTCACCGGAGCCGGCCAGGATCTGAAACTGCGCACCTTCAAGCTGGTGGACCAGCTTTCGGGGCGCACCTTGGGGGTGCGGGCCGACATCACGCCCCAGGCCGCCCGCATCGATGCCCACCTGCTCAACCATCAGGGGGTCACCCGCCTGTGCTACTGCGGCAGCGTGCTCCACACCCTGCCGGCCACCATCGCCGCCAGCCGGGAGCCTCTCCAGATCGGCGCCGAGCTGTACGGCTATGCCGGCATCGAGGCGGACCTGGAGATCATTCGACTGCTGGCCACGGCCATGGACAGGATCAAGCTGCCGGTGAGTCGCATCGACCTCGGGCATGTCGGCATCTTCCGCGCTCTGGCGGAAGCCGCCGGGTTGCCCGAAGAGGCCGAGGAGGAGCTGCTGAATCTGCTCCAGGCCAAGGATGTGCCGGGACTGAGGGAAGCCTGTGCCGGCGTTGCCGAGCCGTACCGCTCGGCCCTCCTGAAATTGCCCAGGCTCTACGGCGGAGTCGATGTCCTGGCACAGGCCAAGGCCGAGCTGCCGGCGCTGCCGGCCATCACGACGGCCCTGGAAGGCCTTTCACGCCTCGTCGGCGGGGCGCCCGAACTGCCTTTCTCCGTCGATCTCTCCGATCTGCGGGGCTACCATTATCACAACGGCGTGGTGTTCGCCGCCTACTGCCCCGGCTACCCGGCGGCGGTGGCGCTGGGCGGGCGTTACGACGGGGTCGGCAAGGCTTTTGGCCGGGCGCGCCCGGCGACCGGGTTTTCCATGGATCTGCGGGAGGTGGCCCGGCTGGCGCCATCTGCCGGGAGGCCAGGTGCCATCCTGGCGCCCCACGCCGGCCACGACGTCCGCCTGGCGGGCCGCATCGCCGAACTACGACAACAGGGAGAAGCGGTGGTTGAACTCCTGCCCGGGGAAACCGCCTGCGAGGGGCCTGTCTGCAGCCGCAAGCTGGTGCAGGCGGGGGACAACTGGATTATTGAAGCAATCAACGAAGACTGAGGCAAGACATGGCCAAGAACGTAATCGTCGTCGGCACCCAGTGGGGGGACGAGGGCAAGGGGAAGATCGTCGACTGGCTGACGGATCACGCCCAAGGCGTGGTGCGCTTCCAGGGAGGCCATAACGCCGGCCACACCCTGGTGGTGGGCGACAAGGTGTACAAGCTTAACCTGGTGCCTTCCGGCATCGTGCGTGAAGGCGTGCAGTGCTACATCGGCAACGGTGTGGTGCTGGACATCCATCACCTGCTTTCCGAGATCGCCGAACTGGAAAAGGGCGGCATCGATGTCCGCTCCCGCCTCAAGGTCAGTCCGGGCTGCCCTCTCATTCTGCCCTACCACTCGGCCCTGGATCGGGCCCGGGAAGCGGCCAAGAGCGGCGACAAGAAGATCGGCACCACCGGCAAGGGCATCGGCCCCACCTACGAGGACAAGGTGTCCCGCCGCGGCCTGCGGGTCTATGACCTCTTCCACCCCGAGGTTTTCGCCGAGAAGCTCAGGGAGGTCATGGAATACCACAATTTCGTGCTCACCCAGCACCTGAAGGCCGAGGCCGTCGACTACAACATGGTGCTGGACCAGGCCATGGCCGATGCCGAGGCCATCAAACCTTTGGTCACCGATGTTTCCGCCGCCCTCTACGCCGCCAACAAGGCGGGCCAGAACCTTCTCTTCGAAGGCGCCCAGGGCACGCTGCTGGACATCGATCACGGCACCTATCCCTTCGTCACCTCCAGCAACTGCGTCGCCGGCCAGGCGGCCGCCGGCTCGGGCATCGGCCCCGGCATGCTGCACTACGTCCTCGGCATCACCAAGGCCTACTGCACCCGGGTCGGGGGCGGTCCCTTCCCGAGCGAACTGGATATCGAAACCGAGGGCTGCCCGGGGCACCAGATGTCCCAGAAGGGCCAGGAATTCGGCACCGTCACCGGCCGTAAGCGCCGTTGCGGCTGGTTCGACGCCGCCGCCCTGCGCCGTTCGGGCCGCATCAACGGCCTCACCGGCCTGTGCATCACCAAGCTCGACGTCCTCGACGGCCTGGATCAGCTCGACATCTGCACCGGCTACAAGCTGGACGGCAAGGTGGTGGATCTGCTGCCCATCGGCGCCGATGAAGTGGCCCGCTGCGAGCCCGTGTACGAAACCATGCCGGGCTGGAGCGAGAGCACCTACGGCGTCAAGCGCTGGGAAGACCTGCCGGCCAATGCCCGGGCCTACCTGGACCGGCTGGAAGCCCTCTGCGAGGTCCCCATCGCCATCGTGTCCACTGGCCCCGAGCGGGACGAGACCATCCTGAAGCATCATCCCTTCGCGTAACCAGCACCGGCCGGGCAGGGGGTAGGGCTCCCTGCCGCCCGGACAACGAGACTGCGCCGCGTTTCCGACGGCATCCCGGGCATCAGCCGGGAGTGTCGGGGCGCGGCGTTCGCCCGTCTGGAGTCTGCACGGTCAGGTGCCGCGCCGGAGCTCCTGGCGCCGCACCATTTCCCTGGCCAGGGCGGTGAACTGTTCGGCCATTTCCCGCCGCATGAAGCCTATGCCCAGACTGGAGGGAAGCCAGCGGTCGGGGATCATCTCCAGCCGGTAATCGAGACGGGTGCCGGCGGCTTCCGGGGTGAGGCGCATTTCGCTCAGCATGTGTCTGGCGTTGCCGGAGATGGCGCGGGAGATCAGCAGCCCCTCCCGCTGGCGCATTTCCACCCGCCGTTGCGACTCGAAGGGAATGGCGAGGGGGCCGAATCCCAGTCGGCCCCGCTGGGCAACCAGGAGGGTGTTGTGTTCCCTTGCCACGATGCGGCTGGCCTCCAGGTTGGGAATGACACCGGCCATGCGGTCGAAGTCGGTCAAGGCTTCCCAGGCGACGGTAGGTGGCACCGGAACGAGGAAACTGAAACGGCCGACGTACATGTCGTTCTCGTACACCACCTGGACCCTGTCTTCCGGCAACTCGGGCTCCTGGCCCATCGCGGCGGCGAAGAGCGGCAGGCAGGCAAGGGGAAGGGCAAGGATGCGGCGGCGATGCATGCCCCCGTTATAAAAGAGTCCCCTGACAGGCCTCTGACCTGGGGCGGCGTTTCTTTTTTTGGCTTGGGGCGCGGATTGCGGTCGAAACCGCCATGGCGAAGGGTAGAATACGCGCCGACGGCTCTTCCCGGCAGTTTGTCAGGGAGCGCAGACCGGAAAAGAAAAAAGCCGCGGAAACCGCGGCTTTCTCTGAATCTTGGTGCCCAGGAGAGGACTCGAACCTCCACGGAGTTACCCGCTAGTACCTGAAACTAGTGCGTCTACCAATTCCGCCACCTGGGCAGGTGCGAAGAGCCGCGAATTCTAAAGGAACTTAAGAATATGTCAACAAAAAAACTATCAAAAATTCGCCGGCAGGATCCATTTTTCGAGCGTGAGTCCGCCCGCTACGAACGCCCCCTGCCGTCCCGGGAATACATCACCCAGACGCTGGAAGCCGAAGGAAAGCCAGTCAGCTTCGAGCATCTGACCAATCTCCTGGACATCTCCCATACCGAACGGGAGATGTTTCTGCGCCGCCTGGGAGCCATGGAGCGGGAAGGCCAAATCCTCAGGAACCGCAAGGACGCCTATATCCTGCCCGAGCGGGCCAGCCTCGTCGCCGGCCGGGTGCAGGGGCATCCGGACGGCTATGGCTTCCTCATCCCCGACGACGGCAGCGCCGACATCTCCCTCGACCAGCGCCAGATGAGCAAAGTGCTCCACGGCGATCGGGCCCTGGTGCGGGTCACCGGCGTCGATCGCCGGGGGCGGCCGGAGGGGAGCATTGTCGAAGTCACCGAGCGGGTCAATACCCGGGTCGTGGGCCGGGTGTTCGTCGAGCACGGGGTGGTCTTCGTGGTGCCGGAAAACCGCCGCATCACCCAGGATATCCTGGTGCCGCCGGAGAAGAAGGCCAAGGTGAAGCCCAAGGCTGGCGAAGTGGTGATGGTGGACATCATCGAGCAGCCCTCCAAGTATGCCCAACCCATCGGCCGCATCACCGAGGTCCTCGGCAACTATGCCGATCCGGGCATGGAAATCGAGATCGCCCTGCGGAAGCACGATCTGCCCTTCGAGTTTTCCAAGGCGGCCCTGGCCGAGAACAAATCCATGCCGGACAAGGTCAAGAAGGGCGACCTCAAGGACCGCGAGGATCTGCGGCATCTTGCCCTGGTGACCATCGACGGCGAGACGGCCAGGGATTTCGACGACGCCGTCTATTGCGAAAAGAAGGGCCGCGGCTGGCGCCTGGTGGTGGCCATCGCCGACGTCTCCCATTACGTGCAGCCCGGCATGACCTTGGACACGGAGGCCATGGATCGGGGCAATTCGGTCTATTTCCCGCGCCGGGTAATTCCCATGCTGCCGGAGAAACTCTCCAACGGCATCTGCTCCCTCAACCCGGAAGTGGATCGCCTGGCCATGGTCTGCGACATGGAAATTTCGTCCACCGGCGCCATCAAGGATTACCGCTTCTTCCCGGCGGTGTTCCGCTCCCAGGCCCGGCTCACCTACACCCAGGTATGGAACTGGCTCTCCGGCGAAGCCAAGCCGGAAAATGAGGTGCATATTGCCCTGCAGCCCCATGTCCAGAATCTCTACAAGCTCTTCCAGGTCCTCGCCAAGGCCCGGGTCAAGCGCGGCGCCATCGATTTCGATACGGTGGAGACCCAAATGGTCTTCGACGACCAGGGCAAGATCGCCAACATCGTGCCGGTGGTCCGCAACGACGCCCACCGCCTGATCGAGGAATGCATGCTGGCCGCCAACGTCTGCGCCTCCGATTTCCTTGCCAAGCATAAGCAGACCTGCCTCTACCGCATCCACGAGGGGCCGTCGGCGGAAAGGCTCAAGAATCTCCGGTCCTTCCTGGCGGAATTCGGCATGCAGCTGGGGGGCGGCGACGATCCCCATGCCAAGGATTACGGCGAACTCCTGGAAAAGGTGAAGCAACGCCCCGACTTCCAGCTCCTGCAGACCGTCATGCTGCGCTCCCTCAGCCAGGCCATGTACAGTCCCGACAACGTCGGCCATTTCGGCCTCGCCTACGAGCATTACACCCATTTCACCTCGCCCATCCGGCGCTATCCGGACCTCCTGGTGCATCGGGCCATCAAGGCGGTGCTGGCGAAAGAGCGCTACCAGCCGGGCATGAGCTGGGACGACATCGGGATGCACTGCTCGGCCACCGAGCGCCGCGCCGACGAGGCCACCCGGGACGTGGAAAGCTGGCTCAAGTGCTACTACATGAAGGAGCGCATCGGCGAGGAGTTCGACGGCACCATCTCGGCGGTCACTGCCTTCGGCATCTTCGTGGCCCTGGACGCCGTCTATGTGGAGGGCCTGGTCCACGTCTCGGAGCTGGGGGAGGACTACTTCCAGTTCGACAACGTCAAGCACCAGATGCTGGGTGAGCGCACCGGCCAGCGCTACCGCCTGGGAGACCGGGTACGGGTGAAACTGGTGCGGGCCGACCTGGAAACCAACCGGATCGACTTCGTGCTGTCCAGGCCACCCGCCCGCCAGACGGCGGTTCGCAAGGATACCCGGAGCCGGCGGCGCTATCCCTAGGCGAAGGCGAGGTTCTCCGGCGGCTGTGCCACCCGGTTGCGGCCGCCGTGCTTGGCCCGGTAGAGGGCGGCATCGGCGGCGGCGACCAGGACATCCGGTTTGACGGCCGATGTCGGCACCACCGATGCCACGCCGATGCTCAAGGTGATGTGGGATGCCGTATCCGAGGCCCGGTGCTGGATATCCATGGCTTCCACCGCCTCCCGCACCCGCTCGGCCACCGAGATGGCGCCGTCCAGATCGGTGCCGGGCATGACGATCGCGAACTCCTCGCCGCCGTAGCGGCCCACCAGGTCGGCCGGGCGAAACACCTTGGCGCTCACCATGCCGGCGACGGCGCGCAGGCATTCGTCGCCCCGCTGGTGGCCGTAGGTGTCGTTGAAGCGCTTGAAGTGGTCCACGTCGGCCAGCAGGAAGGATAGCGGCTGGGCGTTGCGCTGGGCCCTCAGCCATTCCTGGCGCAGGGACTCGTCCAGGAAGCGGCGGTTGGCGATGCCGGTGAGGCCGTCCTTGGTGGCCAGGTCCTGGAGGGCTATTTCGGCCAGTTTCTGTTCGGTCATGTCGCGCAGGGTCTCCACCACGGCGATGAGGGTCCCGTCGTCGTCGTAAATGGGGCCGGCGTCAATGGCGAGGTAAAGCCGGTTGCCGAGTCGGGGCATGACGCACCAGTTTTCCGCCCGGAGCCCCTGGTTCTCCGGGCTCGGCAGGGCATGGGCGGCGTAGAGCTGGTACAACTCGTCGGTGCGCTCCAGCATCAGGATGTCGGCCAGGCACAGGCGGGGTTGGTCGTAGAAGCCCCGCCAGTGGTCGGCGGACCCCAGCACCTCGCTGGCGGGAACACCGGTGAGCCGCTCGCAGGCCCGGTTCCAGATAATGACCCGGCGGTCAGGATCGAGAACGAAAGTGGGCGTAACCAGGTGCTGCATGAGGCGCACGGCGAAATTCTGGCTCGACTTCCAGAAAGTCCGATCGGAACTGGTGGTATCCAAGGTCTCCTCCTCCCGGAATTTTGTTCTCTTAGCGTGCCCACCCCCCGGTCAGGTCATGGCAATCGGGTAAGAAAGGACCTTACTCCCGCCGACTTTCCATGTCAAAAGGATTTGATTAATCCGTTGGTATATCCCGGCCGGGGCGGCGCAACCCCATGACCGTCAGCGCGGCCAGGCTGAAAACCGCCCCCGCCGCGAAGGTGTACGAAGGGCCCAGGCGATCCCACAGGAACCCGGCCAGGGCGCTGGCCGCCAGCATGGCGATGCCGCTCACCAGGTTGAAGAAGCCGAAGGCCGTCCCCCGCAGGTCGGCGGGAGCGGTGTCCGCCACCATGGTGGCCAGGAGTCCCTGGGTCATGCCCATGTGCAGGCCCCAGAGGGCGATCCCGGCCCATACCCAGCCCCCCTGGCCGCTGTAGGCCAGGATCAGGTCGGCGGCGATGAGGGTCGTCAGGCCCCAGGCCAGGAGCCGGGGATGGCTCATGGTGTCCGACAGCTTGCCGAAGGGATAGGCGGCCACCGCATAAACTGCGTTCATGGCGATGAGGACAAGGGGCACGAGGGCGATGGGCAGGCCCCCCTGCTGGGCCCGCAGCACCAGGAAGGCTTCGCTGAAGCGGGCGAGGGTGAATACGGCGCCGAAGGTCGCCACCTGCCAGTAGGCCTCGGGCAAGCGCCTCAGGTTGGCGGGCCGGATGGGATTGGGGCGGGGTCCGTCGTGGTTCGCCTCCGGTTCCTGGACGCCGAAGACCAGGAGGAGCACGGCGAGGGTGCCGGGAATGACCGCCACCCAGAACACCGCCCGGAAATCGTCGGCCCACAGCAGCATGAGTCCCATGGCGAGCAGGGGACCGAGGAATGCACCGACGGTGTCGAGGGCCTGGCGCAGGCCGAAGGCCGCCCCCCGCATCCGGGGCGGCGTGATGTCGGCCACCAGGGCATCCCGCGGGGCGCCCCGGATGCCTTTGCCGAAGCGGTCCAGGAGGCGGGCCGTCAGCACGATGCCGGTGCTGGTCGCCAGGGCGAAGAGGGGCTTGGACAGGGCCCCCATCCCATAGCCGACGACGGCCAGGACCTTACGTTTCCCCAGCCAGTCGCTGAGCGCCCCGGAAAAAACCTTGACGATGAGCGCCAGGGCCTCCGCCGTGCCCTCGATGAGCCCGATGGTGAAAGCGCTGGCCCCCAGGACGGTGGCGAGGAAGACCGGCAGAAGACTGTGGATGAGTTCCGAGGAAACGTCCATCAGCAGGCTGACGAAGCCCAGGGCCCAGATGCCGGCGGGAAGTTTTCGGGAAGGATGGCGGGGGGGCATGGGGGCTGGAAAGGTCTTTTGGGACTTTCGTCATTATGGCCCGGAGGCAGCAGGGTAAAATGTGGGCAACATTACGGAATCTGCCCCATGTCTTCTACCCGTTTCATCTACGGCTTCCATGCCGTCACCGCCAAACTGCGCCACGACCCGGATGCGGTCAAGGAAATCCTCATCGACGCCGATCGCCAGGATGCCCGCGCCCGGGACCTCCTCAAGCACGCCGAACTCCAGAGCGTGAAGGTGGTGATGACCGACAGCAAGCGCCTCGACGGCATGCTCCCCGGTGCCCGCCACCAGGGCGTGGTGGCCCGGGTCGTGGGCGGCCGTCAGGTGGCCCACCTGGACGATGTCCTCGACACCCTGGACGAGCCCGCCTTCCTGCTGGTCCTGGACGGCATCACCGATCCCCGCAACCTGGGCGCCTGCCTGCGGGTTGCCGACGCCGCCGGGGTGCACGCCGTGGTGGCCCCCAAGGACCGGGCCGCCGGCCTCACCGAGGTAGCCATGAAGACCGCCAGCGGCGCCGCCGAGACCGTCCCTTATGTCATGGTCACCAACCTGGCCCGGACCCTGCGGGAACTGAAGGAGCGGGATATCTGGGTGGTCGGCACCGCCGGCGAGGCCCAGGACGACCTCTACACCGCCCAGTGGCCGGTGGCGACAGCCTGGGTCCTCGGGGCCGAAGGCGAGGGCATGCGCCGGCTGACCCGGGAGACCTGCGACCAGCTGGTGCGCATTCCCATGCATGGCTCGGTGGAAAGCCTCAACGTTTCGGTGGCGGCCGGAGTCTGCCTGTACGAGGCCCGGCGGCGGCGGGGCTAAGCCCGGAAGATCGTTTCCGCGTCTGATCAGTCCAACTTTTCCTTTGTTGTCGGAAAAGAGGTCGGATCATGACGCCGGATGCGGTGATGGCCATCATGGCCGAGATTGAAGCGGGCGATCCCCTGGATTTCTCTCCCCTCTCCATCAATCTGGAAGATGCCCGGGCCCTCATGGCCCTGCATTTCTGCGAAGTGGATCAGCGCCTGGCGGCGGCGGGACTGGACAGCGAGGCCCGGGTCACCGTGATGGCGGCCATCGCCGCCCACGTCACGGAGGAGAACATGCTCCTCAACGCCGCCCATCTGAAGCGCCTCGACAACCCGGAGGAATTCGGCGCCTGGATGCGGCGCCATGGCTTCGGCAACGGCTGACGGGCTTCAGCGGGATCGCGCCAGGTCCAGGTCGGCGGGGTTTTTCTCATCCCCGTAGATGCGCGGGGTGGTCGGCAGGCTGCTGGCATGGCAGGCGACCAGCACATTGGCCAGGGGCTGGTTCCGGTGCAGCACTTCCACCGAGCAGCGCCCGAAGACGCTCTCCAGGGTGGCGAGGAGATTGCGGGCGTAGGGGGTTTCCAGCTTGTGGTCGAGGATCAGGTTGGCCAGCAGGACGCCGTCCGGCTTCAGCGCCCGCCGGGCATCCCGCCAGAATTCCCGGGTCACCAGGTGGCTGGGGATCGAGGTGTGGGAGCTATACACATCCACCACTACGGCGTCGAAACGCCGGTCGGTCCTGGCCACGAAGCGGCGGGCGTCATCGACGAGGAATTGGCCCCGGATGGGCTCCTTGAGGAACCGGGTTTCGGCGATCTCCTTGATCGCCGGATCGATATCCACATAGGTGTAATGGTTCTTCGGCTCCCGGTGGGAGAGGGTGAAGCCGCCGGCCCCGAGCACCAGGATCTCCTTGTCCGAGTAGCCCAGTTCGTCCAGCAGCAGCTGGCGCAGGCGGCGCACGTAGCGGGCGTAGTTGGGAGGCTCGCTGTCGTCGATGAGGGAAGCGGTGGAGTTATTGACCTGGAAAGCCCGGGGATTCCGCTGGGCCTTCAATTCGACATCGGCCACGACGTAATCGGCGTAGGCAGTCTCCATGGTTTCCAGCCGGCCAATGTTGATCCAGCCGGCTATGCCTGCCGCTGCCAGGGCCGGCAGCAGGAACCGGGGCTTGAATCCCGAGAGCAGCAGCGTCCCGACGGCCAGCAGCAGGCTGCAGGCCAGGGCTGCCGCCGATACTCCCAGCCATTGCATGACCGCCAGGGACAGGGTGACGGCCCCCAGGAAGGAACCCAGGGTGGACCAGTAGAGGGCATAGCCGCTGGCCTCGCCCACCCGCTCGCGCTGCATCAGGTTGGTCAAGAGGGGGACCGTCTGGGCGAGCAGCCAGGCCAGGGGGCAGACCACGCCGCCGATGAAGATCAGGTAGGCCATGGCGGCCGGCTGCAGATGGGCGAACAGGCCATCCACCGTCACCCCGGCCAGGCCGACCCCCGCCAGCAGAGCGGAAATGAGGAAGTTGCGGGCGACCACATCGGCGTAGCGGGACACGGCCCGGGCGCCGGCAGCGTAGCCCAGGGCCAGGGCCAACAGGAAGAAGCCGATGGTGGGGGCGGTGACCACGATGGAACTGCCGATATGGGGCACCAGGCGGCGCAGGGCGATGACCTCCACCCCCAGGGAGCAGAAGCCTTCGATGAAGACGATGGCGTAGAGAAGCGGACGGGACATGGTGGATCAGCGGCGATATTTCTGCCAGGCGCTCCAGCTATAGACCAGGAGCCCCAGCCAGATGAGGCCGAAGGTGGCGAGGCGGGAAGGGGCCATGGGCTCTCCGAAGAGCCAGACGGCGGTGGCGAACTGCAGGGTCGGGTTGATGTACATGAGCATGCCGACGGTGGCCAGGTTGAGGCGCTGGGTGGCCGCGGCGAAGGCCATCAGGGGCAGGGCGGTGATGATGCCGGCCAGGATGAAGAGCATCTGGGTGGCGTCGTCGTGGCCGGTGAAGACCGGGTGCCCCTGCTGGCTCTGCCAGAGGGCGTAGAGGCCGGCCACCGGCAGCATGGCCAGGGTCTCCAGCCAGAGGCCGGAAATGGCATCCACCGGCACCTGCTTGCGCACCAGGCCATAGAGGCCGAAGGTGCCGGCCAGCGCCAGCGACACCCAGGGCAGGCCGCCCAGGGTGAAAACCTCGTTCACCACGGCGGCGACGGCCAGCCCCACCGACAGCCATTCCTTGCCGTTCAGGCGCTCCTTCAGGACGGTCAGGCCCAACACCACATTCACCAGGGGAGTCAGGAAATAGCCCAGGCTGGAAGCGATGACCTGCCGGTTGGCCACCGCCCACAGGAAAACCAGCCAGTTGCTGCCCACCAGGAAGGCCGCGGCGGTCAGGAGCAGCAGTTGCCTGGGACGGGCCAATACGGCCCGGACCTTGTGCCATTGCCCCTTGACCGAGAGCAGCAGGGCTACGAAGACGCATGCCCAGACCGCCCGGTTGCAGAGGACCTCCATGGGCGGGACCTGGGCGAGCTGCCGGAAGAAGAGGGGAAAGAATCCCCACATGCCATAGGCGGCAAGGCCGAAGCCGATGCCGGCCAGGGCCGGCTTCGGACCGCTCATGTCGACAGGACCCGCTGGGCGGGGGAGCGATAGTCCCGGTGATAAAGGATGAGGAGGACGCTGATGCTGAAGATCGCCATGAGCAGGGGATTGACCAGCCAACTGAGGGCCGCCAGGCCAAAATAATAGGCCCGGATGCCCCGGTTGAAGTCGTCCCCGGCCAGGCTGTTGAGGGATGCCAGCCGGGTGGCGTAGCGGTCGATCTCAGCCTCTCCCCGGTGGCCGTTGGGGGCCGCGCCCACCAGGATGGAGTACAGGTTGAATTGGCGCAGGGACCAGGTGAACTTGAAATAGGCGTACACGAAGCTCCCCAGAAGGAGGAGCAGCTTGAGCTCGATCAGCTCCCGGCTGCCGGCGCCCCCCAGGTGGAGGTTGGCGGAGAGGTTGATGAGCTTGTCCAGGGCACCGAGGGCGGCGAGCAGGCCGGCAATGATGTAGATGGTGGTGTTGGCGTAGAAGGAAACGCTGCCCATCAGGTTGCCGATCAGGTTCGAATCGACGATGCGGACCTCCCGGGCGAGCATCCGGTAGGCCCACTCCAGGCGGAATTCGTGGCTCTTGCCGGTAAGGCCCTTGGAACTCCAGCGGCTCTGTTCGGAGAACCAGGCGTAGCCGGCCCAGGAGATGAAAAAGACGGCGAGGGCCAGCCAGTCGCTGGGGGAAAGACGGGGAATGACGTACATGCCGGCATGTTGCCATAAGACTGGGGGGAATATTCCTGTGCTTTGATTGTCCCTGAAACGTTAATCGTGCCGGTTCGGAACGGTTAAGCCTTCGGATTACAGCGGAACGGAAATGCCTTGGTTTGATGCGGGGGGCTAACAAAACCGGGGCGACTCACCGGATCCGGGGCCAGGTCTTGCAATCCTGCAAGTCTGGCGTCGCCATGCGTGAATGCAAGATGTGACCCCGGGTGCCCAGATTCTATAAAAGCTGGTCGAACTGAGACCTGGGTCGTCACCACGCGCCCAGATGGTGCCACCGAAGTTCAGGTGCTTGATGGGTTAGGCAAGCCCAAACCGATAAATACGTCCAGAATTCTGACTTCTGGAACCAATCCGTCGGGAGGAAAGCCATGACCCGAGCACCAATGGGGAACATGGAGTATTGGAACAAATGGGTTGCACATAGTGACAGCCGTACAAGAAAAATGTTGGCAGCTCTAAAGCTGCCAAGCAAGAATCCTGTATACGATCCACAGTATTCGCTCGACGCCGCCATTGAATACTTTCGGCTTATCGTTGAACGTTACTCTCGCGGCGATCCTATTCACGAACTGGCTCAGCACTTCCCCGGCCTGCTCGACGCCTGGGAACTCTCAAACAGGCTCGCCGAGCGGATTTGTCGCGAGCACAAGCTGGCGACCTGCCGTGACTGGACTTTCGCGCTTTCCAGCCTGAACCACTACAACTGGTGTTTCTGGCTGGTCGGTCTGGCGCTCGCGCTGGAAATCCCGGACGACCAGTGGCAACATCTGCTCGCCCTGGTCGAAGGTGAAGGGCAAGACGTCCTGCTCGACCGAGTCATCGCCAGCCGGTCACCTGACCGCAAGATTGGCGAGCGGCTCCAGCATGGAAAACCTTATGCTCGGTTGCTGAAAGCCATTGATGCACCGCGCGAGCAACGGGCGGCTCTGCTCAAAGACTTCGTCGATCATTGGTACGCCGAGCTGGCTCGTAAGGGCAAGGACGAACTGTGGTGGTACATCTACGGCGACCCAGAGAAGCACCCGCTGGAAATGGGCAGCTACTTCGGCCGCTGGTGCATCGAGGCAGTGGCAGCCGTCAAGGCCTTTGGACTGGACGACAGCCTATGCCTGGGCCACGAGTATTACCCCGGAGACCTATTGCGCCCCAATGGTCCGAGTACCCACCCGGCGCGGATTGAACCCGAAACCCAGCGCAGCTGGTTTGTTAGGTTACTAGGAAAGAAACAGTAGGCCGTGAATGCAGCCACTCTTGCCCTGAAGAGAGGAACTGGGATACTCGCTTGGGCGACGGCCTCTACGAGCAGCAGCTGATCCGGGAGCAGGTCGGGCAGCTCACCGGCCAGCGCTTCCTGCAGGGTTATGCCAGCGCAAAGGATCCGGGGTCAGGTCTTGCAATCCTGCAAATCTGCCGTCGCCACGCATTAATGCAAGACCTCACCCCGTGGTGTGCAAGATCCAGGCTCGCAGCCAGGCATCCCAGGACACCCCGCGGCACAAATGAAAAATGCGGTTAACCCGTTGCCGGGTCAACCGCATCGTTCTTGGCAGACGGAACAAATTCGCCGGGCAATCGCCCCTTGGCGAAAACTGTCTTGCCCTGGTCAGCCCACTACCGTCACGGGTTGATTTCGACGATCTGGGTAATGTGCGCCTGGCCTTGGCCCGGCAGCGGCTGGTAGATGTAGACCTTCACCACACGCAAGCGCGCATTCGGCACAACCGGCAGGGCCTGGGACAGGTAGCAGTAGTTGGTGCCCGCAACCACTTGGGTGGCAAAAGCAAACGGCGTGTATTTCACGCCTACCAGTTCCACCGCTTCCGCAAAGACCTTTTTGGCCTCTGGCGTAAGTTCGAAGTTGAAAGCAGTCCAGCCGCCAGGAATAGTATCCGACATAACCTTTACCTCTGAATGTGGTTGCATTTGGGAGCCCCCGGAACCGTCGCAACCTTAACGGTCACGGGAGATCGAAATCGGCAGGCTTGCTGCCAGGCCCTTACCAGTGGCAAGGCCACATTCTTATAAGGCACATCGAGTTTCTATGTCAACAGCATATGCCGGGTGAGTTGATCGAGTCGCCCCTGATCCTGCGCGACCTGGCCAAGTCCTACGGCCAGCGCACCGTCCTGGCAGGCATCGGCCTGGAGTTGGAGGCCGGGGAGTACGTGGCCATCATGGGGGAGTCCGGGGTAGGGAAGTCCACCCTCCTCAACCTCGTCGCCGGCCTCGACCGGCCCGACGCCGGCACCATCCGGGTCGCCGGCACCGACCTTGCCGGCCTCGACGACGAGGGCCTCGCCCGCCTGCGGCGCCAGCACCTGGGCTTCGTCTTCCAGGCCTTCCACCTCCTGCCCTATCTGAGCATTGCCCAGAACGTGGCCCTGCCCCTGGTCTTGAATGACCTGCCCCGGCCGGCCATCGACGCCCGGGTGGCAGAGGTGCTGGCGGCGGTGGGGCTCGAAGCCCGGCGGGACGATTCCCCGTCCCGGCTCTCCGGCGGCGAGTCCCAGCGGGTCGCCATCGCCCGGGCCGTGGTGCACCGGCCCAGCCTCCTGCTGGCCGACGAGCCCACCGGGAATCTGGATGCCGCCGCCGCGGCCGGGGTCCTGGAACTTTTGCGCCGCTCCATCAAGGAAGCGGGCGCGGCCGGCATCCTGGTGACCCACTCCCGGGCGGCGGCGGAGAGCACCGACCGCATCTACCGCCTCACCGGGGACGCCCTGGTCCCCCTCTGACCATGGCTAGCCTTTACCTGGCTCCGGAAGTGCGCCGCCTGGCCCTGGCGAGCCAGGGCTGGCGCGGCCTGGTGGGAGTCCTCGCCCTGGTCCTCGGGGTCGCCTTGGGCTACGGCGTGCATCGGGTGCACGCCGTGGCGGTGGCGGAAGCCGAGGAAGCCGCCCGGCGCCTGGCCGGGGAGGCGGACCTGGCGGTCCAGGCCATCCAGGGCGGCATGGCCGAGAGCCTCTATCCCCGGCTCGCCACCCGTCCGGAAGTGGCGGCGGCCAGCCCCTTGGTGGAACTGGAGGCCAAGGTGCCGTCCAAGGGTCCCGACGGACGGGAGCGGCTGCGGGTCCTGGGCCTGGACATCTTCCGGGCGGCCGAGCTGCAGCCGGTCCTGGCGGCCTTGCCGGAACCCACCGAGGCCCTGTACCCCGACCGGGTCTTCCTCAACCCGGCCGCCGCTGCCTGGCTGGGCGTCGGCCCGGGAGGCACCGTGGCGCTCCAGTCCGGGATGGGGGCGGTGACCTTCAAGGTGGCAGGCACCGTCGATCTGCCGGGCCAGCCCCTGGCGATCATGGACATTGCCGCCGCCCAGGGCGCCTTCGGCTTCCTGGGCAGCCTTTCCCGCATCGACCTGCGCCTGAAGCCCGGGGTGGACCGGACCCGGGCGGCCACGGCCCTGGCCTCGCTGCTGCCGGCCGGAGTCCGCATCGAGCCGCCCACCGCCCGGGCTCGCCAGGTGGCGGAATTCACCCGGGCCTACCGGGTCAATCTGGGCATGCTCGCCCTGGTGGCCCTGTTCACCGGCGGCCTCCTGGTCTTCTCCAGCCAGGCCCTGGCGGTGGTGCGGCGCCGTCCCCAGCTGGCCCTGCTGCGCACCCTGGGACTGAGCCGCCGGGAGCTGCTGACCCTTCTGCTCGCCGAAGCCCTGGTCCTGGGGCTGGCGGGCAGCCTGGTCGGTGTGGTCCTCGGCCAGGGCCTGGCGGATCTCCTGCTGCGGACCGTGGGGGCCGACCTGGGAAGCACCTATCTGCGCGGCCTCGCCCCCCGGGCCGGGGTGGATTGGGGCATGGCGGCAGCCTACGTCGCCCTGGGGATGGCGACGGCCCTCGCCGGCAGCCTGGCCCCCGCCCTGGAAGCCGCCCGGGCGTCACCGGCCCGGGCCCTGCGGGGCGGCGACGGAGAGGAACTGTCGGCCCGCCGCCCCTCGCCCCGGACGGGGCTCTTCCTGGCTTTCCTGGCCGGGGTAGCCGTCGGCCTGCCGGCGGTGGCGCGGCTGCCGGTTTTCGGCTACGTCGCCGTCGCCCTTTTCCTCCTCGCCGCCATCGCCCTGCTGCCCTGGGCCACCGGGCTTCTCCTCGCCCTGGCGGCGCGCCTGCCCCTTTCCCGCTGGGTGGCGGCCCAGCTCGGCCTCGCCCAATTGCGGGCCGCCGCCGGCCAGGTTTCCCTGAGCCTGGCGCCCCTGGTGGCCAGCGTCGCGGTGGCGGCGGCCATGGCCGTCATGGTGGGTTCCTTCCGCCATTCCCTGGAGGATTGGCTGGACCGGCTGCTCCCCGCCGATCTCTACCTGCGCACCGGCGGCCCCGGCGACAGCGCCTTCCTGCCCGCCGAGGCCCAGTCCCGGCTGGCGGCCCTGCCGGGGATGGCTCGGATCGAGTTCCGCCGCAGCCTCAACCTTTCCCTGGCCCCGGACAAGCCGCCGGTGGCCCTCCTGGTCCGGACGGTGAATGCGGGGACACCGGACAGCACCCTGCCCCTGGTGGGACCCTGGCGCCTGCCGGGCAGGGGGTATCCCGAGGTCTGGATCAGCGAGGCCATGCCCGACCTCTATGGCTGGCACCCCGGGCAGATCGTCGAGTTGCCCCTGGAAAAGGGCGCCCTGCCGGCGAGGGTGGCCGGGGTGTGGCGGGACTACGCCCGCAGCGGCGGGGCCATCGTCCTCGACCGGGACGCCTACGTGGCCGCCAGCGGCGACACCTCGGCCAACGAGGCCGCCATCTGGCTCGCCCCGGGGACGGAAGCCGGGGAGGTGGCCCGGGAAATCGCCGACCTGTTCCCGGGCGGCCGGGTGGCGGTGGAGTTCCCGGGGGAACTGAAACGGTTTTCCCTCTCCCTCTTCGACCGCACCTTCGCCGCCACCTACGCCCTCGAAGCCGCCGCCGTGGTGGTGGGGCTGGCCGGCCTCTCGGCCAGCTTCGCGGCCCTGGTGCTGGCCCGCCGCCGGGAATTCGGGGTCCTGCGCCATCTCGGCATGGACCGCCGCGCCATCGCCGCCATGCTGGCCTTCCAGGGCGCCCTGCTGGCGTCCGTGGCCTTGGTGGTGGGATTCGTGCTCGGCGGGGTGCTGAGCATCGTGCTGATCCAGGTGGTGAACCGCCAGTCCTTCCACTGGAGCATGGACATGCAGGTGCCTTGGGGACCCCTGGCCGGCTTTGCCGCCGCGGTGGCTTGCCTGGCGGTGCTGACGGCGGCCGCCAGCGGGCGGCTGGCCATGGCCCGGGACGCGGTCCTGGCGGTGCGGGAGGACTGGTGATCCGCCGCCTCCTGCTCGCCCTCCTGCTAGCGGCGGTTTACACCCTGGCTGCCGCTGTAGATTATCCGTCGGTGGTCGCCGGCCGGCCCCTCTCGTTCCCCCGGGACTACGGCAGCCATCCGGATTTTCGCAACGAGTGGTGGTACGTCACCGGCTGGGCCAAGGATGCCCAGGGCCGGGACTACGGCTTCCAGGTCACCTTCTTCCGCCACCGACCGGGGGTGGCCGAGGACAGCCCCAGTGCCTTCGCGCCGCGCCAGCTCCTCTTCGCCCATGTCGCCCTCACCGATGCCGCCGGCGGGCGCCTCCACCACGACCAGCGCGCCGCCCGGGGCGGCTTCGGCCTGGCGGAAGCGCAACGGGAGGACACGGCGGTGTGGATCGGCGACTGGAGCCTGCGGCGGGACGGGGAAACCTATCGCACCCGGGTGGAGGCCGGTGACTTCGCCCTGGCCCTGGACTTCCGTCCCACCCAGGCGCCCCTGCCCGAGGGGAAGGGCGGCTACAGCCGCAAGGGACCGCTCCCCCGCCAGGCCAGCTACTACTACAGCCTGCCCCACCTGGCGGTGAGCGGGAGGGTGGCGGTGGCGGGCCAGGAGAGGGAAGTCACCGGCACCGCCTGGCTGGACCACGAATGGTCTTCCGAGGGCCTGGCGCCCGGGGCGGTGGGTTGGGACTGGGCCGGCGTCAATTTCAAGGACGGCGGAGCCCTCATGGCTTTCCGCCTGCGGGACAGGAAAGGTGCCACGGTCTGGTCCGCCGCCACCTGGCGGGATGCCGGCGGGAAGGTGCGGACCTTCGCCCCCGGCGACGTCGTCTTCACTCCCCGCCGGCGCTGGCATTCCCCCAGGAGCGGCGCCGATTACCCGGTGGCCATGGGCATCGCCGTGCCGGGGCTCAAGCTGGAGCTGGAAGCTCTTCTGGATGACCAGGAAATCGACGGCCGGCGCAGCACCCGGGCCATCTACTGGGAGGGGGCGGTACGGGCCCTCCAGGCCGGGGTGGAGGTGGGGGTGGGCTACCTGGAATTGACCGGCTACTGGCAAGCCCTGAAGCTGTGAGCGGACTTGGCTGGCTTCGTTTGGGGGCGTTTGTCGCCAAAAATGCCGTCTTCAAGCCAATTTCTACCGGCCAAATACAGTAAGCATCCCATTCGGGCTTTCCTCACCCGGGCTCACAATCAATCCCACGTCATGTCTCGATAGCCATTCTGCAAACAATCCGGGGAGATGCACGATGGACGGTCATGGATCTCGCATACTCGTGGTGGATGACGACCGGGCGCTACGCACGCTCTTGATCAAACTGGTCGAACAATCGGGGCATGAAACCATCGAAGCCAGAGGCGGTCACGAGGGCCTGGAGAAAGCCCTGAAGCAGCGGCCGGACATCATCATCACCGACTGGCTGATGCCTGCCATGGACGGCATCGAGCTGGTGCGCGCGGTGCGGGCCAGCGGCGACGGTTACCAGCCCTATATCATCCTGGTGACGGTCCTCGAAGACGACGGCAAACTGGTGGAAGCTTTCGAGGCCGGGGTGGACGATTTCCTCGGCAAGCCGGTGCGGGCGAAGGTGGTGGCGGCCCGCCTGCGGGCGGGGCAGCGCATCGTCACCCTGCAGCGGGAGAACCAGCGCCAGATCGAGGAACTGGAAAGCTTTGCCCGGCAACTGACCCGCTCCAACCTGCAACTGAGGGAACTTTCCGTCACCGACGAGCTGACCGGCCTGCCCAACCGGCGCTACGCCATGGAGCGCCTGCAGCACGAGTGGGCTGCCTGCGAGCGGGACGGCTCGGCCCTGTCCTGCATGACCATCGACCTGGAGGGCATGAAGGAGATCAACGACCTCCAGGGCCATGAGCGGGGCGATGTGGTGCTGAAGACGGTGGCAGCGCTCCTCCGCAAGCTCGTTCCTCCCCAGGACATCGTCTGCCGCATCGGCGGGGACGAGTTCCTCATCATCTGCCCGGGCGCTGCCCTGGATTCCGCCCTGGCCCAGGGGGAACTCCTGACGAGCGCGGTGCGCTCCCTGGGCGCCCGCACCCAGGGCTGCCCATTCGGCCTCGGCGTCGGGGTTGCCGAGCGCCGGCTGGATGTCCCCACCCACCACGCCCTCATCAACCTGGCGGACCGCAGCATGTACCACGCCAAGCGCCGGGGCAGGAACCAGGTGTATTCCGAGCAGTTGAAGGCGGGGTGCCTTATCCGGGAGGTGAGCCCGGTCTGCTGAGCCCGCCCGGGGAGGCCCGGAACGCAGGCGGCGCGGGGAGGGTCTATGGGAAGACCCTTCCGGCTGCCGACCGATGCCAAAGAGCTTCCGTACCATTCTGCGCGGGCTTTTTCTCAAGCTTTCCTATTCCCTGGAAGGATTCCGCCGCCTCCGCGCCGCCCGCTCCGGCTGGCGGCTATGGACCTGGCGCTGCCTGGCCGCCGGCAGCGGGCTGGCCCTGGCGGGGACGGTCGCCCTCGTCGGTTACACGGTGCTGCTGATCCCCTTCACGCCGGCCATCGCCGACATCCGCAAGGCCCGCCTGGAGCAGCCCAGCGTCCTGCTTTCCGCCGATGGCCGGGAACTGGCCACCTTCAAGCGCCTCAACCGGGAATGGGTGCCCCTCGGGCAGGTGCCGCGCCATGTGGTGGATGCACTCATCGCCGCCGAGGACCGGCGCTTCTATTCCCACCACGGCATCGATTTCCGACGCACCCTGGCCGCCGCCGGGTACACCCTCATCGGCAAGCGCCAAGGCGGTTCCACCATCACCCAGCAGCTGGCCCGCAACCTGTTTCCCGACGAAGTCGGCCGGGCTCCCACCTTCACCCGCAAGCTCAAGGAGGCGATCACCGCCATCAAGCTCGAATACGCCTATTCGAAATCCCAGATCCTCGAGAGCTACCTCAACACCGTTCCCTTCCTCTATAACGCCAACGGCATCGAAATGGCGGCCCGCACCTATTTCAACACCTCGGCGTCCCGGCTCGGCCTGAACGAGGCGGCCACCCTGGTCGGCATGTTGAAGGGCACGGCCTACTACAACCCGGTGCTCAACCCGGAACGGGCCCTGGAACGCCGCAACCTGGTGCTGGCCCAGATGGTGGCCGAAGGCTCCCTCGGGCGGGAGCGCTACGATGAGCTGCGCCAGCGCCCCATCGACCTGGACTTCGAGCCCCAGAAACTCCTCACCGGCCCGGCCCCCCACTTCGCCGAGCAGGTCCGGCGCTGGCTGGCGGACTGGGCCGGGCGGCGGGGCTACGACATCTACGCCGACGGGCTCATCGTCCATGCCACCGTCGATTCCCGGCTGCAGCGCCTCGCCAACCAGGTGGTGGAGCGCCAGCTGGATGCCCTCCAGGCGGTGGCCGAGGTGGAGTGGGGCATGCCCTCGGAGCGGCTGCTGTCGAAGCGCCTTTCCGATTACGCCCAGGCTCGCCGGCGGGTGTCCCCCTTCCGCCACTTCTGGCAGGCCAACCCGCAGCTCATCGAGACCTTCGCCCGGGAGAGCCGGGAATTGTCCCGCCAGAAGATTCCCGGCGACCTCGACCGGCTCCTGGCCGACGACGGCTTCCTGGCCGGCCTGCGGGAGCGCAAGACCCGCCTGGAAGCCGGCTTCGTCGCCCTGGACCCCCGCAGCGGCGCCATCCGCGCCTGGGTCGGCAGCCGGGATTTCGACAAGGACAATTTCGACCACGTGGTCCAGGCCCGGCGCCAGCCCGGCTCCACCTTCAAGCCCTTCGTCTATGCCGCCGCCCTGGAGGAGGGCATGCCCTCCGACCGGCCGTTCGTGGACCAGGCGGTGGTCATCCGCATGCCCGACGGCACCACCTGGCGGCCGGGCGACATGGAGGCCCCCAGCGGCGAGACCATGACCCTGGAAGACGGCCTCGTCTATTCCAAGAACACCATCACCGTCCAGGTCATGGACCAGGTGGGCCCGGACAAGGTGGTCCGCCTGGCCCGGCAGGCCGGGGTGCGGGAAAGCGCCCTCGATCCCGTGCCCTCCCTGGCCCTGGGCACCAGCCCGGTGACCCTGCTGGAAATGGTGGCGGCCTACGGCACCATCGCCGGGCTCGGAGACTACACCGCTCCCCGCCTGGTCACCCGGATTACCGACCGCCACGGCCGGGTGCTGCTGGAATCCCGGCAGCCGGAAGGGCAGCGGGCCTTCAGCCGCGACACCGCCGTCCAGCTCATCGACATGCTGCGGGGCGTCGTGGACCGGGGCACCGGCCGGGGCGTGCGCCAGCGGTTCGGCATCGCCGCCGACGTGGCGGGCAAGACCGGCACCACCCAGAACAATACCGACGGCTGGTTCATCCTCATGCATCCCCAGCTGGTGGCGGGGGCCTGGGTCGGCTTCAACGATCCCCGGGTGCGCATGCGCAGCGACTACTGGGGGCAGGGAGCCCACAACGCCCTTTACGTGGTCGGTGACTTCTACCGCCAAGCCCTGGCCAGCCGTGCCATCAGCCCGGCGGCCGCATTCCCGGCGCCCGAGCGCGCCGGCCCCCTGGAAGCCACCATCGACCGGGCCGGCAACTGGATCAGGGAGATTCTCGGCCTGGAAAAGGCCGCTCCTCCCCAGCGCCGGCGGCCAACGCCGAAAGACGAGGAGCGGGACCGGGAGCCGGCGGACAGCCCCTGACCGGCCCCGGGCCCTTGACCGAAATCAAACCAATTCCGGCCCCTTTCCTTTATTTCTCAGGACAACGGCAACGGCGGGAAAGGCGGCGGCCATGGCGGCGGAAGCGGTGCTCCAGCCCGGGATTGGTGTCCTGGGGAACCGGCGGATTCCGGGCAACAAGGGCATCTGGGTAGGCATCACCTGCGAACTGGCGGAATTCACCGTCATGTTCGTCATCTATTTCGTCGCCCGGGCCCATTACCCGGAGGCCTTCCACGCCGGCGCCGAGAGGCTCTCCCGGACGGCAGGGGCCGTTATCACCCTGCTCATGGTCACCAGCAGCTACTTCATCGCCTGTTCCGTCGCCGCCATCCGGGCCGGGGACCGGCGCCGTTCCCTCCTCTGGCTGGCGGCGGGCTTCCTGACGGCCCTGGGCTACCCCCTGGCCAAGGTCCTGGAGGTGACCTGGAACCTGGCCCACGGCATCGACGGCGGTTCCGGCATCTTCTTCACCGTCTATTACTACCTGACCTTCAACCACCTGGTCCACGCCTCCTGGGGCATCCTGGGCATGGTCTGGGTCCTGGCCCGCTCCATCGCCGGGGGCTACAGCGCCGAGGACCATGGGGGGCTGGAGGCCCTGGCCAGCTACTGGCACGCCACGGACATCATCTGGCTCGTCATCTTCCCGTTTTTCTATGTCCTCGCCTGAAAAGGTCTCCCGCCGCCGACCTTCCGCCTCGACCCTGGCCTGGCTGGCCCTGGTGGCCCTCACTTTCGCCAGCCTCGGCCTGGGAGAATGGTTTCATTCGGCTTCCTGGCTGCCCCTGCTGGTGGCGGCCGTCGTCTGGATCAAGGGCAGCCTGGTGGCCCGCTGTTTCATCGAGTCCCACCGAGCCCATCCCTTCATCGCCCGGGTGCTGCGGGCCTTCATCGCCTTCGCGCCCCTCGCCCTGGTGGCGACCGCCTATTTCGGGGAACGGCTGGCGCGGTGGACGGCGCTGTAGCCGAAGGGCGGTCTTCCTGCCCCTGCCGGGCGCGGCTCGCCGGCTGTCCGGATTGCCTTCCCTATACAATGTCATTTTCCGGTTTCTTCCTGGAGCCTTCCATGGGACAGCGATTCAGCGAACTTTCGCAAAGCCACATCCAATTCATCGCCGAGCAGAAAATATTCTTCATCGGTACGGCAACCGGGGACAGCCGGGTGAACGTCTCTCCCAAGGGCATGGATTCCTTTGCCGTGCTCGGCAGCAACCGGGTTGCATGGCTCAACGTGACCGGCAGCAGCAACGAGACGTCCGCCCATGTCCAGCACGACCCGCGCATGACAATCATGTTCTGCGCCTTCCAGGACAAGCCCCTGATCCTGAGGCTCTACGGGACTGCCAAGGTCATCCACCGCGCCGATCCGGAGTGGGAAGGGCTGATCCCGTGCTTCAAGCCCTTCCCCGGGGCGCGGCAGATATTCGATGTGGCCGTGGATCTGGTGCAAACCTCCTGCGGCATGGCGGTTCCTTGCTTCGATTACGTCGGCGAGCGGGAATTGCTCAACGACTGGGCGAGAGCCAAGGGCGAGGAGGGCATCCGCCGGTACTGGGAAGAAAAGAATCAGGTGAGCATCGACGGCATCCCCACCCATATTTTGGCCAAGGCGGGGTAGTGCATCATCGCGGATTCCAAGGGAACGGCTCTATCGTCCTGACCTCGGGCATCGCATCCCGCTACTGCTATCCCGGCTATTCGGCCGTCAGCGCCATGGACGCCGCGACGGAAGCCCTGGCCAAAGCCATCGCCGTCGAGCTGGCCCCCATCCGGGTCAATTGTGTCTGTCCCGGCTTCGTCGATACCGCGCCACCGACCCCCGGCCGCGCATCCCTCGTGAAGGCCCTCGCCCCCGGGCTTCCCCTCGACCGCCCCGGCGCCGCGGCCCAGGTGTAACCCGTGGCCTTTCCCCAGGAATGGGGGGCGAAGAAACCAAGCCGGTCGTCTTGGTGTCCTAATCCCGCCGGCTCGAATGGGCCTTGAGAAAACGTGCCGTGGGACCATCAATGTCTTTCGACCGAGGTTGGTAGGCGTGATTGGAGGCTCCGGCACTTCAGAACGAAGGACGGATCGACCATGAACAACGAACAACGTCGGCTCGATGAAACCCGCACCGGGAAGGCGGCATGGAAGAAGTGGGGCCCCTATCTCAGCGAACGACAGTGGGGAACCGTACGCGAGGACTATAGCGAAGAGGGGGACGCCTGGAATTTCTTCACCCACGATCATGCCCGCTCCCGCGCCTACCGCTGGGGTGAAGACGGGCTGTCCGGCATTTCCGATGACAAACAGCGCCTCTGTTTCGCGCTGTCCCTGTGGAACGGCAAGGACCCCATCCTGAAGGAGAGGCTCTTCGGCTTGACCAACAGCGAGGGCAACCACGGCGAGGATGTGAAGGAGTACTACTTCTACCTCGACAGCACGCCCACCCACTCGTACATGAAGTACCTCTACAAGTACCCCCAGGCGGCCTATCCCTACGCCGACCTGACGGAGACGAACCGCCGTCGTACCCGGAACGAAGCGGAGTACGAGCTCCTCGATACCGGCGTCTTCAATGAGGATCGCTACTTCGACGTCTTCGTGGAGTATGCCAAGGCCGCCCCGGAAGACATCCTCGTGCGCATTACCGCGGCCAACCGGGGACCGGAGGCGGCCGAGCTGCATCTCTTGCCGACCCTGTGGTTCCGCAACGACTGGGCGCCGTGGATTGCCGAAAACAGCAGAGCTGCCGAGAAACCAAAGCTCGGGCAAATCGAGGCAGGGGCGGGCACGAGGGCGGTCGCGGCGACCCATCCGCTGCTGGGGGGGTTCATCCTTGCCTGCGAAGGCGCGGCGACGCTCCTCTTCACCGATAACGAAACCAACAACGAGCGGCTGTTTCCCGAGTATCCCAACGCCAGCCCCTACGTCAAGGACGGCATCAACAACTATGTGGTACAGGGCAATCAGGGCGCGGTGAACCCCGCCAAGCAGGGCACCAAGGTCGCGGCGCACTATCGTATGACGATCGCTCCCGGCCAGTCGGCGACCGTGCGGCTCCGCCTGACCGGCCAGGCCGCTGCCGGCAATAAGGGCGGGAAAACCAAGACCCCGCCATCCCCCTTCGGCCCGGAGTTTGACCAGACCCTGGCTGTCCGGCTGCAGGAGGCGGACGAGTTCTACCGGTCGGTGACCCCGCCCTCGGTCTCCCCGGATGCGGCCAACGTGATGCGCCAGGCGATTGCCGGCATGCTGTGGAGCAAGCAGTTCTACTTCTTCGACGGCGACAACTGGCTGGACGAGCACCGCTCCAACCCCCTCCATGCCGGCTATCGTAGCGCCCGGAACTCGGAGTGGTTCCACATGCTGAACGAGGACATCATCTCCATGCCCGACAAGTGGGAGTACCCCTGGTATGCGGCCTGGGATCTGGCCTTCCACACCCTCCCCCTGTCGATCGTCGACCCCGACTTCGCCAAGGAGCAGATGCAACTGATGCTGCGGGGGCTCTACCTGCACCCCAGCGGCCAGATGCCCGCCTACGAGTGGAACTTCAGCGATGTGAACCCCCCGGTCCACGCCTTCGCGACCCTCTTCCTGCACCGCACCGAGCAGGCCCTGCGCGGCGAAACGGACGTCGACTTCCTCAAGTCGGCGTTCAACAAGCTGCTGCTGAACTTCACCTGGTGGGTGAACCGCAAGGACCGCTTCGGCAAGAACGTGTTCGAGGGGGGCTTCCTCGGCCTCGACAACATCGGCATCTTCGACCGCAGCGCCCCGCTGCCCACCGGCGGCCACCTGGAACAGGCGGACGGCACGGCGTGGATGGCCCTCTTCAGCCAGAACATGATGGAACTCGCCGCGGAGCTTGTCCTCTACGACCGCAGCTACGGAGACATGGTCGTGAAGTTCATGGAACACTTCCTCTATATCGCCGCGGCCATGAACCGGCCCGGCCAGGACGGCATGTGGGACGAAGAGGACGGCTTCTACTACGACCTGCTGCGACTCCCCGACGGCAGCGCCACACGGCTCAAGGTGCGCTCCATGGTGGGACTCCTCCCCCTGTGCGCCGCGACGGTGATCGAGAAGTCGCAACGGGAGCGCGTCCCGCAGGCGCTGGCTCAGTTGCAGGAACGGGTGCGCCGGATGCCCGAGCTGGCGGAGACGATGCACCCTACGGGCCCGGGGCATTTCGGCGTGGCCGAGCGGGGGATCATCGCGCTGGTCAACCCGGATCGGCTGCGCCGGATTCTTACGAGGATGCTCGACGAGAACGAATTCCTGAGCCCCTACGGCATCCGCTCGCTCTCCAAATTCCACCAGCAGCACCCGTATGTTTTCAATGTGGATGGCCGGGAGTACCGGGTGGACTACCTGCCGGCCGAGTCGAACACCGGCATGTTCGGCGGCAATTCCAACTGGCGGGGCCCCATCTGGATGCCGGTGAACATCCTCATCATCCGGGCCCTCCTGAACTTCTACCTCTATTACGGCGACAACTTCAAAATCGAATGCCCGACGGGGTCGGGGAGGATGATGAACCTCTTCGCGGTGAGCAAGGAGATCGCCGACCGGCTCAGCCGGATATTCACCCGCGATGAGAACGGCCGGCGACCCGTCTACGGCGGCACGGAGAAGTTCCAGAACGATCCGCACTGGCGCGACCACATCCTCTTCTACGAATACTTCCACGGCGACAACGGCACCGGGCTCGGGGCCAGCCACCAGACCGGCTGGACCGGGCTCGTCGCCAAGCTCATCCAGCTGTACGGCCTGCTGGACCCCGAGCGGGCCCTGGCGGTGGGCAGGCAACACGGCTTCATCCAGGGCGAGAAGGGGAAATGACGCCATAGCCTTCGCATCGCAGCATGCAAAGGCTATATGAACCACGGATTCCGGATGCCCGTTTGGCTAGAATGTCGTCCTGATCGACATCTCCCACTCGGCATGAAGTCCAGGCTTTCCCTCAATAAGCAAATCCTCATCGGCTGTCTCGCCGGGGTGGCCGCCGGCGTCGTCCTGGCCGGCCTGGAACCCGGGGACCCTGTCGGCCAGGGTACCCTGTACGGGGCCAAGCTGGTCGGCACGCTCTTCCTCGATCTGCTGCGCATGGTCCTGATTCCCCTGGTGTTCTCCTCCATCGTCGTCGGGGTCGCCAACCTCCGGGCCCACGAGCAGATGCACCGGGTCTGGACCCTGACCCTGGGATTCTTCCTCCTCTCCATGGCCCTCGCTATCGTCCTGGGCTTCACGGCGGCGGAAGTCTTCCGGCCCGGCGAGGGCATGCAGCTCGCCCTCTTCGCCGAGGCCACCCGGGACTACCAGGCCCGCCAGATGCCCCTGGCGGACTACGTCGCCCAGTTCCTCCACGGCCTCTTCCAGAACCCCATCAAGGCCCTGGCCCAGGGGGACATCCTGGCGGTGGTGGTCATCGCCCTCGTCCTCGGCGTCGCCATGGTGGTGGGCGGGGAGCGCTACAAGAACCTGCGGGGCTTCGTCGAGGAAGTGCAGGAGCTCTGCCTCCTGGTGGTGGGCTGGATCATGCGCCTGGCCCCCTTCGGCATAGCGGCCCTGCTGCTCCAGCTGGTGGCCACCCAGAAGCTCGACCTGCTCCAGAGCCTCGTCCATTTCATCGCCGTCATCATCGGCAGCACCGTAGTCCACGGCGCCGTGGTCCTGCCCCTGCTGCTCTACCTCGTCACCGGGATGTCGCCGCTGCGCTTCTGGCGCGGTTCCCGGGAAGCACTCATCACCGCCTTCGCCACCAGCTCCAGCGCCGCCACCTTGCCGGTGACATTGCGGTGCACGGAACAGCATCTCCACGTCAAGAAGGACATCGCCAATTTCGTGGTCCCCCTGGGCGCCACCGTGAACATGGACGGCACTGCCCTCTACGAGGCCGCCGCCGCCCTCTTCGTCGCCCGCCTGGCCGGCATCGAGCTCGATCTCGCCCACCAACTGGTCATCTTCTTCGTGGCCATGCTGGGGGCGGTCGGCGCCCCGGGCATTCCCAGCGTCGGCATGCTGAGCATGGTCCTCGTCCTGCAGTCCGTCGGCCTGCCCACCGAGGCCATCGCCATCCTGCTGCCCATCGACCGTATCCTCGACACCGTGCGCACGGCGGTTAATGTGGAGGGCGACATGGTGGGCAGCCTGATCGTGCAAAAGCTGGTGAACAAGCCGGGGAGTATCCGGTCAACAGATTCGTGAAAAATGCGCGTTTGCTTGCATGGGGCAATTGCCCTTTCTTAACCCAAGAGGAGGTCTCTGATGAACAAACTGCTTACCGCCATTCTGGCCGCCCTGTTTGCGGCGAACATCGCCTATGCCCAGGCTCCCGCCACCCCGGCCACGCCTGCCAAGCCGGCTGCCGCCGCCACCGCTTCCGACTGTGAAGCCAAGGCAGTGAGCAAGGAGGGCAAGCCCCTGGCCGGTGCCGCCAAGAATGCCTTCATGAAAAAGTGCGAGCGGGAAGCCAAGGGCGGCGGCGACGCGGCCGCCGCCTGCGAGGCCAAGGCGGTGGGCAAGAATGGCAAGCCCCTGGCCGGCGCCGCCAAGACCGCCTTCATGAAGAAGTGCGAGGCCGACGCCGCCAAGTAAGGCCGCCTCAGCTTTGAAAGGAGGCCGGTCTTCGGACCGGCTTTCTTCATTTCAGGGCCTTGCCGGCGGGCCCGGATCAACGTCCCACGCCGGGACTGAGAAACTCGCCGGGCGTGGTCATGAACCCCGGATTGAACGTGCCGTTCGGACTGACGCTGCCGGGGATGGCCGAGGTGGTGGGCGCTGTCGGGGCGATCGGGGTGATCGGGACAGGCGGCAGGACCGGCGTCAGCGGCGAGACGACGTTTCCCGACGGCATGCTGCCGATGGGCCCCATGGCACCGATCGAGCCGCCGACGCCGGTGGTGTCGCTCGGGCCGAGGGGGCCGATGGGGCTCAGTGGGGAGGTGCCAGTGGGCGAGGAAAGGAAAGGCGTCGTCGTGGTGCCGACGCTGGGCGAACTCAGGGCTCCCGTATCCAGGCCCGGGGTGCTGAGGGGGCTGGTAGTGCCGGTCCCGACCGTGCCGTAGGGGTTGCTGCCGGCTCCGGTGGTCCCCAGGCTCTGGGCCAAACCGGCCAGGGGCAGGGCTCCCAGGGCGACCAGGACGGCGAGGCCGAAATTGCGTGTTGTGCCCATGGCTGACTCCTTGCAAGACGCTGATTCCGGGCTTCCGGGGTCGGCCAGGGGGCAATCCGTCCGGCTGCCGGGCGCGGAAACATCTCCATTGGACAACGCCGGTCTCCAAAGGGATTCCCGGCTCTCCGCCGGCACGGATCAGCCGGCAGCCACCAGATGCAGCAGGGTCAATTCCGGCTGGGTGCCGAAGCGCACCGGCGGCCCCCAGGTGCCGGTGCCGGCGCTCACATAGACCCACAGGCGCCCCCGGCGGGAGAGCCCGGCCCCGTGGGGGGCATGGATCCAGCGCACCACCAGGGTCCAGGGAAAGAACTGCCCGGCATGGGTGTGGCCGGAAAGCTGCAGGTCGAAGCCCGCTTTCTCGGCCAGGGGCGCCAGTTTCGGGTTATGGGCGAGGAGCAGGCGCAGGGCCCGCCCCACCTCCCGGGCATTGGCCAGGTCGGGCCGGGGGGCCTGGTCGGGGTCGAAGAGCCGGACGGCCGGGTCCAGCACCCCCCCCACCACGATCCGGGCACCGCCCCGCATGACCACGGCGCTCTCGTTCAGGAGGACCCGCAGCCCCAGCTTGCGGAAATGGGCCGTCCAGGCCTCGGCGCCGGAATAGTAGTCGTGGTTGCCCAGCACCAGGAAAGCCCGGTCCCTCGGGACCAGTTCCGCCAGGGGGGCGACGTGGGGGGCCAGCCGCTCCACCGGGCCGTCCACGATGTCGCCGGTGAGGGCGATGAGGTCCGGCGCCAGCCGGTTGGCCAGCTCCACCACCCGGCGCACGTAGAGGACATCGATGGTGGGGCCCACGTGCAGGTCACTGATCTGGACGATGCGCAGCCCTTCGAGCCCGGGGTCGAGGCCCTTCACCGGGATGCGCACCTGGCGCACGTGGGGGCCCCGGAAGGCGGCGAGGATGCCGAGGCCGAGGGCGAGGAAGGAGCCGGACAGGACCAGGACCGTCCCGTCGGCGGTCAGCAGGCGGTGAAGCCAGGGGAGATCCACCAGCCAGGTGGTCAAGCCCAGGAGCAGATCCCGGGCGAGCAGGAGCAGAATGAGGAAATTGAGCCAGCCCATGCTCATATAGCCGGCGGCGTGGAGAAATTCGTCCCAGGGGCCGTGGCCTTCGCGGCCGTTGGACCAGTAGACCACCGGCACCAGCCAGGTCAGCACGAACGGTAGCGCCAGGAAGGCTGCCGGGATTCCCTCGGCGGCCAGGCGCCAGGCGGCATAGGCATAGCCGGCGGCGAGGAGGGCGGTGACGGTGAGGATGAAAGGGTTGAGGAAGCGTCTCATCGGCCGCTTCCGCCCACCGTACCGCCCTTGGAAACGATGCCCCAGGGGCCGCCGGCCGCGAGGGCAGTCACATCCACCAGCACCGGCCCCAGGGCCAGGCCTCCGGGCGAAGCCAGGTAGAGGGGGCTCCAGACCGGATGGAACTTGTCCTTGTAGCGCCGCAGGCCGTCAAAGCTGTAGTAGCGCCGGCCATGCCGGTAGAGGAAGGCTCCCACGTGGTGCCAGAGGGGGCATCCGGCGCCGGCATCGAGCCCGGCCAGGGGAGCCATCCCGAAATTGAACCAGCGGAAGCCCTGGGCCTGGCCCCACAGCAGCAATTCGGTGAACAGGAAGTCCATGGTCCCGTGGGGCGCCGCCGGCTGGTGGCGCATGAGGTCGATGGACAATTCCTCCCGGACCTCGAAGAAGGCGCACCAGCCGCCGCTGTCCTCGGCCAGGCGGCGGAAGCGCCAGGCCAGTTTCCTGACGCCGGCGTCGGAGCCGATGGGGTCGCCCATGGCGACCCAGCTGCGTCCCATGCGCCCGTACATCAGGAAGGCATCCTCCGCGGGGCTGAACAGTAGGGCCTTGTCGCCCCGGAAGACGAGGTGGCCATAGGTCTGGGGCGCCGCTTCCACCAGGGGGCGGGCCCGTTCGATCTCCGCCGCCGACGGCAGGGAAGTGGCCGGGCGCCGGCGCCAGAGGAGGCGCTGGAGGGCGAAGAGGGCGGTCATGGCGACGGCGGCGACGGCCGCCAGTCGGGCCGCCCCCTGCCGCCAGAGGCGGTGCAGCCGGGGGCGCTCGGCCATCCCCTGGCGGCCGGCCAGGAAGGCGAGGGAGAGGAAGAGGGGCAGGAAGTAATAGGTGCCGCGGGAGGCGAGCAGGGACGCCACCAGCCTGCCGGTATCCAGCCAGGGAGAGAGCAGCATCAGCAGCACCGTTTCGAAGACCCCCAGCCCGCCCGGGACCTGGCTGACGGAGCCACCCACCAGGGCGATGAGGAAGATGGGGAGGAAGCGGAAGTAAGTGAGGGGGCCGCCGGCGGGCAGCAGCACGTAGAGGGTTGCCGCCATCAGGCAGATGTCCAGGGAGGCGACCAGGACCTGGCCCAGGGTCAGCCCCGCCGAAGGCAGGCCGAAACGCCAGGGGCCCACCCGGGTTTCCTTGCCCCGGGCCGAGAGGATGGTATAGCTGGCGAGGACGGCCAGGCAGGCCAGCCCCAGGGGGCGGGTGGTCCCTTCCAGGGGCAGCAGCCCGCCGGGCAGGGCGATGGAGCCGGAGGAGAAGAGCAGGGCGGCGAGGAAGAGATAGCCCAGCCAGAAGCCGCCGCTGCAGAACAGCACCACCCGGGCGGCCTGGCTCTCGGAAAGCCCCAGGGAGGTGTAGGTCCAGTAGCGCAGGGCCGCCCCCGTCACCGCCGTATTGCCGAGGTTGAAGCTCAGGGCGCTGGCCACCAAGGCGGCCCGGGTCATGGAGCGCAGGGGCATGGGCCGGCGGATGAAGCGGAAGGCGAGGAAATCGTAGCCGATGAGGATGAGGTAGGCCGCCGCCGCCACCAGGAGGGCCAGGAACAGGTCGGCCCGGGGCAGCTGCCGGAGGGCGGCGGCGATCTGGTCATAGCTGTAGGTGCGCAGGGAGGAGTTCATCAGGCTCCAGACCGCCAGCCCGAAAAAGAACACCCCGACCACCGGGCTGGCCAGGCGCAGGAGCCGCGCCGGCCGGAGGCGGCCAAGCTGCACCCCGGGGGGAGGGGGCAGGGATTTGGCGGAGGAGCGCCCGGTGGCGTGGGGCGGGGACTTGTTCCAGGATAGAGGCATGGCGCGGTCGGCCCGGTGCCGTTGCAGGGCATGGCAGGGAGTCTGGCGCCCCAGGCCGTTCCCGGACGGCGGACCGCAGTTTGACTTCGGCGGCAGGGGGAAAATTCATCGGGCCGTGGACTGGAAGCCGCTGACGGGCCATCATCCCGGGCATCCACCCATTGGTCCCAACCGGGAAGAAATGCGCCTCCTGCTCGTCGAAGACGACCCCATGATCGGCACCAGCGTCCAGAACGGCCTCCGCCAGGAAGGCTATTCGGTGGACTGGGTGCGGGACGGCACCGCCGCCGAGCTGGCGATGGCCAACGGGGTGTACGAACTCGTCCTCCTGGATCTGGGCCTGCCCCGCAAGGCGGGCCTCGACGTGCTGGCCGGCCTGCGCCGCCGGCAGAACCCGGTGCCGGTGCTGGTGATCACCGCCCGGGACACGGTGGCGGACCGGGTCAAGGGCCTGGACGCCGGGGCCGACGACTACCTGGTCAAGCCCTTCGACCTGGACGAGCTGGCGGCCCGCATCCGGGCCCTGATGCGGCGCCGGGGCGGGCGGGCCACGCCGGCCATCGAGCACGGCCCCCTGTGGCTCGACCCGGCCACCCACGAGGTCCGCCTGGACGGCGCCCCGGTCAATCTCTCGGGCCGGGAATTCGCCCTCCTGCAGGCCCTCCTGGCCCAGCCCGGCGTGCCCCTCTCCCGGGCCCAGCTGGAGGAGCGCATCTACGGCTGGGAGGAGGAAGTGGAAAGCAACGCCGTCGAAGTCCATATCCATGCCCTGCGGAAGAAGCTGGGGGCCCAATGGATACGCAACGTCCGGGGCGTCGGCTACCTGGTGCCCCGCCTGCCATGAGATCGATCCGCCGCAACCTGCTCCTCGCGCTCCTCGCCACCATGGCGGCGGCCATGGCCTTGGGTGCCTGGGCCACCTACATGACCGCCCGGGAGGAAGCCAACGCCCTCTTCGACTACCACCTGCAGCAGATCGCCCTTTCCCTGCGGGACCAGACTTTCCAGGGCGGCGCCGCCGGCGACGAGAGCCTGGATTTCGTCATCCGGGTCTGGGACCGGGAGGGGCTGACCATCTACTACTCCCGCCCCCACCAGTGGCTGCCGGACCTGGCCCGCCTGGGCTACTCGACGGAAGAAACGCCGGAAGGGGAATGGCGCATCTTCGCCGTCCAGTACCATGACCGCACCATCGCCGTCGCCCAGCCCCTGGAAGTCCGCAGCCGGCTGGCCGCCGACGCCGCCCTTCGGACCCTGACGCCCTTCCTGGTGCTGCTGCCCCTCCTGGGGCTCCTGACCTGGATGCTGGTGGACCAGGGCCTACGGCCCCTCAACCGGCTCGCCCGCTCGGTGGCCACCCGCACCCCGGATGCCCTGGAACCCCTGGGGGAGGACCCGGTGCCCGAAGAGGCCCGGCCCCTGGTCCATGCCCTCAACGGCCTATTGGCGCGCCTCAAGGGCGCCCTCGAGGCCCAGCGGGCCTTCATCGCCGACGCCGCCCACGAGCTGCGCACGCCCCTCACCGCCCTCCAGCTCCAGGTGCAGCTGGTGGAGCGGGCCCAGGGCGAGGCGGAACGGGCGGGGGCGCTGGCCGAACTGAAGCGGGGCCTGCAGCGCACCATCCATACCGTCCAGCAGCTCCTCACCCTGGCCCGCCAGGAGCCGGGCGCCGCCGAGCATCCGCTGGCCCCGGTGCGGCTGGCCGACCTGGCGCGCCAGGTGGTGGCCGATCTCTCCCCCCTGGCGGAGGCCAAGGCCATCGACCTGGGCGTCACCCGGGCGGATGACGATGCCTCCGTGGCCGGGGACGGCGAGGCCCTGCGCATCCTCCTCGCCAACCTGGTGGGCAACGCGGTGCGCTACACCCCGGCCGGCGGCCGGGTGGACGTGGCGGCGGGCCGCGACGGGGGGCGGAGCCATCTCGAGGTCTGCGACAACGGCCCGGGCATCCCGTCCGCCGACAGGGAGCGGGTTTTCGACCGCTTCTACCGCCGCGGCGGCGAGGAGGAGAGCGGCAGCGGCCTGGGGCTCGCCATCGTCCGCGCCATCGCCGACCGCCATGGGGCGCAGGTCGCCCTGGGCGACGGCATGGACGGCGGCCTGCGGGTGCGGGTCGAATTCCCGCCTTAAGTCGTTCTTAAGTTTCCCGGTCGTACCTTTGGGTCATCGCCCGGCGGGTGCCGGGGCAATCCTGACAACGGAGGACGACCATGAGTCTCAATGTGTTTCAACGGACGGCCCTCGCCGCCCTGATGGCGGCGGCCGTGACTGGCGCCTATTCCACCTGGAGCGGCCACAGCCCGATCCCGGCCCAGGCCGCCACCCCATCCGCGCTGGCCGGTGCCCAGACCGTGCCGGCTGCCACCGCTCCAGTGCAGGTGCTGCCGGACATGAGCACCATCGTCGCCCGGAACGGGCCGGCGGTGGTCAATATCAGCGTTTCCGGCACGGTGAAGGAGCAGTCGGCGGCTTCCGACTTTCCCCAGCTCGACCCGAGCGACCCCTTCTACGAATTCTTCCGCCACTTCCGTATTCCCCAGCCCAAGGGCGGCGTGCCGGTGCGGGGTCTGGGGTCCGGCTTCATCGTCAGCCCCGACGGCATCATCCTCACCAACGCCCACGTGGTGGACGGGGCCGACGAGGTGATCGTGAAGCTCACCGACCGGCGGGAGTTCAAGGCCAAGGTCCTGGGCCTCGACAAGCCCAGCGACGTGGCGGTGCTCAAGATCAATGCTCGGAGCCTGCCGACGGTGAAGGTGGGCAGCGCCGCCAGCAGCCGGGTCGGCGAGTGGGTGCTGGCCATCGGCTCCCCCTTCGGCTTCGAAAACAGCGCCACCGCCGGCATCATCTCGGCCAAGTCCCGCTCCCTGCCGGACGACAGCTACGTGCCCTTCATCCAGACCGACGTGGCGGTGAATCCGGGCAATTCCGGCGGTCCCCTGTTCAATACCGCCGGCGAGGTGATCGGGGTCAATTCCCAGATCTACAGCCGCAGCGGCGGCTACCAGGGCCTTTCCTTCGCCATTCCCATCGAGGTGGCCATGAACGTGGAGCGCCAGATCCTCGACCACGGCAAGGTGGAGCGGGGGCGCCTGGGCGTCACCATCCAGGAAATGAACCAGTCCCTGGCCGAATCCTTCGGGCTCAAGCAGGCGAACGGCGCCCTGGTGAGTTCGGTGGAGCAGGGCGGCCCCGCCGCCCGGGCCGGCCTGCAGCCGGGGGATGTGATCCTCGGCATCAACGGCAAGCAGGTGGCCTCGTCCAGCGAACTGCCGCCCCTGGTGGCCGACATGCATCCGGGGGAAACGGCCAAACTGCAGGTGTGGCGCAAGGGCGGCCGGCACGATGTCGACGTCAAGGTCGGCGCCCTGCAGGAGGCCAAGATGGCCAAGGCCGACAGTTCCTCCGCCGACAAGGGGCGGCTGGGGCTGGCGCTGCGCCAGCTGACGCCGGACGAGCAGCGCCAGGCCGATATCCGGGGCGGCCTCCTGGTGGAGGACGTGGCCGGACCGGCGGCCCGGGCCGGCATCCGCCCGGGGGACGTGCTCCTCTCCTTGAACGGCGAACCGGTGAATAGCGTCGAGCAGCTGCGCGGGCTCCTCGCCAAGTCGGGCCGGCGGGTGGCCGTCCTCATCCAGCGGGACGACGCCAAGATTTTCGTGCCGGTGGATCTCGGGTGACGGTTACAGCAGCCCGGAGGCGATGTTGATGGTCAGGGCCAGCAGGGTGGCGTTGAAGAAGAAGGAAAGGACGCAGTGCACCAGGCCGGTGCGGCGCATCGTCCGGCTGGTGAAGGCGATGTCGGCGGTCTGGCTGGAAGTGCCGATGACGCCGGAAAAATAGAGGAAGTCGCTGTAGTCCGGCGCGGACTCCCCCGGGAAATCCAGTCCAGGGGGCTGCTTGCGCATGATGGCCGAGTAATAGTCGTGGGCGTAATGGAGGGCGAACATCACCTGGGTGAAGGCCCAGGAGGAGAGGATGGTGAGCCCGGCCAGGGCCATGTGGGCGTAGCGCTCGCTGCCGGCCATGTCCCGGGCCACTGCCAGCTCGGCGACGATGGCCCCCAGGCAGACGACGGCGGCGGCCACCACCAGGGTGAGGAAGAGGAGGCGCCCTTCGTCCTCCTTGAGGGCCCGGGTCCGCATCCGCTCGTGGCTGGACGAGAACATCATGTGGGCGGCCAGGACCAGGTAGAAGCAGGCGCCGGCGTTCCAGCCGATGATGAGCCGGGTGATCTCCTCCAGGCCGAGGAGGGATTCGGGCAGCGCCAGCACCGTCGCCATCCCCACCAGGATGGAGATCATCAGCCGGGGCCGGGAAAGGATCAGCCGCACCAGGGGCCGCAGGGGAGGGGGGATGGCAGCGGGGCGGCTCACCGTTGGGGCTCCATCCGGATGGCGGCCGCCAGGGCCAGCAGAAAGGCGACGGCGAGGAGCACGAAGCTTTCGGTGAAGGCGGAGAAGATGCCGGCCGGCGTCGCGCCGTAGACCGATTCCCGCCAGGCCAGGAAGACGGCGGCGATGGCGACCCCCAGCACGCCCCCCAGCTGGCGCATGTAGCTGATGACCGTGGAGGACTGGCCCAGTTGTTCCGCCGCCATGCCGCGCAGGGCGGCGAGGCTCAGGGCCGGCAGGATGAGGGCCAGCCCCACCCGTCCCATGACCGTGATGCCGATGATTTCGCCGTAGGTGATGTGCACGGCCATGACGGCGAACAGGACAAAGGAGAGGCCGAAAAGGCCCAGCCCCACTACCGTGATCCGTTGCGGCGAATGGCGGTCCGTCAGGCGCCCGGCGATGGGAATGGCCACGGCCAGGGCGATGCCCGAGGGCAGCAGGGCGAGGCCCGCCGCGGTGGCGGAAAATCCCAGGGCGTTCTGCAGGAAGATCGGGATGACATAGGTGGAGGCGTAGAGGCCGAAGCCGTAGGCCATGGAAACCAGGACGCCCATGGCGAAGGGGCGGTCCCGGAACAGACCCAGGCTGATGATGGGCGCGGCCGAGCGGCGTCCGTGGCGGACGAAGAGAACCACGGAGAGGATGGCCAGCCCCCACTGGAACCAGGTCCACGGCGCCAGGGGCCCGGCATGCTGGAGGCTGGAGACCCCTTCCACCAGGGCGAGGGTGCCCAGGCCCAGGACGCCGACGCCGAACCAGTCGAAATGGCGCAGCCGGATTTCCCGCGGCTTCGGCAGGAGCCAGATGCCTGCCCCGGCGGCCAGCAGGCAGAAGGGCAGGTTCATGAGGAAAATGGCCGGCCAGCCGAAGTGATCCAGGAGCAGGCCGCCCAGGGTCGGGGCCACGGCCGGCGCCAGGACGATGCCGAAGCTCAGCATCCCGGAGGCGCGGCCCTGGTTTTCCACCGGGAAAAGCCGCATGACCACCAGGGTCCCGAGGGGCTGCAGGACACCCGCCGCGGCGCCCTGGAGGATGCGGGCGGCGACCAGGAAGGCGAACCCGTCGGACAGGCTGCCGGCGATGCTGGCGGCGGCCAGGACCAGGGTGGCTCCCAGGAAGCAGCGGCGAAATCCCAGGCGGTCCAGAAGCCACGGGGTGGGGAGCATGGCGGCGGTCATGGCCCCCATGTAGCCGGTGATGGCCCACTGCACCCGGTCCTGGCCGAGGCCGAAATGCCGGGTCAGGGCCGGGATGGCGACATTGAAGCTGGTGGTGGACAGCACCGCGGCGACGATGCCGAGACCGACGGCAACCAGGGCCAGCCACTTGTAGCGGGGGCCGTAACGGGCCGTCAGGTCGTCATAGGCAGGGGCTCCGCTGAGAATCGGGAGTTTGAAGGGCTGCTTGGCCGGGGGCATGGGGGCGAAAGTCCGGGGGGCTGTTCCTGGCGCGGGCCGAGGAATGGGCAATGTTCCGTCAGCCGCGGCGGCAATACCGAACTTTACCTGGACAACGGCATGGGCGGCGAGCCCCAACCCTGTCCTTGTCCGGGGGCGGGGCCCCGATCAGCCGCCGATGCGCTGCTTTTCCGCGTAGCACACCCGGCACCGGCCCGCCCGGTTCTCGCACAGGGTGGGCAGATAACCTTCGCCCTGCAGGCGAAGGTAGAGGGCCAGGGCATCCGGCCTCGGCATCTGGGGGCTGAGGGTCATCCCGTTCTCGGGGTTGAGGCAATAGTCGCATCCGTCTTGATCGGCCATTCCAAGTTCCTCCGTGGCGGTCTATGCGTCAGGCATTGGGTGGAGCCATTGTGCATTGCCGCTTGGGCCGGCGCATTGGGGGCCAACGCCCAGCCTTCGAGGGCCGATTCTGTAATCCGGCTTCGAGAAGCGGTAGAGGAGACGACGGATCTGTGCTGGTTTCCTGCGCCCGAGGGAGGCCTTTGCTGGCCTTTCAGGTGGCGGGGCGGTTTTCCCCGGCCGCGGCCTGCTGGGGGACGTGGCCGCGGATCCAGGCCAGCATGTCCTTCCAGATGCGGGTGACTTCGGCCTCCGAAGGCAGGGCCCGGGCATTGGGCAATTCGATGGTCACAATGGGGATGTTCTTGTGGCGGCCGCTGTAGTTGCCGAGGGAGCCGGGATAGATGCCCACCGGCTTGAACAGCAGCTGCCCGAAGCGGCGGGGCGCCGGCGCCGGGCCGTCCAGGTCGAGGACGCCGAAGGGGGCATGGACCGAGACGATGAGGTGGGGACGGAAGCGCTCGATCTGGTCGCTGACCCAGCGGCTTTCCGGTTCCGACAGGGGGGAAGCGCCGGGGAAGCGGCGGGGGTCCTTGCCGGTCACCCGCTGCCAGTACACGGGAGCGTCCCGGTGCCAGCCCGGGGTCGGGAAATTGCGGTTCAGGTCCACCCCGCCGGCATTGACCCGCTGGGGCCGGGCCGCCAGCAGGCCATCGGGATTGACCAGGGGGGCGACCCGCCAGTGGTAGGCGGCGGCTTCCGGGCGCCCCAGCCATTGCATCCACTTGAAGACAATGGAGGACGAGGTCAGCTCGTCGCCGTGGATGCCGCCGATCAGGAGAATGCGCAGCGGCGCGCCCGGGCCGCCCTTCCCGGGGGGCGGGATATCCCGCGCCAGGATGGGAAAGCCCTGCCGCGACTCGACGCCGGTGGGGGCGAGGGCGCTCCCCTGGCAATCGGCCTTCGACACCCCCGGCAGGCGCTGGGCCAGGCGCAGGCACCAGTCCGGCGCCGGGGCCGCCGCCTGGACGGAGGCCGCCAGTGCCAGCCCGAGAGCCAGGGCCAGCCGGTGGAGAGGTCTTTCAGGAATCACTTGGAAGGGAATGCCCGTGGTCAATACGCCCGATACGGAAGTTTGCCGGGAGCGGGGCACAAAGGGAAGCCTCGCCAGGCTGTCGGGCGAGGCCTGGAAACGGAACGGCGAACTCTCCGTGCCGTGGGCTACTGGGGCTTGCGCTCCCCGGCCGGCGGGTTGATGAAGCCGGCCACGCCGTCGATCCGGTCGAGGCGGATGATGATGGTCCCCTGGGCCTGGCTGCGGGCGACCAGGTAGCGGTCCTCGATGGCCACCACCACCCCGGGGATCGCCTGGCCGTTGGCGTAGAAGGTGAGGCCGCGGCCGCTGGCCTTGCTGCTTTCCAGGGCGTTCATCAAGGTGTCGTCCACGGCCCAGGCGGCGCTGGCGGACAGGCAGGAAGCAAGGCAGAAGGCGGCTATCTTGGCGATGGGCTGCATGGTTCTCCTCCGGGAGTGGCTGGGAAATTTCCGCCGGGGGCGGGCTGCTGCGGATGATCCCATGAAACGAGCATTTCCGGCGGCGGCCTTGTTCGCCGTGCCGGGCGATCGTGTATGCTGTGCCGGCAAAAAAATATCAGATCGTCATCCCGGGGAGGCAAGCTTGCGACATCCGCCACTATTTCCTCTGCAGCTCCTTTCCTGGGCGCTCCTGGCGCCTCCCGCCCACGCCGGCAATGGGGACGGTGACGGCGCCTGGGTGGCCGTCGCCGTCACGGCACTGCTGACCGCCGGCGTCGCCTTCGCCGTCCTCTGGGCATGGCGCCGGCAGCGGCGCGAGGCGCCTGGCGCGCAGAAGTCCTTAAGCTTTGCCGACCCCGCCCGGCTGGCCGAAGAGAAGTCCCGGCTGGACGACATCGCCGCCCAGCTCGTCCGCGTCGAGCATGCCCTGCGCCTGGGGGAAGACCCGGACCTGCGCAGCCTCCTCGACCACGCCACCCGGGCGGAGGCGGCGGCGCGGCGGCTCTTCTCCCGGGTCCGGTACGGCAATGCCGGCGCCTTGGGGGAGCTTTCCAGCCAGCTGGACGAAGCCGGTCGGGCGGCGCAGCAGGCCACCGAGCGGGCCCTGAGCCTCCATGGCGACTTGGCCTTTGCGGCGTCGGGGGAGCCGGTGGGTTGCTTCTTCTGCGCCCGGCCCCTGGCCAATCCCGACTATCGCCGGCTGGTGTCGGTGCAGAAAGGAGATAGCCGGGAGGAAGTGCTGGCCTGCCCCGACTGCGCCGCCCGGGCGGGCCGGGGCGAAATCCCCGCCGTCCTGGCCGCTCCCGACGGCCGCACCCATTGGAGCGAAACCCCCGGCTACGATCCCTACGCCCGCCGGCACGCCGAGCCGGGGAATGTGCAGGAAGTGGCCGCTTGGCGCTTTCAGCCCAGGCGTCCCCTGGGGGAGATCGGCCGCCTCGCCGCCGGCGGGGCCGCGGCCGCGGGGCTCCTGGGGGGAGCCGGGGCCGCCCTGGCCGCCGCGACCCTGCTCGACCTGGATGCGGCCCGGGAATCCGGCGTCATTCACGAAGCCGTGAAGGAGTCCGCCAAGCGGATGACCCGGGAGCCTTCGGCCTCCCGCTTCTCCGATCATTCCTGAGGGGGCTTCGGTGGCAGGTCCCCGCATCGTCTTCTATGCCGTCAATGGCCTCGGCCTCGGGCACGTCACCCGGCTGCTCGCCATCGCCCGCGCCGTCCGGCGGCAGTCGCCGGAGGCCGAGATCCTCTTCGTGACCTCGTCGGAAGCCGACGGCGTCATCTACCGGGAGGGCTTCGCGGCGGTGAAGCTGCCCTCCAAGACCATCCGGGAGCAATGCGGCCTTTCCCGCAGCACCTACCTCAAGATGGCCCAGTCGGTGACCTGGAGCGCGCTGTCCAGCTTCAACCCGGACGTGCTGGTGGTGGATACATTTCCTTCCGGCAGCTTCGATGAGCTCATCCCGGTGCTGGGTTGGCGGCAGAAGAACGTTTTCGTCTTCCGGGAGCAGCGGAGGGAGAACTTCCAGTCGGACCTCCTCATGGCTGCCTTGCCCCTCTACGACCGGGTGATCGTCCCCCATGACGACATTGGGCAGGTGGGCGAACTGCCCGAACCGGAAAAGGCCCGGACGGTCGGCCCCATCCTCATCCGCGAGCGCCACGAGCTCCTGGAGCGGGCCGCCGCCCGGCGGGCCCTGGGGTTGCCCGAGGCGGGCCTGCTCTTCTACGGCAGCTTTGGCGGCGGCGGCGACCCCGCGGCGGCCCGGGCCCTTGAGCTGACGGCACGGGCTGTGGGTTCCCTGGAGGATGCCCAGCTGGTTCTCGGTGCCGGCCCGCTGCTGAGGGCGCCGCCCGGCGCGGGGGCCGGCGTCACCCTCCTGGGTGGCCGCTATCCCATGCTCGACGTGTTGCCCGCCTTCGACGGCGCCATCGCCGCCGCCGGCTACAACACCGTCCATGAGCTCCTGTTCGCCGGGGTGGCTGCGACCCTGGTGCCCTTCAGCCGAGGCCTCGACGACCAGGCATCCCGTGCCCGAGCCCTGGCCGGCGCCGGGGCCTGTCTGGTCTGCGAGCCACTCACCGAAAACAACTTGCGGGAAGCGGTAGGTCGCCTGGCCGACGCCGACACCCGCCGCCGGCTAGCCGGCCGTGGCCGTGAAATGGTGCGGGGCAACGGGGCCGGCGCGGCGGCGGAGGCGATCCTGGAATTGGCGTGAGGCACCCGCCGGGCCTTTGTTCACGGCGTTGTACCTGGCCCGACCGAATGCCCCCTCAGTTGACGGCGTAGCCGCGTCCTTGCATGCAAGAGCCATAGGCCCGGTAGAAGGTGTCGATCTTTTGTTGCTGCTGCGTCTGCGCCTGTTGCTGTCTGGCCGCTTCGTTGGAGCGTGCCTCGCGGCCCCCCCGCATGGTGCCGAGAACCGCGCCGGCCCCAGCGCCCTTGCCGGTGTCGCCGGCAATCGCCCCGATGGCGGCGCCGCCAAGGGCACCCCGCGCGGCGCCTCTTGCACGCTCGCCGCCGGGCTGCGACTGCTGAGGGGTTGCCGGCGTTTGGGCCACCACCGCCGGATCGATGCCGGTGTTTTTCTTGGCCCATACGTGACACTCGCCCTCGTCCTTCTGCTGTTGCTGAGGGCTTTGCCCCTTGGCCGGATACGCCACCGGCGCCTGGCCCAAGGCCCATGGGGAAAGTGAGAGCGCCGCGATGCCCGTGGCAAGGTGAATCAATCTGCGCATGCTTGAACTCCTATCTGAATGGAGGGGCTTGCCTACCCCCTTGGCCGCCGTATGGGGAGAGCTTGCCGTTGCCGGCCGGAGCGCACGCCTTCCGCGGCGGGTTGCGCTTATTTCACCTGCGAGGCGATAAACGACGCACCCGTATCGATCCAGCGGTCGAGCAGGGGTTGTACGTCGCGCAGGGTCAGCGGCGCTTTGTCGTTGGCCAGTTTGGCGCCGACGCCCCTGCGCATGGAGGCGCCCATGCGCTCGCCGGTGACGCTGTCCACGGCCTCGACTTCCATATTGATCGCGGCCTCCTTGCCCCGGCCTTTTGCCGCCGTGACGACGAAGGCGATGGGGAGGACCTGATAGGGCTTCAGGCCGGGAGTCTGCGGCACCACGGCGGTGATTGCCGGCCGGATCCGGAGCACGCCGGGGCCCGGCTGCGAGGCCAGGGTGACTTTTGTCCCCAGTTTTTCCCGTAGCCCCCTATCCACGTAGTTGCGGATTTCTTCGAGGGTGTCGGCGCTCACCTGCTTCGTCGGCGCCGGGACCGGATAGTACTGGGTGGGATCGATCATCACCTGCTGATAGGCGCCGGGCTTGAGATTGGGATTCACGTACCGCATCACCGTGTCGCCCGCTGCGTCGGTTGTCTTGGTCAGGGCCGAATAGTCGCCGAGGAAGCCGGACTGTCCTTCTTCGGCAAGCGATGCTGCAGACAGCAATGCTCCGATGGTCAGCGCAAGACAGCCGATGATCTGTTTGACCTTCATGGAATACCTCCGTCGTTGGGATTCTGCGGCTGGAGAGGCCACTGCTTGATCACTGGATGCTAGTCTTGGGGACGAAAAAACACATACGGGAAACGCCGGTAGTGTCCAGGGCATTTCCGATAAGGAGAGGCAGTCGGAACCCGGTAGAGTTCCCTCTAGAAGGTGAAACGGGGTCCCACCATGAGATAGAGGCTGCGTTGTTGCCGGTCGGTAACGCCATAACCGAGGTAGACCGGTCCAATCGGTGTGCCGGCTCCGACAAACAGGCTGCCGGACCAGATCGAATTGTTGAGGGATACGTCTCCGGCATGCTGCCAGACGTTGCCTACCTGAGCATTGGCGCCCACGTAGGCATTGGCGATCTGGGTGTTGTAAAGACGGCGCAGGTAGGTGAGGGACAGCAATCCCGCATACGGGCCGCTCAGTTGGTCTTCCTGCAGCCCCGACAAGCGCAGGAATCCACCCAGGCGGTAAAGGGCGCCGACGGGTGCCGTGCCGTCGAAGGAGGTTGCGACGATGGCGCCTCCTATCAGGGTGTGTTCGCCCCAGGAGCGGGCGTACACCTGGGCCAGATCCACTTGCTTGTAGTCCGCGCTGGAGCCGAACTCCCGACGGGCGTCCCGGTACTCGATCCGGCCGAAATAACCTGACCGGGGGAAATAGGGATTGTCCAGCTTGTCGGCAGAGAGGCGGGCGAAAAGCTCACCCTGATTGATATCGGTGGCCGCTGCCGGGTTGCCTGTTGTCACGTGGGCCGTACCGGGACTCCAACGGTAGCCGACCCGTGCCTCGCCCCATAGTCCAAGTTCCCGCCCGCCGGCCAACTCTATCCCATGGCTCTCCACGCGGTACCGCGCCAGATTGCGCCCGTCCTTGTCGAAAGTGTTGAAATTCTTTTCGGAATATTGGATCTTGCCGGCCACGAAATAGCGCGACCGCTCGTCCAGGGGCTGGTAGATCTCGGTGGAGATCAGGGGTTCATCGCCCAGTTGCAGGCCCGCACGCAATTCGCCGTTCAGCGAATTGATGGCGGTGCGCCTGTAGAGAACGCCGAATCGGGTGACATTGTCACCCTTGAAATTGTTGGAGGTCGCCAGTCCGAACTGCAGGTAGCCGGGCCCCCAGCTCTTCTCTTTTGCATCGATGACCAGTCCCGTCTTGCCTTCTTCCTGAACGACGCTATAACGGACGGATTCGAAAATATCGAGCCCATAGACTCGATCGATATCCTTCTCCAGTTGGGCTACATCCAGAGGTTTTCCGGGTTCGGCGGAGATGCGCGCCCGGATCAGCCCATCGCTGATGCTCGACTTGTTGTCGATGCGGACGAACTGAATGACCGGCGGTGCCGTATGGCGCTGGCCGCGCAGCGCAATATGCTGCTTATAGGCCTCGGGGGGCAGCGAGAAGTGCGCGAGCGCTGGGATCTGCTGTCGGGCGCTCCGTTCTCCGGTCGGAATCGCGTCTCCCACACGCTTGAAGTCGCCCGGCTTGATATCGCCTAGCTGCGGGCGAAGCAGCACATCCTGCGGCCCGAGGCTTTTCAACTGCTCCTCGGTGTTCAGGGTGAAGAGAATGCTGACAAGTTGGGCCGTGACATCCAGCACCGTGTGAATTTCGTTGCGACTGGCAAGCCCGCTGCCGACGTCCACCACGATGAGTTGATCTGCCCCCATGGCGCGGGCCACGTTGATCGGCACATTGTCGGAGAGGCCGCCATCGACCAGCAGGCGCCCATCGATGTCCACCGGATCGAAGGCCCCGGGGACCGCCATGCTGGCGCGTATCGCCCTGGGCAGGCTGCCGCTGCCCAGCACGACCTCCTTGCCGGTTTCGAGATCCGTTGCGACCGCCCGAAAGGGGATATGAAGCTCGTCGAAGTTCGTTACGTCGGCCACGGGCTGGGTCAGGCGGTTCAGGGCGAGGTCGAATTTCTGGCCTCGAATGAAACCCAACGGCCCACTCAGCTTGCCTTCTGAGGTGACGCCGAGCTTGGCCTTGAAGGCATAGTTCACGTCGTCCTGCTTGCGGCGAAAGGAACGATCGGCGCGGGCCGGCGCATCCTGAAACACGCCGTCCCAGTCCATCGTCTCAAGCTCGTGTTCGATTTGCTGCGGGGTCATGCCCGATGCGTAAAGCCCGCCGACGATGGACCCCATGCTGGTTCCGACAACAACGTCGACCGGGATGCGCATTTCCTCCAGCACCTTGAGCACGCCGACGTGGGCCGCGCCCCGCGCCCCACCGCCGCCCAGCACCAGGCCGATGCGCGGCCGGCCGGCTGGCGCCTCGCCGTCCGCGGCGGCGGTGCAAGGCCATGGAGCAGCCAGGGCGAAGATGAGGGCCGCGAATACGGCAGGGCGTTCCAGTATCCATGCAATACCAAGGATGCGTCTGTTTGCCACGAGCCCCTCCAAGCCATCGTGCATGCCATCTACGGCGTCTTTCGAGTGTTTTCCGGAACGGCGCGAATCCGCTGCGAAAAACCCGGCGCATCGTCTGCCGCCAAGGCCATGTCGTTGGTGCGGTTGCGTCCCATCATGATGTCAAATGGAAAAATCGTGGCAATACGGTTTAGGCTGTAGAGATACTCAGGCCCATACCCACTCGGCAGTACTTTTCATGAACGGGCTTGATCAGGGGAAAACCCCCATCGGCGGCCGAGCCGGGCTATTCATCCGTGGTTTCATCATCGTCCGCCGCTTCGTCGTCGATTCCTTGCCCCTGGGGAGGTTGCTCATCCGGAAGGGGACGTTCCTGCGGCATCTTTGGGAATTCAATGCGGTTGATAAGGGTCTTGGTAAAACTGCCTTCGATCTGTTGAGACATGTGCGAAACCCCCCCCATGACCCCGATGCCGCGGTCCTCCATCAGGCTATGCCAAATATCCTTGAAAATGGTGTCCAGGCATTCCCGGAGCTGCGCCTCCGTTCTTGGCCGCTCCTTTTCGCGCGCGGCAGCTCCGAAACCGGCTGCCCCCAAGGAAAGCACCCCGCCTGCGACACCGCCAATAATTGTCGAGGCGACGCCTGCGCCACCACTGATGGCGAGGCTTTCCAGTAGTTTTTCGCTGGCCCGCTGCGCCACCGGCGACATGCTGGTCTCCGAACGCTCGCTTCCCGCACCGCTGGCGGCCTCCCGGATCCGTGCCATCAAGGCCGCATAAGCGGGCAGACCATCGACCTTGTCGGCGGCGTGGACAATCTGGTAAAGCGAAGCGCTGTGGGCTGGCGGGCGTGGGAGCGCAATCGCCGGGATATTCTTGATCCTTCCCTCGAATTGGGCTGAAGGAATGCCGTAGCGCCGGGGGATTTCCTGAAGTTGCCGGCTGAGGACCTGGATGTAGAGCCTGGCCGCCTGCTCCCTGACTGCATCGGGATCGATCTCCTTGGCGACAGGGGCCAATACGCGATTCCGATATTGTTCCAGCAGATAGGCGGCCAGCCTCTTTACGGCGGAATCGGCCCCATTCTCGCTCCTGAGCTTGTACCAGCTCAGCTTGATGGTCAGCCATTGCTGGGTCCAATAGCCCGTGAACCACGGTATGAAATATTTCTCAGTGCGCAGGGAGACAAGGCGCCTCCAATTTTCCATTTGGCCGCGGGAGTAGTTCTCGGCCGCTACCCTGGCAGCCAGCGAGGCGCTGCTTATGTCGCTGTCGATTTGCCTCCAGGTGCTCTCGGATATCTGAACCGGCGGGATCACCTCGGGGGGACGACTTGGGGCGGCGCATCCCGCCAGCGCCACCAGCAAGGAGACGGTCAGGAGGCGGAGGAGGAGGATCGCAGTCCTGAAGAATGGCTTGGCCATGGTTTCCGGCACGCCGTGCGATAGGTCTGACCTGAGCACTTCACATTGCCTATCTACGGCATCTTTCTCGTGTTTTTCAAAGCCGCGCGGATGCGCTGGGAAAAATCCGGCGCCTCGTCCGCCGCCTGGGCAATGTCGTTGATGCGGTTGCGCTTCATCAGGGCGTCAAAGGGCAGAACCGTGTCGATCCGCCCCTGGTCGTAGAGGTATGCCGGCGCATACCCGCTCACCAGTACTTTCCATGAGAAGGGCACGTGCTGAGGGTTCGAACGGGCATGCAGCCAGATCAGGTTGGTGCAATTGGTCGTCAGCGTGTTGTAGAACTGGGGCTTGTCCCGCAGGGCGTTGATGGTCTCGAAATAATCCAGGAAGAACTTGCGGACCAATTCCGGCGGCGCCTTGATCGGAAGCAGATGTACGTCCTCCGGCGGGTCCTTGCGGTAATTGGTGCGCAGCCGGATGACATCGCGCTCATCGGCGACGACGTAGATCTGCTCATATTGGCGGAAGAAGCCCCGGAGGGTGGAATACCCCTCACCTTTCTCCTTGCGGGCCTCGATGGACACCGCCACGAAGTCCTGCCCGCCGAAACCGAAGCTGACGATCATGTGGGCGATGGCGGGACCCATCCAATAAATCGCGTACAGATCCACGCTGTCCAGCTTGTTGAGATCGAAGGTCTTGGTGTACCAGGCGGGCGTGTAGTCGGTTTCTGTCCGATAGGAAAAGTTGCGGATATTGTGGATCGTCACCTGGTCGCCACGGATTTCGGCATAGGGAAGCCGCGACACATCGGTTTGCCAGAGGCGCTGGTTCGACGGCGGGATGGCGAGCCACCATGCCAGCACGATGGAAAACAAGGCGATGAAAGCCAGGCTGGCGCGCCGCCGCCAGCGCGGAATGAACTGGGCAGCGATGGCCGCGGCGCCGGCAAGAACCATCAGTGCAGCCAGCACCCGCTGCGCCGTGCCGGTGCCGGAATCGCCAAAATAGATCGCCAGGCCGCTCCAGGCCGTCATGCCGGCCAGTCCGACCAGAACGCCTAGACGAAGCAACCAGGCCAGCAGGGTCGGCGTGTGGGGGAAAGCCATCGAGCGCAACGGGGGCACGGAATTCCTAGCGCATCATGGTCAGCTGCCGCACCGCCTCGTCGAGGAGATTCGCCGCCGGCAGCAATTCGCTGCGCCGACAGCGCACCAGGGCGAAGGCCCTCATCTGCGGCGGAGTCGTCGGAACGCGGGCAATGTGGAAAGTGAAGTCCTCGCCTGCCTGCTCACTGCTTTCCGGCTGCACCACGTTCATCTTGTCCAGCCGGAGCCTTCTGTCCTCGACGTAGATATGGGGGCGCGGGTCCTCGAGCACGGCGCACAGCTGGTCGAAATCCCGTTCGAGGGCTTCCGTCCGCAGCCCCAGGCCATGCAAGGCCCGTTCGTTTTCCTCGATCTGCTCCTGCAGATGCGCCAATTCCTCCGATGTGCCCGAGCCGTTGCTGCCAAGCATGGAGCGTATCCCGGCCCCCTGACGTTCCAGCAGCTGCAGTCGCGTCTTGAGCAGCGCCCGGTCCTGCTCGAGCAGATCGCGGCGGGACTTGTCCGCCGCGATCCGGGCCAGTCCGTCGAGCCCCAATTGATCCACGAGCCGCCGCACGATCTCCTGTCTCAGATCGGCTTCCGTGCGTCCGCAAACCCTGACCCGATGATCGCTGAAACTCACGGTCGTCTGTACCACGTCGCGGCGGACAGTTTCGCCTTGCAGGGCCAGGCCCGCTATCTTCCGTTCGTCCATCGCCATCCCGAGCAGCGCGTAAACTTCAGGCAGATCCGTGTTCCGCTCGAAATACGAGCGCAGATCCGTCGAGCGGCTGAGGGCCCGGGGAACGTCGTCGGGGGCGGCAAAAAAGGCGTGGATGTAGGGGTCGGAAGACCAGGCGGCCGCACTGGCCTCCCGCGGTGCCGGCGCGGAAGCGACGATGTCACCGACGTGCTTGAGCGAAGTCGCCACCGCCGGTTCAAGACGCGCCTGATAACGCCGCGCCAGACGCAACTGCGGATTCAGCTTGACGATGCGCTCCACCGCCTCGCCGATCAACTGCTTGCCCTGCTCGCTTTCCCCACGGCCGCCGTGCCGCAGCCAGTTCAATATTCCCATCCGCAGGCTCCATCCAGGGTTCGACTCGAATCAGGATCGCGGCCGTCACTTCTTGCCGGAATCGGCCGTCTTCTTCCAGCTCTTGTCCGGGTTGAAGGTCTCCATCTTCTGCACCGCGGCGGAGGTTTCGGGACCGAGATCCTTTTCGTACACCACGCCGTCGTGGTTCACGATGAAGGTCATGACCCCGGAGTTGCCGTAGGTCGCCGGCCAGGCGACGAGGGCGAAACCTCCGATCATCTCCCCGTTTGCCAGATAGTCGTAGGCGCCCCCTGGGGCATCGGGCCCCTGGGCCTTGAGGATGCGGTAGTGGTAACCGTAGTACGCCGTGGGCTGTCCGGCCTTGGCCTTCACATAGCCCTTGGCCCGGGCACTGGCGAACAGCGGGCCCAAGGGACTCGGCGGCTCCCCGGCCTGGGTGGGATAGTAGAGTCCGTCGCGCTTTCCCGGGGTGCTCATGAACTTCTGGGCGTAGTGCAGAAGCGCGCTTTTCTGCGGGTTCTGCAGATAGTAGTCGCGCTGGGCATCGACGTAGGCGAGCATCGCCTGCGTGGCCGAGATCTCGTTGCGCCCGATGCGCCGGTTCAGGATCTCCTCGCTGCCCGCCTGGGTGTCGAACCGCCACCCGGCGCTTTCCTTCACGATGGGGATGGGAAAGGCCCACTCGTCCTTGCCGATGACAAGGGCAACCTTGCCGTCACCCGACTTCTCCAGCCTGTTCGCTTCCTCAAAGGACTGCACGAAACGCTCGAGGCCTTCCCGGTCGGCCACCTTGTCGCCGGAAGATACGAGGGGCTTCGCCTCCGGTCCGAGTATCGACAATAGCGCCGTCTCGTCGCCGGCCTTCATGGCGGCCACGAAATCCTTGACCGCTTCCTCCGGCGCCGCATAGGTCCTTTGCTTCGCCGCACTGGGTTTCTTCTTGGCTGCCACCGATTGGGGCGGCGCGTCCGCGGCAAGCGCCGGGGGCACCGCGAGTGCGGCAGCCGCGGCGATCAGAACGCCCAACAGCGCGGCGTGGCCGAATCCAACGTTGTCCCTACGGGCAAAGTTCGTCGTGTGCATGGTGATATCCCTTCAAAGTTTCCGCCTTGGTCACGAAATGCTTGCCGTCTAGCGACCCCTGCCGCCGCCGCCGCGACCGCCTCCACCACCACCGCGACCACCTCCGCCTCCTCCACCACCGCGGGCGCCTCCGCCACCGGCGTGACTGGCAGCCGAAGACCGGCTCGCCGCGCCCCGTTGGCTGAAGTCGCGGGTCTGTCCGCCGCTGCCCATGCCCTGGAAGGCGCCTGCCCCGCCGCTGGTCCGTTGGAGCCCGCCGCCACCGCCCCCGCCGGCACGCCCTTGGGCACCTGCGCCGGTACGCCCTGCGGCACCTGCGCCGGTACGCCCTGCGGCGCCCGCGCCGGTACGCCCTGCGGCGCCCGCGCCGGCACGTCCTTCGGCGCCCCCGCCGGCGCGCCGTTCGGTGGCACCGCCGGCACCGCGGTCGCGGCTACCCGGGGTCGCCCCCTTGAACTGGTCGGCGCCGCCGCGGGCGATGTCCTGCCGTCCCTGATCGGCCCGGCCGCGAAACGCTTCCCGCGAATCGGTTCCCGCCCGCTGCTGCCCCTTGCCGAACCGTTGCTGGCTTCCGGGGTCCCGGTACTGGACGCCCCGGCGGTGCTCGGCGTTGTGGTTCCATCTGGCATTCGAGACATTGGTGCGGTTGAAGCTGTTGTACCGGCTGGCGTTGATGTTGACGTCCCCATGCCCCCAGTCGCAGTCGCCCCACAGGGCGTTGCCGACGATCAGTCCGGCCGAGAACGACAACAGCGCGGTGCCCGCCACGTAGCCCGGGGGATAGTAGGAATAGGGCGGATAGGCCGGATAGGGCCACGCCCCGTACACCGCCGTCGGGTTGTAGGTCGGCACGTAGACCGTCTGGGGCTGGGCCGGCTCGATCTTGATGACGGTCGTCCCGGCTTCCTGGGCGGTGCTGACCGTCTGTTCCTTGCTGCTCGCCAGGTTGCCGGCCGCCTGCGCCTTCGAGCGCAAGCTCTGGACGGCATCGAGCACGTCCTTCTGCTGCGCCAGGAAGGCATCTCCCAGCTTCTGGGTCATGTCGAGCTTGTCGTTCATCATGGTCAGCACCTGGGGGAAGGCGGTCAGCGACTTCACGCTCGGGTCCCACTTCTGCTGCGCCATGGCGTCCTCCAGCGCCTTGTCCTTGACGTTGGGATTCGACTTCACCCAGCGCGCCGCCTCCACCACCTCCAGGGGGTAGGTGGAAGCCATCAGGATCTGCGCCAGCAGCGGATCGGGATAGAGGGCGATCGGCGCCACCAGCTGCTCGATCTCCTCCTTCTTGAAGGTCGGTGCGCCCTGGGCGTAGGTGACCGCCGGGAGGGCGACCAGGGCGAGCAACAGCCAGACCAGCAAGCGTTTTCCCATGGAATTCATGGTCTTTCTCCTTCCGGCAGGGCTTGCCGGTTGCCCGGTGCCCACCCGGTTCAGCGTCACGGAAATGTCCTTTTCGGACGCCACCCGAAATTCAATCGGACTGGGGCGCCAGGACCTGCACGTTGATCCTGCGGTTCTTCCAGAACATGTCGTGGACTCGCGGCTGCAGCCGGCGCAGGGCCTCCGGGGAGGCATTCCTGAAAGTCAGCCGCACCGCCGGCCGGGAGCCGTCCCCCGGAATATGTTCGATGTCGTCGAAGGGCGGAAATCCATACTTGACCAGGAAGTTCTTGATCTCCTCGTCGGAAGCGCCGCTGTCCACATTACCAACCCATAATTCACCCATGATGGTCTCTCCTTTTGAATCTACCCCATGATGTTGACGCCGCCGTCGATATACAGCGTTTCGCCGGATAGCCGCCGCGCAAACGGCGTGGCGAGAAAGGCGCAGGTGTATCCGACGTCCATGATGTCGATCAGTTCGCCGAGGGGGGCGCGCTGCTCGGCTTCGTTCAGCATCAGATCGAAACCCTTCAGGCCGGAAGCGGCGCGGGTCTTGAGCGGCCCCGGCGAAATGGCATGGACGCGGATACGGCGCGGTCCGAGCTCGTAGGCGAGGTAGCGGGCGCAGGCCTCGAGGGCCGCCTTCACCGGACCCATGACGTTGTAGTTCGAAACCACCTTGTTGGCGCCGTAGTAGCTCATGGTGAACATGGTGCCGCCGTTGGTCATCAACGGTGCCGCCAGGCGCGCCATGCGCACGAAAGAGTGGCAGGAAATGTCCATCGCCTTGGCAAAGCCTTCCGCCGAACAGTCGAGCAAGCCGCCCTGCAGGTCCTCTTTCGGGGCCCAGGCGATGGAATGCACGAAAATGTCCAGTCGCCCCCACTCCTGCTTGATCCTGGCGAAGACCGCATCGATATCTTCCGGCCGCGACACGTCGAGGGGCATGAAGATGGGCGCCGCGAGTTCGCGGGCGAGCGGCTCGACATAGGTTCGGGTCTTTTCGTTGGCGTAAGTGATCGCCACATCGGCGCCGACTTCGTGGAAGGCGTTCGCGCAGCCGTAGGCGATGGAGTTCTCGTTGGCAATGCCGGCGACCAGCGCCTTGGCGTCCTTCAATATCGGACGGGGAATGTCGATTTTCATGATGTTGCTCCTTCGATTTTCATGGGGGGGACCTGGTCCGGCACGACGAGGGTGGCTGCGGTGGCGGCCAGCACATCCTGCACCGAGACGCCCGGCGCGGTTTCGAGCAGCGTGGCGCGGCCACCCGGAAACGAGATCACGGCCAGCTCCGTGACAACGAGATCCACCGGGCGCGCGGAAGTCAGCGGCAGGGAACAGTGCTTGACGATCTTTGACTGGCCCTTGGCCGTGTGCTGCATGGCGACGATGACGCGCCTGGAGCCGGTGACCAGGTCCATGGCGCCGCCCATGCCGGGAACCATCTTGCCGGGAATCATCCAGTTGGCGAGATGGCCGCCTTCATCGACCTGCAGGCCGCCGAGGACCGTGACGTCGATATGTCCGCCCCGGATCAGCCCGAAGGAAATGGCGCTGTCGAAAGTGGCGGCGCCGGGCAGGGCGCTCACCGGCTGGCCGGCGGCGTCGGTCAGGAAGCGTTGCGCCATGCCCTCTTCGGGAAGCGCCCCGGTGCCGACGAGGCCGTTTTCCGAATGGAAATAGACGCGCATGCCGGCCGGCATGTAGTTCGCCACCAGCATGGGAATGCCGATGCCGAGGTTGACCAGCATGCCGGGACCGATTTCCTGGGTGATGCGCTTGGCGATGAGAGTTTGTGCGTCCATGGCGGTCAATCGTGGGCGATGACGAAATCGACCAGCACCGATGGCGTCACCACGTGGTCGGGGGAAATCATCCCGACGGGAACGATCTGGGCGACATCGGCGATGACCGTCGTCGCGGCCATGGCCATCACCGGATTGAAATTGCGCGCCGTCAGCGCATAGATCAGGTTGCCGAAGTAATCGGACAGGAAGGCTTCCAGCAGCGCAAAATCGGCGTGCAGGGGCTTCTCCAGGAGATACGGCTTGCCGTCCACTTCTATCCTGGTCTTGCCTTCCTCCACCTGCGTGCCGATGCCCGTCGGCGTGAGAACGCCGCCGAGCCCGTAGCCGCCGGCACGGATGCGTTCGACGAGGGTGCCCTGGGGCACCAGTTCCACTTCGATCTCTCCGGCCATCATCTTCTGCTGGGTTTCGGGATTGAGCCCGATATGGCTGACGATCGCCTTGCGCACGGCATTGGCCGCAATCAGCTTGCCGATGCCTCTGCCGGGCGTGGTCGTGTCGTTGGTGATGACGGTGAGGTTCCGCCTGCCCTGGCGCGCCAATTCGTCCATCAGGCGTTCCGGCGTGCCGACGCCCATGAAGCCGCCGATCATGACGCTGGCGCCGTCGGGAATCATGGCGGCGGCCTTCTCGAGGGCGATGGTTTTCATGATGGATGGCCTGCAAGCACGGCATGGGTATGGCGGGCGATCATCAGCTCCTCGTCGGTCGGGATCACCCAGGCCGAGACCTTGCTCGCGTCCGTGCTGATGCGCGGCCCGCCGCCGGCGTTGGCCGCGGGATCGAGTTCCACGCCGAGCCAGGCTGCGTCCCGGCAGACGCGTTCCCGGATCGGCGCGGAGTGCTCGCCGATGCCGGCGGTGAAGACCAGGGCATCAATGCCCTGCATCGCCGCCGCCAGGGAGCCGAGTTCCCGTCCGATCCGATAGGTGAAGAGCTCGGCCGCGAAGCGGGCGTGCGGGTCGTCGCTGGCGAGCAGCACCCGCATGTCGCTCGACAGGCCCGATACGCCCAGCAGGCCCGACTGCTTGTAGATGGTGTTTTCGATGGCCCGCGCATCCATTTTCAGCTCGTCCATCAGGTACAGGATCACGCCCGGGTCCAGATTGCCGCAGCGGGTCCCCATGGGCAGCCCATCGACCGCGGTGAAGCCCATGGTGCTCGCCATGCTCCGGCCGGCCTGGATGGCGCACATGCTCGAACCGTTGCCCAGGTGTGCCACCACGGTTCGGCCGGCGGCGGCCAGGGGCGCGAAACGCGGCAGGACGCTGGCGATGTACTCGTAGGACAAGCCGTGGAAGCCGTAACGCCGCACCCCCCGTTCGGTGATGGCGGCGGGCAGGGCGAAGGCCTGGGCCGCCTCGGGCTGGGCGCGATGGAAGGCAGTGTCGAAGCAGGCCACCTGCGGCACGTCCGGCCGCGACTTGGCGAGAATGCGGATCGGGGCCAGGTTGTGGGGCTGGTGCAGGGGCGCGAGGGGCACCAGCTTCTCCAGTTTGTCGACCACCTCGGGCGTCGCCCGGGTCGCTTGCGAAAATTCCAGCCCACCGTGCACCACCCGGTGGCCGACCGCGACCAGACGGTAGCCTTCCCGGCGGCTGCGCAGGAATTCCCCGAGATATTCGATCGCCCCCTGGTGGCCGAAGCCGGCGCCTTCGCTCCACTTCTTCTCTCCGATCCGGGCGCCCTCCTGGTCGGCGGCGACAAAACTCGGGGCGGTGTAAAGCCCTTCGATCTGCCCATGTATCAGCGGCGCCAGCTCATTGCCGGCCATGCCGAAAATGCGGAACTTGATGCTGGACGAACCAGCATTGAGCACGAGAATGATGTCGGTCATGGCATTACCCCATCGCCTTGCCGCTGTCGCGGCGCGCCTTGGCTACCAGCGCCGCCACTGCGCAGGAGGCGAGCCGGGTGGTCACCGAGTCGGCCCGGCTGGTCAGGATGACCGGCACCCGCGCCCCCAGGACGATGCCCGCCGCATCGGCCCCGGCCAGGAACGACAGGCTCTTGGCGAGCATGTTGCCGGCCTCCAGGTCGGGCACCACCAGCACGTTGGCGCGCCCCGCGACCGGAGAATCGATCTTCTTGATCCTGGCCGCCTCCGGGTCGATGGCATTGTCCAGCGCCAGGGGACCGTCCACGACGGCCCCGGTGATCTGGTGGCGGTCCACCATCTTGCACAGGGCGCCGGCTTCGACCGTGGACGGCACCTTGGGATTGACGGTCTCCATGGCCGACAGGATTGCCACCCGCACTTCCTTGAATTGCAGCGCATGGCCGAGATCGATGGCGTTCTGGATGATGTCCACCTTTTCCTCCAGGGTCGGCGCAATGTTGACGGCGGCATCGGTGACGATCAGCGCATCGTCGTGGTCCGGCACGTCCATCACGAAGCAATGGCTGACGCGGCGTCCGGTACGCAGTCCCGATTCTCGCCTGACCACGGCGCCCATCAGCTCGTCGGTGTGCAGGCTGCCCTTCATCAGCGCCTCTGCCTTGCCCTCGCGCACGAGCTGGACGGCCGCGGTCGCCGCGGCCTCGCTGTAGGGGGCATCGACGATCGGGTAGCCGGTGATCTTGATGCTGTGCTCCTTGGCGACGGCTTCGATGCGCTCCCGCGGCCCGACCAGGATCGGCGCGATCAGCCCGATCTCCGCCGCCTCTACCGCCCCCTGGAGCGAACTCTGGTCGCAAGGATGCACCACGGCGGTCGGCAGCGGCGGCAGCGTCTTGCAGTAATCGATCAGGCGTTGGTACTTTTCGTGGGTCCTTTCCATCGCAGTTCCTTTCGCATCTTTCATCGCCGGACGGCGGCGAGGCGCCGCTCGCGTACCGGTCGCCCGCTCAATACGGTGCGGATACGTTCGAGCATTGCCCGTTGCTCGGCGGTCGGCTCCGCGTTCTGGACGCGCTTGTCCGCCATCAGCTTGTCCAGCAGCGTGAGCAGCCGCTCGCGGTCGCCGCGGTCGGCAAGCAGGGCCGGCAAGGTGGCGATGGCCTGCTCCGGCTCGTAGCGCGCGATGATTTCCTGTTCGCCGCGGATGCGGCGGAGTTGCTCGGGTGGGACGGCGGGAACGTATTCGGCATAGTCGTCCGCCAATTCCTTGCGCCCCGCCAGCCGCCACAGCGGCAGCGGCTCGCCCTTGCGCGTGAGGAGGAAAGCCGTGCGCGCAAACGCCTCGGGGTAGCCGCCTTCGGCGATCGACGCCAGCGCTTCCTTGACGAAGGGCAATTCCCGCGGCTCCTTGGCGATCTCTGCCGTGCGTTCCTCGGCCTGGTGCTTGTCGGCCAGGTAAAGGGAAAACATATTGGCGTAGACGGAGAAGAAGGCCGCCTCGGTGGCCGCATCCCGCATCGCCCGGTAGTAGTCGAGGGAGGCGCTGATGAGTTCGGAAGCAATCGCCTGCGCCTTGAGCAAGGGGTGGTCGGCGTCTATCGGCTTGCGGTTCGCCCGCACGGCTTGCGCCACGGGGGGAAGCCAGGACAGCCACGGATTGATTTTCGAGACCGCCCACTGCTGGAATCGCAAGGGATGGAACTCCCGCAACAGCCGGGCGCTCCATTCGTTCGACATCGACTGCACGAAGGGCTGCACGAACATCTCGTAGGCGCGCTGGTTGAAGTCCGACAGCGCGGCCACGGCTTCGAAGGGCTTTTCATCGGAGCGCTTGAAGCGATTGAAATAGGCGGTCACTTCCTCAAGCCGAAATTCGCGGAACTCGACTTCGTACTCCACCGCCCCGCCCGCGCCCTTGCGCTCGCTGATCGCCATGCCGTACAGCCCCGGCGGCAGCGCTTCGATCGACTTCAGCACCGAGACGATCTGCGCATGCTCCTTTTTCGCCACCTTGCCGGAAACGAAAATGCCGAGATGGCCGATATCCTTGTGTATCAGCCCGACGATCACCTGGCCCCGCGCCTTGATTTCCTCGGTGCTGCCGTACATGTCGCCCACCCAGTTGAAGGCCTGCTGCGGCGGCGTGATGTTGTCGCCCATGGAGGCGAACAGGACGATCGGCGTCTTGATTTCCCGCAGGTCGAAGGCCTTGCCGCCCGTCGACTTGACGTCCCCGGACCAGAGTTTGTTGCCGACGAAGAGATTGCGGGTGATCCATTCGATCTCTTCGCGGTTCATCAGGTAGTAGCCGCCCCACCAGTGTTCGAATTCGAGATAGCGCGGCGGCTCGGTGTCGATGTTGGCGTAGAGGTTGTAGTTCTTGTCCCAGAGGGTGTTGGCCGGATTGAGATGCTCGAAGTTGTACACCAGCCAGGCGCCGTCGAACTTGCCGTTGCCCAGATCCGCCATCAGGGACGACAGCCATGACCCGCCCAGCAGGCCGCCGGTGTAGCGCATCGGGTTGTCGCCTTCGCCTTCGCTCCAGGCGCCGCCCCAGTAGGACATCGGCGCGCCGTTGATGACGATCGGCCCCGTATCCTCGGGGGAGGCGGCCCCCAGCATCATCGCCGCCCAGCCGCCCTGGCAGTTGCCGATGATCGCCGGCTTGGGGCTGTCCGGATGCAGTTCCCGCGCCTTTCTCACGAACTGCTGTTCCGCCGCGCAGACGTCGAGCAGAGTCTGGCCCGGCTCGGGATCGCGGAAGAAAATGACGAAATACACCGGATGGCCGGCGCGCAAGGCCACCCCCACCTGGGAATCATCCTTGAAGCCGCCGATGCCGGGGCCGTGCCCGGCGCGGGGATCGATGATGAGATAGGGCCGTTTCTTGGGATCGACCGTCACCCCTTCGGGCGGCTTGATCCGCAACATCGCATAATTGACCGGCCGGTCGAACCGGCGGCCGTCGAGGACGACGTCGTAATCGAAGTGCAGCACCGGTTCAAGGCCACGCCAGGAGCTCTCGATGAAGGCGTTGCCGCGCTGGTACAACGTTTCCCAAAACAGAATGGAACGTTGCATGGCATCGACCGCGTATAGGGAAATGCTCCCGGGATCCGATGACGCCGAAAGCTTGAGGATCTCCCTGAACAGCGGGCCGAGGCCGGGGCCGCCGCCGTCTACGGCCTCTTGTACCCTGCGGTTGAATTGATCCTGGGCGCTCTTTGTGCGTTTGCCCAGGATCAGCGCAATCTTGATGGCTATGTCATGGCTGCGCGCAAGCTGCGTTCCTACGTCCATGGTAAATACCTCGAAATCGGAAGAGTGGTGAAAGGCTTTGATCATCATGGCCAGCGTGACGCATGGGCCATGATGAAAAACCTGCTTGTGACCAGCTCCAGGTTGAAGTCTTGATTTGCCGGTGGCCGTTCTCTAATGCGGCGGTGCCGGTGCGGGCTCCCTGTTTGCCATGCCCTCGGCCTCGGCTACCCAGCCGCCGCCCATCGCCTTGTACAAATTGACCAAGGACCCATAGACCAAGCCCTGGGTCTGGGCGTAGGCCACTTCGGCACTGAACAGATTCCGTTCGGCGTCGAGTACCTCGATATAGCTGGTATAGCCGTTGTCGTAGCGCAGACGCGCGAGGTTCAGGTAATTCCGTAGCGTCTTGACCTGACGCTCCTGCCACTCCAACTGCTCGCGGGATTTACGGTGCGAGATCAGGGTGTCCGATACCTCCTGGAATGCGACCTGGATCGACTTCTGGTAGCGCAGCAGCAACTCCTGATGCTGCGCCTCCGCCTGTTGTACCTGGCCCGCGATGCCGCCGGCCGTGAAGATGGGAATCGACGCGGTGGCGCCGTAGGACCACGCTCGCGCCGGACCCTTGAACAGGTTCGAAAACTGCACGCTGACCGAACCCAGCAGGCCGGTCAGCAGGATGGAAGGGAAGTATTGGGCCCGCGCCGCACCGATCAAGGCATTGGCGGCAATCAGATCCTGCTCGGCCTGGCGCAAATCGGGGCGGCGCTCGAGCAATTCCGACGGCAGTCCGGAGGGTACGGCGGGCAAGTCGAGCTTGGCGAGCTCCCGGCCGCGGCGGATCGGACCCGGGTTGCGGCCCAGCAGTACCGACAGGGCGTCTTCCGCCTGGGCGATCTGGGTTTCGATCTGGGGAATATTGACCAGCGAAGCCTCGTATTCCGACTGGCTCTGCGCCAGTTCCAGTGCCGAGACCGTACCGCCCTCGAAGCGTTCCTTGAACACTTGCAACGACTGCTTCCGGCTTTCGGCCGTCTCCTTGGCGATTTCGAGTTGCCGGTCAAGGGAGCGCAGGCCGATGTACGCCGATGCCACCGATGCCACCAGGGTCAGAATCGTCGCGCGGCGGCCTTCCTCGCTGGAGAGCACGTTGGCCCGCGCCGCTTCCGTCTGGCGGCGCAATTTGCCGAACAGGTCGATTTCCCAGCTGACCGAAAGCGACGCCTGGTATTGATTCAGGATTGGCTCGACGCTTGATTGAAACGGCAGCGAACTGGACTGGGAGAAGCGCTGGCGGTCCGCGCTGTACGAGCCGCTGACCTGCGGGAAAAGCAGCGAGCGGGTGCTGGAGAACTGTCCGAGAAATTGATCGATGCGCGCCGCCGCGATCTTGACGTCCTTGTTTTCCTTGATCGCGATGCCGATCAGCTCGGTCATGACCGGATCCTGGAATTGCTCCCACCAGGCGGTGTTGGCAAGATCCTTGGCATCCTTTTCCTCGAAGCGGAAGGCGTCCGGCGCATCGACAGGCGGCCGCCGGTAATCGGGGCCCACCGCGCAGCCGGCCAAGGCCGTGACCAGAAGGGGCAGGGTATACCAGCGGCCCATCTCAGTCCCCCTCGCGCTTTGCATGGGGCGCGGCCTCGATGGGCCCGCCGGACAGCGGCAGCCCGGGATGCTGATCGGTGGCCTGGGGCGGCACCGCCTTCTTCTTCCTTTGGCCGAATCGTTCAACGGTCCTTTCGATCACGTAGTAGAACATCGGGATGAAGAACACGGCGATGACCGTCGCCGCCAGCATGCCGCCGATCACCCCGGTGCCGATGGACTGGCGGCTGTTGGCCGAAGCGCCGGTGGCGATGGCCAGCGGAACGCAACCGAGGATGAACGCCACCGAGGTCATCACGATCGGACGCAGCCGCTCGCGGGCGGCGATCATTGCGGCATCGTAGAAAGACTTCCCGGCGTCGCGGTTCAGCACGGCGAACTCGAAAATCAGGATCGCATTCTTGGCGGCAAGGGCCACCAGCATGGTCAGGCCGATCTGGAAGTACACGTCGTTGTTCAAGCCGCGCAGCATGATCGCCACGAGGGAGCCGAACAGCGCAAAAGGCACGGCCATCAGGACCCCCAGGGGCAATGACCACTTCTCGTATTGGGCGGCGAGGATCAGAAACACCATGATCAGGCCGAAAGCGAAGACGGCGGCGGATGTGCCGCCGGCTTTCTGCTCCTCATAGGCCTCGCCGCTCCAGGCCAGGCCGAAATCGGCCGGCAATTTTTCCGCCCCGATTCTTTCCAGCGCGGCAATAGCCTGGCCCGAGCTGTAACCGGGGGCCGGACTGGCCGTGATCTTCACCGCCGGAAAATTGTTGAACCGGGTCATCAGGTCCGGGCCGGTGACGTACTTGCTGGTGATGACCGAGCTGAGCGGCAGCATGTCGCCATTCTTGTTGCGGACGAAAAGCCGCTCGAGATCGTCGGGCCTGAGCCGGTACTGCGGTTCCGCCTGCAGGATCACCTGCCACAGGCGGCTGGACTTGATGAATTGGGAAACGTACAGGGAGCCGAACATGGTCTGCAGGGCGCCGTAGATGTCTTCCACCGGAACACCGAGGGTTTCCGCCTTGTCGCGGTCCACATTCACGAGCAACTGTTGCGACGAGGCGTTGAACGTGGAAGTCACGCGGGTGAGCTCCGGCGCCTTCTTCGCCTCTGCCATGAACTCGTTGACCGCCGCTGCGAGGTCCTGGATACCCTTGTCGCCCTTGCTCTGGATCCACGCTTCCATGCCGCCCGTCGTGCCAAGCCCCGGGATCGACGGGGGATTCACCGGCAGCACGATCCCCTGTATTACCTTGCTCAGTTTCTGGTACGCATTCGTGAGGACGGCCGGCGCATTCTGCGTCTTGCTGTTCCCGGAAGCGTAGCGTTCCTCGAAATCCTTGAAACCGGCGAAAAAGGTTGCAGCGTTGTTCTTGTTCTGGTTGTCGAGCAGGCTGTAACCGTCGATCACGGCAATGCCCTCGACGGACGGATCCTGCATGAAATGCTCTGAAACGGCGTCGCCTACCTGGGCCGTGCGGTCGAGGCTCGCGGAGTCCGGCATCATCACCGCGCCCAGCAGATACCCCTGATCCTCCGGGGGCAGGAAGGCGCGGGGAACTTGCCTCAGCATCATGACCGACACCGCGATCATGACCACGAACAAGAGGAGGGCAAGCCCGGCCCGCTTGATGGTAAAGGCGACTGCCCGCGAATAGCTCTCCGTCATGCGCTCGAAGCTGCGGTCGAACCATCGGAAGAAACGGTTCTTTTCCCCGTGGGTCGGTTTCAGCAGCAGCGCTGCGAGCGCCGGCGACAGGGTGAGCGCGACGATGCCGGAAATGACCACCGAAATGGCAATGGTGATCGCGAACTGCTTGTAGAGCTGCCCGGTGATGCCGCCGAGGAAGGCGACCGGCACGAACACCGCGCACAGCACCAGCACGATGGCGATCACCGGCCCCGACACCTCGTCCATGGCGCGCTTGGCGGCCTCTTTCGGGTCCAGGTGGTGCACGGTCATGTTGCGCTCGACGTTTTCGATCACGACGATGGCGTCATCCACCACGATGCCGATCGCCAGCACCATGCCGAACAGTGTCAGCATGTTGATCGAGAAGCCCAGCGCCTGCATGCCGATGAAGGTGCCGACGATGGACACCGGCACCGCCAGCACCGGAATCAGGGTCGCGCGCAGGCTTTGCAGGAAGAGATAGACCACCAGCACGACCAGCACCACCGCTTCGAAGAAGGTCTTCACCACATCCTTGATCGACGCCCGGGTGAAGTTGGTCGTATCCATCACGATCCGGTATTCCAGGCCTTCCGGAAAGGACTTCTTCATCTCGGTCAGCGCCGCCTTCACCTGGTTGGAAACGTCCAGCGCGTTGGCGCCCGGCTGCTGGTACACCGCCATCATGGTCGCCGGCTTGCCCTGGTAGGTGCCGCGGATCGAATAGTCCTTCTGGCCCAATTCGGCGTGGCCGATGTCCTTCAGCCGGACGATGGCGGCGCCGCCGCTGGCGGCGCGGATGATGATGTTGTCGAACTCGGCGGGCTCGGTCATCCGGCCGGCGGTCGTGACGGCGAAGGATTGCTCCACCGGCTTGCCGGTCGGCGACTGGCCCAGGCGGCCCACCGCGTACTGCTGGTTCTGGGCGGCCACCACCTGTTGCACCTCGGCCGCCGTGACGCCGAGCTGCGCCATGCGATCCGGCTTGAGCCAGATGCGCATCGCGTAATCCGGCGTGCCGAAGATGCTCGTCTGGTTGGCGCCGGGAATGCGCTTGAGCGCGTCGAGCACATAGATGTTGGCGTAGTTCGCGACATAGACCGGGTCGTAGCGGTTGGTGGGCGAATAGATGGCGATCACCATCATGAAGGCCGATGATTTCTTCTGCACCTGGATGCCTTGCTCCTGCACCGCCGACGGCACCTGCGGCAGGGCGAGGTTGACCCGGTTCTGCACGTCCACCTGCGCGAGGTTGGGGTCCGTGCCGATCTCGAAGAACACGTTGAGGGTCATGTTGCCGGTCGAGGAGCTCGACGAGTTCATGTAGATCATGTTGTCGGCGCCATTGACCTGCTGCTCGATGGGCGCGGCGACATTGTTGGCCACCACTTCGGCGTTGGCGCCGGGATAGGTGGCCGACACGGTGATCTGCGGTGGGGTGATGTCCGGATATTGCGCGACCGGGGAATTGAACATCGCGACCGCGCCGGCAAGCGTGATCACAATGGAAATGACCGAGGCGAAGATCGGGTTGTCGATGCAGAAGCGGGATACGTTCATTTGGCCTTCCCGTGGCGGGTGCAGCGCCTAGCGCAAGGATTTCGCTTCCCTCGCGGCCTGAGCGGAGGAAGCCTTTTCACTGGCACTGGGGCCGGCGATGCCTGCGGGGTGGGCCTGGGCGATAGTCAGGGGCGCATCGGCGGCGACGCGTATCGCACCATCGACGACGACCCGTTCGCCGGAGCGCAAGCCGTCGCTGACGAACCAGTCGTCGCCGTACCATTCTCCGACCTCGACCACGCGCTGTTTCGCCTTGTTGTCGTTCCCTATCACCCAGACATAATGGCCTTTCGGGCCCTGCAGCACCGCCCGCTGCGGCAGCAGGACGGCGCCGGGCCGCGTCGAGCCGAAGACCTTGGCGCGCACGAACTGGCCGGGGCGCAGGACGCCCTGGGGATTGGGAAGCGCCGTGCGCACCAGGAAGGTGCCGGTTTGCTTGTCGAAGGACGGCTCCGCGAAATTGATGTGGCCGCGGTGGGGGTATACGGTGCCGTCGGCCAGGATCACCTGAACTTCGAAGTTCTTGTTGGCGGGGAACGTGAGCTGTCCCTTGGCTATCTGGTCGCGGTAACTCAACTGCTCGTTTTCGGAAATGCTGAAATTGACCCAGATCGGATCGACCTGGGATACCGACGTGAGCAGGCCGTCCTCCCCGGACGTCACGTAGCTGCCTTCCTGTTTCTTGGCAAAACTGCTCAATCCGTTGAGCGGCGAGTTGATCGTGGTGTACCCCAGGTTGAGCTTTGCCGTGCGCACCTCGCCCTGGGCCGCGAGCACCGCGGCTGCGGCCTGCTTTTCGAAGCCGATCGCATCGTCGAGTTCTTTCTTGCTCACCGCGTTCTTTGCGGCCAGCGGCCTGACGCGGGCGAGGTTTGCCTTCGCCACCTCAAGCCGCGCCTTCTGCTGTTCGAGTTGGCCCTGGGCGGACAGGAGCGCGGCCTCGAAGGGCTTGCGGTCCATCTGGAACATGGGCTGTCCGGTCCGCACCATTTCGCCTTCGGTATATAGCCGCTTGTCGAGGAAGCCATCCACCCGCGCACGGATCTCCACTTCCCGCGAGCTTTGGGTCTGGGCAACGAATTCGAACTGGACGGGCGTGTCCTTCGGCGCAACGGTGACGGCAGTCACTTCCATGGGCGCGGAGGGCGGCGAACCGGCGGGCTTGCTGCAGCCGAGAATAACGACGGCAATCGCGCCGGCGCCTGCGAGGCAAAGCCGCCTCAGCACCAGGCGCAGGAAGGCAGATATCGTCGGGGAAGGGCTGCGCATAAATGAAAGACACCTCATCATCGCTCTCGTACCAAGTTAGGTCGGTGGCAGCGTGCCGGCAATTGGACCTTGGTCCCATCCGGGGGGCGCGCGGCGTCAATGAAATGCGGCCGCCGACCGCCTTATGGCGGCACCGGCTGCTTGTGCTCTTGCTCGACCGGGACCGGTTCCGCTTCCTGTTCGACCGCCGTTTCAGTCGTCCAATCCATCAATACGGCGTTCGCCACCGCCAGCAAGGTGGGGCCGATAAAGACGCCGAGGAAGCCGAATGCCGCCGCCCCGCCCAGTACGCCCACCAGGATGAGGATGAACGGCACGTGACTGCTCTTGCCGATCAACATCGGCTTCAGCACGTTGTCTACGGCGATGCCGACCACGAGGGCCCATACCACGAGAAAGATTGCCCAGCCGCCGTGGCCACCGAGCGCCAGCCAGGCCGCGCCGGGCCCGATGACGACGATGGGCCCCCCCGGCAATATCGCCAGAAAGAAGGTCGCCAGACCGAGCAGCGCCGGGGAAGGCAGGCCCGCGATCCAGTAGCCCACGGCACACAGGACGGCCTGTAGAAAGGAGGTCCCAAGGATTCCGTAGACCACCCCTTTCACTGTGCCGCCCACCAGCGCCAGCAGATAGAGGGAGCGTTCTCCCCCGGCGATGCGCTTCATCCCGGCAAGCAGGCTGGTAGCGGCTTTTTCGCCGCCCAAATAGAAGAAAAGCGCAAACAGGACGCTCAGGGTAAGAAGGCCCAAGCCATTGACCACTGCGAGGGCTACATGGAGGGCATTCCTGGCCATGGGGCCGGCAAATTCCCGCAATCGCGCCACCATTTCCGGATTGCGGGCGGTGATCCCGCTCCAGACTTCGTCGATGGTCGAGCCGACAAACGGCAGCTGGATCAGCCAATCGGGCAATGGAGGCAGTCCCGCGGCAAAGCGCTGTTGCAGCAACTCGACGCCGTGCGGCACATACGCAAAGAAGGCGAAGCCGGCATAAAAAATCGGCCCGAGAACCACGCAGAAGATGAACAACACGATCAGCAGCGCCGCCCAGACTTGCCGCCCGCCGAGCACGGTGGTCAGACGCTTGAAGGGTTGCCATGTGCAGTAGGCGAGAATCGCTCCCCACAGCAACGCCGTAAAGAACGGCGCGACCACAAGCAACGTTCCTCCGGCCAGCACCAATAGCGCGAACACTCCGAGCAATTGATCCATCAGGCGATCGAGTCTCATGCTTTCCCCTCAGGGTCATCAACAGGAGCCACCTTTGGCGATTCATCCAGAGAAATTTAGGCGCCTTCCCTGCGCCGGCCTATTGGACCTAGGTCCAACCTCATTCCCTTGCCTGCATCCCTCAACGCTGGCGCGCGGCGATCCTGGACGCGGCGATCCTCGACGCGGCGGTCTTGGGCGTGGTAACGCCACGCGGCTGATTTTTCGTGGCGCTCGGTCTGGTCGTGAAGGGGGATTTCTGCAACGGCTCCGACGTCCGCTCCGACGGTAATGCGCACAAGCTCCGCCAGCGATGCAGCCCCCATTTTTTCCATGGCCCGGGCACGATGCACCTTGATCGTCTTTTCCGCGATGCCGAGATCGGCGGCGATCTGCTTGTTGAGCCGCCCGGCGACGACATGCTGCAACACTTCCCGTTCCCGCGGCGTAAGCCGATCCATGCGCCACCGTATCGACTGAAGCTCCTGCCGCGCCTTGCGGGCCCGTTGGTCCTTGGCGATGGCGTTACGGACCGCGGCCAGAAGGTCTTCGTCGTAGAAGGGCTTGGTCAGAAAATCAACCGCGCCGGCTTTCATGGCCTGGACAACGGTATCGATATCGCCATAGCCGGTCATGAAGATAATGAAGCGCTCGCAGGCCGACGCCAGCAAAGCCTGCTGCAATGCGAGGCCATCGATGTTCGGCATGAACAGGTCCAGGACAACGCAGCCCGACACCAGCGGGTCATGGGCCAGGAGGAATTCATCGGCCGAATCGAAGGCTTGCACGGTATATCCCTCCGTGCACAGCAAGCGGGTCAACCCTTTCAAGACGCCAGGGTCGTCGTCCACCAGATATACAACGGCGTCAAAATTCATGACAGGACTCCAACGCGCCTGGGAAGGGTTATCCGAAAGGGGGCTCCGCCCCCCGGATTGTTGGCTGCCACGGTTGTGCCCTGCCGCTCCGCGGCGCCTCACATTGCGGGCGGCTGGACCGGCATGTAGACCGGTCCGGAGGAGCCATAGGCCTGCATGTAGTAACTCTGTCCGCAACGGTAGTAGGTCACGCCCTTGATGGTCGCGACCTCGGGCGGGCACGGCAGGGTCGCCGCGGGAGCCGGAGGCGGCGGAGCACTTTGGGCGGAAGCTGCCGCCGCCGTAGTCGCAGAGCCGACCGCAGCGCCGACGACCAAACCCGCTGCCGCGGCACTGTGGTCCCAGTCATCCTGCGACGAGTAGGAGGCGGGAGGAGGATAATAGCCCGGCCGGGGGGCATAGTTGCAGCCGCCGGAAGGGCAGGCCCCCTGACGGCTTTCCTGGCGGGTCGTGGCCCCCTGTTGGCGCGTTTCGACATTCTGGGCCGATGCTTGCTGCCGTTGCGCCTGGTTCGCACTGGTCGCGCTCTGCCTTGCCTCCTGGTTGGCAGCCGTCGCACCCTGGCGCTGGGCCTGGTTTGCCGTGGAGGTGCCCGAAGCCGCAGTCTGCCGACCAGCCTGTTGGGAAGACCGTGCCCCGCCGGAGAGGCTGCCGCTTGAAGCGGCGCCTTGGCGGGTAAATTGCCCGCCGCCCGAGGGAGCCCCGGCACCTCCGCGCGAGGCTCCTCCTCCCATCCCGCCAGCGCCGGCGCCCCTCCCGCCTGCGGCCCCGCCACGGGCCGCTTCCACGTCCTGAACAATGAAAATTGCCGACAGCATGGCCACCAGTGCGGCAATGTGGGCCGTCCGTTTCCGTGAAATCATGGCGTGCCTCCTTGCTTCCGGGATTCGGCCGCTTGCTGGGTGCGGGCTGCCGGCACGAATTGAACGGAGAACATGATCTGCTTCCCATTGGCGGGCGGTTTGAAGGTGAATGCCGCTTTGTCGAAGCCCGGCGACAGATTCCATCTGGAAAAATCTGCCCAGAACTGCGGTTGCCCCACCGCCAATGGGTAGGTCAACACGATGCGCAGCGGCACGGGCCGCGCGCCGTCTGCAATCCATACCTGCAAATCCACGTTCGCCCCGCGGGCAGCGATATGGTGCGCGGGCTTGCCGAGGATATCGGTGTGTTCCACATACTCGATGCGCTGCACGCGCCGCGACAGTTCATCGGGAAGGCTTTTCATCAGCAAGGGGGCGAGGGGCAGGCGCATCTGCAGGTCGCGGACGAAATACACCACCGAGGCATCGATGTCGCCCGGCTGCGGGGCCTGGGCGAAGAGGCCGGTCCTGCCGTTGAGGACGGTGATGCGCTTGCCATCCAGCAGCATCTGGTTGCCGTCACCGCCGCTCTCCAGTTCAACGACGCGCATGCGGTCCGGCCGCTGGACCGATACTTGCCGCATCTCGCCAAATTCGATCTTCTGGCCGTCGGCCTGCACCACTTCGTAGCCGATGCGCAGTTCCACGCTGAATTTTTCCGTTCCGGCGAGGAATTTGGCCATTTCCATCAGGCGGGCGCGGGCGAACTGCTGTGATTCCGTCTGGGCCGCAGCGGGCGCGCCCGCCGCCTGGCCGGGGGCGGTAGCGGGCTGCGCCGCCCAAGCCCCATGGGTGGCCAGCATGGACGCGATCAATAGCAGACTTGAACGCAACATGGTTGCTCCTTCGAGCATAACTCCGGCATGACGGCGCCAGGCGCAGCGTCCAGCCGGGAGGCAATGGGTACGATGGCGCGAAATCAGATCATTGTGCGGTTGCCTTGCTGCTTGGCAGCTTCGTGAACTTGGTGCCCTTCGCCGACCAACCGCCCATCAGGCCGCGCTTGCCGAAGGCGAAGGCGACGATGGAGCTTTTCGCCTTCAGCGTGTCCAGCGACGCGCCCGTTCCCACATCCACCACGGTAATCCCGAAGTCCATGCCGGCGGTCCACTTGTTGCTGGCGCGGAAGTTGTCCAGAGCTTCCTGGGTCAGGAACAGATAAACGAAATTGGCTTCCTGATAACCGGCTTGGAAGCCTATCGATCCGGCACCCATTTGATAGTACCCGACGGTCTTGCCGTCGATCCGGAGCGCGCCTTGGCCCGATTGCCCCCCAATGACGAAACCTGCTTTCGTGACATTGGGCATGACAAGCACGCCCTTGGCGCCTTTCAGATAGTCCTCGGCTCCCTTGACATCCTTCTTGAACATGGCGAGTGCGGCATCGACACCCGCATCGATTTCCTGTTCGCTCTTCGCGTATGCCCCGGAGGGAGCGAAGGGAAGGGAGAGAACAAGCAAAACCAGCGCTGCGCGGAGACCTGCAATGATGTGGAGGTTCATGATTTGTGTTCTTTCATATTGGACAAGGAATATCGCCACCGAAAAGCCATTTGCCTTTTCCGCTTCGAACGGCCCCGTGCTGGGGTCGAGTCCGGGTGATCAGGCACATCGCCGCCGTCCATATCGACATTCCCGGCAAGTCCGCGGTTCCCCGGAGGCGTTTCGTCCTTCCGGGGGGAAGCGGGATGGGGTTGTCGGCGGGGGCGAAGGAACCGGGGGCGGGGCGCATGGGTACAGCCCCGATTCCCGACTGTCGAACCGGGGCTGTCTCGATCCGGGGCGATCGAGGGTTGCTTGTGGCCGCTTAGGCGGAAGTGCCCATGCCCTTTTCGATGTGGGCGAAGAGCTGCTCGTAGATGCCCACCAGCTCTTCCCGCTCGGCGCTGCCCCTGACCCATTTCCTGGAGCCGGCCAGGGCGAGGGCGGTTTGCTCCACCTCGGAGAGGTTCGAGGTATCGACCTTCTCGCCATTGATGATGGCATTGACGTCGGCCCGGGCCTTCTGGGCCAGGGCCACCATGCGCATGGAGCTTTCCATGGTCCGGGCGTCGCGGCCCACGGCCCCGGCCAGTTCCCCGACCACGGTGGCCGAGGCGGCGGAGGTGGAGAGTTCCTGGCTGAAGCTGGCGGCGGTGTCGCGGGCATTGGAGACGGCGCCGCCCAGTTCGCCCATTTGGCCGGAGACCTCCGCCATGGCCGTCGAGACGTCGGAAATGGCTTGGGCGATTTCGACCGCCGCCCGCTGGGCTTCGTCGGCGAGCTTGCGCACCTCGTCGGCGACGACGGCGAAGCCCCGTCCCGTCTCGCCGGCCCGTGCTGCCTCGATGGCGGCGTTGAGGGCGAGGAGGTTGGTCTGCTTGGCGATGCGGTCGATGTGGCCGGTGAGGCCGTGGATAGCCTCGGTGCGGTCGTTGAGCTGGGCCAGGGACTGGGCGCTGCGCTGGGCCGAGGACTGGGCCCGCCCGAGGGCGTCGGACATGGATTCAGCGGCGCCGGACATGGCGCCGGAAGCATCGGAGAAGGCCCGGGCCCGGGCCTCGGCCTGGGAGGAATCGGCGGTCACGGCTTGCAGCGCCTGGTCCACATGGCCGATGGCCATGGACAGGCCGCGCTCGGAGCGCAGGAAAATCCTGGACAAGAGGGCTTCCCGGGCGATGGATTCCTGGGCTTGGTTCAGCTCGTCCAGCATGGCCTGCATCTGCTCCAGGACATCCTTGAAGGCGCCGTGCAGGCCGGCGCTGTGGAGCCGCCGCCAGCCGCGCCCGCCGGTGTGGGCTTCCATGGCGTTGAGCATTTCCCGGAAGGCGGTTTCGGTCTGGTCCAGGGAGGAATTGATATTGACGCGGATGCGCTCCAGGGCCGGGTCGGTGTAGGAGCGGGGCAGGCGGGATACCAGTTCGCCGTTCCCGACCTTCTTGAGCAGGCCGTTGAGTTCGTCCAGTTCATTGCCGCCGCCGGCGGCGGGCAGGGCGAGCAGGAGCGCCGCCGCCACCAGGGGAGCGAGGGCCTGCCAGGGGCCGACGAAGACCAGTCCCGCCCCGGCCGCCAGGAGGCCGAGGACGAGCCAGCGGCGCCGTTCAAAGCGAGAAAACCAGTTGTTCATAAGCCATTCCTGTGGAGTTGAGGAGGTCGGTCAGCACCCGGGTGCCGGCCTCGATGGCGTCGCGGGGGCCGGCGGCCTTCTCGGCCGCCAGCATTTGCCGGTACACCGGTTCGATGGCCTCGATGGCGCTGCGCTTGGGGCAGCGGCGCACCGAGTAGTAGCCGATGATCTTCCCGCCGGGCCCGAAGTCCGGGGTGATGTGGGTGAACACCCAGTAGAAGCCGCCGTCCTTCGACATGTTCTTGACGTAGGCGAAGAACTCCTTCCCGGACTGGATGGTGTCCCAGGCCAGCTTGAACGCCGCCCGGGGCATGTCGGGGTGGCGGATGATGTTGTGCTGGGACCCGAGCAGTTCCTCTTCCGTGTAGCCGGAGAACTCGATGAAGATGGGATTGCCGTAGGTGATGATGCCGCGGGTGTCGGTCTTGGAGACGATGAAGTCCCCTTCCCGCATGAGGCGTTCCCGGTGGGTGGGAACAATGGATCTGTCTTTCATTGCGCGCTCTCGGCGACGTGATTCTTATCGTGCGGAAGGATTGACGGTCGCCGTCGCCGCTCCTCTCTCTCCTGTCTTCCATTACGTTAGTAATAGATAGTATGCGGATGATCCCATGATTTCCGCCGGCCGGCGAGTCTCTCCCGGGAAAACGGCCACGGTGCTGCGAGTGTCATTGCAACCGATGGTAGGGACGGGGACTCCAAACAGCATTGGGGGCGAGGGAGACTTTTTCGCCCGCCGCCCGAGTCGGGAGAAATACAATGAAAGTCGTCACCCACCTCGTCTTTCCCGGTAATTGCCAGGCCGCGCTCCAGTTCTACGAGAGCGTCCTCGGCGCCCGGATCCGGCAGCTCTTTCCCTATCGGGGCTCGCCCATGGAATCCATGGTGCCGGCGCAAATGAAGGACAAGGTGCTCCATGCCGTGCTCGAGATCGGCGACAACATCCTGATGGCTACCGACCGGGTGGGGCGGACCGGTTCCGACGGCATGAGCGGCTTCGCCATCACCCTCGGCGTCGACACGCCGGCAGAGGCGGAACGCCTGCTGGCGGCGCTGGCCGCCGGTGGCGAGATCACCATGCCCCTGCAGGAGACCTTCTGGGCCCGGCGTTTCGGGATGCTGGTGGATCGGTTCGGCGTGCCGTGGATGATCAATTGCGACAAGGCCGCGTAGCCCGGCGGTCAAAAGCTGCGCTGGACGGAAAACCAGAGGAAGTCCCGGTCCTTGACCGGGGTGGATGATTCCCCGAAGAAGCGCAGGTAGCGCACATCGGCATTCCAGGACTTCTGGTACACCGCCGAGGCGCCCAGGATAAATTTCCCGCCCTTGTAGCTGCCGTTGAAACCGGGCAGGGGGGCCTGGGACTTGGTGCCGTAGCTGAGGGAAACCGGCAGGCTCACATCCAGGTTGGGCAGCACTTCGGACCAGGTCGGGGCGAACAGGAAACGTGCCGACCGGGCATCCCGCTTGGCGGCCGGATCGACGGCGCCGCCGCTACGGAGGCCGGCGAAGCGCTGCTGTCCCGCTTCCAGGCGCAGGGCGGCGCTTTCCCACAGGACGGTGGACGGCAGGGCATAGACCGCCGACATCTGCAGGCGGACGGTCTTGGAGAGGTTCAGGAGCCGGGTCAGGGGATCGGCATCGGCGTCGGCGGGTGGGGTTGCCGGCCGCAAGCTCCCCGGCAGGCCATCGTCGCGCACCTGGATTTCGCTGCCCAGGCTGGCGTGGCGCCGGGGGGACTGGAAGCCGGCGCCCAGGAGCCCCACGGTTTCCGGATAGGACGGCCCGTATTCGCTGCCGGCCAGGAGCGTCCCCAGGCCGGCGCCGGACCCCGGGCGCAGCCGGGGCTCCATTTCCGGCAGCCGGGCCCAGTAGAGTCCGAATCCGGAGCGGGGGCGGTACCAGGCGCCCAGGTTCCACCCGGCGGGATTGCCGGCGGCCAGCTCACGGCTGCCGTAGAGAGCCAGGGACCGGGCTGCGAGCCCGGCGCCGTCGCCTTCGGTTCCCGGGGCCGGCAAGCTCCAGGCAGCCATCATCGTTGCGGTGGCGATGGCCTGGGCGCTGATTTTCAGGGGGTGTTCGGCTGTCTCCATGTTCTTGTCCACCTTCTGGTTGAGGTGCTTTTTTCTTGAGAACTTGGAGTGCATTTCCGCCGCGGAATTCCGCTCATTCTTTCGGCCAGGGATAGGCGGGCGGCAGGCGTGGTCGAACTTGCGACGGCGATGTTTCCGGCCGAAGCCGGTTTCTTGCGGTCCCCCCGCGGCCGTTCTTCAGGAGGAGAGACCCCCATGGCGAAAAGAGGGAGATTGGCGTTTCCAATCATGGCGCTGGCGACTGCCCTGGGTCTCGCAGCTTGCGGGCCTCGGGAACCGGAAGCCCCCAAGGCAGCGGCTCCTGCACCGGCTTCGGCGCCAGTCGACCCCTACGACATCGCCAGGATGGACCTCAAGAGCCCGCCCTCGGTCACCACCGCGGAGCGGCACACCGGCCCGTTCTCGGCGGGCAGCGCCCTCAATCCGGGGCCGGACCTCAAGCCCCTGGTGTCCGACCCGGTGAAGGAAATCCGCATCGACGCCACCCACAAGATCATCGAGATCGCCCCCGGGGTGAAATACAGCGCCTGGACCCTGGGCGACACCGTGCCCGGCCCGGTGATCCGCGCCCGGGTGGGGGACCGCATCAAGTTCTCCATGACCAACCGCTCCGACGAGGCGGCGCCCGGCATCCGCATGACGGCGGCGCCGATGATGCACTCCATGGATTTCCATGCCGCCATGGTGTCGCCCACGGATAAGTACCACTCCATCGCCCCGGGCCAGACCATCGCCTACGAATTCACCCTCAACTATCCCGGCGTCTTCATGTACCACTGCGCCACGCCCATGGTGCTCGAGCACATCGCCTCGGGAATGTACGGCATGGTGATCGTCGAGCCCCGGGGCGGCTATCCCACCCGGGTGGACCGGGAATACGCCATTGTCCAGAGCGAGTTCTACACCCGGCCCGATCCCCAGAAGCGCAAGGTGGACAACCAGCCCCTCCATGTGCTGGACGGGGAGCGGGTGCGGTCCAAGGCCTCCACCTATACTGTCTTCAACGGCCGCTACAACGGCTTCGTGGACAAGCCTCTCCTGGCCAAGCCGGGGGAGCGGGTGCGGCTCTTCGTCCTCAACGCGGGGCCCTCCAATACCTCCAGCTTCCATGTGGTGGGAACCATCTTCGACCGGGTCTGGCTGGACGGCAACCCGGACAACCAGCTGCGGGGCATGCAGACGGTGCTCCTGGGCTCCTCCGGCAGCGCCATCGTGGAATTCGTCGTGCCCGAAGCCGGCGTCTACACCATGGTGGATCACCACTTCTCCAACGCTTCCCAGGGCGCCGTCGGTCTCATCGAGGCCAGCGGCAAGGCCCCGGTGGGCGGCATGCCGGCCGGGGCCGAGCACCACAACATTCCCGCCACCGCCGTGCCTTCCGACCCGGAGGCCGTGCAGGGCAAGCTCAATTTCGAATCGAAATGCCTGGCCTGCCACACCATCGGCGGCGGTCCCAAGCCCAATCTGGGTCCCGATCTTTACGGCGTCACCGGGCGCCGCGACGAAGCCTGGCTGAGGCGCTGGCTGAAGTCCCCGGACCGGATGCTGCAGACCGATCCCCAGGCGAAGGAACTGCTGGCCCAGTGGAAGGTGCCGATGCCCAACCAGTACCTCTCGGACGAGGAAATCAGCCAGTACATCGCCTACTTCAGGTGGGCCGACCAGAACCGGCAGCCCCAGAGCGGGGGCCTGGCCTCAGCGGCCGCGCCGGCGCCGGGAAGGTAGGCGGGGGGCCGCCGGCTCATCGACAGGCCGGCGGCCGCGGGGTATCCTGCCGGCCCTCCAATCTTCGGAAGTCGAACCACCATGGGACAAGCCAAACTGCGGGGCAGCCAGGAGCAGCGCATCGCCCAGGCCCGGGCCAAGATCGAAGCCACCCGCCCGGAAAAGCTGGTGTGCAACAGCTGCCAGGGTGACGTCACCGACATCCACCCGGTCAGCACCCGGGGGCTGCGGGGCATCGAAGCCATCTGGATGGGGCAGTGCCAGTGCGGCCATACCACCTTCGCCGCCTCCGGCGAGCCGAAGTCGGTGCAAGCCTTCTTCGATGCCCTCGCCACGGAGGGCGAACTGGCCATCGGCAGCCAGAGCCAGGACGGCGAGAAGCACGAAAGCCTCTAAAACCCCATAAACCGGGACAGGGCATAGATCCCCAGTCCCACCAGCCCCCCCACCAGGGTGCCGTTGATGCGGATGAACTGCAGGTCCTTGCCGACCTGGAGTTCCAGGCGCTCGGTCATGGTGTCGGCATCCCAGGTGCGCATGGTGTCGGGAATGAGGCGCGCCACCTCCCGGCGGCGGGATTCCAGCAGGCCGGCGATGGCCTCCCGCAGCCAGGAATCGAGATCGTCCCGCAGGCTTGGGTCGGCGAGAAGGGTTTCCCCCAGGTGCCGGATGGCCGCCTGCAGATGCTCGCGGATTTCCGATGACGGCCCTTCCGCGTCGGCCAGGAGGTGCCGGCGCAGATCCTCCCAAAGATCCTCCAGGGCGCGCTGGCAGGCGGGGTTGCCGAGGATTTCCTTCTTGATGGCTTCGGCCCGCCGCCGGGTGTCCGGGGATTCCTTCAGGTTGCGGGCGAAGTCCTGCACGGTCCGGTCGAAGCGCTGCCGCAATTCGTGGCCGGCATCTTCCTCCACTTCCTGCACCAGATCCTCCAGGGCCGTCATGATGCCGTTGAAGGCCCGCTCGTCCAGGTTGAGCCGCTTCCACAGCCAGCCGGTGCTGTCGCGGATTCTCTGGCGGATGAGGGCTTCCTTCTCGGCAATGATGGCGACGAGATGGCGGAGGCCGGCGTCCAGCAGCTGTTGATGGCGGTTGCCGGCGGTGAGGGCGACGAGGATGTCGCCGGTGAGGGGGGCGACCTCGGCCGCCGCCAGCCGCTCGGTGATCTTATCCCGCAGGAAGGCGCGCACCCGGTCGTCGTCCAGGGAGCGCAGGAAGGCTGGCAGCAGCCGGATCGCCTGGGTCGCCAGGATATCCGCATGGGCGGGATCGGCAAGCCAGCGGGCGATGAGTTCGCCGAAATCGATGCCGGCCAGGCGGGCGCGGATCACCTCGGCGGGCAGGAAATGCTCCTCGACGAACTTCCCCAGGCTGTCGCCGATGCGCTCCTTGTTGCGGGGGATCACCGCCGTGTGGGGGATGGGCAGGCCCAGGGGGTGGCGGAAGAGGGCGGTGACCGCGAACCAGTCGGCCAGGGCCCCCACCATGGCGGCTTCGGTGAAGGCCCGCAGGTAGGCGAGCCAGGGATAGGCTGGCTGGAAGTGGCCGGCGGCCAGGAATAGGGCGGCCATGGCGGCCAGGAGGCCGGTGGCGATGGCCCGGCTGCGACGCAGATCCACCCGGGGATTGGCGCTTCCCGTGCCGGGCCTGTCCTTCGCCGCTTTACGCTGTTGCACTACTTGCATCCGGGAGGGGGGCGTTTACGCTTTCAATTCGGCCTCTTCATATTAATTGCTGCCGGAGATTTCTCCATGTCCATTCTCGACGATATCAAGGAAGGCGGTCGCTCCACCATCACCCTGGGCTTCGGCGTCCTTTCCCTCGTGCCGGCCGTCCTGCCGGTCCTGGCCCAGGGGGCCCGGCCCTTCCTCAAGGGCGCCGTCAAGGGCGGCCTGGTCTGCCTGGAGAAAGGCCAGGAAGCGGTGGCGGAAATTCGCCGGGTGCTGGACGACGTGGCCGCCGAGTCCCGGGCTGAGCACCCTGCCAGGCCGATCCACCGGCCGCCCCCGCCGGCGGAGCCGATGATGCCCTCCACCGGCGAGCCCGATCCGGAAGCGATGGGCTGACTGCGTCCGGGCGGCGGGAGGCGTCGATTTTGCTGGTGTGATGCGCCGAAAATGGCGTCAATTGCTCGGAACGACCGGGGCTTGACGGTATAATGGAGGTTTTTGCAATCACTACCAGAGATCGAAAATGGCTCTTAATAACGTTCCGTCCGGCAAGTCTCTCCCCAATGATTTCAACGTCATCATCGAGATCCCGATGCATGCCGACCCGGTGAAGTACGAGGTCGACAAGGAAAGCGGCGCCATTTTCGTGGACCGTTTCATGTCCACCGCCATGCACTATCCCTGCAACTACGGCTACATTCCCCACACCATCGCCGGCGACGGCGACCCGGTGGACGTGCTGGTGATGGCCCAGTTCCCGCTGCCCCCGGGCGTGGTGGTGCGCTGCCGCCCCATCGGCATGCTGGGCATGACCGACGAGGCCGGTGACGACGCCAAGGTGCTGGCCGTGCCGGTGGACAAGCTCACCCCCATGTACCGCGATGTCCAGTCTCCCCGCGATCTGCCCCAGATCCTGCTGGACCAGATTGCCCACTTCTTCGAGCACTACAAGGATCTCGAACCGGGCAAGTTCGTGAAGGTCAAAGGCTGGTTCGGTGCCGAAGAGGCCAAGAAGGAAATCGTGGAAGGCGTGGCCCGTTACAACGACGCCAAGGAAAAGCCGGCGTACTGAGGCTGAAGCCATGGCCTTGCGGATTGCTGTCGCCCAGTTCAATGCCGTCGTCGGCGATCTGCCGGGCAATGTCGAGCGGATCGTCGAATGTGCCACCCGCGCCAAGGCGCGGGGCGCCGATCTGCTGCTGACTCCGGAACTGGCCCTGTGCGGCTATCCGCCGGAAGACCTGCTGCTGCGCCAGGATTTCTATGGGGCCTGCGATGCGGCCCTAGAAAACCTGGCCGACCGGGTCAGCGGCATCACCCTGGTGGTGGGCCATCCGGAGGCCCGGAACGGCCGCTCCTACAATGCCGCGACCGTCCTTCGGGATGGCCGGCGGCTGGCCACTTACCACAAGTTCCGCCTGCCCAATTACGAGGTCTTCGACGAGGAGCGCTATTTCGATGCCGGCGACGCGGCCTGCGTCGTGGATATCGACGGCGTGCGCTGCGGCATCAACATCTGTGCCGACATCTGGGAAACCGGCGCCGCCGACATGGCCTGCCGGGCCGGGGCCGACCTGCTCCTGGTCCTCAACGCCTCCCCCTGCCACCTGGAGAAACAGGCCCTGCGGACCCGGGTGCTGGGCGAGCGGGTGGCTTCCACCGGCATCCCGGCTGTCTATGCCAACCTGGTGGGCGGCCAGGACGAGCTGGTTTTCGACGGCGGCTCCTTCGCCCTCGACGCCCAGGGCGAGGTCTGCATGCGCCTGCCCCAGTTCGAAGAGGCCCTGGGGCTGGTGGAATACGATGCCGGCACCCTGCGCTCCGACGAAATGGCTGTCGTGCTCGGACCGGAGGCGGAGGCCTACCAGGCCCTCGTCCTCGGGGTGCGGGACTATCTCGGCAAGAACGGCTTCCCCGGCGCCATCATCGGCCTCTCCGGGGGGATCGACTCGGCCTTGACCCTGGCCGTGGCGGTGGATGCCCTGGGTCCCGAAAAGGTGCGGGCGGTGATGATGCCGTCGCCGTATACCGCGCAAATGAGCCTCGACGATTCCCGGGCCATGATCGAGACCCTGGGGGTGCGTTACGACGAGATTCCCATCGCGCCGGCCATGGACACCTTTGCGGCCATGCTGGAGAGCCAGTTCGCCGGGCTGCCGGCCGATACCACCGAGGAAAATCTCCAGGCCCGCATCCGCGGCATGATCCTCATGGCCCTGTCCAACAAGACCGGCGCCCTGGTGCTGACCACCGGCAACAAGTCGGAAATGGCCGTCGGCTACTGCACCCTCTACGGCGACATGGCGGGGGGCTTCGCCGTCATCAAGGACGTGTACAAGACCCTGGTTTATCGCCTGGCGCGCTACCGCAACAGCCTGTCGCCGGTGATCCCCGAGAACATCATCGTCCGGCCGCCTTCCGCCGAGCTGAAGCCGGACCAGACCGACCAGGACTCCCTGCCGCCCTACGACATCCTCGACGCCATCGTCAAAGCCTATATGGAAGATGATCGCAGCCCCCGGGACATCATCGCCGCCGGCCTGCCCGAGGAGGCGGTGCGGAAGGTGGTGCGGCTGCTGCGCATCGCCGAGTACAAGCGCCGCCAGGCGCCGGTGGGAATCCGCATCACCCAGCGCGGCTTCGGCAAGGATTGGCGTTATCCTATTACCAATCGCTACCGTGACGAATCCTGAAGAATTGGAAAATAGGAACTGGACATGAAAAAAATCGAAGCCATCATCAAGCCGTTCAAGCTGGACGAAGTCCGGGAGGCCCTGTCCGAAATCGGTATCAGCGGCCTCACGGTCACCGAGGTCAAGGGCTTCGGCCGCCAGAAGGGCCACACCGAGCTCTACCGGGGGGCCGAATACGTGGTGGATTTCCTGCCCAAGATCAAGATCGAGATCGTCGTTGCCAGCGAGCGGGTGGACGCCGCCATCGAGGGCATCATCAAGGCCGCCCGCACCGGCAAGATCGGTGACGGCAAGATTTTCGTCACCCCCGTCGAGCAGGTGGTCCGCATCCGCACCGGCGAAACCGACGAAGCCGCGATCTAGGATGGAAAATGTCGGCCCGAGGGCCGACACTTTTTATTTATTGCTGCGGAGTAATACCCAGAGGGCGCCTTCGCCGCCGTCCTGGGGGCGCGCCTGGCAATAGGCCAGGACTTCGTCCTTCTGCATCAGCCAGCCCCGCACCAACTGGCGCAGCACCGACATCCGCCCCGGTGAGCGCAGTCCCTTGCCGTGCACGATGCGCACGCAACGGATGCCGTGCTTGAGGCATTCGTGCAGGAAAATCGCCAGCTGGGTGCGGGCTTCTTCCCGGTTCATGCCATGCAGATCGATATGCTCTTGTACCACCCAGCGGCCACGGCGCAAATCCCTGAGGACACTGCTGGCCAGGCTGGGACGCAGGTAATTGGGTTCGTCTCCGCCCTCCAGGCGATCCTGGAGCCCGATGGGACCGTGCAGCGCCTCGTGCATGACCGCCCGTTCGTCGGCGCGGTGCTGGACCGGCCACGGGGGCGGCGTCGGGCTGCCGAGGTGTACTCGGTTGGATGGCGGCAGCGGCCTGGCATCCGCTACGGCAGCGTGGAATGCCGCCAGGTCGTCGTCGGTGGGAGTGGCCATCTTGATGGTCCTGAAGGTGGCGAAGGGAGGCCGCCAAATGTACCAATAGACAGCGCCGCCCGGCAAAAAATCAGTGGCTTTTCCCGCGGGGGGTTTCTCCATGATTTCCCCATGGCAGTACGTAGACTCCCCATGCTCCTCTACCACCCAACGGGTAGGTCAACATAAGGCCGGTCGGGTATTCCGGCCCTTAGTGACGGGGCATACCATTCGGCTACTTAGCACGCATAGCAGTGCATGACATGTGCGTTGTCGTGCCCTGAGGCGTCGCCTATCGGAGGAATGCCCCATGCTGATCATTGCCACCGCTTCAACCCATCGTATGGCCTGCTGGAAGGACGGGCTCTACGGGACGGACGACATCGTCGAGGTGACCGAGTCGTCCAGCCTGAAGACCTGCCTTGCCCGCCATACGCCCCAGGTGCTGCTCATCGACCTGGAGTTTCCCGGGCTAGGCAACCCGGCGGCAAGCATCCGCAAGCTGCGCCAGGCCTGCCCGGCCACCAAGATCGTGGTCCTCGGGCAGACGGCATCGGACGACCTGGAAATCACCCTTTTCATGGCCGGGGTGCGGGGCTGCTGCGACGCCGAAGTGGAGTGCCAGACCCTGCAGCGGGTGGTCGCTGCCGTCCGCCAGGGGGAGCCGTGGATCCGGCGCACCCTCATTCCCCGCCTGCTGGACGAACTGACCGCCAGGGCCCTGGGCGAGCCGTCCCGGCTCTTTTCCGACAAGGGCCGCAGCGCCGAACTGAGCCGCCGGGAGCAGCAAATCGCCGCCCTTGCCCGGGACGGCGAATCCAGCAAGCAGATCGCAAGCGAGCTGAACATGGCGGAGCCCACGGTCAAGGCCTATCTGACCGGCATCCTGCGCAAACTGGGGATGGACGATCGCCTGAAGCTGTCGCTGATGATGAATATCGGTACTGAATCGTGACCATGCAAGGATCGCCCATGCAGCCGATCACCGTAGCCATTCTCGATTCCGACCAGGTGAAGCGTACCGCCTGCGAATATCTCCTGCGCTACGAGGAAGATATCCAGGTGGTGGCCCAGGTCGCCACCCTCAAGGAAGTGACAGCGACCGTGCTGGGCCTGCAGCCCCAGGTCCTGCTGTGCCGCTTCAGCCTGGCGGCGGTGGAGAGCTTTGCGCTGCTGCGCAGCCTGCGCAGCGAATGTCCGGCGCCTGCGGTGCTGCTGCTCACCGACCGCTCCATCCAGGATGATCAGATCATGCAGGGGCTCAACATGGGGGCCCGGGGACATCTCAGCTACGACAGCATCAGTTCGCAACTGGCCAAGGCGATACGCAGCATCAGCGAAGGCGAAGCCTGGATTCCCCGGCAGATGCTGGGCCGCCTCCTGGAGCGGGCGACGCGGGCGGCCTGAAGCCCGCCGGGAAGGGGAAGCGAATAAAAAAGGGCGCCTCAGGCGCCCTTTTTTTGACGTGCTTTGCTTTTAGATCAGACCGGCCTGGTCCAGGTAGCGCTCGGCGTCCAGGGCCGCCATGCAGCCGGTGCCGGCGGAAGTGCAGGCCTGGCGATAGATGTAGTCCTGCACGTCGCCGGCGGCGAAGACGCCGGGAATGCTGGTTTGCGTCGCGTTTCCGCTGCGGCCGCCCTCGGTGATGAGATAGCCGTTATCCATCTCCAGTTGGCCCTTGAAGAGGTCGGTGTTGGGCTTGTGGCCGATGGCGATGAAGACGCCGAGGACGTCGATGTCCCGGCTGCTGCCGTCGGCGGTGCTCTTGACCCGCAGGCCGGTGACACCGGTCTGGTCCCCCAGCACTTCGTCCAGGACGCTGTTCCAGAGGATGGTCACCTTGCCGGCTTTTTCCTTCTCGAACAGCTTGTCCTGCATGATTTTCTCGCCCCGGAACTTGTCGCGGCGATGGATGACGGTGACGTGGCTGGCGATGTTGGCCAGGTAGAGGGCTTCCTCCACGGCGGTGTTGCCGCCGCCGACCACGGCTACGGGTTTATTGCGGTAGAAGAAGCCGTCACAGGTGGCGCAGGCGGAAACGCCCCGGCCCATGAATTTTTCCTCGGAGGGCAGGCCCAGGTACTGGGCGGAAGCGCCGGTGGCGATGATGAGGGCGTCGCAGGTGTAGGTGCCGGCGTCGCCCACCAGGGTGAAGGGCCTCTCCCCCAGCTTGGTGGTGTGGATATGGTCGAAAATAATTTCCGTGTCGAAGCGGCGGGCGTGCTGCTCGAAGCGGGCCATGAGGTCCGGACCCATGACACCCTCGGGGTCCGCCGGCCAGTTATCCACTTCGGTCGTGGTCATCAGCTGGCCGCCCTGGGCGAGGCCGGTGATGAGGACGGGTTTCAGGTTGGCGCGGGCGGCGTACACGGCGGCGGTATAGCCGGCGGGGCCGGAGCCGAGAATGAGCAGGCGGCTGTGGCGGGGTGGGTTGGACATGGCATCCCTCGATGATGAGCAATCCCAAAATTATAACTTTGTCGACGGCCGATCCCGCCCCCAAGTTTCTGGCGCAGAGAGGAAAACTCATTATAATTCCCCGCTAACTCCATGACGAAAAAGTAATTTATGGCTTCCGGCAATTTTGGGTTGAGTTTGGTGGTGGTGCGCAACGTGCCGCTGTTCTCCGGCCTGGACGAGCACGAGCTGGAGCACCTCAGCCGCGTCGCCCGCCGCCGCCGGGCCGAACGGGGCGAATTCATCGTCCGGGAAGGGGAAAGCACCGATTTCCTCTACATCCTCCTCTCCGGCCGCGCCAAGGTCACCAACAGCGACGAGGAAGGGAAGGAAATCATCCTCGCCATCCTGGGGCCCGGGGAATTCTTCGGCGAAATGGGCCTTATCGACGAGAGTCCGCGCTCCGCCGACGTGGTGGCCCAGGAGGCCTGTGAGCTCCTGGTGCTGGGGGCGGCGGAATTCCAGCGCTGCTGGCGGGAGAACTTCCCCGTGGCGAAGAAGCTGATGCAGATCCTGGTGGGACGGCTGCGGGATGCCGATCGCAAGATCGAAAGCCTCGCCCTCCTGGATGTCTATGGCCGGGTGGCCCGGCTCCTGCTCGAGATGTCCGAGGAACAGGATGGACGTCGGGTGGTGAAAAGAAAGATTTCCAAACAGGAGATGGCACGGATGATCGGTGCCTCCCGGGAGATGGTGACCAAGGTCATGCGCGACCTGGAGGCCGGCTCCTACATCGCCTACGACGGCGACTGCCTCGTCATCCTGGGAGGCTGAGCATGGTAGTTCGCAGCCCGGCCCGGGCGCCCAGCCCGCTGCCGGACAAGATCGGATCCCTGCTGCAGGAATCCCGCTGGCTTGCCCTGGGGGCCGTGGCGCTCTTCCTTTCCCTCGCCCTATGGGGCTTTTCCAAGGAAGACCCGGGGTGGTCCCACGCCGTCGGCGGCGGCCCCCTGCACAACCCGGCGGGCCGGGCCGGGGCCTGGCTGGCCGACATCATGCTCTATCTCTTCGGCCTCTCGGCCTGGTGGTGGGTCGGGCTGCTCCTCATGTTCATCTGGTGGGGATGTCGGCGCCTCAACGGTTTCGGTGCCCACACTGGGGATGGGGACCGCCGTCCCCTCTACATCGCCCTTGCCGGCTTCGCCATCCTGCTGATCGCCAGTTCGGCCCTGGAAGCCCTGCGCTTCTACAGCCTCAAGGCCTCGCTTCCCCTGGCGCCGGGCGGGGTGATCGGGCTGGAGCTCGGCCGGGGGTTGGCCCGTCAGTTCGGCTATACGGGCTCGACCTTGCTGCTCCTGGCCCTGCTGGCGACGGGCTGGAGCATTTTTGCCGGCATGTCCTGGCTGACCGCCTTCGAGCGCCTGGGCTGGGCCCTGGAAAGGGGAACCGGCTTGGTCTACGGCCTGGTGGACCGCTGGCGGGACCGCCGGATCGGCCGCGAAGTGGCCCAGAAGCGGGAAGTGAAGGTGGAAGTGGAAAAGCGCCGGGTCGAGCTGCAGGAGCCCATCGTCATTATCGAGACCCCGATGCCCGAAATTCCCGTTTCCCCCAAGGCCGAGAAGCGCATCGAGCGGGAAAAGCAGGTGGCCCTCTTCCCCGAGGCTGTCCTCGGCGGCCAGTTGCCGCCCCTGCATCTCCTCGATCCGGCACCGCCCACCCTGGAAGTGGTGAGCGCCGAGACCCTGGAATTCACCTCCCGGCTGATCGAGAGGAAGCTCGCCGACTTCGGTGTCCAGGTGAAGGTCCTGGCGGCCCTGCCGGGGCCGGTCATTACCCGCTACGAGATCGAGCCGGCGGTGGGGGTGAAGGGCGCCCAGATCGTCAATCTGGCCCGGGACCTGGCCCGGGCCCTGGCCCTGGTATCCATCCGGGTGGTGGAGACGGTGCCCGGCAAGTCCTGCATGGCCCTGGAGTTGCCCAACAGCAAGCGCCAGACCGTGAAGCTCTCGGAAATCATCTCCAGCCGGCCCTACAACGACATGACCAGCCCCCTGACCGTGAGCTTGGGCAAGGATATCGGCGGCCTGCCGGTGGTGGCGGACCTGGGCAAGACCCCCCACATGCTGGTGGCGGGCACCACCGGCTCCGGCAAGTCGGTGGGGATCAACGCCATGATCCTGTCGCTCCTCTACAAGTCCGAGCCGGAGCAGGTGCGCCTCATCATGGTGGATCCGAAGATGCTCGAGCTTTCCATCTACGAGGGCATCCCGCATCTGCTGGCGCCGGTGGTCACGGATATGAAGCAGGCCGCCAATGCCCTCAACTGGTGCGTCGGCGAAATGGAGAAGCGCTACAAGCTCATGTCGGCCATGGGCGTGCGCAATATCGCGGGCTTCAACGCCAAGATCAAGGAAGCGGAGAAGAAGGGCGAGCATATTCCCAACCCCCTGTCCCTTACCCCCGAGACGCCGGAGCCGCTGAACACCCTGCCGTTCATCGTGGTGGTCATCGATGAGCTGGCCGACCTCATGATGGTGGTGGGCAAGAAGGTGGAAGAACTCATCGCCCGCCTAGCCCAGAAGGCCCGGGCTGCCGGCATCCACCTGGTGCTGGCGACCCAGCGCCCGAGCGTGGATGTCATCACCGGCCTCATCAAGGCCAACATCCCGACCCGCATCGCCTTCCAGGTTTCCAGCAAGATCGACTCCCGCACCATCCTCGACCAGATGGGGGCCGAGGCCCTCCTGGGCCAAGGGGACATGCTCTACCTGGCGCCGGGCACCGGCTATCCGACCCGGGTCCACGGCGCCTTCGTCTCCGACGACGAAGTGCACCGGGTGGTGGAGCACCTAAAGGCCACCGGCGCGCCGGAATACATCGAGGATATCCTTTCCGGCGCCGTGGATGATGAAGAAGGCGGCGGCGAAGGCGGCGAAGAGGGTGACGCGGAAAGCGATCCCCTGTACGACCAGGCGGTCGAAGTGGTGTTGAAGAATCGCCGGGCCTCCATCTCCCTGGTCCAGCGCCACCTGCGCATCGGCTACAACCGGTCGGCCCGCCTCATCGAGGCCATGGAGAAATCCGGCCTGGTTTCGGCCATGGATGGCCGGGGCGGCCGCGAGGTCCTGGCAAGAAAACCCGAGGAGGCATGATGAATCTTGGAAAGCTGGCCTGGGGCCTGGCCCTGGTGCCGACCCTGGCCTGGGCCGGGGCGGTGGAGCAGCTGCGCCACTACCTGGACAACACCCGCACCCTGCGGGCGGAATTTTCCCAATCGGTGATGGGCAAGTCGGGCCGGAAGCCCCAGCTGTCCTCCGGCAACCTCGCCATTTCCCGGCCGGGAAAGCTGCGCTGGGAAATCCAGAAACCCTATCCCCAGCTCATGGTGGGGGATGGCAACAGGTTCTGGATCTACGATCCGGAACTGAAGCAGGTGACGGTGAAGAAAATGGGGCAGGCCATCGGCAGCACGCCGGCGGCGCTCCTTTCCGGCAGCAGCGACCTGGAAAAGAATTTCAGCCTCAAGGAGGGAGGCGAGGCGGAAGGGCTGTCCTGGGTCGAAGCGGTGCCCAAGTCCTCTGACAGCGGCTTCGAGAAGGTGCGGCTCGGCTTCGCCGGCAGCGACCTGAAGGCCATGGAGCTCCTCGATAACTTCGGCCAGACCACCCGGGTCCATTTCTCCCGCATCGAGCGCAATCCGGCCTTGCCGGCCCCCCTGTTCAAATTCACCCCGCCTGCTGGGGCCGACGTCATCGGCGAGTAAGAACGGCGAGGGCGTCAGCCCTCACCAGACCTGCCACCACTTGCGCAGTTTCGGGGCGGCGGCCTCCTTCGCCGCCCGGTCGCCCTCGGCGAAGGCGGCCAGGGCCGGGGCCGGCAGGCCCATCTTCTGCAGTACTGCGGCGTATTTCTTGTCGGTGCCCAGGATGTGCTCCTGCAGCCAGCGCTTGAGGAAGTGGACGACCTCGAAGGAGATGCTCTTGCCGTCTACCAGGTGCTTGCGGGCGATTTCGCTGGTCTTGGCGATAAAGGCCTGGTGCTGCTGGAGGTGGAGGGCATACTCGGCGGCGTTATAGCCGGCATCCCGCATCAGCTTTTCTTCCAGTTCGAAGTGGGTCTTCGTGTAGTCGATCAGGGCATCCAGGATTTCGATGGTGACCTCATTGCTGGTGCGCTCGACAATGGCGATGAACAGCCGGTTCAAGATGCCGATCAGCGTCTTGTGCTGTTCATCGATGGCATCCACTCCGACGCTGATGGCGTCGGACCATTCGAAAAAAGCCTTTTCTGCCATGGTATCCCTCCTTGATCGAGGATTATGCCAAACGCAGAATTCCTGGTCGACACATTCAAGCCTTGAAGAAATCCTCCAGGCGCTCGAAGACGGCATGATTGGCGCCATGGCGGCGCACCGTCTGCACATCCTCCAGTTTTTCCAGCTGCCGGATTAGTTGCGCCAGGCGCCCGTCTTCATTGACCAGAAGCCAGATGCGGCTGTGGCTGCCGCCGCCCACGGGCATGCAGAGGATGCCCTCCACGTTGAAGGCCCGGCGGGAGAAAAGGCCCACTACATGGGACATGACCCCGGGGTGATTGTTGACATCGATTTCCAGGATGGCGCGGCGCAGGGCCAGGATCTCGTTGCGGTTGGTGGCGTTCATGGGTCAGTGTCCGATCATTTCGCGGTTGGCGGCCCCGGGGGGAACCATGGGGTAGACCATCTCGTTGGCGTCGATGCTGGCGTGGATGAGCCAGGGGCCCCGGGCGTTGATGGCATCCAGGAGGCCGGCGCAGGGGTTGGGGTGGTGATCCAGGTCAACGGCCTTGATGCCGCAGGCCCGGGCGAGGCCGGCGAAATCCGGTGCGGCATGGAAACGGGAGGCGTATATCCGTTTGCCGTAGAAGAGGGCCTGCTGCTGGTGCACCAGCCCCAGGGAAGCGTTGTCCATGAGGACGACCTTGATGTTGGCCTTTTCCTCGGCGGCGGTGATCAGTTCCTGGATATTCATGAGGATGGAACCGTCGCCGGTAAAGCACACCACGGTACGCTCCGGTTCGGCCAGGGCGGCGCCGATGGCGGCGGGGAGGCCGAAGCCCATGGTGCCGAGCCCGCCGGAGGTCAGCCACTGGCGCGGCCGGCGCAGGGGGTAGGCCTGGGCCACCCACATCTGGTGCTGGCCCACGTCGGTGGCGATGATCGCCTGGTCGTCCAGGCAGGCGGCGATGCAGCGGATGAGGCCGAAGTGGCTCAAGGGATTATCCAGGTGGGTGAGGCGCCGGGGGAAACGCGCCTTCAGGGACTCGACGCGTTCGAGCCAGGCGGTCCGCGGGGTGGGGCGCACCGCCGGCAGGAGGGCGGCGAGGACCTTGGCCACGTCGCCGGCGATGCCCACCCGGGCCGTCTTGATCTTGTCCAGCTCGGCCGGGTCGATGTCGATGTGGATGACCTTCGCCTGGGGGCAGAAATGGGTCACCTTGCCGGTGGCCCGGTCGTCGAAGCGGGCGCCCACGGCGATCAGGAGATCGCATTCGTCCAGGGCGAGATTGGTGTAGCGGGCGGCATGCATGCCCAGCATGCCGAGGGAGAGGGGGTGGTCCACCGGCAGCGCTCCGAGTCCCATGAGGGTCATGACGGTGGGCAGGGACGCCTGCTCGGCCAGCTGTAGGGCGGTTCCGGCGGCTCCCGAATGGATGACCCCACCGCCCAGGTAGAGGATGGGCCGGGCCGCGGCGTTGATCAGGGCCGCCGCCTCGGCGATCGGTCCCGGGGCGACGGCAGGGACCGGGTCCGGGCAGCCGGGGGCCGGCCACTCGGCGATGTCGATGGCCTGGTTCTGCACGTCCTTGGGAATGTCTACCAGCACCGGCCCCGGCCGGCCGGAGGCGGCGATGCGGAAGGCCCGGGGAATGATCTCCAGCAGCTCGTCGGCGGAGGACGCCAGGAAATTGTGCTTGGTGACGGGCACCGAGAGGCCGTAGGTGTCCACCTCCTGGAAGGCGTCGGTGCCGATCATGGCCCGGGGCACCTGGCCGGTGATGGCCACCAGGGGAATGGAATCGAGCTTGGCATCGGCTAATGCCGTCAGGAGATTGGTGGCGCCAGGGCCGGAGGAAGCCAGGCAGACGGCGGGCTGGCCGCTCACCCGGGCCATGCCCTGGGCCATGAAGCCGGCTCCCTGCTCATGGCGGGCCAGGACATGGCGGATTCGGGACGAAGCGGAAAGGGCGTCGTAGATGGGCAGGATGGCGCCGCCGGGAATGCCGGTGATGGTGCGAATGCCCTGCCTTTCCAGCAGCCGCACCGTAATCTGGGCGCCGGTAAGGGTTTCGGTCATGGAAGTCTCCTGGTCGGGTTTGCGGCTCTACCGGGGAGGCTCCAAAACAAAACCCCCGCCGGTTGCGCCGGCGGGGGTTGAGGAATCCTGTCTGCTACTCTTTATCCGACCCGAGACGGCGCGTGCGTAACGACGCCTACTACGACGACAGCGGCTACGGCGGCCACAGCTTGCACCGGGATAACGGTGTTCAGGCGGACGTCGATGGCAGCAGTCATGTCGCTCAAGATGCGGAATTGGGAAAACAGATAGAATACTATGGTTCAATCCGCCATTGAATGCAATAGGGTCCTTAATGCATTTCGTCCTTGCCCCTGGGGGACCGGCGCTCCTCCGTTTTGATACAGTGACGGCCTCTGGCTTGGCCTAACCCCCGCTTCCCATCGTGACCCGCCGCCTCCTGGCCCACCTCAAGCGCTATTTCCCGGTTCTCGCCTTCTTCGGCGGGTTCCTGTGGGATGCGCTGACCCTGGGCCGGAAAGTGAAGGTCATGGATTTCTGGATCCTGGGGGCTTACCTGCTGGCTGCGGCTTGCCTGGCCGTCTGGCTGGCCCGGCGGGAGCACAGGGCGATCATGCCCCCCGATCCTGAAGCGGGTTGGCAGGGGCAATTTCGCGGCCTCGCCTGGCAGGCGCCCTACCTGCTGCTCCAGTTCTTCTTCGGCGGCATCTTTTCCGCCCTCTTCATCCTCTATTTCAAGAGTTCGGGGCATCTGGGCGCTTGGCTCATGGCCCTGTTCCTGGGGGCGCTTCTGGTGGGCAACGAGTTCATGGGGGAGCGTTATGGGCGGCGCTTCACCCTGACCTGGGGTTTGTTTGGGCTCAACGCCATTCTGCTTCTCAATTTCGTCCTGCCCCACCTGGCGGGAAGTCTCAACCCGGCCTGGTTCCATGCTTCCACTGTCCTAGGCGCCTCCCTGGCCCAGGGATTGCGCTGGCTGTCGCCGGGGCGCCCGGGGCGCATCCTGCCGGCCTGGGGCGTGGCTGCGGCCCTGGCCCTGGCCTGGAACCTGGACATGATCGCCCCGGTTCCCCTGGTCAAGCGGGACGTGGCGGTAGGCCAGCAGTTCGTCCACAAGGAGGGTGTCTTTGCCCTGCAGGTGGAGGCAGCGCCGGCCTGGCAGTTCTGGCGGGAGGCGGCCCGCACCGTGCATGTGCCGGAAGGCGGGCGCCTCTACGGGGTCTCCGCCGTCTTCGCCCCCCTGGGGGTGACCGCTCTCCTGGAACATCGCTGGGAGTACCGCGATCCAAGCAGCGGCTGGCGGCCGGTTTCCCGGAGCCGTTTCGCGGCCACCGGCGGCCGGGAAAGAGGTTTCCGTGGCTATTCCTACGTCAGCGATCCGGCTGTCGGCGATTGGCGTCTCGTGGTCGCTACCCAGGACGGCCGCACCATCGTCGTCTTGCCCCTTGCGGTGGAGCGGGGCGAAGGGGCGGCGGAAAACCTGATAACGAAAGAATTCTAGGCGCCGCTATCCACCCGAAGGGCGCCTTGGCATAATCGTCCGATGCTCGCTTACATTGTCCGCCGCCTGCTTTACGCCATCCCTATTCTGATCGGCGTGAACCTGCTGACTTTTGCTTTGTTCTTCGTGGTAAACACCCCCGATGACATGGCGCGCATGCAGCTCGGCGTCAAGCGGGTGACCCCGGAGGCCATCCAGAAGTGGAAGGCGGAGCGGGGCTACGACAAACCCCTCCTGTGGAACAGCCAGGCGCCGGGGGCCGGGGCCCTCACCGACACCATCTTCTTCGACAAGTCGGCCCGCATGTTCGTCGGGGATTTCGGCCGGGCCGAGGATGGGCGGGATATCGCCCTGGAGATTAAAGGGCGTATGCTGCCGTCCTTGGCCGTCCAGCTTCCCAATTTCATTCTGGGGCTCTTCGTTACCATTATCTTCGCTTTGACCCTGGCCTTTTTCCGGGCCACCGCTTTCGACTTCTGGGGAGTGGTACTGTGCGTGGTTATGATGTCCATCTCCAGCCTCTTCTATATCATCGGTGGCCAATACTTGGTCAGCAAGGTCTGGCGCCTGGTGCCGATCTCGGGTTTTGGTGAGGGGCTGGACGCTTGGCGATTCCTTGTCCTGCCGGTGGTGGTCGGGGTTATTTCCGGAATTGGCTCCTCAACCCGTCTATACCGCACCATCTTTCTGGAAGAGGTGGGTAAGGACTACATCCGCACGGCTAGGGCAAAGGGCTTGCCGGAAACCGTGGTCTTCCTTCGCCACCTTCTGCGCAACGCCCTGATCCCCATCCTTACCGGGGTTGTGGTAGTGATCCCCTCTCTATTCATGGGTGCCCTCATCACCGAGTCCTTCTTCGGCATCCCGGGGTTGGGAAGCTACACCATCGACGCGATTAAGGCCCAGGATTTTGCCGTAGTCCGTTCCATGGTCTTCATCGGCGCGGTGCTGTACATCATCGGTCTCATCCTGACCGATATCTCCTACTCCATTGCGGATCCCCGGATTAGGTTGAAATAATGCCGTTCCAGATAGTCATCCTCTGGTCCGATGTGCTCGTCTGGCTGCTGGTGGCGGCCTGCTTGGGCTTTGGCTTTGTCATTACACGTACCGAGCATCTTCTTGCGGCTTGGCGGCGGGTGGGCAAGAGCCGAATCGGCATGGCTGCGGCCACGGTCCTGATGGTATTTGGGGTCATTGGCCTCCTGGACTCTCTCCATTATCGGTTGAGATTGGAAGGGGAGGCAGACAAGCCCACCGTATATTCCATCGAGGTGCTTTCGGTACTGGACACCGTTGCTAGCCCGGTCCGTACCCGCAACGAGAAAACCTATTCGGCTCCCTTCGCAACTCGGCTTTACGCCAAGGAAACCATCGATTTGCCTGGCGGCGGCCAGACCCGGGGCTATCCCCGCCTGAAGTACGGCGGTGCTCACCTGGGGGGGGACGAGGCGAGGCTGCCAGCGGATGTTGCCCGAAAGGCGGCGATGGGCTTCGTCCTGGCCGTTCTGACTTGGTGTGGCATGGCGGCCCTAGTGACCATGGGCGTGGGCAAACGGGAGGGCGTCGGTCGGAGCGAGGCTTGGCGGCGTATCTGGCAGGGGGAAACCCACTTCTCTTGGAATGCTCTTCTGATGACAGCAGGGGGGCTCATGGCGCTGATCCTTCCCCTGCTGAGCTTGGCCGGCTATTACCACGTTTTCGGCACCGACAAGGTTGGCCAGGACGTTCTTTACCAAGTATTGAAGAGCGTACGCACCGGCCTCATCATCGGCTTGGTGACTACCTTGGTCATGTTGCCTGTAGCGGTACTCATGGGCATCGTTGCAGGCTATTTCAGGGGGTGGGTTGACGATCTGATCCAGTACATCTACACAGTGCTGAGTTCCATCCCTGGGGTGCTCCTCATTGCCGCTGCCGTACTCATGATGCAGGTCGTTATCGATACCCATCCCGAGTGGTTCGCCACTGCTGCCGAGCGGGCCGACTTACGACTCCTGGCCCTGTGCTTCATCCTCGGTATCACTAGCTGGACCAGCTTGTGTCGCTTGCTGCGGGGCGAGACCCTGAAACTTCGAGAGCTGGAATATATCCAGGCGGCTCAAGCTTTCGGAGTGTCCTCCTGGCGCATCATCCTGCGCCACATCCTGCCCAACCTCATGCACATCGTCGTCATTACCCTGGTGATGGACTTCTCCGGCTTGGTGCTCGCAGAGGCCGTGCTCTCCTACATTGACATCGGCGTCGATCCCAACACAATCAGCTTCGGCACCATGATCAACAACGCCCGGTTGGAACTTGGCCGGGAGCCGGTGGTCTGGTGGTCCCTGGCGGCCGCCTTTGCCGCTATGCTCATGCTGGTGCTGGCGGCTAACCTGTTTGCCGACGTGGTGCGGGACGCCTTCGATCCGAGGGCGGTGTGATGGGGAGGCATTTGGGGATTTCTCGCGCGTTGGGCCGGGCATTCGCTCCGCCGGGCTGCGGAACTCGGCCGCTGCGCGGCCTCGGACAGTCCTCGCCCGGCTCCACGAACGCCCGGCCCTCCGGTTGGTCCCTGAGGTTGTCCAAATGAATTCACCTCTCCTGAGAGTAACCGACCTGAGGCTGGGCTTTGCCGCGGGCAGACAGACCCTGCTGGCGGTGGACGGAATCTCCTTCGAGGTGGGGGCGGGGGAGACCTTCGCTCTCCTCGGGGAATCGGGTTGCGGCAAGTCGGCCACCGCCCAGGGCATCATGCGGCTGTTGCCGGCGGCGGGGCGAATCGTCGGCGGCAGCGTCGAACTCGCCGGCCGGGAGCTCCTCTCCCTGCCGGAGGCCGACATGCGCTCGGTACGGGGCGCCCGCATGGCCATGATCTTCCAGGAGCCGGCCACCAGCCTCAATCCGGTCCTCACCGTCGGGCAGCAGATCGGCGAGGTGCTGGCGCGCCATCGCCATCTGACCGGCGAGCCCGCCCGCCAGCGCATGCTGGAACTCCTGCGCCAGGTGGGCATCGCCGACCCGGACCGGCGCCTGACCGAATATCCCTTCCAGCTCTCCGGCGGCATGAAGCAGCGGGTGATGATCGCCATCGCCCTGGCCGGCGAGCCGGATCTGCTGATCGCCGACGAACCGACCACGGCCCTGGATGTCACCGTCCAGGCCCAGATCCTCGATCTGCTGGTGAGGCTCCAGACGGAGCGGGGCATGGGCATGCTCCTCATCACCCACGACCTTGGGGTGGTGGCCCGGGTGGCCCACCGGGTGGGGGTCATGTATGCCGGCGAACTCGTTGAGGTGGCGCCCCGGGAGGCCTTCTTCACCAACCCCCGGCATCCCTACACCCGCGCCCTCTTCGCCGCCCTGCCGGAGGTCTCGCGGCGGGGCGGGGCCCTGACCACCATTCCCGGCCAGGTGCCGTCCCTCGACCACATGCCGGCAGGCTGCCGCTTCGCCGACCGCTGCCGCTATGTGACGCCCCTGAGCCGCGACCACTCGCCTCCCTGGCGGATGCTGTCGGACGGGCACAAGGTGCGGTGCTTCTACGAAGGGGGCATGGCGGAGGAGGCGCCCCATGGGGAAACGGTGCTCCCTCCGCTCGCCGCTGATACCGCTCCGATCCTCGATGTCCGGGACCTGAAGGTCCATTTCCCTATCCGCCGCGGCATCCTGCAGCGCACCGTAGGCCATGTGAAGGCGGTGGACGGCGTGTCGCTGTCCTTGTCGCCGGGACGGACCCTGGCCCTGGTGGGGGAATCGGGCTGCGGCAAGACGACGGTGGGCAAGGCCATCCTGCAACTGATCCAGCCCACCGGCGGACAGGTCAAGCTGAACGGCAGCGAGCTGGTGGGAATGCCGGCCGGCCGCCTGCAGGGCATGCGGCGGCATCTGCAGATGGTGTTCCAGGATCCCTTCGCCTCCCTCAACCCGCGCCTGCGGGTGGGGGAGATCATCGCCGAAGGCATGGCGGCCCTCGGGGTGGTGGCCGGCGGCCGGGAGCGGGCGGCGGCGGTGGCTATTCTCCTGGAGCAGGTGGGCCTGCCGGCGGAAGCGGTCGGACGCTATCCCCACGAATTTTCGGGGGGGCAGCGTCAGCGCATCGCCATCGCCCGTGCCCTGGCGGTGCAGCCGGAGGTGCTGGTGTGCGACGAGCCCACTTCGGCCTTGGACGTGTCGGTGCAGGCCCAGATCCTCAACCTCCTGAAGTCCCTGCAGGAGAGCCTGGGGGTGGCCTATCTCTTCATTACCCACAATTTCGCGGTGGTGGAGTATCTCGCCCACGAGGTGGCGGTGATGTACCTGGGGCGCATCGTCGAGCGGGGGAGCGCCGATGAGGTGCTGCGCTCGCCCAAGCACCCCTATACCCGGGCCCTCCTGTCCGCCGTGCCGCAGCCGCGCCTGGAAGGGCAGGGGCCGGTGATCAAGCTCGGGGGGGAAACCCCGTCGCCGGCCAATCCCCCGGCCGGCTGCCATTTCCATCCCCGTTGCCCCAATGTGATGGAGGTCTGCCGCAGCGTCTGGCCGGCGAGCACGCAGCATGGGGCGACCCAGACGGTGGCCTGCCACCTCTACAAGTAGGGGCGGGTATTCCGTCGGCCAGAGCCGCGGCCGTTTTGCCTTGGCCGGGCCGCTGAATCGGCTAGGCGGGTCGCATTGTCCTGACCCAGAGCAGGCCCAAATCGTAACCGGTCGCCAGTTTTCCCCGCAGGGTGAGGCCGGCAACTGCAAATTCCTTGTTCTGGGTGTCGCGCCGCAGCGGCTTCATGTAGGGGTTGCCGTTGCTGTTGGTGATGCTGGCCACCAGAGGGGCATTGGCAGCGCTGCCATGGCGGTGGACCACGGCAATCTCGCCGTTGGCCAGTTTGACATAGGTTCCCGGCGGGAACAGCCCGAGCACCTTGACCAGCGTGCCGGCCAGGGCCACCCAGGGGCCGTGTCCTTCCTGGATAAGCAGGTTGCGTAACGCCTGGGGGGGCGCCAGGGGCTTTCGGTCCCCCCGCTGCGACACCAGGGCGCCAAAGACATCGGCGAGCCGCACCAGTTGGCCCGCCTCGCCCGGCTGCGTCAGCGCCCGGGGAGATCCGGTGTCGCCGCCAAGCCTGTGATGCTCCTGTACGGCGGCAAGCCACAGGGGGTCATCCACGCCGGCCTCGCGCAGCTTGTTGGCGGCGGCCTCGGGGTGGCTGCGCATCAGGTTCTGCTGCTGCGGATTGAGGGCGTCAGCCTGGGCCACCAGCTTGTTCTGCAGATCCAGCACCGCCGCGTTCATGGACAATGCGGCGCAAACTACGCTCAAGCGCTTGTCGGCCGGCCAGTCGAGCGCCGTGCAGGTCAGGTCACAGAGAATCGCGGTCAGCAGGCTGTGGCGGATCGCATAGTTTTCCTCGTCGTCCAGCAGGCCGCTGGCGATGGCGCCTTCCGGGTCGGCAGCGGCCAGTTCGTGGACCCCGGAGGCGATTTCCCTGATTTGAGCGGTTGTTTCCGAATCCTCCCCGAGGGTGCGCAAGGCCCGGTTCAGGCGCTTCTTGAGGGAGTCACGCAGCAGGAATGGATCGAACTTCTTCGGCTCGGAGGACGGCGTGGCCGACCCGGAGGCGAAATGGGCCTTGAAGGTGGCGATGTCCACATACATGCCCCGGGCAAGCAGCGTTTCGAGCTGGGATTCGCTTTCAATCACGAAGCCTGAGGAGAGAAGCATATGGCCATTCTCGTCGTAGACATCCCCCGGCAGTGGGTGGCCTACTGTGACGTGGCTGGCGCTCAAACGCTGTGTCTCCATGCTCATGACTTTGTCCGGCAGTTGGGTTGGAATCGTGATGGGCGCAGCAATACATCATTCGGTCGACATTGTAAAGATTCAGAAGGGGCGGTCCGGTATGGCGAGTAGCCGCTCCCGCCGAAGGCATTCGATGTCGGAGCTAATCCGAAGCGGTAGCTGTGTCCGCCCTACCCGTTGGCTACACTGGCTCCCAGTCAATCTTGCAGGAGAACCATCGCCATGGAATCCGGCCCGCGGGAGATCGTCACGCCGTTTCGCCCCATTCCCCTGACGGTCCCGGAGGGCATGAAGCCGAACGAGTTCTTCAACAGCGCCGAGAACCTCGCCGACCTGGTGCACAACAACGGCCTGCTGGCGAATCCGGAGAACCTGCTCCTCTATCGCAAGGCCCTCGGCCACAGCAACGAGTTCGACACCTCCATCATCTACAACACCTCCCAGGCCATCCTCGATCCCCTCGGGCGGCCGGTGCGGCGGACCCAGGTACCGGATGCCGTGCGGCGCATCTGGAACCGCATGAACCAGATCATCATCGAGTACATGCTGGAGCGCTACCCGGATCCCGGGGAGGCCCTGGTCCTGGCCGGCGAAGCGAGCCTGGACGCCACCTGGCCCCTGACTTCCCCCGGGGTGCCGAGCATCCGCATGCTGCACAACCACTTCATCGTCTTTCCGGTCAGCCAGCTGCGGGCCGCGCCCTTCGCTGACCCGGGCGATCCGAACCTGACCGACGGCGGGCAGCACAGCCTCTTCCAGGCCTACATGCGGGATGTTTACCGGGAGTTCTTCGCCAGAGCCCTCGACCTGCAGCTGCTCCGGCAGCTGCCCGGCGCCGAATCCCGGCTTGCCCTCACCGGCTACCCCCAGGGCCTGCCCTGCTGGGAAATCGTCGGCGGCGCCAAGACCCTGCGGGACAGCCGCTTCTGGAAGGAGTACGACGCCATCCTGATGGGTTTCCTGGACTTCTATCGCACCTTCTTTTCCCAGGTATCCACGCGCAACGCGCTGATGCCGAAAGATGTCCATTTTCCCGAGCAGGTGGAGCGGGTCCTGTTGTTCGACAACGACTTCCTCAAGACCGCCAAGAAAGTGCGCGACCGCTGCATCGTCGACGCCCGCTATGCCAATTCCATCCGCTGGCAGCCGGCTTTCAAGCAGCTCATCTACCGGGACGATGCCGGCCGGCTGGTGGTGACCATCAGCCAGAATTCGATCGGCAACGCCATCACCGAACTTCTCGGAGTGGTCGTCAAGCGTGTTCCCGACGCCGATGCCTACGGACGCAGCGAGCCGGCCCTGGTCGAGAAACTCCTGGAAGTGCGGGCCCGCCTCATCGAAGCCGATCTCGGCAGCGGCATCGCCACCGCCCACTGGCCCGGCGGCGCCTGTTCAGGCTGAAAGAACCCTACGAGCGCCGGCCGTTGCCGGACCTGACCATCTTGGCCGGGGTGCGAGGCGCCCCTTTTGCCATGGCCGCCGGCTTGCCCGCGGTGCGCTTGGCCAGCATTCTGCTGCCGGGCTTCTGTCCCGCCGATGCGAGCTTCCCGACCCTGGGCCTTTCGGTCTTCGCCAGCTTGCGGGCACCCTTGCCGGCAAGCTGGAGTTGCCGCTTGCCCACCGGGCGGGAAGCGATCTGGGGCAGGCGGGGCATGACCGGCGCCTCGTCCATGGCGATCTCGCCCCGGCCGGCAGGCACCAGCAGGGTGGAGCCCGCGGCGATCTTGAGCTGGCCGTGGAGGCCGTTCACCCGTTTAAGGTCAACCAGGGAGATGCCGAAGCGGGGGGCCAGCCTGTCCAGTCTCTCGCCGGGCTTCAAGGTATAGGTTTGCCAGCGGGAGAGGGGCTCGTCGTGGCTTTCCAGATTGGCCTGGAAGATTTCCACCTTGTCGGCGGGGATGATCAGCGGGGTGGCGGGGGTGATGACCGGCCGGTTGTGGGACGGGTTGAGGGCCACGAACTCGTGGACCGGCATCCCGGCCAGGCGGGCAGCGGTGGTGACGTCGATGGGTCGGTTGTTCTCGATGGTGGCGAAGTAGGGCCGGTTGAGGAGTTCCGGCAGTTCCAGCGCGGCCATCAGCTTGGGGTTGGCGAAAATGTTCTTGAGGGCCTGCAGCTTCGGGACGTAATGGCGCGTCTCGTTGGGCATGGTCAAGCTGGAATAATCGGTGGGCAGGCCCCGGGCGGCGTTCTTCTCCATGGCCCGCTTCACCGCTCCCTCGCCCCAGTTGTAGGAAGCCAGGGCCAGATGCCAGTCGCCCTGCATCTCGTAGATGTTCTGTAGGTAATCGAGGGCGGCGGCGGTGGAGGCGACGATGTCTCGGCGCTGGTCCTGCCACCAGTTCTGCTCCAGCTTGTAGGTCTTCCCGGTGGAAGGAATGAATTGCCAGAGGCCGGAAGCCTGGGCCGGGGAGATGGCCATGGGATTGTAGGCGCTTTCGACCATGGGGAGCAGGGCCAACTCCGTCGGCATGCCGCGTTTTTCCAGTTCCTCGACGATGTGGTGCATGTAGCGGCGGCTGCGCTCGACGATGCGGCGCAGGAGTTCCGGCCGGTTCTGATACCACTGCTGGTGGTAGAGCACCAGCTCGTTATTCAGGTTCGGCATCGTGAAGCCGTTGCGGATACGTTGCCAGAGGTCGTCGGTCTCGGTGGTCAGATCGATGGTGCCGGGCAGCGTGGGGGCTGACTTCAGTTCCTGAACGGACAAGTCGTCGGCGGGGTCGGGTTCCGCTGGCGGGGTCGGGGTTTCCGTGGCGGGGGTTTCCAGCGGCGAAGCAAGGCCGCTGGACATGAAGAGAGCGAGGGGCGGGGTGGATTCCTCCGTGTCCGCCTGGGCGGATGCGGCGCCGGATACCAGAAGGAAGGCCGCCAAAGCGGCTGCGCGCCGAAAGCCGGAAAGAAGCGAGAGAGTAGGAGGATGCGGCATGAATACGTCTCCGGCTGATATATCCGCAACAAGAATGAAATTATACATCCGATTAGCCCCATCGGCGGATGGTTCCATGAGGCTTTCTTATCGTCCGAGCGGTCGTCGGCATCATCCGTCAATGACCCAGGGATGGGCAGGAAATGCCTGGTGCCTGATGCGGCCGTCGTTGTGGCGGCTTCGGGCTGAATGGAAAAAACCCGCTGAAATCGTTGATTTCAGCGGGTTTTATGGTTGGCGGAGTGGACGGGACTCGAACCCGCGACCCCCGGCGTGACAGGCCGGTATTCTAACCAACTGAACTACCACTCCGCGCTTTAGCTTGGCCGAAAGCTGCGCTGCAGCTCCCGAAATTCTGTTCATTCCCGCCGGTTTTTTTGTCCCGTGCGCTGAACGAGGTCGCCATTATATGGATTTCTCGTGATGTTGCAAGAAAAAATGAAATTATTTGAGATCGGCTGCATTCAGCCGGCAGGATGGAGCCGGGTCAGGGCGTCCACATAGGGATAGCCCAGGGCCTCGGCCACCGGCGGGCAGGTGACTGCGCCAGCGTGGACGTTGAGGCCGTTACGCAGGTGGGGATCGTCCAGGAGCGCCTGGCGCCATCCCTTGCCGGCCAAGGCCAGGACGAAGGGCAGGGTGGCGTTGTTGAGGGCGAAGGCGGAGGTGCGGGCCACGGCGCCAGGCATATTGGTGACGCAGTAGTGCACCACTTCGTTCACCACGTAGGTGGGATCGGTATGGGTGGTGGGGTGGCTGGTCTCGAAGCAGCCCCCCTGGTCGATGGAAACGTCCACCAGTACGGAGCCGGGGCGCATTTCGGTCAGCATGTTCCGGGATACCAGCTTGGGTGCGGCGGCGCCAGGGATAAGAACGGCGCCGATGGTGAGATCGGCGCCGGTGACGGAGGTCTCCACCGTCTCCGCCGTCGAGTAGAGGGTGCGCACCCGGGCGCCGAAAAGGGCGTCAAGGTGGCGCAGGCGGTCCACGGAACGGTCGATGACAGTGACGTCCGCCCCTAGGCCGATAGCCATCAGGGCGGCGTTGTAACCCACCACGCCGCCCCCGAGGATGGCCACCCGGGCCGGGGCCACCCCGGGCACGCCGCCCAGGAGCAGGCCGGCACCGCCCTTGGATTTCTCCAGGCAGGCGGCGCCGGCCTGGATGGACATGCGCCCGGCCACTTCGCTCATGGGCGCCAGGAGAGGCAGGTGGCCGCCGGGGCCGGTGACGGTTTCATAGGCGATGGCGGTGACCCCCGACTCCAGCAGGAGCTTGGTCTGGCGTGGGTCGGGGGCGAGGTGCAGGTAGGTGAACAGCACCTGGTCGGAGCGCAGCAGGCGGCATTCGTCGGGCTGGGGTTCCTTGACCTTGACGATGAGTTCGGCCCGGGCGAAAACCTCCTCCGGCCCATCCACCACTTCGGCGCCGGCCGCCTCGTACAGGTCGTCATCGAGGCCGATGGCGGCGCCGGCAGTCTTCTGCACCACCACCTGGTGCCCGTGGGCCACCAGTTCCCGCACGCTGCCGGGAGTCATGCCGACCCGGTATTCATGATTCTTGATTTCCTTGGGAATGCCGATCCGCATGTAAGTCTCCTGAATGATTCCTGCCAAGGCAGGGGGCGGGATGCCGCTATTCGTCGCGGGCCAGGGCGGCCATGACGGTTTGCCAGCCCGCCGCCGCCTCGGGGCCGGCGGCCTCGAACACCGCCGCCAGGTGTTTCATCTGGGTGCCGGTCAACTGGGCCTCCAGTTTCTCTCCCGCCGGGGTGAGGCGCAAGAGCTTCACCCGCCGGTCATGGCCGGCGGTGGCGGCCGCCACCAATTGCATTTCCACCAGTTGGCGCAGGGGCGCGTTGAGGGCCTGCTTGCTGACCTTGAGGAGGCCGAGGAGCACATTGACCGGCACGTCGGGATTGCGGCCGACGAAATACAGGATGCGGTGATGGACCCGGCCCAGGCCCCGCTGTTCCAGGACGCGGTCGGCCTGGGCGGTGAAGGCCCGGTAGGCGAAATAGAGGAGCTCGATGGAGGTGCGGAGCTCGGTCTGCAGTTTTAGGTCAATCATGTTGACACTTTAGTCTGGTGGCGGCTAGGATGTCTATAGGTCAATATTATTGACGTTTATGGGAGGTGTGATGGCAGCGGTGCATGGTCTTTCAACCCGGGTGAATGATCTTCATCCATCCCCGATCCGGGAAATTCTGGCGGTCGCCCAGCGTCCGGGGATGATTTCCTTCGCTGGCGGACTGCCGTCCCCGGACACCTTTCCCCGTTTCGACTTCGAGGCGCCGCCGGAAGTCCTGCAGTACGGCGCCAGCGAAGGGGAGCCGGCGCTACGGGAGCGCATCGCCTCCGAACTCCGGGAGCGGGGCCTCGCCTGCGACCCTGGGCAGGTCCTCGTCCTCTCGGGGTCCCAGCAGGGGATCGACCTGGTGGCCAAGCTTTTCATCGATCCCGGAACGCCGGTAGCGGTGGAGTCGCCTACCTATCTGGCAGCCCTGCAGGTGTTCAGGTTCTTCGGCGCCCGCTTCGTTCCCTTCTCCCCCGGCAGGGAAGGGGAGGCGCTGAGGCGGCACCGGCCGGCTTTCGCCTATGTGATCCCGACTTTCCAGAATCCCACCGGCCACTGCTATTCCCCCGCCCAGCGGGAAGCCTTGGCCGAAGCCTGCGACGGCGCCGGGGTGCCGGTCTTCGAGGACGATCCCTACCGCGACCTGGCCTTCGATCCCTGCGATCGCACGCCGGTCTGCGCCCGCCTGAAGAAAGTGCTGTGGATCTACCAGGGGTCTTTTTCCAAGAGCCTGGCGCCAGGGTTGCGGCTGGGGTTTCTGGCGGCTTCCCCGGAACTGCTGCCCTACCTGGTGCGGCTGAAGCAGGCGGCCGACCTCCACAGCAGCCGCCTGAGCCAGTGGCTGGTCCTTCAGCAGCTCGAACATCCGGGCCGGGAAGAGCGGCTGGCCGGCCTGGTGGAAGCTTACCGGCGCAAGCGGGATGCCTTCGCCCAGAGCCTGGATGCGCACTTCGGCCCGCTGGCGGCCTGGGAGGTGCCCAAGGGCGGGCTTTTCTTCTGGCTCAAGCTGCATCGTCCACGGGATACCCGCCAGCTCTTGCAGTCCGCCCTGGAGCGGGGTGTTGCCTTCATGCCCGGGGAACCCTTCTATCCGGAGGGGACGGAATATTCCGGTGCCTTGAGGCTCAATTTCAGCCACGCCGATGCGGCACAGGCGGAGCGGGGGCTGGAAATTCTGGCGAGGCTCTTCAAGGCGTGATCACTTTCCGGCACGGGGTGAAAAATCCTGTTGCCTGCGGCATGGATTAGGCGTAAAAAGGAATTGCAGATTCGTATTGCTTAACCAATTAAGGGGGGAGCGATTATCGAGAACGTAATCTGTGCTTGAAGAATAGCAACTACCTTCACCGGGTTTCCCGGACATCGGTGCCTGATGCACCGAAAAACGCCGCGCAACGCGCGGCGTTTTCCATTCGGCCGGCCAGGCCGGAATCCCCAGCCCCGCTCGTTGTCCCAGCTCTCATCAACTGGAACGAAGGAGTTTTCCATGGCTGACCCCATTGCACTGCTCGGCGGCGATGCCGAGACTCTTCTCTCCCATGTCTGCCGCGGCATTCCCAAGGAGCGCCTGCATTTGCCGGGGCCGGATTTCATCGACCGGGTGCATTTCGCCTCGGATCGCAAGCCCGGCGTGCTGCGCAACCTGAATGCCCTGCTCGGCCATGGCCGGCTGGCGGGCACGGGCTATCTCTCCATCTTGCCGGTGGATCAGGGCATTGAGCATACCGCCGGCGCTTCCTTCGCCCCCAATCCGGATTTCTTCGATCCCGGGAACATCGTCAAGCTGGCCATCGAGGGAGGCTGCAACGCGGTGGCCTCCACCCTCGGCGTCCTCGGGGCCGTGGCGCGCCAGTACGCCCACAAGATTCCCTTCATCGTCAAGTTCAACCACAACGAGTTCCTGTCCTATCCCAATACCTACGACCAGACCTTGTTCGCCGACGTGGAGCAGGCTTTCGACATGGGGGCCGCGGCGGTGGGGGCCACCATCTATTTCGGCTCGCCGGAATCCCGGCGGCAGATCTGGGAGGTGTCGCAAATGTTCAAGCATGCCCATGAGCTCGGCATGGCGACCGTCCTCTGGTGCTATCTGCGCAACAGCGCCTTCAAGCAGGGCAATATCGACTACCACGTCTCGGCGGACATGACGGGCCAGGCCAACCACCTGGGCGTCACCATCGAGGCGGACATCATCAAGCAGAAGATGGCGGAGAACAACGGCGGCTTCAACGCCCTGAAGTTCAGCAAGACCAGCCCGAAGGTCTATTCGGAACTGACCACCGACCATCCCATCGATCTGGCCCGCTACCAGGTGGCCTGCTGCTACATGGGGCGCGCCGGCCTCATCAATTCCGGTGGCGAATCCAAGGGGGCCGGCGACCTGGCCCAGGCGGTGCGGACCGCGGTGATCAACAAGCGGGCCGGCGGGATGGGGCTGATCTCGGGGCGCAAGGCCTTCCAGCGGCCCATGGGCGAGGGGGTCGAGCTGCTCAACGCCATCCAGGACGTCTACCTGTCGGACCAGGTGACCATTGCCTAGGCAAGCCAGGCCTCCGCGTCGGCGAGAGGAGAAGACAGTACGGTGGAATAGGGTAAACACCCACTCCCTGTCTATTCCTGATGCCTATAGACTGCCGCCTTTTCCAGCAACCTGGCCCGTCCCCCCGGGGCGGGCCAGGTTGCCAGCGAAAGGAATAAAGGCATGAAAGAAAAAACACAAGCACGGCCCTGCGCGTCCTGCTCCGGACAGCCCAGCGGATTCGTGAAGGAGACCTTTGCGGACAGCGGCAGCGCCTTCCGGCGCCACGCCCAGCTCGTGCAGGCGGGGAACTCCCCCTCCTTCTGCATGGGGCGGGACGGCACCTGCCGTGTCTGCCATTTCGGTGAGGCGGCTGCCCCCGTCTGAGGGCGTTCCCGGCTAGGAAGACTCCCCCGGGCCTGTGCCGACGACGGGATAGCCCGCCTCCTGCCAGGCCTGCATGCCGCCGTCGAGGGCCACCACCCGCTGGAATCCCAGTTCTTTCAGGGTAGCGGCGGCCAAGGTGGAAATGCGTCCCAGTTCGCAGTAAGTGAGGATGCGCTTGGTCGAATCGGGCAACTCCTGGTTGACCCGCAATTCCAGCTGGCCCCGGGGCAGCAGGCGGGCGCCGGGGATATGGCCGGCGTCATAGGCTTCCCGTTCGCGGACGTCGAGCAGGATCATGTCCGTGAGGCCGCCATCCACCTGGGCCTTTAGTTCAGCGAGGGACATGAAGGGCACGCCGGCCGCCGCCTCGGAGAGCAGCTGGGCTACCGCCTTGCCCCCCGTCATGTTGGTGCGCAGGGCCTCGGTGATGTGGGTGGGCATGGTCAGGTTGAGGCGCTGCATCATGTCGACGAAGGCCTGACGGTCCCGGTTCTGGAGGCGCGGATTGGTGGCCAGCTCGACGCCGATGGTGGAGTGGTCCCGCCCCTGGTAGTCGTGGGCAGGAAACACCATGAGAGCGGGATCGAGCTTCAGGATACCGTTGAACAGGCTGTCATGGAGCGCTTCCGGATCGCCACCCGGCAGGTCGGTGCGGCCGGTGGCGCCGATGAGCAGGGTGTCGCCGGTGAACAGCCGGTCCTCGGTCAGCAGGCACATGGAATCGCCGGTGTGTCCCGGGGTGTGGATGGCGGTGAGGCGCAGGTTCCCGAGGACGATCATCTCCCCATTGTCCAGCCGCAGGTCCACGAAGGGGGCCGGGCTTTTCCGGTGCATGACCACCGGCACCCCGAGCCGATGGGCCAGCTCCCGGGTGCCGGAAAAGTGGTCGGCATGGGTATGGGTATCGATGGCGTAACGGATGCTCAGCCCATTCCGGGCCGCCAGGGCCTGGTATCGGTCCAGTTGGGTGATTTCGGGGTCGATCACCGCCGCCCGGCTAGTGTCCGGACAGCCGACCAGATAGGAACGGCAGCCCCGTTCCGTGGCGATGCTCTCGAAAACCATGGCGTCCTCTCCATCTCCCTTTTACTGAGAGGGGAGCGCCGGGGCATGGTTCAGGCGGGGAGGGCGGTTGTCCCCGCCGGGATCATGGGGTCCGGCGACGGGTCCGTTCCGCCATCAGGCAATGGACGGTGGCCCGGGCCTTGATCCGCATGACCTGGCGCCAGCCGGCCTGCAGCGTTGCGATCATCCCCTGCCGGTCCCGGGCCCGCACGTAGCCCGGCAGCAGGCCGGCTTCCCCATCCACCAGCCGCGCCGCGGTTTCCAGGCTGGCGCGCAGGGTCGGGGTGAAATGGCCATGTTCCATGGATGCCTCCCTGGGTTGGATCGGGCCAGGGCGCCACCGCCCGGCCCGATCCCTTGTTTCCTACCGGATTTCCAGCAGGCTGTCGTCCCACTTCCCGTGCTTCTCGAAGCCCAGCAGGTTGGCGGTGGTGGCGGCGATGTTGGAAAGTCCCGCCTTCGGGTTCTGCTGGAGGCCGAGCCGGCCGCCGCTCACGTTGTCGTAGAGGATGAGGGGCACCGGGTTGAGGGTATGGGCGGTCTTGGACTTGAAGGAGCCGTCCTTGTTGAGGGCGGGCTGCTTGGTCTTCTTATCCAGCTCGTACATTTCGTCGGCATTGCCGTGGTCGGCGGTGATGAGTGCCACGCCGCCGGCGGCGTCGATCACCGGCAGCAGGCGCGCCAGCTGCAGGTCTACGGCTTCGATGGCCATGGTGGCGGCCCGGAAGTTGCCGGAATGGCCCACCATGTCGCCATTGGCGTAGTTGCAGCGCACGACCTTGTATTTGCCGCTCTGGATGGCGTCGATCATGGCGTCGGTGATCTCGGCGGCCTTCATCCAGGGGCGCTGCTCGAAGGGCACCACGTCGCTCGGCACCTCCAGGTAGGTTTCCCAGTCGAACTTGCCGGAACGGTTGCCGTTCCAGAAATAGGTGACGTGGCCGAACTTCTGGGTCTCGGAGCAGGCGAACTGGGTGATGCCGGCCTTGGAGAACCACTCGCCCATGGTGTCCTTGATGGCCGGCGGGGCCACCAGGAAGCGCTTGGGCAGCTTGAGGTCGCCGTCGTACTGGAGCATGCCGGCGTAGGTCACCTTGGGAGTGCGGACCCGGTCGAACTTGTCGAAACTGACCTCCTCGAAGGCCCGGCTGATCTCGATGGCGCGGTCGCCGCGGAAATTGAAGAAGACCACGGCATCGCCATCCTCGATGGTGCCCACGGGCTTGCCGTTTTCGGCGATGACGAAGGCGGGCAGGTCCTGGTCGATGGTGCCGGGGAAGCGCTTGCGCAGCTCGATGACGGCCTCGGAGGCGCTGGCGTACTGGTCGCCCTCGCCCAGGACGTGGGTGTGCCAGCCCTTTTCCACCATCTTCCAGTTGGCCTCGTAGCGGTCCATGGTGATGGTCATGCGGCCGCCGCCGGAGGCGATGCGGGCATCGAAGCCGCCGGTGCTGGCTTCCTTCAGGAAGGCCTCGAAGGGCTCGGTGTATTCCAGGGCGCTGGTCTCCGGCACGTCGCGGCCGTCCAGGAGGGCATGGATGCGCACGGCCTTGACGCCTTCCTCCTTAGCCCGCAGGACCATGGCCTTGAGGTGGTCGAGGTGGCTATGGACATTGCCGTCGGAGAAGAGGCCCATGAAATGGACGACGCCACGGCCGGCCTTGGCGCCCGCCACGATCTCCTGCCAGCCCTCGCCCTGCCAGATGGCCCCGGAGGCGATGGCGTCGGACACCAGGGACGCCCCCTGGGCATACACCTGGCCGGCGCCCATGGCGTTGTGGCCGACTTCCGAATTCCCCATGTCGTCGTCGGAAGGCATCCCGACGGCGGTACCGTGGGCCCGCAGGGTGATATGGGGATACTTGGCGAACAGGCGGTCGAGGGTCGGTTTGCGGGCGGCGGCGATGGCGCTGCCGACATCGGACTTGGGAATGCCGTAGCCGTCCATGACGATGATGACGACGGGTCCCGGAATTCCGTCGAAGGAGGAAAGTTTTTGCAGCATGTTGGGTTCCTGCGGGGAAGAGGTCGGATCAAGAGCTGAGCAAGGGGGATTCCCACGCTGCGCAGCCCTCGGGTATTCGTGGGCCGGGTTGGCGCCGTCAACTGCGGGATGGCGCTTCCGGGAAAGCCGATAGTATGAGCCCCGTCGCCGGGCGGCTCAAGGGGCGGGCCGGTAGCGGCAGCCCTGCCAGGTGCCGCGGCGCCGGAGTTCGGCCGACAGCCGGGGCGCCAGTTCGGAGAGGCGCAGGTTCCAGTGGGGCGCCAGCTTGAGGGCCGGCGGCACTTCGCTGCCCAGGCGCTGGAGCAGGATGTCCGGCGACAGGTGCTCGACGAAATCGGCCAGCAGTTCCAGGTAGGTATCCTCGCCGAGGAGGGGCACGCTCTCCGGGGCCCGCTCCCATTGCCGGGCCAGGGGGGTGCCCCGCACCAGCTGCAGCTGGTGGAGCTTGAGGGCGCGGACGGGCAGGGCGGAAAGCCGGGCGGCGCCGGCCAGCATGCCGTCATGGCTTTCCCCCGGCAGGCCGAGGATGAGGTGGGCCGTCACTTCCAGCTCCCGGGCGGCGGCCCGGCGGATGGCGTCGATGCTGGCGGCGAAGTCGTGGCCCCGGTTGACCGCGGCGAGGGCGGCGTCGTCGCAGGATTCGACCCCGATCTCCAGTTCGATGATGTGGTCCCGGGCGAGCTCCGCCAAGTAGTCCAGCACCGGGTCCGGCAGGCAGTCGGGACGGGTGCCGATGGCCAGCCCGCTGATGCGGGGATGGGCCAGGGCCTCTTCGTAGCAGTCCCGCAGCCGCTCGAATTCGCCGTAGGTGTTGCTGTAGCTCTGGAAATAGGCGATATGGCGCCCGGTGCCGGGGTAGCGCCGGTCCAGGAAGCGCAACCCGGTGTCGATCTGCTCGCCGATGGACTGGCGCCGGTCCAGATAGCCGGGGGTGAAGCCGGCGTTGTTGCAGAAGGTGCAGCCGCCGGTGCCCAGCAGGCCGTCCCGGTTGGGGCAGGTGAAGCCGGCGGCCACCGAAACCTTCTGTACCCGTCCGCCGTAGCGGGCCTTCACGTGGTCGTTCCAGGCGTGGTAGCGGCGTTCGCCGAAAGGGGAGGCGGGAGTGGCACTCATAGGGGTTCGCAGTGTAACTTAGGGGGAGGCGGGAACGAATGTAGTCCCGCCGCGACTAAGCGGTAGCGATTCTGCCGGAGCTACCGGGAATACCGCCCATCCTGCCCGCAGTTCCACCCAAATCCATCATGGCCATCAGCGTTTTCGAGATCTTCAAGGTCGGCATCGGGCCGTCCAGTTCCCACACCGTCGGGCCCATGCGGGCGGCCCATACCTTCGTTTCCGGGCTGGCGGCCGCCGGCCTGCTGCCCCGGGTGGCCCGGGTCAAGGTGGAGCTCCACGGCTCCCTGGGGGCCACCGGCAAGGGCCACGGCAGCGACAAGGCCGTGCTCCTCGGCCTGGAGGGGGAAACCCCCGACCGGGTGGACCCGGACCAGGTCGAGGAGACGCTCGCCCGTATCCGCTCGGAAGGGCGGGTCAATCTGGGAGGACAGCGGATCATTCCCTTCCGGGAGCGGGAGGACCTCGTCTTCCTGCGCCGCCAGACGCTGCCCCTCCATCCCAACGGCCTGCGGATGGCGGCCTACGGAGAGGACGGCGAAGCGCTGGCGGCCAGGACCTATTATTCGGTGGGCGGCGGCTTCGTGGTGGATGAGGCGACGGCCGGGGCCAACCGCATCGTCGCCGATACCCGGTCGCTGGCCTTTCCCTACCACAGCGGCGCCGAGTTGCTGGCCCTCTGTGCCCACCACGGCCTCGCCATGAGCCAGGTCATGCTGGAGAACGAAAAGGCCTGGCGCAGCGAGGCGGAAACCCGCCGGGGACTCTTGGATATCTGGCAGGTCATGCAGGACTGTGTGGCCCGGGGCTGCCGGCAGGAGGGGGTGCTGCCCGGCGGCATGCAGGTGCGCCGCCGCGCCGCCGAACTCTATCGCAAGCTCTCCAGCGCCCCGGAGGCTGCCCATCCGGACCCCCTCAACATCCTGGACTGGGTGGATGTCTATGCCCTGGCGGTGAACGAGGAGAATGCCGCCGGCGGACGGGTGGTGACGGCGCCTACCAACGGGGCCGCCGGCATCATCCCGGCCGTCCTCCACTATTACCGGCGCTTCCACCCGGAAGCCAGCGAGGACGGGGTGGCGCGCTTCCTCCTCACCGCCGGCGCCGTCGCCATCCTGTTCAAGGAAAACGCCTCCATCTCGGGGGCGGAGGTGGGATGCCAGGGGGAGGTGGGCGTCGCCTGCTCCATGGCGGCGGCCGGGCTGGCCGAAGTCCTGGGGGGGACCCCCTCCCAGGTGGAGAATGCCGCCGAGATCGGCATGGAGCACAACCTGGGGCTGACCTGCGACCCGGTGGGCGGGCTGGTGCAGGTGCCCTGCATCGAACGCAACGCCATGGGCGCGGTCAAGGCCATCAACGCCGCCCGCATGGCCCTGCGGGGCGACGGCCGGCACTACGTCTCCCTGGACAAGGTCATCAAGACCATGGGGGACACCGGCCGGGACATGAAGGACAAGTACAAGGAAACCTCCCGGGGCGGCCTGGCGGTCAACGTCATCGAATGCTGAGCGACCGGTATACTCCCCGGCCTCCCACGGTTCGAGAAGAAGGAACAAGCATGCGCAAAACCCTGTTGGCCCTGGCCGCCCTGGCCCTGGGGACGGCGGTCCAGGCCGAAGAGATCGGTTGCGTGACCACGGCCTGGAAACTGATCGGCGCCAACCACCGGGTCTGCGTCGAGGCCTTCGACGATCCCAAGGTGCCCGGCGTCGCCTGCCACATCAGCCAGGCCAAGAAGGGCGGCATTTCCGGCAGCCTCGGCCTGGCCGAGGATCCCTCCCAGTTTTCCATCGCCTGCCGGCAGGTGGGACCCATCGCCCTGCCGGCCAAGCTGCCGAAGGACGAGGTGGTGTTCTCCGAGGACACCTCGATCCTCTTCAAGGAAACCCGCGTCGTCCGCTTCTGGGACGAGAAGCGCAAGACCCTTGTCTACACCGCCATCAGCCGCAAGCTGATCGAGGGGGCGCCGGCCAACAGTATCTCCACCGTGCCGGTGATGCCCTGGGGCGGGCGCTGACCGGCCTGCCGGTCCCCGTCCCCGGGGGAATATGTTATCTTTGCCCAATTACTGTATAAATATACACTCTCTGCGCGCTTCGCCATGTCCGATTACTCAGCCTCTTCCATCCGGGTCCTGAAGGACCTGGAACCGGTCAAGGAACGCCCGGGGATGTACACCCGGACCACCTGCCCGACCCACATCGTCCAGGAAGTCATCGACAACGCCGCCGACGAGGCCCTGGCCGGCTTCGCCAGGAAGATCACCGTCGCCATCCGGGCCGACGGCCTGGTGGAGGTCTCCGACAACGGCCGCGGCATCCCGGTGGAGATCCATCCGGAAGAGAAACGCCCGGCGGTGGAACTGGTGTTCTCCAAGCTCCACGCCGGCGGCAAGTTCAACAAGAAGGAAAGCGGCAACGCCTACCGCTTCTCCGGCGGCCTGCACGGGGTCGGCGTCTCGGTGACCAACGCCCTGTCCTCCCGCCTGGAGGTGGAAGTGAAGCGGGGCGGGGGCGTCTACCGGATGGCCTTCGCCGAAGGCTTCGTGGTGGAAGCCCTGACCCGCATCGCCGATTGCGGCCAGCGCAACACCGGCACCACGGTGCGCATCCAGCCCAATCCCAGGTATTTCGATTCCCCCAAGGTGAATCTCGCCCAGCTGGAGCACCTGCTGCGCTCCAAGGCCGTCCTCATGCCCAACCTCTCCGTCAGCCTGGAAGTCGAGGGGCAGGAGAAGAAGGAATGGTGCTACCAGAACGGCATGGCTGATTATCTCAACGAGATGATGCCGGGCCAGCCGGTGGTCCCCATCTTCGTGGGCGAGAAGACGGTGGAGGTGGCCAACGGCTTCGCCATCGGCGAGGGCGCCGCCTGGGCCCTGGCCTGGTTCGAGGAGGGGGGCGGCAAGCCGGAATCCTATGTGAACCTGATCCCCACCCTGGACGGCGGCACCCATGAGGCGGGGCTGAAAGCCGGCGTGTTCGAGGCGGTCAAGGCCTTCGCCGACCACCACGCCATCCTGCCGGCCAAGGTGAAGCTGGCCCAGGAGGACGTCACCGGGCGCATGACCTTCCTGCTCTCGGCCAAGGTGCTGGACCCCCAGTTCCAGGGCCAGACCAAGGAAAAGCTCACCAGCCGGGATGCCTACAAGCTGGTGTCCCAGATGGTGCGGGACCCCTTCGAGCTGTGGCTCAACAGCAACGCCGAGTACGGCAAGAAGATCGCCGAGCTGGCCGTGAAGGCGGCCCAGAACCGCATGAAGTCCGCCCAGAAGGTGGAGAAGAAGAAGTCCTCGGGCATTGCCACCCTGCCGGGCAAGCTCACCGACTGCGAATCCGACGACATCTCCCGCAACGAAATCTTCCTGGTGGAGGGCGACTCCGCCGGCGGTTCCGCCAAGCAGGGGCGGGACAAGGAGACCCAGGCGGTGCTGCCGCTCCGGGGCAAGGTGCTGAACACCTGGGAAGTGGACCGGGACCAGCTCTTCAAGAACAACGAGGTCCATGATATTTCCGTGGCCATCGGGGTCGATCCCCATGGCATCGAGAACATGGATGCCGTGGATATCTCCGGCCTGCGCTACGGCCGCATCATCGTCATGTCCGACGCCGACGTGGATGGCAGCCACATCCAGGTGCTGCTGTTCACCCTCTTCCTGCGCCATTTTCCGGCCCTGGTGGAGCGGGGCCACATCCACGTCGCCCAGCCGCCCCTCTTCCGGGTGGATGTGGAAGCCCGGGGCCATACCCGCAAGATCTACTGCCTGGACGAGGACGAGAAGGTCCAGACCCTGGGCAAGCTCAAGGACGAGAAGGTGCCGGAGAACAAGATCACCGTCTCCCGCTTCAAGGGTCTGGGCGAAATGAACCCGGACCAGCTCTGGGAGACCACCCTCTGCCCCGACACCCGCCGCCTGGTGCCCTTCACCGCCCCTCGGGAGACCATCAAGGAAATGGGCGAGACCTTCACTCTCCTCATGGGCAAGGGCGAAGCCGCCGCCCGCCGGGCCTGGATGGAGCGGGACGGCGGCCTGGTGGAAGCCGACGTCTAAAAAGGAAGCTGCAGAATGCAACCGGAGGGCGGGGCGTTTATGGAGCCGGGCGAGGACTGTCTGAGGTCGCGTAGCGACCGAGTTCCGCAGCCCGGCGGAATAAATGTCCCGCCCGACGCGCTCAGGTACGTTAAGGAATGCGTAGAACATGTCTGACCAACTGAACCTCTTCGGCGGCCAGCCCGCCGACGAAGCTGACCATCCCCAGGCCGCGGCCATGCCGCCCCTGCCACCGGAGGCCACGGCTCCCGCTCCGGACATCCCGTCCCCCGCCGACTACGCCGCCCGCCGCTACCTCGAATACGCCATGAGCGTGGTCACCGGCCGGGCCCTGCCTTCGGCCGCCGACGGCCAAAAACCGGTGCAGCGCCGCATCCTCTATGCCATGCACCGCATGGGCCTCTACAAGAGCCCCCGGCATGTGAAATCGGCCCGGGTGGTGGGCGACGTCATCGGCAAGTACCACCCCCACGGCGACTCCTCGGTGTATGACGCCATGGTCCGCATGGCCCAGGACTGGAGCCTGCGCTATCCCGTGGTGGACGGCCAGGGCAACTTCGGCTCCCGGGACGGCGACAACGCCGCCGCCATGCGTTACACCGAGGCCCGCCTCACCCCCATCGCCGAGCTGCTGCTGTCCGAAATCGACGAAGGCACGGTGGATTGGAAGCCCAATTACGACGGCGCCAACGACGAGCCCGCCCTCTTGCCGGCGCGGCTGCCCTTCTGCCTCTTGAACGGGGCCTCCGGCATCGCCGTCGGCATGGCCACGGAAGTGCCGGCCCACAACCTGAAGGAAGTGGCGGCCGCCGCCTCCAAGCTCGTCAGGAAGCCGGAAACTTCCGAAGAGAAGATCCTGGCCATGATCCCGGGCCCCGATTATCCCGGCGGCGCCCAGATCATCTCGGCGCCGGAGGAAATCGCCGCCACCTACCGCACCGGCCGGGGCAGCCTGCGGGTGCGGGCGCGCTGGAAAATCGAGCCCCTGGCCCGGGGCCAGTGGCGCCTGGTCATCACCGAACTGCCGCCGGGAGTCTCCACCGCCACCGTCATGTCGGAGATCGAGTCCTGCTCCAACCCGGTCGCCAAGGAAAAGGCGGGGAAGAAAATCTTCACCCCGGAACAGCTCAACCTGAAGGCCGCCTTCCTCTCCGCCATTTCCGCCGGCGGGGTGCGGGACGAATCCGGCAAGGAGCATGCGGTGCGCCTGGTCATCGAGCCGGCATCGTCGCGCCAGGACCAGGACGACCTCATCCGGCTGCTCCTGGCCCACACCAGCCTGGAAACCAACGCCCCCATCAACCTGACGGTGCTGGGGACGACCGGCGCGCCGCGCCAGGCCTCCCTCTACAGCATGCTGCAGGAGTGGTGCCGCTTCCGGCTGGCTACCGTCGAGCGCCGCACGCGGCACCGCCTGACCGCAGCCGAGAAGCGCATTCACATCCTGGAAGGCCGCCTCGCGGTGCTCCTCGACATCGACCGGGTCATCAAGGTCATCCGGGAGTCGGACGACCCCAAGGCGGATCTGATGGCCGCCTTCAAGCTCTCCGAAATCCAGGCCGAGGACATCCTGGAAATCCGCCTGCGCCAACTGGCCCGGCTGGAAGGCATCAAGATCGGCGAGGAACTGGCGAAGCTCCGGGAGGAGGCCGAGGGCCTGCGCAATCTCCTGTCCTCCGAAGATGCCCTGCGTACCTCGGTGGCCAAGGAAATCGATGCCGACGCCAAGAAATACGGCGATCCCCGGCGCACCCTCATCGAGGCGGCGGAGAAAGTCACGGTGTCGGATGCCAAGACCGTCTCGGTGGTGGATGAGCCCACCACGATCATCGTCTCCAGGCACGGCTGGCTGCGTTCCCGCCAGGGCCATGGCGTCGATCCGGCCCAGCTCAACTTCCGCTCCGGCGACAGCCTCCTGGTCTGCCTGCCCTGCCGGACGGTGGATAGCCTGGTGCTCCTGGATACCCAGGGGCGGGCCTATTCCCTTGCCGCTGCCGACATCCCCGGTGGCAAGGGGGACGGGGTGCCCGCCGCGTCCCTGGTGGAATTCCAGAACGGCGGCAAGCCCTGCCTCGCCCAGGCGGTGGCGGCGGGCAGCAGCTTCCTGGTGGCGAGCGCCGGCGGCTACGGCTTCCGCTGCCGCAGCGAGGACCTCCTGTCCCGGGGCAAGGCCGGCAAGGCCTTCATGACGGTTGCCGACGACGACCGGCCGGTAGCCTTCATGCCGGCGCCGGAAGGGGAAATCGCCTGCTTCACCGAGGACGGCCGGGCCCTGGTCTTCGGCATGGAGGAAGTGAAGCCCCTGCCCAAGGGCAAGGGGGTGAAGTTCATCGACGCCGCCCCCGGCAAGACCGCCCTGGAGGAAGTCGTGCCCGTGGTGGATGGCGCAGCCGGCAATCTCAAGGGCGAGCGCCTGGCGGCCTGCCGGGGCTCCCGGGGCGGCAAGGGGCGAAAATTGAGGGGGGGCCGGCCCTGAGGGGCACCGCCGCCGGGGGAGGCTGCGCCTCTCCCATGGCGGCAGGTCAGGGCTTGTGCCGCTGCTTGGCGAAACGGGCGATTTTTTCCAGCTGCCGGCGGGCGTCCTGGCCGGCCCGCTCGGCCTTCTTCCTCAGAGTCTTCTGCACCAGGGCGTGGAAGGTCACCAGGTCCTGCCGGGGATAGTCGTCCTGGACGCCGCTGTACAGGAAATATTCGGCAATCCAGAAAGGCTCCAGCTCCACGTTCCCCGTTTCCTGCAAGTAGTCGCTTGCGGCCATCTCCACGTATTCGGACAGTTTCGGCATTCGGTTTCCTGCTTCTGCGTATTTCTGAGCATCGGATTCCAAATTAGGGACATGTTTGCGGTCTAGGTTCCTTTGCTTATTGATTGCGGCATCCAGACACCATTTTGCCGACGGAGGGCAACTCGGCGCTGGCGGGGCAATCCAATCAGCAAAGATCGCCCGGCCAGAGAACCGGCCTTACCTCGAGCCCTATCCGACGCAGGAGGCAGGATGTCCCCCCCCATGGATTTCGATTTCGACCTCATGGCCCGGCTGGCCAAGGAAAACCCGGCGGAATTCGCCCGCAGACGGGAAGAATTGATCAGGAATTTCATCGAGAATTCCAGCAATCCCGAAAAAGGCCATCGCATCCAGTTCCAGATCGACATGGAGCGCATGCGCACCGCCCCCGGCGAGCAGACCTATCTCGCCATGGCCCGGCGCTTGACCTTCCTGCTGAAGCGGATGTCCGACCTGTTCGGCGACATCCAGACCATCGCCCGCCAGCACAAGATGGCCGACCTGCCGGTGAAGCAGCCTTAGTTTCGCAGCGCCCCGGCTGGCCGGGGAGCCCTCACCATTTGGTCCTGACGGTGTACTCCAGGGCTGCTGCGCCGCCGGCCGGCACCTCCACATTCCAGACGGCGAGGCGGGAAGACTCCTTGCGGTGGGGCAGGCTTTCCTGGGTCACTTCCCAGTCGCCGGGCATCGGCTCCTGGACCCGCACCGTCACCGCCTCCTCCTTGGCGTTGCGGATGTCGATGCGGTAGGAGGATTCCATCAGGTTGTCCCCGAGCTTCCGGTAGTTGGTCTGCTTGCGCTCGGCGGTGATGTCGAAGGCTTCGCCGAGCTTCAATTGCACTTTCTCGTTCCTGGCGGTGTGCTCGATGCGGTCCTCGCCCACGAATTGGGCCGCTCCCTTGCTGTCCCTGGCGTAGACCCGCACCACGCCGCCGGGCAGGGGCTTGCCCAGCTGCCCGCCCTTGTTCTCGAACTCCACCATGACCGCCGGCTTGAGCTTCGGCCCCAGGTCGCTGTAGCGCTCCCGGTAATACACTTCGCTGCCTGCCAGCAGGTAGCTGCGCTTGACCGGGATGGCGCTGGCCGAGAGCAGGGCCAGCTGCTTGGTCTGGTTGTCGGCGATGGTGGTGGGCCGCTCGAAGCTGTAGAGGTGGTAATCCATCAGGGGCTCCTGGGCCACTTCCAGGCGACGGGCCATTGGCGCCGCAGCCGGCATGGGGTAGGGCATGCCGGCATCCCGGGGATGGACCCGGTTCACCGTGCCGGCCACCAGTTGCAGGGTGGCGTTGTCGTAGCCTGCACCGCTGCGGTTGCTCAGGGTCACCCAGCCGGAAAGATCCATGTGGCGGCTGTCGGGAGAGAGGTTGGCGACATAATCGGCCCTCCAGGAGAGGCCGCCGCTGAGATAGGACAGCTCCAGGGACTGGGGTCCGCCAGCGGCCTCCAGGAGCACCGACAGGGTGGGGCGGTCCCGCAGGTTGGCAGGCACCGCGTCGAAGACGATGCGCCCCGGCACCCCGGTTTCGATGCGGTCGGCAAAGCGCAGCACGGTGCCGTCGTGGGCCGACAGCACCGTGGCCTTCTCCCGCCGCTCCTCGCCGGTGGTGGGGTGGGAGCGGATCACCGTCACCTCGCGGCCGACGTATTTCTCCAGGAGCTTGCCGGGGGTGAGGAGATCGAAATCGAAATTCTGTTCCAGGAGGGCCACCGGGCGGCCGCTCACCGCCTTCAGCAGCGCCGTTTCCGGCCGCATCTGGCCGGAAACCTCGCGCAGGGAGAGGCGGCTCAGTCCCGCCGGCAGGGTCACCTTGCGCCGCTCCTTCACCAGGGCGAGATCGTCGTTATAGACGGTGATGGCCATGGCCTCCCGCTCGGCGGCGCCGGAGACCACTTCCCCGGCCGCCTCGGCGGCTGCCGCCTGACCCAGAATCCACAAAGCCCCCAGCCCGACCGCGCGCAGCTTCATCGTCCTCTCCTCAGGCGAAAATAGGCGGATAGCATACCCCATCGCCGCTCAGGGGACGCGGGGTGTTCAGCTTTCCAGTTTCGCGTCCAGGGTGATGGGAACGTCCAGTGCCTTGGAGACCGGGCAGCCTTCCTTGGCCAGGTTGGCAGCCGGCGATCCGGTCCGGCGTAGTTGCCTTATGGCGATAGCTGTATAAAAATACAGCCACTCGAATGACGCAAGGAAGGCTCTACTCCCATGTCCTGCCGCTGGATCGCCCATCTCGACATGGACGCCTTCTATGCCTCCGTGGAACTGCTGCGTTACCCGGAATTGCGGGGCTCGCCCGTGGTGGTCGGCGGCCGGCGGGCGCCGGCGCCCCGGGAGGACGGCTCCCGGCGCTTTCCCCGGCTGCGCGACTACGTGGGCCGCGGCGTCGTCACCACCGCCACCTACGAGGCCCGGGCCCTGGGGGTCCATTCCGGCATGGGCCTCATGAAGGCGGCGGCCCTGGCGCCCGATGCGGTGCTCCTGCCGGCCGATTTCGACCAGTACCGCAAGTACTCCCGGCTGTTCAAGGCGGCGGTGGCGGAAGTGGCCCCGGTGATCGAGGACCGGGGCATCGACGAGATCTACATCGACCTCACCGCAGTGCCCGGCGTCCACGCTGGCGAGCCCGGCGACCCCCTGGCCGGCCTGCGGGCCGTGGCCCGGGACATCAAGGCCCGGGTAAAGGCCGCCACCGGGCTCACCTGCTCCATCGGCGCCACCCCCAACAAGCTCCTGTCCAAGCTCTGCTCCGACCTGGAGAAGCCCGATGGCCTCACCCTCCTGACGGCCGCCGACATCCCGGCCCGGATCTGGCCCTTGCCCGCCAAGCGCATCAACGGCATCGGCCCCAAGGCCAGTGCCCGGCTGGAGAAGCTGGGCATCCACACCATCGGCGACCTGGCCGCCGCCGATCCCCTGTGGCTGGTGAGCCGGTTCGGCGCCAATTACGGCGCCTGGCTCCATGACGCCGCCCACGGCCGGGATGAGCGCCCGGTGGTGACCTATTCCGAGCCCAAGTCCCTGAGCCGTGAAACCACCTTCGAGCGGGATCTTCACCCCCGGGAAGACCGGGAGATCCTGGGGGGCATCTTCACCGGCCTGTGCGAGCAGCTGGCGGCGGACCTCCGTCGCAAGGGCTACGAGGCCCGGACCATCGGCATCAAGCTGCGCTACGACGATTTCAGGACCGTCACCCGGGAAATCACCCTGCCGGAGCCCACCGGCGACGCCGGCACCATCCGCCGCCATGCCGGCCTCTGCCTCAAGCGGGTGCCCCTGGACAGGCGCCTGCGCCTCCTCGGGGTGCGGGCCGGCGGGCTCTGCAAGACCGGCGCCTCGGCCACTCCCCCGGCTGCCGAGGCTGCGGGCCCCATGACCCTGCCGCTGTTCGGGGAGGGTATCGGCGGCGAAGCCTTCGAGGGCGGCTGCCGATAGGCCGGCGAGCAGCCAGGGACGTTTATTTATGCCGATCTCCCCATGGAAACGAAGGAGTCTTTCGGCGTGGGGAAGGGGCGCCCTGGTTCCGGCGGCCGGTGCGGCCAATCTTCCTCGTAAGCCCGGTGTAATCATTTCGGCATATATAAAAGGTAGTATTCATCTACGTCTTTGATAGTATTCTGATCGTGACCAACTTATCCGGCCATGACTTTGAGGCCTCCCCCGTTTTCATGCTGGCGAATGCTTCTCCTACCCTGTTGGCAATTCTGGTCGCGGTGACCGGGTTGTTATGGCTACTCCTGCGCCGGCAGCGCGCTCCGGAGGCGCGCAACCCATCCCTCCCGGCTGAAAGGACAGCCAGCCTGCCGCCGGAAAAATACTGGAGCGACGGGGATTCCCGTTTCCGGACCTGTTTCGAATCGTCCCCGGATCCCGCCTGGATCCTCGCGGACGGAAAATTCGTCGCCTGCAACGCGGCGGCCGTGAAAGCCCTCGGCTACAGCGTTTGCAGCGAGATCGCCGATGCCCATCCTTCGCACCTTTCCCCCGAGGTCCAGCCGGACGGCGAGCCGTCCCATGCCAAGGCGGAACGATTGATGCGGCAGGTGGAGGAGACCGGCCTCGAGCGCTTCGAGTGGATGCACCGGAAAGCCGACGGCACCGACTTCCTCACCGAAGTCACCCTTTCCCGCATCATGCTCGACGGGCGGGTGGCCCTCTATTCCGTCTGGCGGGACATCTCCGAACGCAAGCGGGTCGAAAAGGACCTGCAGTTGGCTTCGGCGGTGTACGAGAACACGGCAGACGGGATCATCATCACCGACCCGAACGGGGGCATCATTTCCATCAACAAGGCCTTCACCGAAATCACGGGCTACGTACTGGAGGAGGTGCGCGGCAAGACACCCGCGGTCCTCAAGTCCGAACGCCAGGAGGAAGGCTTCTACCGCCAGATGTGGGGCATCCTCAAGGGGACAGGGGTGTGGCAGGGGGAAATCTGGAACCGCCGCAAGAGCGGCGAGGTTTTTCCGGAATGGCTGACCATTTCCGCCGTCCGTTCGGCCAACGGCGAAGTGGCCAATTATGTCGGGGTCTTTTCCGACCTCTCGGCCATCAAGCGCTCCCAGGAAGACCTGGAGCGGCTGGCCCATTTCGACCCTCTCACCGACCTGCCCAACCGCATCCTCTTCCGGGACCGCCTGACCCACGCCTTCGAGCGCTCGCGCCGCTACGGCCACCGGGTGGCCGTCCTGCTGCTGGACCTGGACGGCTTCAAGATCGTCAATGACAGCCTCGGGCATCCCTTCGGCGACCGCCTGCTGCAGCTGGTGGCCGAGCGGGTGCAGCAGACCGTGCGGGTCGAGGACACCGTCGCCCGCCTGGGGGGGGACGAGTTCGCCCTGGTGATCTCCAATCTCCTGCACGGCGAGGACGCCGTCGAAGTGGCCCGCAATCTCATGGCGGCCATCCAGGTGCCCTTCGATATCGGCGGCCACAGCGCCCACGTCACCGCCAGCATCGGCATCGCCGTCTTCCCCGAGGACGGCGAGGAACCCAACACCCTGATCCGCAATGCCGACGCCGCCATGTACAAGGCCAAGGCGTCGGGGCGCAACGCCTACCGCTTCTACCAGGCCGAGATGACCCAGGCGGCCCAGGCGCGCCTGGCCAACGAGCGGGGCCTGCGGCGGGGCATCGACAACGGCGAGTTCGAGGTCTGGTACCAGCCCCAGGTGGACCTCGCCAGCGGCCGCTACCTGGGAGCGGAAGCCCTGGTGCGCTGGCGCGATCCGGAGCGGGGCCTGGTTCCCCCCGGCGACTTCATTCCCCTGGCGGAGGAGACCGGCTTCATCATTTCCCTCGGGGAGCTGGTCCTCAACCGGGTCTGCCAGGATGCCCGCCGCTGGCTGGATGCGGGCATGGACGTGGGCCGCCTGGGCATCAACGTGGCCGGCCCCCAGCTCTACCGCAGCGACTTCGTGGCCACCCTGCGCCGGGCCCTCGACACCCACCGCCTGCCGCCGGATCACCTGGAAATCGAGGTCACCGAGACCTTCATGATGGAAAATCCGGCCGAGGTCCGCCGCATCCTCAATGCCATCCAGGCCATGGGGGTCACCACCGCCATCGACGACTTCGGCACCGGCTATTCCTCCCTGGCGTCCCTGAAGGAACTGCCCATCGATACCCTCAAGATCGATCGCGCCTTCGTCACCCATCTGCCCGACGATCCCCACGACATCGCCATTGCCCGGGCCATCCTGGCCATGGGCCGCAGTCTCGAGTTCAATGTCATCGCCGAGGGCATCGAGACCGCCGCCCAGCGGGAGTTCCTGGAGGCCGAGGGTTGCGCCGAGGGGCAGGGCTATTTCTTCGCCAAACCCATGCCGCCGGAGGATTTCGTCCGCTGGCTGCAAGCCCGCCAGGAGTTGGCTAGCACGGTCCCGGCCTAGGGTTGCCGCGCCCTGCCATGGGGCGTTTTGGCGGGCAAAATATGGGCGTCACGGTATTTTCTTCGCCGTTGCGGCTTCCTATGGTCAATGGAGATGTCAGCCGGCTGCCCCGCCGGTCACATCGCCTTCAACCGAGAGGAGCCCGAACATGAAGAATGCAGCTGTCGCCTTCGCCGCGGCCCTGTGCCTGGCGGCCGGGAGTGCCCTGGCGCAGGCGCTCAACGATGCCCAGATCGCCGCCATCACCGTGGCGGCCAACCAGGTGGATATCGACGCCGGCAAGGTGGCCAAGTCCAAGGCGACCGACAAGGACGTCAAGGCTTTCGCCGACCGGATGGTCACCGACCACACCAGCGTCAATAAGCAGGCCACCGACCTGGCCAAGAAGCTCAAGATGAAGCCCGAGGAGAACGAGACCAGCACCAGCCTCAAGGCGGGCGGCGAGGAGAACCTGAAGAAGCTCAAGGACCTCAAGGGCGCCGCCTTCGACCGGGCCTACATCGACCACGAGGTCACCTACCACCAGACGGTCCTCGACACCATCGACAAGAGCCTCATCCCCAATGCCAAGAACGAAGAGCTGAAGGCCCTGCTGACCAAGACCCGGCCCGTCATTCAGGAACATCTGGAACATGCCAAGAAGATCCAGGCCGCCCTGGGCAAGAAGACTTCCTAGCCTCCTGCCGGCGGCGGCCTGGCTGCTCGCCGCCGCCGCCCAGGCCGCTACCCATACGGTGGTGATGGAGGGAATCCGGTTCGAGCCGGAAACCCTCACCGTCAAGGCGGGGGACACCGTCGTCTGGGTCAATCGGGATGTCGTTCCCCACACCGCCACCGCTCCGTCCGGCGCCTTCGACTCCAAGAGTATCGAGCCGGGCAAGAGCTGGAAATTCCAGCCGAAAAAGCCCGCTGTTCTTCCCTACGTCTGCGTTTTCCACCCGACCATGAAGGGAACGCTGCGGGTGGAGTGAGGCGCCCCGCGGGGCCTTCCGGCCCCCGGGCGTCCAGGCCGAAAAGCCGGCCTGCATAGGCTGCTTCCGGCATTTGTAAGTGTTTGATGCGCAATGGGTTTATGCTGCCGGTCCCGGTCGGGATTTCCCTTGCTTTCCTCTACGGTGTGCACCGTATAATGGGGTTCAAGAGGCGGGCGAACAGGCCTTCCCTTTGTGTTTTTTTTGCAGAAATTTCCCCTTGAATTTCCTGAAGCCCAGCCTTGAGCGCCTGCGTGCCGACCGGCGCCTGCGTTACGGCATCGTTCTCGCCCTCGGCCTCATCGTCGCCGGCGGCTTCGGCGCCTACCGTTACTTCAACCCCGAACTCAGCGTTGCCGAAATCCAGGCCAGGGCGGCCAGCCCGAGCGCCGCCACCGGCCCGGAACTCCTGCGCCTCATGGGCAGCCAGCCCAAGGCCTGGTTCGAAAAAGAGCAGCAGGCCGACACCCTGCTCGCCGACCTGCAGGGCAACAATCTCCTGGCGGTGGGCATCACCGGCGGGTCCGATGCCCAGGAGCCGGGAGCGGGCTACGTGCTGGTGGTCACCAAGGCCGGGGTCGTCTACCACGTGGCCGACACCTGGCGCGGCGACCTGGCCAAGGCGGTGATCGACCAGGCCAAGCTCACCGCCTTTCCGGTGGCTTCCGTGGGGGCCGTCGGCAAGCCCGGTTTCGGCCTGCCGGCCGGGCTCGACGGCTCGTTCCTGGTGCAGCTGCTGCTGGTGGCCCTCTTCCTCCCCATGATCCGCGACATGCTGCCCCAGCGCTTCGCCCTGGCCGAGCGGCCGGATATCGGCTTCGACAGCGTCATCGGCGCCCAGGAGGCCAAGGCGGCCCTGCAGGACATCGTCAGCTTCCTGCGGGAACCGGAATCCTTCACCCGCCTGGGGGCGCGGCCGACCCGGGGGGTGCTCCTCTCCGGCCCGCCGGGGACCGGCAAGACCCTGCTCGCCCGGGCCCTGGCCGGCGAGTCCGGGGCTGCCTTCATCGCCTGCAGCGGCGCCGACTTCAGCGCCAAGTATTACGGGGTCGGCATTTCCAAGGTCAAGTCCCTGTTCAAGACCGCCCGCAAGCAATCGCCCTGCATCGTCTTCATCGACGAGATCGACGGCATCGGCCAGCGCACCGACAGCCGGGAAGGCCCCGGCGCCACCGAATCCAACCGCATCATCAACCAGCTCCTGGTGGAGATGGACGGCTTCGCCAAGGACACCCGGATCATCGTCATCGGCGCCAGCAACCTGGTGGACAACATCGACCCCGCCCTGCGCCGGGAAGGACGCTTCGACCGCCACGTGCGGGTGCGCCTGCCGGACGTGAAGGAACGCCAGCAACTCCTGGCCCACTACGGCGAGGGGGTTACCGCGGCCGCCGACGTGGATTACGGGCAGCTGGCCCGCCTCTCCATGGGCCTGTCGCCGGCCGCCATCGCCGCCGCCGTGAACCAGGCGGCCCTGCTTGCCGCCCGTCACGGCGGCTGCAGCGTCGCCATGCAGGACTTCATGGACGCCATCGAGACCAAGCATATGGGCGAGGCGAGCGGCCGGGTCCTCAACGAGGCCGAGCGTACCCGCACCGCCACCCACGAGGCCGGGCATGCCCTTATCGCCACCCTGCTCAACACCGGGCGGGTGGAGAAGGTGAGCGTCCTGCCCCGGGGCGATGCCCTCGGCGCCACCCTGGTGAGCGATGACGACGATCGGCTGCTGCGGACCCGGAGCGAACTGGAAAACCGTATCCAGATGCTCCTCGCCGGCCGTTGTGCGGAGGAACTCATCTACGGCCAGGCTTCCACCGGCGCCGGCCATGATCTGCAGCAGGCCAGCAAGATCGCCTACGACATGGCGGCCCGCTATGGCCTCGGGGATGAGGGACGGCTCTTCAGCCTGGCCGCCCTGGAGCGCCATGAGGTGGACAGCCGGGCCCTGGTGGAGCAGGCCGACGCCACCCTGCAGCGCCTGTGCGATGCCTGCATGGCCAACCTGGCGGAGCAGCGGGATGCCCTGGAGGCCCTGACCGCCACGCTCCTCGAACAGGAGACGGTGTCCGGGGAGTACGTCCAGACCCTCGTGGCGGCCTGATCCGGACGGCGTCGCCTGGGGCGGAACCCTCGCCGGCCTTAGTCCACCCGGTGCCGATCTTCATGGCTTACCGGGAGCGCTCTAGGGCCGAAGCCGTATTTATGCTCCACTGACCTCGCTGCTATATTCACTCTGCATGCCGACCCGGCAGCCTTCTGGCGAAAGGATCAAGGTGAATATTCGAGACGTCTTTTCCCTCTTCGAGGGCAATGCGGCCCGGCGCTGGCTGGGGATATTCTCCGCCACCCGGCCCGGTGCCGCCGCAGAGCCGTCCGTGCCGGGCGGGGGCGTCGCGGAAACGGTCGCCGAACCCCCGCGATTCGCCGAAGAGGCCCCCCCGGATATCGTCATTTCCAGTGCGGACGGGCTGGTTGCCTGCCCGGATCCTGAAATCGAGGCCCTCAATCTCCAGATAAGTGCCCTGCAGGAGAAAATTGCCGATCTCTCGGCCCGGCGGGTGGAGATGGAGCAGCTGATCCAGCATTTCGAATATCGCCAGTACCGGGTCCTGGGGGATCGGCTGGCCGAGAACCTGCGCCTGCGCCATGAATACCTGCGCCTGCTTGCCCGGCGCTCGGGTTCGAGCGCGGATAGGGAAGCGGAGGAGGAAGCGGCGGCCGATCAGGAGGCCTACCGGCGGCTTCGGGAAGAGAAGGCCCAGATGCCCCCGGCCCTGGCGGAATCCGACCGGGACGAGCTGAAGCGGCTGTACCGGGCCGCTGCCATGCGCTGCCATCCCGACCGGGTCGCCCCCCCCGACAAGGCGGCGGCCCACGACTTCTTCCTGCGCATCCAGGACGCCTATCGGCAGAACGACCTGGACGGGCTGCGGCTCATCCACCGGCAACTGGCTGAGGGGAGTTCCCTTGAGGAGGAAGCGCCGCAGCAGAATGACGGGCAGCGCTTGCTGGAGGTCATCGCCGGTCTCCACAGCCAGGCGGCGGACATTCTCCTCGCCATCCAGACCCTGCAGCTGGACGACGTCTACCGGCGGGCGATCCGGAACGACAATTGGGATGCCTACTTCGCCTCGGTGCGGGAGCTCCTCGACGCAGAATCCTTCAACCTCAAGGAGAAGATCCGGAGATTCACCCCTTCCTGAGCCGGCCTCGACCTTGCGATGATGACCATCAAGGCGTCGGGCTGGTTGGCGGCCGTGGCAGTCGCCCTGGCGGCCTGCGGGCCGCTTCCGCCGCCGGGGCCGGCGAAGACCGGACCAGTGCCGGCCGGGTTTCCCGAGGCCTATTACCGGCAGGCCCAAGCCCGGGGCGAAGCGGTGCTGCGGGTGGACGCCGCCCGTTCCCTGGCGGTGGTGGAAGTGCGCCGGGCCGGGGTCCTGGCCCGGCTGGGGCACGACCATGTGGTGGCAGGCCATGGGCTGCAGGGCTATGTGGCGCCCGGGGAAGGGCGGGCCGACCTCTACCTCGCCCTCGACCGGCTCCAGGTGGACGAGCCCGGGCTGAGGGCCGAGGCGGGATTCGATACCCAGCCTTCCCGGGAAGCCATCGAAGGGACCCGCGGCAACATGCTGGACAAGGTCCTCGAAACCGGACGCTTTCCCTTTGCCCTCATCCATGTCACCAGAAAGGATGACCAGACCCTGGTCCTTGCCCTCACGCTGCACGGCGTCACCCGCGAACTGGAAGTTCCCGCCCGTATCGAGAGCCTGCCTGACGGCATGGCGGTGAGCGGACGGCTGGCCTTCAACCAGAGCGATTTCGGCATCGTTCCCTTCTCCGTCCTGGGCGGAGCGCTGCAGGTGCAGGATCGCGTCGACCTGCGCTTCCGGATTCACGCCGTCCGGACGGAAAGCCTCGAAAAGGCACCGGCCGCGCCGGCAGGGCCTTGAGTTCTCGGCCTTTGTTAACGATCATCCGATGTGGCGGCCGCCGGACTGGCGTGCGAACCCGCCGCTGCGTAAATGAATGTAAATCTTCCGACGGCCGGTCAGATGCGGTCGTTATCATCTCCTTACCGCTTTTCACTCCATTGAGCCATGCCGCATCTCCTGCTCGCCGATGACGATCATGACTTCTGCGCCCTGCTGGAGCGGTATCTCAAGATCGAAGGCTTCGACATCGCCCTGGCCCATGACGGCGAAACCGCCCTGGCCCTGGCCCTGTCGGGGAATTTCGATCTGATCGTCCTCGATATCATGATGCCCGGCATCAGCGGCCTGGAAGTGCTGCGCCGCCTGCGGCCCCTCTGCCGGACGCCGGTGCTGATGCTCACCGCCCTCGGGGAGGATGCCGACAGCCTGCGGGGTTTCGAGTTGGGCGCCGACGACTACCTGGGCAAGCCCTGCAATCTGAAAGTCCTCCTCGCCCGGATCCGGGCCGTGCTGAGACGGTCGGAGCAGGTCGCTGCCGGCTGTGTCGATGACGGGGTCCAGATCTGCGTCGATGACCTGTCCGTGAATACCCACTCCCTGGCGGTGAAATGCCGGGAAAGGCCGGTGGACCTGACCTCGACGGAGTTCGCCATCCTCGAATCCCTGTTGCGCTCGGCCGGCCAGGTGGTCGCCAAGGCCGCCCTGTCGGAAAAGGCCCTGCGGCGTCCCCTGGGGCGCTTCGACCGGAGCCTGGACATGCATATCAGCAATTTGCGCCAGAAGCTCGGCCCCCTGCCCAACGGTAACGAGCGCATCAAGACCATCCGGGGCGTCGGCTACCAGTATCTGACGGAATGAGGGGGCGAAACTTTTCCATGTACCGTCTGTTCTGGAAGCTCTTCCTCTCCTTCTGGCTCGCCCTGGTGGTGTTTGCGGGCGGGGCCGTTTTCGCCGTTTCGGCCTATCTGGACCACGCCAAGGCAAAACAGGAGCTCCGGGGGCGGGAGGACGGCTTCCGGGGGATGGTTGTCGCCGCCCAGCTGGCGGCCGACGAAAAGGGCTATCCGGGCCTCCTCGACTGGCTGCGGGAAAGGGACGAGGATCAACTCGTTCCCCTCCTGCTCCTCGACCGGGATGGGCGGGATGCCTTGGGGCGGGAAGTTTCGGCGGGGGTTCTGGCGCGGCTCCAGCGCCACCAGCAGTCTGCCCGGGAGGGGCAGCCCGATGCGCGCATTCCGATCACCCTCGCCGATGGGCGCCATTACTGGCTCATGCCGGATCTCCAGGGGGCCTCCCTCAGCCGCCTGGTCGCCCGTCCGAAAGTGATTGCCCTGCAGGTGCTCCTGGCTGCCCTCAGCGGTGGTGCCGTCTGCTTCGTCCTCGCCTGGTACCTGATCGCCCCCATCGAGCGCCTGCGCAAGACGGCCGCCCTCTACGGCGCCGGCGACTTCCGCCACCGGGTGGGGCCGTCCCTGGGCCGGCGCCGGGACGAGATCGTGGACCTGGCCTACGCCATGGACTCCATGGCCGAACGCATCGGCAACCTGATCCAGTCCCAGCACACCCTGCTGCGGGACGTCTCCCACGAGCTGCGCAGTCCCCTGGCCCGGGCCCAGGCCGCAGTCGGCGTGGCCCGGCAGCAGGCAGGGGAGGTCGCCGACGCGGAATTCGACCGCATCGAAATGGAGATGGACCGCCTCAACGAGCTCATCGGCCAGATCCTGTCCTATTACCGGCTCGACGCCGGCCAGCGGCCGACGGCAGCGGAAATCCAGGAATTCCGCCTGGACGAGTTGGTGGCGGAGGTAGTGGAGGAAAACCAGGCCCTGGCGGCGGAGAAGCAGTGCGCCATCGGCTTCCGCTCAGCCCCCGCGCCTTCGCCTTTCGCCGGCAGCGAAGCGCTGCTCTACAGCGCCTTCACCAACGTGGTGCACAACGCGGTCCGCCACAGTCCCCCGGGGGGACGGATCGAGGTGGCCCTGGATCGGGCCGAGGGGGAATGGAAGATAGAAATCGACGACCAGGGCCCCGGCATCGATCCGGGCCTGCTGGAGCGGGTCTTCGAACCTTTCGTACGGGCCGACGCCTCCAGGGCCAAGAACACCGGCGGCTTCGGCCTGGGGCTGGCCATCGCCAAGCGGGCCGTCGAATACCATGGTGGCCATATCGCTGCCCGCAACCGGGCCGGCGGCGGCCTGGCGATGGTCATGCATCTGCCCGTCGCCCGCTGACACGAGTTACCGGGCGTTTCCGGAGGGGAGGGCGTTCGAGGAGCCGGGCGAGGACTGTCCGAAGCCGCGCAGCGGCGAGTTCCGCAGCCCGGTGGAGCGAATGCCCTGCCCGGCGTCCGCAGACGGCTACTTCCGAAGCCTATAACTCCCTATTCTGCGGCCTGCCGGTCCGCCAGGGGGCGGCCCCCGATGTTCTTGTAGAGTTGCACCGCCGCCGCCATGCGCCGGTTCCAGATGGCGATGGCGTTGTTCTCCGCGCTCAGCTCGGCGGCCTGGGCGACGATGACGTTGAGGGAAGCGGCGGTGCCGGCCCGGTACTGGTTCTCGGCGATCTCCCGGGCCCGGCGGGCCGCCGCCAGGGCCGCCTGCTGGGAAACGGATTCGTCCATCAGGAGATGGGCCGCCACCAGGTTGTCCTCCACCTCCTGGAAGGCGGTCAGCACCGTCTGCCGATAGGCGGCCGCCGCCTGGTCGTAGCCCGCCTCGGCCTGGGTGAGGGCCGCCGAGCGGGCGCCGGCGTCGAAGAGAGTGAGGGCCAGGGTGGGGCCCAGGGACCAGAAGCGGGCCGGAGTGGTGATGAGGTTGGAGAGGACAGTGTTGCGGAAGCCGCCGTTGGCGGCGATGTCCAGGACCGGGAACCAGGCCGCCCGGGCCACCCCGATCTGGGCATTGGCCGCCGCCACCTGGCGCTCGGCGGAATAGATGTCCCAGCGGCTCTCCAGGGTCGCCGACGGGATGAGGGCCGGCGCCCCCGGCACGGCGGGCAGTCCGGAGCCGGCGGGCAGGGCGAGGGCGGCCGGCGGCCGGCCCACCAGGACGGCGATGGCGTGCTCGTTCTGGGCCCGGGACAGCCGGGCGTCGGCGAGCTGGGTGAGGGCGCCGTTGAGCAGGGTCTCGGCCTGGGCCACGTCCAGGGCCGAGACCAGACCGGCGGCCTGGCGGTTGCGGGTCAGTTCCACGAAGCGCTGGTAGGCGGTGACAGTGCGGTTGAGCAATTCGGTCTGGGCCTCGGCCGCCCGCAGCTGGAAGTAGGTCTGGGCCAGCAGGGCCTGGGCCGAGAGGCGGGCCGCCCCGAGGGTGCCGGCGCTGGCCTCCGCCTTGGCGCCGGCGGCGTCCACCCCGTTGCGGATGCGGCCCCACAGATCCACTTCCCAGGCGGCCTGGCCCGAAAGGCTGTAGAGGTCGGTGATGCCGCGGCTGCCGCCGGTGCTGCTGCCGGAGCCGGTGCTGCCGCGGCTGGCGGCGGCGGACAGGCCCAGGGTCGGGAAGAGGCCGGCCCGGGCGGCGTCCACGGCGGCCCGGGCGGCCCGGTACTGGGCTTCGGCGATCTTCAGGTTCTGGTTGTCCACGATGAGCGCTTCCTCCAGCCGGTCGAGGAGCGGGTCGCCGAAGGCCTGCCACCACTTGCCCGGGTCCGGGAGGGCTGCGGCGGCGGGTTTCCAGGCGCCGTCCTCCTTGTAGGCGGCGGGGACGTCCATGGGCGGGCGGGTGTATTCGGGGGCCAGGCTGCAGGCCGCCAAGGCCAGGGGAAGGACGAGAAGGAAGGGCAGTCGCATGGTGGGTCGGTTTTTCAGGTGGCAAGGGCCGCTGCGGGGACCGGCCGCGGCCGCCGGCGGGCGAAGCGCAGTCGCAGCCGGTCCAGGGCCAGGTAGACCACCGGGGTGGTGTAGAGGGTAAGGACCTGGCTGAAGAGCAGGCCGCCGACGATGGAGATGCCGAGGGGGTTCCTGAGCTCGGCCCCATCGCCGCTGCCGATGGCGAGTGGCACGGCGCCGCAGATGGCGGCCATGGTGGTCATCATGATGGGCCTGAAGCGCAGGATGCCGGCCCGGTAGATGGCGTCGCCGGCGCCTACCCCGAGGCGGCGCTGCCGCTCGATGGCGAAGTCGATCATCATGATGGCGTTCTTCTTGACGATGCCGATGAGGAGCAGCACGCCGATCAGGGCGATGACGCTGAACTCGGTCCGGCAGGCCATGAGGGCCAGCAGCGCCCCGACCCCGGCCGAGGGCAGGGTGGAGATGATGGTCAGGGGATGGATGAGGCTCTCATAGAGGATGCCGAGGACGATGTAGATGGCGACGATGGCGGCCAGGATGAGGAGGGGCTGGCTGGCCAGGGACTGCTGGAAGGCCTTGGCGGTGCCCTGGAAGCTGCCGTGGATGCTGGAGGGCACCCCCTGCTCCGCCAGGGACCGTTCGAGGGCGGCGGCGGCCTGGCCGAGGGCCACGCCCTGGGGCAGGTTGAAGCTGATGGTGGAGGCCGGGAAGCCGGCCTGGTGATTCACCGCCAGGGGGGTGTTGGTGGTGTCCATGCGGGCGAAGGCCTGGAGGGGCACCTGGCCGCCGCCCGGGGTGGTGAAGCGCAGGGCCTTGAGGCTTTCCGGGTTCTGCTGGTACGCCGGCGCCAGCTCCATCACCACCCGGTACTGGTTGAGGGGATGGTAGATGGTGGAGACCTGGCGCTGGCCGAAGGCGTCGTTCAAGGTGGAATCGATGTTCCGCAGGGTGAGGCCGAGGCGGGCGGCGGCGTCCCGGTCGATGATGAGGGAGGTCTGCAGGCCTTTGTCCTGCTGGTCCGTGTTCACATCCACCAGTTCCGGCAGCTGGGCCAGGGTGCGGCGGATGGTGGGTTCCCATTTGCGCAGATCCTCCAACTCGTCGGCCTGGAGGGTGTATTGGAACTGGGCGTTGCTTGGCCGGCCGCCGATGCGCACGTCCTGGGCCGGGACCAGGAAGAGGTTGGCGCCGGGCTCGTGGGCGAGCTTGGCCCGCAGGCGGCCGATGACTTGGGTAATGGGCATCTGGCGCTCGGAGAGGGGCTTCAGGGTGACGAACATGAACCCGGTGTTGCGCTGGCCGCCGCCGGTGAAGCCCACCACCGACGCCACCGCCGGGTTGGCCCGGACGATGGCCATGAAATTCTTCAGCTTCTGCTCCATGGCCTGGAAGGAGATGCTCTGGTCGGCCTGGATGTTGCCCATGATGCGGCCGGTGTCCTGCTGGGGAAAGAAGCCCTTCTCGATGGCGGTGTAGAGATAGACGTTGAGGCCGATGGTGACGGCCAGCAGGGCCAGGACCAGGTAGCCGTGGCGCAGGGACCAGGCGAGGCTCTTGCGGTAGCCCCGGGTGAGGCGGCGGACGAAGCGGTCCGACCAGCGGGACCAGCGCCCGGTTGCCCGCCGGTCCTTGTCGAAGGGGCGCAGCAGGTGGGCGGCCATGGCCGGGGTGGCGGTGAGGGAAACCACCATGGAGACCAGGATGGCGGCGGAAAGGGTGACGGCGAATTCCCGGAAGAGGCGGCCGACGATACCCCCCATGAGGAGCACCGGGATGAACACCGCCACCAGGGAAATGCTGATGGAGACGACGGTGAAGCCGATCTCCCGGGCCCCCAGGAGGGCGGCCTCCATGGGGGACTTGCCGTGCTCCATGTGGCGGACGATGTTCTCCAGGACGACGATGGCGTCGTCCACCACGAAGCCGGTGGCGACGGTGAGGGCCATCAGGGACAGGTTGTCCAGGCTGTAGCCGCACAGGTACATGACCCCGAAGGTGCCGATGAGGGACACCGGCACGGCGACGCTGGGGATGAGGGCGGCCCGGGCCCGGCGCAGGAAGAGGAAGACCACCAGGACCACCAGGGCGACGGACATCATCAGGGTGCGCTCCACCTCCCGCAGCGAGCCGCGGATGGTGGGGGTGCGGTCCATGACCACATCCATGTCGATGGCGCTGGGGATGATGGCCTGCAGGTGGGGCAGGAGGCTCCTGACCCGGTCCACGGTGGCGATGATGTTGGCCCCCGGCTCCCGGAAGAGGACCAGGACCACCGACGGCTTGCCGTTGGCGGCGCCGTAGTTGCGCACGTCCTGGACCGAGTCGGTAACCTCGGCCACGTCCCCCAGGCGGACCCCGGCGCTGTTCTGGTAGCGGACGATGAGGGGGCGGTATTCGGCGGCGCTCCTGGCCTGGTCGTTGGCGCCGATTTGCCAGTAGCGGTCGCCGGCCTCCACCGCCCCCAGGGGCCGGTTGGCGTTGCCGGCAGCGATGGCGGCGCGGACGTCCTCGAGGCCAATGCCGCTGTTGGCCAGGCGGCCGGGGTCCAGCTCCACCCGCACCGCCGGCAGGGCGGCGCCGCCGACGCTCACCTGGCCGATGCCCTCCACCTGGGACAGGCGCTGGGCCACGATGGTGGAGGCGGCGTCGTACATCTGGCCCCGGGACAAGGTGTCCGAGGTCAGCGCCAGGATCATGATCGGGGCGTCGGCCGGGTTCACCTTGCGGTAGGTGGGGTTGCTGGGGAGGCTGGTGGGCAGCAGGGTGCGGGCGGCGTTGATGGCGGCCTGGACGTCCCGGGCGGCGCCGTTGATGTCCCGATCCAGGTCGAACTGGATGGTGATGCGGGAATTGCCCAGGGAGCTGGAGGAGGTGATTTCCGTCACCCCGGCGATGCGCCCCAGGGCCCGCTCCAGGGGCGTGGCGACGGTGGCGGCCATGGTCTCCGGGCTGGCGCCGGGGAGCGCCGCCTGGACCGAGATGGTGGGGAAATCCACCTGGGGCAGGGGGGACACCGGCAACAGGAAGAAGGCGATGGCCCCGGCCAGCAGGATGCCCAGGGTCACCAGGGCGGTGGCGACGGGACGGTGGATGAAGGTCTTCGAGAGACTCATTGCCGCCGTTCAGCCAGGCGCCGGGCCAGGCGGTCGAAGGCCAGGTAGATGACCGGGGTGGTAAAGAGGGTCAGGACCTGGCTCACCAGGAGGCCGCCCACCAGGGCGTAGCCCAGGGGCTGGCGCAGCTCGGCCCCGAAGCCGCCCCCCAGCATGAGGGGCACGGCCCCCAGGAGGGCCGACATCGTGGTCATGAGGATGGGCCGGAAGCGCAGCAGGCTGGCCTGGTAGATGGCATCCCGGGGGGAGAGCCCCTGGTGGCGCTCGGCGTCGAGGGCGAAGTCGATCATCATGATGGCGTTCTTCTTGACGATGCCGATCAGGAGGACGATGCCGATGATGCCGATGACATCCAGGCCCGAGCCGGTGAGCCACAGGGCGAGCAGCGCCCCGACCCCGGCGGAGGGCAGGGTGGAGAGGATGGTCACCGGGTGGATGTAGCTCTCGTAGAGCACCCCGAGGACGATATAGACGGTGACCACGGCGGCGATCACCAGCAGCAGGGTATTGGACAGGGACGCCTGGAAGGCCTGGGCCGCCCCCTGGAAGCTGGTTTCGATGCCGGCCGGCACGGCCAGTTCGGCTTCGGCGGCGCGCACCGCCTCCACCGCCTGTCCCAGGGAGACGCCGGGGGCGAGGTTGAAGGAGAGGGTGGCGGCGGGGAACTGGCCGACGTGGTTGACGGCCAGCGCCGCCGGCCGCTCCGCCACCCGGGCTACGGCGGAAAGGGGCACCTGCTGGCCCCCAGCGGCGGGGACGTAGAGCTGGGTCAGGGCGTCGGGGCCGAACTTGAATTCCGGCTTCACCTCCAGCACCACCCGGTACTGGTTGGACTGGGTGAAGATGGTGGAGATGAGGCGCTGGCCGAAGGCGTTGTAGAGGGCGTTGTCGATGGCCGCCGTCGTCACCCCCAGGCGGCCGGCGGCGTCCCGGTCGATGACCACGTAGGCCTGGAGTCCCTTGTCCTGGAGATCGGAGGCCACGTCGGCCAGCTCCGGCAACTGCTGCAGGCGCTCCACCAGCCGGGGCGTCCACTGGCCGAGGAGTTCCGAATCCGGGGAGGAGAGCATGAACTGGTACTGGGTGCGGGAGACCCGGTCCTCGACGGTGAGATCCTGGATGGGCTGCAGGTAGAGGGCGATGCCCGGGACGTCTCGGGTATCCGCCACCAGGCGGCGGATCACCTCCCCGGCCCGGGGGCGCTCCTCCAGGGGCTTCAGGGTGATGAGCATGCGGCCGCTGTTCAAGGTGCTGTTGGTGCCATCCACGCCGATGAAGGAGGACAGACTTGCCACCGCCGGGTCCCTGAGGATGGCGGCCGCCAGGGCCTGCTGGCGCTCGGCCATGGCGGGGAAGGAAATGGATTGGGGCGCCTCGGTGATGGCCTGGATGACCCCGGTGTCCTGGACCGGGAAGAAGCCCTTGGGAATCCAGGCGTAGAGGAGCACGGTCAGGGCCAGGGTGGCGACGGCCACCGCCAGGGTGGCGCCCTGGCGTTCCAGGACCCATTCCAGGGCCTGGCCGTAGCGGGCGATGGTGCGCTCGAACAGCTGGCCGCTCCAGTGGTAGAAGCGGCCCTGCTTCTCCTCCGGCACATGCTTCAGGAGCCGGGCGCAGAGCATGGGGGTGAGGGTCAGGGACACCACCGCCGAAATCAGGATGGATACCGCCAGGGTGATGGCGAACTCGTGGAACAGCCTGCCCACCACGTCCCCCATGAAGAGGAGCGGGATGAGGACGGCGATGAGGGACACCGTCAGGGAGATAATGGTGAAGCCGATTTCCCCGGCCCCCTTCAAGGCGGCGGCCAGGGGCTTCTCCCCCGCCTCCACGTAGCGGGCGATGTTCTCGATCATGACGATGGCGTCATCCACCACGAAGCCGGTGGAAATGGTGAGCGCCATGAGGGTGAGGTTGTTGATGGAAAACCCGGCCAGGTACATGACGCCGAAGGTACCCACCAGGGAGAGGGGCACCGCCAGGCTGGGGATCAGGGTGCCGGAAGCGGTGCGCAGGAAGAGGAAGATCACCATGACCACCAGGGCCACGGCGAGGATGAGCTCGAACTGGACATCGTGCACCGAGGCCCGGATGGTCACCGTGCGGTCGGCCAGGGTGGCCACGTCGATGGAGGCGGGCAGGGCCGCCCGCAGTTGGGGCAGGGCCTGCTTCACCCGGTCGGCCACCTCGATGACGTTGGCCCCGGGCTGGCGCTGGATGTTGAGGATCACCGCCTCCTGCTCCCCGGACCAGGCGGCCAGGCGGGCATTCTCGGCGTCCTCGACGATGTCGGCCACTTCCCTGAGGCGCACCGGTGCTCCGTTCTTGTAGGCCACCACCAGGGCGCCGTACTCGGCGGGGGACTTGAGCTGGTCGTTGGCGTCGATGGTGGAAGCCCGCTGGGCGCCGTCGAAGCTGCCTTTGGCGATGCTGACATTGGCATTGCCGACGGCGGTGCGCAGGTCATCGAGGGACATCCCCAGGTTGGCCACGGCCGTAGGGTTGGCCTGGATGCGCATGGCCGGGCGCCGGCCGCCGGCGATGCTCACCAGGCCGACGCCGGGAATCTGGGAAATCTTCATGGCCACCCGGCTCTCCACCAGGTCGTGCATGCGGGGCACCGGCAGGCTGGGGGAGGTGACCGCCAGGGTCAGGATGGGGGCGTCGGCCGGATTGACCTTGCTGTAGACTGGCGGCAGGGGCAGGTCGGTGGGCAGCAGGTTGGAGGCGGCGTTGATGGCCGCCTGGACCTCCTGCTCGGCGATGTCGAGGCTGAGCTTCAAGCCGAAGCGCAGGGTGATGACCGAGGCGCCGCCGGAGCTGGTGGACGACATCTGGTTGAGGCCCGGCATCTGGCCGAACTGGCGCTCCAGGGGGGCGGTGATGGAGGATGTGACCACCTCCGGGCTCGCCCCGGGGTAGAGGGCCATGACCTGGATGGTGGGGTAATCCACCTCGGGCAGGGCGGAAATGGGCAGCAGGCGGTAGGCGATGGCCCCCATCAGCAGGATCGCCACCATCAGCAGCGAGGTGGCGATGGGGCGGAGGATGAACGGGCGGGACGGATTCATCGCCCGGCGCCGTCGGGCTGCTGCCGCCGGCCCCGTCCGCCTGGTTTCTGGTCACCGCCGGGGGCGGCCTGGGCTTGGCGTTTTTCGGGGCTGATGACTTCTACCTTGGCGCCGTCCCGCAGCTTGTCGGCGCCGTCGGTGACCACCCGGTCGCCGGGCTTCAGGAGGCCGTCCACCGCCATCAGCTCACCGTCCACCGGCCCCGGCGTCACCGGCAGCGACTTGACGCCGCCCTCGGCATCGACGGCGTAGACGAAGGCGCCCCGGGCGCCCCGCTGGACAGCGGCGCCCGGCACCACCGTGGCGCCCTGGCGGGTGCCCAGCAGCAGCCGGACATTGACGAACTGGTTCGGGAAGAGGCTGCGCTCGGCGTTGGCGAACTGGGCCTTGAGCTTGATGGTGCCGGTGGCAGGGTCGATCTGATTATCCGTGGTGAGGAGCTTGCCGGCGGCCAGGCGGTTCTTCAGCTCCCGGTCCCAGGCCTCCGCCTCCAGGGTGTCGCCGGCGGCGAGGCGGCGGTTGATTTCCGGCAGATGGCCCTCCGGCACGGCGAAAACCACCATCATGGGCTCCACCTGGGCAATGGAGGCGAGCCCGTTGGCGTCGGAGGCGTGGACCTGGTTGCCCGGGTCCACCTGGCGCAGGCCGATGCGCCCGGACACCGGGGCGACGATGCGGGTATAGCCGAGCTGGAGCTTGGCGTTGTCCACCAGGCCCCGGTCGTTTTCCACCGTGCCCTCGTACTGGCGGACCAGGGCTTCCTGGGTGTCGAGCTGCTGCCGGGCGATGGAGTCCTTGGCCCACAGGTCCTGGTAACGGGCCAGGTCCACCCGGGCGTTCTGGAGGAAGGCGTTGTCCCGGGCGAGCTGGCCGTTGGCCTGGGCGAGCTGGGCCTGGAAGGGGCGGGGGTCGATTTCGGCCAGGAGCTGGCCCTGCTTCACCATCTGGCCCTCGGCGAAATGGAGCCGCAACAGCTCTCCATCCACCCGGGTGCGCAGGGTGACCAGGTTGCGGGGCACGGCGCTGCCGATGGCGGTGAGCCACAGGGGCACGTCCTTGACCGCCACCGGCATCACCGATACCGGCTGCGGCCGGTTCGGCCCGCCGGGGCGGCCGTTCTTCCCGTTGCCCCGGGCTTCGGCCGCCTGGCCGGCACCCTCCCGGAAATAATAGCCGGCTCCGGCGCCGGCCAGGATGAGGAGGGCCAGGAGCACCAGGAAATGGCGCTTCCCGAGGCGGCGATAGAAGGGTAGGGATCCTGAGGCGGGGACTTGATCTGTCATGGCTTTCGAGTGGCCTGATGCCGCGTTGTCCTGAGCGATTCCGCGGAAGCCGATTTCGTGAATTTCGGGAAGTGGTCTGGTATCGGAGCGTTTGGGGGCTGACCGTGTCCGGTCTATGCCCAGGCAAGCATCTATCGTACGAGGGCATTATCCTCGGGTGATTTTTCCGGCTTAAGCGACTTTACATTCCTTTGCATTGGGCGCCGCGATAGCCTGGCTCCGTCTGCTGCTGGACTTGCGGCGGAGGAATGGGCGCGATTTCGCCTTGGGCTACGCCGATCCGATACTGGCCTGCATGATGCTGCCGATCTTGCGGAATGCCCAAAAGGCGAAGAATGCTGAAACGCTGAAGGATTTGTAGCGATTGGGATTGGGTTCGGCGGTGCTTGACGGAATCGTGTCTCAAGCAGCCAATGCCTACCGAATTGAACCGGCTGCAGAAACCGGATAATCGGTGGCGTCCCCACGGGGATTCGAACCCCGGTTACCGCCGTGAAAGGGCGATGTCCTAGGCCTCTAGACGATGGGGACCTAGTTTGTACTGCAATCTTCCGCATTTGCTTGGTGGAGGTAAGCGGGATCGAACCGCTGACCTCTTGCATGCCATGCAAGCGCTCTCCCAGCTGAGCTATACCCCCGCCGCGGAAGCTACTACTCAATTTGGCGTCCCCACGGGGATTCGAACCCCGGTTACCGCCGTGAAAGGGCGATGTCCTAGGCCTCTAGACGATGGGGACCCAGATTTTTACTACCTTTACTGCTTTCTCTTTCACGTTTGCTTGGTGGAGGTAAGCGGGATCGAACCGCTGACCTCTTGCATGCCATGCAAGCGCTCTCCCAGCTGAGCTATACCCCCTCCGTGAAAGAGACGCGCATTCTATAGATCGAATGCGCGCTTGTAAATACTTTCTTGTCGTTTTTTTAGTTTTTATACGCAGCCAGCTTTTCCAGGACGCTGTCACGGCCGATGAGGGCAATGACGGCGTCAACGGAAGGGGTCTGGGCCTGGCCGGTGAGGATGACCCGCAAAGGCATGGCGAGCTTCGGCATCTTGAGGCCGTGCTTGGTGACGGTCTCCTTGATGAGGGCATTGATGGCGGGCGCTTCCCAGGCCACTTGCGCGATGCCGGCGGCGAAATCGGCCAGGGCCGGGCGGGCTTCGTCGGAGAGGTGCTGGGCCAGGAGCTCGGCATGGGGATGGATGGGAACGTAGAAGGCTTCCACCGCATCGGCCAGGACATTGAGGGTGTTGCAGCGGTCCACGTAGAGGGCCACCGCCTGCACCAGATCGGGGCCCCGGTCGGTATCGATGCCGCGGGCCGCGAGCCGCGGCTTCACCCGGGCGGCCAGGTCGGCGGCCGGCATCTGCTTCATGTAGTGCTGGTTGAGCCAGAGGAGCTTCTCGGTATTGAACTGGGCGGCGGAGGCGGTGATGTGGTCGAGGTCGAACCATTCCACGAACTGCTGGCGGGAGAACACTTCGTCGTCGCCGTGGGACCAGCCCAGGCGGGCCAGGTAATTCACCACGGCCTCGGGGAGGTAGCCGTCCTCGTCGTACTGCATCACCGACACGGCGCCGTGGCGCTTCGACAGCTTGGTGCCGTCGTCGCCCAGGATCATCGACAGGTGGGCGTATTCCGGCACGTCGGCGCCCAAGGCCCGGAGGATGTTGATCTGGCGCGGCGTGTTGTTCACGTGGTCATCGCCCCGGATGACCTGGGTGACGCCCATGTCCCAGTCGTCCACCACGACGCAGAAATTATAGGTGGGGGTGCCGTCGCCCCGGGCAATGATGAGGTCGTCCAACTCGGTATTGGCGAATTCGATATGGCCCTTCACCTTGTCGTCCCAGGCGACGACGCCGTCCTTGGGATTCTTGAAGCGCACCACCGGCGACACGTCGGCCGGGGGCGTCGGCAGCGTCTTGCCGGGCTCCGGGCGCCAGCGGCCGTCGTAGCGGGGCTTTTCCTTGCGGGCCTCCTGCTCGGCCCGCAGGGCGTCGAGTTCTTCCCTGGAGGTGTAGCAGTAATAGGCGGTGCCGGCATCCAGCATTTGCTGGATCACCTCTTTATAGCGCTCCATGCGCTGCATCTGGTAGAAGGGGCCCTCGTCGTGCTCGAGGCCCAGCCAGGCCATGCCGTCGATGATGGCCTGGACCGCTTCCGGAGTGGAGCGGGCGACGTCGGTGTCCTCGATGCGCAGGATGAACTTGCCGCCGTGGTGGCGGGCGTAGGCCCAGGAGAAGAGGGCGGTGCGGGCGCCGCCGATGTGGAGGAAGCCGGTGGGGCTGGGGGCGAAACGGGTGCGGACTGGGCGGTTCATGGTGGGCGAGCCGGGGGAAAAGCCGCCATTTTATGTCATGGACCGGATTCGCCCAAAAAGCGGCCCCTGGACAACAGAAAGGGGTGCGTTGCCGCACCCCGCTGACCCCGGCAGGGAATGTTCAGGCGGCCCTGCGCGGTCCCTGCTGGGTGGATTGCTCGGTCTTGAACACGTGGCGCAGATTCTCCCGGAATTCCGGCGTGTCCTGATGCCCGTGCACCGAGCAGGCGTGCTGAACCGCCGCTTCCATGAGCTCCTCATCCGTATCGGCGGAGATGGTGACGGTGCAATGGCGTTCGCTGGGGTATTCCCGGCAGTCGATGAATTTCCTGGCCATGGCGACCTCCGTTGGAAAAATGCAATGTTAATCAAATGGATGGGTGATGAGTTCAACCATCAAAGCTTTCCGGATTTCCCGGGGGGCGGGGTTCCGGAATAAGAACGTTAGACCTTCGGTGCCAACCTGCGTTGCAGAAAGGGCAGCTAGATTTTCTGCAAAAAATTGACCACGACGCCGGGGTTGTGGTTTAATGCGCGCCTCCCAAACGGGCGGCTAGCTCAGCGGTAGAGCACTGCCTTCACACGGCAGGGGTCACAGGTTCGAACCCTGTGCCGCCCACCACCTTAACGGTGAGCAATCAAGGACTTAGGGTTTTGCCCTCGGTCCTTTTTTGTTTTGGGGCCGCGCTTGTCCTGCCGGTTAAAAGGACAGGAAAAGGACAGATTTTGAATCTGCCCTGGCGCTAGATTAGACCATCCCACCGGGTCTTCAATCCCTTAGAGGATGTATTTCCCTCCTACGCGCACCGATGTCCTAGACAGCGATCAAGCCAGCCTTAGGCTGCCGCTGATTACTTCGACGCTTCGATGATGCGCTCCTGCTCCCGCACAAACCGGGAGAGATGGAAGTTCGCGAGCTTGATGTCTTCCGGGGGAAGCAGCTCCTTCTCCTGGGCAAGGAAGGCGGGGAGGGCCTTGGGCTCCAGGACCCAGACCGCCTTGCGGCTTTCCCGGTCGGCTTCAATGAACCAGCCCGGAAACAGGACCACGGGGCGCACCGGATATTTCTTCCCGGTGCTGTCCGAGAGCAGGCCCTTGATCCAGTTCGCCTGGGCTTTCGCCTGGACGACCGGGCTCCGGTCCGGAGTCCGGCCACCTGCCGTGAGGGTCTCGCCTTCGACCCTAATCTCGGGCTTCCCCTGCTTGGGTTTCTTCCAGGTCTTGGTCTCGACGGTGAAGACGCCGGCCGGGCCGATGATGACGTGGTCGACGTTGAAGTCCTGTCCGACGATGTCGTGGAAGACGTAATAGCCCTCGTGGCGCAGTCTCTCCAGGAACTGCCCGACCGCCTTTTCTCCCTCCTCAGCGAGCTTCATCGCCTTGATGCGGGGCCAAACCTTTCTGGCTTGGAAGACAGCGTAGATAGCACCCACGACCGCAATGGCGGTGAAGAACCAGGGGTTCGCGCTGCTGGGAAAGAAGTATCGCCACCATTCCATTACGGCGTACCAGCCAAACATCAGCACGACCAGCATGGGGGCCAACAGCTTGTCGTAGAAAAGGTCGAAACGCTGCTCCCGGATGGACTGCCCGGGATTGCGCAGCGGCTTGTCCCTCAGCGGCGACCGGGTGTCGGGGGAGTTCTGTTGTTTCGTGTAATCCGGGGCATTCATCGCTGTGACCAGTAATCCGCCTTGTCGGAGAAGATTCACCGGATGCCGCCTGGGGAGACGGGGAACCTGTCCCGGATTACAACTCCATGCCGGTTCGAGAACAGAATGCGCCCTGGCGGTGGGTCGCAGAAGGGGCAGAGAAGATCGGCTATTTATTTAGCATACATGGCAATCTCGCTTTCGTCACTTCACGCGCCGCCTGCCAATTGAGCCATGAAATGAGCTGTAGGAAATCTGAGCCACGGCCAATGCGATATGGCTCTTAGCAGGTGTAATCCGCTTATCAAGACCGCGCCACCAACATGATGCTCTGGACCATAGGACGTGGTGGCCGAAGGTATAAGGTTGTTCAGAATTTTCTGAAAAACCTCGTGACTGGACCTGTTTGCCTTACCTGATGGAAACGAATTGTCCCTTTATTGTTTTCCCGAAAAGCCGCGCCCGGCGGGCATTTCAGAAAACGTTGGGGTGAGAAGAGGGTATCGCCACTTGACGTCACGGATATGCTGGCTGCAATAACCAAATAACATAAAAACAAGAGATCGAAAAATGAACGGTCCGATTATCGGCTACGCCGAACTTTCCCTCGTCACCCGACTCCCCGTCGAAGCCCTCAAAGCTCGTGCCTACCGGGGCACGCTGCCCATCACCATCCATCGCATTGGCCGTACCGTCACTGTTGATTTGCACCCAAATCTGACCCGGGGGGGGTGCGGACAAAATCTTGGACTACCTTGGAGGTAGTTCATGTATTCGTACGAAGAGAGAATCCGGGCGGTCAAGCTCTACATCAAACTCGGAAAGCGCTTGAAAGCGACCATTCTTCAGCTAG